>ERZ825137.1-NODE-1-length-624248-cov-21.687270_pt1 | contig 624248 bp, 458 predicted proteins | sample MGYA00519873_ERZ825137 | MGnify/ENA primary metagenome ERZ825137 (study PRJEB31778, sample SAMEA3449190) | human gut metagenome | biome: human gut; feature: human-associated habitat; material: faeces | place: United Kingdom | collected 2010/2012 ...
GCTGGGTTCAGAACGTCGTGAGACAGTTCGGTCTCTATCTGTTGTGGGCGCAGGAAATTTGCGGAGATCCGACACTAGTACGAGAGGACCGTGTTGGACAGACCCCTGGTGCATCGGTTGTTCCGCCAGGAGCACAGCCGAGTAGCTAAGTCTGGAAGGGATAAGCGCTGAAAGCATCTAAGTGCGAAGCCCACTCCAAGATAAGATTTCCATATAGGGACGTCAAAGACGATGACGTAGATAGGCCGCAGGTGTACAGGCAGCAATGTCACAGCCGAGCGGTACTAATAGCCCGAAACTTTCGGAAGCGCAAGACGTCGAGGGTAGATAAGGGCGGCAGAGATTGCGAGAGACTCTTTTTTTTCGTCAAGGATCGCGACATTCAGGCGGTTACAGCGCGGGGGATCCACCTCTACCCATTCCGAACAGAGAAGTTAAGCCCCGCCACGCCGATGGTACTGCGCAAGTGGGAGAGTAGGTAGCCGCCAACTTATAGGAGAGAGAGCCGGAGAGGGAGAACCCCCTTCGGCTTTCTCTTTTTGTATATAGGACTCGCAATGAGGCAAGGCAGGAGAGACACATGAACGCCCCTAAAGTCACATCGTTTCCATGATTATCCCTCTCCCCTGTACCGGAATGCTGAACAGGAGAGAAGGACAAACACGATATATAAGAAAGTATTACCCTCCTCCTTTACCGTGTCCCGTAACACGGCAGAGGAGAAAGGCGAATACAGTTATCTCGTTTGTTAAAACGATGTAACAAGGGCGTTAAACCACCTCCCCTATATTTTGCTACGCAAAACACAGGGGAGCTGTCCAAAGGACGGAGGGGTTGATACAAGCCAAAGTTTCTAAGACAAAAAATATCTTGGATTTGCACAGCGGATTAAACCCCACCCCTCAGAAACTCCCGTCCCTGAGAGCTCGCCCCGTCGTCCCCGACGCCGCTCCATACCCCTGATTTTCGGCTCATAACCCTTTGATAATATCTAATATATAGATTAATATCCTTTTTACACTATTAAAGGAAATCGTTTGGAGAAGGATATGACAGCAGTGATTATAATTTTACGAATGGGATTTTGGGTTGGAGACAGAGAAATATTCTTAAAAAGTTTTTGATAAAATAGATATATATAAAAAAGAACGAGGAGTATAAATACTCCCCCTTCCAAATGTTTTCACAACGGAATAATCCTTATTGTGATTTGCTTTCAAATTTGTGTTGACAAATATACATATAATTTTTTAATACTATTGTATTTTTCGATAAATTTTTTTATATTTACACATTAAATATAATAATACCATAAAATATATAGTAGGCATGAAAAACATCTTAGGATTAGATTTAGGTTTATCGAGTATAGGTTGGTCTGTTATAAGAGAAAATTCAGAAGAACAGGAGTTGGTAGCTATGGGTAGCCGAGTTGTATCGCTTACAGCCGCAGAACTATCTTCTTTTACACAAGGAAATGGGGTGTCTATAAATTCACAGAGGACTCAAAAAAGGACTCAACGTAAAGGATATGACAGATATCAATTGCGTCGCACATTGTTAAGGAATAAGTTGGATACATTAGGAATGTTACCCGATGACTCTTTATCTTATTTGCCTAAACTCCAATTATGGGGATTAAGAGCAAAGGCTGTTACGCAACGAATCGAGTTGAACGAGTTGGGGAGAGTTTTGTTACATTTGAATCAAAAACGTGGATATAAGTCAATAAAAAGTGATTTTTCGGGTGATAAGAAAATAACCGATTATGTAAAAACTGTTAAAACCCGTTATGATGAATTGAAAGAGATGAGATTGACTATTGGGGAATTATTTTTTCGAAGACTGACAGAAAATGCTTTTTTTCGTTGTAAAGAACAAGTATATCCCCGTCAGGCTTATGTCGAGGAGTTTGATTGTATTATGAATTGTCAAAGAAAATTTTATCCCGATATATTGACTGATGAGACAATCAGATGTATTAGAGATGAGATTATATATTACCAACGACCGTTAAAGTCGTGCAAATACTTGGTGTCGCGCTGTGAATTTGAAAAGCGTTTCTATCTGAATGCGGCCGGTAAAAAGACCGAAGCTGGTCCTAAGGTATCACCACGCACTTCTCCATTGTTTCAAGTATGCCGTTTGTGGGAGAGTATCAATAATATTGTAGTCAAGGACCGTCGGAATGAAATTGTTTTTATTTCGGCGGAGCAAAGAGCAGCTTTGTTTGATTTTTTGAATACTCACGAGAAACTCAAAGGTAGCGATCTCTTGAAACTGTTGGGTTTGTCCAAGACGTATGGTTACCGGTTGGGTGAGCAGTTTAAGACTGGAATACAGGGGAACAAAACCCGAGTGGAAATCGAACGAGCTTTGGGCAATTATCCTGATAAGAAAAGATTGTTGCAATTTAATCTTCAAGAGGAATCTTCGTCGATGGTCAATACTGAAACGGGTGAGATTATTCCCATGATTAGCCTGTCGTTTGAGCAGGAACCGCTTTATCGGCTGTGGCATGTATTGTATTCGATTGACGATCGGGAGCAGTTACAGTCGGTGTTGCGACAGAAATTCGGAATTGATGATGACGAGGTTTTAGAACGGCTGAGCGCCATCGATTTGGTGAAAGCCGGTTTTGGAAATAAATCGAGCAAGGCTATACGTCGCATATTGCCATTTTTGCAGTTGGGTATGAACTATGCAGAGGCTTGTGAGGCTGCTGGGTATAACCATAGCAATAACTATACAAAGGCTGAAAATGAGGCGCGCGCTTTGCTGGATAGATTACCGGCGATTAAAAAGAACGAGCTTCGGCAACCAGTGGTTGAGAAGATCCTCAATCAAATGGTTAATGTGGTGAATGCGCTTATGGAAAAATATGGACGATTCGATGAGATCCGTGTGGAGTTGGCGCGTGAATTGAAACAAAGTAAAGAAGAACGTTCTAATACATATAAAAGTATAAATAAGAATCAAAGGGAAAATGAGCAAATTGCTAAACGTATAGTTGAATATGGTGTGCCAACTCGATCTCGCATACAGAAATATAAAATGTGGGAGGAATCGAAACACTGTTGTATCTATTGCGGGCAACCGGTAGATGTGGGGGATTTTTTGCGAGGATTTGATGTCGAGGTAGAACATATTATTCCTAAATCATTGTATTTCGACGATAGTTTTGCAAATAAAGTTTGTTCTTGTCGTAGCTGTAATAAAGAGAAAAATAATCGCACTGCATATGATTATATGAAATCAAAAGGCGAAAAAGCTCTGTCCGACTATGTCGAACGAGTTAACACAATGTACACAAATAACCAAATTAGCAAGACCAAGTGGCAAAACTTATTAACCCCAGTCGATAAAATTTCTATCGATTTCATAGATCGACAATTACGAGAGAGTCAGTATATAGCAAGGAAAGCCAAAGAGATTCTGACATCGATTTGTTATAATGTGACGGCTACGAGTGGTTCGGTTACCAGTTTCTTGCGACATGTTTGGGGCTGGGATACCGTATTACACGATCTCAATTTTGACCGATATAAGAAAGTGGGTTTAACCGAGGTAATAGAGGTAAACCATAGGGGCAGTGTCATTAGGAGAGAGCAAATAAAGGATTGGAGTAAGAGATTCGATCATCGCCACCATGCCATTGATGCACTTACGATTGCCTGTACCAAACAGGCGTATATTCAGCGCTTGAATAATTTGAGAGCAGAAGAAGGACCGGATTTCAACAAAATGAGTTTGGAACGTTATATACAGTCACAACCTCATTTCTCAGTTGCACAAGTCCGTGAGGCTGTTGATAGAATATTAGTGTCGTTTAGAGCCGGTAAGCGTGCGGTGACTCCCGGCAAGCGATATATTCGTAAGAACCGAAAACGTATTTCCGTCCAGTCAGTTTTAATTCCACGAGGTGCGTTGAGCGAAGAGAGTGTATATGGCGTAATTCATGTGTGGGAGAAAGATGAGCAAGGTCATGTTATACAAAAGCAGCGTGCTGTAATGAAGTATCCGATAACCTCGATTAATCGGGAAATGTTGGATAAGGAAAAAGTTGTGGACAAGCGTATTCATAGAATCCTTTCCGGTAGGCTTGCTCAATATAATGATAATCCCAAAGAGGCGTTTGCTAAACCTGTATATATAGATAAGGAGTGTCGTATTCCAATTCGCACGGTTCGTTGTTTTGCGAAGCCGGCGATTAATACGTTAGTTCCACTCAAAAAAGATGATAAGGGAAATCCTGTTGCTTGGGTCAATCCGGGGAACAATCATCATGTTGCTATTTATAGAGATGAAGATGGCAAGTATAAGGAACGAACCGTTACATTTTGGGAAGCAGTGGATCGCTGTCGGGTAGGTATACCGGCTATTGTCACTCAACCAGATACTATTTGGGATAATATACTTCAGCGAAACGATATATCTGAAAACGTTTTAGAATCCTTACCTGATGTAAAATGGCAATTTGTTCTTTCATTGCAGCAAAATGAGATGTTTATTTTAGGAATGAATGAGGAAGATTATCGTTATGCTATGGATCAACAAGACTATGCATTGTTGAACAAATATCTTTATCGAGTACAAAAATTAAGTAAGAGTGATTATAGTTTTAGGTATCATACAGAAACTTCTGTCGAAGATAAGTACGATGGAAAGCCCAATTTGAAATTGTCTATGCAGATGGGAAAACTAAAAAGGGTGAGTATAAAGTCGTTATTGGGATTAAATCCTCATAAGGTGCATATCTCAGTTTTGGGTGAAATAAAGGAAATATCATGATCAAACGCACATTATATTTTGGGAATCCCTCGTATCTGAGTTTGCGCAATGCACAGCTAGTACTGCGTCTGCCAGAAGTGTCGAATAACGACACATTACCCGATACTTTCAAAAAAGAGGCGGAGCGGACGATTCCTATCGAAGATATAGGAGTGGTCGTACTCGATCATTCGCAGATAACAATCACACAAGGATTGCTCGAAGCCCTTCTCGAAAATAATTGTGCTATTATCACTTGCGATAAAAGTCGTTTGCCTGTGGGACTCATACTACCCCTTTGTGGGAACACGACACAAAACGAACGGTTCCGAGACCAACTTAATGCTTCGTTACCTTTGAAAAAGCAACTTTGGCAACAGACAGTGCAGCAAAAGATTGCCAATCAAGCTGCAATTTTGGAGAGCCAGGGAATTATAGCCAAAAATATGCGGGCATGGGTGGGCGAAGTCCGTAGTGGAGACATCGATAATATGGAGGCACGGGCTGCCGCCTATTATTGGTCGAGTATATTCCCTCACCTCGATAGTTTTCGCAGAGACAGAGACGGCGATCCTCCCAACAATCTACTCAATTATGGTTATGCCATTCTTCGGGCTGTTGTCGCTCGGTCGCTCGTTATTAGCGGATTGTTACCTACTTTGGGCATACATCATCATAACCGTTATAATGCATATTGTTTGGCCGATGATGTGATGGAGCCTTATCGCCCCTATGTCGATGGCTTGGTCTGTGAAATCATGGAAAGTGGAAAGGACTATTCGATGTTAACGACCGAATTGAAAGCAAAGTTATTGTCTTTACCGGTGGTAGAGGTAGGTATTCAAGGGCGGCGTAGTCCTTTGATGGTCGCTGTCGCCCAAACTACCGCCTCTTTATACAAATGTTTTAACGGGGAGTTACGTAAAATCATCTATCCAGAATTATAATTAATATGGATAGATTCAGCGAATATCGTATTATGTGGGTATTGGTATTTTTCGATTTGCCAACAGAGACGAAACGAGAACGTAAATTGTATGCCGACTTCCGTAAGAAACTGTTGCAAGATGGATTTACTATGTTTCAATTTTCCATTTATGTGCGGCATTGTCCTAGTAGGGAGAATGCCGATGTACATATCCGCCGGGTGAAGCTTTCTTTACCGCCGTTTGGAAAAGTAGGTATTCTCTGTGTTACTGATAAACAATTCGGTATGATGGAAATTTTCTATGGGAAGAAAGAGGTAAAGCCACAGGTTCTACCTCAACAGCTCGAACTCTTTTGAAAAACAAAAAGCCGGTTAAAAAACCGGCTTTTTGATAAAATACAGCTTTAATTTTTGATCCTAATTGATTGTGTAATTGTTTGACTATTAAATTGCTATACAAATTGTGCTGTATTTAATATGTCAAAGATACAAATTTGAAAGCGAATCACAACTGCTTGTTTTATTTTTACATTACAAAGATAGCTGTATTTAATATGTCAAAGATACAAATTTGAAAGCGAATCACAACGTGCTATCTGAGCGTCGTTCATTCTTCTTTGCTGTATTTAATATGTCAAAGATACAAATTTGAAAGCGAATCACAACACAGACGTTGCTAAGGTCGTGTGTACTACGGCTGTATTTAATATGTCAAAGATACAAATTTGAAAGCGAATCACAACAAACGCGCTGTAAAGCCTCCAACCACGGTTTGCTGTATTTAATATGTCAAAGATACAAATTTGAAAGCGAATCACAACCCGCAGGGAATACAGCGAAACGAGCTCCGGCTGTATTTAATATGTCAAAGATACAAATTTGAAAGCGAATCACAACTAAGTATGATACACCCTGTACGTTATCAGGCTGTATTTAATATGTCAAAGATACAAATTTGAAAGCGAATCACAACAAAGGGAATCTTAGCTGATTTTAGCCACTCGCTGTATTTAATATGTCAAAGATACAAATTTGAAAGCGAATCACAACCAACGGCCCACTTCTTCCAGCGCAAATCCTGCTGTATTTAATATGTCAAAGATACAAATTTGAAAGCGAATCACAACTTTCCTTGCACGTTCTAAAAACCATCTTAGCTGTATTTAATATGTCAAAGATACAAATTTGAAAGCGAATCACAACTAACGGCAACTCTGTTAGATTTTCCGTGCGCTGTATTTAATATGTCAAAGATACAAATTTGAAAGCGAATCACAACCCCGCAGCTAATATGTTCTCTCTCATATCGCTGTATTTAATATGTCAAAGATACAAATTTGAAAGCGAATCACAACTATCCATTCCTTCTTACGGAATTTGCCGTAGCTGTATTTAATATGTCAAAGATACAAATTTGAAAGCGAATCACAACAGAATGAGAATTGTTTCCATGATTATTTGTGCTGTATTTAATATGTCAAAGATACAAATTTGAAAGCGAATCACAACTCTTCTCTGTTTCTTTTAAATTCATAACTTGCTGTATTTAATATGTCAAAGATACAAATTTGAAAGCGAATCACAACAGCCCCCGGCTTCCTCCACTCGTCGACAGGCTGTATTTAATATGTCAAAGATACAAATTTGAAAGCGAATCACAACATATACACCGTGTCGCTCTTTGTCGTCTCGCTGTATTTAATATGTCAAAGATACAAATTTGAAAGCGAATCACAACTCTGGATTAAATTCATAACTTTGTACAGACGCTGTATTTAATATGTCAAAGATACAAATTTGAAAGCGAATCACAACTACAAGCCGGGCAACCATCGAAACAGTGCCGCTGTATTTAATATGTCAAAGATACAAATTTGAAAGCGAATCACAACCACGACTCCTCCGTATAGTTTCGCCTCTCTGCTGTATTTAATATGTCAAAGATACAAATTTGAAAGCGAATCACAACTACCGCGATGCATATTCTTTGCCCAAATATGCTGTATTTAATATGTCAAAGATACAAATTTGAAAGCGAATCACAACAATTTGCAATGTGCAAAAAATGCACATTGCGCTGTATTTAATATGTCAAAGATACAAATTTGAAAGCGAATCACAACTATCACCCAGACCGACATATCGACCAAGCAGCTGTATTTAATATGTCAAAGATACAAATTTGAAAGCGAATCACAACGTCTCTTGGTTGCGACCTACATGCTCGCCTGCTGTATTTAATATGTCAAAGATACAAATTTGAAAGCGAATCACAACTTGCAGCAGTCGTACTGTCTGACAAATGAGGCTGTATTTAATATGTCAAAGATACAAATTTGAAAGCGAATCACAACCCGATAATGCCAGCTACATAATGCCGAATTGCTGTATTTAATATGTCAAAGATACAAATTTGAAAGCGAATCACAACCTTCATGAAGCGAAGGGCTTCCATTTTCAGCTGTATTTAATATGTCAAAGATACAAATTTGAAAGCGAATCACAACATTTTTTCTCCCCTATAAGATAATATGCAGCTGTATTTAATATGTCAAAGATACAAATTTGAAAGCGAATCACAACGAACGAGGATAACTTCCACTTTGGTAGTTCGCTGTATTTAATATGTCAAAGATACAAATTTGAAAGCGAATCACAACAGCCTCTTTATTGGGAGTACCTGTCTTTCCGCTGTATTTAATATGTCAAAGATACAAATTTGAAAGCGAATCACAACTTTCTGGATAATAAACCTTGTTAAATTATTGCTGTATTTAATATGTCAAAGATACAAATTTGAAAGCGAATCACAACTAGCCATTCTTTCTTACGGAATTTACCGTAGCTGTATTTAATATGTCAAAGATACAAATTTGAAAGCGAATCACAACAATTATGTTTATCGGCAAGGGCTTCTAATTGCTGTATTTAATATGTCAAAGATACAAATTTGAAAGCGAATCACAACCATTGCAGTAAGGGTAATTACATAAGATTGGCTGTATTTAATATGTCAAAGATACAAATTTGAAAGCGAATCACAACCACCCATTCTTTCTTACGGAATTTGCCGTAGCTGTATTTAATATGTCAAAGATACAAATTTGAAAGCGAATCACAACGTTCAGCTTCTTCCGAATTAAGCGCTTTATGCTGTATTTAATATGTCAAAGATACAAATTTGAAAGCGAATCACAACACGGCGTTGTTATCTATAAATGTTTTGAATGCTGTATTTAATATGTCAAAGATACAAATTTGAAAGCGAATCACAACGGTGATGATTGATGGGCTCCACCGCTTGCAGCTGTATTTAATATGTCAAAGATACAAATTTGAAAGCGAATCACAACTAAACCCTTTCACACAACACCCCGTATCCGCTGTATTTAATATGTCAAAGATACAAATTTGAAAGCGAATCACAACAGGATGTGTTAAGGTATGACACCTTGTTTGCTGTATTTAATATGTCAAAGATACAAATTTGAAAGCGAATCACAACAGAATAAGAATTGTTTCCATGATTATTTGGCTGTATTTAATATGTCAAAGATACAAATTTGAAAGCGAATCACAACCACGCCGCAGAAGTCATCCGGGAACATGTCGCTGTATTTAATATGTCAAAGATACAAATTTGAAAGCGAATCACAACCGGCCGATACCTGCGGACGTACATAAGTTTGCTGTATTTAATATGTCAAAGATACAAATTTGAAAGCGAATCACAACTATCGGAGAACTGGCTCTCCTAAACGGAAAGCTGTATTTAATATGTCAAAGATACAAATTTGAAAGCGAATCACAACTTATGTGAGGTTCTTAAACTGTACAAAGATGCTGTATTTAATATGTCAAAGATACAAATTTGAAAGCGAATCACAACTAATGTCCAGGAGATATCGATGTCCAGAATGCTGTATTTAATATGTCAAAGATACAAATTTGAAAGCGAATCACAACAGCCCGAGCGATAAGTGCTCGCATAGCTGGCTGTATTTAATATGTCAAAGATACAAATTTGAAAGCGAATCACAACCATGCGCCAGAATGGACAGCAGGGCACATGCTGTATTTAATATGTCAAAGATACAAATTTGAAAGCGAATCACAACCTGCAAGGAATACAGCGAAACGAGCTCCGCGCTGTATTTAATATGTCAAAGATACAAATTTGAAAGCGAATCACAACCGTCTGGTACTATTTCAAGCTTGCACAGTGCTGTATTTAATATGTCAAAGATACAAATTTGAAAGCGAATCACAACGACCGTCTATTCCTGCAAAAAAGAATGTATGCTGTATTTAATATGTCAAAGATACAAATTTGAAAGCGAATCACAACTGAACATCGATTGATTTTCAAGCGATACACGCTGTATTTAATATGTCAAAGATACAAATTTGAAAGCGAATCACAACGTCGCAACTCCTCTACCAGCTAACGTACCGCTGTATTTAATATGTCAAAGATACAAATTTGAAAGCGAATCACAACAATTACACATCACAATGATACCATCAATAAGCTGTATTTAATATGTCAAAGATACAAATTTGAAAGCGAATCACAACTGTCGGTTAAATCGTATTTCGAATAATTTCGCTGTATTTAATATGTCAAAGATACAAATTTGAAAGCGAATCACAACCCGTGCCGACCGTCACCGCCACCGTAGGAAGCTGTATTTAATATGTCAAAGATACAAATTTGAAAGCGAATCACAACGTGCGAGAAACGGGAAGAAATTAGGGTTTAGCTGTATTTAATATGTCAAAGATACAAATTTGAAAGCGAATCACAACTAATCGACGGTGGTTCGGTCGTTACTCGTTGCTGTATTTAATATGTCAAAGATACAAATTTGAAAGCGAATCACAACACGGCCCCGGTTACGTTCACCTTCTTCTGGCTGTATTTAATATGTCAAAGATACAAATTTGAAAGCGAATCACAACAGCCGCACGCAGGGTCTCCTGTCTTTCCAGCTGTATTTAATATGTCAAAGATACAAATTTGAAAGCGAATCACAACCTTCCTCCGGTTATATTCTTTGCGTCCTTGGCTGTATTTAATATGTCAAAGATACAAATTTGAAAGCGAATCACAACTTGAACGATTTTCCATCGATGCGAACAATATGCTGTATTTAATATGTCAAAGATACAAATTTGAAAGCGAATCACAACCTACAAAACGCTACTACCGGTATGGTATCGGGCTGTATTTAATATGTCAAAGATACAAATTTGAAAGCGAATCACAACTAATACGGCTTGGGAAATTTCTCGCCGTGTGCTGTATTTAATATGTCAAAGATACAAATTTGAAAGCGAATCACAACTATTGTTATTGTCTTGCAATGATACCAAAGGCTGTATTTAATATGTCAAAGATACAAATTTGAAAGCGAATCACAACGATGTCCGTACCGTTGACGAGCGCTTTCCCGCTGTATTTAATATGTCAAAGATACAAATTTGAAAGCGAATCACAACGGGGAAGGTGGTTTGGCGGTTTCGCTGCCGGCTGTATTTAATATGTCAAAGATACAAATTTGAAAGCGAATCACAACGTATAAGCCTCGCGGTCGGCCTCGGTCTGTGCTGTATTTAATATGTCAAAGATACAAATTTGAAAGCGAATCACAACATAAACCAGCGTCAAAAACGAATTGATCGGCTGTATTTAATATGTCAAAGATACAAATTTGAAAGCGAATCACAACTAACCATCAATTATATCTATATGGAAAGAAGCTGTATTTAATATGTCAAAGATACAAATTTGAAAGCGAATCACAACATAAACCAGCGTCAAAAACGAATTGATCGGCTGTATTTAATATGTCAAAGATACAAATTTGAAAGCGAATCACAACCTTACCAATACTTTTTTCCAAATTTTCATGCTGTATTTAATATGTCAAAGATACAAATTTGAAAGCGAATCACAACTCCATAGCTTTTCTAGGAGACCAGCTTAACGCTGTATTTAATATGTCAAAGATACAAATTTGAAAGCGAATCACAACAAGAGCATAGAGGATGTGCGAGCAATGCTGCTGTATTTAATATGTCAAAGATACAAATTTGAAAGCGAATCACAACTTCCAGCAGGCTAATGATTGACTGTATTTGCTGTATTTAATATGTCAAAGATACAAATTTGAAAGCGAATCACAACCCTCCTCGTAACATTCCCGTGTTAGTTCGGCTGTATTTAATATGTCAAAGATACAAATTTGAAAGCGAATCACAACCTGGAACCTGTCGAGCGAGGAAATGGCGAGGCTGTATTTAATATGTCAAAGATACAAATTTGAAAGCGAATCACAACTCGAATCGTACACTTTAACGGCCTTGTTGGGCTGTATTTAATATGTCAAAGGTACGGATTTGAAATTAAATCATAATTAATTTAGTTGGATTTTAAACTGTTAATTTCTTATGTGTTGAGAATACCACGGATAAATACTATTGAATTACAGTGTTGGTAGGTGTGTTTTGTGTGGAAAAGCGTATCTTTGATAGCTCAATTAAAGGGATAATGAATGTATGAGACCGTTGGGTATTTGTCGTACGACTTTTTATGTGTCTAAAATGGTCATGTGTGCCGTACTTGTCGTATTTTCATTGAGTGGCAGAGCGCAGAGTAGTGTAATGATGGAGAAGGAGACTTGTGCGTTTCTTCAATCTTTGCCTGCGGGTTTACAAAAGACACAGGCCGATGCCGTGCGTCGCGCCATAAACGGGGATTGTACCGCTTTGATATCTGTGCGTAATTCGCGTAATACGAACCCTGAATCGAAAAGTGGGGTAGTGACAAAGGATATCGGAGGGTGTTATCGTTTGTATCGCCCTGCCGGATTCGATACTATTCCGTTGCCTGTGTTGATTTACTTACATGGGGGTGGCTGGTGTTTCGGGAGTATCAATAGTTGTGCGCATTTTTGTGCGGAGTTATCGTATAGGGCAAAGATTGCTGTGTTGGCCGTGGAATATCCCTTAGCACCCGAGCACGCTTATCCTGCCGCCCTCAATGCTTGTACCGAGGCCGTCGCATTCGCTTTCGAGCATGCCGGGGAGTATGGCTTTCTTCCTGATCGGATATCTATCGGTGGAGATAGTTCGGGCGGGAATCTTGCTCTTGCTACGGCTCTTAACCTAATTCTTGCAAAGGATTCTCACTCTTGCCGCATGGACAGTGGAACGATGTGCTCTTCACTTTGTTCGCTCGTACTGTTTTATCCAGTGACAAAAGCTTGGGCAGACGGTTCATCTTCGTGGAAAAACTATGCCGAGGGATATGGTCTCGATGCCCAATTGATGGAGGCTTTCAATGCCGCATACATCGGTACAGGAGATGCTCGACAGCCTCTTGTCTCGCCGGGTGTAGCCGATGACGAGCTACTGAAACAGCTACCGCCGACGCTTATCGTCAATGCCGAGCGGGATATTCTTTTATGTCAGGGGAAGGAATTGGCGGCCAGACTTTCCGGGCTCGGCGTTGCCGTGAGCCATACGGTTTTACCTCATACGGTGCATCTCTTTATCACTGTGCCGGGACAGCCTACGGCATTCGGGGAGTCTGTTCGTTTAGCCGCCGACTTTCTCACGTTGGAGTAGGGGAATCATTCCGTATCAGAGAGGTGGCTTTACAACTATATCGGGATTGAGACTCCTTAGATGATCGATGAGTGCTTGCCTCTGTTTGGGAGACAAGACGAGAGTCTTTTTGTCGGCGAAGCGGATTTCTATCCTGTCCATCGATAAGGCTGGTGCGCTTAAACAACTATTGGTTTTCGAGATTTTCGTTATTCGGTCGATCGGGAAGGAGGACGACAAGAATATGCCGCATTTGATGTGCAGCGTGCCGTTGTCTATGGTGTAGCTCGTGTTACAGAATGGGTCGGCAATGAAAGCGGCCGTGACGACCAATAAGGCGAGGGCTATCCAAGAGAATTCGAACAGGAGCGGCAGGTAGGACAGAAGGACAATTGCTATAATGGCGATTAGCAAGCCTTTATCGACCTTTGATTTGTAAACAGTTTTCATTGTCTCGTAGGAGATTAGAATATCCCTCCACCAAGCATAAGGCGCAGTATACCCAAAACGATAGATACGATGCAGAGGGTTTTGCCATTGTCTGATTTGAGAATGGCACAGATGATGAGGAAAATGACCGATATGGGTATGGCCACCCAGTTGAGAAATCCCAATAGGGGAATAAATGCGACAAGGGTGATGAGCAGTGCTACGATACCTAAGAATGTTCCCATTGTTTTATGCTTTTTGTCGATTAACAAATGTATTTTGTGATTTGTTCCGGGGGATCGATGTCTTGTCAATCCATTCGGGTTTTATAGTCGTAGTAGTCGTATTCCCGCCAGATTTCCACTTTCCCGTCGCTTTTGAGGCAGGCTATGGAGGGGTGGGGGATTCCGTTGAACATGGTTGTCTTGACTGTCGTATAGTGAATCATATCCTCGAATATGATTCGGTCTCCTATTTGCAATTCGTGGTCGAAATGCCAGTCTCCTATATAGTCGCCGCTCAGACAGGAGTTTCCTCCCATACGATAGGCGTATGTGCCGAGAGCGGGTTCTACCGAGCCTCGTATCGCCGGTTTATAGGGCATTTCGAGACAGTCGGGCATGTGACAGGCAAAAGAGACGTCGAGAATGGCTGTTTTGATACTGTGGTTCTCGACTATATCGACTATGGTGGATACTAATGTACCGGTCTGCCAAGCGAATGCGCTGCCGGGTTCGAGAATGATTTCGAGGCCGGGGTGTCTTTGTTTGAAGCCCCGGAGGAGGTTAATCAAATGTGCGGTATCGTAATCCTTGCGGGTCATGAGGTGACCGCCTCCCATGTTCAGCCATTTGATATGGGGGAGCAGATGCCCGAATCGGTCTTCGACCTGTGCCAAAGTCTTTTCGAGGTCGTAGGAGGTGGACTCGCAGAGGGTGTGGAAATGAAGCCCCTCCACTCCCTGCGGAAGTTCAGGCAGCTTGTCGGCGGTTATTCCTAATCGGGAACCCGGTGCGCAGGGATTGTAGAGGTCGGTTTCTACCTCGGAATATTCGGGGTTGATACGCAACCCGCACGATACCCGATTGCCGTCGGCTACTACTTGGGGGTAAAACCGTTCGAATTGAGTCAGGGAGTTGAAGGTAATGTGGCTGCTGTATTTGAGTATTGTCGGGAAATCCCGCTCGGTATAGGCCGGTGAGTAGGTGTGTGCCGGACTGCCCATCTCCTCGAATGCCAGCCGTGCTTCGTGTATGGAGCTGGCTGTGGAGTGCGGAATATATTCCCGTATGACGGGGAATGATTTCCAAAGGGCATAGGCTTTGAACGCCAGTATAATATTTACTCCGGCGGCTTCTTTGACGGAGCGAATGAGAGCGAGGTTGCGGCGCAATAGTTCTTCTTCGAGAACATAGCAGGGCGATGGTATTTGCGATAGCGTATCGTGCATGACGTATGAAAATTATTCTATGATTGTGAACTTGGCGAATTTGAGCAGGAGCTGTTTGCGCCCGACGTTTTCAAATTCGACGGTTATTTTGCAGTTGTCTCCCGTATCTTCTATGGCTGTAACGGTTCCGTTTCCGAAGCGGGCATGGCAGATGAGTGTTCCTATTTCTACCTGCCCGGCAGCGGTCGCGACTGTGGATTGTGTCGTAGAATGGGTTTCACCTGTGGGTTTAGAGTCTATCTTGGTCAACCGTTTGCCCGGAGACGGAGCAGCGAATGGTCTCGGTGCAGGTGTGCGATCCGTATCTTCTTCGTTCCATCGGGAAGTTTTGCGCGGTCTTTCCGCATCGAATGGAAATCGGTTCCACGATATGGTTTCTCTGGGAGACTCTTGTTTGGTTTGTACCGGCATATCGACGTATCGAGAATCGAGGTCTTTGATGAACCGGCTTGGAGGGGAGGAGACCGTTTGTCCGTTACGATAGCGGGAGAGGGCATACGTGAGGGTGCAGTTTTCTTCTGCGCGGGTGATGGCCACATAGAGCAGACGTCGTTCTTCTTCAATTTCCCGTTCACTGTTTTTACTCATGGCCGAAGGAAAGAGGTCTTCTTCTACTCCAACAATGAAAACTTGTTTGAACTCCAATCCTTTCGATGCATGGACCGTCATCAAGGTCACTTTGTCTTGCTCGGTTTCATCGCCGTTGTCTTGATCTGTCGCCAAAGAAATTTCGGCTAAGAAGTCGGATAGGGAGGTTTGTTCTTCTCCGGCTTCTTCGCGCAGGGCGCAAAATTCACGGACACCGTTCAAAAGTTCTTCGATGTTCTCTTGCCGGCTGATGTTTTCGGGGGTACGATCCGAGGAAATTTCTCCCCAAATACCCGACCGCTTGATAATCGTTTCCGCCAGTTCCGGTGTGTTCTTTTTATCGGCTTCGTAGCGTAATTCGTCTATGAGGTCCTTGAAGGTTTTCAACTTGTTCAATGTGCCGTTGTTAACGGCCAAGTTGTGGCCTATGGGGTCGGAAATCACATTCCATATACTGGATTCCTGCGAGTGTGCCCGTTCGATGAGTTTCGAGAGAGTGGTATTTCCGATTCCTCGTGCGGGATAGTTGATGACTCGTTTGAGCGCTTCTTCGTCATCGGGGTTTATCGTTAATCTGAAATAGGCGATGGCGTCCTTGATTTCTTTCCTTTGGTAGAACGACATACCTCCGTAGATGCGGTAGGGTATATTGCGCTTGCGCAGAGCCTCCTCCAATACACGGGACTGTGCGTTCGTACGGTAGAGGACAGCGAAGTCGTTGTAATCACAGTGAGTCGTGAGGCGCATTTCGGCAATACGGTTCGAGACGATAAAGCCTTCTTCGAAATCGGAATAGGCACTTATTACTTGTACTTTGTTTCCTTGTTCTTTTTCGGAGAATACTTGTTTGGGTATTTGCTCCTTGTTCTTGGCGATGAGGCTGTTGGCCGTATTGACGATATTTTGTGTGGAACGGTAGTTTCGTTCGAGTTTGAATATTTTCAATCCCGGGTACTCTTTACTCAGTCCGAGTATATTGTGGATATTCGCTCCCCGGAACGAGTAAATGCTCTGGGCATCGTCGCCCACCACGCAGATGTGGTTGTGGTCTTTTCCCAACTGGCTGACAATGAGGTGTTGGGCGAAATTGGTATCTTGATACTCGTCTACCAAGATGTAGGCGAACAGGTCGCGATAGTGTTGCAGCACGTCGGGGTGATCCCTGAAAAGTATATTGGTATTGAGCAGCAGGTCGTCGAAATCCATTGCCCCCGACACGAAACAGCGTTGTCGGTAGATACGGTATATTTCGTGAATGAGGGGTCGTTTCGAACGAGTATCCATCTCGATAAGTTCCCGGTTTCGCGCATAGGCTTGCGGTTCGATGAGGGCGTTTTTCGCATGGGAAATAATCGCCTGCACGGTTGAGGGTTTGTATGTCTTATCGTCGAGTTGAAGTTCTCTGATAATACTTTTTATAAGCGACAGGGAATCGGAGGCATCGTAGATGGTGAAGTCGTGACGATAGCCGATCCGGTCGGCATTGGCTCGGAGTATGCGGGAGAAAATGGAGTGAAACGTCCCTGCCCACAAGCGTTGAGCTGTCTCTGTCCCTACCAATGCGGCGATGCGTTCTTTCATTTCGTTGGCCGCTTTGTTGGTGAAGGTGAGTGCCAGCAGCCGGTAGGGTGGATATCCCATTTGCAGCAGGTGTGCTATTTTGTAGGTAAGTACTCTTGTTTTACCCGATCCGGCTCCGGCGATAACCAATTCCGGTCCATCGGTATAGAGCACAGCTTCGCGTTGCTGGTCGTTCAGACTGTTCAGAAAATCTTGTTCCACTTTTCTTTTCCTTTGCTTCGTGCAAAGATAGTGTAAAGGGTTAATAGAAACAAGCCTCGGTTTTGTCTGTGTGTTATCTATTTTTTTGAGAATCATACTTTCGTCATTGCAGAATCGGGTTTTATTTCTTCTTTTCAAGTACTGTATTGGTGGTGGCGGAGTTTTATTCTTTGTTTATTCTTCTCAGCAGCAAGAAGAACGAACCCGGAAGGGTTTTTTATTAACCCCTCCGTCCTTCGGACACCTCCCCTATATTTTGCTGTGCAAAACACAGAGGAGGAGGGTGAGAGTAACCCTCCGCTCATTGCAGTGCGATACTCCTCATACGGGGCACGGCAAGGGAGGAGTTTAGAAGTAGCTCTCTATTCATTTGCGATGAATAAAAGGAGTGGGCTATATTTTTCTAATTCACCCCCCTCGCCCTGCGGGCACTCCCCCTATATTCCTTGTAGGAACACCCCGCAATGCTGCGGGACACGGCAAGGGGAGAGGAGGGTTAACTCTATTACTTCCATTGCAGGTTTTTTAAGCCCTCTCCTCGTCGCTACACTCCTCAGCTCTCCCCTATATTTTGCGTTGCATAACGCAGGGGAGGAGGGTGATAGTAACCCTCCGCTCATTGCAGTGCGATACCCCCGCATACGGGGCACGGCAGGGGGAGAAGGTTGGATACTAATAATTTTCTTTCCCTGCCAAAGATAGTCTCGGTTGCACTAATTTGCGTTATTTGTTCATTCTTCTCAGCAACGAGAAGAACGAATCAAGAAGCGCCGCCGTTTTTATTAACCCCTCCGTCCTTGCGGACACCTCCCCTATATTTTGCTCTACAAAACACCCCGTAAGGCTACGGGACACGGCAGGGGAGGAGGGGGAGATGTATTTTTTTGCCTTAATTTCGGTGAAATGCGACACAATAGGAGGAGAGATTGCGTTTTTCTTTTTCGGGATATGAGGGTTATTTCATCAATCGTTTAAGCCATTTGAGTTTGTCGGCATATGGCGGGAATTTGAAATTGGGATAGAGGTGCAGAGAGGAGTCGACGATGCTGCGGCGATGACTGAATGTCTCGAAACTTTCGCGGCCGTGGTAGGCTCCCATTCCGCTGTTCCCGATTCCTCCGAAGGGGAGGTTTCCATTGGCGGTTTGTACGATGGTGTCGTTGATACAGGCTCCGCCCGATGTGGTGTGTTGTATCATGTAGCGTGCCCGTTTTTTGCTGCGGGTAAAGTAGTAGAGGGCGAGGGGCTTTTCCCGGTCGTTGACGTATTCGACACAATCGTCGATGTCGTCGAACGGGAGTACGGGGAGTATGGGGCCGAAGATTTCGTCGGTGAGCAGAGGGGATTGCGAGGGTATGTCGGTGAGCAGCGTGGGGGCCATGTATCGGTCGGCGGGATCGCTTGTGCCTCCGCAAAGTATCGTGCCGTGCGAGAGGAGTGCCGACAGGCGGTCGAAATGCCGAGCATTGACGATACGGGGATAATCGGGGCTTTGTTGTGGATTTTCGCCGTATTGACGGGTGATTTCGTCACAGATATACTCTGTGAGTTTGTCTTGGACTTTGCGATGTACCATGAGGTAGTCGGGGGCTACGCAGGTTTGTCCGCAGTTGAGGAACTTGCCCCATACGATGCGGCGTGCGGCGGCTTTCAAATCGGCATCGTCATCGACGATACAGGGACTTTTTCCTCCTAGTTCGAGTGTGACGGGGGTGAGGTGACGAGATGCGGCTTGCATGACGTGACGCCCGTATTCGACACCTCCTGTGTAGAAGATGTAATCGAACCGTTCTTGCAGGAGTAACTCGGTGGTTTCCCGATCGGCATCGGTAACGGCGATGTATTCTTCCTCGAAGCATTCGTCGATAAGTTCTTGCAGAGCGGCAGCCGTACGGGGTGCTTCGCCCGATGGTTTGACGATTGCACAGTTACCGGCCGCTATGGCTCCGATAAGGGGAGATAAAGCTAATTGCAGCGGGTAATTCCACGGGGCAATGATGAGTGCGCAACCGTAGGGTTCGTAGTGAATGCGACTTTTCGAGCCGAAGAGAAAGAGGGGGGTGGGACGACGTCGGTCACGAGCCCAGCTTTGCAAGTGATTTTTTGTCGTCCGTATTTCGTGGAGGAGGAATCCGATTTCGGTGGCATAACTTTCGAATGCGGATTTTCCCAAATCGGCATGCAGGGCTTCACCGAGTTGTTTTTCCCGACTAACGAGAGCTTCGGCCAAGCGGTCGAGAGCACATAGCCGGAATGGAATTTCTCGTGTGATGTGTTCGTTGAAGAATGCTTTTTGAAGTTTTACCAAACGGGTGTATTTATTATTTGTCATCATTCGATTTTTTTTGATAAAGATAGCGAATTGTTTCGTAGGAAGGAAAATTAGGAACTGAATCTTTGAAGAGGTCGATTTTCTATGGTGTGACTCGATAAGCGTTTTTTCGCATTCTCTCACAGGTGAGAGAAGTTCGATAAAGACGGAAGGAGTTTGGATTTTTGTAAACTATTTCGAATTACGACCGTTATAATTTATTATCGAAAAAGGCGTTGTCTCGAAAATTTATTTCGATTGAACGATATAAATCAATTAAGAAGCTGTTTAACGTTATGTGTAAAGTTTTTTTTATTCGAAGTCGGCTTGTTGCGTCGGTATTGATTCTCCTTTGCGGAGGGGCTGTTTATGCCCAGCAACCGGCTACTCGTTATTTGTCTGACGACATACCGAAGGCGTGGACTCCCGATACATTGTTTTCGCAGCAGTTGCCTCCTGAGGATTTATGGTGGAGCGGATTTAACGATGCTTGTCTCGACACGTTGATTCAAGAGGCGGTGGACAGTAATCATAATTTGTTGGCGGCCGCTGATCGTATACGTATGGCCAGAGCGGCTTGGCGTATGGAACAGAGCGGTTTCTATCCGTCGGTGAATTTTTCGGCCGGTTGGACGAAGACCCGTAATAGCAGTTATCTGGGGCGAGAGGCTGCCGATAACACTTATTCCCAATATGCTTCGGGTGATTTGTCGGTGAGTTGGGAAATCGATTTGTTCGGTTCGATACGTCAGAGGGCCAAAGCGAAGAAAGAGTTGTTCCGTGCTTCCCGGGACGAATATAACGGGACGATGGTGTCTCTGTGTGCCCAAGTGGCGACCGCTTATATGACATTGCGCACGTATCAGCAACAGTATATCGTGGCCGAGAGCAATATCCAATCGCAACGGAGTATCCTGCATATTACGGAGGTGAGGTACGAGACCGGATTGGCGTCGCAACTCGACGTTTCGCAAGCCAAGACGGTTTATTTCAATACAAAGGCTTCTTTGCCGTCTCTTGAAGCGGGTATAGAGAAACAGATCAATATTATCGCTATTTTGTTGGGGAAGTATCCCGATGAGTTGCGTCCGATGCTTCGGACGACAAAGCCGTTGCCCGATTATCAGAGGTTAGTGGGCATAGGTATTCCCATGAATTTGCTCCGCCGCCGTCCTGATGTGAGGCAGGCCGAACGGACGGTAGCATCGTATGCGGCTTCGGTGGGTGCAGCCAAGTCTGATTTTATGCCGAAATTGTATTTGAACGGCAGTATCGGATTCGCTTCCAGAGATATGGACCATTTTTTCAATAAAAGGAGTATGACCTATCAGTTGGCTCCTACCGTCTCGTGGCCTTTGTTTCAAGGGACACAGCGCATACAGGCTTTGGCATCGGCGAGGGCTCAGCTCGATAGCGGCATAGAGCAGTATAACCAAACTGTGTTGACGGCTGTCCAAGAGGTGGAGAATGCCATGAACAGTTATACGCATATCGTCAAACAAATTTCGATGTTGAAAGAGCTGGTGGCCGAGGGTGAAAAGACGTTGTCGCTCTCGCTCGACTTGTATAAGCGAGGCTTGTCGGGGTTCCAAAATGTACTCGATGCGCAGCGCTCATTGCTTTCGTATCAAAATTCTTATGTGTCGGCGCAGGGAAACGCTATCAATGCGCTTATTCTTTTATATCAATCGCTGGGTGGCGGTTGGATAGATTCGAGTCAACCCTAAAATTAAAATTCATATTTTATGAGACGTTTGTTTTCTTATATGCCGATAGTGGCTGTGGCTGTATTGTTTTCGCTTTTTTCCTGCCAATCGAAAAAGGGGGAGAAGCAAAGTGGCGATGTTCGGCTGCCCGAAATATCGGTGGCTTATCCGGCGGTCGATTCGGTGGTTTTGATAAAGAGTTATCCGGGTTACCTTACTTCGTTACGAACCGTCGATCTGGTGGCTCGTGTAAACGGATATCTGCAACAGGTGGCCTATACGCCGGGTGAGATCGTAAAGAAGGGACAGTTGCTTTTCGTTATCGAACCTTCGCAATACGAGGATGCCGTGGAACAGGCCGAGGCAGCGTTGAAAACGGCTCAGGCACAGTATGATTATGCAGAGAATAATTACACCCGAATGAAAGAGGCGGCGCAAAGCGATGCCATCAGTACGATCGATTTGATACAGGCGGAGTCGAAATTGGAACAAAGTAGGGCCTCTGTTCGGAATGCCGAGGCTGCGTTGTCGACGGCTCGCATACAGTTGGGGTATTGTTATGTGAAAGCCCCGTTCGAGGGTCGGATATCACGCAATTTGTACGATGTGGGTAATTATATCAGCGGGTCTTTGCAATCGACGAAGTTGGCGACTATTTATCAGGATAAGAAAATGTATGCCTATTTCAATATCGAGGATAATCAATATTTGAAAATGTTGCTGAACCAGAGCAAAGGTAAACATTCCGTACCGAGCGACCGGGTGGAGATTCTTTTTCAGGAGCCTACCAGCCGCAGTTATTACGGCAGACTCGATTATTTGTCGCCGAATGTGGACTTGTCGACGGGAACGCTTTCGATACGGGCCGAGGTGGATAATCCTGCCGGCGAGTTGAAGAGTGGTTTGTATATTTCTATCCGGTTGCCGTATGGTAGCCGCGAGCATGCGATATTGGTGAGGGAGGCTTCTATTGCCACAGACCAACTTGGCAAGTATATGTATGTGGTGAGCGATTCTAATGTGGTGGAATATCGCCCTGTGGAGACGGGACAGTTGGTTAACGATACTTTGAGAGTGATCGACAAGGGGATTTCACCTACCGATCGTTATGTTACAAAGGCTTTGTTGAAAGTGAGAGCGGGCATGCCGGTTCGTCCGGTTTTGGAAAAGAATTAATGGTTCCTAAAAATGAATGGGTATGATTTCGAAATTTTTTATTAACAGGCCTATTTTCGCTACGGTCATTGCCATTGTTATGGTGCTGGTGGGATTGGTTACCATCTATACGCTCCCGGTCGCCCAGTTTCCCGATATAACACCTCCTACGGTACAGGTGACCGCTGTATATCCCGGGGCGAGTGCCGAGACGGTGGCGAAAACGGTAGGTGTACCTATCGAGGAGCAGGTGAACGGTGTGGACGGAATGATTTATATGAGTTCATCGTCTTCGTCGTCGGGGCAATATACACTGACCGTTACTTTCGAGGTGGGAACCGATATAGATATGGCGACCGTGTTGGTACAGAACCGGGTGAACATAGCGCAGGGAAATTTACCGGAGGCTGTCATACAACAGGGAATTATCACGAAGAAGCAGTCTACCAACATCGTCATGTTCTTGGCGTTGGAATCGGATAACCCATTGTATAACAGTTTATATCTGTCGAATTATGCCAAGTTGAACATTACCGACGAGTTGTCCCGTTTGCCGGGAGTAGGCGGTGTGACGGTGTTCGGCGCCGATAATTACAGCATGCGTATCTGGCTCGACCCGGAGTTGATGCGTATACGGAGCCTTACGCCGGCCGATGTCTATTCGGCTATTCAGGCACAAAATATGGAGGTGTCGGCCGGTAGTGTGGGACAACCTCCTACGGATACGGACGAGGCTTTCCAGTTTACATTGGTTTCGAAAGGTCGCCTTTCTACGCCGGAGGAGTTCGGACGGATCATCATCAAGTCGTTGCCCGGCGGGGAATATCTGAGGTTGCGCGACATCGCTACCATAGATTTGGGAAGTGCGACTTACCATACGACATCGACTATTAACGGTAAGGAAACGGCGGCTATCGCCATTTATCAGTTGCCGGGGTCTAATTCTCTCGATGTGGCGAAAGCCGTGAAAGCGAAGATGATGGATTTGAGCCGTTATTTCCCGAACGATGTGCGATATAAGGTGGTGCTCGATACGACTCAATTCGTGAGTGCATCTATCGATGAGGTATTGGTTACGTTTGTGGAGACTTCTCTTATCGTGATGCTGGTCATTCTTATTTTCTTACAAAATTTCAGGGCGATGATTATTCCTTCTCTGACCATACCGGTTTCGCTTATCGCAACATTTGCCGTGATGAAGTTGATGGGATTTTCTATCAATACGCTTACTCTTTTCGGCCTTGTTTTGGCAATAGCTATCGTGGTGGACGATGCGATCGTAGTGGTCGAGAATTCGACCCGGCTTATCGATACGGGAAAGTATAGTCGCAAGGAGGCGGTCGAGAAGGCCATGGAGGAGATTACGAGTCCGGTTATCGGCGTGGTATTGGTGTTATTGGCCGTGTTTATCCCGACAGCTTTTATCGGTGGTATCACAGGAGAACTGTATAAACAATTCGCTTTGACGATCGCTGTCGCTACCGTATTCAGCGGGTTCAATTCGCTGACGTTTACTCCGGCTTTGTGCGCATTGTTTCTCCAACCGACCCGCGAACCTTCGTTTTTCTTGTACAAGTGGTTTAATAAGGGATATGGCGCGACGTTGAACGGATATGTGAAAGTTATCGGCTCGATGTTGCGTAAACCTTTGGTGTCGTTGTCGGCTTTTATCGTGTTGGCTTTGGCTGCTTTCTATGGATTTGCCAAGTGGCCGACTTCGTTTATTCCACAGGAAGATCAAGGTTATTTTATCGTATCGGTGCAGTTGCCCAATGCTGCATCGATGGAACGGACCCGCAAGGTTTGCGATGATTTGAATCGAATTATACAGTCGTACCCCGAAGTGGAAAATGCCTTGAATATCGTGGGTTTTTCGGCGTTACAGGGTGGAAGTTCGTCCAATTCGGCAACGTTTTTCGTGGTGCTGAAACCCTGGGACGACCGGAAAGGGAAAGAACATAGCGTGTTTAATGTGGTGGAGCGGCTGAACCGGGATGCATCTGTTTTGCAAGAGGCTATCGTGTTTGCCGTCAATCCGCCGGCTATCAGCGGACTGGGTGTTTCGGGCGGTCTCGAAATGCAACTCGAAGATCGTAGCAATTTGGGGGCGGGCGAATTGGAATCCGCAGCGAATGCTTTGATCGGTAATATCGGTAGCGAGCCGGCCTTGATGCAGATAAACTCGATGTTTCAAGGGAATACCCCGCAATATACCTTGAATATAGATCGCGATAAGGTGGAGATGCAGGGGCTTACTCTCAGCAGTGTTTTCTCGGCTTTGTCGTATTATATGGGATCGGCTTATGTGAATGATTTCGTGGAGTTCGGCCGTATCTATCAGGTGAAGTTGGGCGCTCAGGCCGGAGCGAGGGCTCATATCGATGATGTGATGAAACTGAGCGTGCGAAACCGGGACGGTAGCATGGTTCCGTTTTCTTCGTTTACACAGGTCGAGGAGACGATGGGACTGAATTTAGTAAGCCGGTACAATATGTATTCATCGGCTGCACTCACGGCGATACCGGCTCCGGGGATAAGTTCGTCGGAGGGTATGGCGGCTATGGAGCGATTGGTCCGGAATACACTGGGTACGAATTTCGGATATAGTTGGACGGGGGAGGCTTATCAAGAGAGCCAGAGCGGTTCTACGGTAGGTCTTATCTTCGGACTTGCGATATTGATCGTGATTCTGGTGCTGGCTGCCCAGTATGAAAGTTGGACTAACCCGATAGCCGTGATACTGAGTTTGCCCACTGCCATATTGGGGACGGTGCTGGGGTGTATTGTCATGAGTTTGTCTATCAGTATTTACAGTCAGATAGGGTTGATTTTGCTTATCGCTTTGTCGGCCAAAAATGCTATCCTCATTATCGAGTTTGCCATGGATTACCGTAAGCAGGGCGAGTCTATCCGGCAATCGGCGATGGAGGCGGGGAGGTTGCGCCTGCGACCTATCTTGATGACTTCGTTCGCTTTTATCTTCGGGGTTCTTCCGCTGATGTTCGCGACAGGTGCGGGAGCCGAAAGTCGTATCGCTCTGGGTACGGCTGTCGTGTTCGGTATGGCGATGAATACGGTATTGGGTACGTTGTTCGTTCCTAATTTTTATGAATTGATGGAGTCTGTTCAAGAGCGCTGGTTGTCGAAGGTATTCAAAGATAGGGGTGAAAAGGGAACGACCGATTCGGCAGATTAGGATACTATATCTTTATTCCTTTTTGTTATTCTTGCAACCCCTCCGTCACTTCGTGCCACCTCCCCTATATTTTTGCGTTGCAAAAACACCCCGCCATGCTGCGGGACACGGCAAGGGAGGAGGGTGCTACAAAGGACTTTCTTTCCCTGTCAAAGAAAGTCCTTGTTACACTAATTTGCGTTATTTGTTCATTCTTCTCAACAGCGAGAAGTACGAACCAAGAAGCGCCGCCGCTGTTATCGGGCTTTTGGGTTCGTCGCTACGGTCGCCGTCGGGGGCTGCGGAACTCGCTTCGCTCGGACAGTCCTCGCCCTTTTTCCTCCGTCTTCCTTGCGACTTCACCGCCCGATAAAGGCGGAATCGGGGGATCTTGCTTGTATTCTAACCCCTTCGCCCTATGGGCACTCCCCCTATATTCCTTGTAGGAACACAGGGGGAGAGGTTTAAAATAAAAACAGATGATAAATGCTTCGAGAAGAGGGGGGTAAAGAAAAGGCGGCGGATATGCCTCCGCCGCCTTGCCTGAAAAAGGAAGAACCGGAACTGTTATTTTACCGCCACTTTCTGCGAGCGGTCGCCCGTGCGCACGATATACATACCGGGGGCAGATAGCGTCACGCTGCTGTCGTTGCCCGTATAGACCAACCGGCCGGCGGCGGTGTACACCCGGTAGGATTCCCCGCCGTTCTCCACATGCAAGGTGCGGCCTGTCGCATAGATGCCTCTCTCCCCGTTTTCCAATGTTTCCACGGCGGAGCCGGCCGGCGCGAACTCGGCGGTGAATGTCATGTCGCCCGTGACCGTTATCGTGCGGGGATTGTCGGTATTTCCGTCGTTCCATCGCACGAAATAGTTTTGCCCGAAAGGTACGGCGACAAGGGTCGCCGTGCTTCCCTGCGGATACTCGCCGGCACCTATCACATATCCCATCGTCTCGTCTGTGGCATTGGCCGTAACCGTGTGCAGGGTTACGCCGGTCTCCCGAATGTCGGTGAAATTGCGCCAGTACTTGGTCTCGGCATATTTCGACTTACAGCCCGCCGGGACATAGAGTGTCATGGCATAGTCGTCGAAGGTCGTTGCCCATATTTGGGGAGGTGTCACGGCTTTGGAAGTCACTGCGGTCAAACTGTTGCATTTGGCGAAAGCCGACTCGCCGATACTTTCCACTTTTTCGCCAATAGTTACACTCTCCATTTGGGTACAACCGTTAAATGCCCCGTCCTCGATAGTTGTTACGGAATTGCCTATCGTCACTGTTTTCAAGCCGGTGCAACGGGTAAATGCGTAGCCCTCGATAGTTGTCACGGCATTGGGTATGGTTATCTCAGTCAAGCCGGTACAATCGGCAAATGCATAGTCTCCGATAGAGGTCACGGAATTGGGTATGGTTACCTCAGTTAAACCGCTGCAACAGAAAAATGCATGGTTTCCGATAGAGGTCACGGAATTACCTATGACAAGTTTTTTCAGTGATGCAAGTTGATAACACAAATAGGCCGGAATATATTCCACCTCTTCCCCGAATACGAACTCGGTCAGTCGATCAGAGTCTGGGAATGGAGGTTTTGGTATCCAAGTTTCACTTAGAAAAGTATCTTGAACATTACGAGCATTCCATATCACCGTTTTCAAGCTGGTGCAACCGTTAAATGTCCCGTCCCCGATAGTTGTTACGGAATTGCCTATCGTCACCGTTTTCAAGCCGCTGCAATCTTCAAACACACTGCTTCCAATGGAAGTTACGGAGTTGGGTATGGAGACCTCAGTCAAACTTGTACAAGAGTAAAATGCACTTTCCCCGATAGTTGTTACGGAATTGCCTATCGTCACCGTTTTCAAGCCGCTGCAATCTTCAAACACACTGCTTCCAATGGAAGTTACGGAGTTGGGTATGGAGACCTCAGTCAAACTTGTACAAGAGTAAAATGCACTTTCCCCGATAGTCGTTACGGAATTACCTATTGTCACCGTTTTCAAGCCGGTGCAACCTTCAAATGCCCGGAACTCGATAGTTTTCACGGAGTTGGGTATGGAGACCTCAGTCAAACTTGTGCAAGAGTAAAATGCCCTGTTTCCGATAGAGGTCACGGAATTGCCTATCGTCACCGTTGTCAAACCGGTGCATCTATAAAATGCCCAGTTCCCGATAGTTTTCACGGAGTTGGGTATGGAGACCTTAGTCAAACCTCTGCAAAAGCTAAATGCGTTGGTTCCGATAGAAGTCACGGAATTGGGTATAACAATGGTATTTAGTAATGTAAGCTCTCTGCACAAATAGGCCGGAATATGTTCCACCTCTTCCCCGAATACGAAATCGGTCAGCCGATCACAATTAGAAAATGGAGAATCATAAGAAAGGCCGTTGTAATACTCTGCATTACGAGCGTTCCATATCACCGTTTGCAAACCGGTGCATCTATAAAATGCCCTTTCCCCGATAGTCGTTACGGAGTTGGGTATGGTTACCTCAGTCAAGCCGGTGCAACCGTAAAAAGCATTGATCCCGATAGAAGTTACGGCATTGGGTATGGTTACCTCAGTCAAGCCGGTGCAACCGTAAAAAGCATTCCTCCCGATAGATGTCATGGCATTGGGTATGGTTACCGTTTTCAAGCCGCTGCAACTGGCAAATACATAGTCCCCGATAGTCGTCACGGAGTTGGGTATGGTTACCGTTTTCAAGCCGCTGCAACTGGCAAATGCATAGTCCCCGATAGTCGTCACGGAGTTGGGTATGGTGACCTCTATCAAACTCCAGTTACTGTAAAATGCACTGTCCGCAATACTTGTTACCGGATAATTTTTCCCGTCATACAGCACCGAATTGGGAATAATGATCTTGCTTCCGGAATAGTATTGATTATCAGATACCCGGGCCTCACTTCCGTCAAGGTAATAATTAATACCATCGACTTGAAAAGTTGTTTGCGCTTTTACTTCTGTTAGGAAACCACACATGAGGAGTACCAACAGATACCGAACATACTTTTTCATATTGCCTATCGTTTAATTAGTTCATCGACCAAGTTCAACATGTTGTCCGCAAAGACCCGGTTAAGGAATTTGTATTCGTCCTCATTGCCATAAGGCCCGGTATAAACGGTGGTATAGCCGTTCTCCCGAGCAATCCGTTCGATATTATCCACGGTATGGCCGGAGTTACGGCAAGCCGCCACGATAACCTCGCACTTATACTCCACACATTTTTCCAACCATTCGTTTTGCTGGTAGCCGGGAGGATCCCCCTCGCTGCAACATCCCACAAAAGCATCTTCGCCTCCGTTCAGGGGAGATTTATGCCGGGCAATGAGCAACCGGTCGCCATTGTGATGCTCTTCATACACTTTTTCCCGGTCGAGCAGGGATTCCAGCGCAAGAATAGACGAGCTTTTCCCCGAGCCGGTACTCCCGTAAATCGCAATAATCGTTTTCATGATAAACTTATTTTTTTTGCCCCCTGCTCCCCAACGGTAGGCGTTTAAAAATAGAAAAGCGCAGGGAACTTTCTGTTTATTAAATCTTGGTATCGCCAAACACCATGTACGCAATAAACAGTCCACCCCACGCCATACCGATATATCCGCCACCCCCTTGCCGGGGTGGATATAGGCAAGCATGAGCGTTTCTCGACTGCTTAATCCCGCGTACTTAGAAATTGGCGATTTCAGATTTAGGATAAGCAAAAACGCTTTTATCAATATGTCTGCCTCCTTGCCGGTAACCCAGCAAAGAGACCTTGTGAAAATGGGACAAGCCGAAATGTATTTATCGGGCTTTACCTGTTTTCACGTTCGCAAAGGTAGTGCGGGTAGGGGATAAAAACAAGATTTTCAGTCTTTTTTATTTTTGCCGGTCTTTTTAACCCCTCCGTCACTACGTGCCACCTCCCCTATATTTTTGCCCTATTTTTTCAACCCCCTTGTCCTTCGGGCACTCCCCCTATATTTTGCGTTGCAAAAACACCCCGCAATGCTGCGGGACACGGCAAGGGAGGATTGTGCTACAAAGGACTTTCTTTCCCTGCCAAAGAAAGTCCTTGTTACACTAATTCACTTTATTTGTTCATTCTTCTCAACAGCGAGAAGAACGAACCAAGAAGCGCCGCCGCTGTTATCGGGCTTTTGGGTTCGTCGCCGCAGTCGCCGTCGGGGTCTGCGGAACTCGCTTCGCTCGGACAGTCCTCGCCCTTTTTCCTCCGTCTTCCTTGCGACTTCACCGCCCGATAAAGGCGGGGATTTTGCTAGTCTTTTTACCCCCCTCGCCCTTCGGGCACTCCCCCTATATTCCCTTACGGAAACACAGGGGGAGAGGGTGAGAGTACCCTTCTGCTCATTGCAGTGCGATACCCCGCATACGGGGTACGGCAGGGGAAGAGTTGGAGTCATGCTGAATTTTCGTTTGGCTTTATTCCCGATATAAAAAAGGAGGTATCCCAGATAAATGGGATACCTCCTCGAATGATATGAAATGTTGCGTTTATTTGCGATAAGCGGCCATCATTTCGGGATTGAAACGTTCGATAAATGCGGTGTGTTTGGCAACTTCTGCCTCACCGAAGTTAATGTATACTTCGGCCGACTGCCGGAACGATTCGTTACGAGTGGCATCGTTGAGCAGGAGGTGTCCCATGATGACATGGCCGGCCATTTCGACCATGCGGCGTGCTTGGAAGTCGATGTATTCGTTGTCTTTCGTTGCAGTGACGGTTTCGACAGCTTTTACGTAGGCGGCTTTCATCGCTTTGAGGCGGTCGCGCAGAGGTTCCAGTTCGGGCGCGATTTCAGCAGCTTCGTATGCTTCGATCTGATGCAGATATGTGCCGGTGGTGACGTGGCGAATAGCTGCCACGACTTGCAACTGGGTGGTTCCTTCGTAGATAGAAGTGATGCGGGCATCGCGGTAGATGCGTTCGCAAGCGTAGTCTTTCATGAAACCGGACCCTCCGTGTACTTGCACGCAGTCATAGGCGTTTTGATTACAGAATTCGCTGGACATGCCTTTCGCCATAGGGGTGAATGCGTCGGACAATTTTTGGTAGGCTTTCATTTCGGCACGTTCTTCGGGTTCGAGCGAGCGTTCTTTGGCAATGTCTTCGTATGCTTTGTACATGTCTACGAATCGTGTCGTTTCGTAAAGCAGCGAGCGTGATGCGTCGAGTTTGGCTTTCATCAAAGAGATCATTTCGAAAACGGCGGGGAACTCGATGATGGCTTGCCCGAATTGTTTGCGGTCGCGTGCATAGGCAATGGCTTCGCGGTATGCCGCTTCGGAAACGCCGACAGATTGTGCGGCGATACCGAGACGGGCTCCGTTCATCAATGCCATGACGTATTTGATAAGACCCAATTTGCGGCTTCCGCAGAGTTCGGCTTTGGCATTTTTGAACACCAATTCGCAGGTGGGAGACCCTTTGATACCCATTTTGTTTTCGATACGGCGAACGGTTACACCGCCGTTGTTGCGGTCGTAGATGAACATGGAGAGTCCGCGACCATCTTTGGTTCCTTCTTCGGAACGGGCCAGCACGAGTGCAATGTGTCCGTCACCGTTGGTGATGAACCGTTTCACTCCGTTGAGATACCAGCAACCGTCGGCCTCGCTGTATGTGGCTTTGAGCATGACGGCTTGCAAGTCGGAACCGGCATCGGGTTCGGTGAGGTCCATCGCCATAGTTTCGCCGGCGCAAACGCGCGGCAGGTATTTTTGCTTTTGTTCTTCATTGGCAAATTCGTAAATGGTTTCGGCGCAGTCTTGCAATCCCCAGATGTTTACGAATCCGGCATCGGCACGGCTTACCATGTCGGCAGCCATGATGTAGGGAACCAACGAGAAGTTAAGCCCGTTGTAGCGACGGGGGATAGAGATACCCATCAATCCGGCTTTTACCAGAGCGTCGAGGTTTTTTTGCGTGCCTTTGGCATATACGACGTGTCCGTCGACAACGTGCGGACCTTCGTGGTCTACGTCTTCGGCATTGGCTGCAACGATTTCGCCGCTTATCTCGCCTGCTATTTCGAGCACTTTTTCATAACTATCCATGGCGTCTTCGAAATTGAAGGGCGCATAGTCGTATTTTTCGGCATCGGAGTAATTCCGTTCCCGTAAAGCCACCAGCTTCTTCATGAGCGGGTGGTTCAAGTGATGTTTGAGATCACTGTTATCTAAATAAAAATTAGCCATTGTTCTGTATTGTTTTTTGTATTATAATTTAACTCTCTATCTTTGATTTGTCACAAGACTTTGTCTTATCGACAGAATCGAAAATATGTTTTATTTGGAGTTTTTCTTATAATATTTGATCAGCTTCGGAATTACTTCTTCGACCGTACCCGTGATCACATAGTCGGCTATCGTATTGATAGGTGCGTTAGGATCGCTGTTGATAGAGATGATGATGGAGCTGTCTTGCATACCGGCGATGTGTTGTATCTGTCCAGAGATACCGCAGGCGATATAGAGCTTGGGGCGAACCGTGACACCGGTTTGTCCGATTTGACGTTCGTGCTCGATGTATCCGGCGTCGACCGCAGCGCGGGAAGCTCCTACCTCGGCTCCCAATGTAGCCGCCAAGTCGAACAGCATGCCGAAGTTTTCTTTCGATCCCATACCGTAACCGCCGGCTACGATGATGGATGCGCCTTTGACGTTGGCTTTGGATTTTTCCATCTGGCGATCGATGACTTCTACCACAAAGTCGGTGTCGGAAACGTATTTTTTCGGATCCAGTTTAATAACTTCTCCTTTGTAAGCAGGATCGTAAATTTCTTTTTTCATCACGCCTTCGCGAACCGTCGCCATTTGAGGGCGGCATTCGGGGTTAACGATCGTCGCTACGATGTTGCCTCCGAAAGCGGGACGAATCTGATACAACAGATTTTCGTAGGTCTTATTGTTCTTTTTGTCCTCGTGGGGACCTATTTCCAATGCGGTGCAGTCGGCCGTGAGTCCGCTGTGCAGCGAAGAAGAAACCCGCGGACCGAGGTCGCGACCGATACTGGTGGCTCCCATCAGGCAAACCTGAGGTTTCTGTTCTTTGAATAAATTTACCAATACCGAGGTATGTGGCAACGAGGTGTAGGGGTAGAGGCGAGGATCGTCTACTGTATAGACGGTATCGACTCCGTAGGGGAATACTTGTTTTTCCACACCGCCGAGGTTGCTACCGATCACCAGTGCTTCGAGTTTACAATTCAGTTGATTGGCCAGCGAGCGACCTTTTGTGAGCAGTTCGAGGCTCACATCGGCGATGATGCCGTCTTCTATTTCGCAATATACAATCAGATTGTTCATAATCGTTAGTTTTTTAGTTCATAGTACACGGGCATTAACCAATCGTGTGGTTGGCGATCAATTCTTTGACAAGGTCTTCGATTTCGTTGTCGGCAGCCGTGAGTTGTTTGCTTTCCTTTGCTTGGAATACAACGTTTTGTACGGCTTTTACTTTGGTGGGAGAACCGGCGAGACCTACTTGATCGAGGTCGGCATCGACATCGTTTACACTCCATTCGTAAAGGTTGAGGGCAGGACGCTGTTCATAGAGTTTCAAGCATTCTTCGCTCAGTCCTTGTTTTTCGCTCGGTGTCTTGGCGTATTTGTAACGTTGTATGAGCTTCGCGTTGCGAGGACGGCATTCATCGGCCGAACCGTTGACCGTGATGACTGCTGGCAGGGGAACTACGACGGTTTCTACCCCGCGTTCGAGACGACGTTTCACGGTGGCTTTCCCGTTTTCTATGTTCAGAATTTGCTCGGCATAGGTGACTTGGGGTATTCCCAATTTTTCGGCGATTTGAGGGCCTACCTGAGCCGTGTCGCCATCGATGGCTTGACGACCTCCCAAGATAATATCATAATCTTTGATTTTGCGTACGGCACACGATAGTGCGTAAGACGTAGCCAATGTGTCGGCTCCGGCAAAGGCACGGTCGGTCAATACGATACCTCCGTCCGCTCCACGGAATAAACCTTCCCGAATAATTTCGGCGGCACGAGGAGGACCCATCGTAAGCAGGGTAATCGTCGATCCCGGGTTTTGTTCTTTCAGTTGCAGAGCCTGTTCCAAGGCGTTCAAATCTTCGGGGTTGAAGATAGCAGGCAAGGCGGCACGGTTGATCGTTCCGTCCTCTTTCATGGCATCCTTCCCCACATTTCTGGTATCGGGCACTTGTTTTGCCAATACTACGATTTTAAGACTCATAATTTAATGTGAGATTTATGATTTATAAATATTCGTATATTCTGTGTCGATTCATTGACTCGCAAAATTACAAAAATGATTGTTATTTTCAATCTTTTAGGCGAAAAAACCGTTATGCCGTCCGGCGAGAACAGATGATCGGACGGCATAACGGGCCGGGGTTTTATTCGGTTCTGACGGGCTTATTCGTAGCTGCTGCCGTCGAAACAGTGCGTGCAGATACATTCCTTAGGAAGCCCGATCGATTCGACCAGTGTTTCTAACGGGTTGAATTTTAATGAGGTAATGTTCAGCTTTTTACAAATGCAGTTTACCATACAATTGTATTGGGGCGACCCGGTGCGTGCATAAGCTGCGACATTTTTATCGGGGTTACCCTCTATCTCGGCGATGGTGCGACGGGTAATAAGCTCCATTTCGCTTTTGGAGGCTGTGAAGTTAAGAAACTTACACGGGTACAGGAGAGGGGGGCAACTGATGCGCATGTGAACTTCTTTGGCTCCATAACGGTAGAGATCGGATACATTGTCTCTCAGTTGCGTACCGCGGACGATGGAGTCGTCGCAGAATACGACCCGCTTCCCGTCGAGCATGCTTTTGTTGGGTATGAGTTTCATTTTGGCTACCAGCTCGCGCATGGCTTGATTGGAAGGGGTGAAGCTGCGAGGCCAAGTGGGGGTATATTTGACGATACCTCTCCGGTAGGGAATTTGTTTACCTACGGCATATCCGAGAGCCATGCCTACACCGGAATCGGGGATGCCGGAGACGAAATCGGCTTCGATGTCGTCTTTTTTACCCATTTCGAAGCCAGTGTGAAAGCGCATCTCTTCGACATTCTTCCCTTCGTATTCGCAGGCGGGATATCCGTAATATACCCATAGGAAGGAGCATATCTGCATTTTTTTACCGGGCTGGTTGAGCGATTCGTAACCGTCGGCTGTCAACCGGACGATTTCTCCGGGTCGTATGTCGTAACAGAGTTCGTATCCGAGGTTCGGGAAGCTGCATGTTTCGGACGATACGGCGTAGCCATTATCTCCCCGCCCGACGAGGATAGGCGAACGACCGTACTTATCGCGAGCGGCGATAATGCCTTGCTCGGTGAGTAAAAGCATAGAACAAGACCCTTTGATTTTTTCCTGTACCAAGCGGATGCCGTCGACATAGTCTTTTCCTTGACTGATAATCATCGAAACCAATTCGGATTGGTTGATGATATTGTTACTGTGTTCGCTGAAATGGTTTCCGCTCGCCAGTAGTTCTTTTTCGAGTTCTTCTACGTTGTTTATTTTGGCGACGGTAACGATGGCGAATTTTCCCAAATGGCAACTGATGATGATGGGTTGTGCATCGGTATCGCTGATGACACCGATTCCCGAATTACCAGAGAATTCGGGCAGTTCGGCTTCGAATTTCGAGCGGAAGTAGGAGTTTTCTATATTGTGGATCGCCCGTTTGAAAACGCCATTTTCATACGTCACGATACCGGCACGTTTCGTACCTAAGTGCGAGTTGTAATCTACGCCATAAAAAAGGTCGGTAACGCAAGATTCTTTTTTTATGGTACCAAAAAATCCTCCCATAATGTAATGTTGTCGTGTTGATTATTATTTGATTAAACGAACAGAGCGAGAGGGACATTGTTTCCCTCCCGCCCTGCGGAATATACTTTTTATTTGGTGTGCTGTTCAACCCATTTGCGGGCATTGACAAAAGCCTCGATCCACGGGGTAATCTCGTCGGTTTTTCTGTCGGCAGGATAATGTCCGCACTGCCAGGGGAATATGGCTCGTTCGAGGTGGGGCATCATGGCCAAATGGCGGCCGTCGGCCGAAGCGATACCAGCTATACCGTAAGGCGATCCGTTGGGATTTGCCGGGTAAGCGTCGTAGGTATATTGGGCTACGATATTGTATCTTTCTTTGGCGTAAGGCAACTCGAATTTACCTTCTCCGTGGGCAACCCATATACCGAGTTTCGAGCCCGATAACGAGCCGAACATGACAGAGTTGTTTTCGGGAATTGTCAATCCGATGAACTGAGATTCGAATTTATGCGAATCGTTGTGTTGCATTTTGGGTTTCTGTTCGTGGTCGGGGGTAAGCAGTCCCAATTCTACCATGAGCTGGCAGCCGTTACAGATACCGAGACTCAGGGTGTCGGGTCGGTTGTAGAAACGGTCGAGTGCAGCTTTGGCTTTTTCGTTCCAAAGGAATCCTCCTGCCCAGCCTTTTGCCGAACCGAGTACATCGGAATTAGAGAATCCACCGCAGTATACAATCATGTTGATGTCGTCGAGCGTTTCGCGGCCACTGATGAGGTCGGTCATGTGCACGTCTTTCACATCGAATCCCGCCAAATAGAGCGAATAGGCCATTTCTCTATCTCCATTAACGCCCTTCTCACGAATGATGGCTGCTTTCACGCCGGATCGTGTGCGACGATCGGCCGAGATACCGTATTGGGCGAGCGTTCCCGTGAACGAATCGGGGAAACGGAATTGCAGCGGTTGTTCCTTGTAGTTGAGGAAGCGGTCTTTGGCTGCTTTTTCTCCGCTTTGTTTGCGGTCGAGCAGATAGGACGACTCGAACCATACGTCGCGCAAATGATCGATGAAGAATTGATAATCGGCTCCGTCCTTGTGTATGAGCAGATGGCGTTCGTCGCAGGGACGAGCTAAACGGATAAACGCTATGCCGGCTTTTTTCAATATCTTTTCGACTTCGTCGGTTTTTTCTACTTGAATCAAGATACCCGGGTTTTCGCTGAACAATATCTTAACAAGGTCTTTTTCGGGGATTTCGTCCAACGAAACTTCCAAACCGCCTTCGGTATTGGCAAAATTCATTTCGAGCATCGTGGTTATCATACCGCCGGCGGAGATATCGTGCCCTGCCAGAATCAACTCTTTGTTAATCAATTCTTGGACGGCATTGAACGCGTTGGCAAAGTATTCGCTGTCTTGTACAGTGGGAACTTCTTTACCTATTTTGTAGAGCGATTGGGCGAACGCCGAGCCTCCTAATTTGAGCTTGTCGAACGAGAAATCGATGTAGTAGACCATACTGTCGACTCCCGTGCGGAGGACGGGAGATACGACTTTACGTATGTCCGAGACTTCGGCTCCTGCCGAGATGATGACCGTACCGGGTGAATAGACTTTGTCCTTTCCGTATTTCTGAGTCATGGACAGACTGTCTTTTCCGGTGGGGATATTGATTCCGAGCGAGCAGGCAAAATCGCTGCATGCTTCGACTGCCCGATATAGACGGGCATCCTCGCCTTCGTTTTTGCAGGGCCACATCCAGTTGGCACTAAGCGAAACGCTGTCTAAACCTTCGGAGAGCGGAGCCCAAACGATATTGGTGAGGGCTTCGGCGATGGAGAGAACAGATCCTGCGGCGGGATCGACCAATGCCGCTTGCGGCGCATGGCCGATAGAGGTGGCGATACCGGCGCGTCCTCGATAGTCGAGGGCAACTACTCCGCAGTCGCTCAATGGGAGTTGTATCTCTCCCTGACATTGTTGGCGGGCAATTTTTCCGGTAACGGAACGGTCTACTTTGTTGGTGAGCCAGTCTTTACAAGCGACTGCTTCGAGTTGGAGCACACGTTCCACATATTCGTCAAGTTGCGTTTGATCGTATGTTACGTCTTCGTAAGTTTCTTCGACTGTTCTGTCTGTCATGACGGTACGGGGAGCTTTCCCAAACATGTCTTCCATCGCCAAGTCGATGGGCTTAACACCATCGGTCTGTTCGAATACGAAGCGATGGTCGCCTGTGGTTTCGCCTACTACATAGAACGGAGCCCGTTCGCGGTCGGCGATTTGACGAATGTGCTCGATGTCTTCTTCCCGAATGACGATACCCATACGCTCCTGACTTTCGTTACCTACGATTTCTTTGGCCGATAGGGTGGGGTCACCGACGGGCAGTTGATCCATATGAATTAATCCGCCAGTTTCTTCTACCAACTCGGAAAGTGCGTTCAAATGGCCTCCGGCTCCGTGGTCGTGAATCGAGACGATGGGATTTTCCTCGGCTTCGGACATCGCCCGAATGACGTTGGATACCCGTTTTTGCATTTCAGGATTGGCTCGTTGTACGGCGTTCAGCTCGATGGCATTGTCGTATTGTCCGGTTTCTACCGATGAGACTGCTCCTCCACCCATACCGATACGATAGTTGTCACCACCCATTACCACTACTTTTTCCCCGGCTACGGGCGTGCCTTTAAGTGCGTCGCGCATGTTGGCGAATCCTACACCGCCGGCGAGCATAATGACTTTGTCGAAAGCAAATTTTTTACCGTTCTCGGCGTGCTCGAATGTTAGTAGGGAGCCGCAGATGAGGGGTTGTCCGAATTTGTTTCCGAAATCAGAAGCTCCATTAGAGGCCTTAATCAATATTTGTTCGGGCGTTTGATAAAGCCACGGACGAGGTTGCATGGAGCCTTCTTCCCATTCCCGTCCTTCTTCCGTACGGGGATAGGCAGTCATATAAACAGCCGTTCCGGCAATAGGTAGGCTGGCACGTCCGCCACCGAGCCGGTCGCGTATTTCTCCTCCCGTACCAGTGGCAGCTCCGTTGAAAGGCTCTACGGTCGTGGGGAAATTGTGTGTCTCGGCTTTTAACGAGATGACTGTTTTGATATCTTTTATTTCGAAGAAGTCGGGTTGTTGGGGATTTATCGGAGCGAACTGCTCGACGGTAGGTCCGGCATTGAAAGCCACGTTGTCTTTGTATGCCGAAACCAACCGATTGGGATTATATTCCGAGGTCTTTTTTATCAATTTAAAAAGTGAACTTTCTTTTTCTTGACCGTCGATGATGAAGACTCCGTTGAAAATTTTATGACGGCAGTGCTCGGAATTGACTTGCGAGAATCCGAAAACTTCGCTGTCGGTTAGTTTCCGTCCGATTTTTTTACTTAGGTCGTTCAGATAGTTTATTTCGTCGGGACTGAGAGCCAGACCTTCCTGCTCGTTATATGCGGCAAGATCGTCGATGTACACAATGGGATCGGGTTGTTTGTCGATGTCGAAAATTTTACCGTCGATACCGTTGTACAACCGTTGTAGCATTTTGTCGAATTCGGCAGAACCGTCTGTTACAGGGAAAAATTCCTCGATGCGAGAGATACCGGTGAGTCCCATGTTTTGAGTAATCTCTACGGCATTGGTGCTCCACGGGGTAATCATCTCTTTACGGGGCCCGATAAACCAGCCCTTCAACGTTGAATCAGGGAGAAGCTCGGCATTGTCGAAAAGCCACGATAATTTTTTAGTCTCATCTGCCGAAAAGCTGTGATCGGCCTGAACTGCAATAATGTTTTGAACGGAGGTTTTGAAAAAAATGACCATTGTGTCTTGTTTTTTAGTGGCATGTCTGTTTTTCTTTTTCCCGACTGAAAAATCGAGACAAAGAAAACGTATTTATTTTCGTTGCAAAATTAAGGAAAAACCCTCGTCCGCTCAAAAAAAATAGGACAAAACAGTTCCTAATTTTTGGATATTATTCCTTGATGTTCGATTTTTCGAGTATAGGGGAGGGGTTGACTCAACGAGACTCTCAAATGAGGGAAGAAGAGGACGAGTCTTTTCTCTGTATTTGGTACGGTCGAATATAGGGGCATTTCTGCGTTGTGGTTGATGTATGCCTTTTTGCTGTGTCCAACCTTGCCTATGTTCGATAAAATAAGATAGGCGGCTGTTCAACAGAACTAAAATAAATTTTGTTCTGTGTTCACCTTTCATTATCTTTGCACAGTATGCGAAAATAGGAGGTGGTTCGTCATAGCCAAGTCGGAAATGCGGTTTCCGTTTGTCTCTGCGCTCACCTTTCACTATCTTTGCTTCACGAATCGAAAATAGGTTGTGCATAGGCATCTTCAAGAAAATAGGGGTTTGCCTTTTTCTTATGCCGTTTTTGACGGACAATAGAGGTGAGCTTTTGTTTTACAGGAGCAAAAATGAAATTTATTTTGTGTCAATGTCATACTATTTTGTGATTTATACCGTATTTCAGTAGAATAAGGTAGTTTTTAGACTTTATGGACTTAACGCTATATACTATAATTCGAGGCTTAGCCATAGGCATATTGGTGTCGGCGCCGATGGGACCGATAGGGATATTGTGTATACAGCGTACGTTGAATAAAGGGCGATGGTCGGGCTTCGTGACAGGATTGGGTGCTGCATTATCCGATTTGATATATGCATTGCTTACGGGCTTAGGCATGTCTATCGTCATCGATTTTATAGAGGCTAATCAAAATATTTTGCAGATTTTGGGCAGTTTGGTTTTGGTGGGGTTCGGGTTGTATCTGTATCGCCAGAATCCGGCCAAGAATATTCGTAAAGCCAATTCTTCCATCAATACGTTTACGCAGGATTTCATTACGGCGTTTTTATTGACTTTTTCCAATCCTCTGATATTATTTCTTTATATAGGCCTTTTTGCCCGGTTTAATTTTTTCTTGCCTGAATCACAATTGGGGCATCATGTGGTGGGTTATCTGTCTATTTTGTTAGGAGCTGTCAGTTGGTGGTTCCTGATAACTTACGTCATCAATAAGGTTCGTGCCCGTTTTAATGTGCGTAGCATTTGGTTAATAAATAGGGGAATCGGGATTATCATCATTATTATGTCTATTGTGGGATTTGTTTGGGGAATAAAAGATTATTTTTTGTATAATTTATAAACATCATGAAAAAAGTTATTGAAGTTCCATTTGTTGCCGGATTGTGCGACAAACCTTTGTCGCAGGTTTCCGAGATTTTGGAGGCACAGGGTGTGCGGCAGGCGATAGATTGCGTCGATTGGCCGAACGAGTTTCCGTATAAGCCTATTACCTCTTTTTATATAGCTCGTGATAAGGAGTGTCTCTACATCAATTATTTTGTAAAGGGCAATTATTTGCGGGCTGTGAACAGTACCGATAATTCTCCTGTCTGGGAGGATAGCTGCGTGGAATTTTTCGTGCAGATACCGAGTGAGAAGTATTATTATAATTTTGAGTTCAACTGTATAGGAACGGCTTTGGCTGCCCGACGCACCGGGCGGGAAGATGCCGAGCACTTCTCAGCCGATAAAATGGCTAAAATCAAACGTTATTCGTCGGTCGGTAATAAACCGTTTTGTGAGATGGAGGGGCTTTTCTCGTGGAATTTATTGGTCGCCATACCTTTTGAACTTATAGGGCTTGACGGCGGGCAGTTGCCGGAGAGTCTCTCGGCTAATTTCTATAAATGTGCCGACGGATCGTCTTTGCCTCATTATTTGAGCTGGTCGCCGATACCTATCGAAAAGCCCGATTTTCACCGTCCCGATTATTTCGGGGAATTGAGATTCAGATAGAAAATCGATCGTAAATAAAAAAAGCCTCTGAATACAGAGGCTTTTTTTATTTCGGAAGCCAATCGGGTAGCTATAAGGTTTAGCCATAAATTTCTTTTTAACAAACTCTTTCCGAAGAAACGATAGATTTTTCGGTTTTTCTTCCATATTCCTTTGCTTGTCGAAGATTCAACAATTTCGATTTAACCCCTCCGTCCTTCGGACACCTCCCCTATATTTTGTTGTGCAAAACACAGGGGAGGAGGTTTAAAGTATCTTCCCAATAGTGGAATATAAATCCTTATTCTAAGAGTTGACTTTCTTATTTTTCAAGATATGGGGAGGAGGGAGACTCTTTTTCTTTTATAGTCTAGCATTTTTATGTGGTGAGCGGGAACTATCCAACCTTCTTCCTTGTGCTGCATTGGCAGTATAGGGGAGACACCGAAGGAACGGTAGTTCCAGAGGAGAGGGGTTGAAAGGTCGTTTATTTGTTCATTCTTCTCAGCAGCGAGAAGAACGAACCAAGAAGCACCGCCGCAGTTATCCATGTACTTTTTTTATTACTCCCTCCGTCCTATGGACACCTCCCCTATATTTTGCGTTGCAAAACACCCCGTAATACTACGGGACACGGCAGGGAGGAGGGTGATAGTAACCCTCCGTTTAAACAGTCCTTGCCCTTTTTCTTCCGTCTCCCTTGCGACTTCGCAGCCCGATAAAGGCGGAATTGGGGTTTGTGCTTTTGCTTGTATTCTAATCCCCTCGCCCTTTTCCCCCTATTGTTACTGTAACTTCCCGCAATGCTACGAGACACGGCAGGGGGGAGGTTGAGAAGTATTTCACTTTTTTCTCTGCTTTTATTTTAAGTGCGATACCCCGCAATGCTACTCTTGTGGAAACATGGGGGGAGTGGTTAGATTAAAATTCGAGTGTAAAGGTAAGAAGAGGGTATCACAAACCAATTTTATCAAAGAAAGAGCCGTATCATTACTCCAAACAGAGTTTGATACGGCTCTTTCTTTTTAGGTTTAGCAGTTACAAGCTGCAATTTTTCGGAACGGTCATTTTAGTTTTGACATTCTCGTTTTTATTTTGTTTCGTCTTCGACAACTCCGGTCATCGTTACTTCGATGATGTTTTTACCGTTGAAGAGTTTCTTTGTGAATTTCTTCATATCGTCGAGCGTAATGCCGTTAATAATGTTTTCGTAATCGGTATTGTTGTCGCCGTAACCGAGAACATCGGATTTGATAATGTTCGTCCAATAGGAGTTTTCGCGAAGGTTTTGAGCATGTTGTTTAAGCATATACTCTTTTACTTTGTTGAAGTCTTTTTCACGAGGGCCTTCGGTAACAACTTTGTTTAGTTCGGCGTGAGCCCGATCGGTCAAACGTTTTTCGTCTTGCGGGTTGGTATCGAATCCAAACAGGAACAACCATGAGTTGTTGACGGGCGATAAATTGGAAGATGTCCTTACGCCGTAGGTTCCGCCTTCTTCTTCACGGATAGTTTCGGTATATACGATGTCCATGATTTGGTCGAGCATACTGAACATAATGTTACTGCGCAGGTCGTATTTTTGTTTTCCCGAATAGATGGCGTACACAGTAGATTTAGCCGTTTGCATGGGCAACGTGAAGTTGTTGTCGATAAGACCCGGTTGTATGGTGGATATTTTACCGACTTTGTCTCTATTCTTGTTTGCAGGCAGCGAAGCGATGTACTTTTCAACAACCGGTTTCAGAGAGTCGATATCGAAATTACCCACGAAGATGAAGGTATAATCGGCTGCATTGGCTGTGCGCTCTTTTGCAATTTCGAGAATGCGGTCGTAGTTAATCAGGTCGATATCTTCGGCTTTCAAGGGTTCCCGCATTATGTTATGATTGTAGAGCGTTGCTGAAAGCGAATCACTGAAAATGAACTGAGGATCGTTCGCATAGTTTGTCAGTACCGCTTTCATTTGCTCTTTCCATGCGGCGAAGGCATCTTCGTCACGATGTATGTCGGTAAAGGTGAGGTATACCAGTTGCATCATGGTTTCGAGGTCTTTGGTCGCGCAGGAGGCATTGATTGTTTCCATGGGTTCTCCCAAAGAGAAATAGGTAGATACGGTTTTACCGGCTAATGCTTTCATCAAGTCTGTTCTTCCGTATTTTCCGAGTCCGCTCAATTCGACAACATCATTGACGGCTTTCAGATTTTTAGCCAAAGCACGATCTGTGTAATCATAAAGGGAAAGTCCGCCTTTACTTACAGCTTGCATAGAGATTTCATCGCTCTTGAAGTCTGTCGGTTTGAGGATAACTTTCACTCCGTTGGAAAGGGTCCATTCGGTTGTTCCAAATTTCTTTCCGGCAGCACTTTTTACAATTTTACCCGCAACCGGTTCGTCGGAAATGAGCGGTTCGTTGGATACATTGTCGACATAGGGAGTAATTTCTTCTGCTTCGACTTCTTTGATAGCGGCAAGAACTTGGTCTTTGTCGGGATAGGATACTCCTTCTTTATCGGGACCTGTCAGTGAAATTACCATGTTGTCTTCGCTAATAAGCGTTTTGATGTATTGGTTTACCATATCTACCGTAATGGCCGGAGATATTTGTTTGAGCAGGTTGTATTCCATCTCGATACCCGGAATATATCCGCCGTCGATGAAGTGTCTGATGTACTCTTCGGCGTAGTCGATGTTTTTGTGATTGTTGCGTTCTTTGTACATGTTTTCATACCGAGAAAGCAATGTAGCCCGGGCACGGTCGTATTCGGAAGCTGTGAATCCGAAACGGTCGATACGTTCTGCTTCGCGCATAATACCTTTTATGGCATCGATCGCTCCATTGTCTTTACCCAAAGCGATAAGAGTAAATGCATCTTTGGTTTTGGAAACGAAGAAATCTCCGTCGAAAATCGCTCCGGCAATGAAGGGAGCATCCGGTTTTTGAGTGATTTCGGAGATGCGGTCGTTAAACATGATACCGACAACTTGTCCCATATAGTCATTGATGGCCCCGTTGATAGTTCCTCTCATTTCGCGGGGCATGGGGTCGTGTTTCATATAGATATCCACCCGGGTGTATGTGGCTTCTTTGTCTTTGTGGAATGCAAAGATGGGCTCTTTGTTATCGGGTACGGTGTAGTAGATACGTTCTGCCGCGTTTTCGGGCATTTTGATTTTACCGAACAGTTCTTTGATCTGAGCTTCCATTTTATCGGCATCGAAGTCACCGATAACGATAATGCCTTGTTGGTCGGGGCGATACCATTTGTGATAGTAGTCGCGTAGTGCCTGATAGGGGAAATTCATGACAACTTCCATTGTTCCGATGGGCATACGGTTGGCATATTGGCTACCGGCAAACATGACAGGAACCGTGACTTCCCATGTACGCCAATTGGCATCGGCGCGAGTTCTCCACTCTTCATGGATAACTCCGCGTTCTTCGTCGATGTCTTTGTCATTCAGAGAGATGGCACAGGCCCAATCGTACAGAACGAGTAGACAGGAGTCTACTAAATTTTGATTTTGAGTGGGGACATTGGATATACGATACACGGTTTCATCGAATCCGGTATAGGCATTGATGTCTACACCGAATTTGATACCTTTGTTTTCGAGGTAGTTTAACATGTTTTTACCGGGAAAATGTTCTGTCCCGTTGAATGCCATGTGTTCGAGGAAGTGGGCCAATCCGCGTTGGTCTTCGTTTTCGAGAATTGAACCTACCTTTTGTGCAATGTGGAATTCTGCACGATTCTTCGGCGTTTCGTTGTGACGTACATAATAGGTGAGACCATTATCGAGGACTCCGTAGCGTACGTTGGGATCGATGGGCAATGCTTCCATCTGAGGAGCTTGTTGTGCCGATACCCATTGGGCAAGGGCTACACAGGCAAGCACTAATCCCGATTTTACCATTTTCAGATTCATTTTTGTTTGATTTAAAGTGAGTTATATTGTATTTTCTTCGTCTTGGTATTCTAGGATATCTCCCGGTTGGCAATTCAGTTCTTTGCAAATAGCTTCGAGAGTGGAGAAACGTATAGCTTTGGCTTTCCCTGTCTTTAAGATAGAGAGATTGGCCGGAGTGATATCTATTTTGCCCGAAAGTTCATTAAGCGAAATTTTTCGTTTCGCCATCATTACATCGAGATTGACAATAATAGGCATGGTCGTTATTTATATAGTGAGGTCTAATTCTTCGCGTTGTTTATAGGCTATATTCAAAATTTCGGCCAGTAACAGCAAAATAAATGCAATAGTGACCGAAGCGCTCAATTCGGGATAGCAAATTTGATTGTCTCCCAACGAGAGGTGCGAACGATAATAGCTCGTGGTGATAAAGGAATCTATATAGCTAACGAGGTAGAATGTAATCATGAAATAGGAGAGTAATCTCAATCGTTTGATGTTTCTACGGTTCATGAGTCCATCTGAGGCAACCGATTTTATCAGTTGCACTAATTTAATAATCATACAAATAAGGGCGATGAAAGAAAGTCCTGTCAGTATTACGGAGCTTATACTCAATGCTACGGGTGTCGTCGATGCCGGAAGGTAGAGAATATTGTCGGACGAGAGATTGAGACTTGGGATCGTTCCTATGTGGTTTAATTGCAATGAGTCCGGTTTGACCGTGCAAATCTGAAAAGTCGATTCTTCCAGCCCATTTTGGAATCCGATGACAGAGGAGTTGAGTCCCATCATAAATCCTTTGGAGAAATCGAGAAGTATGGGAATGAGAATGAGTAATGCGATTAGCAAATTCAATAATTGTATTTTTCTCTGTGTTCGTTTGTCGTAAAACATATACGTCATATTCTATATTGTCAGGACAAAGAAATAGAATATTTTCCGAATGAACAAGAAAAACAGTATATTTTTATCGAAAAACGATAAAAATAATTATATTCAAAAAATTGTATGGTGTTATTTATCGTCTATATCCGATATATAACCATTCATCATTGCATAGAAGCTAAGCCCCGATACGGTCTTGATACCTAATTTGGCCGTTAGATTTTTTCGATGGCTGAGTACTGTGTTTATACTTATATTCAGGCGATCGGCTATTTCTTTATTCATGAGCCCTTTGGCTACCAGCCTCAATACTTCGGTTTCCCGAGGCGATAATTCGTGAGGCAGGATTTCGGATTGTTTGTCTAAATGCTCGATGAACTGTTGTATTTTTTCGAGCAGAGATTCTTCGCTTTCGTGTATGTCTAACGAAGTCATTGACGTTTCGGGCAGATGAGACCCATCGGAGGCGAGGAGTATGATTTTGCTTTTGCGAGGGAGGAAAAAATCGCTGTATCCGATGATTGTATCGGCGAAAAGAATATAGGCATCGAATTGTTCGGGTGCGTTATTGAAAAACTCGGAAATCTCGTTGTATAATATAGGAGTGGTGTCGAAGTATTTTTGTAGTAAATGCTTCAATCCTAAGTTAAGTAACGTGTATGGTGTAACGATGGCGATACGCATGGACTTAGATTACTTGAAACTTTGGTTTCGGCAGGCTTCCAACATACCGTCGGCAATGGGACGGAGTATTCTGTTTCTTATCCGGTTGTGTTGTTTGATATCTTTTTCGAGGCTGTATATTGCGAATATGACACCGTGGCAAAGATTGAGATCGTATTCGCCTTTTAGATGAATAACAAACAGGCTTTTAAGATCGTCTAATTTTTCTTCCAAAGAATCGTTTTCTTCTGTATCGGGTTGAAATTTTTCTCCGTAATATTCCCCGTGCAGGGTTTCGGCAGCGACTTTGATAGAGGGAAACCAGCAATTCTTGTCATTTTCTATGCGCGACAACAATTCTTTTTTCAGTTCGTCGAAGAATTGCTTCATAAGTTCGAGATTGTTGTTCTCGCTGTCGCTTTGGTTTATCAAGAAATTGAAATGTCGTTCTATATTGGGTATCTGGAATTGTTCATAGTAGGCATTCGTTTGGGTGAGGTAGTCTACTATTTGTGTAGCGCAAAATGATTTGAGCCTGTTTTCCGGGAAATAGTCTTCGTTGATAAAGGTGTTGAGTATGGTCACGAAAAACTCGCAGTCTAGATTTTTTTCTTCGCATACGGTACGTATGCTTTTGTCGCCGACCCCCAGAATAATACCGAATCGATTGATAACCGGTATGACGGAGGGTTCGTGCAAGATAACGTCGCAAAGCTTTGTCTCGGCGTTTATTAGTGCCATAATTCGTCCTTTCTATGAATGATATTGTTTTCGGTAATTATAAAGTCCATTTTTATGTCGTGGGGCTCTGCCGGTATTTCGTCGAACAGTTGCAGTTCATAGCAGATTCCAATTTTTGTGGTGGAGGTCTGTGAGAGCAGTTTGTCGTAATATCCTTTTCCTCGTCCCAATCGATTCAGCTTTTTGTCGAACGCTACTCCGGGTACGATTATCCAGTCTATCGAACCGGGATCGGTTTCCCGGGTGTTACCCGGTTCCCAAATACCGAAAGCCCCTTGTTTAAGGAACCGAGGATCGTAGGGGCTGACGATGAGATTGTCGCCGTTCACTATGGGTAGGTACAGTTGCTTTTTTTTGCTCCATCTGGATAACATTAAACCGGTATCGACCTCATCGGGCAAGGCGTGATAAAGCAGTATGCGCGAGACTGTCTCGAAACCGGGTAGCTTTTCTATTGCCGAGCATATATTTTGTGATAAAGCTACTCGCTGTTCCGGGGAGATAGTCTGTTTCAACTGTTTGACCTGTTGCCGCAGTTGTTGTTTTTCGCTCATCGAGGAACTTGATTTTCTGCCGGCAATTCGGGATATCCTTCGCCTTTATTCACTATATCCCGAGCTTTTCGCAGGGTTTCGTCATCTCGTAGCAGCAGTTTGTAAAATGCTTCTTCTCCCAGTATGTTCCGGGCTATGTATGCTTGTAACGTGTTTACGATCAATTTCCTTGAAATATTGATGTAAACGGGACGGGGGCGTATTCCTTTTTGGGCGGCGTATTGAACGAAACTGTTTAAGAGAGTGTTGGGTTCAAGTATATTCAATAGGGATTCGACATCTTTTGCTGTTGACAATTTGTCGCGGTATTTATCCGTGTAGTCGAATGCGTATTGATAGAGCAGACCTTCGTTGGCTACGTTGTTGAAGTAGGAGGTGACTCCCGTCGTGTCTCGTGGAACGAATATGTCGGGCATAATTCCGCCTCCGCCGTATACTTCACGCCCGTTGACCGTGTGGAACACCAACTCTTTGTTCTGTTTGATACTGTCGGCATTGAAAAATTCGCCGTGCATGTATCTGTTTACAATATCCATGCTATAATCTTCGGATTTCCCTAATTGATATTCTTTTTGGATACAACGGCCGGAAGGTGTATAGTAACGAGCTACCGTCAATCGAATGGCCGATCCGTCACGGAAGGGGATTTGTTGTTGTACCAGTCCCTTGCCGAATGTTCGGCGTCCGATTATCAAACCTCTGTCGTTGTCTTGTATGGCTCCTGCGAATATTTCACTGGCCGACGCGGACCATTCGTCCGTGAGAACTACGACTTGTTCTTTTTGGAATGTTCCCGTGCCGTTCGAAACGGCGTCTTCCCGTTCGAATGCTTTTCCTTCGGCATAGACTATTAACCGGTTGGCAGGAAGGAATTCATTCGCCATATTGATTGCGGCGTCCATCAATCCTCCGCTATTGCCACGCAAGTCGATAATGAAGTTTTCGGCTCCTTGATTGTGTAGTTTGGAGAGGGCTGTAATAAATTCGTCATAAGTGGTTTTGCCGAATTTGCTGATTTTTATATATCCCGATTTGTCGTCGAGCATATAAGCCGCATCAACGCTGTTGACGGGAATATCTCCGCGCGTTACTTCATAAAAGAGCGGATTTTTCGCTGTTTTGCGTAAGATTTCGAGTTTCACGGTCGTTCCCTTAGGTCCCCGCAAATTTTTCATGACTTTTTCGTTGCTAATGTTTTTACCAACGAAAGCAGAATCGTTGACCGAGATGATACGGTCTCCGGCCAGTATTCCTACTTTTTCGGAGGGGCCGCCGGAAATGACGCTGACAACGTTGATGGTGTCGTTCAGTATATTGAATTGTATCCCGATTCCACTAAACGAGCCTTCTAACTCTTCATTGACGCTTTCCAAATCTTTTGCCGGAATGTAGGCAGAGTGGGGATCTAACTCTCCTATGACTTTGGGCACGACATTTTCTATGAGATCGTTCCTGTTTACCGTGTCGACGTATTGTTGCTCGATGCATTGCAACAAACTTTCGATTTTGTCATACCTTGCCGTTTTGCCGAAAGAGGTTTCGGCAGAGAAAAATCGTCCGATTAAAATTCCCCCGGCGATAGCCACGGCTATTAGTAACGGGACCCAGACGAAACGAGCTTTTTCGTTATTCATATTTAATAGGATAGTTTAGCTTTTTACTTTATAGATTCATCGGCTTGCGGATCAATGAAATCCACTTGTATGCCGGCTTTTTGCAGAAGTTCGATACCGTCTTGGAGCCGGTAGTACTCCGAGAATACGACACGACTGATACCTGCTTGTATAATCAACTTGGAACATTCGATACAAGGCGAGGACGTCACGTATAGAGTCGCTCCGTCGCTGCTGTTGTTGCTGCGAGCGACTTTGGTGATGGCATTTGCCTCGGCATGCAAAACGAAAGGAAATGTGTGGCCGTTTTCGTCTTCGCAGCAGTTTTCGAATCCGGCAGGTGTACCGTTGTATCCGTCGGAAATTATCATCTTGTCTTTTACAATTAAAGCTCCGACTTTACGACGTTGGCAGTAAGAGTTTTCAGCCCAAATTTGAGCCATTCGTATATAACGCTTATCCAATGCCAGTTGTTTGTCCGTGATATTTTTTTTCGTGTCCATGTCTTGACGCTAATAATTTACAAAAATAGCTGTTTTGCGGAGATTTATGTCCTTTTTTATTATTTTATAACGAAGGTTCGGTACATCGGGGAATCGGGTGAAGAGGTTCCGTGCTTTTGTTTTTCGAGATACGGTTAGTCGATGAATCTTCGCAATATATCGTTGTACGAGTCGATACGGCGGTCTCGCAAGAACGGCCACCAGCGCCGAACGTTTTCGGAGCGGGTTAAATCTATTTCTACGACTTCACACCATTCGCTGTCGTCGGGAGCGGCGGCCAGTATTTCGCCTTGCGGACCGCAGACGAAGCTGTGTCCCCAGAATTGTATGCCGTTGGTTTGTCCAGAGGGATCGGGTTCATGTCCCACACGGTTGACAGCTACAACAGGTAGTCCGTTGGCGACGGCGTGTCCTCGTTGGGAAATAATCCACGCGTCTTGTTGTCGCTTTTGTTCTTGGGGGGTGTCGGAGCTTTCCCAGCCGATGGCCGTAGGGTAGATGAGCATGTCGGCTCCTTGCAGTGCCATGAGGCGGGCTGCTTCGGGATACCATTGATCCCAACATACCAATACCCCCAGTGTACCGATGGAGGTTTTTATGGGGGTGAATCCCAAATCGCCGGGGGTGAAATAGAATTTCTCGTAATAGGCAGGGTCGTCCGGTATGTGCATTTTACGATACTTTCCGGCGATAGAACCATCGGTGTCGAACACGACTGCTGTGTTGTGGTATAATCCGGCTGCGCGTCGTTCGAAAAGAGAGGTTACCAAGACGATGTGCAGCTCACCGGCGATACGACTGTAAAATTCGGTCGATTCTCCCGGTATGGATTCTGCCAAATCGAAGTTATCGGTCGATTCTGTTTGACAGAAATAGAGGCTGTTATGTAGTTCTTGCAGAACTACGAGCTGTGCACCTTTTGCAGCGCATTGTTCGATGTGTTGTTTCAGTCTTTTTTTGTTGTCGGCGATGTCGCCGGTATTTTGTTGTTGGATAATTCCGACAGTGATTATCTTTTCGGTCATGACAGGATATATTTATCGTAATACATTTCGAGGATATTGCATGGTTACGCAATGTAACGAACCATGTTGTCGAATGAGCGGTGAACAGTCTATTCCTACGACTTCCCGATTTGGGAACGCTTGTCGAAGTATTTCAAATGCCTTCTTATCGTTCAAAGGTTGTCGATAAGTGGGGTACAGGATTGCGTCGTTCAAGATGAGAAAGTTGGCATAAGTTGCCGGTAAACGCTCTCCGTTTTCATCGTAAACGGCTTCGGGCATGGGTAGGGGAAGCAGATTATACGGTTTCCCGCCGATCGTTGTGAAGGTTTGAAGCTGTGCTTCCATTTTATGCAATGCATCGTAGTGCTCGTCTTCCGAATCGGAGCATTGTACGTAAACGATCGTATCTTCGTCTGCAAATCGGGCCAGTGTGTCGATGTGGCTATCGGTGTCGTCTCCGGCGAGATAGCCGTGGTCGAGCCATAGTATGCGTTGCAGCCCGAATGTTCGTTTGAGGTATTCTTCGATAACGGGTCGTGTCCATTCTCCATTTCGGTTGGGAGATAGCAGGCATTCGCTTGTGGTGAGCAAGGTTCCGGCTCCGTCACTTTCGAGGGCTCCCCCTTCCAGTACGAAATTGAGCTTATTTTCGTATAGGGCGTTAAAAACGTTTTCGTTATATAAAGTCGAAGTGATGAGGTTGTCGTAATTGGCTGCGAATTTAAGTCCCCAGCCGTTGAATTTGAAGTCGTATATAACGGGAACTCCGTCTCTGAATACCGTGATACCGCCGTGATCTCGTGCCCATGTATCGTTGGTGGGACATTCTATGAATCGGACGGATTCGATGTCGATCGTATCCTGTAATTGTTTTTTAACTTCGTCGGGGCAGGGGGTGACGATGATGAGCTTTTCCCTTTGGGAAATTTCGCTTGCCAACTTTTTATAACAGTCGGTAACTTCGTCGAGCATGTAGGCCCAATCGGTGTTTGGGTGAGGCCAAGTGAGCTGTATGCCCGATTGGGGATACCATTCTGCCGGAAAGGAAACGTTAGGGGTCATTGTTTCGGAGCTTGAAATTTACGGTCGAAAAAAGGGTTCTTGGACGATACACTCAATGCCAAAGCGATGATTTGGTTACAGCCGGGCAGGAGATTCATAGATTGTGCGGTTGTGCCTGCCGAGAACATCACCCGGGTGTCGATACGGAGGTCGGCTGCTTTCGAACAAGCCGATCCGATAGCGATTCCCACATCGATAGAGTTAATCGCACAAGGATTGCTTTCAGGATTTTCACCACACGTTTTCGCTCCACAGTATGCGCAATTCAAACCTAAGGGGTGTCGGCGGGTTCCGATGAGGATAACTGCGTCGGCTTGTTCTATATTATCGGCATCGCGCAGAAAAAACATCATGCCGCGTTTTTTCCCTTCGCTGCGCATATTTTCCGATAGAGTCGGAAGGCTATCGTGCGAGAGTGTAATTATTTCGATAATATCCACTCCTTTACCTTTGGGTGCTGTGCGGGCCGCCATCATGATTTGTTTAGCGGCTTCCAGCACAATCTCTTTTCGAATGTTCCGTTCGTTGTAAATCATGTTTGTATTTTCGCATTTTATGCAAAGATAGCGCAAAAGAAGGCAGAAACAAATTTATTTGATTGTGCGGTGCGCTGCTCTTTTGCTTCTGAAACAAAGATAATCATTCTTTTATGAAGTAACGATTCCTATATTCGAGAAATTTTGAACTTTTTAATCGAAAGTTCTACTTTTTTCTTGGTAAAGGGAATAATTTTTCTTATCGGTTTGCGTTTACATAGTAATGGCTGCATTCCGGGGAGTGATTAATTTTACATTTTTGTTTTTTGTAGAACTTTTTTTATGAAAGAATAGTTATATTTGTAAATACGAAGATATATTAATTGATAAATAGAAAAAGCCATGAGTTATGATATTACCATAACATTTGATGATATTATTAAACAGTATCGGACCCTCGATCTATCGGAAGATATATTCCGGTCGATGATGGCGGAGGATAAGCAATTGGAGGCCGATTATAAAGAATGGTGCGATACGTTGGGTATTCCAGAAAGAAAGGGGTTCGCTTATTACTATGAAGAATATATAGAACAACAGGACTCTATTTGGGATAGTTTAGATGATCATGATGAATAAATGGCTTTTGAATACCGTTCGAAAAATTTTAAATAAATCTTGAATGCTTTTTATATAAAACATTTTATCGGGGCGGTCGTCTATTATAGTTTTTGTTGATAAACAGGTGCTTAGATCAATTGCAGATTTCTTGATTCGCTTCTCCTTTATTGAAAAATCACATTTGAGGTAAAAAAGTATCATTATCGGATAATAAAGTACTTTTTTGCGCTATTTTTTTACTATTATTTTGTAACGTAAATTTAATATCATGGTTATGCTTAAAAAACAGCTATTCATTATTTCGTTATTATTCGGTGTTATATCATCTGCTATGGCGGCTGATCCGGTAAAATTATACGGTCAGCTTCAAGTAAATGGAAATCAACTTTGTAGTGAGCAGGGAGAACCTGTCGTATTGCGTGGCGTTAGTTATGGTTGGCACAATTTGTGGCCTCGATTTTATAATAAGAAGTCGGTAAAATGGCTGAAAGAAGATTGGAAATGCACTGTATTGCGTGCTGCGATGGGAACTTGCATAGAAGATAATTATATAGAGAACCCCGAACACGCTCTTAATTGTATAAATGCGGTTGTAAAGGCTGCAATTAAAAATAATGTGTATGTAATCATAGATTGGCATACTTATTATCCTCAGAAGGAAGAGGCAAAGGCTTTCTTTTCGATGATGGCTCAGAAGTACGGAAAGTATCCTCATGTGATTTATGAGATTTATAACGAACCTATGGAAGATACTTGGGAGAGTGTGAAAGAGTATGCTACCGACATTATCACCCAAATAAGGAAATATGACCCCGATAATATAATATTGGTAGGAAGTCCGCATTGGGATCAAGATTTACATTTGGTTGCAGCCGACCCTTTGCAGGGTTTCAATAATATAATGTATACGCTCCATTTTTATGCGGCTACCCATAAACAGGAATTGAGAGATAGAGCTACTGCTGCTTGGGAGCAGGGGATCCCTATTTTCGTATCGGAATGTGCCGGTATGGAATGTACAGGTGACGGTCCATTGGACATTGAAGAGTGGACTCGCTGGGTAGAGTGGATGGAAGCTCATAAAATCAGTTGGGTGAATTGGTCAATTTCGGACAAAAACGAGACTTGTTCGATGTTGTTACCGAGAGCCGACAAAAACGGTGGTTGGGACGAATCTCTCATTAAGCCGGCCGGTCGCCAAAGCCGCAAGTTTATACGGCAATATAACGAGGCTGTATATCGCACAAAGAAAGAGAAGAAATAATATCAAAATAAGATTGTTAATTTTAAATTTATTACAAATGAAAAGAAACCTGTTTTCTTTCCCACGTTCTCAAATGGTGGGTAAAATGCTCAGAGCTATGTCGTTTGTAGTGGCTGTGTTTTGGGCAACGACCGCTATGGCGGACATAGTGGTGAAGGGAGTAGTAGCCGATGATTCGGGCTTACCTATTCCCGGCGCTAATGTTACCGAGTTGAATTCGAAAGGTAACGGAACAATTACCAATGTAGACGGACAATATTCGATTGTGGTGAAAGGTCCTAAATCGGTGTTACGTTTTTCATTTATCGGATATACAAAGGAAGACGTAACCGTGGGCAATAAAACACAGATCGACGTGCAGTTGAGCGAGGATTCAAAATCGCTCGATGAGGTTGTTGTCATTGGTTATGGTACGATGCGTAAGAAGGATTTGTCGGGAGCCGTCGCTTCTATCAAAAGCGAGGATTTAATGATCGGTAATCCGACAAGTTTCAGCCAAGCCCTACAAGGAAAATTGGCTGGTGTGCAAGTTAATTCTAACGATGGTGCTCCCGGTTCGGGTATGAGCATTACCATTCGTGGTGCAAACTCGTTTTCGACCAGTTCACAACCATTGTATATCGTAGATGGTATTCCTTTCGATGCGGGTAGCGCACCGACGAGCGGCGCAAACGAAAACAACAACACCACTTCCAATCCGTTGTCGTTGATTAACCCCAACGATATCGAGTCGATCGATGTTCTTAAAGATGCTTCGGCAACGGCTATCTACGGTTCTCGTGGAGCCAACGGTGTTGTCTTGATTACAACGAAAAAAGGTAAATCGGGAGCTGCCAAAGTTGAATTCTCGGCTAACTTCGGTCTTTCGAAGATCTCGAAAATCGTGGAGAGCCTCAATGCTTACGAGTATGCCAACTTCGTGAACGAAGCTACGATCAACAACGCTTTGTACGACAACACTCCGTATGCTTACCTGCCTTACCGAGGCGACTGGAACTATCGTCGTGACCCGCAGAACAACATTATACCTGAGTCGGGTACGTATGAGCCTGCACCCGAAGATTTCTTGAATCCGGGTTGGCACGAGGACGAGTATGGAAACCGTGAGTGGGTCGAAGGTACTAACTGGTTGGACGAAATCTTGCAAGACGCCTTTACCCAAGAGTACAACATCAGCGTATCGGGTGGTAACGACAAATCGCACTATGCTTTCTCTGGTAACTATACCGACCAAACCGGTATTATACGCAACTCGGGTTACGACCGTTTAGCTGTGCGCGCCAACGTGGGTAGTCAAGTAAAATCGTGGTTAAATACCGGCTTGAATATCAACTTTACCAAGTCGAATACCCGTTTTGCCAAATCTAATTCTTATGATTACAGTATCATTCGTTCGGCCATGTTGTATCCTCCCACGATTTATGTGGGCGACCATACACAAGACGATGAATACTTCTGGCTGTCGGCCAACCCCCGTACCTATGTAAATACGGCTAAGGACGAATTGAAATCGATCAATGTCTTTACCTCGGCTTTCTTGGAGATTAAATTTACCGATTGGTTGCGCTTCCGCCAGAACTTCGGTATGAGCTATACCGACAACGAGCGTTCTACCTACTATCCCCGTGAAACAGGTGAAGGTAAAAACTACAACGGTCGTGCCGGTAAGAGTGATAACTTCTACCAAAACATAACGGCCGAGTCTGTGTTGACCTTCGACAAAACTTTTGCCGATATTCATCACTTGAATGTAGTAGCCGGTTTCACTTATGAAAATACCAACTGGGGTGGCAAGGCTATCAACGCCTCGAATTTCCCTACCGACATTACCGAAGACTACAACCTTTCGCAAGCGTTGACCATCGACGCTCCCACCAGTAATCGTGGCGAGGCTACATTGGTTTCATTGCTGGGTCGTGCCAACTATGTGTTGAAAGATCGTTACATCTTTACTGCTTCGTATCGTCGGGACGGTTCGAGCCGCTTCGCTCCCGGAAACAAATTTGCCAACTTTGCTTCGGGTGCTGTCGCTTGGGTGCTTTCGGAAGAAGATTTTATTAAAAACTTGAACATATTCAGCAACTTGAAATTACGTGCCAGTTACGGACAGACCGGTAACCAGGGTATCAATAGCTATCAGACGATGGTTTCGTTGGGTTCGGCAAACTATCCTTTCGGAGGTATTACCGACAGCGGTTTCGCCGGAGATACTAGTAAAGGCCCGTTGAATAAAGATTTGAAATGGGAGACTACCGACCAATATAACGTAGGTTTGGACTTCGGTTTCTTGAAAAACCGTATCGCCCTCTCGGTGAACTACTACTATAAGAAGACCAGAGATTTGTTGCAATACGTGTCGATTCCCTCCTCGACTGGTTTTTCCAATATGTGGACCAACTTCGGCCATGTGACGAACGAAGGTATCGAACTTACCGGTCAATTCTATGCCATAGATACCAAAGACTGGGGATTGGATTTTGACGCCAACATCGCGTTCAACCGTAATCGCATCGGTGGTCTCACCGCCGACCAATATGCCAACAATCTGTGGTATAGTGCCAAAGAGGTGTTTATTCAACGTAACGGATTACCCATCGGTGCGATATTGGGTTATGTAGAAGACGGCTTTTATGATAATCTTGCCGAGGTGCGCGCTGATCCTCTCTATGCCAACGTCTCTGACGTAGAGGCTCAACGTATGGTGGGTGAAATCAAATATCTCGATGTAAACGGTGACGGTAAACTTACGACCGAGGATCGTGCTATTATCGGTGATACTAACCCCGATTTCACGTATGGTCTTACGGGTAATTTCCGTTGGAAAAACTTGACTCTGAGCATGTTCTTCCAGGGAACTTATGGTAACGACATCTTCAATGCCAACCTTACCAACATTTCCATGCAGAGTGTGAGCAACATACCCAAGTTTGCGTATGAAAGTCGTTGGACTCCCGATAACACCGAGAATGCCAAATGGCCTCGTGCCACGATGGCTCAGACTCGTGAATGGAGAATTTCGGATCGTCACGTCGAAGATGGCTCTTATTTGAAACTTAAAACCATCAACTTGGCTTATAACTTCGGTTCTCCTTGCAAAGGAATAGAGAATGTGACGGTATTCGGTACGGTGAACAATGTGTTTACGATTACCGGTTACAGTTGGTATGATCCAGATGTGAATACGTTCGGTCAGGATGCTTCCCGCCGTGGTGTGGACATCTATTCTTATCCTGCAAGCCGGACATTCAGTTTAGGTGTAAAAGTAACGTTATAATTTGCAAGACAATGAAAAAGAAAAGATTATCGATATATGTGACCATGTTGGGGTTGGCGATGGCGACAGCGCCGGTCTTCACTTCGTGCGAAGATATGCTCGAAGAAAAACCCTACGACTTTATCTCTCCCGACGATGTGCCCGATTCCGACGACGGAGCCGATATGTGGACGACCGGTGTGTACGAAACGTTGCACTCCTCCATGTTCCGTTACGGGAATATGCCCCGTCCTTTCGACTACGATTGCGACAATGTGTCGGGTGCTACTTGGCAGTTCGACCAGTTCGGTAACGGTAACTTTCAAGGTTCGAACAACCATTGTGACGTAGTATGGACGGGTATGTACTCTGTGATCAATCGGGCCAACGAAGCCATCGAGCGAATCAATGAGATGAAGAATCTCACTGCCAGACACCGCGATAATGTGCTGGGCGAGTGCTATTTTTTGAAAGCTTGGGCCTATTTCATGCTGGTGCGCGCCTATGGCGATATACCCGTTTATTCGGTGAGTGTGAACCAGTCGCAACAATATACGAATAGCCCTCGTATACCTATTAAAGATGTCTATACGCAAACTATTATTCCGCTGTTGGACGATGCCAAAGACATGCTTTATAAAAACACCGACACCAATTTCCAAGCCGGTCGCGTGTGTGCTGCTTCGGCTGCCGGTCTGTTGGCAAAGGTATATGCTACGATTGCTTCGGCTGCCATGCCCGAGGGTGAAATCGTAACGGTGAAAACTGGTCCGCAATTTGTGATGCAGAACATCAACGGGACCAACACGAAGGTGTATACCGAGCCGGTTCCTATGGATTTCGCCAAAGACCAAGTGGCCGGTTACGAGTCGTTCAATTCGCAAGAGTATTATCAACTGGCCTACGATGTGGCCAAGGATGTGAAAGGCGGCGTTTACGGTACGCACAACTTGGAATCCTACGACTTGATTTGGTCTCCCAGCGGTAAAACGTGCAGCGAGCATTTGTTCAGCCTGCAATCCAAGTCGGGCGACGAGTTGTACGGAACCCTCTTTACCTACCACTATTGCGGTATGACAAACGAAAAAGGGCACATTGAAAACAGCCTCACGGTGGGTAACAGCAAACATTGGTATCTCCTCTTCGAAGAAAACGACTACCGGGTAGACAAAGGGGTGCTGCACTGCTGGATTCGCGAAGGCTCCGATACCAGCTGGGGCGGCGGTTCCTACTTCCCCAACTTCGGTAAATGGCAAGAGATGGTAATGAACCGTGAGGCTCCGTTCGATAATCCCGAGGTAACCGCCGGCTGGCGTTGCGACGAGGGTGGCTCGGAGCAGTTCTTCGCCTTCACGACGAAATACAGCCAGCAAGTGACCGATCAAACCTTGCAACGTACCGATGCCAACTATCCGTTCTTGCGTTATGCCGATGTTATTCTGATTATGGCAGAGGCTTCGAACGAGTTGAAAGGCCCGAATGACGAGGCTATCGGTTTGCTCAACGACGTGCGTAAGAGAAGTAATGCTACGCCGCGCGAACTCGAAAATTATTCGACCAAATCGGCTTTGCGCTCGGCTATCTTGGAGGAACGTTCCATGGAGTTTGCCATGGAGGGCGATCGCCGTTGGGACTTGATTCGCTGGGGTATTTATTTGCAAGCGATGAATGCACTGGGTGGAACTGACGTGTGCGGAAACGTGAAGAGCCGTTCCGAGAAACACCTGCTCTTCCCCATTCCTACGCTCGAAGTTCTCACGAACCAAGCTATTTCGAGCAATAATCCCGGTTGGAGTTAATTAGTGTATAACCGAAAAATTGATAAAAATGAAAAATATAAAATATATGGCTGCGTGGGCGGCAGTGCTGTTTGCCTTTTCCGCCTGTCAGGACGTTGTGGAAGTGGAAGACCTCAAAGCAAAAGACGATATTCCTTCCAACGGAGCTCCTGAGATTATAAAAATCGTGCTAGCCAACGATAAAGAGTTTGAAATCGATGGCGCTGACTTTGAGGACATGGTGCGCGTCGAAGGTAAAAATCTCGGTAATGTGGTGTCGGTCAAATTCAATGATGTGGAGGTCGACCCCAAAGAGATTTATGCTCGTTACGACATGTTGTTGGCTCCTGTGCCCCGCCAATTGCCGGGCGAGGTGACCGATATGCTTTATATCACGACCAAGAACGGTTCGGTATCAAAACCTTTCATGGTATCGATTCCTGAGTTGAAAATCGACGGTTTGCAAAATGAGTTTACCAATCCCGGCGATACGACGGTGATTTCGGGCGATAACTTCGACCTTTACGGCATTACCGTCGAGCAGGCCGATGTGCGCATAGGCAATGCGATTTGTACCGTGATTGATGCTACTCGTACCGATATTACGTTGCAAATCCCCGCCAACGCCCAGCCCAATACCGACCTAACCATTCAAGGTGGTGAGATGGCCGAGCCGGTGGCTATCCCGTATATGAATCCCGGATTTCAAATTTTCGACTTCAACGATTGGCCGGGTTCGGGTGGATTTACTCATTCGAGCCAATTCCCCGATCATACAACCAATTTCTTGTGCGACGGTACCGAAGGCGAGGGCTATCCCGAGCCGCTGAACGAGGGTATGAAATACTTGCGTTTCCACAGTAATGTGGGCGCTTGGGGTTGGATGGTGTTGTGGGCCGGCTACATTCAAGTACCCGCCGAGGTGGCTGCCGATCCCGCTTCGTATAACTTGTGCTTCGAGGTTTGCACGAATGCTTCGTATCCGCTGGGCTCGACCACGAGAATATGTTTGGGAGATTACATGTGGATGCCCGGCGCAAGCGGAATTCCGGTTAATACCTATGGCGGCTGGCGTACTATGCGCATAGGCTTGGACGAGGTAAGCGAGAATAAGATTATTCCCGATGGATGCAGCCCGGCTCCGGATAACACGGCATGGAAAATTGTATTCACGCCGACCGATGCCATGGACTTCGACCTGAGCATGTGCAACTTCCGCTTTTCTAAAAAAATAGGCTGAGAATAACTGTGATAAGTCGGGTAGGACAACGTCCTGCCCCGGCTTATCGCTTTAATTAAACTATACACTATTTATTTCTATGAAGATTAAAAAAATTTTGACATTTGTTTTTGCCGCTGCATTGATGACTTCTTGCGGCAATGAAGATGGCCCCGGGGGAGACGGCGGTAATGGTGGTGGAACCGAACATACCGAATACTTCGGTGTGAATATGTCGGGAGCCGAGTTTGGTAATGTATATCCCGGTGTTGACGGCACGCACTATGGCTATCCCACCAAAAAAGACTTGGAGTATTTCAAGGAGAAGGGACTGCGTATGATTCGTTTCCCGTTTCGTTGGGAGCGTATCCAAAGCGAAATGAATGGCCCGCTTATCACTACGGAATTGGCCAAGATGAAAGAATTCGTGCAAGCAGCCGAGGACTTGAACATGAAAGTCTTGCTCGATATGCACAACTTCGGTCGTTATTGCGTCTATTCCAATGGTGTGAACTCTGACGATAACCAGTTCGTTGTTATCGGCAATGCTCAATGTACGGTTGAGAACTTCTGCGATGTGTGGAAAAAATTGGCTGCGGAGTTCAAAGATTACAAATGTATCTGGGGGTACGACATCATGAATGAACCTTATGGCATGTTGCGCACAACGCCGTGGGAGACCATTGCACAGGCTTGTATCAATGCCATTCGTGAGGTCGATACCGAGACTATGTTGGTCATCAGCGGTAATGAGTATAGCTCGGCCAGCCGTTGGAAAGAGGTGAGTGACGGATTGAAAAACTTGGTTGATCCCTGTGACAACATGATTTTCCAAGCTCACGTTTATTTCGATTGGGATGCTTCGGGAAATTATTCCAGATCGTACGATGAAGACGGTGCGACTATTCAAACCGGTGTGGCTCGTCTGCGGCCTTTTGTCGAATGGTTGAAAGAAAACGGCAAACGTGGTTTTGTAGGGGAGTATGGTGTGCCCGATGACGACGGTCGTTGGCTGGATATTCTCGATTCCGCTTTGAAGTATTTGCAGGAAAACGGTGTGAATGGCACTTATTGGTCGGCCGGCCCTCGTTGGGGCGATTATAAATTGGCTGTACAACCTACCGATAATTATACGGTAGATCGTCCTCAGTTGGAAACGTTGTTGAAATATAAAACTACGGTACAAGTATATTAATCAGAGATATGAAAAGATTCATCACAGGTAGTTTTCTTGTTTTAATGTCTATTTTGTCAGGATTTCCCGTTCAAGCCGGGAAATCCTTAGACGAAATAGATAGGGAAAGTTTTGCTGCGAAATACATTCTCTCGGAGTTGCCGGGAATCTCGATGATTCCGGTTTCGTCGGTCGATACAGTTCGAAATCGAGAGTATTTTTCTCTCGACGGAATATGGCTCATGGCCGAAGGCGGCGATGAAAAATTACGTCTTAAAGACGTTTGGACCGATGCCGTGGAGGCTGTTGTACCGGGAAGTGTACATACTGCATTGTTGATGAATCGTATTATCCCCGATCCTTATATCGGGCAAAATGACTCGATTGCCGAGCAACAGAGTTACAATACATGGTGGTTTAGTAAAAAATTTACATTGAATGAACCGCTTGAAAATCCTATTCTTTCATTCGGCGGTGTAGCGAATCGTTGTACCGTTTGGCTGAATGGGAAAAAACTGGGTTCTCACGAGGGAATGTTCGGAGGACCCGATTTCGCTGTGAAGAAATATTTGAAAAAGGAGAACACGCTTGTGGTGAAACTCGATCCGATTCCTCAGATGTTTTTAGGGAATTGGCCTCCTAACGCTAATGAAAGTTGGAAGTATACCGTGGTGTTTAATTGTGTTTATGGTTGGCACTATGCTCAAATTCCGTCATTGGGAATTTGGCGTTCGGTAAAACTGGAATCACAGGCTCCGGTGGAAATAGAGGCGCCTTTTGTATCGACCCGTTCTTTGCAGGGCGATATGCGGTTGGCAGTGACTCTCAAAAAAATAAATGCACCGCTAAAAGGTAAATTACAAATTAGGGTCGTGCCTAAAAATTTTGAAGGTGCTCCTCAATTCTTTGAACATGAAATTAATTCGTCGAAGAAAACCGAACAGTTTTCATTCGATTTCAAAATAGATGCTCCCCGCCTTTGGTGGCCTAATGATATGGGAGAACAGTCTCTTTACGATATGACAGTCGCATTTATTCCTCGTAACGGAGCTCGCCCCGATGTGGAAAAGACATCGTTCGGTATTCGTACGATCGACATGGCTCCGTTTCCGGGAGGCGAGCGAGAAGACCGTTATAATTGGACTTTCGTCATTAATGGTAAACCTATGTTTGTGAAGGGAACCGGTTGGTGTACGATGGATGCTTTGATGGATTTTTCGCGAGAAAAATATGACCGCTTGTTAAGTATCGCTAAAAGTCAGCATATTCAGATGATGAGAGCGTGGGGTGGAGGATTGCCCGAAACCGATGATTTTTATGAATTGTGCGATAAGTATGGCATTATGGTGATACAAGAGTGGCCTACGGCGTGGAACAGCCATAATACGCAACCGTTCGATATGTTACAGGAGACGGTAGTGAGGAATATGAAACGTATCCGAAACCACCCTTCTTTGGTTATGTGGGGCGCCGGTAACGAATCGGATAAACCTTTCGGGCCGGCTATCGATATGATGGGGCGTTTGAGCTTGGAGCTCGACGGTTCCCGCCCGTTTCACCGAGGAGAGGCATGGGGCGGCAGCGATCATAATTACAATTGCTGGTGGGACGATGCTCATTTGAATCATAATTTAAATATGACTTCTCCGTTTTGGGGAGAGTTCGGAATTGCTTCTCTACCGCATATAGAGAGTGTGAGACGTTATTTGGCCGAAGAGAAAGATAGATGGCCGTCTCGTCCGGGCGATCATTTCCGTCATCATACTCCTATTTTCGGGACAATGGGAGAGTTTGGCAAGCTCTCGCAATATTCGGGATACTTCATGCCCGATACCACATTGGCCGAATTTATTACGGGGTCTCAGCTCGCACAAGTTGTCGGAGTAAGGCATACGTTGGAACGGGCTCGTACTTTGTGGCCCGAAACAACCGGAGCTCTTTATTACAAGATGAACGATAATTATCCGGGTGTCTCTTGGTCGAGTGTCGATTACTACGGAGCGATTAAACCGGTACATTATTTCGTGCAGAAATCTTTTGCACCATTGACGGGAGTTTTGCTTTTCGACCGGACGAATTTGTCGAGCCAAGAAGTATCGTTGCCGTTGTATTTACTCGACGACTGCAGTCAGTTGAACGGTAAAGATTACACGGTATCGGTGACAGTTTATAATGATCGATTGGATACTGTCGTATGTCGGGAGTTCGATGGGCATGGCGAATTGGAAACCGTAAAAAAATTGGGTAATCTCAATTTGAATCGAGCACAGACGAAATCGACCATGTTGTTTTTTGTTGTCGATGTTTGTTCGGAGGGTAAACGATTATCTCGTAATTATTATTTTACCAATTATGAAGTTCGTCGAGGGGTAATTATGTCGATGCCTCGTACAGAGATTACCATGAAGAGAGATGGACGACAGATAACGGTGACGAATGTCGGGAAACTGCCGGCCATAGGTGTCTATGTGGAATCCCCCGGATATGCACATGAATTTATCGCATCGAAAAATTATTTGTGGCTCAATCCGGGAGAGTCGCAAATTATCGAGGTGAATGTCGATTATCCGGTTTGCGTGAAAGGTTGGAATATAAATTAGGAAAACAGATATTGTATGAAAAGAGTAGTTTTTGTAGTTGCGTTAGGTTTGTTATTGTGCAGTTGTAGCAATAAGGTAGCTAAAACGGAAGGTAAACCTTATGGTGTAAATATGGCTTGTGCCGACTTCGGTTCCAATTTCCCGGGTGTATATAATACCGATTATACCTATCCTCAGGCTTCCGATTTGGATTATTGGAATGAGAAGGGATTGAAATTAGTGCGTTTTCCATTTAAATGGGAACGTTTACAATATGAATTGAACGGAGAACTGAATCGTCATGATCTCGACAAAATGAAAGATTTTGTTGCTGCGGCAGCAGAGCGAGGCATGGTTGTCATGTTGGATTTGCATAACTATTGTCGTCGTTATATGAATGGCGAGCATACGATTATCGGGACAAACGGGTTGACACCGGAACATTTGGCTTCGTTCTGGAAATCGCTGGCTACGGAATTTAAATCATTTGACAATATTTATGCTTATGGGTTAATGAACGAACCTCATGATTTGGATTCTTGCACGACTTGGTTCGAGATGGCGCAATTGTGTATTGACTCCATTCGTACGGTCGATATGGATACTCGCATTATGGTGGGGGGTGACAGTTGGTGTTCTGCCGAGCGTTGGTTGGAGTACAGCGATACGTTGAAATATTTGAAAGATCCTGCCGATAAGTTGGCATTCGAGGCGCATGTCTATTTCGATGCCGATGCTTCCGGTACTTACAAACGTGGATATGATGAAGATTCTTGCTATCTTGAAAAGGGTATAGACCGTGTGCGTCCCTTTGTGGAATGGCTGAAAGCCAATAAATTCGAAGGCATGGTCGGTGAGTATGGTATTCCCGATAGTGATTCGCGTTGGAACCTTGTATTGGATAAATTTCTGTCTTACTTGCAGGAAAACGATATAAACGGTTGTTATTGGGCTGCCGGACCGTGGTGGCCGAAAGACGAATTTATGGCGATTACTCCGGTAGACGGGAAAGACCGTCCGCAGATGGAAGTAGTGGGTAAATATTTGACAACGCAAAAATAAGATCAATATGCCCCGGCATGTATTCATATTGTTTCTTGCATGGATTGTCCCGGCTCTTGTCGAAGTACGAGCGGATAGTTGGTCGGGTAAATCGGTCGATTTTTCTCACGGAGACTTGTGTGTGTCTCCCAACGGGCGTTTTTTGCAACATACCGATGGAACTCCGTTTCTCTATTTGGGAGATACGGCTTGGGAGTTGATTTATCGATTGAACGAACCGGAGGTGGAACTGTATATGGAAAATCGTCGAGCCAAAGGGTTTACGGTGATTCAAACGGTTATATTGTCCGAGCTCGATGGTTCGGACGGGATTAACAGGCCATTGATAAACGGTTCTCCGTCTACTCCCGATCCTGATTATTTCAAGTGGGTAGATCGTGTTTTAGAAATAGCCGGGGAGAAAGGGCTTTATGTGGGATTACTTCCTACGTGGGGTGATAAAGTGGATAAACAATGGGGTGCGGGACCAGAGATATTCGACGAGGCGAATGCTCGTGAGTACGGCCGATGGCTCGGACGTCGATATGCCGACACTCCCAATATTATATGGATTATCGGCGGAGACCGTAGCGGAGAGGGTGAGAACTTTACCGTTTGGAAAGCGATGGCCGAGGGCATTAAGGAGTGTGATAAACGGCATTTAATGACTTACCACCCGCAAGGAGAACATTCTTCTTCTTTTTGGTTCCATGATGAGACTTGGCTCGATTTCAATATGTTCCAAAGCGGACATGCTCAACGCGATTATGCCATATATAGGCGATTGCTACTGAACGATTTACAGAAACAGCCGATCAAACCAGTCTTAGATGGGGAGCCTCGGTATGAGAATATACCTATCGATTTTAAATCGGAGAATGGTAGATTCGATGATTTCGATGTCCGTATGACATTGTATCAAAGTATGTTTAGCGGAGCTTGCGGATATACTTACGGTTGTAATGAAGTGTGGCAGATGTATTCCGATAAGTATTCTCCGATGATAGATGCGCAAACAACTTGGAAAGAAAGTCTGGATTTAGCCGGGGCTTGCGATATGATACATTTCAGAAAATTGTGTGAGGCTATCGATTTTTTCCGAGGAAGACCATTGCAACATTTGATAGAGCGACCGGAACAGACCGATGACGATTATGCTGTGGCATACGGTGGAAAAGATTATGTTTTATTTTATATGCCTTATGGTCACAGCATAACGGTAAATCTGTCCGGTTGGACTCAACGAAAAAACGTTCGGTTGGAGTGGGTTAATCCGCGTAACGGGGAACTAATATTTTATAAAAATATCGAGACAAGTGAGGCTTTTGAAGTCGTATCGCCAACACAAGGACGAGGAAATGACTGGGTTTTGATAGCCCGTTGATTATAAGATTATTTATTAAGATATTATATGGTTATGGTACAAGAGTTAGAGAGATTGAGAAAAGAGTATGAGGCTCTTATTTCAAGAAAAAACGAGAAATGCAATAAAAATAACGGGGTTTACGTTCGATATAAGTATCCTGTGTTGACTGCCGAACATGCTCCTTTGATTTGGAGATATGACTTCGACGAGAAAACCAATCCCTATATGGAGGAGCGTATCGGTATCAATGCAACGATGAATTCGGGTGCTATTAAATTGAACGGAAAGTATTACTTGGTGGTGCGAGTGGAAGGCGATGATCGTAAGTCTTTCTTTGCAGTGGCCGAGAGTGATAGCCCGGTGGACGGATTTCGTTTTTGGGACTATCCTATTTTGATGCCCGAAACAGATATTCCCGATACCAATATGTATGACATGCGTCTTACTGCACATGAAGATGGCTGGATTTACGGTATCTTTTGTGCCGAACGCAAAGATCCCAATGCACGTCCGGGAGATTTGTCGGCAGCAGTTGCTTCGGCCGGAATTGCCCGGACAAAAGATTTGAAAACGTGGGAGCGTCTTCCCGATTTAAAGACTCGCAGCCAGCAGCGTAATGTCGTTTTGCATCCCGAGTTCGTGAATGGGAAATATGCTCTTTATACCCGTCCGCAAGACGGTTTCATCGATACGGGAAATGGTGGAGGCATAGGCTGGGCTTTGGTCGATGATATTTGCCATGCAGAGGTACACGACGAAGTAATTATCAATAAACGGGAATATCATACGATTAAAGAAGTGAAAAATGGAGAGGGTCCTCACCCGATTAAGACTGAAAAAGGGTGGTTGCATCTTGCTCATGGGGTTCGTTGTTGTGCTGCCGGATTGCGCTATGTGCTCTATCTTTACATGACTTCTTTGGAGGATCCGACCAAAATGATTGCAGAGCCTGCCGGATATTTCATGGCCCCGGTCGATGAAGAACGCATAGGAGATGTTTCGAATGTTTTGTTTTCCAATGGTTGGATTGCCGATGAAGACGGGAAAGTGTACATATACTATGCTTCGTCCGATACGCGTATGCACGTTGCCGAATCGACAGTAGACCGTTTGGTGGATTATTGCTTGCATACGCCTGCCGACGGATTGCGTTCGATAGAATCGGTACGGACTATTATCGCTATGGTCGATCATAATAAAAAAATATTGAAATAAGATATCATGGAACACGTAAAATTAAGGGAAAAAATAGGGTATGGTCTGGGTGATGCCGCCTCTTCCATGTTTTGGAAGCTCTTCACCATGTATTTGTTATTTTTCTATACCGACGTGGTGGGAATCTCGGCAGCGGTAGTGGGAACCATGTTCTTGATTACCCGTATCTGGGATACATTCCTCGATCCTTTTATCGGGATTTTAGGTGATCGTACGCACTCTCGTTTCGGAAAATTCCGCCCTTATTTGTTATGGGGAGCCATACCTTTCGGGTTATGCGGCATATTGACTTTTTCGTCGTGGGGTGGAGATTCCGAAATATCGAAAATCGTATATGCTTATGTCACTTATACGCTCATGATGATGGTGTACTCGTTTGTCAATGTGCCATACGCTTCGTTGTTAGGGGTAATGTCGCCCGACCCGCAGGCTCGTACATCGTTGTCTTCATACCGAATGACTTTTGCATTCGGGGGGAGTATTTTGGTGTTGTTCCTGATAGAGCCGTTGGTCGATATATTCAGCAAAATGAAAATAGTCGACGGCGTTCCGTCACAGGCATTCGGTTGGCAAATGGCTGCCGTTGTTTTTGCCATATTGGCGGCTATTATGTTTTTCCTTACTTTTTCGTGGACAAAAGAACGGGTAAAGCCTATCAAAGAAGAGAAAACATCTTTGAAAGACGATGTGAAAGATTTGGCTACGAACAAACCGTGGTGGATTCTTTTGGTGGCCGGTATCATGGTTATCGGGTTTAATTCTTTACGAGACGGCTCGGCAGTCTATTATTTCAAATATTATGTAGAGGCCTCCGACACGTTCTCTTTTACCTTTATGAGTGCTTCGGTTACGCTCATCACCATTTATCTTGTTTTGGGACAAGCTGCTAACATATTGGGTATTATGTTGGTTCCTACGTTTACACGGTTGATGGGTAAAAAATATACTTTTTTGACGGCAACGGTAGGGGCTACCATATTCAGTATCCTATTCTATTTCTTACCCAAAGACGGTATTTATGGAATATTGGCGTTGCAAATCATCATTAGTATTTGTGCCGGTATTGTTTCTCCGTTGTTGTGGTCGATGTATGCCGATATATCGGATTACTCGGAATGGAAGACCGGGCGTCGGGCTACGGGCCTTATCTTTTCATCGTCGTCGATGTCTCAGAAATTGGGGTGGACATTGGGTGGCTCTTTGACTGGTTGGCTGTTGTTCTATTTCGGGTTCGAGGCCAATACGATACAATCAGAATCGGCATTGACCGGGATTTGTTTGATGATGAGTATATTCCCGGCCATAGCGACCGGAATATCGGCACTTTTTATTTCGAGGTATCCTTTGAGCGAAAAACGATTGTCCGAGATTTCTTCCGATTTGGAGAATCGCCGTGAGATTGCCGAACAAAATAAAATCTAATTATATAGATATAAGCGATGATGAACAGGGTATTTAGTTACGGATTGAGCATATTATCCGGTTGTATATTGGCGGCTTGCAGTACAAGTCCCGAGGTTCCGTATTCCTTAATGTGTGAATATTTGTCGGAACCGTTGGGAATCGATATGTCTTCGCCGAGATTGTCGTGGAAAATCCCCGTCGTGAAGACAGATTCGGTAAAGTCTTGTCGGGTATGGGTCTCTGCCGATAGTATGGCAGTGATAAACGGCTCTGGCCAATGTTGGGATAGCGGCGAGCTTCCGAGTGATATTCGCAGGATCGTTTACGCCGGCGATTCGCTGCAATCTTGGACTAAATATTATTGGAAAGTCGGATATAAAACGAAAAGAGAGGATCGCTTTGTTTGCTCACCGCTGTCGTCGTTCACCACAGGTATGATGTCTCCCAAAGAATGGGGCGATGCACGATGGATTAGCGATGACCATGATAAGGATTATCGCCCGTCTCCTTATTTTCGAAAGGATTTCGAAGTGAGGAGAAACGTAAAACATGCTTATGCGGTTATCGCCGCTGCCGGTTTATATGAACTTTCTGTAAATGGTTCACGCATAGGGGACCATTTTTTGGATCCTATGTACACTCATTTCGACAAAAGGGTATTATCGGTTATGTATGATATAACGCCCAATTTGTCGGAGGGAGAGAACGTCATCGGGGTACAATTGGGAAACGGGTGGTATAATCATCAATCCACGGCAGTTTGGTTTTTCGATAAAGCCTCGTGGCGTAACCGCCCTGCATTTATTATGCAAGTACGAGTCGAGTATGCCGACGGAAGTATCGAAACTATATCGACCGATAGCAGCTGGGTAACGACCGACAGTCCTGTGATATTCAACAGCATTTATACGGCGGAACACTATGATGCACGGCAGGAAATCGAGGGTTGGAATACATCGGGAATCGATGTTTCACAATGGAAAAATGCTAAGGAAGTATCTGCTCCTACCCAGCGAATAGAGGCTCAATTAACTGTGCCGGTGAAGGAAATCGTCCGTCACGACGCTTCACGGTTTGTAAAAATAAACGATACTTGTTTTGTCTATCATTTCCCTGAGAATATGGCGGGAACGGTGGAACTTTCGGTAGAGGGGAAAGCGGGCATTGTTTTACGATTGAAACATGGGGAGATGCTGAATGAAGACGGTACGGTGAATTTAGCGAATATCGATTACCATTATCGTCCGACCGACGACAGTGACCCGTTTCAAACGGATATCGTCATATTGAGGGACGGGGAGACTCGATTTACTCCTAAGTTCAATTATAAGGGTTTCCAATATGTAGAGGTGACTTCGTCCGAACCGATAGCACTCGATGAAAATAGTATCGTAGCATTGAAGATGCACAGCGATGTGCCGGAGATAGGACGGTTTCGTTCCTCGTCCGATTTGTTGAACAAAATATGGACGGCCACCAATAATTCCTATTTGGATAATTTGTTCGGTTATCCTACGGATTGTCCGCAACGGGAGAAAAATGGTTGGACGGGCGATGCACACATTGCCATAGAGACGGCTTTGTATAATTTCGATGCGATTACGGTTTATGAGAAGTGGTTGCTCGATTTTATAGACGAGCAACGTGAAAACGGTGTTTATCCTTGTATCGTACCGACTTCGGTATGGGGATTCGATTGGGCGAATGGCGTGGATTGGACAAGCGCGTCGATCATTATCCCGTGGGAAATTTACCGTTTTTATGGTGATGAGACTCTTATGCGGCGTATGTATCCTTCGGCGAAGAAATATGTAGCTTATATCGAGTCTATTTCCAAAGATAACTTGACCGATTGGGGACTTGGCGATTGGATCCCGGTGAGAAGTAAAAGCGATGTGACTTTGACTACTTCTATTTATTATTATACCGATGTATCTATTATGGCGAAAGCTGCTAAACTCTTCGGTTATGTCGATGATGCGGTTTATTACGAAGCGCTTGCCGATAGGATAAAAGAATCGATCAACGACCGTTATTTGGACAGAGAGACCGGTCTTTATGCATCGGGTACTCAAACAGAGTTGGCTATGCCTCTTTATTGGAATATTGTTCCTGATGGATATAGGGAGAAAGTGGCAGAGCAGTTGAACCGCAGAGTCGTACAGGATTCGTGCCATATCGATGTAGGGTTGCTGGGTAGTAAAGCTCTCCTCGGAGCCTTATCTGATAACGGTTATCCCGAAACAGCCTATCGGGTGGCTACACAAGAAACATATCCTTCTTGGGGGTATTGGATAAAGAACGGGGCGACGACCTTACATGAAAATTGGCGAATCGATGTCGTTATCGATAATTCGTTGAATCATATCATGTTCGGTGAGATCGGGGCATGGTTGTATAAAACGTTGGGTGGTTTGAGAATCGATGAATCGAACCCGGCTTTCCGGCATGTTTCATTACGTCCGTATTTCCCCGAAAATTTGGACTATCTCGAAATCGAACATGAGACACCTTACGGTTGCATTTCGACTTCGTGGAAACGGGACGACGAGGGTAATATTCTTTATGAGTTCGATTTGCCCGAATGTGTGTCGGCGATGTTTACCCCGTTGGGAGACAATGTGACGTATAACGGCGATACGATCTTCTTTACGGGGAGTCATAAACTTAAATTAGAGACTGCAACACATTAATCTTTAATCGATATTTATATGAAAAAGGCTTTCTCGTTTTTGATATTGGTTTTCCTATGTGGAACGTTTTCTGCAAGGCTTTCGGCCGAACTTTCCATGCCTCACATCTTTGCCGACCACATGGTTTTACAGCGAAACGAGGCAATCAATTTATGGGGGAGTGCGAGCCCGAAAGAAAAAGTTACTGTCGAACTGAATGGGCAGAAGACGAGTGTCCGTGCCGATGCATCGGGTAAATGGTACGCAACTTTACGTCCTATGGAGGCCGGTGGCCCTTATACGTTAATCGTGAAAGGGAAAAAAGAACGCCTCGCTTTCGACGATGTTTTGCTGGGCGAAGTTTGGATATGTAGCGGGCAATCCAATATGGAGTTCCGTTTGCATGCTGCGATGAATGCCGAAAAAGAGATTGCAGACGCCGAGAATTATTCTTTTTTGCGCTCGTTTAATGTGAAACAAGAGATGTCGCATCGTCCGCTTTCCGATTTGCAGGGTGAGTGGAGAGTATGTGATTCGGGGAGTGCCGGTGATTTTTCGGCAGTAGGTTATTTCTTCGCCCGTGAGTTATACCGGGAATTGGGTGTTCCTATCGGTTTTATCAATACTTCGTGGGGTGGAACCGATATAGAAAGCTGGATGAGTATGGACGCTATCGACAAGTTCCCCAAGTACAAACGATTGCAAGATCGTATGCGTTCTTCGCAATTCGAGGAATACGTTCGCCGTAGCGATGAGAATCGAGCTAAATTTGTCGAATCGATGAAAGCCGAACCGGGTATTTCTGAAAAGTGGTATTTGCCTTCGTATTCCAAAGACGATTGGAAAGAAGTAAGTGTTCCCGGACTATGGTCCGAAGAAGGACTGGTCTCTCTCGATGGAGTGGTGTGGCAAACCTGTCGTTTTACATTGTCGGAGAATTATATAGGGAAAGAGGCGGTTTTGAGTTTGCATGTGATTGACGATGATGATATTACATGGATTAATGGACAAAAAATAGGAGAGACCGTCGGTTACGACGTGCGACGCTTATACAGTGTTCCTGCCGGTGTCTTGAAAGAATCGAATGAGATTACTTTAAAAATATCGGATTATAGAGGCGGTGGAGGTTTGTATGGCCCGGCGAATGAAATTTATTTGAAGGTCGGGGATAAGACTATTCCTTTATCCGGGAAATGGAAATATAAAGTTTCGGCTTCAAATTCCGATTTCGATTTTGTAGAATATGGACCTAATGCTTATCCCTCATTACTCTATAATGCTATGGTTAATCCTTTGGTGGGATTGAGTATGCGAGGAGTTATATGGTATCAGGGTGAAAATAATACCAATCGAGCCAAAGAGTATTACGACCTGTTCCCTGCTATGATTAATGATTGGAGGAAAAAATGGGGGAAAGACTTTCCATTTTATTGGGTTCAACTTGCTAATTATATGGATGCGGTTGAAGTCCCTTCGGAAAGTTTGTGGGCGCAAGTTCGTGAAGCCCAAACGCAAACACTTTCTTTACCTCATACCGGTCAGGCTGTAATTATCGATATAGGAGAAGCAAAAGACATTCACCCTAAAAATAAACAGGAGGTAGGACGTAGATTGGCTTTGCATGCCCTTCATAATGATTATGGATTTTCCGATGTGGTTTGTGAAAGTCCTATGCCTAAGACCGTTCGTCGGGTGCAAGACAAAATTGTCGTACAATTCGACAATGTAGCCGATGGGCTGATTGTAAAAAACAAATATGGATATTTAATGAGTTTCGCCGTTGCCGGAACCGACGGAGTATATAAATGGGTGCAGGCTAAGGTGGCAGGGAAAGATCGGGTTGTTCTTTCATGTCCCGATGTGATAGACCCGGTGTCGGTGCGGTATGCATGGGGCGATAATCCCGATGATGCCAATTTATATAATTCGGTAGGACTTCCGGCTACACCTTTTGAAATCAAGATAGAATAATATTTCCGTTAGAAAACATGAAGGGCAATAGACATCTATCTATTGCCCTTGTTAATAGTCCTGTAATTATGTCTTAAATTTCGTCCGGCCAGGGACAAGGTTTCCCTGTTTTTTTAAAAGAGGGGCGTTGTCCGTTCGTTTGTCGTAAGAATTTGCCGAGCTCTTTGGATAACTTGTTTATTATTTGAGGATATAAAGCTGCCACGTTGTTATTCTCCTCTATATCGTTCGGTATGTCGTATAGTTCTTTTTCTCCGGTTTCGTAGAAGTAAATCATTTTCCAATTGTCTTTTCGAATGGTACAGGACGGTCCTATTCCCGGTCCTTTTTCTCCCCATATATTCGGACAATTCCAATAAAGGCTGCGTCCCTGCGAATGATTTTTGGTCTGTTTTAGCAGAGGAACAAAACTGATACCATCGATTTCTTGTGGAACATCGTAATCGTCGATACCGGCCATTTCGAGAATAGAAGGATAGAAATCTTCTATAATCAGATAGTCGTTGCACCGTGTGCCGGGTTGTACCGTGCCGGGCCAACGGACGATCATAGGTTCGCGTATTCCTCCTTCGTATGCAGAGCCCTTTCCACATTTTAACGGGAAATTTTGGGTATACAGAGGTTCGTCCCTCCAACCGCTTCCTGTCGCATATCCTCCATTGTCACTCATGAATATAACGATGGTATTGTCGGCTTCACCATTCTTTTCCAGCCAATCCATAATATCTCCTAGACTTTTGTCCATTCCTTCGATGAGCGAAGCATAAGCCGCTTCTTTGTCCGACAATCCTTTCTTTTTGTATTTGTCGTAGAAACGGACATCTTTGTCTATGGGAACATGAATGGCATAATGCGACATGTAGAGGTAAAACGGCTGATTGTATTTTTTAGCTTTATCGAGGGCTTTTAAGGCTTCTTGGGTGAGGGCTTCTGTCATAAATGTGCCTGTTCCCCAATATTTTTCCAATCCCGGGACAGAGAACAGCGATGTAGAATTGCCTGCTTCGTCGTATCCATAATTGCGCTCGCTCAGGTAAGTTGCCGGGCCACCGGCCGCATGTCCTGCAATGTTGGTCTCGAACCCGAAATGGTAGGGACTCTCTCCGGGAGTATCTATTGCACCCCAATGGGCTTTCCCGCAGTGGATCGTGTGGTAACCGTTGTCTTTTAACAATTGCACGAAAGAAGTAGCGATAAAGGTATTGTTTGTTCCATGAACTTGTGCTATGCCGTTGTAGTTCCAATCGGGAACTTCCAGAGTATTGCTGACGGCATCGGTTTTCGTGTTTTTCCGTAGAGTCCAATTCGTGACTCGATGGCGCGAGGCATTACACCCGGTCATCAAGCTGCATCGGGTGGGAGAACTTATACTGGAAGCATAGGCCTGAGTGAACATCATACCCTGCTGAGCCAATTTTTCCATATTAGGCGTTTCATAACGCTCGTTATACAGGGTTCTTTGGGGCCAAAAGGGGAGAGACGTATCTTGCCACCCCATATCGTCTACCAAAAATAAAATGATATTCGGACGATTATCGGGTACATGGCTTGTACCGTATGTATGCATTACCGAGGCTATGGGTATTAAACTTAGTGTCAATAATGATTTATTCATGGTTATTCATTTTGTAAATACAAAGATAGATAAAAAAGGAATTATTAAAAATGGCAGTTGTCATTCGGATTTATTTGAGGGTCGATTGGTTAAAGTGTCAGTATAGGATAAAAAAGATGTAGTATTTGCCTGAATCAAAAACTTCCTTTGTAAAAATTTTAGTAGAAAGGAATATACCATGAGAAAATTGCTATCATCTGTATTCTTATTTTTCGTATTGATTGCAAGTGCTAATGATAAGTTTTTAGTCAATGATTTTGAATCGGGGCTCGGTGGAGCCGGTAATGCATGGGGCGGGGTTTGCGAATGGATTGATAATCCTTTGAAAGATGTAAATAATTCTTCGTCGAAGGTTTTGAAGGTAAGTAGCAGTGAATTTGCAGCGACTTCGATTCCGTTTACCTTGCCTAATGGTAAGGTTTTGACGGACTATATGGGTGTGCGGTTACAATTGGCTGTTATCGATGCGTGTGGCGAGAATATACATTGGGTAGGGTGTGATTTGGGTGTACAAGATAATGTGGGAAATAAATGCTGGCCGGGTTCGGCTTCTTGGCAAACCGGTGAGTTAAATACATGGATAACGCTTGAATTCTGGTTGGACGAAACGATTCTTTCGGCTTGGCTTGCCGGTGGACATACAGATGAGTTGAGCTTATTGATGAAAGTAGGGCGTCAGAAATTTATCTATATTATAGACAATATCGAGCTGATTGAAAAGGCAGAGTATGTAGGGGACGGAACTCAAAATTATTTTGGAGTGAATTTATCGGGGGCAGAGTTCGGCGGTATTTATCCCGGGGTAGATGGTACTCATTATGGGTATCCAACGTATAAGGACCTCGATTATTTTAAGGGGAAGGGATTGAACCTTATCCGTTTTCCATTTCGTTGGGAACGTATCCAACGTGCAATGAACGGACCTTTGGATGCAGCGGAGTTGTCTAAAATGAAAACTTTTGTTCAGGCTGCCGAGGATAGAGGGATGCCTGTAATTCTCGATCTACATAACTTTGCTCGTTATTCGTTCGATGGTGGGAAAACCTATACGTTAATAGGGGAGTCGTCCACCCTTACTGCCGAACATTTGGCCGATGTGTGGAGAAAATTGGCGCAGGAGTTCAAGGATTATAATAATATTTGGGGATACGATATTATGAACGAGCCTTATTCTATGCATCCTTCGGCTCCCTGGGTGAATATAGCTCAGGTAGTTATCGATGCTATTCGAGAAGTAGATACGGAAACTCCTATTATCGTATGCGGCGATTCATTCAGTTCTGCACGTTTTTGGGTCGAGTATAGCGATAATCTTAGGACATTGGTAGATCCGTCGGATAATCTCATATTTCAGGCACATCTTTATTTTGATAAGGATTATTCCGGTCAATATTTAAATTCTTATGATGCCGATGGTGTTACAGCTAATACGGGTGTTGAGCGTGCAAAGTATTTCGTGGAGTGGTTGAAGCGATATAATAAGCGAGGGTTGTTGGGTGAATATGGAGTTCCCGACGATGATCCTCGTTGGTTGGAGACACTGGAAAATCTGTTGATCTATTTGCGGGATAACGGTGTGCCGGGAACCTATTGGTCGGCAGGTCCTCGTTGGGGTGATTATAAATTGGCTGTACAGCCTTCTAATAATTATACCGTGGATCGTCCGCAGATGTCTGTTTTGGAAAAATATACGGTTACTGCCGGAAATGAATCTGGAATCGAAGAACGTGCGGATATATCGGGAAGCGGATTGAAAGTTTCCTATATGGGTAGGGAGATTACATTGAAGAGTGAAAAGCCTTGTGAAGTAAGTGTGTGGAATCTATCGGGAGTATTGGTGCATAAAGTATCGGTATTACAAAATTCACCTGTTTATTTAACTCTTTCACCGGGATTTTATATGGTGGAACATGTAAAAATTGTCGTTAATTAACAGCTTATTATCCTGTAATAAATATAATTGTTAAAAATGATAATATAGTATTAGTCTTAGATAAAAGAGTACTACGTTTTTCTCTTTTATAATTCTGTTACATCGAATGTTTGTTTTAATTTTACCTATGAAATAGAACTGTAATTCTATGGATATAAAAATGTTTAACTTAAATAGTAGATAACATGAAAAAAACATTATCTCTTTTGTGTGCTGCTTGTATAGCAGTAGGTATGCAGGCTCAAACCTATATGGTAAACGATTTTGAGTCTGGGTTGAATGGTGCGAATGCTGCATGGGGCGGTACAGCCGAGTTAATAGACAATCCTTGTTCGTCGAGCGATAACTCGTCGACAAAAGTGTTGAAAGTAGTCAGTACCGAATATGCCAATGTGGCTATTCCATTGAACTTACCGGAGGGAAAGACATTGGCCGATTATACAGGCGTTCGTTTACAGCTTGCCGTGTTGGAAGGATCGGAAAATATCACATGGGTTGGTAATGAATTAGGATTGGTTGATAATGATACCCAAGAGAAAACTTTTCAAGTAGCTCAGAATTCATGGGGAGACGCTACGTATAATACTTGGATGTCGCTCGATTTCAATTTTGATGAAACAATTTTGGCTACTTATTTGGACGGTAATCATACTAGTACAAGTTTGTTGATTAAGGTGGGGCGTCAAGCGTTCAATTATGCCATTGATAATATTCGTTTAATCGAGAAAGAACAAGTTGCCGATCCTAATACTATCTTTACTTTCGAGACTATGGATTTAGGTACAACTCCTCGTTGTGGAATGCCGTGGTCGGGGTCTTGCGAAGTGGCCGAGAATCCTTACACGACCGGTATCAATACGTCATCGAAGGCTTTAAAGGTGAATGGAGGCGAATGTTCTCCCGTTACGTTTACAGAGGCTCTTCCTGCTGGTAAAACGTGGAATGATTATTCTGGAATCAAATTACAAGTCTGCTTTTTGGAAAGTGGCTTCGAGTGGTGTCCTATTGAGATGGGGATTCGTACCGATGGTGGCTCACACATCAAGTTCGGTTATACGGTTGATGCAAGTACCGGACAAGAAGGCGCTGGTATCGGCGATTATACTCCGGGCGAGTGGTTGGACGTAGAATTGAAAATTGATCCGGCTATGATTACCGATGAGGCTAAATCTGTCAGAACTATGTATCTTCGTTTGATGAAATCCGACTTATCGTATTTGTATGACAATTTGGTCTTGATCCCCAGCTCTTCGACTGGTGCTGTTTCGGAGGTGGTAACCGATGATGTGAAAGTTTACGGAGCCAATGGTTGTATCAATGTAGATTTGCAGAAAGATATGCAGGTGACTGTGTATAGTGTAGATGGAAGAATCATTTCCTCGCAAATGTTGTCGAGCGGTCGTCATACGGTAGAAGTACCCAAAGGTATTTATATTGTTAATCGTACAAAAGTTGCTGTATTCTAATAGGTGGAATAGATAGTGTGTTTATGAAGTGGGGGCGGCTGCATGCTGCTCCCTCTTTTTTTTGTGTCGCAGGCGAGAGGGTTAAAGCCTCCTCTGCTGTCTCGCGGAGCAATATAGTGAAGTCCATATAGAGGGGAGTAAGAAAAGGTAAGGTATACCCGCTAAGGAAAAACGCTTTTAATCGGGTCGAGAGGGCACTTGCCGGCGGAAGAAATAGGGCGAGGTTTGGAGCTCCACAGCTCTTAACGAAGACAGCAGCTACCCGTCAAATGTACGGGACAGGGGAAAAATGGATATGTCCGATATAAGCAGACTGATGAGATGTTGTTTTGAACCCCTCCGTCACTACGTACTCCCCCTTATATGGCTAACGCCACACACCCCGTAGCCTTGCGGGGGAAGTCTTCTCAGAGTAAAAGGATTAATCCTTATAGTCAAAAAACTTGTGAAATCTTTCCAACCCTACTACTCTGTCTTCGATGAAGAATCGAAGCGGGGGAGAAGGAGAAATACAATCCATTTCATTCATTAAAATTCAGGTCTATTCCCACTAAATTTCTACTGAGTCGTTTGTCCTTCCCGCGGTTGGGAAGAAAATATATCATTATACAATACATAGGAGAAGTGGAAATACTCTGCCTCAAATAGGGGAGGTGTTACGTAGTGACGAAGGGGGTAAAAGAAATGATATAAGCAAATAGGAAGTGAAGTACAGAATCTCAATACAAAAAAATTGCTCAGAGCCATGTGGCTCCGAGCAATTCGCTGTGAAAACAAAAATCTAAATTGGAGAATTGATTATAAAATGATCTTTTGACCGTTTACGATATAAACTCCGTGAGGAATGTCGTTAACAATGGTTTTTCCGGCTTCTACTTTTTGCATGAGAACCATTTGTCCGGTTATGTTGTACACTGCTATTTCGGTGGGTTCATTCGAGATGATAACCAGATTCCCGTCGGCGGTGTAGATTTTTGAACCGGTTACGGTTTCGTTGTCGATTGCAGTAGGCAGTTTGGCCGGTAAATCGAAGGAATCGGGAGCATCCGTACTCCCTTGTTTACATATAACATAACATTCAAAAGGAGCGATATCACGGCTGTTGTTAACAAATGAACTTCCGGTATTATTGATTGCATATATTCCCTTGGCAGCCGGTACGGTTTGCAAAGTTGCTATCATGTCAAAATCTTTTCCTTCGACAGCATTAAATACCGGGGTTGCTGTAATCTCGGCATTAGAAGCACTGAATGTAACGTCTCCGATGATGTTGATGTGTTCGTCTAACTCGGAAGAATTCGGGAAACAGATGATATACGGAGTATTGGCAGAGAATGTTTGCGTGGCTGCAAAACCTTCGGTTGTAAGTTCTCTGAGCCAAAACGGATTCTTGGAAGTATCGTATTCACCTTCTGCATTATAAGCACTGAGTTCTATTTGTTCTCCCGCTTTATTTCGAGCTTGGATTGTCGAAACATCGAAGGGTAAAACAATCCCTCGCCAGCCGGTTGTCTCTTGTGAATTTGTCGTCAGACTTTCTTCGATCGTGCGGGTATAACTGATGGCATCGGCATGAAATGCAGTGGGGGCTTCGAAAGGCATTGCATCGGTCAACACGATTTTTTTAGCGGTTCCATTAATAACTACGTTGTTATTTTCGACTTGGGCAGAAGCCGGTGCATAGACCAAGCAGTTGGGATTTGCTGCAACGGGGACTTCGAAATATTCGATAACTCCGGTCATATCGATAGATGTGACTTTTTCGTTCGAAGCAAATAACGCTTGTATTTCCAGAGCATCAGGTGTTGACCCCGATATGGTTATCTTTTTAGCTGTCGCTAATAGATCGGTAGTCTCCGGTGAAACTTCCTCATTGTCGGCTGTGATATTCGCCAAAGGAACGATTGTGTTCATGATCCCATAAATGCTAGATTCTTTATAAACCGAGATCGACGTAAAAGGAACTTTGAGTGTACAGTTTTCAGGTTTGAAAGCTCCGGTAAAAGGGGAGTCGCCGTTACCGGTAGCTGTAACCGGTGGAGTGAGCGATTTACATTCGATTGTCGACAAAGAGCGGCAGTCGTAAAATGTCCCCGGTGAAATCGATTGAATGGTTTTGGGGAAAGCAATAGCTTTCAACGCATGACAGTTCGCGAAAATCCAATCTCCGTCTATTTTTTCAAGGGTGCTGGGTAGGGTAACACTTTCCAAAGTGGAACAGCCGTAGAATGTACCTCCGGGGAGGATTGTTATCCCCTCGGGAATGCTGATGGAGGTTAGTTTCTTACAATTATAAAATACACCGGTTCCCAAAGATTCGGCGATGGCCGGCATATTTATTTCTTCTAAGTTTGTACACCCGCTGAAAACATCGTTCCCGAATCGACGTACAGTCTTCGGTAGAACGACTTTTTTCAGAGTAGAGCAACCGAAAAATGCGTGATAGGCGACTTCAACAGCTTCTTTCGGTAAGATAACGGTTTCGATGACTGTATTGCTTAGGAACATTTCTTTGGGAAAAACATTTTCGACGGTTTTCATTCCGTTTAAATAAGCTTCGCCACCCGACACGATTTTACTATTCAGCATATCGAGATATTTCAAAGAAGGAAGTTCTCGAATCGTTTTTATGTCCGAGCTATTTAAATCGCCTTGTAAAATAAGTGTTGTGATCGTATCGGTTGTGGCAGGAAGCAGAGAGGATAGAGTCCCGGCAACGTCTACTCGGATAACCCCTTCGGGTACATCGGGTTGAGGTTCTCCTTTTTCAGCGACTATTCGCATGGCGTTGATATAGGAAAATCCCGAAGTGTTGTTACTGCTTTTACCGATAGTCAATACAACGACTCCTTGTGCCGTGGGTTTTATGCCCTTTACGGTAGCGACCGACGAAGTGTTGGAAGCTGCGTCGATGGTCGCACTTCCGCTATTTTCTCCCGCATAGGTATAGGTTGTTTCTCTATTTCCATCGCCTGCCCGAGAACCGAAAGTTTGGAAAGAATAAGTTGCAGTCGGGTTTAAGCCAGATATTGTCAAAACGGGATTTTCTCCATTGGAACTGAAATTACTTGTCGAAATGGCTGTGTTCATGTCCCAAATAGCAGAGTTACTGCCGTTGTTGGCCGCATGGGTAAAACCGGTAGTAATTTCTATCGAAACGGTCGTTGCGTTTCCAGTGGAATCATTCAGCATGTCGACTCTATATCCGCTGGCTTGGTTGTTAACATTATTCCAGCTATCGAGTCCGGCTTCGGCAGGACCGAAGTTAATATAGATGGGAGTCGTAGATATTTCTACCGGGGTACTCCCTGCTATTTCGGGGATATTGGCATTTTTGACGATATTAAATAAAATGTCATGAGCGGCATCATTCAAATGCACACCGTCACCAGAATCGTATTCGGTGCGTATAAAGCTATATCCGTCTTCGGTCGCTATGGGAGTGTAGAAGTCGAGTGCGTATTCGCCATATTTATTCAATATGCTATCTGTCAGTTCTTTGAATTGATCTCTTGCTGCTTGCTTCCAAATGTCGGGTTGATGTTCTTCGCTGTATGGACCATCATACTTTTCCCCGAAATTATGGGGCTGTGAAGTGGTAATCCAAACTTTTACACCAGCAGCTTTCGCCAAATCTATGATAGTGGCGAAATGTTTCATTTGCGTAGCGACAGGAATACCGTTCGATACATCGTTGGTGGGCATGTTGATAATGATCGCGTTCGGCGACAGGCTGAGCGCTTTGGTAATATTTCTTTCTGTATCGACTTCGAGAATATGGTTTCCCGTGTCGTAGGGATCGGTTCCGGTCGGCATGATTGCACATGTGGTATAACCACCTTTGGCCAGATTGGTAACCGTGTTGATAGGGTCTATCGATTGCAGGTAGGTGCGATACTGATTTACCCAAGCTCTATTGGAGTCGGAGACGCCTGCTCCGGCTGCTGTCGATGAGCCTAATACGACAATTCTGGTTCCTGCATCGGTAAAAAACATAAAGCAAGAAACCAGTAAGAAGCATAATGTACTGAGGATTGTTTTTTTCATATCCGTCTTCATGGTTTAATTAATAAATAATATTTATCCACAAAGATACGGGCGTGTACTTATATAAATAAAGTACTATTTTAATAAAGTATGATATTAATATAACAAAAAAAATATGTTTCGGCTTATTTCTTGATTCGACGTGAGGCCCTCGTCATCGTGAAAGCTCGTTTGTAAAAAATGAATATAGGTATAGTTGCTCCGACAGCTAATGCGAATAAAACAGAGGCTGTCGTTATACCGTTTTTGAAAATCTCCAAAAGGTAATGGATTGCTTCGTTATCGTTATTACTGCTTTGAAGGAATTTGATAAGAGAAAATACAGTGCGATAGGCATACATTCCCGGTATCATCGGTAACAATGCCGGTATGTAGAGTACCGTGGCCGGGCAGAAGAGCTTGTAGGCAGAAAAATGGCTGAGAAGCCCGATAGAAAATGCTGCGATGAATGATGCAGAGGCTAAATCTAATCCGGCGTATTGCAGTAGTACGAATCGTATGCTGTGGCCGATAGCAGCGAGTATGGCCGTACACGGAATAACTCGACGAGGAGGATTGGATATAACCGAAAAACCGATTGCCGCTATGGCTGCACCGATGGCATCGGCGGCTACGGAACCTATGAATTGCCATTCTGTCATAATAGTTTTCCTCCCATCATCAATAATGTGATAGCCATTCCAAATGCAATACAAATAATTAGTAAAAACGCATTGATGAGTCGTGCTGTTCCTGCCAATACATGCCCCTCGATAATATCGATAATCCCATTGATTAATGGGACACCGGGAATCAAATAGAGTACACTAGCACCGATAGCTATATCCGGTGTGTTTCCCCATTGCTGCCACATAGTTACCGAGGCTATTAAAGAAGCGACAAACGCCGATATTGTAAATATAAAGTAGTGATTGATATGATGTTTCCCTAATACTTGTTTGAGACGAAATCCGACAAGAGTCGCAACAAAAACCGCTGCAACGGCGATCCAGTCTCCACTGAATAACCGGCAGAAAGATGCATTAGCGAATCCCACTAATACCCATACCAGCCATGCATTTAATCGAGGTTTGCTTGTAATGGCATGATATTTTTCCCATAGCTGGTCGAGAGGGAGATGGTTATCATAGGCTTCCCAACTGAGAGCGCTCAAATCGGAATTGATTTCGAAGTTTATAGCGCCGGCTTTTGCTGTGTTTACCATACTGTATACATGGGTATTTTCCTTATTCCGCAAAGTCATTATGATTGTTTTGTGAAATAAGGTCATGTGTGCTTCAAAACCGAAAGATTCGGCTATACGGGCTGTATTGCGTACAATTCTCGACGTATGTACTCCCGAAGCCATGAGACATGTAGCATATTCCGAAAGGAACTGCGATACGGCTTTAAGTTCTTCGTGTATACTGTTCACCTTTGTTGTATTGACTGGTTTTTCGACGTGCAAAGATAGTGAAAGGTGAGTGCAAAGGCAAGCGGAAATTGCATTTCCGACTTGACTATGCAGAACCGCATCCTATTTTCGCATACTGTGCAAAGATAGTGAAAGATAAGGGCAGGATAAAACAAATATATTTGTTTTTCATGTCGAACCATACTCTATTTTCGATTCAATCGCAAATTCGTGGGGGTAGACTTTTTGCATATATAAAGGTAGAAAAACCGGGAAGCCCGTTTTATTCTCCCCAAACGGTTTTTGCAATATTTTTCATTGTCGCTATTTTGTTCCACATTTCTTGTTCTGAAATCGAACTGTTTCCCGATAAATTCCTGAAATTGCCTTGACAACTGAGATGAAGAGACTCCAATGGTAGAAGGCGTGCAGCATTTTCGATATGATGAGTGATAGTGCTGGTAGATATCGGTTGGCTACTTGAAGTCGATACAAGCCCTAATATAACGTCTTTGCTTTGACAATGTTTCAAGATAGAAAAGTCTATATTTTCATTTTCCCTATTACCGAAGTCGAAAGCTATGGCATTCGCTTGCGTAGAGAGTAGTATTTCTGCTATTTTTTCTCGATCTCGGGTATTCCACCATTTCTCGTCGAATTGTAAGGATATGCACATATCGTCGGGCTTGTCGTTTAAGCAGAGTTCGGTCAAACGAGCAAGCACGGTAGACAGAGATGCGAGGTCGGTATTATTTGCTTCGGATATTTGTTGAATATCGCAGCCTCCTGTTAAGTTCCAAGTATAGTCGCTGAATTGTAGGAATCGGCATCCCATATTGTAAAATTCTCTAATTACTTTTTGGTAGGTCTGTGCAATATCATGGGAGAGCACTTCGATGTCGGGATAATATCTTCCTGTATTAAGACGGTTCTCAGGACGGATTAATTCAGCTAATAAAGTCATTGGGGACGGTAGTAGAGCTTTTGCATACATGTCGCCTCCAATAATTCCTGTCAAATAGGTAAAGTGCTCTGTGACAGGTGGTGTCGATAAAAAATGATTGTCGAAGTCTATTTTCCCGCATATAACGGATTTATCATTTTCTTCTGACGTATCGTTTGGTTCTGTTTCGTGCTTGGAAATGTTTTGAAGATGATGAAAAAAATCCGTATATCCGTTTGATCTATAATCCCCATCGGTAACGCATTTTAAACCTATCTGTTTGCATGTGTCGACAATGTGTTGGATTTCTTTATTTTCGATTTCCAGTAATTGTGCTACATTTAGAAGTTCTTCTTGAACTTGTTTGCGTGCTTCGATTAATTGCGGTGAATAAACAAAATTCCCAGTTATATCCACACTGTAAGGAATCATTCTTCTCATAACTGCATCATTTTACATATATATAAACTACGTTATAGAAAAGCGTGTTTCTATAACATGGTGTATTTTTTTGCTTTCGCAAAAAATTTCTATCGGAAAAGTATTCGTTTTATCTCCTAATCCGCGAAGAGATAAATTTTATTATGTAACCGGCAGGTCTTCTGACTTGTTCTATTTTAGACGCCTTCCCAATCTCATTGGATTAGTGGCATTGTAGTTGTTTGTCTAAAATCTATCGAACTACACAGCAGCGGGTCTGTCCGGGATTTACACCCGATTCCCTTTTCATTGCTTTATCGAACGCGATAAAAGCAAACCGATTACAAGGGACAAAGTTATTTCCTTTATTTTATTTTACAATGTTTTTTCTAAAAAATCTTATATATAGATAGGCTTTCTTTTCTTAGTCTTTGTATTATTCGTAGCCGGCAATTCGGGCTATTAGCAAGGGTACATCGGTATTGTCGAGTTTCCCTTGAAAGTTTTCTGCTCCTAAACCGATCGCATAGAGCGGGACATAACCAGCTGTGTGAGAACTGCAAGACCATGTGATTTCGGCTATTTCGTTGAGAATCGTTTTGGCGGCTTCGGCTATCGGTTCATTGTTTTCATATAGAGATTTTATTAAGTCCCCTTGTTGGTTGTGTATAGTTTCTTCGTAAATTTTTTTAAGATGTGCTTCTTGTTCGGGGGATAAGTCGAGCTTGCTCCAAAAGCCAAAGGCATGGGATAGGGCCTTTTGTATGGTTTCCCATGAAATTTCGGTGTTTTGTTTACGCAGATTTTCTATTTCTTTTGTAAACGCTATTCCACTCATCGTTTGATATTGGAGTGCTTGCAGGTTGAGTGAGTAATTTCCGTTGCCTAATACTACGCCTCCGGTTTCATGGTCGGCTGTAACGATAATGAGGGTTTCATCGGGATACTTTCTATAAAAATCATAAGCCAATTTTACCGATTCTTCCAAATCTTTTATTTCTCTGAAATTGGTAGCTCCGTCACGGGAGTGTCCTGCCCAATCTATTTTGGAGCCCTCTATCATTAAAAAGAAACCATTTCCTTTTTGTTGCAGAAAGTCTATTGCACATCGGGTGAGATCGGCTAAACAAATATCTCCCGGTTTACGGTCTATGGCGTAAGGGAAGTCTTTTTGGGGAAATAAAATCATTTTGGAGGCTACCTGGGATTGGCGATTGTATTCTTGTATGCCGAGAGCCAATGTATAGTTGGCTTTTGGAATCATATCGTATAGAGATTTTTTTCCTTCTGGTGACGGTTGTGTAAATTTATCTCCTGCATAGAAATCAAATCCGGCGGCGAGCATATCGACTCCTATTTCGTAACGGTTATTACGGTTTATTTGGTGAGCGAAAAAAGCGGCGGGAGTGGCATCGTCTATTTCTCCGCTGGTAATAATTCCAACAGGTATGTTTTTCTTTTGTGCTGCCACCGCTATACTATATATAGGTAGACTGTCTGCATCCACACCGATCGTATTGTTGTTGGTCTTTTCACCGCAGGCCAATGCCGTACCTGCTGCTGCCGAGTCTGTTACTCCTCGATTGGCAGAGTATGTGCTTACAAAAGTCGTATAAGGGAATTTCGAAAACAATAGCGGTAAGGGTCCTGTCTTACTGGTCAGTTCCCCGTAAAACATTTCAGTACCGTTAACTTGATTTATGCCCATTCCATCGCCGATGATATAGAATACATATTTGGGCCGAGTGGCTTGTGTTGATAAGACGGAAAGGATTAAAAGGCTAATAAAGAGTAGTGTTTTTTTCATCGTGTTTGTATTTCGATCTGTTTTACTTGATGAAACAAAGGTACTTAAAAACAGGAGAACTGAACTTCTCTCGGTATGAATTTTTGATTACAGTGTTTTTATTATCGTATGAAAGGGTCGATATTGAGGGGATATAAAAAAGGCTAACATTATCTGTTAGCCTTTTTTATAGAGTTATCAAAGGACTTTTTAATCTTCGATAGCAGCCTGCGCCGCAGCCACACGTGCGATGGGTACACGGTAAGGACTGCAAGATACGTAGTTCATACCGAGTTTGGCACAGAATTTCACAGATGAAGGTTCACCACCATGCTCACCGCAAATACCGACTTTGAGCGACGGTTTGGTGGAACGGCCTTTTTCCACGCCCATGCGTACGAGTTGCCCTACACCTTTTTGGTCGAGAACTTCGAACGGATCGGTTTTGAGGATACCTTTTTCTTTGTAAATCTTTAAGAATTTACCGGCATCATCACGAGAATAGCCGAACGTCATTTGAGTCAAGTCGTTCGTGCCGAATGAGAAGAAGTCGGCAACTTCGGCAATTTGATCGGCTGTAACGGCTGCACGGGGAACCTCGATCATCGTACCTACTTTGTAGGCAACCGTGTCGCCGCGTTCTTCGAATACTTGTGCAGCGGTACGGTGAATAACTTCGGCTTGCATTCTCAATTCTTCTACAACACCTACAAGGGGAACCATGATTTCGGGGTGAACGTCGATACCTTTTGCTTTTACGTTCAAAGCAGCTTCGATGATGGCTCGGGCCTGCATTTCGGTTATTTCGGGATAGGTACAACCTAACCGGCAACCGCGATGACCCAACATGGGGTTAAATTCTTCCAAAGCATCGCAAGCTAATTTTACTTCGTCGATGCTCATACCCATCTCTTCTGCCAATTCTTTTTGAGTGGCCAATTGATGCGGTACGAATTCGTGTAGAGGAGGATCGAGCAGACGAATGGTTACACCCAGACCGTCCATAGCTTCGAATATTCCTTCGAAGTCGCTGCGTTGCATAGGCAACAGCTTGTCGAGTGCGTGGCGACGTCCCTCTTCGTCTTTCGACAGAATCATTTCGCGCATGGCTTTGATACGGTCGCCTTCGAAGAACATGTGTTCTGTACGGCATAATCCGATACCTTTTGCTCCGAATTTGCGGGCTACCGCTGCATCGCGCGGAGTATCTGCGTTGGTGCGTACGTCTACTCGGGTATATTTTTCAGCCAAATTCATAATGGCTGCGAAATCCCCGCTCATATCAGCGTCTACGGTAGGAACTTGTCCGTCATAAACATCTCCGGTGGAACCATTCAAAGAGATCCAATCGCCTTCTTTGTAGACTTTTCCACCCATTTCTACCGTACGGGCTTTATAATCGACTTTTATTTCACCGGCTCCCGATACACAGCATTTACCCATACCACGGGCAACTACGGCTGCGTGGGAAGTCATACCGCCACGAGCAGTAAGGATTCCTTGCGCCACGCTCATGCCTCGCAAATCTTCGGGAGAGGTTTCGATACGTACCATGATTACTTTTTTTCGTTTTTCGGCCCACGCCTCTGCGTCGTCGGCGAAGAACACGATTTGTCCGGTTGCTGCCCCCGGCGAGGCAGGAAGTCCTTTGGCTACGACTTTAACGCGTTTGATGGCATCCTTGTCGAATACGGGGTGCAATAGTTCATCGAGTTTTTGAGCCTCCATGCGTTTCAAGGCTGTTTTTTCGTCGATAATTCCTGCGCGGAGCATATCCATAGCAATTTTTACCATAGCGGCTCCGGTGCGCTTTCCGTTACGAGTTTGCAATAACCACAATTTGCCATCTTGAATGGTAAATTCGAGGTCTTGCATATCTTTGAAGTAGTCTTCGAGTTTTTGTTGAGTTTCGATAAGTGCTTTTGCACATTCGGGCATGGCCTCTTCGAGAGAAGGATATTTGGTTGCACGTTCTTCTTCCGATATACCTTGCAATGCAGCCCAGCGGCGAGATCCTTCGAGTGTGATTTGTTGGGGGGTGCGTACACCGGCAACTACGTCTTCTCCTTGTGCATTGATGAGGTACTCTCCGTTAAAGATATCTTCGCCGGTAGCAGCGTCACGAGTGAATGCTACACCGGTAGCCGAGGTATTTCCCATATTGCCGAATACCATAGCTTGCACGTTTACGGCAGTACCCCATTCTTCGGGAATCTGGTTCATACGACGGTAGAGAATGGCGCGTTCGTTCATCCAGCTGTCGAATACGGCACAGATAGCTCCCCATAATTGTTCCCACGGAGAAGCGGGAAAATCTTTTCCCGTATTTTCTTTAACGGCGGCTTTAAAGAGTTTTACTAATTCTTTGAGGTCTTCTACTTGGAGTTCGGTATCACTCTTTATACCTTTGGCCTCTTTGACTTTGTCCATCACTTCTTCGAATGGATCGATGTCTTCTTTCGTTTTAGGCTTCATACCCAGTACGACATCGCCGTACATCTGTACGAATCGGCGATAGGAATCCCATGCAAACCGCGCATTTCCCGATTTTTTAGCAATGGCTTCTACGGCATCGTCGTTCATACCTAAGTTCAATACTGTGTCCATCATGCCGGGCATGGAAACACGAGCTCCCGAACGAACCGATACCAATAGCGGATTCGAGGCATCTCCGAACTTCGTGCCCGTGAGGCTTTCGATATGAGCGATAGCCTTTTCCACATCGCCTTTGATTTCTTTTACAACAGCTTCCTTCCCTTGCTGAGTGTATGTGGTGCAAACTTCGGTAGTGATTGTGAATCCGGGGGGAACAGGAACTCCAATTAAGTTCATTTCCGCCAAGTTGGCTCCTTTACCACCCAGCAGGTTTTTCATGTCGGCACGGCCTTCTGCTTTACCGTTGCCAAAAGTATAAACTCTTTTCATAAATAAATAAGTATATGATATTTTGTATAAATATTGTTTCCTTTATTCGACTTTGTGACCCATTCGGAAAATCTTGTATAGAAACAATACGCAAAAATAAAGGATTCGTGCAAACCACAAAAATATTTTGCTACAAATTTTAACGCTGTGCACTATTTATTTGCTTTACCTGTCTCTTTCGTGAAAAATACTTATCTTTGCCGAATGTGGAACCTGTGGTTTTCTGCATAATTGCATAGCCGAATTTATTTAGATGTTCGGTTCGTATTGTTTTGTTTGGCTTTGTAACTTATTAATTTTTTGTTTTGGCACGAAAAAAGAAAGAGCTACCCTTGTTGGAGCAGGTAGAAATAACCGGAGTAGCAGCCGAAGGCAAGGCTTTGGCACGAGTGAACGATTTGGTAGTATTCGTCCCTTTTGCAGCACCGGGAGATATAGTGGATTTGCAATTGATACGTAAGAAGCATAATTATGCCGAGGCACGTATCGTGAAATTTCACGCTTATTCTTCTTTGCGGGTAAATCCTTTTTGCGAGCATTTCGGTGTTTGCGGCGGGTGTAAATGGCAACATGTGGCTTATGACTATCAGTTACAATTTAAACGGCAGCAAGTGGAAGACAATCTTACCCGCATAGGTAAAATCCCTTTGCCGGAAATTTTACCTACCAAAGGTTCGACCAAGCAACAATATTATAGAAACAAGCTCGAATTTTCATTTTCCAATAAGTCGTGGTTGACTTATGAACAGTTGCAGACGGAACAGGAATTCGACTGTCGTAATGCGTTGGGATTTCATATACCCGGTATGTTCGACAAAGTCCTCGACATAAAAAAGTGTTGGTTGCAGGACGATATATCCAATCGCATTCGACTCTCGATAAGACAATGTGCTATCGATAATCATTATCCATTTTTCGATTTGAGGGAGCAGATAGGATTCATGCGGAATATTATTATCCGGACCTCTTCGACAGGAGAGGTTATGCTCATAGTCGTATTTTTCGAACCCGATATGGTGCGTATCGAACGAATGATGCAACATATAGCGGATACGTTCCCCGAGATTACGTCTTTGCTTTATATTGTCAATCAAAAACGAAACGACACGATTGCCGATCAGGAAGTTTGTGTGTTCCGGGGAAGAGATTATATTTGGGAAAGTATGGAAGGATTACGATTCAAGATAGGACCGAAGTCTTTCTATCAAACCAATTCCGAACAGGCTTATGAGTTATATAAGGTTGCCAGAGAGTTCGCCGGATTGACGGGAACCGAGTTGGTTTATGATCTATATACTGGCACGGGTACTATTGCCAATTTTGTGGCAAGACAATCCCGTAAGGTGGTAGGTATCGAGTATGTTCCCGAAGCGATAGAAGATGCCAAAGAAAACGCCCGTATAAACGGGTTGGATAATACTTTGTTTTATGCTGGCGATATGAAGGACATTCTTACAGAGGATTTTATAGAGGAGCATGGTCGTCCAGAAGTCATCATTACCGATCCGCCTCGTGCCGGCATGCATGACGATGTGATTAAGACTATATTGTTCGCTTCTCCTGAACGTATCGTTTATGTAAGTTGTAATCCCGCCACTCAGGCGCGCGATTTATCTTTGTTAGATGCAAAATACAAGGTCGAGCGGGTACAGCCGGTCGATATGTTTCCTCATACTCACCATGTAGAGAATGTAGTATTGTTAGTGAGGAAAGAATAAAATCTAAAATTTCGAGAAAGTGTAGGCCGGGTATATCGATACCCGGCCTTTTTTGTGGATAAAAGTATAAGGAATAGATAATAAAGTATTTGTCTTGATTTGCGAGACAGAGGTATTTTTGTACATCGAAAATATCTTAAAATTTTATCCATGAAAAGAAAAGCTTTTATAAGATTACTTGCAGTGACTGCTTTATTCCCATTTTCCGTGACTGGAAATGCATACTCCGAAACTGTTTCTTCAAAATCGTATGGATTATCTCGCATGACCGATGTGGCTCGATTTCCAGTATTGGATCGGGAAATGAAAGTGAAGTACGAGGGCAGTATCGATAAGAAAGGTGGTAATGCCGATTGGGATTGGAGCTTGTATCAAGATAAGAAAGGAGAGTGGGTAATATTCGATGTGGCGGGAGCCGGCTGTATTTATAATATGGTACAACATCGTTATCTGAGTTCGGAAGAACCCGTATTTCGATTTTACTTTGATGGTGAGGAGACCCCCCGTTTTACTATTCGTTTGTCGGAGTTCGGAGAGAAATATCCTTTTACCGAACCACAAGCATCGTGTTACATCGGCCCTTTGGATAATGGACGAGGCCCTATCCGGGTAGTTCGCAGTTTTGTTCCTATGCCGTTTCGTAATGGCTGCCGAATCACTTCGAGCGTTAAACTCGAAGGCCCTCACCGGGATAAAGGACAAGGTGGCTGGGGACATGTCGTGTATCACAGTTATCCCACTGCGCAAGGGATAGAGACTTTTACCGGAAAGGAGGATTATAGTTCTTTGGTTCGTCAGTGGAAACAGACGGGAGTCGATCCGAAGATCGGTAAGGATAGAATGTTTCGTATGTCGGAAAAGAAATTAGCTCCCGGGGAGTCATTGTCTTTAATAGATGTGTATGAGGGCGGTGTCATCAATTCGTTGAAACTTTACATGGCCGGTATGAATCCCGATAGATTGCAAGATGTATGGATACGTATGAAGTGGGATAATCACGAAAGGGAAGATGTTCTGTGTCCTATCGGTTGTTTTTTCGGTAATTCCTTAGGATATAATAATACCCGGTATTTATTAATGGGAGCGACGACAGACGGTTGGTTTTATAATTATTTCCCTATGCCGTTTTGGGAACGAGCCCATGTGATGTTGGAGAATAGGAGCGGGGAGACCGTTACTTTGGGTTTTGTCGAAGTAGGAGTAGGGGAGAATAGATATGATAGAGAGAATAGCGGTTACTTTCGTTCTTCCGACTATTATACTCGTAAACATACACCGGGGGCAGATAGCCCCATCGCGTCGATGAAAGGAACCGGGAAAATGGTTGCCGCTCATGTGACTTGTTATGGGGAACGTCCTCATATTATTACTTGTGAAGGAGATGTAAGAATACATATAGATGGGATTAAGACGCCGCAGGTTGAGAGCGATGGTTCGGAAAGTTATATTTGCTACGGGTGGGGATTCCCGACTCCGGCCGAGAGCAATCCGTCGGGCGGTTATGACGGACTGAGCGATAATCCCTGGTCGATGACACGATTGTGTTTAGGCGATAGCTATCCATTTTATTCGCAATTGGATTTTAATATAGAGTCTGGTGAGAGCAATAACCAGTATCTCGAACATTTGGGTATTGTTTTTTATTATGGGCAGGATAAAATTTCCTTAGTTAAGACCGATAGCATAGATATGGCCTCGAAGAAGTCGTTGAAACGACATAAATATAAAGTAGAAGGAGATGTGTCTGTGGAGATGCTGACTTCTTGTTTCGAAGGTGATGCCGATGATGTAGAAGTTACGGCTATGGTTCATAAATTTACCGGAGAGAGTTCGTTTCGTGTAAAAGTATTACCGAATAATCATGGAGTAAGATTGCGTCGATGCAGCGACCAGGAGCTTCCCAGACAGTGTGCGAGAGTTTGGGTCGATGGACAGGATGCCGGCGTGTGGTATTTGGCGGACAGTAATCCGTACAAACGCTGGATTGAAGATGAGTTTGAAATACCGGAATCTCTTACTCGCGACAAATCGGTTTTGAATATACGCATTGTTCCAGAATCTCGCGAAGAGGGCTGCCCTATGAGTTGGAACGAATCGGCCTATGAAGTATTCTGTTATATGGAATAATTTTATTGGAAGAGAGAAAAAGGCTTTATACCGAATCGGTATAAAGCCTTTTTCTATTTGCCGGGGGTATTTTGTTTCACCCATTGCATGACATTGGCTGGTGGGCGTTGATTATCCAATTCGTGTTTCATGAAGTCCATATAAGGAGCTGAGTGTTTAAAGAATCGGTGATAACCAGCGCACAAATAATTTAATCCCGGTTCTCCGGTGGCCGTTTTTACAAACCTGTTTTTGGGGCACTCTCCGTGGCAGGCAAATAGAAAATCACACTCTTTACATTGTTGGGGCAGAGCATTGCGCTTGTTTTGACCGAAAGCAATTTGTCGGGGACTATTCATCATTTCGATTAAAGATTGGGTGTATATGTTTCCCAATTTATACTCAGGAAATACAAAATGGTCGCAACTGTATACATCTCCATTAAATTCCATAACTCCGGCATGACCGCAAGTTTCGGCCATAGAGCATATTCCGGGTGTTACACCAGCCCAATTGGCAAGAGTGGCATCGAATAATTGTATGTAGTATTCTCCTACATCATTTCGAACCCATTCGTCGAATATCGTACAAAGAAAGTTGCCCCATTGCTCCGGAGAGACGGAGAAGTCTGTTACTCCGTCTATTGATTCTTCATCGGGAGAGGCTAATATGCGCCCGTCTTCATGTTGCCGAATACGTTCGACAATGGGTGTGAATTGTATATATTTACAGTTGATGTCCTTGAAAAAATGGTAGAAATCTAAGGGATAGTCCCCATTAAAGTCGTTAACTACTGCCATAGCATTCCATTCGACGCCATGTTTATTAAGCAGATTTATACCTCGCATGACATTTACGAATGAGGGCCTTCCCTGTTTGGTCAATCGGTATTCGTCGTGAAATTCTTGTGGCCCGTCTATACTGATACCGACCAGCCAGCTATTTTCTTTGAAAAAACGACACCAGCTGTCTGTTAGTAATGTTCCGTTGGTTTGGATGCTGTTATCGATAATTCGACCTTTTCCGTATTGAGCTTGAAGTCGTACTACTTTTTGGTAGAAATCCAACGGTCTCATTAGGGTTTCGCCACCATGCCATGTGAATAAAATATGGTCGTTTGCCTGACTTTCGATATATTCTTTGATAAATTTCTCTAATAGGCTTTCGCTCATGATGTGCTTGGGAGAGTCCCGATAGAGTTTCGCTTTTTCGGTATAGTAGCAATATGTGCAGGCCAGATTACAAATTGCCCCCACCGGCTTGGTCATGATATATAATATCCGGTCGAAAGGTGTGTAAAGAGATTGGTTCATGATTGTATCAAAGATAGATTTAGTAAGCGGTTCAAAATTAGTAAAAATAGGGAATACAATAATTCGGTACTCGAATTATTTTTAAGTTTTATGTTTTAGGAATCGAATCTTTCGTCTTATATTTGAACCGAAAAAGAATAAGATATTATAAATTTTCGAGGTAATTATCAATGAAATATAGCCGGTTATTATTTGTTGGAGGCGGAATGTTGGCCTCTGTTTTCGCTGCATTTTCGGCAAAGAAAAGTGATAAGCCCAATATCGTTTTTATTTTATGTGACGATATGGGTTATGGAGATTTAGGGTGCTATGGGCAGAAATATATCGAGACTCCGAATATAGATCGTATGGCTTCGGAGGGTATGAGATTTACACAGGCTTATTCGGGTAGCCCTGTTAGCGCTCCTTCCCGGGCTTGTATAATGACCGGACAGCACACCGGACACGGAGAAGTACGAGGAAATAAAGAGTATTGGCGAGATAGTGGCGAGGTGCGTTATGGAGTTAATACCGACTATGCCATCGTAGGCCAACACCCTTATGATCCCAATCGTGTCATTCTTCCTGAAATTATGAAAGAAAACGGTTATACGACGGGAATGTTCGGTAAATGGGCCGGGGGATATGAAGGCTCTGTTTCTACTCCGGACAAGCGTGGTATCGATGAGTTCTTTGGATATATCTGTCAATTTCAGGCTCACTTGTATTATCCCAACTTTTTGAATCGGTATAGTTCCCTGTTGGGCGACACTGCGACTATTCGTGTGACGCTCGAAGAGAATATCAAATATCCCATGTGGGGGGCCGGTTATGCTTTACGGCCTCAATATTCGGCCGATCTTATTCATGAAGCTGCAATCGATTGGTTGGATCGTCAGTCGGGAGACAAACTTTTCTTCGGTTTTTTCACTTACACATTACCTCATGCCGAATTGGTACAGCCAGAAGATTCTCTTCTAAATTACTATCGAGAACGGTTGGGGGAAACCGGTGTGTTTAATGGCAGTTATGGTGGGCGCTATAATCCCGTGACTCACACCCATGCACAGTTTGCGGCGATGATTGCTCGGTTAGATAATTATGTAGGTGAGATTTTGAAAAAATTGAAAGAGAAAGGGCTCGATGAGAATACCATCGTTATTTTTTCATCAGATAACGGTCCTCACGAAGAAGGGGGAGCCGACCCCGGATTTTTTGGACGAGATGGAAAACTGAAAGGGATCAAGCGTTCTTGCCATGAGGGAGGTATACGTATTCCTTTTATCGTTCGTTGGCCCGGTCATGTTTCGGTAGCTGTCAATGACCACCAGTTGGCGTTTTATGATATATTGCCTACTTTCTGCGACTTGATAGGGGTGAATCATATCGAGCGATATGGAGAGAATAGGAAAGACTATTTCGATGGACTTTCGTTCAAACCTACCTTGCTGGGTAAAGACAAACATCAAAAGAATCATGAGTTTCTTTATTGGGAGTTTTGCGAGACCGATCAAATTGCTGTTCGGCAAGGCGATTGGAAGTTATTTGTTGAGAAGGGTAAATGTCATTTGTATAATTTGGTCGATGATATTCATGAGGATTGTGATTTGGCTGCCCAATATCCCGATCGTGTAGAAGATATGAAGCGTATCGTGTTTGAACAGCATGTAGAAAATCCTTATTTCAAAGTGACTATGCCCCAATAAAGTTAATGTATTTATATATAGATTTATGGAATTTTTGATTGACTTTATTTTGCATATAGACAAGCATCTGATTGAGATAGTACAGGATTATCATACTTGGGCTTATGCTATATTGTTTATGATTATTTTTTGTGAGACGGGTTTGGTTGTCACACCCTTTTTACCGGGAGATTCTTTACTTTTTGTCGCTGGGGCTATTACAGCGTTGCCCGGAATTCCCTTAGAAATAAATATTTTGGTACTTATTTTGTTTGTTGCTGCAGTATTGGGCGATTCTTGTAATTATGCAATAGGCCATTTTTTCGGTAAGAAGCTATTCAGTAACCCCAATTCAAAGATTTTCAAACAAAGCCATTTAGAGAAAACCCATGCTTTCTTTGAAAAATATGGAGGGAAAACCATAATTATAGCTCGGTTTGTCCCTATTGTTCGTACTTTTGCTCCTTTTGTAGGTGGTATGGGGAAAATGCACTATTATTATTTTATGATGTATAATCTAATCGGAGGAGCTTTGTGGGTAGCGATTTTTTGTTACGCGGGCTATTTCTTCGGTGATTTGCCTTTTGTTCAGAAAAATTTAAAACTTCTGATTGTCGCGATTATATTTGTATCTTTGTTACCTGCCGTAATAGAGTTTGTACGGGCAAAAATGAAAGTCAGAAAAGTAGACCAATAAAACAAAAAGGCTGTTTCCCGAAAGGAAAACAGCCTTTTTTGCATTCAGTCGTCAAGTCATATTATTTTTTCAGGGTAATCCATATAACGCAATCTTTGTCGGTCGCTCCATATTCTTCCTTCGATTTTTCATCTTTCAAGACTGTTATACTTTGTATATTGTTGGGATCTATATTTTTTAGTTCTGTTTCCGAAATCTTTTTTCCGTCAACGATGCAAAGTGTATTTTTCATGATATCCTCAGAAGTATCTTTCTTGGTAATCGTTATGGTTTTTATCGGATCTGTCGAAGTTGCAGTATTTCCTTTGGTTTGTATGATAAGGGCTCCATTTTCACCATCTTTTCCATAACTTTTGATCGCTTCTTCTCCTTTGAGGACAGTTATCGATTTTATTTTGTCGGCATCGAGGTTTTTGAATTTGTCTTTGGAAATTTTTTTACCGTCTAAAATATATATAGGATCGTAAAAGACTCTGGTATTGTTGTTTTCATCGACTATGACCGAACCATCTTTTTGGACATCTACATTTATATTGCTAATTTTTCCTTTCGTATTGATTTTCTGTTTATTGTTTTCTACACTGTCTTTTGTCGTAATGGTTATGCTGTTGATTTTTCCTTTCGTGCCGATCGAAGTGTTCGGCTCGGTTTTGTTACCGACTATGATAATTTTCGAACTGTTATTCTTTTCGCTGCTTTCGCCGAGGTATATTTTCAGATTTTGCCTGTCTTTGTCATTGCAACTGATTTCGGCCGAGCCTAAACCGACATAAGAGATGAGCAAAGTTTTTCCTATGGGTGTTTTTAAGGAGAAGTTTCCATTTAGATCGGTTACTGTTCCTGTATTGCTGCCTTTGACCAAGACGGTGGCTCCGACGATAGGTTCGTTGGTTTCTATGTCTAAAACACACCCGGATATTTCTATCTCTTTATTCTTTATGGTTGCGGTGTTTTCGGAACTACCGATCATAGCTGTCAAGTTACTCAAATCGACCGAGGATACTTTGTTTAATTCATCGGAGATTTCGGGGTGGGCGAATACCGAAACGGTACATAATGCGACCGGTATGACGTAGAGATACTTCAAGGTCGCTTTGCGGTTTGATTTCTTTTTTAACATCATGGTAATTCTTTTGTTAAGTTTATTGTGATTAAAGTGATTGGTTATGTAATAAAACTTGGAACCGACCGATCGTTTTATTAACAGTAATTGGTATTGTTTGGCATCGATGCCTTGTTCCAAAACGTAATTATCGGCTTCGTATTCATGTACGGTTTGCAGTTCTCGTTTCAGTAACCAGGCGGCCGGATTGAACCATTGTAATCCTATACAGAGATCGGCAGCCAGTAAATCCCATGAATGATGTTTGCGAATGTGTGCAGATTCGTGTAGGAGTATTTCTTGGCGATGGTTTTGGAAGTCGGCTTTTGAAATGACTATTTTCCCGAACCAACTGAAAGGAGCAATGGATTGGGAGATAACGACAAGAGAAAGTCCGTCGCTGTCGGTATATTTTTCCCCGCTCCGAATCAGTCGCAGAAGTTTTATAATTGTGCAGACATATCTGGTGATAAAGTATAAAATCCCGATGAGATAGATACTTAGTACCGCGATAATACCTATCGGAATTTTACTTTGTGATTCGTTTTCGATATAAGATATTGCCGGCAGCCTGTCGAGTATAGTAGTGTTTGAATACGTTTCGGGAACAGCCGTATGAACCGGATATAGTGGAAGAATAAACGATAGAGGTATCAATAGTAGCAATGCTGTTCTATTGTAGCGGTAAAATGTTTCCTTACTTAGCAATATACTGTAAAACAGATACAGAATGGCTAGATAAACAGAGGCTTTTAATATATAAACAAAGAATGCGCCCATTGGTGGTGATTGGTTATTGTTCTGCGTTTCCTTTTTCTACTTTTTCGATAAGCTCTTTCAATTCTTTCAGTGAAATATCTTCTTCCTCGATTAAAGAGGAAACGACTCCCAAATAGGAGCTGTTGAAGTATTTACGTATGACTTGTCGCAAGGTCCGTTTTTTGAACGATTCTTCGCTTACAACAGCAAAATATTGATAGGTTTTACCATATGCTTTGTGTGACACATAGCCTTTTTCTTCGAGTCCTCTTACGATGGTCGATAACGTATTGAAGTGAGGTTTGGGTTCGTCATAAAAATCCAACAGTTCTTTCACGAATAATGGCCCTTTATGCCAGAAATAATTCATGATTTCCTCTTCTTTCGATGTAAGTCCTTTCATATTTTTTCTATTTATGATACAAATAAACTAAATGTTTTAGTTTTTCAACTAATTATTATAGTTAATAAAACTAAATAAAATAGTTTATTAACTACTGTTCGTAGTTTGATTGGGAAGAAAAGAAAAATCGGCAATAGAGTGTAAACATCTATTGCCGATTATATTGGACTAATAACTAATGTATTATTCTTTTTCTTTTATCATTATTTTTGAATATTGGGAAGTTCGAGCCCGTATCCACGTTTCTTGTCCTCAACTTTTAACCATAACCCGAAGAGAAGAGCCAACACACCTAAACTTGCAAATATAAGCATAGGGGTTGTATAGTTGTATTGTAACGGATCGGTTATGCCGGGATTCGAGATTCTCAATGCTGCACCTATAATCATGGGGAATGCATATAATCCTATGTTTTGAATCCAGAAAATAACGGCGTACGCCGAACCTAATAGTTTGTTGTCTACAAGTTTGGGGACGGACGGCCATAAAGAAGCTGGAACCAATGAAAAAGAGATTCCCAATAATATGATAGATAAATAGGCGACGATAACTGCTGCGGTAGTACCTTTCAGGGCCGGCAACACCAATGCGAATACCAAATGGCAGGCGATCATTAGCAGTGCACCGAAGATGAGCATAGTAGCTCCTTTACCACGATGGTCGAGAAAATTTCCTAAAATGGGAGTAATAGCCGCTGCACCCAAAGGGAATACGAAAAATACCCAACCGGCTTGTTCGGCTGTGTATCCTAAATTACATTGCAGCATATTGATTGCATATTTTTGGAATGGGAAAATAGCCGAGTAGTAGAGTACGCAAAGAAGAGCTACTAACCAGAATACTTTGCTCGAAAAAATGAGTTTGAGATCTTTCAATTTGAAAGGATCGTCTTTTTCCTCACCGCTTTCGCCCATCTGTTGTTCGAGTTTTTTATCCATGAAGGCATAAGTGATAAAACAGATGAGCCCGATTGCCAGTAATATAACTGCTACGAGAACAGGACGAGATACATCGATAGGAGAGATTTTATTGGCCAAGACCGGAGAGCCTAAGACGACTACGGCGACTCCCACACGGGCAATAGCCATTTCTACCCCCATGGCGAGTGCCATTTCTTTTCCTTTGAACCATTTGACAATTCCGCGGGAAACTGTAATTCCCGCCATTTCTACGCCACAACCGAAGAACATGAAACCGATAGCCGACATTTTAGCCGACGCAGGCATGCCCTCGTAAAACGGGGTGATGTTCCACCATTCCAAAGGTAAATTCATAAATCGGTTCATGAGAGATTCTGCTCCGCTACCGATAAATGCATTGCTGACAGCGAAATAGTTGATGGATGCCCCTGCGAGCATAACAGCCCCGGAAAGAATAGCCGTGAAGCGAACACCCATTTTATCGAGAATGATACCCGCAAAAATTAAAAAGAATACGAATACATTCAGGAATGTTTCAGAACCGGCATAGTGTCCATAGGCATCGGGAGACCACCCTCTTGATGTTTGCAAAAGTTCTTGTAAAGGCGATAGTATATCCATAAAAATATACCCGAAAAACATGGCACTTGCCAGTAGAATAAGGGCTGTCCATCGTATAGCCGGGACGTCCTTCATCAATTGGTTCATTTTTTCAGTCATTGTGTTTATGTGTTTTATATATTAACTTCTTAGAAATAGACAGAAAGTCCCATTTTTATTCCGTACTGGTTGAATTTATCGGTAAAACTGTGCTTCCAATATACGGCCGGATCCAGAGATATGTTGTGACTCACGAAAATCGCATATCCCAGCTCGGCTCCGACATATAGGTAATCTCTGCATTGAGAATCACTTCCTTTGGGTTTATACCATGCATGGGTGTATCCTGCGTTTACGCCGAGAAACAGAGTCGTGAGCGTATAATATCTAATGCTTCCCATTATATCGATGCTATTGTCTTTGTACTCTTTATTCCATGCGAAGTCACCGCCGATCCCGACAAGAATAGCCAAATTATTGGCAATGAAATTACCTGCTTCGACTTTTAGTCCGAGGTCGAACGTTTCTTTGCCCGTATCTTCCGTGTGGGTACTGCCTAAATTAAAGCCGCTTAATTGAGGGTTGATGATCCATGTGTTTTTTAGGATTTGAGCCGAACCGGTGTTCGAAAACAACCATATAACCAAAAAGGTTAATAGTACTTTCTTTGTCATAGTCCGATGAATTTTATTTATGGTTTATGATATATTGTCGTTTCGTAGGGTTCTTCGTTCAGAGGCGTCTTGCTTTTTCCTTCGTTCTTCTCTGATTTTTTCTCTACGTTTCATTGCCCATCTGAGTATGAAAATGACGAGTAAAGTAACACCGATGATACTAAAATATTCCCAGTAATTTCCGCTCAAAAGCATACCTCTGCCGAAGTAGGCCATCACAGCCAAATAAATAACCAAGAGCAATGCTATAATGTCGTATCGTTTCATAATATTGTAGTTTTATAAAGACGAGGGTTGAATTTTATATATGGGAGATTTGAATTTTCCAGATTTCAAAACTTCGTATATTTTTATGCAACTCCAAGCATCGGTCGCTGCATAAAGTTGTTGATTTTCGGTAAGATGATCGGCTTCCCAGTTGGATAATCGTTGCCCTTTGGAAATTTTTTTCCCGATAACTATACCATAGATTTTTTGTAGACTTTGATCTTCGATATTGTATTTCTTCACGAATTTTTGTAATTCTATAAAATTTTTCGGTATAAATTGTCCGCCGTTTAGCCGACTCAACATACAGAAGTCATCTTTGAGCGATATTCCTACTTTCAAGAGGGATTCGTTTTCGAGCAGATTCTTAATCGCAGGTGTAAATCCTATGCGATTTATACGAAACAAATAACACGTATCGTGGGTCGATAATTGGATAAGTGCTACATGATTGCTTTTTCCTTTTTTGAAAGTTGGCCGAGTCTCTGTATCGAATCCGATAATTCTCTCGTTATTTAGTTGGAGTAATGCATTATCGGCATCTCTTTCATTATCGATTACGACTATTTTCCCCGGAAATGTTTCTATGGGTAAAGTAGCAATGATTTCTTTACTGATTTTTATTTTATTGGGTGTATCGTTCTCCATAATTTTTTAATCCAAATCATCGTTCAACTTGTCGAGAATATCTCCGTTCTCTTGTTGATGACCGAATATATCGGTGTAATTATCGGAGTGAGAATGATGGTGTCCACAGTCGCAATTGTCGTCACATTCATCATCATCGTTATCCAGAGTGTATCTTATGTTGTGTAATGCTCGGAGCACGTTAACTAGTTGTTGCCCCCAGTATGTAACGAAATTTTCGAAACAAATGTAAAGAGCTTCGAGCATTTGGGGCTCATTTCCCATGCGATATACCGAAATGAAATCTTTCAAGTCTTGATAAATATCGGCAAGGGCTTCCGAAACATTGGCTATTATCGGGGTTTCACTGTATTTCATATCGTTTTGAAAAACTTCCAGATAACTGTCGTCTTCCCCCAATAGACTTTCTATGTTTTCCCGAACGCTCTCGTACATATTCTCTGTGACGAATTTTTCGGAGAATCCATCTTCTTCGGGTTCTTCCGGAGTTAATAGTGTTGCTTTCAGATATAGCAATGGTAGTATTTTTATGATTTTATCGAGAAATTCTTCTTTCTCCAATTCCGGAACACGTTCGATAAAAGCACAATATTCGGCACTGACCGTTACAAATTCGATGATATTTTTTGAATAAATACGTTCGTCCATTAGTCTTTATTTTTATAAAGTCCGTGATTTATGATATAATCGTATACCGGTCGAGGTATAAAATAGTTCATATTTTTCCCTTCTGAAATTCCCTGTCGTATTTGGGTCGATGAAATTTCTATGATAGGAGCATGACACAATTTTACGTTTGCAGGTAGCGACCTTTCGTCTATGTCGTAACCCCGGCGCGGATAGATATAAATGGGATACTCTTCGATAATTTTATCGTAGTCTTTCCATCTGTTGAATGAAAGCCAGTTGTCTGCACCGATAATCAAGGTAAATATTCTTTCGGGATGCTTCTTTCTGAGGGCTTCGAGTGTTTGAATCGTATAGGAGGGGCGGGGCAGGGTAAATTCTATATCGGTCGTCCGAATCTTAGAATTGCCGCTCACGGCCATATTTAACATTTCGATTCGTTGTCTATCATTATTCGAGGACAATTTTTCTCGTAGAGGATTTTGAGGAGACACAGACAGCCATATTTCGTCGAATCCTTCATATTCGCACAAGTAGTTTGCTAAGATGAGGTGACCGGTATGAACCGGATTGAACGTCCCGGAGAAAAAGGCTGTCTTTATCGGTTGCATGTTTTACTTATCATTTATCGAGAAATTGTCTTATTGAACGGTATGCCTCTTCTTGGGCTTTTTCCAAAATATCGTTCACTATGATTTTATCGAATTTTGGTGCGAACGACAATTCGTATTCAGCTTTCGCTATCCGATGAGCTATAACTTCCGGGGTATCTGTCGCTCTGTTTTTCAATCGTTGTTCCAATGCTTGTATGCTGGGTGGCTGGATAAACAAAGCGAGAGCTTGGTTCCCGTAATATTTTTTTATGTTGAGTCCGCCGACAACGTCGACATCGAAAATAACATTTTTCCCCGAGTCGAGAATCCGTTCCACTTCGCTTTTCAAAGTGCCGTAGAACTTCCCGGCATAGACTTCTTCATATTCCAGAAATTCGTCGTTCGCTATACGTTCGCGAAATTCATCGGGTGTGATGAAATAATATTCGATGCCGTTTTTCTCAGTCCCTCTCGGAGCACGACTGGTGGCGGAGATAGAGAATGACAGGTTCAAATCGCGATTCAATAACGATTGTATGATGGTGGATTTACCCGAACCGGAGGGGGCCGAAAAGATGATGAGTTTACCTCTTTGTTCCATTACATTACATTTAGTACTTGCTCTTTGATTTGTTCCAACTCGTCTTTCATACGCACGACAATGCGTTGCATCTCGGCATGGTTCGATTTGGAACCGAGTGTGTTGATTTCACGTCCCATTTCCTGACTGATAAATCCGAGTTTCTTGCCTTGCCCCTTGCCCGATTGCAGGGTTTCGAGGAAATATTTCAAGTGATTGTCGAGTCTATGTTTTTCTTCATTGATGTCGAGTTTCTCGATGTAGAAAATCATCTCTTGTTCAAATCTGTTTTTGTCGTAATCGAAATTGTCGATTTTGTTCAAAGCGTCGATTATCCGACCTTTTATCTTTTCGATGCGCTCTTTTTCGTAAGGTTCTACCTCTTGTAACAAATGAGCTATGTTGGCGATTTTCTCTTCAAAAAGGTGTTGCAACATGGCTCCTTCCTGAATCCTGAATTCTTCCAATTGAGAGATGGCTTGGTCGACTGCTTTTCTCAATGCGTTGAGTTCTACTTCGTCTATTTCCTGACTTTCGGAACTCATGACATCGGGCAGACGTAACAAGATGGAGAACCAGTCATCGGGCATCGCAATACTTAATTTGACCGAGGCTTCTTTGACTTGTTGGAAATAACCTTCCAAAACCGGAATATTTATTTGGGCAGAAGCCTCCTTGCCGATAGCTTCGCTGTATACGAAGAAGTCTACTTTCCCACGTTCCAGACGTTTGGCTATTTCGGATCGAATTTCCATCTCCATTTCCCTGTATTGCTGAGGAATACGGGTCGATAAATCGAGCTGTTTACTATTTAAGGATTTTATTTCAACAGTTATTTTTTTATGCGGTAATTCCACTACGGCTTTACCAAAACCGGTCATCGATTGTATCATAAGTCTGTAAATGTTTTTGCAAATTTAATCTTAATTCCGATGAGAAAGCAATAAATTGAAAAAAAAGAGCTAATTTTGTACACTCGTTAACGTTGATTATATCGTTGGTTTATCGCCTTTCCGACCGGGTATCGGGAGATAAATCATACTTTACGAATTGAATTATGCCGAATATTATACATATAGAGACTTCTACGTCTGTTTGTTCCGCCGCCTTGTCTTCCGATGGTGCCGTTCAATGCCATTTCGAGAATTTCGAGGGGCCTTCGCATGCTTCGTTGTTAGGAGTATATGTAAAACAGATCATGGATTTTTCGAGAGATAAAGGAGTCAAGGTGGATGCGGTTGCCGTGAGTAGCGGTCCCGGTTCCTATACGGGATTGCGTATCGGTGTTTCGGAAGCCAAAGGTCTTTGTTTCGGATTGAAAGTTCCTCTCATCTCAGTTCCTACGCTCGAACTTTTGGCTTGTACGACCATGTTTAGAAACTATTTTGAGGAAGATGTGTTATATTGTCCTATGATCGATGCCCGTCGCATGGAGGTCTATTCGGCTGTTTACGATAATGCGTTGAATGATGTCGTTCCTGTCGGTGCGTATGTAATCGATGAGCATACTTTCTCGGACTTGTTGGACAATCGTCGGATCGTATTTTCGGGAAACGGCTCGACAAAATGTAAAGATGTGATTAAACATCGCAATGCCATATTTGTAGAAGGAATAGTTCCATTGGCTACCGATATGTTGGCATTGGCCGAGCGTGCTTTCCGTAACGGGCAATTTGAAGACGTGGCTTATTTCGAACCTTTTTATCTGAAAGAGTTTATAGCCACGACTCCTAAAAATAAAATATTATAAAAGTTATATCAATAGAAATTATATGCAATATACTTCGGAATTGAAAAGACTCGTGTTGCCCGAATATGGCCGCAATGTGCAGCAGATGGTAGATCACTGCATGACCATAGAGGACAGAGCTGAACGTACCCGTTGTGCCAATACGATTATAAATATCATGGGGAATCTGTTTCCTCATTTACGGGATATCGAGGACTTTAAGCACAAATTGTGGGATCATTTGGCAATTATGTCCGATTTTAAGTTGGATATCGATTATCCGTATGAAATCATCAAAAAAGAAAATCTTCATACCGTGCCCGAGTCGGTTCCTTATCAGGCTTCTCCCATAAAGTATCGTCATTATGGGAAAATTATGGAAGAGATGTTAAAAAAGGCGGAGTCGATGCCCGATGGACCCGAAAGGAGTGCATTGGTTTCCATGCTGGCGAATCATATGAAAAAGTTGTTTTATCAATGGAATAAGGATTCGGTGGAAGATGAGAAGATTTTGAAAGATTTGCGGGAGTATACACATGGCGTGATTGATCTCGATGCATCCACATATCATTTGAGAGATGTGAGGGAACCGGCCGTGCAGCAGCGTAAATCAAAAAATAATTCGAAAAAAGCGGGTAAATAACCGCTTTTTTTGTATCTTTCACTCATTAACCTTAATAGAGAAAGAGAGTATGGCATCTTTTATTATTGAAGGCGGGCATCGCTTAGATGGTGATCTGATACCGCAAGGAGCTAAAAATGAGGCGTTGGAGGTTTTGTGTGCTACACTGTTGACACCGGAAGAAGTGAAGATATACAATATTCCCGATATACTCGATGTAAATAATTTGATACAGCTTTTGCGAGATTTGGGCGTGACGGTAAAACGCATAGGTCTGAATGCGTACAGTTTCAAGGCCGATAAGATAAATCTCGATTATCTCGATAGTGACGAATTTTTTCAAAAAGGAGCTTCTTTGCGGGGGTCGGTAATGATTATCGGACCTCTTGTGGCTCGTTTCGGGTATGCCGTTTTACCGAAACCGGGAGGCGATAAAATCGGAAGACGCCGGTTGGATACCCATTTTCTCGGTATCCAAAAGTTGGGAGCTACATTCAATTATTGTCCCAAAGCCCAGCGTTATGAAATTAAAGCCGATAAATTGCGGGGTAGTTACATGTTGCTCGATGAAGCATCGGTTACAGGTACGGCAAATATTCTAATGGCAGCTGTATTGGCCGAAGGCGATACGACGATTTATAATGCCGCTTGCGAGCCCTATTTGCAACAACTTTCAAAAATGTTGAACCATATGGGGGCGCATATCGAAGGTATTGGATCTAATCTGCTCACCATTCACGGAGTTTCATCGTTAAAAGGGTGTGAGCATACTATTCTTCCCGACATGATCGAGGTGGGTAGTTTTATCGGTATGGCAGCGATGACACGTTCGGATATTACGATTAAAAATGTATCGTATAACGATTTGGGAATTATTCCCGATAGTTTCCGACGGTTAGGGATAACCGTGGAACAACAGGGCGATGATATTCATATACCCGAACATGAATGTTACGAGATAGAGACTTTCATCGATGGTTCGATTATGACTTTTGCCGATGCTCCGTGGCCGGGATTGACTCCCGACTTGTTAAGCGTATTCCTCGTTGTGGCGACACAGGCGAAAGGTAGTGTCTTGATTCATCAAAAGATGTTCGAGAGCCGTTTGTTTTTCGTGGATAAACTTATCGATATGGGAGCGCAAATCATTCTTTGTGATCCGCATAGGGCGGCAGTCATCGGTCAGGCTCACGCACACACGTTGAGGGCTACCAATATGGTTTCACCCGATATTCGAGCGGGAATAGCCATGCTTATCGCCGCAATGAGTGCCGAGGGTACAAGTCGTATTCATAATATAGACCAAATCGATAGGGGATATCAAGATGTCGATAAACGACTCAATGCGATAGGTGCGCGTATTACCCGTTTATAGATCGATGAAAGGGTGGTATTTTTGTGTTGTCGTGGCGGGATTGCTCCTGTCTTCTTGTTCGCAGCAAGTACAGGAGCGTGCCGACGGCGGGAAGACTTCCGATGCAATAGTAACGGAAGTTCCCGTAGAGGAGACTTGCGATTCTACCGGATACCGTTTGTATCGGAAATATTTGGCTGCGATAGGAGAGAATCCTTCTTATTTTCAATGGAAGGATTTCCCCAAATATTTGGGGGCGGCGTATGTCGATGAAAAAGGTCATTTTGTGATACAAGTGCTTGGCGATTCGGCAAAAGCGAGGAAACAGATTGTCGAGGCCGTCGGGAGCGACGAGGTAACGGTTATTCCCCGACGAAATTCTCGGCAGTTATTAGATTCGTTGTATGCCTATTTGTGTGAGATACGCCGGTTCCGGGCCGATGAACCGACGGTTGCAGTGTTCGATACGGTTTGTTACGATGCCCGTGACAGTTGGACGATTTATGTACATGTCAAAGCTCTCGATTATACCATGCCCGAATATGTCGATAGCCTGTACCGGTATATCGGGGAGTTCCGAAAAAAAGTTTTACTTTCTCGATGGGTGCAGGTAGAGGGAAAATACACGGTTGTAACCGGTGTGGATTTGGACGAAATAAAAGTGAAAGAATGATTACAAGGGAAGAATTGATAAGGATAGGAAGGTTTAATAAGCCTCATGGAGTGAAAGGCGAGTTGTCTTTTACTTTTACCGACGATGTGTTCGACCGCACGGAGTGTCCTTATATCGTATGTGAGATAGATGGTATATTCGTACCGTTTTTTATCGAGGAATATAGGTTTAAGAGCGATACGACGGCTTTGATTAAATTGGAAGATGTAGATAATGAAGCGGATGCGCGTCCATTTACTTTACTTGATGTTTATTTCCCGAAGTCTTATTACAAAGAATCGAGTGAAGATGAAGCTCCGGGGGATTACTTTATAGGATTCACAGTGATCGATAGCGAGAAAGGAGAGTTGGGAAAGATTGTCTCGATCGATGATTCTACGGAAAATGTATTGTTTGAAGTGGAATATAACGGGCGATTGTTGCTTATACCTGCTGTCGATGAATTTGTTTGTGAAATAGATGAGGATAATCGTAAGTTGTATTTGAATATCCCCGACGGATTATTGGATTTGTAGTTCGAAAAATAATCGATATGGAAACAAAAAACGGGCTGTATAACAATTTATACAGCCCGTTTTTGGGAGGATAATACAAAAATCATATCTCGATGATTTCATGTTGTAAGGTTTGTGTGTCGAGCAGGAAAAGTTTCCCGCTTAAAACTTCGCCATAGCCGGTAATGATTTTAATCACTTCTGCGGCTTCCATGCAGCCGATAATTCCCGGAATAGTGCCGATAACTCCTCTGGGACGAGCCGGGGGAATAACTTCGGGGCGGGGATAAAGATCGCTGTATCGAGGTCCACCTCGGTAATTAAAGACGGAAAACTGTCCCCGAAATTCCGAAATGGATCCATATACATAAGGCTTTTTGAAGCGGGAACAGACATCGTCGATCAGATAACGGGTCGCAGCATTGTCGCATCCGTCGATAATGATATCGTAAGCAGAGACAAGTCGATCTGCATTGTCGGAGGTGAAACGATTGGGATAGGTCTCGAATCGAGTTGAACTGTTCAAAGCCGACAGTCTTCGACAAGCGCACTCGACTTTCGATTGTCCTATTTCTGTCTCGGTATAAAGAATTTGCCTTTGTAAGTTGCTTTTTGAAACGATATCATCGTCGATAAGTCCTATTTGTCCTACTCCGGCAGCGGTCAGATATATAGAGATGGGAGAACCTAACCCTCCTATACCGACAATCAATACCTTAGCATTCTTCAATTTTTCCTGTCCTGCTTCTCCGATTTCGGGAATCATGGTTTGGCGGATATACCTTTCGTTCATCGATCGAATATTTTGTCCCAATCTTTCCATACGACCTCATACCCCATAGCTTTGACAGCTTGTTCCACTTCGGCAGGTGTCCGTTCGTCGCTGACCGAAAATTGTTCTAACGCTTGCGGATAAGTGGCATAACCTCCCGGGTCGGTTTTTGAACCTGCGCTTATCGAAGTAGCTCCGAGAGTGGCGATGTGATCTCTGAATTTTGCGTTTTCTCGGGTGGATACGGAAATATCCACGTCGTGGTCGAAAATACGAAATGCAAAAATCAACTGTGCCAGCTCTTTATCCGTCATGATTACATTGGGTTGAAAATGACCTTCGGACGGGCGCATGCGGGGGAAGTTGACGCTATATCGAGTTTGCCAATAGTGCTTGCGCAAGTATTGCAAGTGTATGGCCATCATGGTTACATCGGTACGCCAGTCTTCCAATCCGATGAGCACTCCCATACCTATTTTGTGTACACCGGCTTGTCCCATGCGGTCGAATCCGTTTATTCTCCATTCGAAGATAGATTTCATGCCTTTCGGGTGGTATACTTTGTACCGGTCTTTATGATAGGTTTCTTGAAAGCAGACCACGCCGTTGAGACCCGATTGGGTCAAGCGATAGTAATCTTCGCTTTTGAGGGGCATGACTTCTATCGATAGGTTCGAGAAGTAGGGACGTGCGATTTGTAGAGCTCGTTCCAAATAATCGACTCCGGCATCGCGTGGATTTTCTCCGGTTACGATAAGCAAATTCTCGAACGGTCCCATTTGACGGATTGCCCGGCATTCATTTTCGATTTCTTTCTCGGTAAGAATAATTCGAGCGATGGGGTTATTGTGATTGAATCCACAGTAGACACAGTGGTTTGTACATGAATTGGTGATATAAAGCGGTACATACATCTGTATCGTTTTGCCGAAACGTTCTTGGGTATAGAGCCTGCTCAATGCCGCCATGTGTTCTATATAGGGGGCGGCAGCCGGTGAAACGAGCGCCATGAAATCGTCGAGTTGTAAATGCTCTTTACCAAGAGCGATTTCGACATCACGACTCCGTTTCGAAGCTATGCAGGCAGTTATATCTTCCCAAGAATATTTTTCTAATTCACTGGAAAACATCTTTTTGTAATTTTTTTAAATCGTTAGTCGTTTAATGAGGGTTTTACATTTTTGCAATTCTTTCATGGTTAGTTCATGGTGCTGTTTGGTTCCGCCCTTTTGCAGGACACCTTGTACTGAAAATCCGCTCCATTTCAGAATTTCACGCAGTGCTTTTACCGTACCTCGGGTTTGGCTGAACCAGATATTGAAAGGCCATGGGGTGGAACCAGTGCTTACAATAACGGCCTTTTTGCCTTTGTGTAGGGGGAGGGGAAATCCTTTCGGACTTTCACCCATCAAGCCGTAGACCAGTCGGTCGAACAGGATTTTCAACTGTCCGCTCATGTTGCCCCAATAACAAGGAGATCCGATGACGAGGGCATCGGCCTCTGGCAGGACGCAGTTATGGCGACTGCGGCAACTCATGCAGCCAGTGCAAGGGTGTATGTCTAACCGGCACACCGGTACGACTTCTACCTCGGCATGGTGTTGCCGAGCCTCGTTGGCCATCGTGTCCAAAATTCGGCTTATCAAGCCGTTGCTTCGCGGGCTTCCGTTTAGTATCAATATTTTCATATTACGTGTTTGAGTCATGAACAGGTTTATCATTCCTTTTCTATACAGTCGGTAATATCTTGCGAAAGGCGCATGGCGCAGAAGTTCGGTCCGCACATGGTACAATAATTACCGTCGTGGAACGAACCCTGTTTGTAGTATTCAAGGGCACGTTCGGGATCGAGTGCCAAATTGAATTGGTCTTTCCAGCGGAACTCATACCGGGCCTTACTCATGGCATCATCGCGTATTTGTGCTCCGGGAAATCCTTTGGCAAGGTCGGCGGCATGTGCAGCTATTTTATAAGCGATAACACCGTTGCGCACATCTTCTCGATCGGGTAATCCCAAGTGCTCTTTGGGGGTTACATAACAGATCATGGCTGTGCCTAACCACGCGATTTGAGCCGCTCCGATAGCCGATGTAATGTGGTCGTATCCCGGTGCGATGTCGGTCGTCAATGGGCCTAACGTATAGAAAGGAGCTTCGTGGCAACTGTTCAGTTCTCTTTCCATATTTTCTTTGATTTTGTGCATGGGGATATGGCCGGGACCTTCGATAATGACCTGTACATCATGAGCCCATGCTTTTGTAGTGAGTTCGCCCAACACATCGAGTTCGAGGAATTGCGAACGGTCGTTGGCATCGTGTATCGAGCCCGGACGCATACCGTCACCCAGAGAAATCGCTACGTCATATTGTTTTAAGATTTCACAGATTTCATCGAAATGTGTGTACAGGAAACTTTCCTGATTGTGAATGACGCACCATTTTGTCATAATAGACCCTCCGCGCGATACGATTCCGGTAAGTCGTTCGCCCACCAAATCGGCATGAGCTTTCAACACGCCGGCGTGAATGGTGAAATAGTCCACTCCTTGCTCGCATTGTTCGATAAGTGTGTCGCGGTAAATCTCCCACGACAGATTTTCGACTTTTCCATTTACTTTTTCAAGGGCTTGGTAGATGGGGACAGTTCCCACGGGGACAGGACAGTTCCGGATAATCCACTCACGGGTTTCGTGTATGTGGTCGCCGGTCGATAGATCCATCAGTGTGTCGCCCCCCCAGTGGCAACTCCATACGGCTTTGTCGATCTCTTCTTCTATACCCGAGGATAGCGCAGAGTTCCCGATGTTAGTGTTTAATTTGACCAAAAAATTACGGCCGATAATCATCGGCTCGGCTTCCGGGTGGTTGATATTCGCCGGAATGATCGCTCGCCCGGCGGCTATCTCTTGTCGCACGAATTCGGGTGTGATATGGCTTTTAATGCCTAATTGTTCGTTTTGCAAGTTTTCCCGTATGGCGACATATTCCATTTCGGCCGTGACGATTCCCTGTCGGGCATAATACATTTGCGTGATGGCATGTCCCGGTTTGGCTTTGTAGGGAAGGGGAGTATTTTTGAACCGTATAGGGTCGAGAGACGGGTCGTCACGACGGGCACGGCCGTATTCCGAGGTGATATCGTCTTGTCGCTCCACATCGCCTCGCGCCGTAATCCATGATTCGCGCAGACGTGGAAGCCCTTTGTCTATATCTACCGTAATATCGGGATCGGTATAAGGCCCACTAGTGTCGTATACGTATACGGGAGCGTTGGGCGTGTGTATCCGTTTTCCGTTTTCTACGGTGACTGTGTCGGTGAGGTTTATTTTTCGCATCCCCACCTGTATGGGAAATAATTTCCCCGGAATATATATTTTTTCGGAACTGGGATAAGAATCTTTGATTATTTTTTTTGTGTCCATATTACTTTTGCGTTTAATCTAAGAAAGAGGTTAACGGGCTGCTGGCTTGTGCAAAATGGTATTGTGCGCCTAATCCGGCTTCGTATGCCCGGCGGCCGGCTTCGACAGCCTGTTTGAATGCAATAGCCATTTCTACGGGGTTCCCGGCGACGGCGATAGCCGTGTTTACCAACACGGCATCTGCTCCCAATTCCATAGCTTCTGCGGCATGGGACGGAGCGCCTATCCCGGCATCGACGATAACAGGTACGTTACTCTGTTCAATGATAATTTGCAAGAAATCGCGAGTGCGCAATCCTTTGTTTGTGCCTATCGGTGCGCCTAAGGGCATTACGGTGGCAGCGCCGACTTCTTCGAGCCGTTTGCAGAGTACGGGGTCTGCTTGAATATAGGGAAGTACCACGAATCCCAGTTTTGCCAGTTGTTCGGTAGCTTTCAAGGTTTCCACAGGATCGGGCAGGAGATATTTGGGATCGGGGTGGATTTCGAGTTTAACGAAATCGGTCCCGAAACATTCTCTGGAAAACTGAGCCGCAAGTACGGCCTCCTCGGCATTGCGTACTCCCGATGTGTTAGGTAGAAATTGTACTCTATTGCGGTCGATGTGTGTCAACATATCGTCTGTGGCTTCTTGGGTCATGTTGATACGTTTCATGGCCACGGTAATCATTTCGGATCCGGAGGCTTCGATGGCTTTTTCCATTAGTTCATTCGAACTGAATTTCCCGGTTCCTACGAATAAGCGGGAAGAAAATTCCCGTCCTCCGATAATTAATTTGTTCATGCTTTACGATATTTATTTAATAGGTCTATTATTTTTTTAGTTTCCTTTTCGGGATCTTCGGCTTGCAGGATCGTTCCCGATAAAGCGATTCCCGACACTCCGGTTTCCATGATGGCCGGAATATCGTCGGCTGTGATACCTCCGATGGCGACCACCGGAATTTTCAAGTCGTTCGTCCGGCATTGTTCCATGATTCGGGCATAACCTTCGAGGCCGAGGATAGGACTCAGGTTCTTTTTCGTCTCGGTATATCGGAATGGTCCCAAACCGATATAATCGGCATCTTGCCGGACTAATCCTTGTATGTCTTCAAAGGTATTCGCCGTTCCTCCGATAATGTATTTCTCGCCGATAAGCAGACGAGCTTCGGAAACAGGCATGTCGAGCTTTCCCAGATGGACGCCGTCTATGTCGAGGTCGGCCGCCAGTTGGGCATAATCGTCGAGGACGAGTATGGCTTCATGTTCTTTACAGAGCGGAATGAGTTGCTGGGCGGTTTGCCTGACAGCTTCGATAGGAGCACCTTTCATACGGAGCTGTATCCATTTGCAACCTCCGTTCAAGGCGGCGACTGCTCCCTCTATGATTCCGAATCGGGGTGTCTGGTGGGTAATGAATTGTAACATATTTTGTTCGTATTAATCGTTTCTTAATCGAGTGAGCTGTCGAATAACCCCTGCAATGGTCGGTTCCTGCCATAGGAAACCGAGTACGGCGATCCCTCCGAAATTCCAATCCTTTATAGCAGTTTTCTTTTCGGGGGTGATACCGCCTAAGGCAATGACTCTCTCGTTGATAACGCCTTCCTTCCCGGCCTTAGTCAGTTGTTCGGGCGAGAATGCGGAACGGTATCCCTTTTTCGATATGCTGTCGAAGATGGGGCTCAAAAACAGATAGTCATATCGTTGTCCGTCCGTCAGTTCCTCGATGGAATGGCAAGAGCGGGATAGGGTGGGGATATAGTCGTTCGACAGGGGTCGGTAATGCGGATTCCTTCCATTGAGATGAACACCGGCAAGCCGGTATTTTTCTGCCAGTTCGAAATGGTCGTGAAGTACTATTCGATCGTAATAGCGGGGAGGAATCGAGAGTAACAGTTGCTCTGTTTTTTCTCCGGAATACTTCGGTTTGCGGAGGTGGATTAAATCCAATCCGTTGTCGAGCAGGGCGGTGATTAAGCGGTTTTCCTGTTCTATGGGGTGTTCCTCTGTAATGCCTATATATTTCATTTCGAGAAATCCGTTCGTTATCCTCCGAATGTAGCCCGGATAATCGTTATCTTGTTCCCATCGGTTAAAATCCGATCGTTCCATTCATTTTTGGGAACCAGCTTGTTGTCGATGGCGATAGCCGTACCTTCGATGGCGATTTGTTGCATATCGAGTAACTCTTTTACGGAAATGTTGTCTTGGACTTCTATTTCCTTTTGATTAATATAGATTTTCATCTTTAATCGGGTTTAATGGGGTTAAAACACGAGGGGCGAAAAAATGGTTTACCGAACCATGTCCGTTTCCTATTGCAATGTCGGCTCCGGCCTGTAACGCTTGGGTGAGATATTTTTTTGCGAGGGAAACGGCATCGGTCAACATGTGTCCCAACGCCAGATAAGAGGCGATGGCAGAAGAAAAGGTACACCCTGTTCCGTGTGTGTTCCGGGTAGAAATGCGGGGTGAGGTGTAGCGAACAGGAACAGAATCGGGCATAAAGAGTATGTCGCAGGATTCTGCTCCTTTCAAATGTCCTCCTTTCACGAGAACGGCACGACAACCGGCTTGAAACAGTCTGTTGGCTGCTTTTTCCATATCTTTCTCACTGTCGATGGCAAGTCCGCTCAGTATCTCGGCTTCGGGAATATTGGGAGTGATGACTGTCGCCTGTGGCAACAATAGTGTTTTAACAGCAGAGATAGCTTCTTCCTCGATTAGCCGACAACCCGAAGTAGAAACCATAACCGGATCGAGCACGATATTCCGTAACGGATAACGTTGCAGGCAATCGGCAATCGTTTCGATGGTCGCGCGAGAGTATAGCATGCCTAATTTAACGGTTGTACAAGGTAGGTCGTCGAGTACGGCTTCGATTTGTTGCCGCACGATATCGGGTTCGATACCTTGTATGTCCCTCACTTCGCAGGTGTTTTGTGCCGTAATGGCCGTGATAGCCGATGTGCCGAACACCCCGATGGCCGACATGGTTTTCAAATCGGCTTGTATTCCGGCTCCTCCACTGCTGTCCGAACCGGCTATTGTCAATACGACAGGATAAGTTTTCATACGGTTTGTTTCATTTAAGGGGATGCACATAAAACCGTATTGAAAAAGATAGAACTATGAACAATTCCTGCGCCGGCATTATCCGTATCAGGTTCATAGGGTATAATCTCAGCCGCTTTTAGGCACCCCTTTGTTTGTGAACAAAGGTATGGATTATTTTCTTACAGCTGATATTTCTTAATATAAATTAATGAAGATATGCTTATTCGAATAAGGCGATAGAGGTGTTTTTTAAGAGGGCATGTTTTGTTTTTTGAAGAAAGATTCTTTTTCCCCGAAAAGCTGGTTTCGATTGACCGAACCAAGTTGCTTTCGGGTCTATTGGGCGAAAAAGAGCATCTCTGGTCTGAGGTGGATTTTCATATTAGGCATATTTCTTGTATATTTGCCTACATATAATAAAGATTCATGATGAGTATTTTGTTTTTACTTGTGGGTTTGGGCTTAATCCTGTCTGGTGCTAATTTTTTGACCGATGGAGCGGCTGCATTGGCCAAAAGGTTTAACATATCGTCGTTGGTAATAGGTCTAACTATCGTGGCCTTTGGAACTTCGGCTCCCGAGTTGACAGTTAGTATCGTATCGGCTATTAATGGGAGTGCCGAGCTTTCTATCGGGAATGTTGTGGGCAGTAACATTTTTAATATTTTGATGATCGTGGGTGTGACAGCAGTTGTTGCTCCTATAACAATAACCAAAGGAACATTGACAAAAGAAATACCTCTCGCCATTCTCTCGTGTGTGGTTGTCTTAATTTGTGCTAACGATGTGTTTTTGGAAACCGGTACGGAGAATATACTGAATAGGGCGGACGGTTTGCTTATGCTTTGCTTTTTTGCCATATTTCTCGGGTATACGTTTGCTATCGCACACGATAATACAGGAGAAGAACAAGCTGAAATTAGACCATTATCTACATGGCGTTGTTTATTGTATATCGTTGGAGGGCTCGTCGCTTTGATTTTCGGTGGTCGGCTTTTTGTCGATGGGTCGAGCGAGATAGCCCGGTCGTTGGGAGTAGGAGAGTCTGTTATAGGATTAACTCTTGTTGCTATGGGGACTTCTCTTCCTGAATTGGCTACTTCGGTGGTAGCTGCGTTGAAAAAAAATCCTGAGATTGCTATCGGGAATGTGATCGGATCCAACCTGTTCAATGTCTTTTTTGTATTGGGCATGAGCGCTACTATTACTCCATTACCTTTGGGTGGAATAACGAATGTCGATTTATTTTATTTATTAGCGGTTTCTTTGTTGTTGTTCTTTGCCGGGAGATATTATAAGGTACGTACGATTACTCGGGTGGAAGGTGTATTTATGATTTTTGCTTATGTAGTTTACACAGGATACTTGATATATATGCTGTAAATACTATATTAAGTTGCATTCGGTAATATTCAAAAATGAAAGAGAGGCTGTGTTGTATAAACTGTTGTCTGGTGGTTTCTGAACTATACATAAATGTCAGGTGTTTTTTATGTAATTATTAAATATTTTTAATTTCTGTTTTTCGCTGATTTATTTAATATTAGATAAATAATTTGTAAGCTGCTCAATACTATATATTTATCTGGCTTTTTGTAGAATGGGAGCATTTTTTGTAAGATTTCATTGTGTTTTTTAAGAAATGTAGCTACCTTTGCGAAAAATGTGAAGTCAGAGTACTTAGCAAAATATGCAGATATGTTTGAATCATTCTGTTGTTATTTATCCTGTTCTTCACAGAAAAGTAAATGTAATTCTTCTGAAATTGATAGTTTATAGTAATCTATCTCTTGTATGAAGCTTTATATTTATTTACCCTTCCAATAATGATTATCCACTGAGATAGGGATGGGTCAAAGAGGGGTTATAAGTGATTCTTAGAGCCGGGAAAAGCTTTCTTTTCGGTGTCCCCCAGTAGTATATAGGCGTATATTTAAGGAATGCATAAAAAATAAAGTAATTTCTTTCGCCTGAGATTTTGGGTTAACAGATAGGATTGATTTCTTTCATAGTGGGGGCGTTAGTGGATAAAGATATTTTTGCATAGAATTGGGTCAATATGTTGAAAAAATTGGGTTTATTAGTATTGAAAATGATGAATTAAATCTAATATTTTATGGGTTATATTTCGATTTTATTGTTGTCATTTTTTATTAGTTTGGGATTTTCTATTTTTATTATTCCAAGAATTTTATTGATATCGTTTAAAAAGCATTTATTCGATATGCCAGATGAACGAAAAGTACACAAGGGTATAATACCTCGTCTGGGAGGTGTTTCGTTTTTCCCTGCCGTTATTTTTACTCTTTCTTTGATGATAGGGCTGAATAGAATTTACGGGGAGGAATTGTTTCCCTCTATTATCGGAGTGAGTGATACGTCCGTTCTATCTTTTGGGTTGAGTAGTTTATTGCTGTTGTATTTGACAGGTATTACCGATGACTTGATCGGAGTTCGCTATCGTCAGAAATTTATTGTTCAAATATTCTGTGCCATTTTATTGGTGTCTTCGGGATTATGGATCAATAATCTTTATGGAATCTTCGGAATTTATGAATTACCTCCGGTAGTGGGGCTTCCGTTTACTGTATTTACTATTGTTTTTATTACTAACGCTATAAATCTGATAGATGGAATAGATGGACTGGCTTCTGGATTGAGCGGAATAGCATTGTTATTTTTTACTATATTGTTTATTTATCAGAGGGAATGGCTGTATGCGGCTCTCGCTATCGTAACTTTGGGAACAATTATTCCGTTTTTCTATTATAATGTTTTCGGAAATCCAAACCGAGGTAGAAAGATTTTTATGGGTGACACCGGATCGTTGACCATTGGTTTTATATTGAGCATTTTGGCGATTCGGTTCAGCATGTATGATAATGCAGTGTTACATCGAGTTCCCGATGCTATCGTAGTCGCTTTTTCTTTGCTGATTACACCGGTATTTGATGTCGTTCGGGTAATTTTGCATAGGGCACGTTTCGGTAAAAACATTTTCAGTCCTGATAAAAATCATATTCATCATAAATTTTTAGCATTAGGATTTTCGCATCGAGCAGCTATGATTACGATATTGTTAATCTCTGCTGGCTTTGCAGCCATGAATTTGTTGTTATTGACTCGTATAAATATAAATTTATTATTATTTTTAGACATTTTTATTTGGACCATTATGCAACTATATCTTACTAAAAAGATTGATAGGAAAGTGGCTGGTTCAAAGGCTTGATATGTTAAATTGTTATTTTAGACAAATGAAATATATTCCGAAAATTCTCTTGGCTGTGATACTTGTAGGTTTGGTATCATGCGTGCCTTCTAAGAAAATGGTTTATTTGCAAGGAGCCGATGGCTTGGAGCAGTCCCCTCAAACCATAGCACAAGACTATGAATTAAAGATTGTCCCGGACGACCAGTTACTCATAACAGTGAGTAGTAAAGATGGTGAGTTGCTGGAAATATTCAGCAATAGTCAGGTATTAGGTAGTACGGGGGCATCGACCACGATACAGGAAACTGTCGGTTTAAGGGTCGATAAGGACGGAAAAATAGAAGTTCCTATTTTGGGTGAGATGCAGGCCGGTGGATTATCGAGAAGAGAGTTGGCCGATGCCGTCGAGAACAAGCTCATCGAGGGGGAATATGTAAAAGATCCTGTGGTGAATGTACAGATAAAGGGATTTAAGGTTTCGGTAATGGGTGAAGTAAACAGTCCCGGTGTGCAAACTATATCGGGAGACCGTATTACGCTTCTCGAAGCCTTGACTATGGCAGGTGACTTGACTCCCTCGGGAAAACGGGATAATATATTGGTAATACGCGAGGACGGAGACCAACGAAAAACTTATACCGTGGATTTAACTTCGGGCGAAAAAGTATTGGAATCACCTTGTTATTATTTAAAGCAGAACGATGTAATCTATGTGCAGCCTAATAAATCGATAGGAGTGAAAGGTAGCTCGACCTTGTCGTTTATTTCTGCCGGTAGTAGTATTATATCTCTTGTAGCATCGGTGCTGTCTATTGTGTCTATGATTATTGTGTTAAAAGATAAGTAACATCTCTATATGGAGCTCATTCAAGAAACTAAGAACGATAAGAAAAATGAAGGAGGGGTAACCCTGCGGGATATTGTCGAGTTGGTATTCGATAATTGGTATTGGATTGTGCTATCGGTCGTTATATGTATGTCGGTCGCATGGTTTTATTTAGCTATGCAAACACCGTTATACAAGAGAAGCGCGGTAATGTTAGTGAAGAGCGAAAGCAAATCGGGAAACGATATGTCGGCTGTTCTTGAATTAAATGGGGGCATATCGGGTAGCGGAGTCGAGAATGAAATCTATATTTTGCAGTCGCATCAATTAATGCGTGAAGTTGTCGGACGCTTACATTTGGACGTCACTTATCAGGTAAAAAATTGGTTGCACTATGATCAGTTGTATGCCGAGTCGCCTATCCGGGTGAATTTCTTAGATGCTTATACGGCTCCGGTTTCTATGGAAATTAAGCCCTTAAATGGGAATCGTTTTTTACTGAATCAACTCAAAATAGGTAAGGAGAAAAGTGACAACGAAGGCCAAGAGTTTTTGTTCGGTGATACTATAATTTCCGCAGCCGGTCGATTTATTGTAGAGGATATCCCCGACAAAATGTCGGCCTATTATAATGTACCGGTCGAAGTATCTCGTATAGACTTGAATACTGCGGCAAATATTTATCATTCGTTTATTTCGACCTCTTTGGCCGGAGAACGTACGACATTGGTACAAATAAACTGCGTGGACTCGAATATCTCGCGTGCCGAGGCTATATTGAACGCTTTGATCGATGTTTATCGGGAAACGATTATCGAAGATAAAAACCGCATTGCGACCAGTACGGCTAAATTTATTAATGAACGAGTCGAAATTATCAGTAAAGAGTTGGGTGATGTAGAGAATGAATTGACCGATTTCAAGCAAAAGAATCGCATTGTCAGTATAGATGCAGCGGCCACTCAATTTATGAGCGAAAGCAGTAAGATGAGAGACGAATTGGTACAGCTGGAAACCGAGTATGCCATCGCCCGGGCGGTAGAACGTTATTTGACCGATAATGAACATAGTAAGCAGTTGATACCCAATGTATTGGGGGTAGGGGATAGTGGCTTGCAAAATCAGATAACGACCTATAACGAGATTCTGTTACAGAGAGAAAGATTAGCCGCTAATTCGGGTGAGAATAACCCTTTGGTAAAAGATTTAGACAATAATTTAGCCGCTGTAAGAGTCAATCTTACAGCCTCGATGGATAGTTATCTGTCTACACTGAAACTAAAATTGAAAAAGGTCCGGGAGGTCGAGTCGCAAACTCTCGACCATATTGAGTCGGTCCCTCAACAAGAGAAAAAGGCTTTGGGCATTATACGTCAGCAAAGTATTAAAGAGTCGTTGTATACATTCTTGCTGAATAAACGAGAAGAGAATGCTTTGCAGTTGGCTATTACCGAGGCCAATATACGGGTGATCGAGTCTCCCTTCGGTTCGTCGGCGCCCGTCGCCCCGGCTCGCAGAATGTTATTGATGGGAGCCTTTATCGTGGGACTCATTATACCGTTGGCGATACAGCTTTTGCGATTACTGTGGAACACCGGTGTGAGGGGGCGTAAAGATATTGAGGATTATACGTCGATGCCTATATTGGGCGAAATCCCTTTAATGAAAGACCGAGATGGAGAACAAGCCATTGTCGTGGAAGAGAATAAGACCAGCAGTGTGGCCGAGTCTTTCAGATTGTTACGGTCCAATATGGATTTCGTTGCACCTCAGGCACGGGTCGTTATGTTTACGTCTACTATGCCGGGCGAGGGAAAAAGTTTCGTTTCCCGCAATTTTGCCGTAACATTGGCTATGACCAATAAAAAAGTGGTTTTGCTCGATATGGATTTGAGAAAACGCACATTGAGTAAGACATTAGATCTGACTACGAAAAACGGTGTGTCGACTTGGCTTTCCGGGAAAAACAACAGTGTGTCCGAGCTCGTTCAGTCCAGTAACATTCATGCGATGTTCGATATCATCTCGGCCGGTATTGTACCTCCCAATCCTTCGGAATTGTTGATGAGCGATCGATTACCCGTTTTGGTGGAAGAGTTGAAGAAACAATACGATTATATTATATTGGATTGCGTGCCGGCATTAGTCGTAGCCGATTCTTCTATCATTGGCCGAGTCGCTGATCTTACGATCTACGTAATCCGTAACGGAATGTTGGATCGCCGTTATTTGCCGGAATTGGAAAAACTCTACCGGGGGAATAAATTTAAGAACCTTACGGTCGTCATCAACGGTATCGAAATGGAGAGCAAAAAGTATGGATACGGTTACGGCTATGGTTATGGATACGGTTACGGCTATGGAGTGGAACATGGAAGAAAGAAAAAACGTAATGTCATCTATAAAATTGCTCATAGAATAGGACGGATTTTTAGAGGGTAAATTCCACCTGTCTTTTACCTCTTGCTTTGAATCCTGTTGGTACTTTGATGCTATTGCTTATTACCCATGATGAGATAGAGGGAAAAACAATAGTTTAAGCGTGGATTTGTAAAATAGAATTGAATATAAAACTGCTCCTACTTCGATATAAATCCAAGACAGGGGAGACGCTGGAAGAAACGATAGTTTCAGAGGAAAAGGGTTAAGTATTTCTTCCGGTAATAATAAAAATAGAATATCTTTATATTATATGCCTCAACAAGAATCGCGGGTCAAAAAATCATTGTTGAATGCAAGGGTCAATCTCATATTCTATTTCCTGACTCTTATTCTCTCGTTTTTCTCCCGGAAGATATTTCTCGATACGCTGGGAGCTGATTTTGTGGGACTCACCGGCACGTTGCAAAACCTGCTCGGGTTCCTTAATTTGGCAGAATTGGGGATAGGAAGCGCTATAGGTTATGTGCTTTATAAGCCCCTATTCGAACACGATGAAGGAAAGATCAACGAGATTATCTCTGTGTTCGGTTACCTCTATCGTTGGATAGGTTTTATTATCTTGGGTGCTGGTATTGTACTGGCTTGCTTTCTTCCGTTGATATTTCCCAATACGGAGTTTGAGATGGGAGTTATCTTTTTTGCCTATTTCTCGTTCTTGGCCTCCTCGTTAATCGGTTATTTTGCCAACTACAAACAAACGCTTTTAGGAGCCGACCAAAAAAATTATGTGGTCACCGCCTATTTCCAAACAGCAACTATTATTAAGACTCTCATTCAAATGGCTTCGGCCTACTACACCGGTAGTTATTATCTATGGGTTGCTATTGAATTAACCTTTGGTATCATCTATTCTTTCGTATTGAATTGGAAAATTAATCAAGTCTACCCGTGGCTTCGCAGTGAAGTGCGTCAAGGCAAGCAACTATTCAAAAAATATCCCGAGGTGATGATTAAAACCAAACAGCTTTTTGTTCATAAAATCGGGGTTTTTGCTCAATGGCAGACAGTTCCTTTTTTGATTTATTCTTTTTCTAATTTACAAATGGTTGCTTTTTATGGTAACTATACAATTATTACGGATAAAATTAGTTTATTGGTTAATAATTTGACTGAAAGTACAACAGCCGGAGTAGGAAGTCTTATAGCAGAAGGAAATAAGCGCAATATATTGAAAAATTATTGGGAATTATTCTATGTTAGGTTATACATCGCTGCTGTTGTTGTATTTAGTATTTTTGTTTTTATAGAACCGTTTATTTCTCTTTGGCTTGGGACTCAGTATATCCTTCCTAAATCAATTCTTATTATTTTATGTATCAATATTTTCATTAATCAAACTAATGGAACAACGGGTCAATTTATATTTGGTTATGGTATGTTTAATGATACATGGGTTCCGATAGCTCAGTTTGTAACGTGTATTTTATTATCTTGCTTATTGGGCTTTTATTATGGTTTATTGGGTGTCTTAGTAGGAAATACATTGAGTTTATTGATTTATATTTATATGTGGAAACCTTATTTTTTATTTCGATGGGGATTTAGATTAAATGTATTGCAGTATGTATATAACTTGGGAAAAGGTATCACTTTATTGTTCGTCCCAATTTTATTAGTGATTTTTATACCGGATTTTATTCATGATGGAGCCTCCTATATAGATTGTATCAATGCTTTGATAAAAATAGTTATATATTCTGTAATTTCTTTTCTTTCTATGATATCATTTTCTAAATATATGAGGAGTTTTGTTTTGCGTATAATAAAATCAATTCTGAAATGACAATTACGTTTTATACTAATTTTATTAATCATCATCAAGTTCCTCTTGCAGATGAGTTTTACAAATTAATAGGTGATGGTTATACAATGGTGACTTTTGAACCATTGCCTGAAGAATTCAGGAAACGAGGTTATGAAGATTTTTCTTATAAAAAATATCTTTTACCAGCATATGAATCACGTGAGAGATTACAAGAAGCAGAAGAATTAGCAATATCTTCAGATGTCGTTATATTAGGTGCTGCTCCAGAGTTTTTGATAAGAGATCGGTTAGAAAAAAATAAATTGACATTCCGATATGAGGAACGTCTTTTTAAGAAAATTGACCGCCGTTTGATTCATTTGGAATATTGGAAAAAACTATATAAAGAGCATACTAGATATAGAAGAAAAAATTTATATATGCTTGGTGCTAGTGCATATAATCGATTAGATACGGCAATGTTGTTGTCTTATCCTCATAAATGTTTTAAATGGGGATATTTTATTAATGTACCATCAATAAATATAACCAGCATTTTGCAAGAGAAAGAGGACCAACCTCTTAAAATTCTTTGGTGTGGAACTATTTCGCAGGTAAAACGTCCTGATTTAGCTATTAAACTTGCTTCAAAATTAAAAAAAGATCACATCGAATTTCAATTAAATATGGTTGGAAGTGGAGGGGGGGAATGGACTTCGTTGATTACCAATTTAATAGATAAATTGGAGGTCGGAAGATACGTTTCTTTATTGGGAAATTTACCGAATGAAGAAGTTTTACAGATGATGAGGGAGTCTCATATTTTTATATTTACGAGTGATAGAGGTGAAGGTTGGGGGGTTGTTCTAAGTGAAGCTATGGCTAATGGTTGTACTGTTGTTGCATCAAATAAAATAGGAGCAGCTCCTTTTTTAGTTAAGCATAAAAAAAATGGCATGTTATTTCAATCTGGGAGTATTAAGAGCTTGTATAAAGCTGTGAAATTTATAATTGAAAATAATAGTTTACGAAAACAATTTGCAGTAGAAGCTTATAATACTATTAAAAATGAATGGTCACCTCAGATAGCTGCTGTTAATTTTATTAAATTAGTAGATTCTTTACAAAGGGACGAAAGTGATATTCTGATAAATGAAGGGCCTTGCAGTCGTGCCCATATTATTAATTCTAAGAAACTTCTTAAATAACATGGTTTCTATTGTAATATGTAATCGAAGTAATAGGATATCTCCTGTTTTAGAAAAAAATATTTCTGAAACCATAGGAATAGAGTATGAAGTGGTTTGTATTGATAATTCTAAAAATCAATATAATATATTTCAGGCATATAATATTGGAGTAGCGAAAGCTCGTTATCCATTAATTTGTTTTATGCATGACGATATATTATATCATACAATTGACTGGGGGAAAAAATTGTTGCAACATTTTCAGAATCCTAGTGTAGGAATGGTTGGGATAGCTGGACCTACATACATCAGTAAGTTTCCCGGTATATGGTGGGGAATCAATCATAAAGATAATCAAACGAATTCTACGCGTCAATATAATTTAGATACTGATAGATTTAATCGGTCAGATCATCATTTAACGTTGAATAACCCTTATAAAGAATCTGTTAGTGATGTTGTCGCTTTAGATGGATTATTCTTTTGTATACCTAAAAAATTGTTTGAAAAGATCTCTTTCGACGAGAGTTTTGGTGGGTTTCATTTTTATGATATTGATATTTCTATACAGATAAAACAATTGGGATATAGAAATTTATGTATTTATGATATTTTGGTAGAGCATATTTCAACTTCCAATCTATCGAAGGAGTGGATTTTTGCTTCAAGAAAATTCTTCTCAAAATGGAAACATGAATTACCAATTTCGACCTATTTTTATAACCAAAAACAAATTGTAAAAATGGAAGAGAATAACCTTCAAACAATGTTGAATATATTGTCTGCAAATCAAATCTCCTTTTTTAAATACTATTCATTAAGGGAAATATTAGAAATTTCCTTTAAATGTAAAGCGTTTGTTCTAAAAAAGATATTGAAAAAATTATGTTGAAAAAACTATGGATTTTTTGTTCTTTAAATAGGAAATATTTTTTATCTATACCACGTAGTCTATATTATAATTTTCGTTTGCTCCCTTTTTCTCAGGCAATAAAAGTTCCTATCTTTTTGTCTAATTATGTGACTATCAAATTAAAGGATGGTTCCAGAGTGGAAATTTCTGCTGAGAAAGTTCACGTTGGTATGATAAAAATAGGTTATACCCAGTGTGATTTTTTTACTGCGAGACATCACAAATCAGTTTTGAATATTGGTAAGGGGCAGCTTATTTTCAAAGGGTTTGCTAATATCGGGGCAGGGGCTAAGTTATCAATAGATAAAGATGCAAGTCTCATTTTCGATAATCAGTTTTGGTCCACAGGTCCGTTATTGATCATAGCTCGCAAGCAAATACAATTTGGTCGTAACTGTGTTTTATCATGGAATATATCAGTGATGGATCATGATGCGCATGATATATATCATGGTGGAGTGTTAGTTAACACTCCACAACCTGTTTTATTTGATAATCACTGTTGGATTGGTTTCAATTCAACAATTTTAAAAGGTTCAATTATTCCAGAGAATTCTGTTATTGCAGCAAATTCGGTAATAACCAAAGCTGATTTTGAAAAAAATTCTGTTATTGCCGGTGTTCCTGGAATGACTATTAAGAATGGTGTTAATTGGAATTAATTTTAGTATGTGTTGTGAAAATAAAATAAATGTTAATAATGGGGGGGGAGATTAAATGATATAGTGATATTGAGATCTATATCTATATTATTGGTTGTTTTTGTTCATTCTTTTTATATTTATAATTATGGAAGTTTATCCGATATCGATACTATTGTTATAAAAATAGAGCGTTTTTTTAATTTAGATATTCTGAATAAATTTAGAATGCCTATGTTTATATTTATATCAGGATTTTTATTTTCTTTTTTGCATTATAAAAAACATAAATATCCCAAATTTATTGATTTATTTACGAATAAGTTTAAAAGATTGTTGATCCCTTATTGGGTGTTTTTCCCAATAACAGCTCTTTGTTTGGGAAAATTAACTCATTTATCGGTTGATGATTTTTTATATCCTATGGGACATCTGTGGTTCTTACTAATGTTGTTTTGGTGTTTTATCACTACAAAGTTTGTATTAGTATGTCATTTGGATAGAAATAAATATATGGTACTATTAATGTTTATTGTAGCCTATTTATTAGCTTTTTTTGAAGGTAATATTACAAAAATTGGTGGTCTTCAAGATTTTGCCTCTAAATTTATTTATTTTTTTACAGGCTTTATTTGTTATAAATATGATAGTATATTTCAATTAAGAAATACAAAGCTTTTAAGAATTACGTTATTAGGTATTAGTGCGTTTCTTCTTATATTTTTAGTAAATATATTAATGGATAGTTCTCGTTTTACTTGGGCAAGGTTATTTTCACCTGCATCAAGTATTCTTATTGTGTTATTTGGTTATTCTGTGGTAAATAGGATATTAAATAAGGGTTGGATTAAAGATATTTCTATTTTTGAAAAAATAAATAAATTAAGTTATGGAATTTATATTTGTCATCCATGGTTAATAGATTCAATAACATCAAATAAAATAATTATTTCGATAGCGAGAGACTATACACTATTATTCCCTCTATTTTTGTTTTTGTTCGCCTTAGGTGTATCTATATTTTTTTCGAAGTTAATGTTAAAAACGAAGATTGGGCGATTCCTAATAGGATAGAACATTTTTCGTATGTGGGTTGTATGAAAGAAGATTTGTGATAAAAATGAATATAGTATTTGCTTATCCGACAGGGCTTAATCCTCAAAAAGGAGGAGTGGAAAGAATAACCGATATTATAGCTAAAATCCTTTTAAAGAGAGGGTATACTATCTTTTATTTAAATTGGAAAAGAGAGCAGGATAATTATGAATATCCTGTTCCAGTCATTGATTTACCATCTTCCAACCTTGAAGACCCCAACAATTTAGAGGTTTATAACCGTTTCTTAAAGGAAAATCGTATTGATGTTATTATCAATCAACATGGATTATATGAAGGAACATACTTTTTGTCTCAGGTAAAAGTCCAAAATGTTAAAATTATTTCGGTTTTACATAGTGACCCTTTTGGTTATTATAATCATCTTTTTGCCGATTTAATGACATTGAGAGATTCTTCTATTAAAGAAAAAGTAAAACGTGTAGCTCGTTTTTTTTTGTATAGGAAAGTAAAGAAAATTATACATCGCTCGTTGGTTAATCATTATACATTTATTCAGGAACATCCACAATATGTTTGTCTTTTATCGGAATCTTATAAAGAGAGGTTGGAAGAGTATTGTGATTTGCCAGACAATTATTTTATAAGTATTCCCAATCCGAATACTTATGAAAATATAGAAATTATACCACATAAAGAACCTATTTTGTTATTTGTTGGACGGTTGGATAATAGATCGAAAAAACTGTTTACTCTTATAGATATTTGGTATCGCTTGTGTAAGTTATATCCTCAATGGAAATTGATAATTGTAGGTGATGGTCCTGATAAAGATGTGTTGATAAATAAAGCAAAGGATATTTCTAATATAGAATTCAAAGGATATCAAGATCCTAGGGAGTATTATGAAAAAGCATCTATTTTTTGTATGACCTCTATTTTTGAAGGTTTTCCTATGTGTTTGACAGAAGCTATGCAATTTGGGTGTGTCCCTATTGCCTTTGATAGTTTTTCTGCGGTATATGATATAATTAAACCGGGAGAAACAGGAGAACTTGTGAAATCATTCGATAAGAAAGAATATGTAGGGAAATTGATTCATTTAATCGATGATGAAACATATAGAAAGAAATTATCGAAGAATGCTTTTCAATATGTAAAGCGATATGATATAGCGAATATATTGCCTAAATGGATAGAGTTGATAGAAAAATGAAACATATATTATTGGTATTGAGAGAACCTTTTTTAGATAGAATACCTAGTCTAAAGACATTGGTTTGGTTTCTATTAAATCATAATCATCGGATAACACTTATTACATCAGAGTCAAACAAATTTATTTTGTTATCTTTTGATCATGAAAATTTGCAGATAATAAAAGTAAAACAACGTAGTAAGAGATTTGAGTCGCCAACAACATTAAAATTGTTATGGAAAACTTTGTCTTTTGTATTGACAAGAAGAGTCGATTATTTGATGGGGGGGGATGCGATTGGAAATATTATTGCTTCGAAAATATCTCGACTCTTGGTAAAAAAACATATTTTTTTTATGTTGGAATATCCTCAAATCATAACAGAAAAAGTGCAATGTTTAACTAGGCTTCAACGATTGGAAAATAAATCATTGGAAAAATCAGATATTATTATTACGCATGATAAATGGCACAAGCAATTTTTATTGACTCATTTTAATCTAAATAATAAGATACTTTTGTTGCCAAATTCCTCATTTACTCCAGAAATATATATGGAAAGCAACTTCTTGCAAAAGCGATTAGGAGTACAAGGTCAGAAAATAGTATTGCATTCGGGGGGATTTGGTAAATGGTTTAAATGTAAAGAACTTGCAGATTCTACCTATAATTGGGATAAGAATGTTAAGTTGGTTTTTCATGTTAGTCACCGAGTTGAAGATGATAAATATTTTGAGGAAGTCTATGAGTCTGATTATCGAGGAAAAGTCTTGTTTTCTTTAAATCCAGTTAGTACTTATGAATTGGATTCATTAGTAGCTTCTGCTGATGTTGGTATCGCATTATATTCCGAAAAAGAACTTGGTTATAGAGCCACTTATATGGGGTTGGCTGCTGGTAAAATAGGAAATTACTTAAAATGTGGAGTCCCAATTATAGCGACAAAATTACTTTCTTTATCATATATAGAGACGTATCAATGCGGAATATTGGTTGAAAAGGAAAAAGATATAGCATCTGCCATAAATAAGATACTATCTAATCGGGATATGTATTCCAAAAATGCGCATCGCTGTTATCGTGAATTATGGCATCCAGAATCATACTTAAAAAAAGTAGGAGAGATTATTTAATGACAATCCTTATTTGCATACCTTGTTTGATGACCGGTGGAACGGAGATTCAGACGTTGAATCTCGTACAGGCACTTGTTGCCGAAGGATATCGGGTAGTAACGACATGCTATTTTGAATATAGCGATGATATGGTCGTCCGATTCCAAAAAGCCGGTAGCGAGGTGGTTTGTCTGAGCCCTACCGGGGCGCGAGTGAATGGTTGGCGGGGAATACTTTTTTTATACAAAGGATTACGCAGGGTATTGAAGCAGTATAAACCCAATGTAGCACATGTGCAATATATGGCTCCGGGTGCTATTCCTATTCTGTTGTTGCGATGGTTAGGTGTACGTCAGATTATTACCACGGCACATACGGCAGCCGATATCTATCCTAATTTACGGCTGGTACATTTTATTCAACGACATTGTGTGCGGGCGTTTACATGTATTACCGAGCTGGCCGAGCGATCTTTCTTTGGGGCGTCTCGATTGTATAATGAGAATACTCCTTTGAGCAAACGCAACCATTTTACGATTTATAATGCGTTGCCTCCCGGCTTTTCTATTGTGAGAGAGAATAGGAGCTTTGTTCGTCCAATCACGATAGGTGTTGTCAGCCGATTAGAAGAGATTAAGGGTATGGATTGGGTTGTTCCGGCATTTGCACAGGTGAAAAAGCGATATCCCGATACCCGATTGGTGATTGTGGGGGACGGTTCTTTGCGGGTGAAAATGCAACGACAGGCACAAGAATTCGATTGTACCGAATATGTCGAGTGGGCAGGTCGTCAACCGCAGGAGAGATTGACGGAATGGTATCGCCGCATGGATATCGTACTGATGCCCTCCCGTAGCGAAGGGTTTGGACTGACGGCTATCGAGGCTATGGCTAACGGTTGTGTGGTGGTCGCTTCCCGAACGGGAGGATTGCCCGAAGTTGTTCAAGATGGAGAAGTCGGGCTGTTGCACGAGGTTGGTTCAATCGACGATATGGCAAATAAAATCATATCGCTGATCGCGACTCCTGAGTTGTTGCAAAAATATTCATCAAAAGCGATACGGTATGTTCATAGGTATAGTTTCGAACGCTATTCTCAGTTGTTTAATGATTTGTATAAAAGATTGATAACTACTAAGCGGTAAATATGTATTTACTCAACTACATATATTTTCTTATTATCACTCTGTTGGGATTGAAGTTTTTGACAATGAAACGGGGAGTGATGGTCAACCCGCTGAATCGGGAGCAGAAGATGGTGATGGACGGCCCGGAGATGTTTTGGGTGTTGACTTTTTCTACCGGATTATTAGCACTATCGGCTCCCGGAGCATTAGATTTGATGGCTATTCGCTTAATGGTATTAGAGATCTTTTGCATAGTGGGCCTGTTTATTTGTAAGCGATCTCCGCAATGGAGTCCGGCCATAGTACTTTATTTGTTATATATTGTTTGGTTAGTAATCGGGTTGAGTTATTCTCCGGCTCCCGGATATGGATTCCGGGTAATTTTGAAATACCTCTATCCTCTGTTAATAATGCTTTTTGCTTCGGCGGCAGTGCGGGATAAAGAGGTTTTTCTCAAAGCCGGATTAGGAGCCCGGTTAGTAGCGGTTATTTCTATACCGGTATTAATAATACCAATGCTGAATTGGATTTTGTTTCCCGGAGTATTTTGGTATGGTACGGCAAGTGCGATACACTATATTACGATGTGTGTGTTTTCTCTGGCTCTCTTTTATTATACCGATGAAAGGAAGAAGAATCTTTTACTATGCGTGTTGTTTATGCTTCCTTGTTTGGTGTGGGTGTTTCGTACCAGTATTATGGGCACTACATTGGCTTTGATGACATTTTTCTTCTTTAAATACAAGATGAAATCGTTACCCGTAATTTTTGTTGTATTGGTACTGTTTGTTGTAGCTGTTTTTGCTATACCTTCAGTACGGGAGAAGATGTTTAAGGATAGCGAGAATGTATCTATCGAACAGTTGCAGCGGGGCGAAATCTCGAAAGACGATATTAATAGTAACGCTCGTTTTGCTATGTGGGAAGATTTACAAAGTCGGTTTTATGATGGAAAAGAACTGATGGGTTCGGGGATAGGAAGTGTCCAAAACTATATGTATAGTAATTTCGTGTTTGGAGGCTTGAAAGTGCCTCATAACGATTATGTTCAAATGTCTTGTGACAGTGGTATCATAGGTGTCGTATTATATCTGTTGGCGGTTTTTGCTATTATTGTGCATAGTTTTTTTGTATATCAAAAATATACCGATGTATCTATAAAGATGTGCGCTATCGTAGCCGGGAGTAGCATAGTCGGGGTTGCTCTTACGATGTATACCGATAATGTGGTCAATTACTCTATGGCGACACTTTCTTATCCGTTCGGATTTTATGGAATGATGTTAGGACTTATAAAAAAAGAAAGATAGTATGAAGAAAAAATTATATGTATATATAGACCCAATTAATATAAAATTTCCGGGCTTTTCTATTATTGCAAATAGGATGGTAAGATATATCCCGAATTGTGAAATTATAGATAATTTATCGAAGTGTAATAAATCGGATTGGATTTTACCAATGGGGATTGTTGCCGGGTTGAATTTATTGAAGGAAGGGGGACATTGTAACACTATTTTTTTGGTGGATGCATTAACCTTAGGATTTAAAAGTACTATAAAGTTTAGTTGGAAATATAGTTCTATTTTTAAAAAATCTTGTATATTTGATGTATTACGGTTAATAAAATATATACCTATTGAGAGAAAGATTGTTGAAAAATATAAAAAAATTATTGTTGTATCTTCTCATGATCAAAAATATTTAGAGAGAAAATATAAGAAAGCAAATTTTTATACAGTAACGAATGGCGTCGTACTTCCGTCAGAAGACTGTATAAAGGAGAAGCAATTTGGATATACTTTAGGAATATTACATTATTGGGGGTGTGGCGCCCTTATTGAAATTGACTGGTTTGTAAAATCTTATCTTCCTAAATTAAGATTGAAATATCCTCAGTTAAAAGTTATAGCTGCAGGCCGAGGTGCGGATAATACAGTTAAAGAGTATTTTGATAGAAATCGGATAATATTTTTGGGTGAAGTAGAAAATTTATGTGATTTTTTTAATTCTATCGATATATACATAACAACTGTTCGTAAGGAATGTGGAATTTTGAATAAAGTGTTAGACGCATTTGCGTATAAAAAAATAGTATTGGGTTTGGAACATAATATGTATCCTTTTTCTTCAATTAAAGATGCTTATTTAACGTATCATAATTATCAGGAATGTGAGGACGCTATAAAATATATTGCTAATAATAGTCAAGAAATACGTCAAAAAACTTTGATTGCATATAGATATGTACAAGAACAACATAATTGGGAGAAAAATATAAAATTATTGGAGCAAATTATAAATAATGATTATGAGTAAGTTGCTGTTCTTTGCATCAGATTTTAAAATAGGGTTAAGTACGCTTTTGACTGATGAGTTGATAGCGCTTTATCGATATGGTATTGAAGTATGTGCTGTTGCCGGAGAAAATGAACAAGAATCTGGATTGTCGGAGAAAATAAAAATAGAGGCTATTCCGATCTTTCGGATTGATGGTCTAGACAGACATGAAAAATTTAAGGAATTAGCGATTTCTTTAATTGATATAATGGTTAAGAATAAGATACGAGTTGTTCATGTACAAAATAATTGGCAGTTAGCATTGATGGCTTATGTTAAATTCAAATTATGCTTTAAGCAAAAAATTCGAATTATATATACTCTACATGGATTTCGTCATAATCATTTATTGAAATCTTATGTAGCACAAGTAATAATTGGATTGGGATTATTGTGTTTTGCGGATAAAGTAATTTGCATGAGTGGCTATTTGCGTAAAAAATTTAAGCTATTGTCTTATAAAATTGAATTATTGCCGTTAGGAGTATCTACTTCTTTTTTCTCAGGAAATTATTGTCCGTTACCTCAAAATGGTTTGCAAATGATTTTTCCTGCTCAGTTTAGACGTGGTAAAAATCAAGATATCATTATTCGGGCTTTTGCAGAGCATATCAGGCGGACAAATGATAATGATTCAAAGTTAGTACTTCCTGGGGCTGGTGATTTATTGAGTGAAATGAAAGGTTTAACAGAAAGATTAGGTATTTCAAATCGAGTGGAGTTCCCGGGTTTACTGTGTAAGGAAGATGTACGATTATTGTACTTGAAAAGTAATATAGGAATAGTTTCGAGCAATAGTGAGACTTTTGGACAGAGTATTGTTGAACCTTTTGTATTAGGACGATGTGTTATTTCAACCCCCGTTGGAATAGCCAATGATATAATACAAAATGGTGTAAATGGTTATATATATACTTCTCAAAAGGATTTGGTAGAAAAATTTGATTATTTGTATACTCATCAAAATATGATTTATCAAATGGGTGAAAATAATTATAAGGAAAGGGATTTATTTAATTGGGAGAGAATAAGCCAAGTTTATAAAGAAAAAATTTTATTTCTATCTTGATAGACTACATATTCTTATTAATTATGAAAGTCCTTATTGCCCATAATAATTACGGGAAGTATAGCGGGGAGGAGGCTGTTGTCGATAAGATGGCAGACATGCTTACGTCTCATGGTCATGAGGTGGCGTTTTATCGCCGGACAACCGAGGGGGTAAGAGAATCGGCCGTTGGGAAGATAAAGGGATTCTTGTCGGGGATTTATTCACCGTCCGGAGTGCGAGGTATGTGGGATGCCTTGCGACGGGAACGTCCCGATATTGTGAATGTGCACAATCTGTATCCGTTTATCAGTCCGGCTGCACTTTTCGAATGTAAAAAGTCCGGAGTTCCGGTCGTTATGACTATACATAATTTCCGATTGATTTGTCCCACGGGATTGTTTATGCGTGATGGTTTGCCGTGTGAAGTGTGTTTGGAGCGAGGTAATGAGTGGAGTTGTGTGCGATATAATTGCGAATGCAATCGATTAAAATCGATTGGATATACCCTTCGCAATGTATATGCCCGTTGGACAGGTGCTTATCGAAAGAATGTAGCTGCGTTTGCTTGCATTACCGATTTTCAACGACAGAAGTTGATCGCTGCCGGATATGAAGCCGAAAGGGTAACGGTTATTCCGAATGGCATCGATGCTCCGACCTCGTATGATTTAACCGGGGGGAATTATGTGGCGTACATCGGGCGATTGAGTTATGAAAAAGGATACGACTTATTGATAGAAGTAGCTCGCAGAAACCCGTCTATTCCGTTTCGATTTGCTGGGGCTAAGCGGGAACAAAGCGATATGGAGATTCCCGGTAATGTCGAGTTCATGGGATATTTACAGAAGGAAGAGCTTTCGGACTTTATTTGTCATTCCCGTTTTGTCGTGATGCCCAGTCGCTGTTACGAAGGTTTCCCTATGGCTATTCTCGAAGCTGCTTGCTACGGCAAACCTACTATTGGGCCGGCTCATGGTGGTTTTACCGAGATTATCGGTCGGGGAGAGCAGGCGATAGGAGACCTGTTCGAACCTAATAATTTTGATGATTTGGAGCGAAAAGTGGTATCGTTGTGGAACCGTCCCGACGAGATTGCCCGATTGGGTGAGAAGGCTTTCGAGAAACTGAAACGGGAATATTCGTCGGAAGTAATTTATCAAAAATGGGATAATCTATTTCAAAAATTAATAAAAGAGTAATTATGCAAGAACAATTTAGGGGGGGGGCAAAAATCGTGCCAAAATAATTTAGGGAGAGATTCTAATATAGAATTGTTACGATTGGTATGTATGCTGTTCATTTTGTTGCATCATTTTATTGTTCATGGGTCGGAGTTTGTTACTGCTCCATCTGTATGGTTAACAATAATGAATAGTTTTTTGGTAATTGCTGTTGATTGTTTTGTTTTAATATCTGGATATTTTGGAATAAAAGCGAAGTGGAAAGGTTTTATTCATTTGTATGTATTGTGTGCCTTTTATAGTGTGTTTTTAACCTTATTTTCATTTTATGAAACAGGCCAATTTTCTATAAAAGAATTTCTCTTTTCATTTTTAGTCTTTTCCAATTCTAAATGGTGGTTTATACAATGTTATGTTTATTTGTTTATTCTGTCTCCGATATTGAATATTGTGATTGATTCAATTTCTAAAAATAGGAAAGTATTTATTGCTTTATTGTTGATCGGTTCAATTTTGACTTTTTATTTCGGATATTTATGGAAAGGAAGTATTAATCAAGATGGATATAATGTGATGAATTTTATTTTCCTTTATTTTATAGGACGATTTGTTGCCTTGTATATTGGATTTATTAAAATACGGTTTAGCATTGCATTATATTTAATGAATGTAGCTGTAATTTCTCTTATTGGAATAAGCATTTTACTGATGAATATCAATGTAAAATGGGTTTCTTTATTGTGCTTTCCTTATAATAGTCCATTTGTTATTTCAGCTGCTATTGCTTTTTTTCTATTGTTTAGAAGTCTAACATTTAAAAACTGTTATGTGAACTGGATGGCTTCGTCTGCTTTATCAATCTATTTGATACATGAGCATAATTACATTTCTTGTAAATTATATAATTATATAAATTCGTTAAGTAATATGGCTGATAGTAATTATATATTATTTATAAATTTATTGTTTTTGGCCTTGATTATTATGGTGGCCTGTATTTTAATAGATAAGTTACGGATGTTTATTACCAATCCAATAGAGCGCTTGATTCTTAAAATCAATTGGGATGGGTATACAAATAAATTAGTTACAAAGATTGATAATTGGATTGGTTGAAAAAATATTGAATTTAATATGAAACAATTATGCAAGAACAATTTAGGGGGGGCAAAAATCGTGCCAAAATCGAATAATAGGGCTGGATTTAGTTCGAAGCTGTGCGATATTATTTGTGATAGCAGGCCATTTTTTTGTCTTGAATACTCCATTTAAAAATACAGATTTTGGAGGTTTTTCGATGTTTTTGCAGGCAATGTTCATTCCGTTATTTATGACGGGAGTTCCGTTATTTCTTCTGTTGACCGGTTATTTGAATGCTAATAAAACAGTATCGAAACGGTATTATAAAGGCTGTATTCGGGTACTGGCTTCTTATTTTCTGTTTTCGCTCCTTACGATTTTGTTTCGTAAATATTATTTACAAGAGGATTTGACTTGGGCAAAATGGATTTTGAAGATATTCGATTTTTCGGCTATACCATATGCATGGTATATCGAGATGTGGATAGGATTGTTCCTCTTGACACCGTTCTTGAATATGTTGTATAAAGCAATACCTACTCGGTGGCAGAAACAGGTTTTGATATTGACATTGTATGTGATGACGGCATTGCCCGATTTGTTGAATCGGTATGGACTACATTGGGTTCCCGGATTCTGGGCTTCGTGCTATCCGTTGACATTTTTCTTTGCCGGCTCTTATATTCATGAGTATAAACCACGGTTTGAAAGTTGGAAGTTGTGGATTGTGATTTTGTTATTGTGCCTGATAAATCCTGTATTTAATTCATTGTTCGTACATAATCATACGCTTATTCAAATTGCGGGAGGCCCGTGGGGTGTATTTGGAACGGTTATTGCTATGGCATTTTTTCTGCTGTTTTATCAGACCGATTTCAAATTACCGGTATTGCGTAAAAGTTTGACAAAGATTTCGCTTTTGTCTCTCGATATGTATCTATGTTGTTATCTGTTCGACGCAATGGTTTATCCCTATTTCATGGAACACTATTTTGTGAATCAGTCGCAATTTGGGATCTATTTCTTTGTTATTGTTCCCATATTGTTTATTGGCTCATTCTTATTGGCTTGGGTGAAAGAGGGTACATTCTGTTTGGTGAAAAGGTTGATGTAAAAATTTGTACAGTTTTAATTTTTTCTATTTTCTTCTTAGTGAAATTACGAGAAGCCGGGACTTTTGAATCGTAAGCAAGAGGCATATTGTCGTAGATTGTATTTCAGTAAATATTTCTCTGCTTCTGTGATTCCCGTGTTTGGGAGGGGAGAATGGTGTGAAAAAGATTCGGAACGGTGGAGTAGATAGGGAATAACGAGGGATTATATTTCAAGTAGAGTAATACATTTACAAACCGAGTAAATAAGTCATCGATGGGCTCGGTCTGAAATCAAACAAGCGGGTAAGATTGTTTTATAGTCGGGATAGGGGAGTTCCGACAGTCACTTTATATATCAATTTTTATGGAGAATTATTTCAATATCAGGTATGAGTTTGATAAACGAGCTGTTTTACAGGCTATCGACGAAGCGTTGTTATTGGGGAAGCCGGGATATATATGTGTCTCGGACGGGGTTATTTTAAGTACGGTAAACCGGGACCCGGATTACAGACAGGTTGTAGATGGAGCGATGTTCTCTATTTGTGATAGTGGTTATGTACCCTTGTATTTGCGATGGATTTATGGTATAGAACGTCACCAGTATTGCGGAAGCGAGATTTTTATGGATATTGTCCATATGAAGCGATATAAAATGGCTTTTCTTGGAACGACGCAAGCGACTTTAAACGGGCTGCAAAATAACTTGTCGGAGATAGATCCACGAATTGCAAACATGTGGTTTTACTCATTACCTTATAAGAGAGTTGAAGAGTTTGACTATCCGGCTATTGCCGAGATGTTGGAAAAAGATGGCTCCGAGATTATTTGGATTGCATTGGGTGCTCCCAAGCAAGAGATATTTATGAGCAAATTAAAACCCTATTTGAAACGAGGGGTGATGATCGCTGTGGGAGCGGCATTCAAATTTTATAGCGGAACCGATGTGAACAGGGCTCCTTATTGGATGGTGCGGGCTCATTTGGAATTTTTGCACCGAATTTATTGCGAACCGAAAAAGCAAATAGGGCGTTGCTCGATGATTGTGGAATCTCTGCCTAAATTGCTTTATCAAGAGTGGAATCGCAAGCGAAAACGTAAAAAATTGGCGGGAAAAACCGAGTGATTGATTCGAGGAAGTAGGCCAGTAGAGCCGAATTTGAAAATTTGACACTACATTTGTCTCTGCTCTCACCTTTCGCTATATTTGTAAAATGAAGGAATTACTTCGGTAAGGAACTCGAATAAGCTCGTTTTTTGCATTCGGCTATATTTTTATGGTGACATTATAAATAGATGAAATAATCAATAAAAGCGAATAAATACAGTTATGAAAACAGCGCTAATTACCGGTATTACCGGGCAAGATGGATCATTTCTTGCAGAATTTTTATTGGAAAAAGGATATGAAGTGCACGGAACGATTCGTCGGTCTTCGGTAGACTATCGTGAACGTATAGCCCATTTGGAAGGGCGACCTCATTTCCATTTGCATTATGCCGATTTAGGAGACTCGATGAGTCTGATTCAGGTGGTCGGGAAAGTAAGGCCCGATGAAATATATAATTTGGCAGCTCAAAGCCATGTACAAGTGTCATTCGATGCCCCGGAATTTACAGCCGATGTAGATGCCACCGGTGTGCTTCGCATTCTTGAAGCCGTCCGCCAATGTGGTTTGGCCGAAACTTGTCGCATTTATCAGGCTTCGACATCGGAGTTGTATGGTAAGGTAGAACAAGTTCCACAAAACGAACAGACTCCATTCCACCCGTACAGCCCTTATGCAGTGGCCAAGCTCTATGGATTTTGGATTGTCAAAGAGTATCGTGAGGCTTATAATATGTTTTGCTGTTCGGGTATCTTGTTTAACCATGAATCGGAACGTCGAGGGGAGACTTTCGTGACTCGTAAGATTACATTGGCCGCCGCTCGTATTGCACAAGGGAAACAAGAGAAGCTCTATTTGGGAAATCTTTCGTCGTTGCGAGATTGGGGATATGCCAAGGATTATGTAGAGTGCATGTGGCTTATTTTACAGAATGATAAACCGGAGGATTTTGTGATTGCTACCGGGGTACAGCATTCGGTACGGGAGTTTTGTCAGTTGGCATTCCATCATGTAGGTATAGAATTGGATTTCGTAGGCGAAGGGGAGAATGAAAAGGGTATAGATCGGGCGACCGGAAAGGTCGTTGTCGAGGTCTCTCCTGATTTTTATCGTCCTACCGATGTGGTGAATTTGTGGGGTGACCCGACGAAAGCAAAGAAAGAGTTGGGGTGGAATCCCATGAAGACCTCTTTTGAAGAATTGGTGAAGATTATGGTCGATGCCGACATGGCGAAAGTGGCGGTCGAGAGAGCCGGAGACGAGATTCGCATGAACTTGGCTGAATATCTGGAAAAGGGTATTGTTAAATAAGAAAAGAGTCGGTATGGAAAAGAGTGCCAAAATATATGTAGCCGGGCATCATGGATTGGTGGGATCGGCTATTTGGAAGAATTTGCAGGAAAAGGGTTACACCCATTTGATAGGTCGTTCTCATAAAGAATTGGATTTGCTCGACGGGGTTGCTGTGAAGAGATTCTTTGACGAAGAGCAGCCGGAGTATGTGATTTTGGCGGCCGCTCATGTTGGGGGGATTATGGCAAACAGTATCTATCGGGCAGATTTTATCTATCAAAACTTGCAAATACAGCAGAATGTCATCGGTGAAAGTTTCAGACATGGAGTAAAGAAATTGTTGTTCTTGGGCAGTACTTGCATTTATCCGCGTGATGCTCGACAGCCGATGAAAGAGGATGCATTGTTAACTTCTCCGTTGGAATATACGAACGAACCGTATGCGATTGCCAAGATTGCCGGTTTGAAAATGTGTGAAAGTTTTAATTTGCAATATGGAACCAACTATATTGCTGTAATGCCTACTAACCTCTATGGCCCTAACGATAATTTCCATTTGGAGCGAAGCCATGTGTTGCCTGCTATGATTCGTAAAATACATTTGGGAAAATGTTTAATGATGGACGATTGGGGTGCTGTTCGTAAAGATTTATCGTTGCGGCCAGTGGAGGGTATTGACGGAACCGCTACGACAGGAGCTATTCTCACGGTGTTGGGTAAGTATGGTATTTATCCCGATTATGTGGAATTGTGGGGGACCGGGAAACCGTTACGTGAGTTTTTGTGGAGCGAGGAGATGGCCGATGCTTCGGTATATATTCTCGAACATGTCGATTTCTCTGATGTGAAAGGTGATAACCCGGAAGTAAGGAATTGCCATATCAATATCGGAACAGGTAAAGAAATAACCATAGCTGCTTTGGCTCACCGGATACGGGAAGTTGTCGGTTATGAAGGAGAGATTCGGTTCAATGCCGATAAACCGGACGGGACCATGCGTAAATTGACCGATGTTTCCAAACTACATGCTTTGGGGTGGCATCATAAAATCGAGATAGAGGAGGGGGTACAAAAGATGTACGATTGGTATATCGCAGACCACACGGATTTGTTTCGTTAAGATAGTTCTACCCAACATATAAAAAAGCCCAGAAAGATTGAGTTCTTTCTGGGCTTTTTTATATTTGACTTTTACAGAATATAGCTTGGCTCAAAATAGATCCGTTTTATTTTGAGTCCGCCTTCCGTAATGTTTTTTGTTGAAGATGGTTAGTCTGTCCAGCTCATTAACTTACGGAGAAATGGAGTCAGTTCGTCAGCCATTCGTTGTTGTTGTAAAAGGCTGGGATGCCAACTTGCTCCGTATCCTAATTCTCCGGTTTGGGGAGTCATATCGAAACGATATACTTCGAGGTCTCCGGCTTTGTGAAGTGTATCGGAGAGTCGGTCGAGCGTATTTTTAACCAAAGACAACGACTCACCATGAAGCATACAGCCTGTAAGCCACACGATTTTGGCTTTTGGATAATTATTGCGTACTGTTTTATGGAAAGCGAGATAGGCATTATACAAACGATCCGTATCATAACCGGGCGTGCTGGTATCGTTTGTACCGAGGTTTATGCATACGACGTCTGGGATATATCGGGAGAAGTCCCAAATTTCGGAGGAATCATTGAAAAGAGTTTGATTATACATGGCAGGCATACAATCTGGACTGCCTTCACGTGGCCCGTTATAATTTCGGTAGATACCTATTCCACTGCGAGCTATCACAAAATGTTGGGCATGGAGGTTTCGGGCAGTGATTGCAGCGTAGGTGTAATAGTGATTTTCCGTTTCTTCGGTAAAGGGATCGGAGGCTTCAACACTCTCTATTCCATATCCACATGTGATGGAATTACCGATAAATTCTATTTTGCGTTGTGGAAGGTTTGGCGGGGATACCAAGTTTTTCCCTTTGTCAAGCAAAAAGCCTTTGAATTCCGGTTGACGATGGAAAGCCTCTATTACATTCATGATAGTCGCAGTATGAACCGTATCGTTTAGTGCTGTGGCAAGGGTAACGATCGAGTCGGAGGGGGAATTGAATGAAATTTTGAAAGGGGCAGCGTTGTCGATCTTTACCATAAAAAATCCACTCATGGGCTTGGCATACATTTTTAGAGATGTACCCCGGAATGAAGCCCGTATTTGAACTCCGGGATAATTGAAACGAATAGCATCCGGAGTTTTATGACTAATACGGCCTATGTATTGAATATATCGGTGCGAGGGATTTATAAACTCTCCTTGCAAAGAAAGAGTTTTCGAGAAAGAGCTGAACCCTGTCCATAGCAGGGCGATAGCAAAGAAAAAAAGTTTTTTCATCGTTTTTTATGAGTATTATAAGGAGACAAAGATAGTATTATTTTGTAATTATTGCAATGGGTGAAATCGATAGAAATGCTTCCATTTTTATAAAAAGAAAGAGGTATCCTCACGGACACCCCGTCTGAAATTATAAACATCAAAAATAAAAGTTCTTTATAGAATTAGTTTAGTGTCGAAGGTCTGTTATATGTTATAGAAAATAGTTTACTGGTTCCGTCGCCGTTATTGGTCGATAAATTGGAACTTTCGGCATTGTATCTTACAACGACGTTAATATCTGTGTCACTCGGATATTGAGGTAATTTGAAAGAAATATAGTCCGAGCTTTTGCTATCTTTGATATTCCCTTTTTCATATATGAGAAAGAGTGTATCTGTTTTAGCTTCTGGATTGTATAATTTAGGTTGGACTAGCTTCAAAGAACTCGGGTCACCATTTTCTACATCATGTTTGACATATGCAAAAGTCAATATCGTGTCGTCTTTGCGATAGCTTAGGAAAGGTTCTACACCATATAGTGTGGGCAATGTGTCACTAGCGAAAGAGGATATAGAATTGTCGAATGTATAGTTTTTACAATCGAATTTATGTACCCCTGCAATCGTGGCATTGTATATACCTTGCGCCAATTGGGTTCCCTGATTATCGAAATCGATGGTCGTGGTAGCTAATATTCTGTCGCCTACTTCTAACCTTTCACCTTGTAATTCTGCGCTTGTCGCAGATATACCGGCTCGGTCTATAAACATATAGGAAGTTCCTGTCGAAGTTTTATAGATACTGCCCGTAGAGTATACAGATAAGGTATTTCCGCCGTCGCCTAAACAGCCGGAAAATGATAAAACGCCACAGAGCAAAATTAGAATAGATACAAGTTTCAATGTGTTCATTATTTTTTTGTTCTTAGTTTATAAATGTTGTTCGTTTAAAAGCCAGTTCTTATTCCCAACGTTAATCCAAAGTTGAAAGGTTTATCTTTCCATATATTGTGTATACTCGAATTATTCTCGATATAATATGCGATATGGGGCTCCAAATAAAGTTCCGTTTGCTTATACAGTGTGAGAGCCGCTCCCAATTTGGCCTGTACAGAGAATTGTACATTTTCATGTTCGAGCTTTTTATACCCAGACCCGGAAATTCCTTCGTCGTGTCCTTCGTCTTTCTGTTGTCCGGTAAGGTAAAAATCAACCTTTCCTCCCGCAGAAGCATAAAAAGATGCTCGTTTCACTCGGGCAAATCGATATATAATATCTATGGGAATACCTAAATAATGTAATTCTTGACTACCGTTTCCGTTGGTTGAATGATATTTGGAGTATAAATAAGTGTATATTATACCTGATTCTAACTCCCAATTTTTTGCCAAACTTTTGGAAACTGTGGCTCCCACAGATAATGGCATCTTGTGGTCAAATTCATAAACTGGATTCCTTCTTGCCGACATCATCATTAGCGGATTTCTCGTGCGAATAGCTTTTGCCGGATTCTTACTGTTTCCAGAGGTCGCATTGGATGCCATAAGTCCGAATTTTAGCCCATTGCTTTTACCCTTTTTCATCGATTCGGTAATTGCAAGATCGGCCTCTTTCAGTTTTTTGCCGTCATTTTCGAAATCTTCTAACTTTTTCCGATAGGATTGTGAATCGTATTGTTCTGATTTCGTATTGTTAGATCTGTTTTCTACTTGAGATTCATTCATTTTATTCGTTTCGACGATTTCAATTTTTGAGTCAGTTTGAGTTTCTTGCTTTGTTTGACTCTGAGACTGAGGCGATGAAACCGGTAAAAATTTGGGTGTCTCTACCGAAGGAGATTCAATACTTGAATGAAGATTTGAAATAGAAGGTTGTGTTATTGTGGGAGCTGTGTAATCCTCATTAACAGCGAGAGGTGCGGATATTTCTTTATCCGGATATTGCCATAAAGCCACCGTAACGATAACACCCATAACGATTGCAGCGGCCGAATACCACATGATACGACGATAGAGGGGTACTTTATTGGGTACTCTTTTAAGCAATCTCGACTCAATACCCGACCACATGGCATCCGGAACATCGGATTCATGTTGTACCAGTTTGGTGCGTATTGCTTTTTCGAAATTCTGATCGTCTATCATTAATAGATTGTTATCAATACCTGTTTACTTTAATTCTTTAATCCATTTTTGCAGCAATCTTTTTGCCCGTGTATACTGCGATCTCGAAGTACTTTCATTGATGTTTAAAGTCTCGGCTATTTCTCTATGTGAATAGCCTTCGATAGCAAACATATTGAAAACCGTCCGAAAGCCCGGAGGTAGTTGCGCGATGAGTTCCATCAATTCATCGGCCGAGATTTTTTCTACGGCAGAGTAGTCGGCCTCTTGCTGTGGTTCTAACGCATTTAACTCGACTCCGTTTCTTAACAGATCGTTTTTGCGTAAAGCCTCTAATGCCGTATTGACAAAAATACGCCGCATCCATCCTTCAAAAGAACCTTCGTAACTGTAACTCCGTATGGAAGAAAAAACTTTGATAAATCCGTCTTGCAAAAAGTCTTCTGCCATTTCTCGATTATCGGCATAACGCAAACACACTGACATCATTTTGCGAGCAAAAGTTTCGTAAAGTAACTTCTGCGCTCGAACGTCGTTGTTTTTACAAGCTTCTATCAGCTCTTTTTCATTCATACCGATTTACTCGGCCTGAGTTACTTCTACATTAAATAGATGTAATCAAACCCTTTTTTGCTGCATGAGATAAAAAATAATATAGCAGTTCTTTGTTAAATAATATTATATCAAAGAACCGCTAAGTGTGGAAATAGGCCAGCCTTCTCACTCCAATTTATGAATAATCAGCCCAGATCTTAATTTAGGTTCGAACCATGTTGTTTTGGGTGGCATTATGTTACCCGTATCCGCTATGTCCATCAGTTGTTTCATCGATACCGGATATAGAGCCAAAGCCATTTTCATTTCACCGCTGTCGACTCTGTGTTGCAATTCTTCGAGTCCCCGGATTCCTCCGACGAAATCGATTCGTTTGTCCGAACGTAAATCTTTTATACCCAAAATATCCCTGAGAATTAGGTCGGAAGATATAGTTACATCGAGTATTCCTATGGGATCGTTATCGTCGTATGTACCTTCTTTTGCCGTTAAGGAATACCATTTCCCATCTATATATAGAGAAAAATTATGTAGCTTTTTCGGTTTATATATTTGCACTCCTTTTTCTTCGACAATGAAATTTTCTTTTAGTTTTTCAAGAAATTCATGAGGGGTAAGTCCGTTCAGGTCTTTTACAACTCGGTTGTAATCGATAATCTGTAATTGAGATGCTGGAAAGCAGACAGCTAAGAAGTAATTGTATTCTTCGTCACCGCGATGATTGGGATTTTGCCGTGCTTTTTCATTCCCTACTAGGGCGGCCGCAGCCGTTCGGTGATGTCCGTCAGCAATATATAAATTGGGAATTTGTGCAAATAGTTCTGTAATTCGAGCTATTGTTTTATCGTTGTCGATTACCCAAAAATGGTGTCCGAATCCATCGGGAGCTACAAAATCATATTCAGGAGAAACAGAAGTTTCTTGTTTGATGATTGCAGCGAGTTCTGTATTATCAGGATAAGCGAAGAATACCGGTTCGATGTTGGCATTATTGATACGCACATGTTTCATACGGTCTTCCTCTTTATCTCGCCGAGTAAGTTCGTGCTTTTTAATTGCTCCCGACATATAGTCTTCGACACATGCACCTACGACCAATCCATATTGAGTATGTCCGTTCATGGTTTGAGCGTAGATGTAATAATGTTCTTTGTTATCTTGTACCAACCAACCTTTCTCTTGGAACATATTAAAGTTCTCTACCGCTTTTTGATAAACTTCTGGACTATGTTCGTCCGTACCGGAAACAAAATCGATCTCAGGTTTAATAATATGGTAGAGCGATTTTTCATTGCCATCGGCTTCTTGGCGCGCTTCTTCTGAATTGAGAACATCATAAGGTCGTGAGGCCACCTGCTCGACGAAATCTTTCGGAGGACGTATTCCCTTGAATGGTTTAATCTTTGCCATAGTAGATAGAGGTTAGGTTAGTTATTATTTATTGGAGAGGATAATCGTTTGTTCACGATCCGGTCCCACCGATACAATTTGGATAGGTACTTGTAATTCTTTTTCCAAAAATGCGATATAATCATTGAACTTCTGGGGAAATTCTTTTTCTGTGTGAATCTTAGTCATATCGGTTTTCCAGCCCGGAAGTTCTACATAAACCGGTTCAATATTTTCTTCAATAGAGTAGGGGAATTCAGTAGTTTCTTTTCCATTTATCCGATAAGCGACACAAGCCTTAATGGTTTCGAAAGAATCGAGAACATCGCTTTTCATCATGATTAGTTTGGTTACTCCATCTATCATAATCGCGTATTTCAAGGCTACCAAATCGATCCAGCCGCAGCGTCGTTCCCGTCCTGTCACAGCACCGTATTCATGGCCGAGGTCTCGTATTTTCTTTCCGGTTTCGTCGAATAGTTCAGTTGGAAAGGGGCCGCTTCCTACCCGGGTACAATAGGCCTTGAATATACCATACACTTCTCCGATTTTACTAGGAGCAACTCCCAATCCGGTACATGCCCCGGCACATACGGTATTCGATGACGTGACGAACGGGTAAGAACCGAAATCGACATCGAGCATCGTTCCTTGCGCTCCTTCGGCGAGGATAGATTTTCCTTCTTTCAGGTAATGATTGATAACGTGTTCGCTGTCAATGATTTTAAATCTTTTCAAGTATTCGATAGCTTCGAACCATTTGGGTTCCAATTCGTCTATGTTGTAATCGTAATTAAGAGAGCGAAGAATATTTTCGTGTTTAGTTTTTGCCGTGGTATATATTTTTTTGAAATCGAGGAATATGTCGCCTACGCGAACACCGTTTCTACTGATTTTATCGGAATAGGTGGGTCCGATACCTTTTCCTGTGGTCCCGATTTTGGAGCTTCCTTTCGCAGCTTCATAAGCCGCATCGAGAATTCGGTGTGTGGGTAAAATCAGGTGAGCTTTTTTTGAAATGTAGAGGCATTGGGTGAGATCGTGTCCGCTTTCGGCTAAACTTTCGGCTTCTTCTTTGAACAGAATAGGATCCAAAACTACGCCATTCCCGATGATATTTATTTTCCCTCCTTGAAAAATACCCGAAGGAATAGAGCGTAAAACATATTTTTCGCCTTTGAATTCCAGTGTATGGCCGGCATTGGGGCCTCCCTGAAAGCGAGTGATTATATCATAATTGGGTGTCAATACATCAACGACTTTACCTTTACCTTCGTCGCCCCATTGCAATCCTAAGAGAACATCGACTTTCATAATTTGAGTGTTATGTAAACTTTAATTCGGTTTATTTCTTTTCGATTTTATCTTTTTTGTTTTTGTTGCTACATCGGCTACAAATGCCATAGACATATAGGGTATAGTACGATGTATTGAATTTATTGAATTTGCGAGTATTCAAATTGGACATCAAATCCAAATCTTTTACTTCCCTGACTTTACCACATTTCATACAGATGAGATGATGATGGTTGGCATTATATACTCGTTCATACTGTGCCAGATTACTCCCGAATTGGTGTTTGCGCACTAAGTTGGCTTCGAGTAACAGATCTATCGTGTTATAGACCGTGGCTTTGCTTACTCTGTATCCATTTTGGATCATAGCTTCATATAGAGTTTCTACATCGAAGTGTTGAGTTGTCGTGTATATTTTCTCCAATATAGCAAACCGTTCCGGGGTTTTTCGTAAATTCCGGGATTCTAAAAATTGTATAAACAACTGTTTTACAGTTTCTTTTGATTTTTCTTCTGGCATGGTAAACAACCTATGTTACAAATTTAGCTATTTTTGTATTACAAGCAAAACAAATTCAGTTTGAATCGTATCTCGAAAATTCTTTGAACAGTTCCTTTTCTTGGTTTAATTCATCGAATAAGTTACTGTATAACTCATTGTTCTCGAATGAGTTTTTTGAATTCGACAGAATATAGACAGAAAGTTTGTCATGATGCATGGCTTGTTTGAGATAATTGACGGCAGGAAAAGCTAAATTGACATTTGGGTCTGCCACTTTTTTTAGTGCGATATCGGCTATCTGCTCGAATATCGAAATGTCGTTTATTTCGTGGTGGTCGATAAGCCAAGCTGTCGCTAACTGCAATCCGGTATACTGTCGTATCATCTTGTCGGAGAGACTCCATGACAGTGCTTTTCGAGGTGCGAATCGGAGTCGGCGGAACAGGCTTTTACAGCATATATCGGCAATTTCGATATTGGGCATATTCGTGACCCACTTTTCTGCTTCATCTTCGTTAAATTCATCTGCGGGGTAGAGCATAGGCGCCAGCATCATCGATTCACGCACGGCGGTATCGTTCCACAAAGCATTTGCCAGTTGAGCATCCGCCGGTATCTCTTCGGCTATTTTTTTTAACAGGGGTAATGTTAGTCCAAAGTTTATTTTGTAGTTGGCTCCGAGATTTCTCATGTTTTGAGAAACGATCCCGTTCATTGCCTGTCTGAATTTAAGTTTTATGTCTTTGATTTTTTGTTGCATGATGTGTAATTGAAATTTGTTGCAAGATACAAATTAAAAATAAGCGAGTAAAGATGTTTTGTAGAAAAAGAGCACCCCGATATATCTGGCATATATCGGGGTGAGGGTAGTATCGTTGTATCGATTATTTACAAACAACGGGTATAGACGTATAGATAGGCAGAGGAGAATAGTCTTTGGAGTATCTCAACATTTGCTCGGCATATCCTTCGTTATAGGAGATTTGTATGTCGGTTATATTTCCGTTCTCGTCGGTGATAGGTGTATAGACCGGATTTACAAATCCTTTGTACGGAGCTATGTGTAGGTTTTCATATCGAGCCAATACCTCATTGTGCAAATCTTGGTCGACAATTACTCCATACTCCTCGACTAAGTTTTTACCGCTTTCGTAATCACCTTCCGATTTTATCCGTTGTACTTCGGCCAGTAATTTACCGAACAAACTCCGTAGTTTTTCATAATCATTGATGACAACGTAAGTTTTTCCATCACGTTTGGCAAATTCCACGACATTGTCGGCTTTACCATGTTCGTAGGCCCAACGGGCGATTAATTGGCGATTACGCATGTGCGACTCTTCTATGTTTTTTCCCGGTTCTATGCGGGTGAGCTGAGTCATGAGTCCGTTCATCATGTATTTGTAATAAGCTGCTTTGTAGGCATCCTCCGAAGGAAGAAGACCTAATTCCAATATTTTGGGATCGGCCATATAATATAGAGCGAACAAGTCGGCACGAGCTTCTTCCAATGTGGAGCTATATGCTTTTAATGCATCGGGATCTACACCGGGTAACAATTTACCGGATCCATGACCCAAGCATTCGTGTAAATCGGTGTGAAGGTTGTCGGCTTGGAAGAGGTAGTTATTCATCAAATTCCGTTCGGTATCGCTCCATACGAACTCATCGTTGAATCCGTTACCTTGCGCGGCTTTCTCGTAAGCCTCGGTAATGTTTTCGATCGTTACCGATTTTGATCCGTGAATGTGGCGAATCCAGTTAGAGTTGGGTAAATTGATACCTATGGGGGTGGAGGGGTAACAGTCTCCGGCTAACATTGCCGCTGTGATTACTTTGGCTGAAACACCTTTTACTTTATCTTTTTTGAATCGAGAATCCACCGGAGAATTGTCTTCGAACCATTGAGCATTATCGCTGATCGTATGAGTCCGTTCCGATGCTTCGAGATTTTTAAAGTTGACGATAGATTCCCAGCTCGCTTTCATGCCCAATGGATCGCCGTAAGTTTCGGTAAAACCGTTGACAAAATCTACTTGGGAATCGAGATCTTTTACCCAGAGAATGGCATATTCGTCGAATTGTTTCAAATCACCGGTTTGGTAATAATCGATGAGTTTCTCGATGACTTCTTTCTGTTGTTCGTTTTCTGCTACGCCGGCAGCTTTTTCGAGCCAATATACAATCTTCTCGATAGCTTCGGTATAGAGTCCGCCCACTTTATAGGTTTCTTCTACGATTTTTCCGTCACGTTTTACTAAACGGCTATTCAGTCCGTACGAGATAGGAGTTTCGTCTTTGGGATTTTTCATTTTGTTATAAAACGCTTCTGCCTCGGCCTGAGTCACACCATCGTAATAATTGCATGCCGAGGTGACGATGAGGTCCTCACCGGCAGCTTGATTTACTCGTTTGGGCATGACCGAGGGATCGAAAATAACAGGAGTCAATGTATTGAGTAGATCGTCTACACTTGCACCAGTGGTTAGAGGAAGTGTTTCAGGGTCGAGCGATTTAACAGCTTCGGTAAAAAATTCTTGTGAAAATTCGGGAACAAATTTGTCACAGCCGTAGTGATGGTGAATTCCATTTGAAAACCACACCCGTTTCAGATAAACTTCAAAATTTTTGAAATCCTGACTTTCGCGGTCTCCGGTATAGTTTTGATAGATTGCTTCGAGAGTGCGGCGAATGGCCAAGTTCCATTTTCCGTTTTGGTCATAAAGTATATCCCGGCCGTATGCCGCAGCTTCGGAGAGGTAATAAACCAATTCTTTTTGTTTTAAAGATAATTCCTCGAATCCGGGAACTTTGTAACGCAGGATTTCAAGATCGGCAAACGATTCTACGGTGTAATCGAAGTCGTCTTTTTCCTGTTTGGTAGCACAAGATGCTAAGATAAGCAATGAAGCCATTGTACAAACAATTTTTTTCATATAACGTGATTTTTTGAAATTTGGTTTATTCTACATACAAGACTAACCCTTTCAAGTATTCACCTTCTGGGTGATAGATATTAACCGGGTGGTCGGCGGGTTGAGTCAGTTGGTGTAAAATGCGGACATTGCGTCCCGATTGTGCTGCGGCACTGAAAACAGCCAATCTGAAATTTTCTTTACTTACTACTTGCGAACAAGAGAATGTGAACAATATTCCTCCCGGACGAATTTTTTCGAATGCTTTTGCATTCAGTTTCCGATAACCTTGCAAAGCATTATTCAATACTTTTTTATGTTTTGCAAATGCCGGTGGATCGAGAATAATTAAATCATATTGATCTCCCATAGTATCCAAAAATTTGAACGCATCTTCGGCAAATGCTTGATGCCTGTTATCTCCGGGAAAGTTCAACTCTACATTTTTGCAGGTCAGATCGATAGCTTTCGAAGAGCTGTCGACCGAATGTACCAATTTGGCATTACCCCGCATGGCGTAAAAAGAGAAACCGCCGGTATAGCAGAACATGTTTAAAACCGATCGTCCGTGAGCGTAGCGTTCGAGCAAGGCCCGGTTTTCCCGTTGGTCGACGAAGAACCCGGTCTTTTGCCCACGAACCCAATCGACATAAAATTTCAGTCCGTTTTCCGTGGCGATATTAGGTGCATCGCCCCCCAACAGATATTCGTTTTCTGCATCAAGTTCTGCTTTATAGGGGAGAGTAGTTTCCGATTTGTAGTAGATATTGTCTATCGCATTTCCCAAAACCGATTTCAACGCTTGGGCTATTTGATGACGGGCGTAATGCATGCCCGGAGTATGAGCTTGCATGACAGCCGTTTTATTATATAAGTCGATGATAAGCCCCGGTAAATTGTCTCCTTCTCCATGTACCAATCGGCAGGTATTGTTATACTCTCCGTTAAGGAGACCGAGACTTAATCGCACATTATATGCCTCTTGCAATCTTTTGAAGTAGAATTGCTCGTTTATTTCTTCCGGTTTAAAAGTCAATATACGAACGGCAATACTACCGATTTGGTATTGGCCTATACCGATAAAATTTCCTTGATGGTCTGTTACCTCGACGATATCTCCTTCTTCTGGTTGTTTCTCAAAGCGATATATCGCTCCTGAGAATACCCATGGGTGGAATCTGTGGAACGAGTCTTCTTTCCCCGGTTTTAATGTTATTTTAATGTAGTCCATAGTCTGTTACTTAAAGAAAAATCGGAATATATCGTTTCCATTAGCATAAATCAATAATGCAAATAGGAAGAGCATGCCTCCCATTTGTGCGTATTCCATAAATTTATCGTTCGGTTTCCTTCTTGTAATCACTTCGTATAATAGGAATAAGACATGTCCTCCGTCAAGAGCAGGAATAGGTAAAATATTCATGAAGGCTAATATGACCGATAGAAATGCCGTCATGCTCCAAAAAGCCTCCCAGTCCCATGTTGCCGGGAATATACTTCCGATAGCTCCAAATCCTCCTAAACTTTGAGCTCCTTCTTTGGTGAATACATATTTCATACTACTTACGTAGCTCTTCAATTTGTCCACTCCCAATTCTATCCCTTTGGGAAAAGATTCCCAGAATCCATAATGTTCTGTGACTATTGCATAACTATCGCTCAAAGGAGCAATGGCTATGCCTAATCGTCCCAAAGAATCTGTCATGATTTCTGTCGTTTTCACTTCTGAGCCTCGGGAGTAGACAACCGACACGCTGGTGTTAGGTTTGGATTCCAGTATTTTGTGCATTTCATTTAGCGATGATGCCTTTTCTCCATCGATCGATTCTATATGGTCTCCCTTTTGCAGACCGGCTCGTGCTGCCCCGGTGTTGGGGGAGGCTTCGAACACGACAGAAGGAATACGGTATAATGCGAACAGTTCTTCTTTATCGATCAATCGTAACATAAAGTTTTTGGGGATTTCGATAGTTACTGTATCGTTATCTCGCAAAACTTTCACCTCTTTGGCGTCTACTATTTTTTGAAGGGTCTCGCTCGACATATAATTCAAATCGACACCGTCGGCTGAGAGAGGAATATCTCCGTTTTGGAATCCTATGTTTTTTGCCGACTCACAGTATTCCATGCCGGCGTAAGCGTTTTTGAACGGTATATAAGATGTTCCCCATGTATAGATGATCATCGAATAGATGAAGACGGCCAAAATGAAATTAAATACAACGCCCGCTACCATAATTAGGAGCCTTTGCCATGCCGGTTTCGACCGAAATTCCCACGGTTTGGGCGGCTGGCTCATTTGTTCTCTGTCCATCGATTCGTCGATCATTCCCGAAATCTTCACATATCCTCCGAACGGTAGCCAGCCGATTCCATATTCGGTATAGCTATTTTTAGGTTTGAATTTGAAAAGAGAAAACCACGGATCGAAAAACAGATAGAATTTTTCAACCCGAACCTTGAACATTCGGGCGAATATAAAGTGTCCGAATTCGTGGAAAATGACTAATATGGAGAGGCTTAATAGTAGTTGTATTGTTTTTATTAAGAATGTTTCCATTAATAATGCTATTTTTTATTGATATGATTTAACAAGTTCGGTCGCATAATTGCGGGCTAATTTGTTTGTGTGGACGTAATCCTCATATTCGGGTGACTCGATAAATTCTATGTGCTCCATTGTTTCAGAAACAATGTGGGCAATGTCGGGGTAGGCAATCGTGTCGTTAAGGAAACCGGCTACGGCTATTTCGTTGGCCGCATTCATAATGCAGGGCATATTCCCACCTGTTGCGACAGCGTCAAATGCATATCGTAACAAAGGAAATCGTTCGAAATCGGGATACTCGAATGTGAGTTCGGAGTATTGTTCGAGTGTCAATTTCGGAGCCGAGCTTTCCAAACGAGCAGGATAGGACAAGGCGTATCGAATGGGGAGTCTCATATCTTGGGTTCCCAGTTGAGCTTTGACAGATCCATCTTTGAATTGAACCATAGAGTGCACGATAGATTGCGGGTGTACGGCAATTTCTATGTTTTGAGGGGATACGTCGAACAGCCATTTGGCTTCGATCATTTCAAAGCCTTTGTTCATAAGTGTTGCAGAATCTATGGTAATTTTATGTCCCATGTGCCACTTGGGGTGTTTTAAAGCGTCGCTTTTGGTAACATGCGCCATCTGTTCTGCCGTGAATTTTCGGAATGGTCCGCCGGATGCCGTTAAAATGATTTTCTCGATAGGATTATCTCCTTCGCCAACTAAGCACTGGAAAATAGCAGAGTGCTCCGAATCGACAGGAATAATAGGTGTCCGGTATTCGAGAGCAAGGCGTTTGATGAGATCTCCGGCAACTACCAATGTTTCTTTGTTGGCCAAAGCAATGGTCTTATGGGCTTCGATAGCTCGTATAGTGGGTTTTAATCCCGAATATCCTACCATTGCCGTGACTACTATATCGATGGGTGCTGCCTCTACGATTTCAGAAATGGCATTTTCTCCCGCATATATTTTTATAGGGAAATCTTTTAGAGCTTCTTTCAGCTTGTTATAATGAGCTTCGTTGGCTATTACTACCGAATCGGGATTAAAATGTTTGGCCTGTTCTATCAGCAAATCAACGTTATTATTCGCTGTTAATGTGTATACCTCGAACAAGTCGGGATATTCGGCGACAACTTCTAATGTTTGAGTTCCAATCGATCCGGTAGAGCCTAATATTGCTAATTGCTTTTTCATTCGGTTTAAGAGGTCAAATCTCAATTTTAACTTTACAAAGGTATAAAATAAAGTGTATCTTTAATGAATCGGGATTAGAAAGTGATATATTTTTCCGGGTCTAACGACTGACCCATGTGCCACAATTGAAATTCGGCCACACACGATTGTTTTGAGGATTTACCATCTTCCCACCCGGTCACGGCTATTTTTTCACCTCCCGATACTTTATCTCCTATGTTTTTAAGAATCCCCGAATTATATTTATAGACCGACAGGTAATTATTGCTGTGCTGTATATATACGACATATCCGTAATCGATTGTATAACCGGCGGAAACAATCGTGCCATCGAGTACGGCAGAAACAGCTGTATTTCTGGGGCATTGTATGTCGATACCGAAATGTCCTTCTTTGGGGTTATAGGCTTTGATTATTTTGCCTTTTAGCGGAGGGTAAAACAGTTTTCCGTCGATAGGAGTAGTCGGGGTAAAAACATTTAGCGTGTATTTTTCTTCTTGTTCATATTGCTTGATATAGTTTGCCATCAGTTTGGATTCCGGTAGAAGAGTATCTGTCGTTGTGGAAAGCAGACTGTCGGCTTGTTGTCCGATAGAATCTATTTTTATTTCACCGGTAAGTATGGAAGCAAGATTTTTTATATATGCGTCGCGACGCTGTACTTCTGCCGCCAAAGAATCGACTCTAAGGATTTTATCAACCATTTCGATTCGTTCTTCTGTTTTCAAATATCCGGGTAATAAATTTTTTACAGGTGTACCTACGATTACAGAGAGTATAGCTACGACAATCAGACCAATGAGAAGAATGGCGGTCATTATGGCTCCAAATCGAGAAAAACAAATAGTCCATACATCTTCAAGAGAGCTTTCGTTGAAAAATGTGAGTTTGTATTTGGAGCGTTTTTTCGAGAAAAAATCAGAATTTTTTTTATTTCGTTTCATAAATAATTACCTCTGTTATTCGATGGGTAAAAGTTTCGCATTCATCGGTATGTGCAAATTTAATAATTTATTACCAACCGGTATAACCTGTTTTCATTTTTTATAAGAAGCTTATATAGCCTAAATAATATAGAATTTTACTATCTCTTTTTTCGACGGTTGGTGAACACATTCTTTTATCTGTTTGTTTTAATTTACAAAAACGGATAATAGCGTTTGACTTATGCTCCTGTTTTTTTGAAATGTAATTGCAAAATTGTATAACTAAAACAAATTAAAATGAAAACAAATTTCTTTTATTTAGCAGTAGCCATAGCTACAACTTCGCTTTTCTGTTATTCCGAATCGGCAGAAGCTCAAGCGATTATTGTTGAAGAAGATGTTTCGGTAACAGAGGTTATACCTACCAAGCCTCGGTATTATTCTGATAGTCATAAAAATAACTGGTTTATTTCGATAGGAGCCGGAGGTCAAACTTTTTTGACCGAACATGTAGGAGATGCTCAATATACGCTGGCTATGGACTTTGCTATCGGTAAATGGATCAGCCCGTATTTGGGATTCCGGTTATCTGCAATGGGAGGTGCTTTACATACCAATTGGCCGCTTGCCGAAGGAGTGATGACACATATGCGTTATGCTGCGGTTTACGGTGATATCATGTGGAATATGTTTAATACTTTCCACGGTTATAACGAGGATCGTGTATTTTCTATCATACCTTTTGCCGGAGCCGGTGGTATTTATTCGTTTCATAATACTCCATATAATAATAAAACGTATGCTTTCCCTATAACAGCCGGTATTAAGCTGAATTTCAGATTGTCGCATTATGTCGATTTCTTCTTGGAGGGACGAGGTAATTTAATTGGCGATCATTTTAATGGAATTGTTGAAGGAATAGAAGTCGAAAGTGTTATTTCGGCAATCGGAGGTTTTTCTATTAAATTCGGCAAAGACCGATTTAAGGCATACGATGCTTATGCCGATCAAATGGTTATCGGCGATTTGAATAATAGGGTTAATGCATTGAGGGCTCAATTGAATGAATGTGAGTCAAGAGTTGTGGAATGTCCTCCATGTCCAGAAGCGGTTGTCGAGGAGGTAACTGTAATAGAGCCAGCTGCTTGTAGCCAAGAGTTGACGGGTGTAGTACGCTTTACGATCAATAGCGCTGTTGTTTCTAATGAAGAAATGGTAAATGTTTATAACATAGCACAATGGATGAAAAGCAATCCTTCTTGTAATATCTCGGTAATAGGGTATGCCGATAAAGCAACCGGAACACCCGAGTATAATAAACAATTGAGCCAGCGTCGTGCAGAGTCTGTTGTCAAATTATTGACCGAGAAATACAATATAGATAGAAAACGAATACAGATTATTGCTAATGGTAGTGATTCTCAATTATATCCGAAAAATAATAATTGGAATAGAATTGTCGTATTTTCTGGTTCGGCTCAATAGATAATTAGATAAGGAAGTAGCAAAAAAGCGGATAGTAAATTTTGAATACTATCCGCTTTATTATTGCTTTGATCAGTGGCTTTTTATCCATTCGACAATCCATTCGCCTACGTCGTCGGTATGGTAGGATTTCGTACTTGTGCCGGCGATGTCTTCGGTCACGATTCCGGCATTCATCGATTCGGATACAGCCGTTTGAATCGATAAGGCTTCTTCTTTCAACCCAAATGCATATTCGAACATCATAGCCGCCGACAATATGGTCGCCAACGGGTTAGCTATATTTTTCCCTGCTGCCTGAGGATAGGACCCATGTATAGGTTCGAATACAGAAGTATGCAGGCCAATCGATGCCGATGGCAGCATGCCTAAGGATCCTGTGATAACGGAACCTTCGTCGGTGAGTATATCGCCAAACATGTTTTCGGTAACGACGACATCGAAACTTTTGGGACATTGAATCATGCGCATGGCAGCGTTATCGACGAATAAAAATTCGGTTTCGACTTCTGGATACTCCGATGCTATTTCTTGCGTGATTTCTCTCCATAGTCGGGAGGTCGCCAATATATTCGCTTTATCGACCATTGTAACTTTTTTACGCCGTTTCATGGCGTATTCGTATGCTAATTGGACAATTCGTACAATTTCTTCCCGACTGTATATACAGGTATCATAGGCTATGTTCCCGTCTTCACTACGGCCTTGTGGTCGTCCGAAATATAGTCCTCCTGTTAATTCTCGGATACACATAAAGTCTGCGCCGTCGATAATATCGGAACGGAGGGGGGATTTATGAATCAATCCGGGAAAGGTGGTTATGGGACGAATATTTGCGAATAGTCCGAGCTTTTTCCGCATGGCAAGTAATCCTTGTTCAGGGCGTACGGTAGCATTGGGGTTATTGTCATATTGGGGCGAACCTATGGCTCCAAACAAAACGGCATCGGAGCGCATACATAACTCATGAGTAGAGTCAGGGTAGGGCAATCCGGTTTCTTCTATGGCGCAAGCTCCTACCGGGGCTGTTTGATATTCCAGAGAATGTCCGAATTTTTCACAAACGGCTTTCGTTACGTTCAAAGCCTGTTCCACTACTTCTGGTCCAATTCCGTCGCCGGGCAATACTGCGATATGTAATTTCATATTCTTTCTATTTTAATTGTCTTGTATATTCAGCTCTTTATCTTCTATTAAGTTAAGCATTTTGATTGTGGCTTGTATGGCGGCTTCCATTTGGTCGGCATCCAATCCCTGTGTTTTCAAAATATTTCCATTATAATCCCATGAGATAACGGTTTGTACCAATGCATCGGTGTGTCCGCCGGGAGGTATGTTTACTGTATAGTTTGTCAACGACGGGAACGTTCGTCCGAGTTGTTCTTTGTATATCTTCCGTATGGCTTTTACGAATGCGTCGTATTGTCCGTCGCCGGTAGACGCTCCTTCGTATGTTTTTCCGTTTACTTCGATGGCAATGATTGCTACTGGCTTTAATCCCTGAGAAAGGTTTAAAGTATAATTTATTACCTTGACGTGCTGAGCTATGGTTTCGTGTTTTAATACGTCTGAAATGATATAGGGAAGATCTTCTGGGGTAACCATTTCTTTTTTATCACTTAACTCGACCACTCTCTGAGTTACTCTCTTGATGGATTCGTCATCGAGTTCTATACCTAGCGATTCGAGATTTTTACGGATATTAGCTCTCCCGGAAGTCTTGCCAAGTGCATATTCGCGTTTCCTCCCGAATCGTTCGGGTAATAAATCATTGTAATAAAGATTGTTCTTATTATCTCCGTCGGCATGAACTCCCGCACATTGAGTAAATACGGATTCTCCAATAATAGGTTTATTGGCTGCGACTCGTATTCCCGAATAGGATTCAACGATACGACTCACTTTGTTTACCATGTTTTCGGTAATTCCGGTTGTTGCTTTTACGTGATCATGCAACACGGCTACAACACTGGTGAGGGGTGCATTTCCTGCTCTTTCGCCCAGCCCGTTTACGGTACAATGCACGCCTTGTATTCCGGTTAGAGTTGCAGCGAAAGTGTTGGCAGTCGCCAGATCGTAATCGTTATGAGCATGAAAGTCGAATCGTAAGTCGGGGTAACGCCTGCGCATGGCTCTGCAAAATTTTAGCGTTTGAAGAGGATTCAAGATACCTAATGTGTCGGGCAACATGAACCTTTCCACAGCTTCATTTTTTAAAGCATCCATTAAATGAAAAACGTATTGAGGGGAATGTTGTATCCCGTTGGACCAATCTTCCAAATAGAGATTGATTTTCAGCCCGACTTCTTTCGCTTTCTTAATAGTTTGTTTGATATCTTCGACGTGTTCTTGTACCGTTTTTTGAAGTTGGAAGGTACAATGTTTTTCCGATCCTTTGCAGAGCAAATTCATCACTTTGGCTCCACAAGAACGAATCCATTCGATAGAAGCTCCTTTATCGAGAAATCCCAATATCTCGATTTTGTCGATGTGTCCTCGTTTCTCGGCCCATTCGCATAATTGTTTCGCCATTTCGTATTCTCCGGTGGAAACTCTTGCCGAGGCAATTTCGATGCGAGGAATTTTTAGGTCTTCTAAAAGTAAGCGAGCGATACTCAATTTTTCCTGTCGGGCGAACGATACCCCCGACGTTTGTTCTCCGTCTCGCAGAGTAGTATCCATAATTTCTACAACCATAGTACTTCTCGATTTCATTATGAATGTTTTTCTTCCCAGTTTTCTATTTCTTGTTTTTTGCTCAGTAGATAATCGATGTCGTCATATCCGTTGAGCAAACAGTTCTTTTTGTAAGGATTTATTTCGAAATGTTCCGATTCTCCGCTTGTGTCGTCTGTAATGGTTTGCTCTTTCAAATTGACTGTAACGGTCGATTGTGGGTTCGAAAAAATATGTTTGAATAAACTGGTAAGAAATTGCTCTGAGACAATTACCGGAAGTACTCCGTTGTTAAGTGCATTGTTCTTGAAAATATCGGCAAAAAAACTAGATACTACTACTTGGAATCCATATCCGGCAATAGCCCAAGCAGCATGTTCACGGCTGGAACCGCTACCGAAGTTTTTCCCCGCTACTAAAATAGAACCGGAATAGAGCGGGTTGTTAAGAATAAAATCTCGAATAGGTTGCCCTGTTTTATCGAAGCGCCAATCGCGGAACAGGTTTTCTCCGAAACCTTCCCGAGAAACGGCTTTTAGAAAACGAGCTGGGATAATTTGATCGGTATCTACATTCTCTTGGGGAAGAGGAATACATGTCGATGTTATGATGTCGATTTTTTTTATCATAGTCATACAAAGTTATAAAAATTTTCTGGGATCGGTTATCTCTCCTGTAATTGCTGTCGCAGCGGCTACCAAAGGTCCGGCAAGTATAGTCCGCGCTCCGGGACCCTGTCTACCTTCAAAGTTCCGATTAGAGGTCGATACAGCATATTTTCCCAGGGGGACTTTATCTTCGTTCATGGCTAAGCAAGCCGAACAACCGGGTTGACGTATTTCGAATCCTGCTTCCGACAAGATAAGATCGATGCCCTCTTCCTTGATTTGTCGCAACACGGCTTGTGACCCCGGTACGAGCCAAGCAATTATATGATTAGCTTTTTTGTGCCCTTTTACCAAATTGGCAAAAGCTCTGAAATCCTCAATACGGCCGTTTGTACAGCTTCCTAAAAAAACATAGTCGATTTTTTTCCCCATTAGAAGCTCTCCGGCAGAGAAACCCATGTAACTCAATGCCCGGCGAAACGAAATTTTTCCACTGTCTTCGATCGATTCTTCCAATGGTATTCTTTCGTCGATAGCGATTCCCATTCCGGGATTTGTCCCATAGGTAATGCGCGGGGAGATTTCTGCCGCATTAAATGTCACTTCCTTATCGAATGTAGCATCTTTATCACTATATAGAGTTTTCCAATAGGCGAGGGCTTTGTCCCAATCTTTTCCCTTGGGTGCGAATTCTTTATCCTTTATATAACCGAATGTCGTTTCGTCGGGAGCAATCAGACCTCCGCGAGCTCCCATTTCGATACTGAGGTTACAGACTGTCATTCTTTCTTCCATACTGAGCGAGCGGATTGCTTCTCCTGCATATTCCACAAAATATCCGGTAGCTCCTCCTGTCGTCATTCGAGAAATGATAAATAAAGCGATGTCTTTAGCTGTGACTCCGGGAGAAAGTTTTCCTTCGATATTTATGCGCATTGTTTTAGGTTTGGGCTGTAAAATACATTGGGATGCCAATACCATAGCAACTTCGCTCGTGCCAATACCGAAAGCGACGGCTCCAAAAGCCCCGTGGGTCGAAGTGTGGCTGTCTCCGCAAACGATGGTCATTCCCGGTTGAGTCAACCCATATTCTGGTCCGATAACGTGAATGATTCCGTTTTTTTCATTTCCCAGTCCATAATGAGTCAAACCGAACTCACTGGCATTGGTGGCGAGTGTCTCTACTTGATTGCGAGAAACCGGGTCGGCAATAGGCTTATCTTGATTTAACGTGGGAATATTATGGTCGGGAGAACAAGTTGTTCTTTCCGGTCGAAAAACCTTCAAATTTCTAGTCCTCAGTTCGTTGAAAGCCTGAGGACTGGTAACCTCGTGGCAATAGTGCCTGTCTATATATAATTGATCGGGGCCTCCTTTTACCGAGGTTACGACGTGGGTATCCCATATTTTATCAAATAATGTATTCATGTGATTTCGTTATATAATGAACTTATTAATAGCATCTATAAAGGCTTCGGCAGAGGCTGCGACAATATCTGTATTTGCCGAGAATCCGTAGTATGAGTTTCCGTTGTAGGTCACAGTCATATGTACTTTCCCTACATCGTCGCTGCCTTTGGTGATAGCTTGTATAAGAAATTCTTTAACTACCATTTTTCGGTGAATGATGCATCGTATAGCGTTTATGGCGGCATCTACCGGCCCGTTTCCTGAGGCTGCTGCTTCGAATTTTTCACCGGCTATATCTAATCCGATGCTGGCAACGGACTTTATTCCTACTCCGGCAGTTACTTGTAGGAAGTCTAGTTGTATGCGTGCATTGGCTGTTCTCTCTTTCCCTACCAACATTAATATATCGTCGTCATTGATATCTTTTTTACGATCGGCAAGTTTAAGAAATGAATCATAAGCTTTGTTTAAAGCATCTTTTTCCAATTCGATGCCTAATAAATGAAGTCTATGTTTCAAAGCAGCCCGTCCACTTCTTGCGGTTAATACGATAGAGTTTTCGTCAATTCCGACGTCTTTGGGATCTATGATTTCATAGCTTTCCCGATTCTTCAATACACCGTCTTGGTGGATTCCTGACGAGTGGGCGAATGCGTTGCGGCCAACGATTGCTTTATTCGGTTGTACCGGCATGTTCATGAGATTAGAGACCATGCGGCTTATTCCATAAATCTTTTGTGTATTGATATTAGTCTCTATCTGTAAGTCGTGGTGGCATTTGCAAATCATGGCTATTTCTTCAAGGGCTGTATTTCCAGCTCTTTCACCAATACCGTTTATCGTAACTTCGGCTTGTCTAGCCCCGTTTTGGATTCCAGCCATCGTATTCGCCGTTGCCATGCCCAAATCGTTGTGACAATGAGTGGCTATCGTAACGTTATCGATTCCTGAGACATGTTCTTTGAGATATAATATTTTTTGTCCAAATTCGTCCGGCAAACAATATCCAGTTGTATCTGGTATGTTTATAACCGTAGCGCCTGCTTTGATGACGGCTTCGACTACTCTGGCTAAATATTCATTATCGGTACGACCCGCATCTTCGGCATAAAATTGTACGTCTTCTACGAATTTTTTCGCATATTTGACAGCCGCCACAGCTCTTTCTACAATCTCTTCACGAGTCGAATTGAATTTATATTTAATGTGATAGTCCGAAGTTCCAATGCCAGTATGAATACGTTTATGTTTGGCGTATCGAAGAGCCTCGGCTGCAACTTTTATATCGTTTTCGACAGCACGGGTGAGCGCACAGATCGTGGGCCATGTTACAGCTTTGGATATTTCGACGACCGATTCGAAGTCTCCGGGACTCGATACAGGAAATCCGGCTTCTATGATGTCGACACCAAGTGTCTCTAATGCCTTAGCTACTTGTATTTTTTCAACTGTGTTGAGTTGGCATCCGGGAACTTGTTCTCCGTCTCTTAATGTTGTATCAAAGATAAATAATCTGTCGGACATGTTATTGATATATTAAATTGTAAAAAGCCTTTCTCGACGTATTCGTGAGAAAGGCTATAATTTTGTATCGTAAATTGCTAGGCACTTATATCTCACTTCTATTCTGTTACATTCGATAGAAGATCAATAATTAGGCTGTTTAGCAATTCTATTATCATTATTGAATTTTTTTGTTTCCTGTGCAAAGGTAGTTATTGTTTTGAGAAAACAAAATAAAATATCATATTTTTTCTTCTTTAAATCTATAATCTGTAATTTTTATTGCTAAAAATATATTTATTTGTAATTGATAACTCGCGTTATTAGAAGCTTATTCCTAATCGGATAGATACGAGATGGCATCCGTTCATATCTTGGAAAGTTCCTTTTTCATCGGTAAATGGAGATATTTGATAAAAATTATATCCGATAAGAATATGAGACCCGAATTTTTTACTTACAGATAGGTTCATACCTAATCCGGCAGAACCAAAAAAGCCACCTTGATTTTCTCCTTTGTACATTTGATTGGTAGAATAACCCGCTCTGAAATCAACAAAAAGAAGAGATTTATTGCTTAGCAAATTACAACGGAAAAGTGCATAAATAGGGAGGTAGTATCGATTGTTGGAAAATGAACTGTGAAGACCTATTCCTAAACCAAAGCATTTGATGGTGTAGGACCGGTAGCCAGCGAATAAATCTAAATCGAAAGAAGAAAAGTCATTCCCCGACATATCGATGGAGGCTCCTGCCTCAACTCCAAAAGTAACAGGTTTGATTTTTTTATCTTTGCTCATATCCGACAAGTTGCTTTCGCGCATGACGTATTGATTGTTCCCGTTTTCAAAACCTGTGGTCGATTCTTGTGCCGATGTATTTTGTACAAAAAGGCATAGAGTTGATATTAGCAATATCCGATATAGGTATTTAGCCATGATTTTATTATTTGTTGAGGACGAAGGTAAATTTTTTATTGCGATTGAGCAATCGAACAACTGAAAAAATAAATGAAGAGGTATTTAAAATAAAAAACCAACCTGAGGTGCAGGTCGGTTTTTCCTGCCATTGGGGCAGACAATCCAATAAGGTTATCCTAAATAAGTTTTTAACAGTTTACTCCTCGAAGCAGTCCTGAGTCTTCTGATGGCTTTTTCTTTTATTTGTCGAACTCTTTCTCGGGTTAATCCGAACTTGTCTCCAATTTCTTCGAGAGTCATTTCTTGACAGCCGATTCCAAAAAACATTTTAATGATTTCGCTTTCACGAGGAGTAAGTTGTTTAAGTGCGCGATCGATTTCTTTCGAGAGAGATTCGTTAATTAACGACCTATCTGCTATGGGGGAATCGTCATTAACCAATACGTCGAGCAGACTATTATCTTCTCCTTCAACAAAAGGGGCGTCTACCGAAATATGCCGTCCCGACACTTTTAATGTATCGGAGATTTTATCTACCGGTATATCCAATTCTTCTGCGAGCTCTTCGGGAGAGGGACGACGTTCGTTTTCTTGCTCGAATTTAGAAAGAGCTTTACTGATCTTATTGAGAGATCCTACTTGATTTAATGGCAAACGAACGATTCTCGATTGCTCGGCTAGAGCTTGAAGAATAGATTGACGAATCCACCACACTGCATAGGAAATGAACTTGAAGCCTCTCGTTTCGTCAAATTTTTCGGCAGCTTTAATTAAACCCAAATTTCCTTCATTGATTAAGTCCGGGAGACTTAACCCTTGATTTTGGTATTGTTTGGCAACCGAAACGACAAAACGCAAATTGGCTCGTGTCAACTTTTCCAGTGCTGCATGATCGCCTTTTTTAATGCGTTGGGCAAGTTCTACTTCCTCTTCTACCGTAATCAAGTCTTCGCGTCCGATTTCTTGTAGGTACTTGTCAAGAGAAGCACTCTCCCTGTTCGTAATCGATTTTGTAATTTTTAATTGTCTCATCTTGCAATATTGAGATTTTGGGACTGCAAATATACTATATTTATTGTTAATGGAGCTGTAAAAAATGTTTAATTTTGAACGTGAATCTACAAAAATACCATTTTACTGCTCCTGCCTTTTTCGTATTTATTATTATAACGTTTGAATATTTGTTCTGTTGTGTTTGTTGTGCTATATTTAATAATTATCTTTTAATTTGGAATATGACCCTTGTTTAGGGGTCATATTCCAAAAAGATTTAATTGGCCAAATCTACTGCATAATACATCATTTTTCCATTCGGATAAATACCCGTAATGAACATAACTTTTTGATTTTGATTTGATTTTACAATAGAGTCGTACATGGATTCCAAGTCACTAACCGACTTCATCGGGGTGTTATTGATTTCAAGAATGACAAATCCTTCTCGCATACCGGCCGCTTTGAATTTACCGTTTTTCAATCCAATAACCTGCACTCCATATCGGATATTCATCTCTCTCAAACTCTTGGCATCTAATTCTTTGAATCCAGCTCCCAAAGAATCCATTCCGGCAATCTTGGTTATCTCGGTATTGCCTTGACTATTTTTTAATGTCAGGGATACAGTTTTGGATTCTTTTCCTCGTAACAACCCTATTTTAATTTTATCTCCGGGACGATATTTACTCAATTGTTCGGAAAGCATGGCTCCATTTTTAATCTTTACGCCATTAATAGAGGTTATAACATCACCTTCTTTTATTCCTGCTTCCATCGCAGCGCTGCGATTGTATACTTCACCGACGTATACTCCTTCTTGTACTTCAAGATTTTCTTCTTTGGCCAATTCGGAATCTATTTCTCTATACCCTATACCCAATACGGCTCTTTGTACGGTACCATATTCTTTCAAATCGGCAATTACTTTGCTTACTATGGAAGTGGGAATAGCGAATGAATAGCCGGCGTAACTTCCTGTTTCGGAGTAAATGGCTGTATTGATACCCACTAATTCACCTGCTGTATTTACCAATGCTCCACCGCTATTTCCCGGATTTACAGCTGCATCGGTCTGGATAAACGCCTCTATACCCATTTTTTGGCTACGAGGGTTGAGTGCGCTTATGCTACGAGCTTTGGCACTTACGATACCAGCAGTAACCGTCGATGTCAATCCTAACGGATTTCCTACCGCCAATACCCATTCTCCGACTTTCAAATTATCGGAATCGCCAAATTTGACGATGGGGAGATCTTTGGCATCTATTTTTATCAATGCCAAATCGGTAGAAGGATCGGTTCCTATTACACGACCATTGAAAGTCCTATTGTCATTCAGGGTTATATCCAATTTATCGGCTCCTTCTACTACGTGATTATTGGTTACAATATATCCATCGGGGGTAATAATTACTCCCGACCCCAATCCGGCACGAGGCTGAGGTTGTATATTGCGCCCTCCTTGTCCAAAGAAATATTCGAAAAACGGATCGCTAAAACCGCCTAATTGACTTTGTTTGGGTGTAGAAATCGATTTTATACTAACGACGGCATTAACCGTGTTTTCGGCGGCTGTGGTGAAATCTGTTTCAACAGCCGGTCGATTGATTACTCTTGTAAAGCGAGTCGGCTGTGCATATCCACTGTCGAGCGATTGATCTTGTATTTTTGAATCGGCCGACTTATTCAATATACTAAATGCGCCGATTGTAATTCCGGAGCTCAGAGCTGCAATTAAGGCGATGCCCATCAATTTTTTTCCGTAAGAATTCATAATCTATTAGCTTTAAATGTTAATATTATCTTGTATTTAAGTTTTTCAGACGTTAAATTTAATACATTTATCGTGCCGTTGAAACCCCTGCATCTTCTTTTTAAGCTCTTTTAATAAGCAGGATAGCTACTTAACAGGGGTTAACGCAGATGACTGTCATGAGAATCATTTTTATATACTTAGGCATGTCATATTGTCCGTTAAAATTTACAAGATTAAAAATCATACTGACAGTATTCTGTCTTTGCCATTTTTATCGTATCTTTGTAACGTACAGCAGGACGGTCTGTCGCTCGTATGATGCGAGAGGAAAGTCCGGGCAACATAGAGCACCATATTTCCTAACGGGAAGCCATTCGCGAGAGTGGAGTAGCGTAACAGAAAATAACCGCTGCGAAAGCAGTAAGGGTGAAAAGGTGAGGTAAGAGCTCACCGGGTTTTACAGTAATGTAGAATGCCGTACGTCTTATGGGTTGTAAGGTTATGTATACCGGCGTTGTAGGGTTGCTCGCCCGATGCCGGGGGGTAAACCGCTAGAGCCTTGTGGTGACACAAGGTCGAGATAAATGACAGACACTCTTTCGAGAGTACATAACCCGGCTTACAGGCCTGCTGTATTTTTTTGTAGAAGTTTTCTGTACGATATATTCTATGGTTCAGCGTAAAAACAAGCCCTCTTTTTTTGCCCGCGCCAGCCTTTTGATAAAACGGTTATGGCAGTTTGTCTCGGTCGATATATGGCATGTGACCGAGTATAAGCTCCATATTCATATTCTTAAAACATTGAACTTGTCGGTACGCTGTTTCTTAAATGAAAAGTTGCAGGAAAAGGCTTCCGCTTTGACGTTTAGTACGATTTTGGCAATCGTGCCTGCGTTGGCTATGTTATTTGCTATTTGTAAGGGATTCGGATTCCAACATATTATACAAAGTCAGTTGTTCGATTATTTCCCGGCGCAACGCAATGCATTGGAATATATGTTAGGGTTCGTCGACCAGTATCTCGATCAGATGAAAGGTGGAGTATTCGTGGGGATAGGCCTTTGTTTCCTTTTGTGGACTTTGATAAGTTTGTTATCCAATATAGAGAAAGCATTCAATGATATTTGGCAGGTACAAGGCGGTCGATCGTTTTATCGTAAGGTTACCGATTATACCTCGATGTTTTTGATTTTGCCTATTTTGATGGTTGCATCGAGCGGATTTTCTTTGTTTATGTCAACCATGCTCAGTTCTTCGGTTCTATTCGATTTTATGAGCCCTTTGCTGCGTTGGGTCTTTCGATTAGCTCCATATATACTTACCGCTTTGTTCTTTACCGCTATTTATATTTTTATACCCAATACAAAGGTTAAGTTCAAATATGCGTTTATTTCTGGGCTTATTTGTGGTACGGTATTTCAGATTTTTCAATTTATATATATTTCGGGCCAAATTTGGGTATCGAAATATAATGCTATTTACGGGAGTTTCGCATTTTTGCCGTTGTTGCTCATTTGGATGCAATTTTCATGGTTGATTTGTCTGTTTGGTGCTGTGTTGACTTACTCATCTCAAAATGTAGTAAATTTCAATTTCGAAAAAGAGACCAACGATATATCTCGTCGGTATTCCGATTATATTATATTAGTCATAGCCACAGTTATTGTCCATCGGTTCAAGGAGGGACTTCCGCCGATGACCAAAGGACAGATATCGAGACGTTATGCTATTCCCATACAGTTGGTAGAGCGTACCGTCGATGAATTGGAACGGGTGAATATTATTTCGCAGACATTGTCGGAAGAAGAGAGGGTTCCTGCATATCAACCGGCGGTAGACATCAGCCGATTGACTTTGGGCTATTTATTGCGAGCCATCGACAGAGAAGGAGACGAGGATTTTATCTGTAATTTAAAAGCCGATTTCCCAAAGGAATGGGCGGCTATAATAGATACCCGTAGGCTTATGGAAGAGAAGGGTGATAGTATTGCGTTGAAAGATTTGAAAATAGAAGAAAGCCGAGTGCTTTCCCATAAATTAAATAATAATGAGTGATATGAAAAAAGTAATTTCTACGACATCTGCTCCGGCTGCTATCGGACCTTATAGTCAAGCTGTTGAAACCGGAAATATGATTTTCCTTTCGGGTCAATTGCCCATTGACCCCAAAACCGGAATAATGCCTGAGGGCATCAAAGCTCAAACTCGTCAAGCGTTTGCGAACATTAAAGCTATTTTGGCGGAGGCCGGTTATTCGGTCGAACATATTGTAAAGACGACCGTGCTGTTGGCCGATATGTCTCTTTTCGGAGAAATGAACGAAATATATGCCGAGCAGTTCGGGTCCGTATTTCCGTCTCGGTCGGCGTTTGCAGTTAAAGAATTACCGAAACAAGCATTAGTCGAAATAGAGGTTATTGCTGTGAAAGCATAGTTTTTAGCAAGTCGGCCACGATGAATGTACTGCCGCCTACGAAGATCAGATCATCGGGGCGGCTTTCTTTTTTCGCCGCTTCCACAGCTTGTTGAACCGACGGATAACACTTCCCTGTCAATCCTGCTTTTATTGCTAATTCGTACAGTCTTTCCTCGGGTAAAGCGCGAGGTATCGAGGCCCGGGTGAAATAGTAAACGGCATTTTGGGGGAGCATAGCCAAAACTCCCGAAATGTCTTTGTCATTGACCATACCGATGATAATACGCAAGTTTTGATAAGATTCGTTTTGCAACTGTCGAACTATATATTGTATGCCTCCGGTGTTGTGCCCGGTGTCGCAAATTAGTCGGGGAGACGATTCCAATTGTTGCCATCGCCCCATTAAACCGGTAAGACTGGTGACATGGGCGAAAGCATCATAGACCGATTGGTGGGAGATATTGTATCCTAAATTTCGTAATTGGCCGACTGCTGTCAGAACGGTAGCTGCATTTTTCTCCTGACATAGCCCGCTTAACTCCCCGAAAAGGTGCGGAAATTCGGGAGAATCGAATTCCCAACCTTTGTCATTCCGTTGGGTCGACCGGAAATGAATTTGTCCCTCTGCGAATATAATGGGGGCTTTTATCTCTTTCGCTCGATCGATGAATACTTGCTTCACCTCTCCCTGAGCTTCACCGATCACGACCGGTATTCCGGATTTTATAATACCTGCTTTTTCTCGGGCTATTTTCGGCAGGGTGTCTCCGAGCATTTGCACATGGTCATAGCTGATATTGGTAATGACACATAAATCAGGAGTAATGATATTTGTACTGTCCAATCTTCCGCCCAATCCGACTTCGATAACAGCGACATCTACTTGATTTTCGGCAAAGTAGTTAAACGCCATCATCATGGTGAGTTCGAAAAATGATGGTTGGATATGGAGTGTAGATGCAAGGTGTTTCTCTGCAAATTGAATAACATCTTCTTTGGAAATCATTTTTCCATTGATGCGGATACGTTCTCTGAAATCGATAAGATGCGGAGAGGTATATAATCCAGTTTTATATCCGTTTAATTGCAGAATAGCGGCTAATAGATGCGATACCGATCCCTTGCCGTTGGTCCCGGCAACATGTATGGTGTGAAACTTTCGATGGGGATATCCGAAATATTTGTCCAGTGCTTCGGTATTTTGTAGTCCCGGTTTATAAGCGGCACTTCCTATTTGTTGAAAAACGGGTAGTTGTTTATATAAATATTCCAATGTTTCTTCGTAATTCATATTTCATATTTTAGTATAAGGCATATCCTGAAATACCAGCCAATACGATAACGAGTATGGGGTGTATTTTCGCATAGTGTACCAGAATAAACGAGATTACTGCAATACCGATACTTATTGTATAGTCTGGAAAGTTTTCCTTATTCATGAGGAGGAGTGCGGCAGAAGCTATCAGACCGACAACCACAGGACGAAGTCCGGAAAATATGCTTTTGATAGTAATGTTATCTTTATGTTTAAGTATAAAACGGCTCACTAATAAGACTAAAATGAAAGACGGCAAACATACGGCGAACGTGGCGATTATCGACCCCCAAATACTATTACCGGCAGCTACATATCCTACATAAGTAGCACTGTTTATTCCTATGGGACCGGGAGTCATTTGAGAAATAGCTACGATATCGGTAAATTCGGTCGGGGTAAGCCACGGTTGGCTTTCGCCATAATGAACGACTTCTACCGCTTCGTGTTGAATGAGAGAGAGCATGGCGTATCCGCCCCCAAAACCGAATAGCCCGATTTTTAGGTAGGCCCAAAATAAGTTGAGATATACGATCCACATGGCTATTTTTCTTCTTTATTACTCTTTTGTTTTGAACTGGCGATGACATGATTGCAGTAAAGTATTCCACCGATAGCTCCTAACAAGACGAACCAAATGGGGGAAACCCCTCCTAACCAGATTGATAATGCCACTATAATGGGAATAATAACCGTTTTAATATTGATACGTGCTGTTTTAGCCGTACTGAATACCGGAGACACGATGAGTGCGACCACTGCTGGTCTTATACCCTTGAATATACGCTCGACTACCGGATTGTCATACGTTTGAACAAACCAGATTGCAATAGCCAAGATGATTAGAAAAGAGGGTAGAATTGTACCGAGTGTCGCCGTGAGACAACCTTTTAATCCTCGCAATTTGTTTCCGATCAATATGGATATATTCACCGCCAAAACTCCGGGCAATGATTGTGCAATGGCAAGTGCGTCGACAAAATCTTCCCGTTTAATCCAGTTTTGTTTATCCACGACTTCTCTTTCAATGAGAGGTATCATAGCCCAACCACCTCCGAATGTGAACGCACCTATTTTAAAAAATGATATGAATAGTTTCAGATACAGATTCGATCTCATAGTTTCTTTTTAATGCGCTGCAAAGATAGTGCAAACGAGGGCAGAAACAAATTTATTTGGTTTTGCCGAATGCCACCTATTTTCGCATTTTTGCAAAGATAGTGTAAGGCAAGAGAAAGATAAAACGAATAAGTTCTTTTTTCTTTTCGACCAGTAATCTTTTGAGGACTTTTATCAAAGATAATATAAGGTTGGAACAGAAACAAGTTTAGTTGGATATATCGAAGTATAACCTGTTTTCGTATTCAGTTGTCTAGATCGTATAAAAAAGTGACAATCTTATGAAACTATCGTATATAAGACGATAGAATTTGTTCTAATTCGTTTAACGACAGGGCACCAGATTGTCGCCAAATGATTTCGCCTTGTTTCCATAGTACAAGGGTAGGGACTGACTGTATTCTATATTCCGAAGACAAGGAAATATTTTTATCGATATCTATTTTTAGTATAATGATTTTATTCCCCATTTTCTTTTTCAATTCTTCAAGGACTGGTTTCATCATTTTACAGGGACCACACCATTCTGCAAAAAAGTCTACTAGAACTGGGGTATCACCTGCGATAATATCTTGAAATTTGTTCATGTCTTGAAATTTAATAAGATGAATATGATTTTAACAGCGGTATGGCTCTGTTGGTTCGATTCGTTCCGTGAATATCAGAAAATATTATTGTCACGACAATCGACCAACCAGTTTCCTCTACGGTTAACCAAAGTAAGATTAATTTTTCGTATGAGTTTGTGTTTATGTGAGAAAAATAATTTCCCTTGTACGAACAGGGTATCTTGTGAAGTATTCATCTCAGAATAAGAAATATTGAAATGAGTGGGTGTGTTTTTTAATTCATCGGATTGATTCCCGACTAAGGTCTCAAACAAATATAGTGTTTCGGCCGATTCGGGAGTCGATAGCTTTTTAGCTTCTTGGAAGTTAGCGTTGGATAGATTTTCGACGAAAGATATGGCTATATTTTCAGGCTCGAAATGCTGATGGATAGAAGGGGTGCTAATCAATATTAAAGGGAGGCCTATGGCAGAGATGGTTAAACAAAAAAAGATAATGCGAACACGTGTTTTTGCTTTCATTGCGATATTCAATTTTATCTTTGCTTTTGGCAAAGATATGAATTTTTTTAATGGCTTGCGCAAGAAATCCTATAAGAGGAATATGGATTTAATTTATCTTTACAGGTTGCACTGAATATAATTGAATAAAGCGTGTTTCAACTTTGGTTTTGCACGTTCCCCCCTTTGTGAGAAATACAAAAATAGGTACGAAAAACGAACTTGTCCGTTTTATCCTACTCTTACCTTTCATTATCTTTGCAATCGAATATAAGAATAGAAAATATGAAAGATTCGTTGATCGTAGTATCTGGCGGTATGGATAGTATTACTTTGTTGTATGAGTGTGCCGACCGCATAGAATTAGCTGTTTCTTTTGATTATGAAGCTAATCATAATCATAAAGAAATACCGTTTGCTCGCATTCATTGCGAGCGGTTAAAAATAAAACATATAGTAATACCTCTTGCGTTTATGAAAGAATATTTCAGAAGTTCGTTGTTGGACGGTAGCGACTCTGTACCGGAGGGACATTATGCCGATGAAAATATGAAAAGTACGGTTGTCCCGTTTCGGAATGGCATTATGTTATCAGTTGCTTGTGGTATTGCAGAAAGCAATGGCTTGAAACAAGTTCTCATTGCTAATCATGGCGGAGATCACGCTATTTATCCCGATTGTCGATCGGAGTTTATCCAAGCTATGGATAAAGCTATGCGTTCGGGAACTTATGAGAATATTGGCATCTTTGCTCCCTATACCGATATTTCAAAAACAGAAATTGCCAATCGGGGGAAAAAGTTGAATTTGAACTATGCCGAAACGTGGTCTTGTTACAAAGGAGGGGAGAAACATTGCGGGAAATGCGGTACTTGTGTAGAACGCAAAGAGGCTCTTCGAGAGGCCGGGATTGAGGATCAGACAGAATACGAGGATTAATAACGAATAAAACGGTTAAGTTATAATGTATTACGTAGCTAAGACAATGGAAATTGCAGGCGCGCATTCTTTGCACCTTTCATATGAAAGTAAATGTGAAAAATTACATGGCCATAACTGGATTATTACGGTTTATTGTAAAGCGAAAGAACTGAATCAAGACGGTATGGTCTGTGACTTTAAACACATTAAAGATAAGATTCATGGTTATCTTGATCATGGGAATCTGAATGAATTGCTGCCTTTTAATCCGACCGCCGAAAACATAGCGAAATGGATTACGGATCAGATTCCCGAATGTTATAAAACCAAAGTTCAAGAAAGTGGTGGAAATACGGCTATTTACGAAATCGACGATTTTGAAAATGAAAATATTGACAGATGAAAGTAAATGAAATTTTTTACTCATTACAGGGTGAAGGTGTGTTTACAGGTACGGCTGCGATTTTTGTGAGGTTAGCGGGGTGTAATTTGCATTGTGATTTCTGTGATACAAAACATGAGGATTATACTATTTTTACAGAAGAAGAGATTGTAAAGGCTATTTCTGATTATCCTGCGAAACATGTAGTTATTACAGGAGGGGAACCAACTTTACAACTTACGCATTCGCTTGTCGACCGATTGCATGAAGTCGGGAAATTTGTCCAAATTGAAACCAACGGATCAATCGCATTAGATACCGATTTGGAATGGTCGATCGATTGGATTACTTGCTCTCCTAAAACGATTCCTGTGAAAATACAGCGTATGAATGAAATCAAAGTCGTTTATCAGGGACAAGATATGGAACCGTATGAAAAAATCGCCACAGCTTATGAGTGTTTTTGTAGCTTGCAACCTTGTGATGTCAATGATGAGATAAAAAATGAAAACAATCTTACCGCAGCTATCGAATACATTAAGAGCCACCCCCGATGGAGGCTTTCACTTCAAACCCATAAAATTATTAATATAAGATAATAATGAAGGATAAAAGAATAAACTCTCTTCTACGGGATTTATCGAATACATAGGTGAAAATCCAGATCGGCAAAGTCTCGACGAAACACCGAGCTGGATTTTATGAATATGAACCGAGATATTTAGAGGTTGTGTGCAAGTCTATGAGAGGTGTTAAGAACGAAGGAAAAATGAGTGGGACAAACTTCAATAAGTATGTTTAATCAGATACAGATTTGCGTCACGGGTTTTATGAATCGCTCGATATGCAGATGTGAATCGGGAGAGGAGAGATGTAGTGAAAAATCCGTTAAAAATTTTCTTCTCTGATAATTTTATGCAAAACCATAAAAAAATCTTTGCAAGAAAAAAAGATAACGTTAACTTTACACAATCAACAAATTTAGTTAACCTTAAAAAGAAGAATATGGATATGACTCTTTCAGGATTGAATCCAACACATTTTCAAGGCTTAGTCGATGGTAAACAAACCGGTCTCTATATCTTGGTTAATAAAAACGGGTGCGAATTGACCCTAACTAATTATGGTGCTCGTATCGTTTCGTTAATGGTTCCCGATAAAAATGGGAAGATGATAGACGTGGTTACGGGGCATAATAACATACAGGAATACCTTACATCGGAGGAACCTTATTTTGGAGCGACTTGTGGTAGATATGCCAATCGTATTGCAAAAGGAAAATTCACGGTCGATGGAGTTTTGTATGATAAATTAGCGATAAACAATGGGCCTAACAGTCTGCATGGAGGGGTAAAAGGCTTCAACTTTCATGTTTGGGAAGCCAATCAATTGGATAAACAAACAATAGAATTTTCCCGATTGTCTCCTGATGGTGAAGAAGGGTTTCCCGGAAATCTGCAAGTGAAGGTCATATTTAAATTAACCGACGATAATGCCGTTGATATAACTTACTATGCAGAAACCGATAAACCTACTATCGTTAATCTGACAAACCATTCGTATTTTAATTTATCGGGTGCGGGAGATCCTTACATCGGTGATCATCTGTTATGCATTGATGCCGATTACTATTTACCTACCGATGATACGGCTATACCTTACGGAGAGAAGTCGGCGGTAGAGGGAACCCCGATGGATTTTCGTAAACTTTATGAAGTCGGTAGCCGTATAAACGAGCCGTTTGAACAACTGGTTTATGGAAAAGGTTACGATCATACTTATATTTTGAATAAGAAGCGGAGCGGTGAATTTTCATTTTGTGCAGAGTGTGTTTCGCCCAAAACCGGGATCGTGATGGACGTCTTTACGACAGAGCCCGGTGTACAGCTTTATACAGCCAATTGGATGACAGGAAATTTTATCGGGAAAAATGGGAAACGGTATCCGATGAGAGCTGCTATCTGTCTCGAAACTCAACATTTTCCAGATAGTCCTAATCATGAAAACTATCCTTCTGTTATCTTACGCCCTCATGAAAAATTCGAAAGTCATACACAGTTTAAATTTTCGGTTCGAGAGAAATAATCATATAAGTTATACAATTATTTAATTTAGTATTATGGATATAGAATTTGTAAGAAGTCGTTTTATCAAACATTTTGATGGCTCTACCGGGTCGGTATATGCCTCTCCCGGTCGTATAAACTTAATAGGAGAGCATACCGATTACAATGGTGGATTTGTATTTCCGGGAGCTATCGATAAAGGAATGGTTGCAGAACTTAAAATTAATGGGACGGATAAAGTCCGTGCATATTCGATAGATTTAAAAGATTATGTAGAGTTTGGATTGAACGAGGAAGATGCTCCCCGTGTCAGCTGGGCTCGTTATATATTCGGTGTGTGCCGCGAGATTATTAAACGAGGCGGTAAAATAGCCGGATTTAATACAGCATTTGCCGGCGATGTTCCTCTGGGGGCAGGTATGTCTTCGTCGGCTGCATTGGAGAGTACTTATGCTTTCGCTTTGAACGATATGTTCAACTGTGGCATCGACAAATTCGAATTGGCTAAAATCGGACAGGCTACCGAGCATAACTATTGTGGTGTAAATTGCGGTATTATGGACCAATTTGCTTCGGTGTTCGGTAAAGCCGGTCATCTGATACGACTGGATTGCCGTTCGTTGGAATATCAATATTTCCCGTTCAAGCCCGAAGGTTACCGACTCGTATTGCTCGATTCTGTCGTAAAGCACGAGTTGGCATCTTCCGCTTATAACGACCGACGCAAATCGTGCGAGAATGTGGTTGCCGCCATACAAAAGAAACACCCGCATGTAGAGTTCCTGAGAAATGCCAATATGTCTATGTTAGACGAGGTAAAAGAAGAGGTGTCTGCCGAGGATTATATGCGTGCAGAATATGTGATCGGTGAAGTGCAACGAGTCCTTGACGTATGCGATGCTCTTGAACAAGGAGATTATGAGACAGTAGGGCAGAAAATGTATGAGACTCATCATGGAATGAGTAAATTGTATGAGGTAAGTTGTGAAGAACTCGATTTCCTAAATAATATTGCCAAAGAGTGTGGTGTGACCGGCTCTCGTGTGATGGGAGGTGGATTTGGCGGTTGTACGATAAACTTAGTTAAGGACGAATTGTATGATGCGTTTGTGGAAAAAGCGAAGGCAGAATATAAGACAAAATTCGGTCGTCTTCCCAAAGTTTATGATGTCGTGATTGCCGATGGGGCACGCAAACTTTGCTGATAAAAAAATGGATATAAATAGATAGAGCCGGGGGATTATAATCCCCCGGCTCTATCTATTTAATAGAAAAATTTGCTCGCTTAAATTGGGTTCGTTCCCCAGCCGCCACCTAATACTTTATACAAATTCACCATAGCAAGATACTCGTCTCTTACAGCATTGCTCAAACCGATTTGAGCGTCGAAAAAATTTCGATGGGCATCTAAAACATCGATGTAACGAATAACTCCGTTGAAATACTGTAACTGTGCTAGATCTACATACTTTTGAGCTGCTTCAAAAAGATTGAGTTGAAGTTCCGATGTTCGTCTTTTTTTCTGATAAGTTATCACGGCATCATTTACTTCTCGGAAAACTTCAAGAACCTTTTGTTCATAGGCGAAACGTTTTTCGTCATAGGCTGCCAATGACGCTTTATATTGGGCTTTCTTCTTTCCAAAGGTTAATAAAGGAGCTACGAGATTGCCAGACACATAGGAGAATGGAGATTCGAAAAATCCTTTTAATTCATCGTTTTCAAGCCCTCCGACTAAACTTATAGTTAATCGTGGAAACCGATCGGCATATGCAATCCCTACTGCCGCCATAGCAGCTTGTAGCTGTTGCTCTGCTTGACGCACATCGGGCCTTCGTTGCAGTAGGGTAGAGGGAAGCCCGATAGGTATATTTTCGGGTAAACTTACATTTAAGTCGAATTCTCCTCGTTCCACTTTCGACGGATATTCTCCGGCTAATACCGCAATTTGATTTTCTTTCAATGCGATTTTTTGCTCCAACTCGGGGATAAGAGCCGAAGCACTGGCCAGTTCTACTTGTGCTTGTTGATAAGCTGTCTCGGAAGTGAGACCACCTTCGAATCGTAATCGGGCTTGATTGACACTTTCTTCACGAGTTTTTACGGTTTGTAAAACAATTTCAAGTTCTTGATCCAATGCAACTAATTCGAAATAGGCGGTCGCTGTTTCGGCAATTAGGGTCATTTGCATGGCTCGTGCAGCTTCCACGGAGGCTAAGTACTCCGCCGCACCCTTTCTTTTTCCCCAACGTAGGCTCCCCCATAGGTCTATTTCCCAACCTAATGAGGCTTTAAGACTAAATTCGGGATCTTTTGTGAACTTTTCACCGTAATAATCATTGGTTTCGTGATCTGCGAAAAGTTGAGCTCCGATAGTCGGCCAACGAGATGCTTTACTCACGCGGTATAATTCTTCCATTTGCCTGATATGAGCTTCTGCGGCCTGCATATTCCGATTATTTCTTAACGTCTTTTTAATTAATTTGCTAAGAGTCGAATCGGAATAGAGTTCCCACCATGACATATCGGCAATGGTTAATGTATCGTTTTCTCCTGCAATAATTTCATCTGGTAAATTCAGTTCGGGAGCCTGACAGCGTTTTTGTATAGAACAACTACTTAAAATGAACGCTGTCACCAATATATATATGAAAACTTTCATCTGTTTCATCGTTTCATCATTTTAGATTTTAACTTGTAAACCCATACGAAAAGAAGGGGAACAAAAATAATACCTACGGTAATTGCCACAATCATACCGAAAAATACGCCTGTACCGATACCTTGACGACTGGCCGATCCCGGACCGCTGGCAAAGACAAGAGGTAACATACCTAAGATAAAGGCCAAAGAGGTCATTACGATAGGTCGGAATCGTAAGTGTGCGGCTTTGATTACAGCATCCACAGCATTATTCCCTTTCTCGACTTCGTCTTTGGCAAATTCTACGATAAGAATTGCATTTTTGGCGACTAATCCCACCAACATAACCAAGCCGATTTGGAAATAAATATTATTTTCAAGGCCGCATATCCAGTTTCCTAAATAGGCTCCGACTCCTGCTATCGGAAGAGATAATATAACTGCTATTGGGATAGACCAACTTTCGTATTGAGCTGCAAGAAATAAGAAGACAAAAAGTAATGCTAAGGCCAATATGTAGGCTGTCTGGCCACTTACATGTTTTTCCTGATAGGAAAGTCCGCTCCACTCGACACCTATGTTTTTAGGCAAATGCTTGCTTGCTATTTCTTCGAGTATAGCCATCGCTTGTCCCGAACTATAACCCGGGGCCGCTTCTCCCGATATGGTTGTGGAGGTGAACATATTGAACCGACGAATAGTCCCCGGGCCTGTTGTATACGAGGTTGTACCAAGAGCGGTAATAGGTATCATGGCGTTATTGCTTCCTTTGACGAAGAAGAGACCCAAATTATCTTTATGTGCTCTATACGGTGCTTCGGCTTGGATATATACACGGTAGATTCTGTTGAACATATTGAAATCGTTCACATAGATCGACCCCGTAAATGTTTTGAGCGTAGAAAAAATATCGGCTATTTTTACTCCGAGCATTTGGGCCTTGTCCCGATCTACATCAAAATAAAGCTGAGGTATATCGTTTTGAATAGAAGACGATAAACCGCTTATCTCTTTTCGTTGAGAGGCATAATAAAGTAATGTGTCGGCGGCTCGTTGTAAATCGGCATAACTCGCATCGCTTCGTGCTTCGAGCACCATTTCGAAACCGCCCGAACTACCTAATCCCGGAATAACAGGAGGAGTACTCAAATAAACTTTACTTTCGGGATATTTTTTTAATTCTTCACGAATTTCCTCCATAATATCTCGGAGATTCGACGATTTGCGATCTTCCCACGGTTTTAGAATAACCGTTAATTGACTTCGAGATTGGTTCGTACCGACACGGGGACTAGATCCTGTCACATTGAGTACGTACTCTACGTCTTCACGAGACATTAAATAGTTCATGGCTCGTTCGGTTACATGGCGTGTCCTTTCCAATGTAGCGCCTTCCGGTAATTCTAACTCAACGGTAAAATACCCTTGATCTTCCTGTGGCATAAAACTTTGAGGAACTATTTCGTTAAGAACCCATATCGCTATCAGAGATATACCGAAAGCTGCTACTACTCTACGAGCATGCTTCAATCCTTTTCGAATGAGTTTCTCGTAAAGTCTATTGCCTCGTGCTAACCATAAGTTTATGTAACGAAAAAGTTTGTTTTTCTTTTTGCCTGAATCCGGTTTGAGCAGTAAAGCACACATGGCGGGACTCAAAGTTAGTGCGACTAATGTCGAAATAAGGACCGAAACGGCAATAGTAATCGTGAATTGACGGTACAATTGACCTGTAATACCGGCCAAAAAGCTGACCGGGACGAATACGGCACATAACACCAACGAGGTAGCGATAATGGCACTACCCAATCCTTGCATGGCTTTTTTGGTAGCTTCGTAGGGACTAAGATGTTCCTCATTCATGATTCGTTCTACATTCTCGACTACGACTATGGCATCGTCGACCACGATTCCGATAGCAAGGATTAAACCCAAAAGGGTCATCATATTGAGTGAGAATCCGAACGCAAGCATGATTCCGAATGTTCCTATCAACGAAATAGGTACAGCTATAACCGGGATAAGTGTAGCTCTCCAATTTTGTAGCGAGAGAAATACAACCAAGATAACCAAAATCAGGGCTTCGAAAAGCGTATGGTAAACCTCGTTTATGGATTGGGAAATATAAGAGGTCATATCGAAGGGAATTTCATAAGTAATACCCTCCGGGAAGTTACGACTAATCTCCTCCATCTCTTTCTTCACAGATTCAGCGACCTCCATTGCGTTGGCTCCCGGTAGCATGTTGATATTAAGCACGGCCGCATTACCTCCGTTTATTCCGCTTTCCGTGTTGTAAGATTGTGCTTCGAGAGAGATGCGAGCGACATCGCGCAAACGAATCAAAGAACCGTCGGGATTAGCCCGTATGACAATGTCCTCAAATTCTCCTACGGAAGATAATCGCCCTTGTGCTATGATAGGAGTCGTTATATCGATGTCGGAAATCGGTTGCTGACCCAATACTCCGGCGGCCGATTCCCGATTCTGGTCTTTCAATGCCTTTTGTAAATCGTCCACTGTAAGTCCCAGATTAGCCAAGCGGTCGGGTTGAACCCATATCTGCATAGCGTAATAACGGCTACCGACATTCGATACGCTACCCACTCCTTTGACCCGTCTCAACATGTCCAACACATTGAGCGTGGCATAATTACTGAGGTATATTTCGTCGAATTTCGGATCGTTAGAGCGCAAAGTGACAGTCATTAATCGACTGGAAGCCTGTTTTTCCACGGAAATGCCGTTTTGTACTACTTCGGCCGGGAGACGAGCTTCGGCCTGTTTCACGCGGTTTTGTATTTCAACGGCAGCTAAATCCGGGTCGGTCGATATGTCGAATGTGATTGTTGCCGAAAAACTTCCTGAATTGCTGTTCGTTGATTCCATGTAGAGCATACCGGGCGTACCATTTAATTCCTGCTCGATGGGAGTGGCGACAGCTTGGGTGACCGTCTGTGCGCTAGCTCCCGGATAGGAGGCCGATACTTTGACTACCGGAGGAACAATTTGGGGGTACTGGTCTATCGGGAGTAAAAAAAGACCTAATACACCGACGATAACGATAACAATTGAAATAACAATTGAAAATATGGGTCTGTCGATAAAGAAGTCCGATTTCATAACATACTAATTTTTAGAATGGTCTTCTTGTTCTGCCCGATAAGTCGAGGGGATAACTTTATCTCCATGAGTGAGTTTATGAAATCCTTCGACCACTATATTTTCGTGGGGAACCAAACCTCGTTCGATAATGACATTGTTTCCTACTTCCGGTCCCAATTCGACCATACGCCTTTCTGCAATACTATCGGCTCTTACGACGAATATGTAAGCGCCCCCCTTTTCAATCGCGATTGCTTTATTGGGGACTACGACTGCCGCTTCCCGAACATCGAGCAGTAACCTTACTTTGGTGAACTGCCCCGGTAATAATATATGTTCGGGGTTGGGCATTTCGGCTCTTACTGAGAATGTACCGGTTTGAGGATCGACTTGTGGATCGGCAAAATCGACTATTCCCCGCTGAGGATAAGGCGAATTGTCGGGTAAAGTAATAGTAATGTAAGGCTCCCACGTTCGGGTCGTGTCTTTTTGCCCTAAATTAACGTTACGGGCTTTGCTTTTCAAATAATCGAGTCCGGTCATACTGAAATCGACACGAACGGTATCGCTCTTTACGACCGTAGCCAGTAACGATTGCCCGCCGGGGCCGACAAGTGTTCCTATATCGACGTTACGTTCCGATATATATCCTGAGATAGGGGAGCTCACAGTCGTATAACCCAATGCTGTTTCGGCTTGGGTTAAATCGGCCTCGCTCATCTCTACTTCGGCTTTTGCACTTTCATAAGAAGCGATGGCGTTATCTAAATCGAGTTGGCTGGCTGCATTTTGTTGATACAAAGGTCTGATGCGCTCCAAGTCTCTCTCGGCTTTCAATGCCAACGCTTTGTTTTTGTTTAGCTGAGCTTTGGCTTTATTTGTTCGAGCTTGATACTGTTTGGGGTCGATTATAAAAAGGGGTTGTCCTTTTTTTACATAAGTACCCTCGTCGAAAAGCATTTTTTCAAGGAATCCTTCTACCCGGGCCCTTATTTCAACGAATTGCTGAGCACGAATGCGGCCTACATATTCCCCGTAAATTTCCACATCGTCCGTAACAACAGGCTCGACTTCGACTATCGGTAGGTCGGGACCCGGAGGTGCGGGACGCAGTAACCAATATAATCCTCCGCTTAATAGGAGAATACCTGCCCCCACATACAACCATACCCGGGGAGAAATACGACGAATCTTTTCACTAAGCCGTAAAGCGTAGTTGCCGATATTTTTAGCGGCTTGTCGAATATTTTCAAATGAAATTTTTATCATAAAGTCAAGAAACTTTTTGGAGTAAATACACAATAATCCTGATATGAGAATGGAATAGTCCGCAAAAGTACTCTTTTTTCTTCAAATACGCCTTTTTTGTGACAATATTTAGATATTAAACATAATGCGGAAGGGGACGGTTCTGTGCCGGATAGGGATTCCGATAATAAATAAGAAATGCTGTTTGGGAGGGAATCATAGATAGTTTCTAAAAAGTGTAATCTTTGGAGTGATTTGTATTTGTTTATAAACCAAATAGATATATACTTGCTCCAATTGGTTCTACTACTATTTTCTTCAAGGGAGCAAAAAAAAATTCCATTTTTCACTAGGGATTGTTTTTGATTTGGGGTTATATAATATATAACAAAAAATTATAGAGATACTTATTGATTCATGAAAAAACATTAAAGGATCCATGAAAAAGTACATATCTGTTTTTTTTGATAGTTTGAAGTATCATTTACGAATGGTGAGGCATGTCGTTTTATCAGAATCCCGACTACGTCGCAGTTTATAGGAAGCATTTTGAAGTTTATCCATTTTTAATATAAAAAACATTAGCCTATGGAAATAAGAGAGACTATTTTTTAGAATTAAAATGAGAGAGGAGAATTATTTTTTTAGTATTCGAATACCTATAATACACGTATGTATAGAAGAAATCTAAAAGCAATTATTGTAGCTTTCGTACTGGTTTCTGGTTTTGGAATCGGTACTGCTGCGCATGTCAGCGCAGCTGATACGATGTCGCCACAAGGAGCGGCACAATCGAAGAGTGTAAATCAAAATGTTGCCACGGGGACAAAAGTGGTAACGGGTACAGTTACCGATCCGTCGGGAGAGACTCTTATCGGCCTCACGGTAAAAGTTTCCGGTACAAATGTGGCCGTAGCGACAGATCTCGATGGTAACTACTCGATCAAGGTTCCTGCGGGGAGTAACGAATTGGAGTTTTCCTACATCGGTTATCAAACCATCAAGCGCGCTATCAACGGGCAGAGCAAGATAGATGTAGTTATGCAGGACAATTCCGAGGTGCTCGACGAAGTCGTTGTAACCGCCATGGGTATCACCCGTAAAGAATCGTCTTTGACCTATGCGACCCAAGAAATTAAGGGAGATGATTTAATGAAGGTGCAAGATGCCAACTTCGTGAACTCGCTTCAAGGGAAGGCAGCCGGTGTAACTATCACTCAAAGTGCCGGTGGAGCCGGTGGTACTTCAAAAATCCTGTTGCGTGGTAACAAATCAGTTATGGGTAACAACAGCCCCTTGATCGTTATCGACGGTATACCTATGACTAACCAAGTCGGTGGAGCGGCTTCTTCTTGGGCTGGTGGCGAGAGCCTCACTTATTCGAGTTCTTCGGAGGGTGGGGATGCTCTTTCCTTGATTAATCCCGACGATATCGAGAGCATCAACATTTTGAAGGGTGCTAATGCGGCTGCTCTTTACGGTAGTGCTGCGGCCAACGGCGTGCTTATGATTACGACCAAGAAAGGTAAAGAGGGTCGTGTATCGGTAAGTGTCAATTCGAATGTGACTTTTGAAAATCCGTTGGTACTTCCTCAGATACAGAATGTATATGGTGCAAATGTAAATCTGGCAGCCAATACTCTTACTACTGAAAGTTGGGGCAAAAAGATTTCTGAAATGACACCCGAGGAGCTCAATTACAGTGGAGCTAAGTTGCGTAATTATGCGAAAGACGATATTTCCGACTTTTTCGAGACAGGTGCGACTTACAACAACTCGGTATCGGTAAGTGGTGGTACTGAGAAAGTACGTTCCTATTTCTCTTATGCCAACTCCTACGCCGACGGTATGGTTCCCAATAATACTTATCAACGAAATACTTTTTCATTCCGTCAGAGTTATTCTTTGTTCAACAAGAAGTTGAATGTCGATTTGTCATTGAACTATGTGCATGCGCAGACAAAGAATCGTCCGGGCGGAGGTACGGTCATGAACCCGTTATATGATTTGTATCGTATGCCGCGTAACATCGATATGGATTATTATAAGAAAAATTATCGAGGAGAAGGCACGTGGACTTCAAACATCTACGGATATTATAATGATCAGAAACAGTGGGTTCCCGATGGTACTATTGAGTTGTCTGGACCGATGCAACAATGGGCCTATTTTTCACCGGGTAACAATAATCCCTATTGGATAACGAATGCCAATAAAGGACAGACCGAGGAGGAAAGAGCCTATGGATATATTACGGCAAGCTATGAAATCATTCCCGGCTTGAAGATACAAGGCCGTTTGAACATGGACCGTGCCAAGTATAAAGGATTTACAAAGAGAATGGCCACTACGCAAAACGTAGCCGCTATCGAGGACTATGGTATGTATGGACAGGATCTCATTTGGAGCAACGATGTCTATGTCGATGCCATGTTGAGTTACAACAAGGAAATCAAAGATTTCTCTGTATCGGCATCGGCCGGTTGGGTGGGACACACCGTTAAAGGAGAGACCCAAAAGTTGTGGACGAGAGCCACCTATTTCTCCTATACCGACATGAATCAGCTACCGACCCGTATTAACTTCTTTGAGCCTCTGGCGTCATGGGGAGGAAGCAATATGAATGAGTATTCCTTGTCTTCCAACTGGGATAAAGGTCTTTTCTTTACGGGACAAGTAGGATACAAAGATTATGTCTATTTGGAAGGTAGCTATCGCCAAGACTGGTATCGGGCTTTCAAACAATTCGAATATCGGGGTACTCCCGATAATTATGGCTATTTCTCGGTCGGAGCCAATACGTTAATGCATCGCTATATTTCTTTGCCCGAATTTATTACACACTTGAAACTCCGTGCTTCTTACTCCGAAGTAGGTAACTCTATTCCTAATGAGGTGTTTAATAAAGGTAAAGCTGATTTAGCAACCGGAGCGATCGCTTCGTCTACCTATGGCTATTTCGATAATCCTATTCCCGAAACTTCAAAATCATTCGAAGCCGGATTCGATGTATCGTTCTTCGATAGTTCGTTGAACTGGGATTTGACGTATTATCACACGGGATTGTATAATAACTATTTCCTACAAGCCACTACGGGAGGTAAGTCCAAACCTGTAAATACCGGTTTGATTCGTAATCAAGGTATCGAAACCACCGTTTCCTATTCGTTGGGCTTTGCCAAAGATTGGATGTGGCGTACTTCGGTGAATTTCTCGTACAACGACAACAAGATTGTAAAGACATTCAAAGATGAGCAAGGAAAGTCGTCTAAGCTCGAACAAAAAATTGCCGGTGGTAATATTGTGGTAAGGTACGACGAAGGCGGTTCTTACGGCGATATGTATGCCCTCGATTTTCGTCGCAATGACGATGGTAGTATTTATTTAAGTTCTAACGGAGCACCTCAGTTAAGTAACAATAGTTATGTCTACTTGGGCAATATGAATTCTAAATTCCAATTGGGATGGGGAAATACGATTTCTTGGAAAGACCTTTCTCTTTATTTCTTGGTGAGCGGTCGTATCGGTGGCAAGGTCATCTCATTGACTGAGGCTTATCTCGATTATCAAGGTGTATCTAAGCGAGTGGGAGATGCTCGTTTGGCAGCCGAAGCAAATCCCGATTTACAATGGAACGGAAAGCCGGCTATGGTAATGCCAGACGGTAATTTGGCTCCTATTGAAGAATATTACAAAGCAGTAGGTGGTAATATGTTTGGTTCGCAATATGTTTATGATGCCACCAATTTCCGTCTGGCAGAACTTTCGTTAGGTTATTCTTTCCATAATCTTTTTGGAGGAGTTATCAGTAACCTCTCGCTGTCAGTCGTAGGCCGCAACTTGTTCTTCATCTATAAGGATGCTCCGGTAGATCCCGATATCGCCCTCTCTACCAAAAACGGTTTGGGTGCGTTCGATATCTTCAATATGCCGGCAACCCGTTCGGTTGGTGTGAATTTGAAAATTGATTTTTAGTAGTAAATAATGAATAGATATATGAAAAAAACTGTTTTAGCGGCATTTGGTGCATTGTTTGCAATGGCAGGCTTGCACTCATGTTTAGATTTCGATATGCCCACCGATACCTTTACTGGTGGTGATACCGAATTGGATCCGATAGTCTACAAAGGTAAAGCCGATAGTATAGATTATAGAAAAGAGATTTCAGAAGAAGGTTTTGCGTTTGCCGAGAAAGAATTAAACAATTATTTCTTTCAATTACAAACGGTACAATATTGTATGAGAGGGGGAAAAGATGGCCAGCTTCCCGGAGCTCACCAATATCAATATGTGTATAATATAACCGTCGATAACTATGCCGGCTATTTATGTGTTCCTCATAACTTCTCACATGGGGGAGACGGTATTTTATCTTCTACTTACTATTACAATCGAGGATATTGCGATGGCCCTTATGGAGCTTTTCTCATGGTGAAAAACAATTTGGTGAACATGTTGAATCACCCCCATATCGACTCTATCCCCGAGATGAAAGCGATAGGACTATTGCTTTATAATTATTCTGCACAGGAGATGGTCGACCTGTATGGCTCTATCCCCTATGTAGATCACAAGAATAATAAGGAAACGAATCCGTTTACCTTCAATAAGATGGCCGATATTTATGAAACTATCGTAGATAATCTGGATACGATCAATGCTTGTTTGAAACATTATGAGCAACGTCCGGGGTGGTACAAAAGTCGTTTGAATGGTATCTTGCAACAAAGTGACTGGGTAACGAAAGATTTTAGTATTGACACGTGGAGGCGTTTTGCCAATTCGTTAAAACTTCGTATGGCTATGCATATTGTGAAAGTTGATCGGACAAAAGCTCAAAAATGGGCACAAGAAGCTGTTACCGAAGGTGTAATCGAAACGGAAAATCAAGAAATAGCTTTGGATCCAGTCGTTTCAGGGTTTACCCATCCATTGGTCGATGTTAGCAAACTATGGGGCGATTCCCGGTTGAATGCTTCGTTTGAGAGCTTATTGTTCAGTTTGAAGCATCCTTATGTACAAGACGATTATGCGTTGTTCGAGAAAAATTCTTCTCAGATTGTCAATGAAACAAATCCTGAGGAAATAGAACCTGCCAATTCTCGGATTGTAGGGCTGCGAGCTGGTATATCCATGGTTTCGGGTCAAACAGTGAGTGTTAACCCCCGTATCGCTTATTCGGCAGTTTCTTCCAATCGTGTCAGTATGGCTCCGTTATACCTGATGAAACTTTCAGAAGTTCAGTTCCTTCGTGCGGAAGGTGCATTGCGTAACTGGGCGATGGGTGGTTCTGCCCAATCTTTTTATGAAGCAGGTATTCGTAGCGCTCAGTTGGATCAACGTACAAATTCGCAATATGGACAGAAAGTCGATGAGTATATGAGTGTGGAAGAACCGGTCGCTTATGCGTATACCGACCCGATGGACCATACTAATGATATAGCCAGTGTAACCAAAATAGGTGTTAAATGGAACGAAGGCGATACGCCGGAAACCAAATTGGAAAAAATCATCACTCAGAAGTATATTGCCGGGTTCCCCTATTCCTATGAAGCATGGAACGATTTGCGCCGTACGGGCTATCCGAAGATATTCCCCGTATTGAATGTCGAGGACGGTGACGGCAGTTTGGTACAAGGCGACCTTATTCGGAAAATTCCTTTGCCGGGAAGGGACACGAGTGCAGGTTTGTCCGATATTCAGACCTCTGGTATAGAAGCTTTGGGGGGGACCGATACACAAGGTACTCGTGTTTGGTGGGACGTAGAAGGTTCCAATTTCTAATGAAATGGTTTAGAGGGCAGGGGAGCTGTCGCTCCTCTTCTCTCTACTATTTATAATAGTTACAAAATTTATAATTTAATGTTTTTTTATCATGAAGAAGTTTACTGTATGCGGTGCGGCTGTGGCTCTATGCTGTTTGGCCAGCAACGTGCAGGCGCAAGAACCGGAATATCCGGCGTCTGCATCGACAGAAGTTTTTGACTTTACACCGTGGAATGATGACCAGTTATTGTTGTTGTTTGCTCATGCGGCTGATGAAGGACGTAAGTATCCTACCAAAGAAGAGTTTGAAGCCGCCGGGTTCAATCTCGACTTGGAATTCTCCCGTTCGCACGTACGCCCGGCAGTCATTATGGAAGATGCAGCCAAAAACGTTGTTGCCGATGTGTATCCCACCCGTCGGTTGTGGATGAACACACCGACCGGACAAGGAGAAGGTGTCGGTGGCTATCCCAGCTCCGAATTCCATAGCGACGTATTTTCTATGTGGAACTATACGAATTTATACGGTGCTTGGAATCACACTGTATTACAAGCTCCGGGTTCGTGGGCCGATGCCGCTCACAAGAACGGGACGCACATGTTCTCGGGTATTAAGTTTTTCGAGTCTTGGGGAGAGACTTCAGGTGAATATATCGAGCTTATTACAAAGAAAAACGAGAAAGGAGAATATGTGTATGTAGATGCCTTTTTGAATGCCCTTTTGTTCTTGGGATTGGACGGTATAAACTACAACTTCGAGGATATGGGTTATTCGCAGACCGACGTTGTAGGATTCCACCAAGCGCTTTATAAAAGAGCGAAAGAAATAGGGTTCGACAGCTTCCATATTGGTTTGTACACCAGTAGTTCTTCACTTTCGACACGTACTGCAAATGCCCTTTATGGAACAAAAGCGAACGGTAAAACCGCTGACTTAATGTTGAATTATTCGGGAGGAGATTTTGCAACACAATATATGGCTTCGTCGGTTCAAGCAGCAGAAACTGCTTACGGTACGGCCGACGGTTTATATGCCGGTGGTTGGTATCGTCACATGGATCTTAGCTGGCCTCTCTTGAATCAAGATGAAGTGACGAAGAGATGTGGCCTTTGCCTTTGGGGAGAGCACAAAATCAGTCGTTTCTTCCAATATGTAGTGGGAAAAGACCCCATGGATATGCAAACGAACTATCAAAAGTTGTTGGAAAAAGGATTCTCGGGTGGGTATCGCACACCGATCCAACGTCCGGCTCCTTCGTATACTAATGTATTCCAAGTAGAAAATGCCAGTGAAGCAGATACGCAATTAGCCGAATTCTGCGGATTGGCCGAATTTATACCGGAACGTACGGCTATTCAAGGCGATCTGCCGTTCAATACCTATTTCTCATTGGGAAATGGAGATTTCTATGCTTATAAAGGTAAAAAAACACTGGGTAGCTGGTACAACATGGGACAACAAGACTATGTACCGACCTATCGTTGGTTAATCTATCAAACGGGGACAACGAACCGTTCGACGGATATCGATGCTGAATTTACTCATGAGGATGCTTATATCGGTGGATCTGCCCTCCGTTTGAAAGGAACTCCTACTTCGACGGGATCTGATGTAGTGCTTTATCGTGCCAAACTGACTGTTTCTGGGAACAATGCAACAGCCAAACTGGCCGTGAAATCGGGTATCGAGGGAAGTAATGCTTCCAATCTGTATCTCATCTTGAAGAAATTTGACGACAATGCATGGTTGGAATTCCCTGTGGGCGACTTGAAAGGCGCTACTTGGGAAGAAAAAGAAATAGCTCTCAGCGGTATCAACCAAAACGATGTAATCGAATATATCGGTCTGCGTGTGAAAGGTTCGGCATCGGACAGCTATAAAATGCTCGTAGGACAGTTGCAATTATGCGATGACCGCTCTGCTGTGAAACCCGCTGATATCGACGATTTGAGTGTAGTTACAGAAGTGAAGGAAGAAACGACTTCTTCGATGTCTGTAAAATTGACTTGGAGTGTCGATTATACTGGATTTAGTCCTGCCCGCAAAGATTATGGTATGGTTTACAACGACGAGGTAAATATCGATCATTTCGAAATTTTGTATAAGAATGGAGAAGACGGACGAGTATCGGAAGTAGGACGTACTTCCACTTGGTCGGCTTATGTAGGTAATATTCAATTTGAAGATGAAAACGACGATCCCTATATCGGTGTTCGTTCGGTATCAGTCGATTTGAAATCGTATTCTCCGGTGGTGTGGACGCATGTACCGCGTGCTACGGGGTCTTTACCCGAGCCCGATACCGATTTGTATGGAAAAACTTATTTGAATCTCGAATCGGAAGGTGTTGAGACAGCTCAAAAATATCGTTATGTTTCATCGCTTGTTACTACGGGTGCAACTGAAAATTTGAACTATACATCGAATACACCTGTTGGAGGTGATAACTATTTGAGAGTAACCGACCAAAAACTGAAAGTAGAACAAGGCCAGAAAGTAACGGTTAAGTTTGCAGGACGAGTTAACGGTAGCGACGATGGTTTGAAGTGGTGTTTGGGTAAAGCCTATGTAGATTGGAATCTCGATTATGTATTTGATGCTAGTACAGACGAATTAGTAATGGAGGTAGGTACGTTAAATGCAGGAACCGATTCTATCGCAACAGGTTGTACCTTCATTCTTAATGTTCCCGAGGATGCGGCAGTGGGTACAAGTCGTTTCCGTATGGTATTCTCTGATGCTTGGTTTACTCACCCCGGACCTACGGGAGGTACGGCAAAAGGATTCTCGATCGATTTCGATGTGGAAGTAACCGGATCGAATCCCGGACGTGAACCGGAAAAAACATATGCCGACTATCGTGATCAAGGTATTGCCGATGAACCCGATGGATTAGATGTATCTGGAATCGAAGATGTCGTAAATGGCAACGGCAACGGTGTATCGTCTGTTTCTTCGCTGTATCCTACGGTAGCTACCGATGTAATCTATTTCAACAATGTAGATAAGGCTTGGATATATACGGTCGATGGACAGTTGGTTAAATATGTAAACAACAATCCCGAATCTGTGAATGTCTCCGATCTGTCTTCTGCTATGTATGTAGTGAAGATGCAGAAAGGCAATGTGGTACGTAGCCAGAAGATGTTCAAGAAATAAAGAAGATTGTTTCAGGTTAATAACAGTCTGAAAAGACTGCCTCTCTCGAAAGGTTATCCGATGTGATATCGGGTAACCTTTCTTTTTTTTATGTTTTTCGAAAACAATTTATTCCCCTTGTCGATTCATGTATCATGACGGTCGATAATACGACAGTAGAAGGAACGGAATGCACGATTTCGTTTTTATTTTCTGGGTCGCAAATCGGTAAGAAAAGGCTTTAATACGCTTTTTATGAACTTGATAAGAAAAAAATAGGACAGATTTATTTTAATTCTTAACTTTACTCTGTTTTTTGGAAATTTCTTTTTTTAATTCGTTCTGGAATACATAGATTCTTTCGGACACAAATGCTTTGGAATATTCGGATTCATCTGCAATAGATTTTATAGAATATCCTTGTATATATTTTTCAATGATTGACCGGTCAACGTGGTTGAGCAATCGGAATATATTTGTAAATGTTTCTATATCAATCATGTCTATTGAACAAATTTGACGGCGAATTGTTCTAAATAATCTAAGTTGAAACAATTTAATTTTAGTCATAACTTTTTTATATAAAAGCCTCCGACCATAATACACGATACTAAAAAGAACAGTGAATGAATTCGTGAAATGCAAAACTCTATTTGCATTTTATTATGGATCGGAGGCCTATGTCAAACCAACCGAAATGGCAATCGCCACCACGAATTTATTCACTGTATGATACAAATATAGCGATTTGTTTTTGATTATTTTATAAAATAATCCTAGAATTTTTACTAATCTAAATTATTTTATTTTTCTTTTTTTTATAAGAGATTGTAAACGTGGGCTTTGTATATTTTATAAAATGGAAGAAAATAGCGGGCAGGAGTTTTGAATTACATGTTTATTCCGATGGTTTAGTCTCTATTTGAGTGGTGATATTCAATCTTTCTTTTTTGATGTGTGTCTAAGTACGATTTGTAGAAGCCATATTTGCCAAGTTTTTTTGCACGGTTTTGAAACAAAACGCACCTAAGCACAACAAAAATATACGAAACGTTGATAATTTATGTATCAATTGAAAGTATATTTTTTGATGGAATATATAAAGAAAAAAACACTGAAAATCATTTGATAATCAGTGTTTATATTTTGTCGGGGTAGCGGGATTCGAACCCACGACCCCCTGCTCCCAAAGCAGGTGCGCTAACCGGACTGCGCTACACCCCGAATCCCATTAATCGTTTCTCGATTTTGGTGCTGCAAATTTACAGCTTTTTTTTATATCCACAACTATGCTCCCATATTTTTATCAAATTCTTTAAGGAATCATATTTGTTTACCGATGTTTTATTTTAATTTTGCAAAGACAATTTTTCATAAGAATGTCGGAGTATAATCAACGAAAATAAATCATATAATAATGTATAGAACGAATACGTGCGGAGAATTGCGGTTGAACCATGTCGGCCAAAAGGTAACGTTGGCAGGGTGGGTACAACGCAGTCGCAAAATGGGCGGAATGACATTTGTCGATCTGCGAGACAGATATGGTATCACACAGTTGGTCTTTAATCAAGAAACAGATGCCGATTTATGCGATAAAGCGAATAAATTGGGGCGTGAGTATGTCATACAGGTGACCGGTACGGTAACGGAACGGTCAAGCAAAAATGCCAATCTGCCGACCGGTGAAATAGAAATCATAGCCGAAAATTTGGTCGTGTTGCATACCGCAGAGACACCGCCTTTTACCATCGAAGACGAATCGGACGGAGGAGACGATATTCGCATGCAGTATCGTTATCTCGATTTGAGACGATCGGTAGTACGCCGTAATCTCGAATTACGTCACAAGATGGCATTCGAAGTCCGCCGTTATCTCGACGAATTAAATTTCTTGGAGGTGGAGACTCCGGTGTTGATCAAGTCTACTCCCGAAGGGGCTCGTGATTTTGTAGTGCCTTCAAGAATGAATCCGGGAGAGTTTTACGCGCTCCCTCAATCGCCCCAAACATTGAAACAGTTATTGATGGTATCGGGATTCGACCGTTATTTCCAAATCGTGAAATGTTTTCGTGACGAGGATTTACGGGCAGACCGTCAGCCCGAGTTTACTCAGATAGACTGTGAAATGTCTTTTGTCGAGCAAGAAGATGTTTTGAATATTTTTGAAGGTATGATTAAACACCTGTTCAAAAAGATTCGTGGCATTGAGTTCAACGAACCGTTTTTGCGTATGACATGGGCCGACGCCATGAAATACTATGGCAGCGATAAACCCGATATGCGCTTCGGTATGAAATTCGTTGAAATGAAAGATTTAACCGAAGGACATAATTTTGTGGTGTTCGATAGTGCCGAGTATGTGGGCGGTATCTGTGCCGAAGGGTGTGCGACATATACCCGTAAGCAACTCGATGAATTGACCGAGTTCGTCAAACGTCCACAAATAGGAGCCAAAGGGTTGGTCTATGTCCGTTTCGATGAAAACGGCACGCCAAAGTCATCGGTCGACAAATTTTATTCGGCAGACGATTTGAAAAAGTGGGGTGAAAGGTTCGGCGCAAAACCGGGCGACCTGTTGTTGATATTAGCTGGTCCTGCGATGAAAACCCGTAAGGCTCTTTGTGAGCTGCGGCTGGAAATGGGCTCTCGTTTGGGGTTGCGGGATAAAGATACGTTTGCACCCTTGTGGGTTATCGATTTTCCCTTGTTCGAATGGGACGAGGAGACCCAGCGCTTCTATGCCATGCATCACCCGTTTACTTCCCCGAAAGCGGAAGATATCCCTCTATTGGATAGCGATACCGGAGCCGTCAGAGCGAACGCTTACGACATGGTTATCAACGGTGTCGAATTGGGTGGCGGGTCTATCCGTATACACGACAGTGAATTGCAAGACCATATGTTCCGTTTGCTGGGATTTACCGAAGAGCAAGCATTGGATCAGTTTGGCTTCTTAATCAATGCATTCAAGTATGGAGCTCCACCTCACGGAGGTTTGGCGTTCGGTTTGGATCGTCTAGTCTCTATGTTCGCCGGATTAGATTCTATACGGGACTGTATCGCATTCCCCAAAAACAATTCCGGTCGAGATGTTATGCTTAATGCACCTTCTGTTTTGGCGGAATCCCAGTTAGAAGAACTGTGTATAAAAGTGAACCCGAAGAATTAGAGATTCGTGATAATAGTTAACGATATCATAAAAGCGATAGAATCGGTCGCTCCATTGAATTGGCAAGAATCCTATGATAATGCGGGATTGCAAGTGGGCGGTCGGTTTCAATCGGTTTCGGGTGCGGTTGTTTGTCTCGATGTCACGGAAGCCGTAGTCGACGAAGCTATCTCTATGGGATATAATTTGATTATATCTCACCATCCTTTACTCTTCAAGGGATTGAAATCGATAACGGGGAATAGTTATGTCGAGAGGATTGTCATTAAAGCTATTCAACACAACATAGCCATTTATGCAGCCCATACCAATCTCGACAATGCCCCGGAGGGGGTATCTTACAGAATGGCTCGGAAACTGGGATTGACCTCGATTCGAGTTTTAGACCCGTTATGCGGCCGACTGATAAAATTGGTTGCCTATGTACCTTCGACTCATGTCGAGAGCGTAAGAAGCGCTCTTTTTGAAGCAGGAGCCGGTCATATAGGAAACTATGACAAGTGTAGTTTCGGACAAGAAGGGACAGGGACGTTTCGTGCGGGAACCTATGCTAATCCATATTGCGGTACGATAGGGGAGTTTCACCGGGAACAAGAGACGCGCTTGGAAGTGATAGTTCCTATACATGTACAAGAAGCGGTTATCGATGCGCTGAAAAGGAGCCACCCGTATGAAGAACCGGCATTCGATTTGATTCCGTTATCCAACCGATGGGAACAAGTCGGGAGCGGTGTTGTAGGAGCCTTACCGGAACCTGTCGATGAAGTGTTGGTCTTGGAAAAGCTGAAAGAAATTTTTAAGGCCGGTTGCGTAAAACATTCTCCGTTGCATAACCGAAAAATTTCACGAATAGCATTATGTGGAGGAGCCGGAGCCTCATTGATGACAAAAGCTGTCATAGCCGGAGCCGATATGTTTGTTACAGGAGAGATTCGTTATCACGACTATTTCGAATTTGAATCTCATATACTATTGGCCGAAATCGGTCATTATGAGAGCGAACAATATACAAAAGAAATTTTTTGTGAGATAATTCAAAAAAAATTCCCTACCTTTGCAATCCATTCTACACAGGTAGATACAAATCCGATAAATTATTTGTAAAGTATGGCTACTGACAAAACAAAAGCAGAGAAAGAATATACAGTGGAGGAGAAGTTGAAAACACTGTATGATTTGCAAACCATTCTTTCGGAAATCGATAGAATAAAAACATTGAGGGGTGAGCTTCCTCTTGAAGTTCAAGACCTTGAAGATGAGATTGCAGGTCTTGAAACTCGTATCAAAAACTTTCATACAGAAATAGAAGACCTTAAAGCTGCTGTGTCGGCTAAAAAAGTAGAAATACAAAATGCCCAAACGCTTATAGAGAAATATACCAAGCAGCAGGATAATGTGCGGAATAATCGAGAATTTGATTTTCTGTCGAAAGAAATCGAATATCAAACGCTTGAAATTCAATTGTGCGAAAAACGTATCAATGAATTTATCGCAGCACAAGAGGCCAAGAGTAATGAAGTCGCAGCTTCGGAGGAGATTTTACAGGATCGCCAGCATATTTTGAACGAAAAGAAAAGCGAACTTGATGAAATTGTTTCGGAGACCAAACAAGATGAAGAAAAGCTGAGGGAAAAGGCCAAGAAACTTGAAAATAAAGTGGAGCCTCGTTTGTTGTCTGCATTTAAGAGAATTCGTAAGAACGCACGCAATGGTTTGGCAGTGGTTTATATTCAACGCGATTCTTGTGGAGGGTGTTTCAATCGTATTCCACCTCAAAGACAGCTCGATATCAAAATGCGTAAGAAAATTATCGTTTGTGAATATTGCGGACGTATTATGATTGATCCGGAACTTGCGGGAGTGAAAGATGTAAATTAGTAGAATTAAAATTATTTTTATAAGAAAAAGGTCATTCTGAAAATGAATGACCTTTTTTTGTCTGACTTTATCACCCGTTTTAACAGGGTTATTTTGCTATTTATTAAGAAAAGACACGTTGACTAAGTGCTTCCAAAGCTCGCTTTTTATCATCACGACGCATAACGAACGACACATCGCAGTTATCTCCGTAAGAGATCATTCGTACAGGAATATCTTTTAAGGCTTCGACTATTTGATGTTCAAAGCCCACATTATACCATTTCAGATCACCCACAACACAAATAATTACCATATCATCTTCGACCGAAACATCGGCATATCGTTCCAGCATAGAGATTATTTTCGGCAAATGTATCTTATTGTCGATTGATAAAGATATTTCCACATTAGACGTTACGACCAAATCGATAGGTGTATGGGATTGTGCAAAGCAGTGAAATATTTTTTCGAGGAAACGGTAACACGGTATTTTATAATGAGAGCGCAACTTAATATAAGTGACGTTATCTTTGGCTGCAACAGCCTTTATTTTCCCGGTGTCGGCAGTATCGGAAATAAGCGTTCCCGGGGCTTGGGGATTCATAGTGTTGAGTAACCTTACAGGGATATTTTTTAATTTGGCCGGAAGGATACATGTCGGATGCAAAATCTTTGCACCGAAATAAGCGAGTTTGGAGGCTTCGTCAAAAGTCAGAGTACGCACTGGTGCTGTTGTCGATACTACTCTTGGGTCGTTGTTGTGTAGTCCGTCTATGTCGGTCTATATTTGTATCTCACATGCATTCAAGGCAGAACCCAATAATGATGCAGTATAATCGCTACCGCCTCGTTGCAGGTTGTCTATTTCACCGGATACGTTACGACAAATATAACCTTGCGTAATAAACAACCGATTATTGGGATAGTGTTTTAATAATTTGCATACATTCCTTTTGATAAAGTGTATATCGGGCTCTCCGTTTCTGTCGGTACGCATGAACTCAATCGCAGGAAGCAGAACCGACACGATTCCAATTTCTTTCAAATAAATATGCATCAGTCGAGTTATCAGTAATTCGCCCTGTGACAGTATAATTTTTTCTTGTTTTGAAGAAATGGGAGATTGAGCTATTGTTTGTAGCGATGAAAAAGAGCACAGAATAAACTTTTTAGCTTCTTCTATGCTCTTTGCAGAAAGATAGAGCTTATCGGCGACTTCGATATACTTGCTTTCCAAACGCTTAATGTCTCGCTGTGCACCGTCGATATCTCCATTAAATAGTAATGAGGCTATTTCTGCTAATGAATTGGTCGTGCCCGACATTGCCGATAGTACGACCAGATTCAACTCATTATTACAAATAAGATTTGCTACATGTTTGATTCTCTCGACGGTTCCTAATGAAGTTCCTCCGAATTTCAAGATTTTGAATTTCTCTTGTTTACGATCCATTTTCTGCTTTTCCATTTCTCACACGTCTCTATTACAGAGTTTTCGTTTTATACTTTGCAATTAAAATACCATAGTTTGAAATTTATATAATTGTTTGATTTATAATTAATTATTAAATTCAAATATAAAGGCGATATTTCCAAAATGGAAAAAGACCATATCGTTATGATAGATACGGTCTTTTTGTGATTACATTTACAAAGTATACCGAGTATTGATCAATTGATTCGTACCGGCTGTATAGGTTGCTGTTTTATCAAATCGAGTGGAACCGCTTGATATTTTACACGATTAAAATCGATGGCTTTCAAGTCTATGCAACGAATATCGCTATTATACATAGTACGATAATAAATGACTCTGTGTGTAAGATCTGTCGATGATGTCCATTGTGTGGCACTCGGTATATCGGTAGGCGTTTCACTTTCAGAAAACTCTATACCGATAGGTATATCAAAGTTGTTCAAAATGTGAAAGCTCTGTATAACAGCTTCTATTGCTGTCTCTTTTTGTGGAGAAGAAGTCTGGTAAAAAGCGGCACGTATGAATCTCGATGGGGGAGTGACATCACCGGGAATGCCGAGGAAACCACTGCCTGCACCAAATGAGGAGAGTTTTATATTTCCGAGTGTCCTCGGATTAGTAGTCCCGGGATAAAGATTGATGTAATTATTCAGATTGGTCATATGCCAGTCAAAACCGGGAGAATTGGTAAGTACTCCTAATGTATTTTCATAGAAATTAGGTTGACCATCAACAATCTCCAATACGATTTGCTTTCCTGTAATATCTGCCATTCTCCAATGAACGGTTGAGGCTCTCGGGTCAATCGGCACGATGTGTATCTTTTTTATAGCTTTCATAGCTTCGTCTACCGTTGAAAAGTTTCCCAATATCCATGATACTAATTGTAAATCGGCTATACTGGAATCTTTCAGTTTGGAATCATAGTCTTCATATCGACCATATCCGGGAAAATAAAATAATCCGGCAGATAGTCCAGCCTCGTTTAGTCCCTCTGCCACAAATTCCTTTTGTTCGACGGATAACCCGATATAACCGTAACGAGCTGTAAATTTCATTCCCGATCGCTCTCCTCCGGGAATATAGGAATACTGTTCGTAACCACGAGGAACGACAACATATTGGCTATTTAAATCGCTGCCGCCCCATTCGATTGTTCGGGCAAGAATCATAGAATTATCTTTTGTTGTTAAAGTAATGCCGGTACAAGCTTCTGAGACATGAACTTGAAATAGAATGATAACAACCGTTATCCATAAAGAAAGTAATTTTTTCATTTTTTTGTTATGTTTAATTGAGATGGGAATAAAGTATAAAAAGAAATGCATTTATAATTGTCAGAATTCAAATATACTTAATTTTTTAATATTAACAAGATATCTTTGTTATTATGAGTATAAAGCTGGCTATAAAATGTCAGTTTATTTTTAAACATTCTTTATCTCTAAATTGTTTTGCCAATAATTTGAAATACGAGGTAAAGCTATTCAGAGAAATATAGTACATTTGTACTAAATGTAAATTTTATGCTTTGGTGTAAACCAAGTTTTACGTACTTTTACCTCGATTACAATTTGTATGATGAATAGGTTTATTTGTATTCCTTTATGTCTCTTTTTGTTGAGTGTCTGCAATCCGAAAAAAAACGAGCGACCAAATGGGTGGTATTATATCACCGATCGTGTAGAAGACAGTATTTCTTCAGAACCTATCGTAACTATTAATGATTTTGAAGAAATAAAATTAGATTCGGCAGAAAACTTAAAAGGTAAGTTCATATATCAAATTACGGGCCATGTAGCTGCTGATTGTGTAGAAAAGTGGGCAGACGCAACAGAGCATTCGATAGGGAAACGAATTGGATTTGTTTTTCAAGATGAAGTTATTTGTACTCCCTGTATCAATTGCCGCATAGAGACCGGTAGTTTTGCTATATCTGCCCAAGATACAGATATAAAATCTATATATTGGCAAATTGTTCGAAAAATTCACAGCCGATAAGACGGAATCCTATCGGCTGTGCCTCTATAATAAATTATACAGATTAGAATCGGAAACTAACATATAGGTATGCGCCTGATACTTTCCAATCTTGATTTTCTTCATCTATCTTATACGAAGTCGTACCCCAACGATATTCAGCACCAAGAGATATAACTTTGTATGAAGCTGCTAAACCTGTATTAAAATAAGATCCATAGTTCATCAGGAAATCACTGTCTTGATTATATGCGACGGAGAAAGTCGGATCATAACGGAAATATACGTTTATTTTTAAGAAATCGACCGGATTAATCGTGATAGAAGGACCAAACTGCATTCCGATTTCAGCTTTATAAATATCTCCGCCGTCTTCAAAATCACTTTCTTCTACGGTATATTTTGCTGCTGCTATATCGAAGACTGTCCAATCCAATCCGAATTTCAACATTCCGAAAAGAGGCTTTTTGTGCAAATAATAAGTATTCCCTCGGTTTATAGCCACAGCAAAATCACTATTTAATTTTTCTAAGCCATTACCCCGGGTTAATGAAGGCATACCATAAGAAATATTGAAGTATTTTTTTCTTCCCCAAATTTTTTCTTGTTTAGCCATGTAATCAAGTTTTGTATTCATTTCTTAGGTAAGATTCTCAATTTTTGTATTAAGGCTATCTACTTGTAAATTCAATGTTTTATTTTGGCCCCGATATATAAAAAGCGAATCTTTTAATAAATCGTTTTCTTCTGATAAATTTTTATATTTACCGAGAAGTGTTTTCTGCTCTTTAATCAATGAGTCTTTACTGGCTTTTAGTAATACATTTTGATTTTTAAGTGTACTGTTGTCTTTCGATAAAGCACTATTTACCGAAGACTTTTCATCGATTACTTTGTGCATAATACCGATGGAATCTTTCAGCATTTGGTTCTGCTTCTTTAAGGTTTGAGCCGATACAACCTGGCATATCGGCATACAAATTAGAAATAAAAATACTATCTTTTTCATGATTTGAGATTTTTCTGCAAAAATAATAATAAAAAACAAAATGAAAATCACATGATAATCGTTATTCTTTTAATTTTTTTTAATCGATGAGAATTTGTAATATAGATAAGTAATGTACATTTGTACAAAAATTACACATTCATATGAGACTTAATCACGTTGCACTATGGGCAGACGATATCGAATCGGTTCGTCTTTTTTATATGAAATATTTCGGCGCTTTATGCAATGACAGATATGTCAATGAATCCAAGAAATTTACTTCTTATTTTTTATCTTTTGATGAGGGAACAGCTTGTCTTGAATTAATGAATCGTCCTGATATTTTAGATATGCCTTTCAACCGAGGCCAAGTGAAAGGTTTGGCCCATTTGTCTATATCGGTAGGTAGTCAAGAAGCTGTCGACGAGCTTACCCGACGTTTGCAAACCGATGGATATACGGTTATAGGACAACCTCGGCTTACCGGTGATGGATTTTATGAGAGTACTATACTCGACCCGGAAGGTAACAATGTCGAAATTACCGAATGATAAATTAGTAAATCCCAATCAACTGATAAAAATTTCGGGTATCACAGACTGAGTGTCGGGAATAGAATATTTTTCTAACAGATGAAAGCAGTGTCGTTGAGAACGGAGCTTTGCTTCCCGACTTTGAACATAGTGATTTTCTAAATTTTCGTCTATATAACAAGCCTTGACATTATCTTGCAGTTGAAGGGATATAATTGATAATATTTCATTTTTTATGCTTTGGTCGAATATGGGAACAGCAGTCTCAATGCGTCTGTTCAAGTTCCGTCGCATCCAATCTGCCGAAGAAAGGTACATATCCTCATGTCCACCAGCGTAAAAATACCAAATACGCGCATGTTCCAAATAAGAATCTATTATGCGAATCATACGGATATTGCGACTGTAAGGTTGGTTAGGAACTAAGCAATTAATACCTCTTACGATCAAATCTATATGTACACCCGCTTCGCTGGCATCATAAAGAGCATTTATCATATTCGTATCATGCAGCCCATTCATTTTTAATATAATATGGGCTTTCCGACCTTGACGAGCCTCTTCGATCTCAAAATTTATCTTCTGTTTCAACACATCGACCATGTTGAATTGAGCGACCAATAAAGTTTGGAAATATCGGTCGTTTGACGAGCCGTCTAAAATGGAAAATAATTTATCCAATTCGCTGGTAATTTCCCTATTTATAGTGAACAAACCCATATCCGAATAAATTCGAGCCGTATTTTCATTAAAATTCCCTGTACTTAAAAACGCATAAGCTTGTGGCTGATTTTTGTGAAGTGTAGAACATTTGATTAATAATGCTTTTGCATGCACTTTTAATCCGGGAGTACTATACACCACGCGAATCCCAGATTTTCTCATCAATTCGGAAGTTATGATATTATTTTCCTCGTCGAACCGTGCCTTTATCTCTACATATACAGTTACTTGTTTTCCCTTTTGTGCAGCATAAAGTAAACGATCTATGATTTCGGAATTTTCAGCGACACGGTATTGAGTGAGTTTTATGTCGGTAACATTAGGATTATCGGCAGCCTCGGTAAGAAAACGGGTTAAATAACTAAACGACTGATATGGAAAATGAATTAGAAAATCCCGTTGCCGAATAACTTCGAACATGGTTGGTGCTCTGTCGAATGCCGGTATCTGCATAGGCGAGGGGAGTACTTCGCTTAATTCTTTTCCGGTTAGATTCGGTAACTTCGATAAATCTTCCAAATTAAGGTATCTCCCTGATCGAATACATTGTCCGTGAGGAATATCATAGGCATCGCAAATGTATTGCAGCATATCTAAGGGCATGCAGCCATCGTAAACCAGTCGATTGGCATTCCCTATTTTTCTCTTTTTTACGCGCTTGCGTACCGCATCGACGATGTTCGCTACCTCTTTGGCTTCTATGGAAAAATCTGCATCGCGAGAGACTCTTATCGCATAGTGAGAATCGATAATAAATCCGGGAAATACGACGTCTAAATTTAAGGCGATCATATCGTCGATAAACATCAGATAATTTTTGCCATCGTGAGGTGTGAGATTTATGAAACGAGGTACTTTACTAAATGGTATCTTTATTTGGGCATAAAACGGTTGTCTATCGGGATCTCCTTTCTTGTACATTTTTATGGCCAAATAAAGTCGATTATCTCGTAAAAAAGAGACAATATCATTTTTTAGTATCAAGACCGGTTGTAGAAAGGGGAATACCTCTTCTTTAAAGAAATTACGGATCTCTTCTCGATGACAATTTTCTATTTGTTCGTTATGATACAATACCATTCCTTCTTTTTCAAGTTCAGGTATAATCTCGTTGAAAAAAAACTTATTGAAAATATCTACTTGCCGATTTACTTCTTGATTGATTGCACTCAGTGTATTTTCGGCCTGTCGTTTATCCTCGATGCTTTGCAGTGGATCAGATAGTATTTGGTGATATTCCGATACTCTCACTCTATAAAATTCTTCTTGGTTGGACTGATAGATAGACAAAAATTTTATTCGGTCAAATAACGGAACCGTATGATCCATAGCTTCCATTAATACTCTGTAATTAAAAGAAAGCCAACTTATATCGCGTTTAAAATATTTTCGAACATTTTCCATAGTGGTTTATGTTGATTAAGTAACGGTAAATATACAAATAATGTACGTTTGTACAAATTTTTTTCTAAATTTGCACATAGGCTATTAATGGTACAAACAAACTTCTCTCAATAAAAAAATAATGGAGAATGGATCATAAATCTTTTTTGATACAATTACAATCCCGATTGGGCAAAGATAAAGGAGAAATCGACAGCTACATGTCTGCATTTCTTCAAATTTTGAAGGAACGTTGTTCTCAGATGGACACTGTGGCAATACAAGGATTCGGGTTATTCGAGCCCAAAAAGAAATTAGAACGAGTAGTCGTGAATCCGTCAACCGGTAAGCGTATGCTTGTCCCTCCCAAGATGATTTTGTCATTTAAACCGGGGAGTGCTATTAAAACTAAACTTAAAATGTTGTCTTCCAAATGAACGAAAAAATATCTTTTCCCGATTTGGTTGGATTGCTTTCTTCAAAGATGAATATCACGAAGAAAGAAGCTGAAACTTTTTTGAAAGAATTTTTTACTGTTTCAACAGAAGTCATAACTTCCGGTGAAGAGTTGAGAATAAACGGGTTAGGTTTATTTAAACCTATATGGGTAGAAGCCCGAGGAAGTATCAATGTTCAAACCGGAGAACCTGTGGAGATACCGGGGCACTATAAACTGTCTTTTATTCCTGATAAAGTACTGCGTGAAGCTGTTAATGCCCCATTTTCCAGCTTTTCTGTCGAAGTCCTCAATGATCATGTGCCGATTGAGGATATGACGGCCGTTCCAAGTCAAGATATAGATGAAAATAACGACATTTGTAATACCGAAAATGTAGAACTACAAGATTCAAAAGAAATTCGAGAAAAAGAAGAGGAAGATGAACCCATAGAACCGGCTCATGAATATATTCAGGAAGATAAATCAGCCGATGAAGAATCTTCTGAATCTACTGTATCATCACAGGAAATAGAGAAATTTCAAGAGGAAATTATTCAACCCGAATCAGAGACGAAAGTAGAAGAAAAAGAGGAAGATTGTTATGAAGATTATTTGCGGAAATCGGCTTCTCGAAAATCATTCTGGTGGGGTGTACTGTCCGCATTCGGCATTATTATAATATGCTTGGCCGGAGGTATATTTTTTATGGGAAATGATAGCCCTTATGTTGTGAAAATCGGAGAATATACTCTGTCTTTGGGAAAGCAGTCGATCGATTCGCGACCCATGAACAACAATCCCGAATCGGTTGTTCTACCGGAAAATAAAGATACACTTTCAGAAATGGAAAAGGATTCTGTCCTTAAAGACTCGGTAATCTCGGTTTCTCCCCTCGCAGCACCTGAGGTCAAGCCGGTTATAGAAACTATTCGATCAGGAGTATTTCTGACGACATTGGCTCGAAAATATTTTGGGCATAAGGCATTTTGGGTGTATATTTATGAAGAAAACAAGGACGTGATTAAAAATCCTAATCAAGTTCCGATTGGGACTCGTTTAACCATTCCAAGTGCATCGAAATATGATATTGATGCAAACAATAGGACTTCTGTCGAGAACGCTAAGGCATTAGCCGCGAAAATACAGAGTCGTTATGAATAAATACCGACCGAGTCGTTAGCTGAATAAGTTAGCGACTTAGTCTTTTTTAAGTGAATAGTTAGCCATTTTTAACATGATTGGGTATATATAGAACCAGTGTATGGCTAATTTTGCGACAGAGAAAGTCAAAAAACGTATAAATTAAAAATACAAAAAGATAAAACGTATGAGTGAAACAGTAGATATTCGGGAGTTGAACGATCTGATCGCCAGTAAAAGTTCGTTCGTGAATATGATAACACAAGGCATGGATCAAGTTATTGTCGGTCAAAAACATTTGGTGGATTCACTGATGATAGGATTGTTATCCAACGGACATATCTTGCTTGAAGGTGTACCGGGTCTGGCAAAAACTTTGGCTATAAAAACATTGGCTTCTCTCATTGATGCAAAATATAGCCGAATACAATTCACGCCCGATTTACTGCCTGCCGATGTCATGGGTACGATGATATATAGTCAGGCAAAAGAGCAATTTCAAATCAAGAAAGGTCCTATTTTCGCCAATTTTGTTTTAGCAGATGAAATTAACCGGGCTCCTGCAAAAGTACAAAGTGCGCTATTAGAGGCCATGCAGGAACGTCAGGTTACCATTGGTGAGCAGACGTTTAAATTAGACGATCCGTTTTTGGTTATGGCTACTCAGAACCCGATAGAGCAAGAAGGTACATATCCGTTACCAGAGGCACAGGTGGACCGTTTTATGCTTAAAGTAATTATCGGATATCCTAAAAAAGAAGAAGAAAAACTCATTATACGTCAGAATATAAGCGGACGAAAAATAGATATTAAACCTGTTCTGCAACCGTCTGAGATTATTGAAGCGAGAGAGATTGTCCAAAAAGTTTATATAGATGAAAAAATAGAACGGTATATTGTCGATATCGTATTTGCAACACGTTTCCCCCAAGATTATGGTTTGGGAGAACTGAAAGAAATGATATCATTCGGAGCCTCTCCTCGTGCATCTATTAGTCTGGCCTTAGCCGCCCGGGCTTATGCATTTTTAAAACAACGGGGCTATGTTATTCCCGAAGATGTGCGTGCCGTTTGTCACGATGTATTGCGTCATCGTATCGGGTTGAGCTACGAAGCCGAGGCCAACAATATGACCGCAGAAGAAATTATTAGTGAAATACTCAATAAGGTAGAAGTTCCCTAAACGATGTTCGGGATATAATTTATGGAAACCAGTGAGCTGTTAAAAAAAGTTCGTCATATCGAGATAAAGACGAGAGGGCTTTCCCGTAATATATTTGCGGGACAATACCATTCGGCTTTTAAAGGTCGGGGTATGGCGTTCTCCGAGGTCCGAGAATATCAGTATGGCGATGACGTAAGAGATATAGACTGGAACGTGACGGCACGTTACAATAAACCTTACGTGAAAGTATTTGAAGAAGAAAGGGAATTGACAGTCATGCTTTTGGTCGATGTCTCTGCCAGTAGAAATTTTGGAGCGGTAGGAGAGGCCAAACGTGAGATGATGGCCGAAGTCGCTGCAACTATTGCATTCTCGGCTATACAAAACAACGATAAGATAGGTATGATATTTTTTTCCGATAAGATAGAAAAATTCATACCCCCCAAAAAGGGCCGCAAGCATATTTTGTATATCATACGAGAACTTATAGACTTCCAACCCGAGAGTACAGGAACCAATATAAGTTTGGCTCTGGAATATATGACAAACGCGATCAAGAAACGATGCACGACATTTTTGATTTCTGATTTCGTAGACGGGAACGATTATAAAAATGCTTTATCGATAGCTAACCGTCGTCACGATTTGGTGGCAATACAAGTATATGACCGACGTGAAACTCAATTACCCGATGTAGGATTGATTAAACTCCAAGATTCCGAGCGAGGGTGTGAGCAGTGGGTAGATTCGTCTTCGGCAAACGTGCGAAACCGATATGCCGCTTGGTGGAATTCGAGACAAGAAAGAATGCTTTCGACTTTACGTAAAAGTAGAGTCGATTTAGCGACTATCGCAACAAACGATGATTTTGTCGTAGCCCTTATGACTCTCTTCAAGCGAAGAGGGTAGATTAAAAATCTATGTATATATGAAAAGAAGGTATATAATATTACAGTTGTTAGGTCTTTGTTCTGTATTGCCGGTATTTATGGCAACTGTATCTGCCCAGAATAATATAGTCGTGCGAGCCCAAATGGATTCTGCTGCTATTATGATGGGAGATCAAACTACGGTGCGATTAGAGGTTTCTCAGGATAAAGATAAATTTGTGAGGTTACCCATTATTCAAGATACGCTTGTTACAGGCGTAGAAGTGTTGAAGGTGTCCAAACCCGATACGATTGATTTGAAAAACAATCGGATACAAATAAATAATGAAGTTCTTGTCACCTCGTTCGATTCGGGACTTTATTATCTACCTCCGTTCAAATATGTCATAGAAGACGATACTTTCGAGACTCAGGCGTTGAGTCTCAAAGTAGTACCGGTTCCGGTTGATACAACTCATGCAGAGTTCGATATAAAAGGAGTAGATGCACCACCTTTCGTATTGATGGATTACATTCCGTCGTGGGTAATATATTTATTGGTCGCTTTAATCGTCATAGCGGCAGGAATATATGCATATTGGCGTTGGGGCCGGCGGAAAAAAGGCGAAGAAACTATCGATGAAAAAATGTTGGTCCCGCCTTATGACCGGGCAATACAAGCTTTACACGAATTAAAGGACTCTAAACTTTGGCAACAAGGTCAGGAGAAGGCCTATTATACGACTTTAACGGAGATTCTTAGAGAGTATATCGACGAACGATTTCATATCAATGCAATGGAAATGACCTCTTCTCAAATTATTGAAACATTGCATCGTAACGAAGAGACAAAAGCTGTCAATCGGCAATTACGAGATATTCTTGAAATGGCCGATTTCGTGAAGTTCGCAAAAATGAGACCCCTGCCGGACGACAATGAGCAGGTAATGCGTTATGCCGAGACTTTTGTTGAAGAGACTAAACCGGAAGAAAAGGCTCCTGAATCCGAGAATCAGACTTCCGAAAAAACGGAATGAAAAGAGATGTTGAACGAAGGTTGATAACAGCCTTTAAAATAATTTGAAAATGGTATTTGCGAATCCTTTATATTTACTTCTGTTGTTATTGATTATACCGGTAATAGCATGGTATATTCTTAAACAGAAGCGTATGCAGGCTGCACTACAAGTCTCTACGACACAGCCATTCGATAAAATGCCGCGTACATACAAAATTTACCTGCGGCATTTCAATTTTGTTTTACGCGTTTTGGCAGTGGTTCTTTTGATTATTGCATTAGCTCGTCCCCAATCTACCGATAGCTGGCAAAATTCCTCTACCGAAGGAGTGGATATAGTGCTTGCCCTTGACATTTCTGGAAGTATGTTAGCCCGCGATTTCAAACCGGATAGAGTAGAGGCGGCAAAAGATGTAGCTGCACAGTTTGTTTCCGGTAGAGAGCACGACAATATAGGCTTGGTGATCTTCGCCGGGGAAAGTTTTACCATGTGTCCGATGACAACAGATCATGCCGTCCTTCTTAATTTAATGAAAGATGTCCATTGCGGTATGGTCGACGATGGAACCGCAATCGGTGATGGTTTGGCAACCGCTATTAACAGAATAAAAGACGGACCAGCCAAGTCGAAGACAATCATACTGCTGACCGATGGTACGAACAATGCCGGTGATATTGCACCGGCGACCGCAGCACAAATAGCGAAGTCGTTTGGAATCCACGTTTATACGATAGGGGTGGGAACAAAAGGATTAGCGCCTACACCGGTTCAGACACCGTATGGCATTACATATCAGAATATGCCGGTCGAAATGGACGAAGAGGCCTTGAAGCAAATTGCAGAGACAGCAGACGGAAAATATTTCAGGGCAACGAACAAAAACGTCCTCAAAGGTATTTTTGAGGAAATAGATAAATTGGAGAAAACGAAGCTAACAGTTAAAGAATTCAGTGTAAAAGAGGAAGAATACACTATTTGGGCATTAATGGCTCTCTTATGCTTAGGTTTGGAAATTGTTCTTCGTCATACGTTATTGAAAAATATTCCTTAAACAGAAGTTGATTATGTTTCGATTTGCACAACCTGAATACCTATATTTATTGATCATTGTTCCTATATTGTGGGGACTGTTTATCTATGGGCGTTATCGGTCCCGACGTAATTTGGCCAAGTACGGTAATCCGTCGGTGCTGGCTCCTTTGATGACCGATGTCTCAAAATATAAACCGTGGATTAAATTTATTATTCAACAATTGGCGTTTATTGTCATTGTATTTATGTTGGCGCGGCCCCAATTCGGCTCTAAACTCGAAACCGTAAAGAAACAAGGAGTCGAAATTATGATAGCGCTAGACGTCTCCAATTCGATGATGGCGAAGGATATAGCGCCTAATCGATTGGAAAAAGCAAAGATGATGTTGTCAAAACTCGTAGATGAATTGGACAACGACAAGATAGGTCTTATTGTTTTTGCAGGAGATGCTTATACTCAGTTACCGATTACATCGGATTTTGTGTCGGCTAAAATGTTTTTAAATACCATTAATCCCGATATGGTTCCGACACAAGGTACAGCTATTGGTCGGGCTATTTCTACTGCGATGAATTCATTTACACCCAACGAAGGGGTAGATAAAGCAATCATTGTCATAACCGATGCAGAAAATCATGAAGACGATGCTGTTCAAATGGCAAAAGCTGCGGCCGAAAAAAATATTAAAGTAGATGTAATCGGTATCGGGTCGTTGGAAGGTGTTCCTATCCCGACCGGGAACAGTGAAAATAACTTTATTAAAGACAGAGACGGTAATGTAGTTATTTCGAAATTGAACGAGTCTCTCGGCCAAGAAATAGCAAAGGCAGGAACTGGTATTTATGTTCGAGCCGATAATACCAATAGTGCATTGAGAGCCTTGACCTCAGAAGTAAAGAAAATGAAAAAAGCCGATATTGAGAGTAAGGTCTATTCGCAATATGATGAACAATTTCAGGGGCTGGCGTGGATAGCATTGTTATTATTAATAGTAGATGTGTTTATTGTAGACAGAAAGAACAGTTGGTTAAAAAAGATAACCTTCTTTTCATAAATATGTTGAGATATGAAATCTATCAGATATATAATGTATTTTGTGTTGATGAGCATGACAATGAGTTTGCTCGCACAAGAGAATGCACAGGCTGTTGCGCAAGGTGAAAATAAAATAGATGAAAAAGTCGAACGCAATACGATTAGAAAAGGGAACGGATTATTTAACGATAAAAAATATACCGAAGCTGAGATCGAATACCGTAAAGCTCTGGAAGCTAACCCTTCGTCGGAAATTGCAACATACAATTTAGGTGCGGCGCTTTACAAACAGCAGAAATGGAATGATTCTCGCAACGAATATAGAAAAATCGTACAAGCATCGTCCGATTCTTTACGAGCAGCACACGCTTGGCATAATCTTGGAAACATATCGTTCCAAGAAAAAAATTATGCTCAAAGTATAGAAGAATATAAAAATGCTCTCCGACGAAATCCGAAGGACGACGAGACGCGTTACAACCTCAGATTGGCACAATTGCTGTTAAAGAAACAACAACAAGAGCAACAAAATCAAGATAAAAACGACGACAAAGACCAGCAAGATAAGAACAAAGATCAACAAAAAGACCAAAAGCAAGATCAACAAGAGCAAAACAACAATCAAAATAACCAAGATAAAAATAAAGATCAACAAGAACAAAATAAACCACAGCAGCAACAACCACAACAATCTCAAATGTCGAAAGAGAATGCACAACAAATTCTCGATGCGATTCAACAGGACGAACGAGATACACAAGAAAAAGTCCAAAAAGCGCTGATGCAGCAACAAAAACGTAGAAAGACCGATAAAGAATGGTAGAATCATATAACATAGTTATATAAATAGTTATGAGAAGATATTTAATAATGTTTGGGGCTTTGGTCTGTATGGCAACTCTGTGGGCCGATAATGTGCGGTTTGCAGTAGATGGCCCCAGACAAGTGATACAAGGGCAACAATTCCAATTGGAATATACTTTGTATAATGCATCAGGTAAAGATTTGAGGTTACCTGAATTTTCTGGCTGTAAAGTATTATATCAAGGAACGAGCTCAGGCACGAGTGTATCTGTTGTAAACGGTAATGTCGATAGACAAACAACTGAAACACATGTAATTACTTTGAGAGCGGAAAAAGAAGGTAGCTACACTTTTGCACCGGCTACAATCTCGGCCGATGGGCGTACTTTTTCTACCAATACATGGAAGTTAACGATACTTCCTCCCGATAAAACATCGTCCTCGGCAGGCGGTGCTTCGAGACAGTCGATGGGAGAAGAAGCTGGAAATACGGAATTATTTATTCGGACTGTACTTTCGAAGACAAAAGTATATGAACAAGAAGCATTGTTGGCAACGATAAAATTATACACTCGGGCATCGGGTGTACAAGCAGAGAATTATAGCTTCCCTTCATTCGAAGGATTTGTGGTACAGGATATAGACTTACCTCAAAACACGTCGTTCGAATTGGAAAATTACAATGGGGTGAACTATAAAATGGCGATTTTGAAACAATGCCTTTTGTTCCCTCAACGTACCGGGAAAATAACTATAAATCCGGGAAAATTCGAATTTCAAGTAGAAACATACCAGCTCGTTAATGGACCGTTCGGCCCGATGAGAGTCCCACAAGGGGTAAGTCGATCTGTTAGTTCGAATGCTGCTTCTGTCGAAGTAATGCCTCTACCGGCGGGTAAACCGGTCTCATTTATGGGAGGAGTAGGTAATTTTACATTGAGTAGCTCGATTAGTTCTACACATGTGAAAGCAAATGAAGCAATAACTTTAAAATTAATATTCAAAGGTTCGGGAAATTTGAAATATATGAAAAATCCCGATTTGAAATTACCCAACGATTTCGATACTTACGACCCCAAAGTAGATGTTTCGGTAAAAGCTACGACAGGAGGAGTTAGCGGTACTCGGACGGTAGAATATACTACGATTCCTCGTTTTGCGGGTAAATTCAAAATACCAGCAGTAGAGTTCTCCTATTTCGATACAAAATCCAAACAATATAAAACTTTACATACAGAAGAGTACGAGATTACAGTCGAAAAAGGTGCTTCTGGTGAGGGAGGAAAAACCGTTTCTAATTTTTCCAACAAAGAAGATTTAAAATTACTGAACCGGGACATTCACTACATTAAATTAAACAAGATGAACTTGGTGCAGACTCCTTCGATATATGTAGATAATTGGAAATATTGGTTCTGGTATATTTTACCGACATTAGCTTTTTGTATTTTTGTACTTATAAATCGCAAACAAGCAAAAGCGAATGCCAATGTCGCTCTGATGAAAAACAAAAAGGCCAATAAGGTCGCATTGAAGCGATTGAAAGTTGCAGGGAAATATCTGAAAAATCATGACAAAGAACATTTTTACGACGAAGTACTCAAAGCCATATGGGGATATTTGAGCGATAAACTCAGCCTGCCGCTTTCTGAACTTACTAAGGACAATGTTGCAACTGAGCTGGAAAAATATGGGGCAGGAGAAGATCTAATATCTACGTTTAATGATATCCTGAGTCGATGTGAGTTCGCTCAATATGCACCGGCACAGTCAAATGAAACTATGGAGGAGTTATATTCACAAACTCTCGATGCTATAAGCAGAATGGAAAATACAGTAAAAAAGTAAAATAGGGAAAAATGAAAAAGATATATATTTATTTACTTTTTGTAGTTATAGGAATATTGCCTATATATAGCCAGACAACTTTGACACAAGCCAATGAAGCTTATGGGCAGGAAGATTACATTACGGCAATAGAATTATATGAGCAGACATTAAGAGAACAAGGCGTATCGTCCGATTTATATTATAATTTAGGCAATGCTTACTATAAACACAATGAGTTTGCGAAAGCAATACTAAATTACGAACGAGCTCTATTACTGAATCCCGGTAATGAAGATGCCCGTTTTAACTTAGAGATGGCCAATACCCACATCGTTGATAAAATCGATCCGGTAGGTAAGTTCTTTCTTTCCGTATGGATAGATTCATTACGCAATTTTTTGTCATCGAATACATGGGCTGTCATAGGAATAGTTTCATTTCTATTGTTTATCGGAGGTTTGTATTTATATCTGTTCTCCAAATCTGTCAAAGCAAAGAAATTCGGTTTTTTTGGAGGAATTATACTTTTCTTGATTGCTGTTCTTGCCAATTGGTTTGCATGGGGATTGAATAGTAAGTTAAAAGCCCGCAGTGAAGCCATCGTATTTGCTGCGACTGTTCCGGTAAAAAGTTCTCCGGCAGAAAGTGGAACAGACCTCTTTATTTTACATGAAGGGACTAAGGTCTCTATATTAAGTAAATTGGGAGACTGGTTCGAGGTCAAGATAAGTGACGGAAATCGCGGGTGGTTACCCTCTTCGTCAATAGAAATTATCTAATTCTATGTCGATACTCCAACAATTAATAGAATGGGATAAAGAATTATTACTATTTTTAAATAGTATGCATACCCCGTTTGGAGATAAATTCATGTGGGTATATACAGGAAAATACACATGGATACCTTTGATATTATCTCTTCTATTTGTCCTATTCAGAAAAAATTGGAAAGAAGCTCTATTGGTCTGTGTAGCTCTTGCAATAACCATTACATGCTGCGACCAGTTCGCCTCTACTTTGTGTAAACCTTACTTTGCCAGATTGAGACCAGCCCGTGATCCTGAATTATCCGAATTTGTGCAAATAGTAAATGGTTATAGAGGCGGACGTTATGGATTCATATCCAGCCATGCCGCGAATAGTTTCGGAGCAGTGGTTCTGTTATCCATGATTTTTCGGAATAAATTTTTTGCAGTCACATCGCTCCTTTGGGCTATCGTAAATTGCTATTCACGCATATATTTAGGCGTTCATTATCCGGGTGATATCTTAGCGGGGATAATTTCGGGAACAATTATTGCTGTCATAATTTGTATTGTATTAAATGGATTCCGAAGTTTTTTGTTAAATAAAAAATTCTTGAACAATAGGGAATCGCCATACATAAAAGATCCCGATATACGAATAACGACGGGAGTAATCTATTCAAGTGTACTCTGCATAGCTGTTTATGCCTTGATTGCAACATATTCTTGATGCTTCATAAAATTTTACTCACAAAATTTGGATATAAAGAAAATAGAGCATAAATTTATTGCGTATTCAATTGAGCACAATTAACCAAATAATTAACCATAAAAACATTACCCTTATGACTAAGACAATCACATTTAACGAACTTCGTCGCATCAAAGACAGTTTGCCAGATGGTTCAATGCATAGAATAGCAGATGAGTTGAATGTTACCACACAGACCGTACGTAACTATTTCGGAGGCAGTAATTATTCATTTGGGAAAAATTGCGGCCTTCACATAGAACCGGGGCCCGACGGGGGAATCGTAGTCCTTGATAATACGCAAATATACGATATGGCAATTCGTATTCTTGAAGAAGAAAATAAAAAATAAAAGGGATAAATTGACAATGAAAAAAGACAGGTTGATAACGTTGGCGATTCATACTTATCCAAAGGCTCTTATTTTAAAGGGCGTTTTGGAAAGTCAAGGAATAGCTGTCGTAATTCAGAATGTCAATTTATTAAAACCAGTTATATCTCCGGGGGTGCGAGTGCGAATTCATGAGAAAGATTTGCCTCACGCCCTCGAGATTTTAGAAACCGATCCAGTGTTTGGAAAATCAGAAATTTCTGACAAACCACAGAAAAATAGGATTCTTATACCTATCGATTTTTCTGATTATTCTTTACAGGCATGTCGATTAGGTTTTGATTTTGCGGCTACCCATCAAGCAGAAGTTGTATTACTACATACTTTTTTATCTCCTTTCTCCACAGGGTCACTCTCCTTGACAGAGACAATCTCCTATGAGTTAAAAGAGAGTGAAGAACATAAACTATTATTCGCAAAGGCCAATCGGGAGATGGCAAACTTTTGCGAAAAATTGCAGCGATTGATGACAGATGGAGATTTTCCTTCTGCACCATTCATTTATAGGGTGTGTGAAGGTGTCCCTGAAGATACGATAATCTTAATGGCTAAGGAGTTGAATCCATCGCTCATAGTCATGGGTTCGAGGGGAAAAACTCGTAAAGAGATCGATCTAATAGGGAGTGTCACGGCAGAAGTAGTAGATTCTGGTAATTTCCCGGTGTTCGCTGTTCCAGAAGGATTTACTCATACTTGTATGAATGAAATAAAAAACATTGCTTTTTTTACTAATTTCGATCAACAGGATTTAATCTCTCTGGACACGTTCATGCGTTTATTCGAAAACTATTCGTTTGGTATAATGTTTTTACACTTAACGGAAAAAAGCGATGCATGGACAGAAATTAAATTAGCAGGTATTCGAGACTACTGTCAATCTCATTATCCGGGAAGAGAAATAGATTATAAGATTATCGGTGAGGAAAATTTTTTAGATAACGTAGAAAAACTTTTTCATGAATCGGCCATAGACGTAATGGTTGTTCCCAATCGTAAACGAAATATATTTGCACGTCTTTTCAATCCGAGTATCGCTCACAAAATGTTATTTCACACCGACACTCCATTAATAGCCATTCCTTCTTGAATAAATTTTCGACAATGACACCTGTTCTTTCTAAGTGAAAAGAGGAGGAATCTTTGTCAGTAATTATTTCGACGCCACAATTCTCAGGTGACGTTTTGTCAGATTTTAAGCAAATAAATCTTTTGGCATAGATTTGGATATATATATAATGTTCTCACGAAAGCGAGAACATTATATATAAAACGAAACATTAACTAAAATAAAAAACGATGAAGATTAAACCATTAGCAGACAGAGTATTGGTACTTCCAGCTCCCGCAGAAGAAAAAACAATCGGTGGTATTATTATCCCCGATTCGGCAAAGGAAAAACCCCTCAAAGGTAAAGTGATCGCCATTGGTAATGGTACGAAGGACGAAGAAATGGTGGTAAAACCCGACGATACTGTTTTATATGGCAAATATGCAGGTACCGAAATCGAGTTAGATGGTGAGAAATATCTGATCATGAAACAATCCGATATTTTAGCTATTCTTTAATGTGTTTAATGTTTAACTTTATTAGGTAAAAAACTATGGCAAAAGAAATTAAATTCAATATTCAAGCTCGTGAAGAATTGAAAAAAGGAGTCGATGAATTGGCAGATGCCGTTAAAGTCACTCTCGGTCCTAAGGGTCGTAATGTAATTATTGAGAAAAAGTTTGGAGCTCCTCATATTACAAAAGATGGTGTGACAGTTGCCAAAGAAATAGAATTAGAAGACCCATTTCAAAACATGGGTGCTCAATTGGTAAAAGAAGTTGCCTCTAAAACAGGCGATGATGCCGGTGACGGAACAACGACAGCAACAGTATTGGCACAAGCCATCGTAAACGTAGGCCTTAAAAACGTAGCTGCCGGAGCTAACCCCATGGATTTGAAACGAGGCATCGACAAAGCCGTAGCCAAAGTGGTAGAAGGCATCAAGGCTCAGGCTCAGGAAGTAGGCGACGACTTTGAGAAGATCGAATCGGTTGCTCGTATCTCGGCCAATAACGATAGCGAGATTGGTCAGCTCATTGCCGAGGCTATGAAAAAAGTAAAGAAAGAAGGTGTTATCACGGTAGAAGAGGCCAAAGGTACCGATACGACTGTCGATATTGTAGAAGGTATGCAGTTCGACCGAGGATATATTTCTCCTTACTTCGTTACGAATACCGAGAAAATGGAGTGCGAAATGGATACTCCGTATATTTTGATCTACGACAAAAAGATTTCTGCCTTGAAAGATATGCTTCCCGTTCTTGAAGCTACGGCACAAACTGGTCGTCCTTTACTGATTATAGCAGAAGATGTCGATAGTGAGGCTTTGGCGACTTTGGTTGTAAACCGTTTGCGCGGGTCTCTCAAAATCTGTGCTGTAAAAGCTCCCGGATTCGGGGATCGTCGTAAAGAAATGCTCGAAGACATAGCTGTTTTGACAGGTGGTGTAGTTATTTCTGAAGAAAAAGGATTGAAATTGGAATCGACGACAATCGAAATGTTAGGTCGTGCTGAAAAGATTACGGTAAACAAAGAGAATACCACGATTGTCAACGGTATGGGAAGCAAAGATTCCATCGCTGCACGCGTTGCCCAAATCAAAGCCCAAATAGAAACGACAACCTCCGATTATGATCGTGAGAAACTGCAAGAACGTTTAGCCAAATTAGCTGGTGGAGTCGCAGTTCTCTATATTGGAGCCGCTTCCGAAGTCGAAATGAAAGAGAAAAAAGACCGTGTAGACGATGCATTAAGCGCTACAAGAGCAGCTATTGCCGAAGGCATCGTTCCGGGTGGAGGTGTTGCATACATTCGTTGTATCCCCGCATTAGATGGTTTAAAGGGAGCAAATGAAGATGAAACGACAGGTATTGAAATTGTAAAAAGAGCCATAGAAGAACCTCTTCGCCAAATTACCGCTAACGCCGGAGTGGAAGGTGCTGTTGTCGTTCAAAAGGTTAAAGACGGAGAAGGAGACTTTGGATACAACGCCCGTACAGATACCTATGAAAATTTCTTTGCAGCAGGCGTTATTGACCCGGCTAAGGTAACTCGTGTAGCTCTGGAAAATGCAGCCTCTATCGCAGGCATGTTCTTGACAACAGAATGTGTGATTGCCGATAAGAAAGAGGAAAATCCTGCACCCGCTATGCCGGCTCCCGGAATGGGCGGCATGGGTGGAATGATGTAATTCCTCGATTTTCTGACAAATAATAAGAAAGGGAGTATCTTTTCAGATATTCCCTTTCTTATTATTTATAAAGCATATTCGATATTTATTGTATTTTTGTGATGTGAAAGTCATATATATCGTTTTAGGAAGTATCTCTCTGTGTTTAGGAGTTATGGGGATTTTTCTACCTTTATTACCTACAACACCATTTCTTTTGTTATCTAGTATTTTATGGTTCCGTGGTTCCCCGAGACTATATAAGTGGCTATTGAATCATAAACGGTTAGGGCCATACATTCGAAATTTCATGGAAAACAAAGCTATCCCTCTACGAGTAAAGGTTATCTCCGTTTCATTAGTTTGGCTGACTTTGCTGTATTGTTCATTTTTCATGTCTGGAAATATATGGTTAGCATCTCTTTTTATAGTTTTAGCGATAGGTATAACTTGGCATATTCTTTCTTATAAAACATTGAGTAAATAAAAAAGAGGGTATCCATTATGGACACCCTCTTTTTATCGATCATCACTCTTTTATTGCTATTTATATTCGTCCCAACTTTTGATTTGTATATCATCGATACTCAAACTGCAAAATGCCTGAATAAATGCCGATGCCAATCGAGCATTTGTAATAAGCGGGATATTAAAGTCAATGGCGGCTCGGCGTATCTTATATCCGTTATCCAACTCTTTTTGAGTTAGATTCTTGGGAATATTGACTACCAAATCGATTTGTTTATTGTGCAACATTTCTAATGCCTGGGGCTCACGGTCACTTTCACTGGGCCAGTATACTTTCACCGCAGGAATACCGTTATCGGTAAGGAATTGATGAGTCCCTCCTGTTGCAAATAAATTATATCCCTTTTGATGCAATAATTGCGCAGCTTCAAGCATATCGGCTTTCTGCTTTGTTGTTCCCGTTGAGAGTAAAATATTCTTTTGGGGTATTTGATATCCGACCGAAAGCATAGCCTTTAATACTGCTTCACTCGTATCGAGCCCTATACAACCGACTTCGCCGGTCGAAGCCATATCCACACCCAATACAGGGTCGGCCTTCTGTAACCGGGAGAACGAGAATTGAGATGCTTTAATCCCGACATAGTCTAAATCAAATTCGTTTTTATTCGGTTTTTCCACAGGAAGCCCCATCATTACTTTGGTAGCTAACTCTATAAAATTAATTTTTAACACTTTCGATACAAAAGGGAAACTCCGAGAAGCTCTCAGGTTACACTCGATGACCTTGATATCGTTGTTCTTGGCTAAAAATTGAATATTGAAAGGCCCCGATATGTTAAGCGCCTGAGCAATCTGTCCGGCAACCTTCTTGATACGCCGCATAGTCTCGACATACAATTTTTGAGGTGGAAATTGTATGGTCGCATCACCAGAGTGAACACCGGCAAACTCAATATGCTCGGATATGGCATAAATCAGGACTTCACCATTACGGGCAACAGCGTCCATTTCTATTTCTTTGGCATTCTGAATAAATTCACTCACAACGACAGGGTGTTTTTTAGAAACATTGGCTGCCAATTGTAGGAACTGCTCCAACTCCGTATTGTTCGAACAAACATTCATTGCCGCACCGGAAAGCACGTAAGAGGGGCGAACCAATACCGGATAACCGACTTCTTTCACGAAATCGTAAATATCTGACAACGAGGTTAGTTCTCGCCAACGGGGTTGGTCTATACCTAACGAGTCGAGCATAGAAGAGAACTTGTGACGGTCTTCTGCGTTATCAATGCTCTTGGCTGTCGTCCCCAATATATGAACATGCTGTTCGTCAAGGCGGGTAGCCAAATTGTTCGGTATTTGCCCTCCGGTCGAAAGAATAACCCCATGAGGATTTTCCAATTCGAGAATATCCATTACCCGTTCAAAGGTCAATTCATCGAAATAGAGTCGGTCACACATATCGTAATCTGTCGAAACAGTCTCGGGATTGTAGTTTATCATTACACTCCGATAACCCTCTTTACGTATTGTGTTCAACGCTTGGACTCCACACCAATCGAATTCCACCGAGGAACCTATACGGTAAGCGCCTGATCCCAATACGACAATAGATTTTTTGTCTCCGAGATATTTCACATCGTTGGCAATACCGCTATAAGTCAAATAAAGGTAATTGGTTTGAGCCGGATACTCGGCAGCCAACGTGTCGATCTGTTTTACAACAGGAACAATCCCCAATGTTTTACGATATTCACGCACCCATTGCATATGGCAATCTTCCATTTTATCTTTCCAAATGGCTCGTGCTATTTGGAAATCGGAGAACCCTTGTATCTTCGCCCGACGTATCAATTCCGCCCCGGCCTTTTTATCGCTTTTGAATTGTGCGATCGATTCGTCGAGAGTTTCCAGCTCCTGAGCTGTACGAACAATGTTCATTAATTTTTGCAGGAACCAGCGATCTATTTTCGTTAATTCATGTATTTGATCGACGGTATACCCTGCACGCATTGCCTTGCTGATCACGAATATCCGCTTATCCGTCGGTTCATGCAATGCCTTGTCGATATCAGGAATAACCAAGTCTTTATTTTCAACGAATCCGTGCATTCCTTGCCCAATCATACGGAGTCCTTTTTGAATGGCTTCCTCGAATGTTCTGCCGATAGCCATCACTTCTCCGACCGATTTCATACTTGATCCGAGCTCCCTGTCTACACCTTGAAATTTTCCCAAGTCCCAACGAGGAATTTTACATACGATATAATCAAGAGCTGGTTCAAAGAAAGCACTGGTCTCTTTGGTGACCGAGTTTTTCAAATCGAACAACCCGTATCCCAATCCCAATTTTGCTGCAACGAAAGCCAAAGGATATCCGGTAGCCTTAGAAGCCAAAGCCGACGAACGACTTAGCCGCGCATTCACTTCGATGACCCGATAGTCTTCCGATTTAGGATCGAACGCATATTGTACGTTGCATTCTCCGACAATACCGATATGGCGTATAATCCGTATGGCTAATTCGCGCAATTTATGATATTCGCTATTGGTTAATGTCTGAGAAGGCGCTACCACGATACTTTCGCCCGTATGAATCCCCAACGGGTCGAAATTTTCCATATTACATACTGTGATACAGTTGTCGTAACGATCTCGAACGACTTCATATTCTATTTCTTTCCAGCCTTTCAGCGATTTCTCCACCAGTATTTGTGGGGAAAAGGAAAGCGCTTTCTCTGCTTTTACACGCAATTCTTCCTCGTTATCGCAGAAACCACTGCCCAATCCTCCTAATGCGTAGGCCGCTCTAATAATAATAGGATATCCCAACTCGGAAGCTGCCTTCGCTGCATCTTCTATCGAATTGACAGCCTCGCTTTTAATGGTTTTAACATCAATCTCATCTAACTTTTTAACGAAAAGTTCCCGGTCTTCGGTATCCATAATCGCTTGAACCGGAGTTCCCAACACTTGTACGTTATACTTTTCTAATATTCCAGATTGATAGAGTTGAACACCGCAGTTGAGAGCTGTTTGTCCCCCGAAAGCCAGAAGTATCCCTTCGGGTTTTTCTTTTTGAATGACACGTTCTACAAAATAGGGGGTAACCGGCAGAAAATAAATTTTATCTGCCACTCCTTCCGAAGTTTGTACCGTCGCAATATTGGGATTAATAAGAATAGTCGTGATACCCTCTTCTTTGAGCGCTTTCAATGCCTGTGACCCAGAATAGTCAAATTCACCCGCTTCACCTATTTTCAAGGCTCCGGAGCCCAACAATAATACTTTTTTGATTTTTTTTATTTCAGCTTGATTCATAAGGCTTTTTATTTCCGGATTACAACATATTTACAAACTCATCAAATAAAAACTCCGTGTCGGTTGGCCCGCTAGCCGCTTCCGGGTGGAATTGCGCCGAGAAATAAGGCTTCGATTTGTGCCGTATTCCTTCATTCGTGCCATCGTTCATATTGATAAACAACGGTTCCCAATCAGATCCAAGTGTCGAATTATCGACTGCAAAACCATGATTCTGAGAGGTGATAAAACACCTGTTCGTCCCGACTTGCCGCACGGGTTGATTGTGACTTCGATGACCGTATTTAAGTTTATAGGTGCGAGCACCTCCGGCTTTCGATAAAAGCTGATTCCCCATGCATATTCCAAATATCGGTTTTGTCCCATTCATGGCTTTACGAATATGTTCTACCGTAACATCGCACATATCAGGATCCCCCGGGCCATTAGAGATAAACAGCCCATCATATTCAATCGTATTGAAATCATAGTCCCACGGCACTCGAATGACTGTAACATCTCTTTTGAGCAGGCAGCGAATAATATTGTGTTTTACGCCGCAATCTACCAATACCACTTTTTTATTACCGTTACCATATCGAATTACTTCTTTACAACTGACTTTGGCGACCAAATTAGTTAAATTAGGATCGACGAAATCAATATCTTCACCATCTTCGAAAACAATTTTCCCTTTCATGGAACCATGCTCTCGCAATAGTTTGGTTAACTCTCGAGTATCGATATCGTAAATTCCTACGATTTTTTCTTCTTTCAACCAATCGGCAAGGCTTTTATCAGCATTCCAATGACTGTATTCAAACGAGTAGTCCGATACGACCAACGCTTCGACATGGATTTTTTCCGATTCATAAAATCGAGACAATCCATTTTCCTCTTCACGACGAGGTACGCCATAATTCCCGATGAGCGGATAAGTAGTAACTAAAATTTGACCGGAGTAGGAGGGGTCTGTCAAACTTTCGGGATAACCCATCATAGCCGTATTAAAGACAACCTCGCCAGCAACAGGTTTTTCGTAGCCAAATGATTTCCCCTCGAATACGGTTCCATCATCAAGGATTAGAGAAGCCTTTCTTTTTGTTTGCATTACGATAGAATTATATTTTGTATTAGTAATTAGCTCGAATAAATATTGTGGATTTCTATCGTGAAAACCATGCAAAGGTAATGAAAAAATCCCTATTCTTCCGGTTTTATAAACATATTGTAAAAATAAATTTTTGTTATGCTATTATTCTGCAATAATATACAGATAGCTGTTTATATTATCGAAATATATTTATACAATATTTATATTTATATTTTATTATCATATTTATCAAAACGACTATTTTTGTCTCAAAACAACTACAATTAGTTCTTAAAAGCTAAATTGTAGTATCAAAAAGAATGCTCTTATGAGATTCACAAAAATGCAGGGTGCAGGTAATGATTATATTTATCTGAATGGTTTCGAGAAATTACCGGCAGATTTAAGTGCATTATCTCGACGAATGAGTGACAGGCACTTCGGCATTGGAGCCGATGGGATAGTCGTTATTATGCCCTCAGATCATTGTGATTTTCGAATGAGAATGTTCAATGCAGATGGTACAGAAGCAGAAATGTGTGGAAACGCCTCTCGGTGTATAGGGAAATATGTCTATGACAAAGGACTGACTTCCAAAACCCAATTGACTCTTGAAACGCTGGCTGGAATTAAGCACCTGATTTTAGATGTAAAAAATGGAACCGTAAATAGGGTTTCTGTTGATATGGGAAATCCTATCCTATCTGCCCCGAAAATTCCTGTAAATACATCTTTGAGTGAAATTATATCTTATCCGTTAGAGATAGAGAATAATACATTCAATATAACTTGTGTTTCGATGGGAAACCCTCACACCGTCATTTTTCTCAATGAGATGGAGCGATACGACTTACATCATATAGGAGCGCTCATAGAACACCATGAACTGTTTCCTAAAAGAACCAATGTCGAGTTTGTAGAAATTTTATCTCCCGACCATTTAAAAATGAGAGTTTGGGAGCGTGGAACGGGCGAAACCCTCGCTTGTGGAACCGGAGCTTGTGCTTCGTTAGTCGCTGCTGTCCTAAATGGAAAGGCTAATAGAAAAGCTGTATTACACTTGTTAGGTGGAAATCTGGATATTGAGTGGAATGAAAAGAATGATAGAGTTTATATGACAGGAGAGGCCGTTACGGTTTTTGAAGGAGAATGGAACAATAATATATAGGAAAAATGGCATTAATCAATGAAAATTTCTTAAAGTTGCCCGAAAGCTATCTCTTCTCCGATATAAAAAAGAAGGTCGAAGCATTCAAGCATCTTCACCCCGACGCTAATATTATCAGTTTGGGCATAGGCGATGTAACGCGCCCGATTGCACCGGTTGTAATAGAAGCCCTGCATGCTGCCGTTGATGAAATGGGCGATTCGAAAACATTCAGGGGGTACGGACCGGAACAAGGGTACGACTTCTTACAGAAAAAAATTATTGAAAACGATTATATACATCGGGGAGTCGACTTAGCCCCCGACGAAATTTTTATTAGCGACGGAGCCAAAAGCGATATCGGAAACATCGGGGACATTCTGAGTATGCAAAATAGGGTGGCCGTAACCGATCCCGTTTATCCGGTATATATAGATACCAACGCGATGGGAGGTCGAGCCGGAAATATAGCGAAAGACGGACAGCACTGGAATAATATCATTTATATACCTTGCACATCTGAGAACAATTTTATTCCTGAACCTCCTTCGGTACGTCCCGACATTATATATCTGTGTTATCCCAATAATCCAACAGGAACCACGCTGTCAAAAAACGAATTGGAAAAATGGGTAAACTATGCTCTTGAAAATGAAACACTCATATTATTTGACTCTGCTTATGAAGCTTATATTCATGACGAGGGCATACCGCATAGCATCTATGAAGTAAAAGATGCCAAACGAGTGGCCATAGAATTTCGAAGTTTCTCAAAAACGGCCGGATTCACAGGCCTACGATGTGGATATACAGTTGTCCCGAAAGAATTAAAATTGTACGACACTTCTAAAAAGAAAGTAAATATCAACCGTTTATGGAATAGACGCCAAACTACGAAGTTCAATGGGACATCGTATATCGTACAGCGGGCTGCCGAAGCGACTTACAGTCCGGTCGGTAAAATACAAATACAAGAATCTATCGACTATTATATGCGTAATGCCAGCCTTTTGAAAGATTGTCTTCAAAAGGTCGGATTACAGATTTATGGTGGAGATAATGCCCCATATATTTGGGTAAAGACTCCTAATGAATTATCTTCGTGGAAATTTTTCGATCGATTGCTTTGTGAATGTCATATCGTAGGCACTCCCGGGGTAGGATTCGGCCCGTCGGGGGAGGGATATTTCCGATTAACGGCTTTTGGCAGATATGAAGATACGATAGAATCGATTTCACGAATTCAAAATTGGAAGTTGTAACGAAAAGAAAAATATCAAACCAATCTAATAAGTTCAATTATGTCAATGCTAAGATTTAAGGTAGCAAAGGAAGCATTCAGCCGGAAAGCAGTTCCCGTTAATGAACCCAAAGAACGGCCTTCTGAATATTTCGGGAAATATGTCTTCAACCGGGAAAAGATGTTTAAATACTTACCTAAAAAGACGTACGAAGCAGTTATAGAAGCGATAGACAACAGTACCCCATTGAGTAGAGAGGTGGCAGATAGTGTCGCTGCCGGTATGAGGAAATGGGCTCTTGAAATGGGGGCTACCCACTATACACATTGGTTTCACCCGCTTACAGACGGTACGGCTGAAAAGCACGACTCCTTTATCGAGCATGACGGGAAAGGCGGAGTAGTCGAGGAGTTCTCGGGAAAATTGTTAATTCAACAAGAACCCGATGCTTCGAGTTTTCCGAATGGCGGTATTCGCAATACTTTCGAAGCTCGGGGATATTCGGCATGGGATATATCTTCTCCTGCATTCATTCTCGATAAAACATTGTGTATTCCTACCATATTTATATCCTATACGGGGGAATCTCTCGATTATAAAACACCGCTATTAAAAGCATTGAATAGCGTAAACAAAGCGGCAACGGCCGTATGTGGATATTTCGATAAAAATGTAAAGCACGTCTATTCCTATTTGGGTTGGGAACAGGAATATTTTTTGGTCGATGAAAGTTTGTATGCGGCTCGTCCCGATTTGGTACTTACCGGTCGAACTCTCATGGGACACGAAAGTGCCAAAAATCAACAATTGGAAGATCACTATTTCGGGGCTATACCTTCACGAGTAGAAGCTTTCATGCAAGACCTCGAAATCGAGTGTCACATGTTGGGTATCCCGGTTAAAACCTGTCATAATGAAGTTGCGCCCAATCAATTTGAAGTTGCCCCTATTTTTGAAGAGACCAATTTGGCCAACGATCACAATTTGTTGTTGATGTCGGTAATGAGAGAAGTTGCCCGTCGGCACAATTTCAGAGTCCTTCTCCACGAAAAACCATTCAAAGGAGTTAACGGATCGGGGAAGCATAATAACTGGTCGTTGGGGACAGATACCGGCGTATTACTTTTTGCTCCGGGGAAAACCCAGAAAGAGAATTTACAATTTATCACATTTATAGTTAATGTGATGGCCGCCGTTTATAAATATAACGGATTATTGAAAGCAAGTATATCGTCTGCGACTAATGGACATCGTTTAGGGGCCAATGAAGCGCCACCGGCTATTATTTCCATTTTCATGGGAAAACAGATCAGCGAGGTTTTAGAAAAGTTGGCAGAAAGTACATCAGATGACGTTTTGAACATGAGCGGTAAGTCGGGATTAAAATTAGATGTCGCTCAAATACCTGAAATTCTAATGGATAACACCGACCGTAACAGAACTTCGCCCTTTGCTTTCACAGGCAATCGTTTTGAATTCCGAGCCGTCGGCTCTTCGGCGAATTGCGCTTCGGCAATGATCGCATTAAATGCGGCGGTAGCCTATCAATTGCAAGACTTTAAGAAAAAAGTTGATGCTCTTATTGCCAACGGTAAAGAGAAAACCCAAGCCATACTTTCGGTTGTAAAAGATTTAATAACAGAAAGTAAAGATATTTGTTTCGATGGAAACGGATATAGCGAAGAGTGGAAGGAGGAAGCCAAGCGCCGAGGTTTGGATTGCGAGACCAGTGTCCCTTTAATTTTCGACAGCTATTTGAAAGACGATGTGGTGAAAATGTTTGAACAAACACATGTCTTTACGCAAGTTGAGCTACAAGCACGCAATGAAGTAAAATGGGAAATATATACAAAGAAAATACAGATAGAAGCCCGTGTATTAGGCGATTTGGCTATCAATCATATTGTTCCGGTGGCAACTCGTTACCAATCTCTTTTACTGGATAATGTATTCAAAATAAAGAGTCTCTTCCCGGCTGAAAAAAGCGAATTGATAGCCACTCAGGATATGGAGGTCATCGAGAAAATAGCATTCCATTTGCTGACTATAAAGGAAAAAGTACATGCGATGGTCGAGGCTCGTAAGGTTGCGAATAAAATTGAAAACGAACGAGAGAAAGCCATTGCCTATCACGATACGGTTGCCCCGCAACTCGATGACATTCGTTATCATATAGATAAACTCGAATTGATGGTCGACAATGAAATGTGGCCGTTACCGAAGTATAGAGAACTACTTTTCATTCGTTGATTTTCGGGACAGTAAAATTTGAATATTATAAAATGAGCTATAACAGAAAAATAAAAATATCGGGTTATGGCTCATTTTTGTTTCTTGATTATTGATAGAACATTATATGACAGAAATTATTAAGCATGAGTGCGGTATAGCAATGGTGCGATTGTTAAAACCGCTCTCTTATTATCAAAAAAAGTACGGTTCATATTTATATGGGTTGAACAAGTTGTATCTTTTGATGGAAAAACAGCATAATCGGGGACAGGAAGGAGCCGGTTTAGCGTGCGTAAAGTTACATGCTCGCCCAGCCGAGGAGTTTATTTACCGTGAACGTGCCATCGGAACAAGTGCAATTCAAGAAATTTTCGCAAACATAAAGGACCAAATCAAGAACACTCCTCACGATACGGCAGATGCCGACTGGGCAGCCCTACATTTACCGTTTGCCGGTGAGGTTTATATGGGGCACTTACGTTATAGTACGACAGGACGTTCAGGCTTATCTTACGTACACCCTTTTTTGAGAAGAGGAAATTGGCGATCGAGAAATTTGTTACTGTGCGGTAACTTTAATATGACTAATGTAGATGAGATTTTTAATAGTATTGTCGCACAGGGGCAACACCCGCGTAGCTACGCCGATACTTTTGTCTTGCTGGAACAAGTCGGACATGCTCTCGACATGGAGAATCAAAAGCTCTATGACCGATATAAGAAAGAAGGATTGGACGACATCGCAATAACAAAATCGATCGAGGAAAATCTTAATATTGCCGATATTCTCAAAAAGCCGGCTCGAATTTGGGATGGGGGATACGTGATTTGTGGAATGACGGGCAGTGGCGATATGTTTTCTTTCCGCGACCCGCATGGCATACGACCGGCGTTTTATTATGCCGATGACGAGATTGTCGTCGTCGCATCTGAACGTCCGGTGATACAAACTACAATGAATTTATCCGTGGAGCAAGTCAAAGAGTTACAGCCGGGAGAATGTTTGGTGGTAAACCGTAGGGGAAACATACACACAGAACAAATCCTGCCACCTCGAAATTACAGCGCCTGCTCATTCGAACGTATCTATTTTTCAAGAGGGAGCGATATCGATATTTATAAAGAACGGAAAGAATTAGGTCGATATTTGACTTCTCAAATATTGGAAAGCATTGATTATGACTTGGAGCATACTGTATTCTCATTTATTCCGAATACGGCCGAGGTCGCTTTTTATGGTATGCTCGAAGGTCTGAATAATTATTTGAGCGAACAAAAATTCTATATGTTGCGCAATGCTACTGCTCCATTAAACGACAGTGAGTTAAAACATATACTTTCACTCAAAGTGCGTTCTGAGAAAGTCGCCATCAAGGATATAAAACTACGGACTTTCATCGCCGAGGGAGATACAAGAGACGATTTGGCTGCACATGTATACGATATTACTTATGGAACAGTACAAGCGGACATCGATAATTTGGTTATTATAGATGACAGTATTGTTCGCGGCACGACATTAAAACAAAGTATTATAAAAATATTGGACCGATTGCATCCCAAAAAGATAATCATCGTGTCGTCTTCTCCCCAAGTTAGATTTCCAGATTGTTACGGCATCGATATGTCCCGAATGGGAGAATTTATCGCTTTCAAAGCGGCAATAGAATTGCTGAACGACAGGGGAATGCAGCATATCATCGAAGATGTATACAATAAATCCAAAGCACAGCAAAATTTCCCCAAAGAACAGATAACCAACTATGTAAAAGAAATTTATGCACCTTTTACCCAAAAGGAAATATCGAAGAAAATAGCACGAATGTTAACTTCGGAAGATATTACTTCACAAGTGGAAATCATCTATCAAACATTAGAAGGGTTGCATCAAGCTATTCCTAACCACCCGGGTGACTGGTATTTTTCAGGAAACTATCCTACTCCCGGAGGAAACAGATTAGTCAATAATGCTTTTATAAATTTCGTTGAGGGAATAGACAACAAACGACAGTTATAAATAGATTCAGACAAACGGAAATAAAGCAGGATAAAATAGAAAATTATCCTGCTTTATTCCACAGTGTGCAAAAATATGTTATTATTTATACGGATTATAAATAATATACACAGAAAATAGAATAGAAATCGGAACAAATTACGAAATTTGCAATCGAAATTAACACGATAAAATTTTTAGTATGCGATTGTCCGATTTGCAAACAGGAGATAAAGCTGTTGTTGTTAAGGTATTAGGCTATGGAGCATTTCGAAAACGAATTATCGAGATGGGGTTCGTTCGGGGACAAACGGTGCTTGTCGAATTGAATGCTCCATTGAAAGATCCTATTAAATATAAAATAATGGACTATGAAATCTCTCTAAGACGCAGTGAGGCTTCATTAGTCGAAGTTATTACTCCCGAAGAAGCGAATCAACTCGAAAATCGACAGGGAGAAAAAAACAAACTAAATGTAGAAAGTTGGAAAACCGAGGAAGACGACTGTATAGAGAGAGCGCTTACCCAAAGTAGTAAAACGATAAATATAGCTTTGGTCGGAAATCCCAACTGTGGAAAAACATCTTTATTCAACGTTGCCTCCGGTGCACATGAGCATGTGGGCAATTATAGCGGCGTTACGGTCGATGCCAAAAAGGGATTTTTCGAATATAAAGGTTATCACTTCAACATATGCGATTTACCGGGTACATACTCTCTTTCGGCCTATTCTCCGGAAGAGCTATATGTTCGCCGTTATTTAAAAAATGAAATTCCCGATGTTATTGTCAATGTAGTCGTAGCTTCCAATTTGGAAAGGAATCTATATTTGACCACAGAATTAATAGATATGGATTACCGCATGGTGATTGCTCTGAATATGTTTGATGAATTGGAGCAAAGCGGCGGAAAAATCGACTATAAGCATTTGGGAAATATGATTGGAGTTCCTATTGTGCCCACCGTATCACGCTCTGGGAAAGGTGTAAATCAACTATTCGATACCATTATCGAGGTATATGAAGGCCGTGATGAGTCGGTTCGTCATGTTCATGTCGGTTTAGGGAAAGTAATCGAAAACAGTATTACCCCTCTAAAAGACTTATTAAAAGAAGATCCTACTTGTAACCGGGAATTCTCTCCTCGATATTTAGCGATTAAGATACTCGAAGGAGATACGGAAGTCAAGCGAATGCTGGAAGGCTCCGAGTCCTATCCCGAATTGATGAATATCCGCAATGCAGAAGTCGAGAAAATAGAGGCAACGCTTAATGAAGACATAGAGTCGGCTATTGCCAATGAAAAGTATGGATTCATATCGGGAGCTTTGGCGGAAACATATAGACCGGGAGATAAAGAGGAAGCGAAAACGACTCGTATTATAGACTCTTTCGTCACAAATAAACTATTCGGATTTCCTATATTTATTTTCTTGATGTGGCTGATGTTCGAGGCGACCTTTTCCATCGGGGCATATCCTATGGAGTGGATCGAAAATGGAGTCGCATGGTTATCCGAAATTATAGGTAATTATATGCCTTCTGGACCATTAAAAGATCTATTGATCGATGGTATTCTCGGAGGAGTAGGAGGGGTAATAGTTTTTCTACCTAACATTTTAATACTCTATCTGTTTATTTCGTTCATGGAAGACTCAGGATATATGGCTCGGGCCGCTTTTATCATGGATAAAATCATGCACAAAATAGGGTTGCACGGAAAATCTTTTATTCCTCTTGTTATGGGATTCGGGTGTAATGTGCCAGCCATTATGGCAACCCGGACTATCGAGAGTCGTAGCAGTCGATTGATAACCATTCTTATAAACCCATTTATCTCGTGTAGTGCCAGAATACCTATTTACATTTTGTTGGTAGGTACTTTCTTTCCTCAATACGCTAGTCTGGTATTTATAGGACTGTATTTATTCGGAATTATTGTTGCGGTTATTACGGCCAAATTGATGCGTCGGTTCTTCTTTAAAATAGATGAAACACCCTTTGTCATGGAATTACCACCATATCGTATGCCGACAGCGAAAGCTACTTTTCGCCACATGTGGAATAAAGCCGAACAATATCTACGCAAAATGGGTGGGGGTATATTAGTTGCCTCTGTCATCGTGTGGTTTTTAAGTTACTATCCACGTCCCAAAGCCTCTTATGAAAGAGAACTTACTCCTCATGAGCAAATGGAACAACAAAGCAATTCTTATTTAGGGAAAATAGGCCAAGCTGTTACCCCCCTTGTGGAACCATTGGGCTTTAATTGGAAAGTAACGACATCTTTACTTTCTGGGACAGCAGCCAAAGAATTGGTGGTAAGCACACTCGGTGTATTATACTCCGAAAATGATGCCGACGAAACCATATCTTTGTCTCAAAAAATATCACAACCGAATCCTGTTACGGGAGTTCCCGATTTCACACCGTTAGTAGCGCTTTCCTTTATGGTATTTGTATTACTGTATTTCCCGTGTATAGCCTCTGTCATTGCGGTAGCCAAAGAAGCGGGAAGTTGGAAATGGGGGGCATTTACGGTGTTATACAATACAGGAGTAGCTTGGATCGTTTCATTCTTAGTCTATCAAATAGGACTACTAATTATTTAGTATGGATAAACAAACATTTTTGTCGTCTTATGAAAAAGACGGATATCAGGTCATTGATTCATTTATATATGACGATATAAAAACATTTTTAGAGAGAAACAAACCTCGTAAAAATCATATAATTTGGATCGTTTTCATAAGCGGGTTCTTCATACTGTTTTTTATAGGATTCGCTATGGGAAAACTATGGTCCGATTCGTTATCTTTCTCACAATTCGGGATACAGATATTGAAATGTGTCGTATTTTCTATTCTGGGTTGTGCTCTGATAATTCCGGTACATGAATTTATTCATTGGATTGCATACAAAAAAGAGGGAGCTAATGATGTACGTTTTGGAGCCATCTGGAAGTCATTCGTGTTTTATGCAGCCGCATATAATTTTGCGGCCGACTATAAAACTTTTCGACGAATAGCTCTTGCACCCTTTTATATCCTATCGGTATTATTGGTACTATTATTTTTGTTCCCAGTACCTTTATGGGGAAAAATCTCGATCGCCGCAATATTATTGTTTCACATCATTTCTTGTTCAGGAGATTTATCTATGTTATCTTATATGAAGCGATACAAACGCCGTAATGTTATTACCGTCGATGATATCGATAACCGTTTTACTTATTTTATGGAAAAATAAATTATGAATTCAACGATTCAATCTTTAATAGTAGGTGTTATCCTCTTAATAGTTATATTTTATGTTATACATAAGATATTCAAGATAGTACGAAATCGCAAGGCGCCAACTTCTGCTTGTTGCGGGTGTAACAAACCTTGCAAGGTCGAAAAAATAGATAAGAAAAGATAGAAAAAAAAATAAGCTTGAATATTGGAAAATAGAAAAATATAATATACCTTTGCACTCGCAATCACTCAAAAGAATAAGGGTTCCTTGGCCGAGTGGTTAGGCACCGGTCTGCAAAACCGTTTACGGCAGTTCGATTCTGCCAGGAACCTCTAAAAAAAGCTCACTATAAGTGAGCTTTTTTATTTTTAAATCAATCCCAAAAACGCCAAGCGAATCGTTTCATATCTACATATCCCTTTGGTGTAAACGATATTCCTTCTCGGGATAATAGTTCTTTCTGCTCAATCCAGTCGGGGACAAGTCGTCCTTGACAATTAACGACCCGATGACAAGGGATATTCAGGTTTTTAGGAACAAGTTTTAATGCTCGTCCTACCAAACGGGCATGCTGGGGATACCCCATTAAAACAGCGATACTTTTATAAGTTATCACTGTTCCTGATGGAACTTGACTAACTATGTTATATACTTGTTCGTAAAAATTGTCGGGAACACAAGACATAAGCGTGGCTATAAATCCTTATACAAAGGAATATCGGGTAAAAATGTATAGCTATTGGTGGTATAATTTATATGGCAACAATAATGTTTTATGCCATTAGAAACAAACAAATAGCTCACTTGCAATACAAGATTATATCGAACGATCTGATCGAACGTTTTTTGTGTAATCTCGACATGAGGCGCTTTATATTCCGCTATACACAATGGATTCCCGTTTCGATCATAAACAATCGTATCACATCGGCGATTACATTTGTTGAGAGTCAAAGAAATTTCATTCCCGATTAACCCGCGAGGAAATTCTTTTTGATTAACAAGGTAAGCAACAAAATGTTGCCTGACCCATTCTTCGGGAGTCAAGGTTACATATCGCCTTCTCAATTCGTCGAAAATAAGAATCTTATCTTTTTCTTGTTTTACTTTATAGGGATACGGCGGTAAATTTAACTCGATCATCTCATATTTGATATTTGTTCTTTCTAATTATTTCTGTAAATTTACTCCAAAATTACATATTTATGAAGACAAAGCAAGAAATTGTCGAGAATTGGCTACCCCGATATACCCAAAGACCCGTTAAAGATTTTACGAAGTATATATTATTGACAAATTTCTCTAAATATGTCGAAATATTCGCTACCCATTTTCATGTTCCTATTTTAGGAGAGGACAGTAATATGCCTAGTGCATCGGCCGATGGGGTGACAATTATTAATTTCGGAATGGGTAGTGCCAATGCCGCTACGGTTATGGACTTATTAAGTGCCGTAAAACCAGAAGCCGTATTGTTTTTAGGTAAGTGCGGCGGTATAAAAAAGGTAAACAAATTGGGCGATTATATTTTACCGATAGCGGCCATTCGTGGGGAAGGAACATCGAACGACTATTTTCCACCAGAAGTCCCGGCATTGCCGGCTTTCATGTTGCAACGGGCAGTTTCCACAGCCGTCAGGAATCACCATCGAGACTACTGGACCGGAACGGTTTACACGACTAACCGTCGGGTATGGGAGTTTGACGATAATTTCAAAGACTATTTACGTCGCATACGTTGTATGGCCGTCGATATGGAAACAGCCACATTGTTTTCAGTTGGATTCGCAAATCAGATTCCGGTAGGAGCATTGTTGTTAGTTTCAGACCAGCCGATGATTTCAACGGGAGTTAAAACAGAAGAAAGTGACAAAAAAATCACGCGAGATTTCGTAGAAGAACATGTATTGATAGGAGTGGAGGCTCTAAAATTGATCATAGATAAACGGACGACGGTGAAACATTTGAGATTCGACGAGGAGTAATTATGGCTAAAAAAGATACCAATCAGCATCTTGCCATTTTGCAAGACATTCGCAACAAAGTATTTAAGCCCGTTTATTTACTCATGGGCGAAGAATCGTATTATATCGACTTAATCTGTGAGACAATCATCGAAAATGCCTTGAAAGACTCGGAAAGGGATTTTAACCAAACCATTTTATACGGAGCCGATATCGACGATTTCGCCATAGTGGTCAATGCAGCAAAGCGGTTTCCCATGATGGCTGAACGACAATTGATTGTTGTTAAGGAAGCCCAGAATATCAAAGGGGTAGATAATCTTCTATATTATTTACAAAAACCGTTGATGAGCACAATCTTGGTCATTTGTCATAAAAATGGCTCGCTGAAAAACAAGAAGGTTGTCGCCGGCATTGAAAAAATAGGAGTAGTATATGAATCGAAAAAATTATATGACAATCAGTTACCGGCATTCATAAACAACTACGTAGTAGCGAAGAAACTGTCGATCGACCCCAAAGCAGCTTCTATGATGGCCGATTTTGTCGGGAATGACCTAAGTCGGCTTAGTAACGAACTCGACAAATTATCAATTTCACTTCCGGAAGGGAGTCTTCGCATTACCCCCGAAATCGTAGAACGTAATGTTGGCATCAGTAAAGATTTCAATAATTATGAATTGCTAAATGCAATCATCACCCGGAATATATTAAAAGCGACTCAAATCATACAATATTTCGAACAAAATCCCAAGAACAATCCACTGGTTGTCACGATAAGTGTATTATTCAATTTTTTTTCAAATCTAATGCTATGCTATTTTTCGACAGACAAGTCGGAGAATGGAATTATGAACGAACTGAATCTAAGGTCTTCTTTCCAATCCAGAGATTATTTGACAGCCATGCGAGCTTACAACGCATATAAATGTATCGACATTATCGCATTGATACGCCAGTATGATGCTCGCTCTAAGGGTATCGGCTCAGGAGCTTCGAGTAATGACGGAGACCTGCTTAAAGAATTGGTTTTTAAAATAATGCACTGATTAAAAGTGATATAAATATCCCAGTGATACTGTTATTATTTGGCTGTGAGAAGCCGCGAATACATCTTTCTTTCTGTTTTTGAATATATCTCCCAATCCATAATAGTATCGGCCTTCCAATACGATGCCATGTGTTTTCTTTATACGAAACTCAATACCTGCTCCTGCGGTAATACCATAATCAAATCGATGGGCTATATCCATCGTATATATTTCTTTTACCTTACTTTTTTGGCTGAACTCAGGCAAATTATAAATGTCAAAATTGCTTTTATAACTATCCCCCAATAAAAGTCCGATTTGAGGCCCCGCATTGACAAATCCACGCACGACATGATTACCAAAGAAAAAATGAGTCAGAAATGGAATTGTCACATAATTCAACGTATGAGTATAGGTATAGGGATCTTCTTCAAAAGTTTCGTTCCAACCGCACTGAGTAAAATTGATTTCAGCAATTAACCCGAAAAATTTTTCTTCGATATAACGAACCGATACCCCGCCGGTGTAACCCAAAAGTAGCGATTGTGTTACAGTAGGAGTAAACGAAACTCTCGAAAGGGTCGTTCCACCCTTTACTCCCACTGTAAATTCAGGTTGATAATCACTTCTTTGTGCCAATCCTGATTGCAGAGACACAACTGCTATAACAAATAGTATGTATCGCAAAAGTTTCATCGTTTAGTCTCTAATTTTCCTGATTGTGAAATTAGGTGTAAAATTGATGAAATAAAAAGATTTATTGATAAAGCCACTCCAATTGTTTACACGCTGAAATGAAAAATCGGTTTGTATGCGATCGATCGAAGGCCGAATATCCTGCGACGCAAAATTCTTCCCATGTTCCCGTATAGCCGAAAGAAAATATATTCCGGTATCGAATCCTAATAAAGCATATTGAGGGCTGGCATTTATCATATCCTTATTATACCAATAAAGGAATCGTTTGTGAAACGTCTTAGTATCTTCCTCGAACGGATTGGCATAGAACCGGGAATATAAATAAGTATTTAGTTTATAAAATTCGTTCAGATATTCAGGAACCTGTGTCAGCCATTCCGGATATCCGAAAAGTGCAATATCCAAATCTGCTCTTTTTTCTTTCAACGATTCAATAGGAGCTACAATTAAAGAAAGAACCTTCTTTTTGGCCGAGGTAGGTACAAATACAATCCCGCTTGCATCTGCCAATATAGAATCTTGATCTAATAGGTTCAACTCATTACCGAACTTTATCTCGTGATAAGCGATATGAGCTCGATCCAATTCTTCTTTCAGACCGCCGATAAAATCTCTTTTGTCGGGTTCTTCCGGTGTATGAGATAAAAATACGACTTTCCGATTCCCCAAATAACGGATAAATCTGTCCGCAGCTTCTGCATATAAATAGGAATGGGGAATATTGGTTTGGAATACTTTTGCATTGTGCGAAACCTCCTCGTTTTTAAGCGAAAAAGTATTAACGACATTTATATCGTTGGCCAGTCCGAAATCAGCGATTAATTTTATATGACTATCATTTTCAGGAGCGATAATCAAGTCCATTTCTTTTAATATCGGATCTGAAAGAATACGACGAACGGTTGGTTCGGACTCTTCGGAATCATACGCATATACATTGATAGAGGCCCCTTGACGTTTAAGGCTGTCTACCGCCATTAAAAATCCCTGATAATACTCGGTATATAAACTGGCTTTCGTATCGGGAGACGACTGTCGCAACATAAACGGAAGTATAACCGCGACATTGATTACCCCCTTCTTGTCGCTTTTATATAACTTATTGTATATATTATTGATTTCTGCACTCGTGATAGGATTTTCCGCAGTAACTGTATTGTACTCTATTCCTGCGGGAATATTTATTATATCGTCTTGCTTTATTTGTTTTATGTTCGGATTGCATTTCTTTATCTCTTCAACAGTCGTTCCAAACTTTTTTGAGATACTATATAAAGTCTCCTTTTTCCTTACTTTATATTCCGTATATAACTGTTTGGGCTCTATTGTAACATTTAATTCTTTCGTATCGGGAGTTATGCGTATCACGGAACCCTTCTTCATATGAGTAGGGGAAATACCGGGATTAAGTTTCAAAATAGTCTCTATGTCAACATCATATCTTTTCGATATAGAAAATAAGGTTTCACCGTCGACAATCGTGTGATAGACATATTCATTCGAGGTCCCGTTCAAAGAATCCTCTAAAACTTCACTATCGGTGGTATTCATTGCTGTTTGAGTGTCCTTTTGTACAAGAGGAATAGATTGTTTCTCAGGCTTTTGATAACGTTGTGGAATCTTTAAAGTCGCACCGGCTTTTATTCCACGTTCAGAACCCGGATTAAGTGCAATAATGCTTCGAATAGGGACTTTATAAGTCTTTGAAATAGAATACAGGGATTCTCCCCGTACGATTGTATGTTCAAATGTGCTTTCGATTTCCGGTTCAGAATCTGGCTTATTCACGCCCTTATTTGTCGGAATCATGAGCAGCTGTCCTTTTTTTAAGCCATTTTTAGCGGCAGGATTATAGCGAATAATTTCCTCCTGAGAAATACCGAATTTATGAGATAATATATAAAATCCCTCCGACGGTTTAACCTTATAAATATAAAATTCTTTCCCGTCTATAATCTTTGTTTGTAAATTCTCTGTCTGAGCAGACAACAAAAAAGTGAAGGCAAAACAAAATAATAAAGCTATGGTTATTCGAGTATATTTCATATTTTCAAATCGTTATCTTTTATATACAAACTTGATATACAAGAAACAAAAGTATATAAAAATATCGTTAGTTGCAAACCCGATCGAGATTATGGAAATCATATTATCATTTCTCTCTCGGAAACGAGATTATTGGGAAATTTTAAATTCAAGATACAAACACGATTACTTGAAAAATTGTAACTTTGTCATTCATTATTATTTGGATAAATATGCGTAGATACCTGCTATTTTTCGCGTGCATCATTACAATCGGTGAGTTATATGCTCAACAAATTACCGTATCGGGAGGGGGAAGACCTGCCTATAACCATACGCCAGAGATTAGTACCGGTTTAACAGGTGGTGTTTTTGTGATATATTCGCTAAATAACGCAACGATCGAATTTTCGGGGGAAGATGATTCTCCCATTTCTTGGCGCCTATTCAGGGAAAACGGTGCAGCATCGTCTACCCCGATAAGTGGAGCTATACAAAACGGGAACATTTCTACATTGAATATTTCGGAAGCCGATTGTGGATATATAATTGAACAAAATGGAGAGAGTTATTATTTATGGATAATCGATTATTCCCAATCTCCTTTGATTCTTAATGCTGTTTCTACATCAAATGAAGAAGGTCAGTGCGATATGACCACATTAATGCTAGATGGGGAAGGGAAAAAACTCAATTACTACTCAATAAATGGAGCCCCTAAATCGCTACGCCGTGAGCTCACGGTTAGTTATATGAGTTTGACATGGGATAAAGAGTCTCTGGCATATACCCAAACATTCCAGACAGAAACGGTGTATGACTTTTCTTCTTCTATCCAAGTACCGTCACCTCTCTGTAATACCGATTTTACAGTAACAGGAGATCAAATATTGAATTATTGGGGGCTGTCACAGACGGCATCGACCGAGGAATATATAACATCGGCAATAGGGGCGACAGCGACGGCAGAACAGACATATCGGGAAGAGGCCACGAATGAAGACGATAGACATCCCACCGATTATTTGGGAGGGTCTGCGCCGGCCGAGATCGAATTCAAAGCTTATGTAACGGATGCTGTTACTCATATCGAATGGGAATTCTCGGACAAGGAGGACTTTTCAAATACAATTGCCCGGTATAACGATGAAACCTTATGGTACACTTTCAGAGACGAGGGTGTCACTTATGTTCGCTTAGTAGCCAGCAATAGTACCGCTACATGTCAGGCATACAGCGAGACATTCACCATAAATATCGGAGAACCTCGTTTGGAAGCACCAAACGTTTTTTCACCGGGAACAAGCCCCGGAGTTAACGACGAATGGAAAGTAGCTTATAAATCGATCGTTAGTTTTAAATGTTGGATATTCAATAAATGGGGAGTTCAAATGTTTTACTTCGATAGCCCCGATCAAGGTTGGGACGGAAAGTATCGTGGCAAATATGTAGACCCGGGAGTATACTATTATGTAATAGAAGCAAAGGGGGCAAATAATAAAAAGATGAAATTAAAGGGACACATCAATATATTACGTCCTAAAAATTAATGGATATAAGTAAATGACGCCAAAGAGGTATTTTTTTATTGTACTGTTATTTTTGTATATACCGCTGTTCATTAAAGGATATGCAAATACAACAAACGAATTTTCCGATGTAATCGTTCCCGAATTTCCACTACAAGTGAAATTCGCAAATGAGCTTGTAGATCTGGACCGTCTGGATATGTATGAACGATTCGACAGGGAACTCACCACGCTATGTTATATGCACTCGTCTACATCATTAGCCATAAAACGAGCCAATCGATATTTTCCCATATTGGAACCTATATTGAAAGAAGAGAAAGTCCCGACCGATTTTTTATATTTGGCCGTTATTGAAAGTACCTTGAATCCAAGAGCCGTTTCACCGGCAAAAGCCGTTGGTATCTGGCAAATTATGCCTCGTACGGGAAGAGAATATGGACTAGAAGTAAATAACGATATAGACGAACGCTATCATATAGAAAAGTCTACTCGCGCAGCCTGCAAATATTTGAAAGATGCTTATGAAAAATACGGTAGTTGGACGACTGTCGCAGCATCTTATAATGCCGGTATGGGACGTATATCGACCGAATTGGAAAAACAGCTGGCCGATCGATCGTTCGATTTATGGTTAAACGAAGAAACATCTCGTTATGTATTTCGCATTTTAGCCATGAAAGAAATATTTTCTTCTCCGGCAAAATATGGATACAAATTAAAAACCAAACAGCTCTATCAACCAATCAGATATTCGGAAATAAAAGTAGATACCACGATTAATAACCTAGCCGTATTCGCTCAATCTAAGGGCGTTTCTTATGCCCAATTAAAAGAAGCCAACCCGTGGCTTCGCTCCCGTTTCTTACCGGATAAGTCCAGAAAAGTTTACTATATAAAAATACCGATGAAAGACGATTTGTATTATACGAAATGTAAATTTACTACTTATAAAAAAGAGTGGGTGATCGACAAAAAATGAAAGCAGAAGAACAAATTGAAGTATATGGGGCTCGTGTCCATAATCTCAAAAATATAGATGTCAATATTCCTCGGAACAGTCTCACCGTTATTACAGGATTAAGCGGCAGCGGCAAATCGTCATTGGCATTCGATACTATTTTTGCCGAAGGGCAAAGGCGTTACATTGAGACCTTTACAGCATACGCGCGGAATATGCTCGGAGGTATGGAGCGCCCAGATGTAGATAAAATAACCGGGTTGAGTCCTGTTATTTCCATAGAACAAAAAACGACGAATAAAAACCCTCGTTCGACCGTAGGGACAACGACAGAGATATTCGATTTCTTTCGGTTACTGTTTGCAAGGGCAGGGGAAGCATACTCTTATTTATCGGGGGAAAAAATGGTTCGTTATACCGAGGAGAAAATCATTTCTCTGATAATGGACCTATACCAGAATAAGAAAACTTATATCCTCGCTCCATTGGTTCGTAACCGTAAGGGACATTATAAAGATTTGTTCGAGCAAGTTCGGAGAAAAGGTTATTTGACGGTCAGAATCGACGGAGAGCTACGGGAAATAACGCATGGAATGAAACTCGACCGTTATAAAAACCACAGCATCGAACTGGTAATCGACAAACTGATCGTAGATAAAGACGATGAACGGCGTTTGCAGGAAAGTGTCAAGACTGCGATGAAACAAGGAGATGGCCAACTGATGGTTCTCGATGCAGAGACACAAGAAATAAGACATTACAGCCGAACATTGATGGACCCGCAAACCGGGTTGTCTTATAGTGAACCGGCTCCTCATAGCTTTTCATTCAATTCCCCACAAGGTGCTTGCCCGAAATGTAAGGGGCTGGGATATGTCAATATAATTGACAAAAACAAAATTATCCCGAATGACGAAAAATCCATCTATGAAGGAGGAATCGTTCCGCTTGGCAAATATAAAAATTCGTTGATATTTTGGCAAATCGCCGCGATTTGTGAAAAATATGACAGTAGTTTGAAAACCCCTATCAAAAATCTTCCGGAAGAAGCGTTGGACGATATACTGAATGGAACAGACGAGCGTTTGCAAATTAAAAATGAATCGCTGGGAACTTCGAACTATTTTTTATCGTTCGATGGTCTGATAAAATATATAGAAATTCAACAGCAAAGCGACGCTTCATCGCAAGCTCAAAAATGGGCCGGACAATTCGTCACGACAGCTACATGCCCGCTATGCGAAGGGCATCGCTTGAACAAGGAGGCTTTACATTACAGAATCGCAGGAAAAAATATTGCCGATCTAGCCGATATGGATATTTCGGAATTATACGAGTGGGTAAATCATGTAGAGGAATATTTATCTCCTCAGCAACGTAAAATTGCGGCCGAGATTCTCAAAGAAATACGTAACAGACTGCATTTCCTCGTCGATGTGGGCTTGGATTACTTATCCCTGAACAGAGCTTCTGCCACATTGTCGGGTGGAGAAAGCCAACGGATAAGATTAGCGACTCAAATAGGATCTCAATTGGTTAATGTCCTTTATATTCTCGATGAACCCAGTATAGGACTCCATCAACGGGATAACACTCGGTTGATTCAGTCTTTAAAAGAATTAAGGGATATGGGGAATTCGATTATTGTAGTAGAGCACGATAAGGAAATGATGCTCGAAGCCGATTATATTGTAGACTTGGGGCCTCGGGCTGGACGGCTGGGAGGAAATATCGTTTTCGCCGGAACTCCGAAAGAAATGTTGAAAACCGACACTCTTACGGCTCGATACCTTACCGGTAAAAAAGAAATCGAATTTGCCCCCCAAAGGAGAACTGGAAATGGAAAAAAGATAATATTATCAGGAGCTACCGGAAATAATCTAAAAAATGTGACCGTCGAATTTCCTCTGGGAAAATTCATTTGTATCACAGGTGTTTCGGGGAGTGGTAAATCAAGTTTGATTAACGGGACTTTGCAACCTATTATTAGTCAAAAATTTTATCGTTCTTTGCAAAATCCGTTACCCTATGAGAAAATAGAAGGATTGGAAAACATCGATAAAATCGTAACGGTCGACCAATCTCCACTAGGTCGAACACCTCGGTCGAATCCGGCCACTTATACCGGTGTTTTTGCCGATATACGCAACGTGTTCGTCGAATTGCCGGAAGCCAAAATCCGAGGTTATAAACCGGGTAGATTCTCGTTCAATATCCCGGGTGGACGTTGCGAGGTATGCGGAGGAAATGGATATAAGACTATCGAAATGAATTTCCTGCCCGATGTACTCGTGCCATGTGAAGCCTGTCATGGGAAACGATACAATAGAGAAACCCTTGAAGTAAGATTTAAAGGAAAATCTATTGCCGATGTTTTGGACATGACCATCAATCAAGCCGTGGAATTTTTTGAAAATATACCCTCTATTATTTCTAAAATTAAAGTTTTACAGGACGTTGGTCTCGGATACATTAAACTGGGTCAGCCGTCTACGACATTATCAGGAGGAGAGAGTCAACGGGTAAAACTGGCTGCGGAACTTTCAAAAAGAGATACGGGTAAAACTCTCTATATACTGGACGAACCTACCACAGGATTACATTTCGAAGATATTCGAGTATTGCTCTCTGTGTTGAACCGATTGGTAGATAAAGGAAATACCGTGATAGTCATTGAGCACAATCTAGATATAATCAAATGTGCCGACCACATTATCGATATGGGACCGGAAGGCGGTAAAAATGGAGGATATGTTTTAACAACGGGTACTCCGGAAGAAGTTTGTGTACAGAATACTTTTACGGCTCGTTATTTAAAGGCGGAATTAAAGGTATAAGAAAAACGACATATTACGATTTTGAAAGATAGAAAAGGGTTCAAAGTATAAAATTTGAATCCTTTTCTATGCTATTTACAGTTGTAATATATTTTGAATCAATAATATAAATCTATTTTGAATAGGATTTAAGGGGCGTATAATTCTCATATTTTTGAACAAGTTTACATCTGTACTTGGAAAATAAAATCTCGTGAAGTTGAGTTATAAACCAGTTTATTGTTTACATTTGTAATTTACAATCACTATTTACAAATGTAATTCACAAAACGCAATTACACAAAATAAAAATCTGTAACTCATAAAGGGTAGGGGTATTACATTTGCATATCCACCAAACACAGAGGTACATAAACAATTATTATATCCACGATATATATGATATAAATAATTAAAAACCAATATTTTAATACGTTTAATATAAAGTATATTCGAGGTATAATTTCGAATTTCGAACAGCATACGCTGATGGCATTGTATATACTACAAAATAAAATATTGATTTCTAAATAATTATAGACACAAATATAAAATAACACTTTCAATAAATATTCTTGTTGGTAAACAATAGAGACTATTTACGAAGTATACATCATGTTATTTTGTTTGCATTTGCAAACTATACAATTCACAAAACAAACTTGTGTTTTTTATTTATTCTTATTACATTTGTAAACTATAATTTTACTATTACGAATCTATTTACACCCCTAAAAATGGAAGAAAATGAAGCTCTAATTGTTGCCGAAAGAATGAAAAGTTTTATCGAGTATAAGGGTATATCTGTTACGCAATTTGCCGATGCAACTAAGATACAGAGATCTTCAATGTCTCAAATTTTGGGTGGACGAAATCAGAAGATCAGTATCAATACCATTGGGAAGATACATTCTGCCTATCCCGACTTATCTATCTATTGGCTGTTATATGGAACAGGCCCTATGATTTTGACGGCGACAATACCTCCGGCCGAAAACATTACCTCACCCTCCAAAGAATTTTCAACATCTTTATTTCCCGAGGAGAATGAAATAAAACCGGACGAACTTACAGCTCCTTCAAAATATTCGAGGGAAAATGGCTCTAATATTCATCAAAAGCAGGACCATAAACTTGAAAATGAAGAAGTAACGAACTTAAAAGCACCATTTTTCGAGCCATCGGAACAGGTCGTAAAAAATAAAAAAGTAACTAAAATCATGATTTTTTACTCCGATAATACGTTCGAGACATTTTCCCCGGACAATGAATAACTCGTCTTTATCTTTTAAACGAGAAATAAAACGATTGCATAATCCGATAAACTTTTGTTTCGCTTTTGGGTTTATACTATCTTTGTTCAGCTAAAATAATTTTATGAAAAAATATATTCTTGACTTTCGGGTTGTTGAAAACACAAAACTGCACGATAATTATGCTCTTTTGAAATTGAAACCCGATAATAATGAACCGTTGCCCGATATGTTACCCGGGCAGTTTGTCGAGGTTCGTGTAGACCGGTCTCCCGGTACATTTTTAAGGCGTCCGATTTCTATCAATTTCGTCGATTCTACTCGCAATGAACTATGGCTATTGATAAGAAAAGCCGGTGAAGGAACTCGGACTTTATGCGATTTGAAACAAGGAGATAGTATTAATTTGGTGTTACCATTGGGTAATACATTCAGTTTACCCGACGAAACAGACTCGGATATATTGCTTATCGGAGGAGGCGTTGGAATAGCCCCGATGCTGTATTGGGGCAAATACTTAAAAGAACGGAATTATACCCCCAAATTTTTGTTAGGATTCCGTTCAGACAAGGATATACTGCAATATGAAATGTTCCGGCAGTTTGGAGATGTATATATTTCCACCGAAGACGGTTCTTTGGGCGAAAAAGGATTCGTGACTCAGCACTCCTTGTTAAATAGTAAGCTCGATAAGCTGTATGTTTGCGGCCCGAAACCCATGATGGTAGCCGTAGCCCGATTTGCTCATGAACGAAACATATCCTGTGAAGTATCTCTCGAAAATATGATGGCCTGTGGCATAGGCGCATGTCTCTGTTGCGTAGAAGATACGATCGAAGGCAATACTTGTGTATGTAAGGAAGGTCCTATCTTTAATATAGAAAAACTAAAATGGCAGATTTGAAAGTAAATATAGGTGGGTTGCTTTTGAGGAATCCCGTAATGACGGCATCGGGAACGTTTGGCTACGGCGAAGAGTTTGCCGATTTCGTCGATTTATCTCGGCTGGGAGGGGTCATTGTAAAAGGAACGACGCTGCATCATAGAGAAGGCAACCCGTATCCTCGCATGGCCGAAACGCCTTCGGGAATGCTCAACGCAGTAGGATTACAAAACAAAGGTGTCAATTACTTCATCGAAAATATATATCCTCGCATAAAAGATATCGATACCCATTTCTTGGTAAATGTATCGGGATCCTCAATAGAAGACTACGCCGTTACGGCAGAGAAAATCGCTGCATTGGACAAGATTCCGGGAATTGAGTTAAACATCTCTTGCCCGAATGTGAAAGAGGGTGGAATGGCTTTCGGGACAAGCTGCCAAAGTGCTGCCGCTGTGGTAAAAGCTGTGCGTGCAGTTTATCCTAAAACTTTGATTGTCAAACTTTCGCCAAACGTTACCGATATTACCGAGATAGCTCGAGCAGTCGAGGCCGAAGGCGCCGATGCTGTATCCCTGATCAATACTCTGTTGGGTATGGCTATTGATTCAAATCGTCGCAGACCGGTACTCTCTACAATTACAGGGGGATTATCCGGTGCATGTGTTAAGCCCATCGCATTGCGTATGGTTTGGCAAACTTACCATGCCGTAAAAATCCCTATTGTAGGATTGGGAGGAATCATGAACGCCACCGATGCCGTTGAATTTATATTGGCCGGTGCATCTGCCATAGAGGTCGGAACAGCTAACTTCATAGATCCTCAAATAACTGAAAAAATAGCGAACGGAATAGACGAATATCTCGATAGGAACAACATTGCATCCGTAAAAGAGCTTATCGGAGGTTTGATTTGTAATTAATTTATTATCAATAGTATAAAAATAGCGAATATGGATTGTATTAGATAGCACAATCCACATTCGCTATTAAAGTATCAGTTTAATATTATATTTGCGAACAGATATTAAAGCGTTACTTTATATCTGTATAGCTTGTTAGAGCATTTCAACCGACCGTTTGATAAATTTACTCAGAGCCTCTCCCTTCAACATATTATTGGAAAGCAGAGCCAAGTCGACCAACTGACGAACCAAAGGTGTCTGATCGGCATAAGTCTTCAATATATCCGATTCCTTTGCTCTCAATTCTTTTGCCTTTTCCTCAGCATGCTTCAAAGCCTCCTTATCTGCTACGGGAATTTCATCGTCCTTTTTATCTTTTTTTGCCTCTTGTAACCGTTCGATTTCTTCATTGACAGTTTTCAGCTCGTCCAATATAGGAGTTAATTCACTCTTACAAGCACTTTCGGTATCAGCAATAACCTTTTGCGAAAGAGGGTGATCTGTGTTCACTATGAGGTTATAGCTATCGGGAAGCTCCCCATAGAAAGCCATTCCTGATTGTATAGCAGCCATATCTTTCATACGACGCATAAATTCATTTTGCGTAATAACGATAGGTTGAGCAGTCGCACCTACGGGCTCGAACATAACCAAGAAATCGCTTTTCTCCATAGCAGGGATCTGCGATTTGAAAACAGAAGTCATCATATCGCGCTGTTGCTCATCGAGAGCTGTATTTGAAGTTGTATCCGATTTCTTGATTAGTTTATCGATCAGATCGCTATCCACGCGCACGAAACGGCTTTTCTCTAATTTCTGCTCCAACATACCGATGAAATGAGGATCCAGCTGTCCGTTCATCAATAGTACATCGTAACCTCTTGATACAGCCGTATCGATATAACTGTATTGTGCTTCCTTATCAGTGGCATACAGATAAACGAGTTGTCCGTCTTTATCGGTTTGGTTACCCTCTATCAGTTTTTTATATTCATCGAGCGTATAATATTTATCCTCCGTATCTTTCAATAATACGAATTTCTGAGCACGCTCGTAGAATTTCTCATCAGACAGCATACCATATTCGATGAAGATTTTCAAATCGTCCCATTTCTCCTCGAACTGTTTGCGATCGCTGTTGAATATCTCTTGCAGACGCTCTGAAACCTTTTTAGTGATATACCCCGATATTTTCTTTACATTAGAATCGCTTTGCAGATATGAACGCGAAACATTCAACGGAATATCGGGTGAATCAATCACACCCTGTAAAAGCATTAGGAAATCAGGAACGATACCCTCTACCGAATCGGTAACGAATACTTGGTTGCAATATAATTGTATCTTGTATCGATTGATATCGATATTATTTTTGATTTTCGGGAAATAAAGAATTCCCGTCAACTTAAACGGATAGTCGATATTCAAATGAATCCAAAACAGAGGTTCATCTATTCCCGGATAAAGATCGGCATAGAATTTCCTGTAATCTTCATCGGTCAAATCTGTCGGCTTCCGAGTCCATGCAGGCTCCATATCATTAATGACCCTATCCTTGTCTGTATCGACATATTTCCCGTCTTTCCATTCTTGTTCTTTTCCAAACACAACGGGAACAGGCAAGAAACGACAATATTTTTTCAACAGGGTCTCGATACGTTGTTCTTCAAGGAATTCCTTATTGTCATCATCGACATATAAAATAATATCTGTTCCCCGTTCGCTCTTTTCGATATCGGTCATCTCGTAAGCCGGAGAACCATCGCAGCTCCACATGACTGCTTGGGCTCCTTCTTTATAGGATAATGTACGTATTTCTACTTTTTTGGAAACCATGAAAGAAGAATAAAATCCCAGCCCGAAATGCCCGATAATGGCATTCGCATCATTTTTATATTTTTCCAAAAACTCTTCGGCCCCCGAAAAAGCAATTTGATTGATATATTTGTCTATCTCTTCGGCTGTCATTCCTATACCGCGATCCGATATAGTCAACGTCCCCTTATTTTTATCAATCGACACTGTGACATTCATCGTGCCTAACTCACCTTTGAAATCGCCAAAAGAAGATAATGTCTTCAATTTCTGAGTGGCATCCACAGCATTAGAAACGAGCTCCCTTAAAAATATTTCATGGTCGCTATACAAAAATTTTTTAATGACGGGGAAGATATTGTCGGTTGTAACCCCAATTGTACCTTTTTGCATAATTGTATATTTTTATCATTTAAATTTCTGACTATGATTTTTCAAAAAAAATGCCAGACTCTTTGAGTCTGACATTTTGACTTATTCAACTATTATTTGTCATTTCGTTTGGGAATTATGAATCGAAGACACGATCTTCTGATTCTCCTTATCGAAATCAACGACAATAGTATCACCTTCTTGAACCGTCGCCCGAATAATCATTTCAGCAAGTTCATCTTCGAGGTATTTCTGTATGGCCCGTTTTAGAGGTCGTGCTCCGAACTGAATATCATACCCCTTTTCGGCAATAAAGTTTTTGGCATCGTCGGTAATAGTCAGATGATAACCTAGTGTTTCCACCCGTTTGTAAAATCCGCTTAGTTCCAAATCGATAATTTTGAAAATAGATTCTTTATCCAATTGGTCGAACATTACAATATCGTCGATACGATTTAAAAATTCGGGAGAGAAAGCTCTATTCAACGCCTTTTGTATAACGCCCCTCGAATAATCCTTTTCCGAAACAGTATTAGTCGAGAATCCTACTCCTTGTCCAAAATCCTTTAATTGACGCGTACCGATATTAGATGTCATAATCAGAATCGTATTCTTAAAATCGATTCTACGCCCCAAGCTATCGGTTAGGCGCCCTTCGTCCAAGACTTGCAACAATAGATTAAAGACATCGGGGTGAGCCTTTTCTATTTCATCGAGCAGCACAACCGAATAGGGCTTGCGTCTCACTTTCTCCGTTAACTGTCCTCCTTCCTCATATCCCACATATCCCGGAGGGGCTCCGACAAGTCTGGACACAGTAAATTTCTCCATATATTCACTCATGTCTATTCGGATAAGAGCATCTTTCGAGTCAAATAAGTATTCGGCCAATTTCTTTGCTAAATGTGTTTTACCCACACCAGTAGGGCCCAAAAACATGAAAGTGCCGATAGGTTTCCCCGGATCCTTTAATCCTACACGATTTCGCTGTATCGCTTTTACAATTTTATCGACAGCATCATCTTGCCCGATAATTTCGCGCTTCAACTCTCCCGACATAGCTAAAAGTTTATTTCCCTCAGCTTGTGCGATACGCTGCACCGGGACACCAGTCATCATAGCGACAACTTCGGCAACCTTTTCCTCATTGACAATCTCTCTATGCTGTTGCATCTGCCTTTCCCAGTTTGCTTTCGCCGATTCAAGGGAAAGTTGCAATTCTTTTTCTTTGTCTCTAAAACTCGCCGCAAGCTCATAGTTTTGGGATTTAACAGCATTTATTTTATCTTCCCGGCAAGTCTCTATTTGAGCCTCCAAACTTTCGATTTCTTTGGGGACAATAATATTAGAAACATGCACTCGCGCCCCAGCTTCGTCCAATGCATCAATGGCTTTGTCCGGGAAATTACGGTCACTTATGTAACGGTCTGTCAATTTGACACACGCCTCCAATGCATCATCGGTATAGGTGACATTATGGTGATCCTCGTACCTACCTTTTATATTATTGAGGATTTGCAGAGTCTCCTCGGGAGTTGTAGGCTCGACCATAATCTTTTGGAAACGGCGTTCCAAAGCTCCATCTTTTTCTATGTTTTTCCTATATTCATCGAGTGTTGTAGCTCCGATACACTGAATCTCTCCCCGCGAAAGAGCCGGTTTTAACATATTGGCAGCATCAAGAGACCCTGTGGCTCCACCTGCACCGACAATAGTATGAATCTCGTCGATAAATAAAATAATATTCGGATTCTTCGACAACTCATTTAGAATTGCTTTTATACGCTCCTCAAATTGTCCTCTATATTTTGTTCCTGCTACAATCGAGGCCATGTCGAGAGAGACAAGTCTCTTATCGAATAGCACCCTCGACACTTTACGTTGCACGATTCTCAAAGCAAGACCTTCTACTATCGCAGATTTTCCTATACCGGGTTCCCCTATAAGAACCGGATTATTCTTCTTTCTTCGGCTCAATACTTGTGCCAATCGTTCAATTTCGTTTTCACGTCCGACAACAGGGTCGAGCCGACCTTCTTCGGCAGCCTTTGTCATATCGGTCCCAAAGTTGTCCAATACGGGAGTTTCATTATTACTACGCTGAGCAGTCGTACTATTTCCGCTTTGCTGTTCCCTCCGATAATTTCGGTCTTCCTCCAATTCGTCGTCATCATCGTCCGTAAATCCGGCGCCCATGCTCGGCGAAGGGAAATCCGGCTTCTCATTACCTTTTAAAAAAGCTGCCACTTCGTCATAAGTTATGTCATTCGTGTTTAAAATTTTTGCAGCAGAAGAGTCCGGCTCTTTCAATATAGCCAACAATAAATGTTCGGTGTCGGTCTCCGAACTTTTCATAAATCGAGCTTCAAGCATACTCATCTTTAAAACTCTATCTGTGCTTTTACTAATAGTCAACTCATTCGTTTGTTCCATGTGATTATTGGAAGCGGACAGTTCATTTTCCAATGAACTTTTCAGTGTTCGGAGGGAAGCTCCGAGCCCGACCAATACATCGACAGCACGATTTGCACCGTCACGTATAATTCCTAACAATAAATGCTCGGGAACAATGTTGGAATTTTGGAGGCGTTCAGCCTCTTCCCGGCTATAACCGAGAATTTCCTTAACATGTTGTGAGAAGTTTCTTTCCATAAACAATCTGTCTCCTTTTATTGATTTAGCAAATATACCACCTTTAAGCCAAATAATGGCGGGTATTTATTAGTTTATTATATATAACAAATAATATGCCGAAAATTCCTATTCACAAAAGATTATTTCTTGAATTTGGTATCTCAATTTTTCAAAAAATGGTTATCTTTGTACGCTAAACAGCATAATTTGTATAACCAATTTTCATCAAAATAAATGATTGATCAAGATAGAATTTTAAAAATAGACATCAAACAAGAGATGCAATCGGCCTACATCGATTATTCTATGTCGGTGATTGTAGCTCGTGCCTTACCCGATGTAAGAGATGGTTTTAAACCGGTACACCGCAGAGTTTTGTTCGGTATGGACAAATTGGGTAATACATCGGATAAGCCTTATAAGAAATCAGCAAGAATCGTGGGAGATGTGCTGGGTAAATATCACCCGCATGGCGATTCGTCGGTATATTTTGCATTGGTGCGTATGGCGCAACCCTGGTCTTTACGTTATCCTTTGGTCGATGGGCAAGGCAACTTCGGGTCTGTCGACGGCGATAGCCCTGCTGCCATGCGTTATACCGAAGCTCGCCTTTCTCGTATCGCAGAAGAGATGCTTCGAGATATTGAAAAAGATACGGTCGATTTTACTCCAAACTTCGACAACACATTAGAAGAGCCAACTGTTTTGCCGACCCGAATTCCCAACTTACTAGTCAATGGAGCTTCGGGTATTGCTGTGGGTATGGCAACGAATATGCCCCCTCATAACTTGTCGGAATGTATAGATGCTTCTGTTGCCCTAATCGACGATAGAGAATTGACGGTAGAAGACCTAATGCAATATATCAAGGCTCCCGACTTCCCCACAGGAGGTATTATTTATGGTTTTGCAGGGGTAAAAGATGCTTTCGAAACAGGACGGGGCCGAATTGTAATTCGGGCAAAAGCCGAGATTGAAGTAGACAGCACCACAGGGCGGGAGACCATCGTCGTATCTGAAATTCCATATGCCGTCAATAAGTCGGAATTGATCAAGAAAATCGCCGATTTGGTGGAAGAAAAACGGTTAGAAGGTATTTCCAACATCAACGATGAATCTGACCGAGCTGGAATGAGAATCGTTATCGAAGTAAAACGAGATGCGAATGCAAGCGTTATTTTAAATAAATTATTCAAAATGACCGACTTGCAATCTTCTTTCAGTGTCAATAATATTGCTTTGGTAAACGGGCGTCCTCAAACACTAAATCTAAAACAACTGTTAGAGGCGTTTGTGGATCATCGCCACGAAGTCGTTATTCGCCGCACTCGTTTCGATCTGGCGAAAGCCGAAGAAAGGGCGCATATTCTTGAAGGACTTATCATTGCATCCGATCACATAGACGAAGTCGTTAAACTGATTCGGTCATCACGGACTCGTGAAGAAGCCAAGACACGTTTAATGGAGCGATTCTCGTTGAGCGAAAAACAAGCTCAGGCCATCGTAGATATGCGTCTTGGACAGTTGACCGGTTTGGATCAAGACAAACTGAGAAACGAATACGCCGAGGTGGAAAAAATGATTGCCTATTACAAAGAAATTCTCGCCGATGAGTCTGTTTGTATGAAAGTAGTAAAAGACGAGCTTCTCGAAATAAAAGAGAAGTATGGCGACGAACGTAAAACAGAAATCATTTATTCCTCGGAAGAGTTCAATGCTGAGGATTTCTATGCCGACGACGAAATGATTATCACCATATCGCACATGGGATATATCAAACGGACCCCTCTGTCCGAATTCCGTGCTCAAAATCGAGGAGGAGTCGGAGCAAAAGGGAGCAATACTCGTGAAGAAGATTTCATCGAGTATATCTATCCGGCATCAATGCACAATTATATGTTGTTCTTTACCCAAAAGGGTAAATGCTATTGGCTGAAAGTCTATGAAATCCCCGAAGGTGCTAAAAACTCAAAGGGACGAGCCATTCAGAATATGCTCAATATAGAGTCCGACGACAAGGTAAACGCATTCATTCGGGTAAAAAAATTACAAGACCCCGAATACAATATGTCTCATAACTTACTATTCTGTACGCGTAAAGGTGTAATAAAAAAGACAAAACTCGAAGCCTATTCGCGTCCTCGACAGAACGGAGTAAACGCGATTACGATTCGGGAAGACGATCAAGTTATACAAGTGCGTCTCACCACGGGAGACAGTCAAATAATTATCGCCAACAAAAACGGTCGCGCTATTCGATTCCATGAAAGTGCAGTACGCGAAATGGGACGTAATGCAACAGGCGTAAAGGGTATGACCCTTGACGATAATGGCGATGAAGTGGTAGGAATGATTTGTGTAAACGATCCCGAAAAAGAAACCATCATGGTTGTCTCGGAGCAAGGCTATGGAAAACGCTCTCTTATAGAAGATTATCGAATAACAAACCGAGGAGGGAAAGGCGTAAAAACGCTGAATATTACCGATAAGACAGGCTGTTTGGTAGCGATTAAATGCGTAACAGATGAAAATGATTTGGTAATCATAAACAAATCGGGCATTACTCTACGAATGAAAGTAGCCGACGTACGAGTCATGGGACGGGCAACACAGGGTGTAAGATTAATAAACTTGGAAAAACGTAACGATGAAATAGCATCGGTTTGCAAAGTTTTATCAGAAAGTGTCGATGAAAACTTACAAGACGATAACGTAACCGAAGTTGCCGAATAAATTTAGATATAATTAATTTTTAAAATAAAAACGCAATGAAAAAAACAACATTAACGGTAGTATTACTGCTTTCTATCATTTGCGCATTTGGTCAAAAGAAAGCTGTAAATAGGGCATTTAGCGAAGCTAAAATGGAAAAACCCAACTTTCAGGAAGCCCGTGATAATATTAAAGGAGCACTAACAAATCCAGAAACTAAGGACGATGCCAAAACTTGGTATGTTGCGGGATTTGTAGAAAACTCCTATTTTGAAAAAGACAATGTTCAGAAAACATTGGGAATGACATTGAAAGACGGTGACGGACCAATGTATGATGCGTTAGTAAAAAGTTATGAATATTTTTTGCAAGCTATCGCATTAGACACTTTGCCCAACGAAAAAGGGAAAATCAAACCCCGATATGTCAAAGACATAAGAAAAACATTAAAACAAAACATCGATGGATATGCCAATGCAGGAGTTTATTATTTCACACAAAAAGAGTATAAAAAAGCATACGATGTGTGGGGTATCTATCTAAATATTCCTAAGATGTCTATCATGAAAGGCGAAAAAGAAGGCCTTCCGGCAGATTCAACTCTGGCTATTTTAGAATTTAACAGGGCATTGGCAGCACTTCAAACCAATGATACCACATTAGCCATAAAAGCGTTGAACGAAGCAAAAGGAAATGGATACAATCAAAACGATATCTATAAATATCTCGTATATGAATATGAGATGACACAAGATACGGCCAATCTGATTAAAACACTTCAAGAAGGTGAAAAACTATTCAAAAACGAAATGGTTGAAGTGAAAGACGAGAACGGAAATACCAAAATGCAGAAAGAGAATACCTACACATTGAAGTTGATCAATCTCTATATATTTAGCGGGAAATACGATGAAGCCATAGCTACACTCGAATCCGTATTGGCCGACGAACCTAACAATGCAGAATATTGGAATGTAAAAGGAAATCTGTATGAATCCCAGAAAAAGTACGATCAATCCATAGAATGTTTTGAGAAGGCAATCTCCATAAATCCATCTTATGCCGATGCTTTGGGCAGCATAGGACGTGTTTATTTTAATCTGGCTGTTCAAAAAAATAATGAAATCAGCACGATAACAGACAATGCGAAATATACAGAAGCAAGAGAAAAAGAAGTTCTTCCTTTGTTTGAGAAATCTCGTCCTTATTACGAAAAAGCATATGAATTGAAACCGGACGAACCCGACTATAAATATGCATTACGTAATATCTATTATAATTTGAACGATGCAGAAAAATTAAAAGCTATTGAAGGTCAATAATTTTCGCCTTGCATAGATAATTCATAGGGAAATCCGATTCACATTTCATGTGGATCGGATTTTTTGTAAATATATAAATCGTTGTCTTTCATTTTATTAAATTAATATTCCCAATATTTTATTTAACATAATACAAATTATAGGACAAATTTAATTCAAATAATAATATATCCTCCACAAACTCTTTAATTCGATATATAATTTGTATATTTGTAAATATGATGTACCAAAAATCTATTCAGGATTTTATTTTAGAATATTCTGATTTTGATACTAATAAGTTACGGTTGAAAAATATCCAAGCTGATTTTGATGTAGCTTGGGCCATTCAACAAATCGAAGCCCGTAAAAAGATACGCGACAAGCTACCTACATGGGCTTCAAACATGAATATTGTTTTCCCGTCTATTCTATCGACAGAACAATGTTCCTCGGAACTGACTGCACGGTATAAGCAAAATTTGATAATTCCGGGAGATACTGTCGATTTGACCGGAGGCTTAGGTGTAGACAGTTTCTTTTTTTCTCAAAAATCAGATCACGTAGTTTATGTGGAGCAATTAGCCGAATATTGCCGAGCGGCAAAACAAAACTTTAAGAACTTATGTGCCGATAACATAACCGTTACGCACGACGACTGCATAAACTTTCTACAAAATAACGACCGACATTTTCAAAATATATATATCGATCCTGCGAGAAGAGGCTCCTGTAATAAACGGATATTCGCTATCGACGAATGTGAGCCTAATGTAATAGAGCTTATGCCTATACTTTTCCAATGCGGGAAACGTATCATAATAAAGGTATCTCCTATGGTCGATATAACAGCTGCCCTTTCTCTCTTACCAGATATTTCAGAGGTACATGTTGTATCCGTAAAAAATGAATGTAAGGAATTATTATTAGTCATCGATACCGAGTTGGAAAAATCGAGTGATCGAGATACGATTATTCATTGTATACAAATCAATTCTTTTGACAATATATCGGATTTCACGTTTGGAATAAAACAAGAAAAAGGCCTTCCCTACTCGACTTTTTGTAAAAGTATAAAGAAATACCTCTATGAGCCCAACACATCTATACTCAAAGCAGGAGCTTATAAATCTATCGCTATTGAATATGACATAGAAAAGTTACAAACCAATAGCCATTTATATACTTCGGACAACTACATCTCTAATTTTCCGGGACGGAAATTTGAGATCATAGAAACAGTTACATTCAATTCGAAAAATATAAAAGATATCAAAACGAAATATCCTCAGACAAACCTATCGACACGTAATTTTCCCCTAACCACAGCAGTATTACAGAAAAAGTTAAAGACCAAGGACGGAGGTGATTTATATCTTTTCGCCACAACCCTATCGAATGACAACAAAGTATTAATTATCTGCAAGAGAGCGACTAACGCTTAAACATTCGATCCATTTGCCGTTTATCCTCTCTCTCCTTAATCGAATCTCGCTTATCGTATTCTTTTTTACCCTTAGCGATAGCAATAACCACTTTTGCCAATCCCTTCTCATTAATAAAAACTCGTGTCGGTATTATTGAAAACCCCGATTCTTTGGCAGCCCTCTCTATTTTCTGAATTTCTTTATGAGTTAATAAAAGCTTTCTGTCTCGCCGAGAAGAGTGATTGTTATAAGAACCATAGAAATACTCGGCTATATACATATTTTTTATCCAGATTTCTCCATTATTGATGTAACAAAAAGAGTCCGTCAGCCCGGCCTTACCCAACCGAATTGACTTTATTTCAGTTCCAGACAGCACAATTCCCGCATGAAAGGTATCGAGTAATTCATAATCGAAACTCGCCCTCTTATTTTTTATATTTATTTGTGGTAACTTCATTTCTATACTAATTAAATCAATCCGGGCATCAAAAAGTACAACAGTTTCTGAATGGACAAAGGTATAACAAGAAATAATATGGTTGTAGCCACTACGTATAAAATATTTTTTTGATCTGGAATTTCCATATACCTTTGACTGTTCCAAATCACATAGGCTAACAGAAGGGGTAAAAAATCAACTATAGACGGAAGTTCTATAAACAATCGGATAACAAAAATGGAAATATCAAACAACATATACAATGCCAATGTGTATCCGACAAAACGTTTTATACGAGACTCTGGTTGCAAAACCTCCAACATGTAAGTCGAAAAAATTTTCATTACATATACAAGAGCATAGAAGCCGGCAAAAAATTTCACAAATTCCACGATCGCCAACTGCAAGGCTCTTGGTAAAGAAGCATCGTTAAAAAAATGTCCTAAAAAGGATACTATCGCAGTTATTCCCATAAGCGGATATAGGAATTGATTCAAAAATATTTGTGTCGCATACGGCACTTTATCCATTTTTTGCCATGTCTTCCCGGGAGAAACAATAAGCAAAAAGAGATGCTTCAAATCGTTCATAAAACTGCTGTATTTCTATATTTGTACGCAAATATAGCATTATTTATTCTATTTTACGACTTCTCTCTTCATATTCTACTATCTCCATAAGGAAAGAAAAAAGTAAAATTCTTATCTTTGTATTTTAAAAATAAAAAATAGACACCCCCATTTGATATCGCATATTTCATAGGTTAGTCTATATTAAATTAAAAAGTATGCCCACAATCTCTCATAGAGGCGAAGTAATGCCGGCCTCTCCTATACGAAAACTTGTTCCTCTCGCCAACAAAGCCAAAGAAAAAGGAATAAAAGTTTTTCATCTAAACATCGGGCAACCCGATTTGCCGACTCCTCAAATAGGGTTGGATGCGTTACGGCACATGCATCGCCGAATACTGGAATACAGTCCCAGTGAAGGCATAAAAAGCCTTCGGGAAAAGTTAGTCCAATATTATGACAAATTCCATATTCATGTGACAGCCGATGATATAATCATCACCACAGGAGGCTCTGAGGCTGTATTATTCTCATTCATGGCTTGTCTGGACCCCGGCGATGAAATTATTGTTCCAGAACCAGCATACGCCAACTACATGGCATTCGCTATCTCGGCCGGAGCAGTAATCAAAACTTTACCCTCTTCTATTGAAGAAGGTTTCGCGTTACCTTCTATCGAAAAATTCGAATCTCTAATTACGCCAAAAACTAAGGCTATACTAATCTGTAATCCCAATAATCCCACAGGGTACTTATACACCCAAAGAGAAATGAACCAAATACGGGATCTGGTAAAGAAATATGATTTGTTCCTATTCTCCGACGAAGTATATCGGGAATTTTGCTATACAGGAGCGCCCTATATATCGGCTTTCCACTTAGAAGGGATTGAAGAACAGGTAGTGTTAATAGATTCTGTTTCAAAAAGATACAGCGAATGCGGAATTCGCATAGGAGCCTTGATCACTCGACATAAAGAATTAAAAAAGAGTGTTATGAAATTCTGTCAGGCCAGACTCAGTCCACCGCTTTTAGGACAAATCGTAGCCGAAGCCTCTATCGATGCTCCCGAAAGTTATATGCTTTCTACCTATAACGAGTATGTAGAACGGCGTAAACACCTAATTGACGGTTTAAACCGAATTCCGGGGTGTTACTCCCCTATCCCTATGGGAGCATTCTACACCGTAGCTCGATTACCGGTAGATAATGCCGACAAATTCTGTGAATGGTGTTTATCTGAATTCGAATACGAAGGGCAAACCATATTTATGGCTCCCGCCTCAGGGTTCTATACTACGCCCGGATTGGGGAAGAACGAAGTTCGTTTAGCCTATGTACTGGAAAAAGAAGAACTATCAAAAGCTCTAATCGTTTTACAAAAAGCATTAGAAACATACCCCGGCCGCACCATCAATGAATAATTGGAAATTATATATTGCTAATCGTATACATTTCGACAAACAGCATCGAAAAAAAGCTACTCCACCGGCTGTACGCGTAGCTGTGGCCGGTGTTGCGCTAGGATTAGCCATAATGATACTGTCGGTTGCGATTGTCATCGGTTTCAAAAAAGAAATCCGAAGCAAAGTTGTAGGATTCGGCGCTCACATTCAGATAACGTCATTCGATAATAACATGACTTACGAAAAGCAGCCGATTCAATATACCGATAGTCTGCGCGAAATATTGTCAGACCGCGATGACATCACAAAAATAGACCCTATCGGGACAAAACTGGGTATGATAAAGACCGATACCGATTTTATGGGAACGGTTCTGAAAGGAGTTACCCCCGACTATAATTGGTCCTTTTTCAAGAAATATCTGGTCGATGGCTGTTTACCTAAAATTCAGGACTCAATAATATCCAACGAAGTCCTCGTTTCCAAAACCATAGCTGATAAATTGGACCTGCATATCGGGGATAAAATATACTGCTACTTTGTCCAAGAGCAAGTAAGAGCTCGACGATTTTCTATTTCAGGAATATATCAGACCGATTTTTCGGATTATGACAAACTGTTGATTATCGGAGATGTAAGACATGTTCAACGCCTTAACGATTGGAATCCCGACCAGTATAGCGAAATAGAACTAATGGTAAAAGATTTCGATAGAGCCGACGACATAGCATATGAACTATATACACAATTAATAGACCGTCCCGATGATTATGGGACACATTATTATCCTCAATCCATTCGCACATTGAATCCGGTCTTTTTCGGCTGGCTCGATTTACTCGATATGAACGTCTGGATCATACTTATTCTCATGGCTGCCGTATCTGGCTTTACCATGATTTCAGGATTGCTCATTATTATATTGGAACGAGCGAATATGATTGGCATATTGAAAGCATTAGGAGCGAACAATACCTCTATTCGGAAAATATTTTTATACGTATCGGTTTTCCTTGTCGGGAAAGGTATGATATGGGGGAATATTATTGGTGTCGTCCTATGCCTGATTCAACGACACTTTCACATTGTAACACTCAATCCCGAAGCATATTACGTACCTTATGTTCCTATCGAAATAAATTTTTGGTACGTTTTATGGTTGAACATCGGCTGCATGCTTGTATCGGTTTTGATGTTGATCGCACCTTCCTATTTGGTTGCGCTTATTCGCCCGGCCAAATCTATAAAATTCGAATAAGCGCCCTACTCGACTTCTTGTTGCTTCGGTAAAAATAGGTTAAGTAAGATATATCCTAAAATACCGGATACGAGAGATCCCATTACAATACCGAGTTTCGCATGCTCCAACAATTCTATTCCTTCTGGCCCCATATTACCAAAAGAAAGATTTGCAATAAACAAAGATACTGTAAAACCAATACCACCCAACACAGATACCGCCGCTAACGACTTCCATGTAGAGTGTGTCGGCATCGGAACAATTTTCAGTTTAATGATTAACCAAGAAGAGAAAAAGATACCCACAAATTTTCCGAACAACAACCCGATAAAAACAGCCAAACTAATACCCGTAAATAACGAAGACAATTCTATTCCCGACAAAACGATCCCTGCATTGGCAAAAGCGAATAAAGGGATAATAAGATAGTTGATCACCGGATGCAATGTATCTTCAAGGTCTTGTAACGGGCTTATCACTTTATCGGATGCAGATTCTATACTCTTCAAACAGTTTATTTGATCTTTGGAGAGCATTATCGAACTATCGCTGTCCCCATGAAACTGTTCCTGCGGGAAATTAGCTATTTCATCTCGAATCGTACTGATAAAACGAGTAGTCGCCAATACCGGTTTAGCGGGAATACAAAAAGCCACTAATACACCGGCTATCGTAGGGTGAATACCTGAATTTAAGAATAAAAACCAAACTACACCGCCAAGTATGAAATAGAACATTTTACTATTGATTCTGGCACGTCCGCCCAACCATAAAATCAAAAATATGCCGGCAGCATAAAACAAGTAAGTAACCGATATATGACTGGAATAGAAAATCGCAATAACCAATATACCTCCTATGTCATCAACCACCGCCAATGTTGTTAGGAATATTTTCAAGGAAATGGGGACTCTTTTTCCCAACATAGCCAAAACGCCCAATGAAAAAGCAATATCTGTCGCCATAGGAATGGCGCTCCCTCTCAGGAAATCACTGCCTCTGCCAATATACATAAATAATAAAACAGGAATAACCATTCCACCAATAGCGGCAACAATCGGTAATAATGCTTGCTTTATGGACGTCAATTCTCCAACCAATACCTCTCTCTTTATTTCCAGTCCGATAGAAAAAAAGAAAATCGCCATCAATGCATCGTTGATAAATTCCATTACGGTCATAGGATGCCCATTATGGCTAAATAAGTTGAAATCCCCCAACTGTAAAGATATAGGTTGTGCCCACCAAGAAAAATACATATCGGCAATCGGAGAATTAGCGATGATAAAAGCCAACAATGTCGCCACTATCAAAACATTACCTCCGCTGGCATAATTTTTAATCGACTTTTTTATGGCATATAAACTATCCATATAACATTCCGTATTTGTAATTTAAACAAAGAAAGCCTTTTACGGTTTTCCAATGACGAAAAAAAGAAACCGATTTACCCTAATCGAGTTTCAATACCGCTAGAAATGCTTTTTGAGGCACTTCTACCGAACCGATTTGTTTCATACGCTTTTTCCCTTTTTTCTGTTTTTCCAACAGTTTTCGTTTCCGGCTAATATCACCGCCATAACATTTTGCCGTAACATCTTTACGCACTGGTTTGATCGTTTCTCTGGCTATAATTTTAGCCCCGATTGCGGCCTGAATAGCAATCTCGAATTGCTGGCGAGGAATAAGTTCTTTCAACTTTTCACACATTCTTCGTCCAAAAGTTACCGCATTGTCTACGTGCGTCAACGTCGACAAAGCATCCACCGACTCCCCGTTTAAAAGAATATCGAGTTTGACCAATTTAGACTCCCTGAAATCATGAATATGATAATCGAAAGAAGCATACCCTTTCGATATACTTTTAAGTTTATCATAGAAATCAATGACAATTTCTCCTAACGGCATATCGTAAATAATCTCTACTCTATTCCCCGATATATATTCCTGCTTGACCAATTCTCCACGCTTCCCCAGACACAAAGTCATAATAGGTCCGATGTAGTCGGTCGAAGTAATGACCGATGCCCGTATATAAGGTTCTTCGATGTGATCTATCAACGTAGGATCCGGCAATCCAGAAGGATTATGAACTTCCACCATTGCACCTTTCTTATCGTAAACCTTATAAGAAACATTCGGAACCGTGGTAATAACGTCCATATTGAACTCTCTATCCAATCTTTCCTGAATAATTTCCATATGGAGCAGCCCCAGAAAACCACATCGGAATCCAAAGCCCAAAGCCGCAGACGATTCGGGTTGAAAAGTCAAGGATGCATCGTTCAATTGCAGCTTTTCCAATGAAGCTCTCAGGTTCTCAAAATCTTCTGTTTCGATGGGATACACTCCGGCAAAGACCATAGGCTTAACTTCTTCGAATCCATCGATTGCCGAAGAACACGGTCGCTCTATATGGGTAATCGTATCTCCCACTTTCACCTCTCTGGACGTTTTTATTCCGGAAATAATGTATCCTACATCGCCGGCCGACAACTCTTTTCGAGGAACCATATCCAATTTCAAAACACCTATCTCATCGGCCTCATACTCTTTTCCGGTCGCAACGAATTTTACCTTATCGCCGGTTTTTATTCGTCCGTTACAAATTTTGAAATAAGCGATAATTCCTCTGAATGAGTTAAATACAGAATCGAAAATAAGGCACTGTAACGGTGCATCCACATCTCCCTGAGGAGGATTTACCCGTTCTATAATAGCCGAAAGAATATCTTCGACCCCCTGTCCTGTTTTTCCGCTGGCACGTATAATTTCTTCCCGTTTACACCCCAGCAAATCAATAATTTGGTCTTCTACTTCATCGGGACGAGCGCTATCCAAATCTACTTTATTGACAACCGGTATGATTTCCAAGTCATGTTCAATCGCCATATACAGATTGGAAATAGTCTGTGCTTGTATTCCCTGAGAGGCATCGACGATAAGCAATGCACCTTCACATGCGGCAATAGACCGAGAAACTTCATAAGAGAAATCCACGTGCCCCGGAGTGTCTATAAGATTCAGAATATACTTTTCACCCTTGTAAACATATTCCATCTGTATTGCATGACTTTTGATCGTAATTCCCCGTTCTCGTTCCAAATCCATATTGTCGAGAACTTGATCCTGTAAATCTTTGTCTGCAATGGTTTTGGTATACTCCAACAAGCGATCGGCCAGGGTACTTTTTCCGTGGTCTATATGTGCAATAATACAAAAATTGCGTATATTTTTCATTGAAATTAATCTGATAGTGTGCGCAAAGATAACGATTTTTACAATAATGGACAATAGATAAAAAGGGGTAGCTCACAAGATGAACTACCCCTCTTACAAATATAAATACAATTTTATTTCTTGAAATAACGATTGTATAAACCTTCGAAGCCTTTACCGTGGCGAGCTTCGTCCTTAGCCATTTCATGTACAGTGTCATGTATAGCATCATAGCCAAGTTCTTTGGCACGTTTTGCAATACGCATTTTGTCTGCACAAGCTCCACTTTCAGCTTCCATACGAGCTTTTAGATTTTTCTCTGTATTCCAAACGATTTCTCCCAAAAGTTCTGCAAACTTAGATGCATGTTCAGCCTCTTCCCAAGCATAACGTTTAAAGGCTTCTGCCACTTCGGGATAACCCTCACGATCTGCCTGACGGCTCATGGCAAGGTACATACCTACTTCGGTACATTCACCCATGAAATGAGCTTTTAGGCCCTCCATAACTTCGGCATCCTCTACTACACCGTCACCGATATGATGTTCCGTTACAAAATCAAGTTCATCTGATTCAACAACTTCTTTGAATTTTGAACGAGGTTGTTTACATTGCGGGCAAAATTCAGGAGCTTCATCACCTTCGTATACGTAACCGCATACTGTACAAATAAATTTTTTCATGATTGGTTATTTTAGTTAGTTATTTAATGTTGAGTTTTCTTCTGGCAAGATGGACACGTTCCCTTACAATAAACTTGAATATCAGAAATATCATAATCCTTCAAAGATTCTATTTGTAAAGGGGGTAAATCAAAATCGAATATCTCTCCGCAAGAAGCACATTTAAAATGCAAATGCGGAGTCTCCCGAGCATCAAAACGGGCATTTTTCTCATCGATCGTAATCATCTGTATAACACCGTGTTCTGTCAATAAATTTAAAGTGTTATAAACAGTAGCTTTGGACAACGTCGGAATAGATGGATATAAAGCATTGAATATCGTATCGGCTGTGGGGTGTGTATGGTGTGTCATTAAATAATCCAACACGGCCATGCGTTGCACCGAAGGCTTTATATTATATCGTCGTAATCTATTTTGTACCGATTCTTTCATCTTTCTTTATTTGTAATGATTACAATTTTGTAATGGCAAAAATAATATATTTCTAAATACGAAAATAAAAATTATTGTTAATAATTTTATTATTCTATCAAATATCCGGGTAATGTCCTACAATTATACTGGGAAGCCATAGCCTCCCCATAAGCGCCTGCCGATCGAATGGCAATCAAATCACCTCTTTTTGTCTCGTTGAGCATTACATCTCTCCCGAAACAATCCGAAGATTCACAAATAGGTCCAACGACATCATATCGACACTTCTCCATATCCGAAGTAATATTCTCGATGCAATGATGTGCCTGATAAAGTGCCGGACGAATCAAATCGGTCATACCGGCATCTACGATAACAAACTGTTTTTCGATACCCTTCTTGACATATAGTACTCTGGTTATCAACGATCCGCATTGACAAACGATAGAACGTCCCAACTCGAAATGCAACTGTTGCCCCCCTCTCAAATTCAGATTATGCTGAAAAATATCGAAATAACGACCGAAATCGGGAATAGGATTTTTATCGGGATTTTCGTAATCGACTCCCAATCCACCACCTACATTAATATGTTTTACTTGAATATTGCGCTTCGACAAATCGTCTTGTAATTGGTTGATTCGCTCGCAAAGAACATGAAATGTTTCTAAATTCAATATTTGAGAACCTATGTGAAAATGAAATCCCACAAGCTGAACATGCGGAGAACGTTGTATTTGCGAAAATATCGAATCCAACATTTCGATAGGAATACCGAATTTATTTTCACTAAGTCCTGTCGTAATATACTCATGAGTATGAGCATCGATATTCGGATTAATACGCAATGCAATCGAAGCTATATTCTCCTTTTTCTTGGCAAGTTCTTCTATAACCGACAACTCCTCTGCCGATTCCACATTAAAGCAAAATATCTTCTTTTCAAGGGCATATTCTATTTCCCAGTCGGCCTTTCCAACCCCGGCAAATACAATTTTTTTTGCAGGAAACCCTGCCTCCAAAGCAGCTTTTATTTCCCCTCCGCTCACACAATCGGCTCCTATTCCCGAAGCCGCGATAAGTTTCAATATTTCTGGATTAGCATTGGCTTTTACAGCATAATGAATATGATAATTCCGTTCTCCTGCCAAGCGAATCAGTTTTGCTAATGTGTTACTCAGCAATGTTTTATCATAATAATAAAAAGGAGTCCTCGTTATATTGAAATGGCTGATGGGAAACATTATACACACAAAAATTTAAATGTCATGTAGAGATATTTCTACATGACAATATATTATTTATTCTCAAAAAGATAATGACTTAAAGACCGAAGAGCCTTTACCTTATCCTCCCGGCGAACCAAGAAAGAAATATTGTAATTACTTCCTCCATAAGATATCATTCGCACAGGAATATCTTTCATGGCTTGAACAGCTTCGGACTCAAATCCGACATTATTCCATTCCAAATCCCCGACAACGCAAATGATCACCATATCCTCATCGACAGTCACGGTTCCGAATTTACGCAAATCGTCGAGAATTTCTTGCAGGTGTTTGGTATTGTCTATCGTAAGAGAAACTCCCACTTCCGATGTCGTCACCATATCGATAGAAGTCTGATAACTTTCAAATATTTCGAATACCTTCCGCAAGAAACCATACGCCAATAACATTCTCCCCGATTTTATTTTTATGGCTGTAATATTCTCCTTAGCGGCAATCGCTTTAATTTGCCCATCTGATGAATGATCGTAAACCAGAGTACCCGGAGCTTCGGGCTGCATCGTATTGAGAAGTCTCACCGGAATGTTATTCAACTTGGCCGGCAATACACATGTAGGATGCAATATCTTCGCACCGAAATAGGCCAATTCTGCGGCCTCCTCAAATTGCAGGAAACGAACAGGCTTCGTGTTCTCTACAAACCGAGGGTCGTTATTGTGCATACCATCGATATCGGTCCATATTTGTATCTCTTCTGAATTGATTGCCGCACCTATCAACGACGCTGAATAATCGCTACCTCCTCTTTGAAGGTTATCTATTTCTCCATAAGCATTCCTGCATATATATCCCTGAGTAATGTAAATTTCGGCATCTGGACTTTCTTGAAGCAATGAAAGCAATTTATTTTTAATAAATTGGTTGTCAGGCTCCGAATTCTTGTCTGTGCGCATATAATCAAGAGCAGGGATAATAACCGATTTCACTCCTTGCTCCAATAAATAGTTATTCATCATCGCAGTCGACATCAACTCGCCCTGAGCCAAAATAACTTTTTCCTCAAATAAAGTGAACAAATCTTTTGTAAAGGAACGAATATGGTCGAAACACCCTTTAATTACTTCGAGTGTCTTTTGCTTATACTCGTCGGTACTATACAATTCGTCTATGACTTTATTATATTTCCTTTCGAGATTTCCGATCGTTTCCCTAGCGCCATCTGTATTTTTCTTATACAAATAATCAGATATTTCCACTAAGGTATTCGTTGTTCCGGCCATAGCCGATAACACTACGATTTTCCGATTCCCATCACAAATTAATTTGGCAACATCTTTCATGCATTGAGCACTGCCGACGGAAGTTCCACCAAATTTGAGTACTTTCATTTTTTATTTACTTGTTTTTAATATAACAAAACGGTTCTTATTTCTTCGCAAAAATATGTCTTTTTTGCGGGATTATCAACTATTCGCCATTAAACTTCTACCAAACTTTTATCTTCGCATTTCAAGATTCTTCCCGGGAATTCTTCTACCAAATTCAAATTGTGAGTCGTCATGATAACGGCGGTTCCTGTTTCGCAGATGTGATGAAGTAACGACACGATTTGTTGCCCGGTTTGAGGATCGAGATTTCCGGTAGGCTCATCGGCCAAGATGATTTTAGGCGAATTCAATAAAGCTCTGGCTATGACGATTCGCTGCTGTTCACCCCCCGATAGCTCATGAGGCATTTTGTAAGATTTTTTGCGCATGCCCACTTGATCCAAAACTTCCGACACACGGGTGTCTATCTCTTCTCTATCTTTCCAACCGGTAGCCCTCAAAACAAAAGCAAGGTTCTCGTATACCGAACGATCGGTCAATAACTGAAAATCTTGAAACACGATACCCAGTTTTCGTCTCAAATTGGGTATCTCTTTATTTTTGAGGTGGCGAACATCGAAATCAAGCACGATTGCCTCTCCTTCATAAATAGGCAAATCGGCATACATCGTTTTCAGCAGACTACTTTTTCCACTACCCACACGTCCGATGAAATAGACAAATTCACCGCTGTATAACTCAAAATTGATGTGTTTCAATATAGTCAGTTCCTCCCGGCAAATCTGCACATCGGTATATTTGACAAGCAACTTCTTTTCCATAGCTTTTTATTGATGTCTTTTCTGTAACTCTCGAACTAAATCTTCTATGCGATGCCCTTTCGAAGTAAGCAACACAATCAAATGGTACAACAAATCCGAGGCTTCATAAATAAGACGGTCATCGGTCCCATTCGTAGCTTCGATGACTGTCTCCACAGCCTCCTCTCCCACTTTCTGTGCCATACGGTTTATCCCCGACTGAAAAAGCGAGGTTGTATATGAGCCTTGGGGCATCTCTTGTTTTCTCCGTTCTATGAAATCTTGCAAATACCCGATGAATGAAAGTGCATCTTCATTTTTTTCTCCAAAACAAGTATCCGTCCCGGTATGACATACAGGACCACACGGAGTTGCTTTAATCAAAAGCGTATCGTTATCACAGTCCGGTAGAATGGATTTCACCTCTAAGAAATTTCCGCTTTGTTCTCCTTTGGTCCACAATCGACCTTTCGTCCGACTGAAAAATGTCACTCGATTCGTATCTAAGGTTTTATGAAAAGCAGCTTCATTCATAAACCCTACCATAAGTACTTTTTGAGTAACATCGTCTTGAACAACGGCTGGAACAAGCCCACCCATTTTTTCGAAATCCAACTGTATCGTTTCTTTTTCCATAAACTTACCTCCTCACAGGAATACCACTTTCCGATAAATATTTTTTCAACTCAGGAATCGTTATCTCGCCAAAATGAAATACGCCCGCAGCCAATGCGGCATCGGCCTTGCCACGGAGAAACGCGTCTTTAAAATGCGCCTTCGTACCCGCTCCTCCCGAAGCTATGATTGGGATAGGTAATAGTCGGTGAAGTTCCAATAACGCTTCATGGGCATATCCGCTTCGAGTGCCATCATGAGTCATGCTTGTAAAGAGTATCTCACCCGCTCCCCTTTCAGCTGCTTCCAAAGCCCATTCAAAAAGCGTTCGTTGGGTAGCGACTTTTCCACCATTCAAATAACAAACCCAGTTTCCATTTTCAAAGTTAGCATCTATTGCGATAACACAAACCTGTGAACCGAATTTTTTTGCCACATCGTCTATAATTTTCGGATTTTTCAGAGCCGAAGAATTCAACGACACTTTATCCGCCCCTACATTCAATAAACGGTCTATATCTTGCAAAGAGTTGATACCGCCTCCGACAGTAAAAGGTATGTCGATACGGGAAGCCACCCGTTTCACCAAATCTGTGAACGTGCTACGACCCTCGCTCGATGCAGTTATATCGAGATAAACAAGTTCATCGGCTCCCTCTTTACTGTATATCTCGCCCAATAAAACCGGGTCGCCGGCCTCTTTGAAATCCACAAACTTCGTTCCCTTCACGGTCTTTCCGTCTTTCACGTCGAGACACGGTATAATACGTTTAGCCAACATAACTTTGATTTTTAGCGACAAACCGGGATATTTCCGACAGTAATATTTTCCCCTCGTAAATCGATTTTCCCAATATTACGGCAGGAACACCTATGGATTGCAACGACTCTATGTCGTTCCACGAAGCGACTCCCCCACTCGCAATTAGGTAAATTTCGGGAATCTCCGACAGCATGGATTCATACAAATTCACGGCACAGCCCTCCAACATACCATCTCGGCTTATATCTGTCGTTATTACTTTATAAACACCCGCCTGAGCATATTCGCGGACATACGGAATCAATTCCCACTCCGATTCTTCGAGCCACCCGTTTATTGATATTTTCCCGTCTCGGGCATCTGCACCCAAAATTATATGCTCTTTGCCATACCGATCGAGCCATTGAAGAAACAAACTACGATTCCTCACAGCGATACTTCCTCCCGTCACCATATCGGCGCCGCACTCAAATGCGATACGCAAGTCCTCGTCACTTTTTATTCCTCCGCCAAAGTCGACGGAAAGAGACGTATGAGTAGCTATTTGTTCAAGCGTCCTATAATTTACGACATGATCGGCTTTCGCACCGTCCAAATCGACCAAATGTAGCCTGTTCAATCCATTGTCTTGAAACGCTTTCGCCACTTCCAACGGATTTTCATCATATACCTTTCGACAAGAGTAATCCCCTCGCGACAACCGGACACATCGACCGTTCATTATATCTATGGCAGGAATCAGCTCGATCATAACGAAAGAAAATTTTCAAGAATTCGCATACCCACTGTACCGCTCTTTTCCACATGGAACTGGGTCGCATAAAAATTACCTTTATTTAAAGCCGCACTAAATGGAACTACATAGTTACACTCCGCCACAGAAAACTCCGATACAGGAGCATAATAACTATGTACAAAATAGGCATGGCTACCTTCGGGAATACCGGTGAACAAAGGGCCTTTCAAACAAGTCAACGCATTCCACCCCATGTGAGGTATCTTCTGTTCGGTATCTTCGGGAACAAACCGACGGACTGCCGTATCGAATATACCCAACGTGTCAACATCTCCTTCTTCGGAGTGTTTGCATAAAAGCTGCAATCCGATGCAAATAGCCAACACCGGCTGCGCGAGATCGACGATAACCCTGTCTAACCCGTGTTCTTGCAAATATTTCATCGCCGAAGAAGCCTCTCCCACTCCGGGAAAAAGAACCTTGTCGGATTGCGACAACACGTCGGGAGAATCGCTAACAACCGGCGTTACACCCAATCGGCGTAACGCACATTCGACCGAATATACATTTCCGGCATTATATTTTATGATAGAGACTTTCATAAATTATAAAATTGCCACATTTATATTTGCAAATATAAATATTTATCTACATTTTCAAAAATTATATTGACAAAACACGCACATATTGCTTATATTCTTTCTCTTTTGACAAACTATCCTTATATTTATTTTTGTTACCTTTGCGTAAAATATGAAACAGCGGAGCCACACAACCGCATATTTTAATGACATCTGCGTTATATTTGTACACGAAAAAACAATGAATACATGAGAATCTCGGGATATTGCCATAACTCATCGCCAGGAATAAAACTTATCATTCTGCTACTTTTAATTTTATGGGGAGCTCTAATCGTTGCCATTCCCATGTTTTTTGTAAAAGGCTCTAATGCATTGTTGATAGCCATGTATTTACAAAACATAGGCATGTTCATTCTCCCGGCATGGATCGCTGCGACTCTGTTTTGGGGAAATGCAGGAAAATCCCTTTATTTGAATAAAGCCCCGCGTATCATAGAATTGTTAGGGATAATCGCTTTATTCATCGTTGCGACTCCGGCTCTTAACAGAATCGTAGAATGGAATGAAGCCATGCACCTGCCCGAAGCGCTGTATAATATTGAACAATGGATGCGTCAACAAGAAAATGCTGCGACAAAGATAACCGAACAAATTCTGCAAGTAAATTCATTTTCTCATTTCTTAGCCGTCATTTTCGGGATTGGAATCCTCACCGGAATTGGCGAAGAAATGATTTTCAGAGGTGTTCTTCAACGAATCGTACAAGACAAAAATCACCGGGCACATGTAGCCGTGTGGATTTGTGCATTCCTGTTCAGTGCCATACATTTACAATTCTATGGTTTTATACCTCGATTATTATTAGGCGCATTCTTCGGATATCTATTGGTATGGAGCAAAAATCTATGGCTACCGATATTCGCCCACCTGTTCAATAACAGCACGGTCGCGAGCATTTCCTATTTTACAAATGACAAATCCCCCTATAATCTGATAGAGACGATCGGCACGAGCGGTTCTCCTACGAGCTGGCTGGCAGGAGCGAGCCTTATCGGTACGGTAATTTTATTATACGTGCTTTATAAAAAAGTTTTTGTCTCGAAATCAAAGGAATTTTTTCCGATGGAAGATAAAATTACGCCCTAAATATTTTTCCCGGACAATGGGATTTTCTGCCAGTTCCTCCGATGTGCCCTGAAAAAGTATTTTACCCTCGAATAATAAATAAGCACGGTCGGTAATACTCAGTGTTTCAGGCGCATTATGGTCGGTTATCAAAATGCCGATATTTTTTTCTTTCAGCTTATATACAATAGACTGGATATCTTCCACGGCAATAGGATCGACTCCTGCAAAAGGCTCATCGAGCATAATAAATTTAGGACTAATAGCCAAACAGCGTGCTATTTCGGTTCTACGCCTTTCACCTCCCGATAGTTGGTCTCCCAAATTTTTACGTACCTTCTGTAATCGAAACTCAGCGATTAAACTTTCCAGTTTATCCCGCTGATACTCTTTGGTGGTATGAGTCATTTCCAAGACACACCGGATATTATCTTCCACCGACAACTTGCGAAACACCGAAGCCTCTTGCGCCAAATACCCGATACCGATTTGCGCCCGTTTATAAACCGGATAGTCTGTAATGTCGAGATCATTCAGATAAATATGCCCCTGATTGGGGGTTATCAATCCGGTCGTCATATAGAAAGTCGTTGTCTTTCCTGCGCCATTCGGGCCCAACAACCCCACGATTTCCCCCTGTGTAACATCTATCGACACATGGTTCACAACCGTCCGCTGACGATATTTCTTTACCAAATCTTCGGTTCGCAGCACCATATTATTTTCCGAAGATTCCAAATCCGATTGAACATTCAAATGAACCTTCTCTTCGGTATTGGCAGCCACCGGTTGATGCTTAAAAAATTTGGAAAACATATTTCTACCTTTAAAATTATCTGCAAAAATAGTGAAAGGTAAGCGCAGAGGCAAGCGAAAATTGCATTTTCGACTTGACTATGCCAAACCGCATTCAATCTTCACAGAGACAAAGATATTGAAAATAGACAATCCCATCAGTCGTTTTAACGAAATAAAATGATTAAGAACTTAATTCTACTATAAAAGATAATGGCTCATCGATTCTTTTTCATTACTTTTGTTCTTCAATAATCCAATTAGCGGATATGATTATACAAGATTCATTAAAAAAGTTCGGAGATTACGTCTTGTTAATGAGACGCGTATTTACAATACCGGACCGATGGAGAGAGTTTTTCAAAAGATATATTTCCGAAATATACAAATTAGGAATAGACTCTATTCCCATCGTCATTACTATTTCCGTTTTCATCGGAGCCGTGATTGCCATACAAATGCAAAAGAATGTGGTATCGCCCATGATACCGGCCTACGCCGTAGGATTGGCTACCCGAGATGTCATCTTATTGGAATTTTCCTCTTCCATATTATGTCTGATCTTGGCTGGTAAAGTCGGGTCAAACATAGCCTCCGAAATAGGAACCATGCGGGTAACCGAGCAAATAGACGCACTCGAAATTATGGGCGTCAACTCTGCCAACCTGTTGATATTACCCAAAATCGCGGCAATGGTTTCTTTCATTCCGGTATTGGTCGTGTTCAGTATGGCGAGTGGTATTACGGGTGGATTCTTGATAGCCCAATTCACCGACATAATATCCGTGTCAAAATACATCTATGGACTACAAAGTTTTTTTAATGAATATTACATTTGGCAAGCCATATTCAAAGCACTCTTCTTCGCCTTTGTCATCAGTAGCGTAGCCTCGTACTATGGATACAAAGTGAAAGGTGGAGCACTAGAAGTCGGGCAAGCCAGTACCGACTCTGTCGTTGTAAGCAGCGTTATCGTTCTACTTCTCGACGTGGTTCTCACTCAAATTTTATTTTGATGATAGAAGTTAATAATATATCCAAATCATTCGACGGGAAAGTCATTCTACACAATGTCTCCGCCAAATTCTACTCTGGAAAGACAAACTTAATTATCGGGCAAAGTGGATCGGGCAAAACGGTATTGATGAAATGTATCGTTGGTCTCATGCAACCCGATAAAGGACAAGTTATTTATGACGGTAGAGACATCACTTCGATGTCGGCTTCACAAATTAAAGAACTTCGGAACGAAATAGGCATGCTATTTCAAGGCTCGGCCCTATTCGATTCAGAGACGGTATTGGGCAATGTCATGTTTCCGCTAAGAATGTTCACACGAGACACCTATGCCTCTTGTAAAAAAAGAGCGGAATTTTGTTTAGAACGTGTTAATCTAAAAGGAGTTAACGATTTGTATCCGTCGGAGATCAGCGGAGGCATGCAAAAACGCGTGGCGATAGCTCGTGCCATCGCATTGAATCCCAAATACTTATTTTGTGACGAGCCTAACTCGGGACTCGATCCGAAAACCTCTATCCTTATCGATGAATTATTAAGCGATATTACACACGAATACAATATAACGACAATCATCAATACCCACGATATGAACTCTGTAATAGGAATCGGTGAAAATATTGTCTTTATTAATAAAGGACACAGAGAGTGGGTAGGAAATCGTACCAAAATATTCACATCATCTAACGAAGCTCTGAACGACTTTGTCTTTGCGACTCGCTTATTCAAGGAAGTAAAAGGCTATATGATCGAAGAATACCGCAAACACGAATCGGCCGATGAATGAGTATAAGTATATATTTTTTGTAGGCGATTAACTCATTAAAGTCAATCGCCTTTTATTTTTTTTGAGAATATTTTGTTTTTTAATAAATATTCCCTTTCTTTGAGAAAAGAAACACCCCAATTTGCGTACTATGAAATTCTATCGAAATACCATGCTGATATTTTGTGCATTATTAGGGTTCTCAAAAAGTTCCATTGCACAATCAATGCCATTTGGAGATGATAAGTAGCCCTACTTTCAAATATTAAATAATATAATTATTATGGGCTTATTAAAAAATAGAATAATTAAAATGGGATGCGATTTTTGGATCGATACCGAAGAAGATGCTCCCTCGGTCGTAACCCGTATGACCAGTATACAACCCTCGTGGGCCACAACAAAAGGCGAAATATTCAGAACAAGATCACACAAAGAAATACCCGGAAAGTTCTTTAAACAAAATCTGTGGGAATTATCCGGTACTGCCTATTTTGAAAAAGACGACCATCTGATACCTTTCAAATCGATCGATATGCTCGAAATGATAGAGAAACAGAAAAGTTCTTTCCAAAAGATTTTTAGGAACTACAAATACAAATGCCTCCTCCATTTCTGCTATGTCAACCGGCATAAACTTCAATTCCGCATTCCACCGGAACTGTGGAGACGTATCGCTCCGTACGGATTGTTGGTCGACTTCGACCTGTACCTGTTCAGTAACAGCAAAAAAAATAACATTAACCGAATCAAGGCCGGAACCGAGATGGGCTGTACGCTCTATATCGAGACCGGAAAGAATGACCCGGGTATCGTTACCGAGATGACCGGAATATCCCCCACCCGTATCAAACGTAAAGGATACCCCGACATACCCTACACCGAGCTCGGCACTCACCCGGTCTTCGATGAGAAAAACGTCTGGTTCTACGACACGTTCGACAACCGAAAAGCATCGAATTATTTCGATCTGGTATATCAATCCAACGAAATATTGGACTTGGTAGAAAGCCGTTTAGAGTCGTTTCGAAAAGTTTTCCGCCGTTTCAAAAACAGCGGACTGATACTCCATTGCAGTATGGGACATTATAACTTCCAGTTCAGAATACGGCCCGACATGTGGAAAAGAATCGCCAAACTGAATATCCCGGTAGATTTTTATCTATATTACATAAGTACGCCTTATTTCGACGACTAAACTATTAGACTCATGGGAATACAGAAGATTGAAATCGGGGATATTTGTGAAATCAAACAAAGAAAATGTATTTCCATAACTTGTAGAATAGAAATGGATTAAAAAATAATAGAATTAAATGGCAGAATTTAACGATAAAATAATAGAAATGGGATGCGATTTTTGGATCGATACCGAAGAAGATGCTCCCTCGGTCGTAACCCGTATGACCAGTATACAACCCTCGTGGGCCACAACAAAAGGCGAAATATTCAGAACAAGATCACACAAAGAAATACCCGGAAAGTTCTTTAAACAAAATCTGTGGGAATTATCCGGTACTGCCTATTTTGAAAAAGACGACCATCTGATACCTTTCAAATCGATCGATATGCTCGAAATGATAGAGAAACAGAAAAGTTCTTTCCAAAAGATTTTTAGGAACTACAAATACAAATGCCTCCTCCATTTCTGCTATGTCAACCGGCATAAACTTCAATTCCGCATTCCACCGGAACTGTGGAGACGTATCGCTCCGTACGGATTGTTGGTCGACTTCGACCTGTACCTGTTCAGTAACAGCAAAAAAAATAACATTAACCGAATCAAGGCCGGAACCGAGATGGGCTGTACGCTCTATATCGAGACCGGAAAGAATGACCCGGGTATCGTTACCGAGATGACCGGAATATCCCCCACCCGTATCAAACGTAAAGGATACCCCGACATACCCTACACCGAGCTCGGCACTCACCCGGTCTTCGATGAGAAAAACGTCTGGTTCTACGACACGTTCGACAACCGAAAAGCATCGAATTATTTCGATCTGGTATATCAATCCAACGAAATATTGGACTTGGTAGAAAGCCGTTTAGAGTCGTTTCGAAAAGTTTTCCGCCGTTTCAAAAACAGCGGACTGATACTCCATTGCAGTATGGGACATTATAACTTCCAGTTCAGAATACGGCCCGACATGTGGAAAAGAATCGCCAAACTGAATATCCCGGTAGATTTTTATCTATATTACATAAGTACGCCTTATTTCGACGACTAAACTATTAGACTCATGGGAATACAGAAGATTGAAATCGGGGATATTTTTGAAGTCAAACAAAGAAGAAAAATATATTGTAGAATAAAGTAGACTAAAAAACAAATAGCCTAAAAATAAAGGTGGGATAATGCCCGAAACGACATTATCCCACCTTCGTTACAATTCATTCGGGTTCATCAATAATTCCATTGGCAAGCAATCATACGCAAGTTATTATCCCCGATAGTGCGCAAATCGGTTAATTGATTATACCGGCAATTGATATAAACCAAATTCGGACAAAACGATACATCGAGGACATTCAACTGGTTATTACTACAAATCAATCGTTGTAACATGGTTCTATTGCTCAAATCGAGTGTAGAAAGGTCGTTGTACGAGCAATCGACAAAATACAGATTAGTAGTCCCGTCGAGGTTCAAAGAAGTTAAATCGTTATACGAACACACCAAATCGGCCAACGACGTACAATCGAGTACACCCAATGTCTTCATATTGTTGTCACTGCAAATAAGAGACGTAAGAGACGGTAATTTGGACAAAAGCATATTCGATATTTCGTTATCGTCGATATTCAAATTAGACAGACTGACCGTCCCGAACAGATTCAAACTGGTCAATTTATTATAACCGCAATATAGATTTTTAAGATTTTCACAACTATCGACACTCAACGATTCAAGATGACAGCCCTGAACATTCAAGCTCTGTAATTGCTGAGCTCCGTTTACATTAAGTTCCACGAACAAATTATTGGAACAATTCAGATTTTTCAAACCGGGAAGCCCGGAGAGAGACAAATCGGTCAAGCGATTTTTATAACAATCGAGCTTAATCAATGCCGGACAATTGTCTATATTCAACTCCGACAGCTTGTTCCTGCTGACATTCAATGTATTGAGCGCAGTACAGTTAGACACATTAATCTCCGTCAACTGATTGCGTGAACAATCGACTTTTTGCAAAGCCGTAAACCCATTCAAATCCAATTCTCCGGCCAATTCCTTATCCTTCCAATCGATAGAAATAGCACGGCCATCGCTCCATACTACCCCCTTCCACATTGCAGGATTCTTAATATCGGTAATTCCTAAACGAATATAATTGGCATCTCCCTTAGCCGATTTTTGCTGCAAAAAACTTTGCAACTGTTTTACCTCTTTTTGATTGCTTTTTTGAGCGAACAATAACCCTGCGCTTCCCAGCACAATGGCTAACATAATGAAGACTCTTTTCATAACTGTTTTTATTATTTAGTACCTGTTAAAAGTTATTCGGTTTCCAAAACAGAAACTTTACAACTCTTAAACAACAGTTGTAGAAAAAAGTTCTTTTAACTTGCGAAAAGATAACGGTTATTATGGTTCAGTCAATAATTAGTGGAGATTGTTTTTTAACTCTTGTACTCGCAGATAGAGAGGAAAAAGAATATTCGTAGAGACTTTTTAGACCTTCTCCCTTGCCGTATCCCATAGCCTTACGGGGTGTTTCAATTTTTACTATCAGAGATATTTTAAAACACCTCCCCTGCCGTGCCCCGTAGCATTGCGGGGTGTGGCGAAGCAATAGGGGAGGTGTCCGCAAGGACGGAGGGGTTAACCCCCACAGCTAAAAAAACTTATGAAATCTTTCCAATCCCTCTCCTCAAAACTACCGTTCCGTCGGTATCTCCCCTATTGCTACCGCAACACAGAGGATGCAATCCATCGCATTCGTTAAAATTCCGGCCTACCCCCTCGGATTTTCTACCGAACCGTTATTATGATTTACGAATAGAGTTCTCTTCGATAACAATGCGTCGAGCTTTATACAAAGCGCCTATCGCTTTTTTAAAGCTCTTCTTGCTACACTGGAAATAATGTGCAATCTCCTCGGCGGGCGATTTATCCGAAAGCCGTAACACCCCTCCCGCTTCATTCAACTTCTGTAAAATCGATTCACACAACGGGTCTATTTTTTCATATCCCGGAAGCTGTAACATCACATCTATCTTATCATCTTCCCTCACTTGTTTTACATAAGCACGCAAGTGCTCCCCAATGGTTATAGGTCTGAAAATCTCGTTGTGATAAATCACCCCCCAATGCAAATTATCGATAATAACCTTGTATCCGAGCGGAGTCCTTTGAGTTACTATGATTTCGACAGGTTGATTCGCCTCATATTCAGGAGGGACATTGTCTAAAAATTTATCCAATTTTGCGGAAGCGACTATTCGGCCGGTAGCAAAGTCGAGATATACATATACAATATAAAACTCGCCTTGCTGCATATCCGTATTTTGTTCCCGAAACGGGACCAACAAATCTTTCGCCTCTACTCCCCAATCCAAAAATGCGCCGATTCTATTCACCGACTTTACCTGTAACCACGCAAATTCACCTACTTGTGCATACGGTTTTTGTGTCGTTGCAATAAGCCGGTCTTCCGAATCATAATAAACGAAGACATCTATCTCTCCGCCTTCACTGCATGATTGTTCCGGAACGAACTTCCGTGGTAATAAAATTTCTCCCTTCTCTCCCCCGTCGAGGTAAACGCCGAAATCGACCGTTTTAACAACTTTGAGCTTATTGAATTTTCCGACTTGTAACATATAGGTTTATTTTACACGAATCTTATTGCAAAGATAGTGCAAACGAGGGCAGAAACAAATTTATTTGGTTATGCCGAGTGCAGCCTATTCTCGCATTTTTGCAAAGATAGTGCAAACGAGGGCAGAAACAAATTTATTTGGTTATGCCGAGTGCAGCCTATTCTCGCATTTTTGCAAAGATAGTGCAAACGAGGGCAGAAACAAATTTATTTGGTTATGCCGAGTTCAGCCTATTCTCGCATTTTTGCAAATGTACACAAATCTTTCAACAGAAATTATAAAAATCCCGAAAACCGGGTGCTCGCATAATACTATTCCTTTTTTGCTTCTTTTCCCTTGCCAAGCACAACAAAAGGTGTATTTTTGTAAAAAACTTATTTATATGAAAAAAGTATCGTTATTGAGTATAATAGCATTGATAAGCTGTCTGTACTCTTGTAATTTCAAGAATAATCATTCAAATGAAACGAATGCCGATTCTGTTGTGGTGGAAAAATTAGTCATCGCAGACACCTACCATCTCTCCGGAGATACCGCAAAGCCAGCTTGCAAAGTCGTCTTGACAATGGAAATTCCTGTAAAATACAAACAAGACAGCGATTACCTTCATTTGCAAAAAATACTTTCTCCTCTAACCTTTGGAGACGAATATACGGGAGACTCCTTGAAACAAGCCGCACAAAAGGTCGTAGAGTCTCATGTGAACGCCTATAAAGAAATAGAACCCGAATTCGAAAAAGAACTGGCGAAAAGCGGAGAGGCTTATTCTTTCGAATGGGACTTCGATTACACCCTCTCTCCCGTTTACAATCGCAATGATTTCTTCTGTTACGGAGTATCCTCGTCCGAATATACGGGCGGAGCCCATGGCATGTATTCGAATCGTTATTACACAATAGACCTCTCCAACTGGAAAAAAATCGGTTTAGACGATATTTTCCAGCCCGATTCATCGGATACGCTTAGTTCTATCTTATTGAATCGGCTGATGAAACAACTGAATGTATCGTCACCCGACTCCCTACTGGAACTAGGCTATTTCGACACGGAAGATATCATGGCTACCGAAAACTTTTATCTGACCGATACCGGTATCTGTTGGGTATATAACCCTTACGAAATAGCTTGTTATGCGACAGGGCAAACCAGTATAGAAATACCGTTCAAAGAGATCGACAGCTATATTTTACCCGACAGCCCCGTTCGTCGTTTAATCAAATAAACAGCAAACCATGCAATATATAAAAACATACTTCCCGAATCTGACACCGAAGCAGGAAAATCAATTTATGGCTTTGGGACAGTTATATACCGACTGGAATGCAAAGATCAATGTTATCTCTCGCAAAGACATAGAGAACTTGTACCTCCACCATATCCTGCACTCTTTGGGAATTGCCAAAACGATAAATTTCGCAGATGGTTCCGAGATTCTCGACGTGGGAACCGGAGGAGGGTTTCCCGGTATTCCCCTCGCCATACTTTTCCCGGAATGTAAATTCCATCTGATAGACCGCATCGGAAAAAAAATAAAAGTCGCCGCGAACGTCGCCGAATCCATTGATTTGGAAAATGTGACTTTTCAGCACGGAAGCGTAGAAGAAAACAAGTCCGAATACGATTTCGTGGTAAGCCGGGCGGTTATGCCCCTACCCGATCTATTGAAACTGATACGGAAAAACATAAAAAAAGAACAACGAAACGCGCTTCCCAACGGACTTCTCTGTCTAAAAGGCGGTGAATTACAAAACGAACTCGTTACAGTGAAAAAGACATCGATCGTATTCGACCTGAAAGACTATTTCAAAGAAGATTATTTCGACACGAAAAAAGTCGTCTATGTGCAAATTGTAAAAAAATAGGTTCAAATGAGAATTGCCCGATTTCAATTCAATATGCTCCCGGTAAATACCTATGTTTTATGGGACACGGCCAGTAGGGAATGCGCCATTGTCGATGCCGGATGCTATTATCCGAAAGAAGAAGAAACTCTTGCCGAATTCATTGACGATAATAAACTGACCGTAAAATATTTGTTAGCTACGCATCTGCACTTCGATCACTGTTTCGGTAATTCTTTCGTGGCAAAAAAATATGGAGTTATGCTATGTGCGGCGGAAGCCGACGAATTTCTCTTACAAAATATGATACGCCAATGCGAATCTTTCGGTATTCCGTTTCGAGGAGAAATACAGCCGATTGGGCATTATATTTCCGATAAAGACACATTTGACCTCGGTCATGAAAAATTAAAAACGATTGCCATACCCGGGCACTCTCCGGGAAGTATGGCTTTTTATGCTCCCGATTCAGGGTTTGTACTGTCGGGTGACGCGCTTTTCCAAATGAGCATTGGAAGAACCGATTTGCCGGGAGGAAATCATCATCAGTTGGTCGAATCTATACGAACAAGATTACTTACTCTACCGAAAGAAACAATCGTATATCCCGGTCACGGGCCGGAAACAGAGATCGGTATCGAACAAATCGAGAATCCCTTTTTATGAAAGGGATTCTTTATTTTCCGAATCATCTATATGATCCAATAAAAAGCGCTTTAACGATTGAATGGCTCCATGCACATTTTTCCACTGTTGCGACTTCTCATTCGGTAAACCGCTAAAATCGGCAGACTGGCTCATTTGGTCTATGATTTGTATCTGGCGCTCAGCATTCGCGTCATCGCCCATCTTCGCATAAGCGAGGGCTAATTTAAGCCTGCAATGCAGGTCGTATGAATCTTCCCGAAGCACTGTTTCAAACACAGAAACAGCCTCTTCATAATATTCGAGATGAAGGCACGCCTCGCCTTTAAGTTTCATAGTTTCCATATCGTCTTCATTCAACTCCAACGACTTGGACAAATGATAATAGGCTTCTTCGTAGTCTCCTTCCTGCAAAAGAATTTCACCTAAAAACGAATGAGCCTCGTCGTCCCTACTATCAAGGCTTAAAGTATCTCTCAAATAAACAACGGCTTTCTGTATATCTCCCAATTCATAATAACAAGTAGCCAACTGATAACATATATTCGAGTTCGAAGGCTCTATATCGAGAGCCTTGTGAAAAAACTTCAACGCATTGTTGTTATCGTCCAATTTCACATAGCACTCCCCGATCAATTCATAAGCAACCGATTTTTCCTTTGTGATAGACTCATATTCAAGAAACTGTTCTATGGCCTTCTCATATTGTCCGGAGTCGTAATAACAATATCCTTTAAACGAGATTATCGATTCTTCATTTTCTTTCACCGCCAATGCAAAATCACAAGCCTCCACCGCTTTGTCATAATGTTTTAACAAAGCCTCGACTTTGGCCAAAGAAAACCAATCCTGCAACGAATAAGGGTCTTTGTCTATCAATTTATTATAAATAATGACAGATCGCTCATACTCCGAACGCTCTTCGCAGATAGCCGCCATTTCTCGAAACAGCTCCCGGCTATCGGGTAACACCTTTCCCGCTTTCTCCACGAACTCCACCAATTCATCGAAACAATCGTAATCGGTATATATATCCACGGCATCGAAACAAAAATCCTCCCGAATATCGTCGTTATCCAACATAGCAAGCAACAACGCATGGCCATCTTTCATATAACCGTCGATAAATAACAGCTCAGCCCGAATAAGTGTGGCATCAAGACTATAATCGGCCAGTTCGGACATAATTCTTTTCGCTTCATCTGCTCTATCGAGATAAAGCATATAACGAGCCTCTTTGAGCTTCAAATCCACATTGTCGGGGTGAAGATTCAACCCGAACTCAATAGCGTGCAACGCTTTGGACAACTGCCCTTTGGACTCATAATAATCCGAGATTTCATCTATCTCGTCTGTATCGAAATAACAACTAACTGTCCCGCGCAACATTTCTTCGTAGCGGTCTATGAGTTCATTCGGCTTTTTAGCTGACATCGCAGATTCAGATAAAAACTGTCGAATCCCTTATACATAAGGAATCCGACAGTATAGAAAATAAATTTATACTTTACTTCGATTTTAATTTTTCCCAGCTGTCTTTCAAAGATACGGTCCTATTGAACACCAAATGTCCATCGGTCGAATCCGGATCCACACAAAAATATCCTGTACGCTGGAATTGATATCGATTGCCGGGCTTGGCATTCTCGGCCAAGTAAGGCTCGATACGGCAATTATCGACGATTTTTAGAGAATCGGGATTTAATAATTCTCTGAAATCTATATCTTTCTCCTCTGCCGGATTTTCTACATTGAATAGCCGGTCATACAACCTGACTTCTGCCGTCGAACTATATTCTGCCGATACCCAATGTAACGTACCTTTCACTTTGCGCATACTTCCCGGCATACCGCTTCGTGTATCGGGATCGTATTCACAATAAATTTCTTCTACGTTTCCATCGGAATCTTTTTTAATTCCAGTGCACTTGATTATATATGCCGACTTCAATCTCACTTCCTGATCGGGAGCTAAACGGAAGAATTTTTTGGGAGGATTTTCCATAAAATCGTCCCGCTCTATGTATAGCTCTCGGGTGAAAGGTATTTGATGGGTTCCTGCCTCCGGGTCTTCGGGATTATTCTCGGTTTCCAAATATTCCACTTTATTTTCCGGATAATTGGTAATAATCAATTTAACAGGATTAAGAACTGCCGATACACGGGTCGCTGTTTTATTCAGATCTTCCCGGATACTATGTTCGAGTAAAGAAACACTGATGATTCCGTCGTATTTTGTATAACCTATTTTCTGTATAAAATTCTTTATGGATTCAGGCGTATATCCACGACGGCGCAATCCGCAAATCGTCGGCATACGAGGATCGTCCCAGTCTGCAACCAGACCCTCTTTTACCAACTGTAAAAGTTTCCGTTTACTCATCACCGTATATGTCAAATTCAAACGGTTGAACTCTATCTGGCGAGGGCAATAACTATCGTCGGCCAATTCCTTTACAAAATACTCATATAAAGGACGATGCACCTCGAACTCCAAGGTACAAATCGAATGAGTCACCCCTTCGAAATAATCCGATTGCCCATGTGCGAAATCATACATGGGATATACATTCCATTTCGTTCCGGTACGATGATGAGGATGCTTGATGATACGGTACATGATAGGATCGCGGAAGTGCATATTGGGAGAAGCCATGTCTATTTTCGCGCGCAAGACAAAACGACCTTCCTCGAATTCGCCCTTATTCATTCGCTCGAACAAATCGAGATTTTCCTCTACGCTTCTATTCCGATAAGGGCTTTCTATTCCCGGCTGTGTAGGAGTACCCTTTTGGCGGGCTATCTCTTCCGAAGATTGTTCGTCGACATAGGCTTTACCCTCCTTGATTAAACGAATGGCCAAGTCCCATAACTTGGGAAAGTAATCGGATGCATAATACAACCGGTCTCCCCAATCGAACCCCAACCAATGAATATCTTCCATTATGGAGTCTACATATTCTACGTCCTCCTTCACCGGGTTGGTATCGTCAAATCGCAAATTACATGTACCTCCGAACTTTTCGGCAATTCCGAAATCCATACAGATCGCTTTCGCATGCCCTATATGCAGATAACCGTTAGGCTCTGGCGGGAAACGCGTATTCAAACGGCCGCCATTCTTTCCGGCTTTCAAATCGGATTCAACTATCTGTTCTATGAAATTAAGACTTTTCTTGTCTTCTATCTCATTGTTAGTTTCAATCTGTGTCATAAATGCGCATTATTTATAAGTGCGCAAATATACGAAAAGCTAAGAGAAGGACAAAATGAACGAGTATTTTTCATACCAAACCCAACCGTCCATTTTACTTTTCCCATGCACGAAACTTCTATTCAAAAAAAATGATATGGCAACATACAAGAAAAGTGAAATAACCATAGTCCTTCATCAAATCCAGTTCATCTCTGTATAATATCGCATTAAATTATCTATCGCATTCTGTAAATCGATGTGTAACTGATGCGTCATACGATGAATACGGATTCTTCCATGAATATTCATTTTAGCCAATAAAAGCGACGAAAAGGCCTCTTTTCTTATCTTTTCACCGAGTTTATTGTTAAATCCCACAGTGACACTGTCTTCATGCTTGGCTACATACCCCAATAATTCTTCCGAAACTTGGGATTCCCCTGCCTGCTTCTTTATAGCCCAAACTTCATAATGATAATCGTCGTTAACGGTAGCGACATACGGTGGAACCGCCGTCTGAAACATTTTCTTCACTTCTTTATAAACACTATTCACAGCTTCCATAATTTTTATTTTAGTTATTCATAATACACCCGAATCACATGTATTGTTCAACGATAAATAATGTATATCATCTGTCTTTTTATTACATTTGCAACGTTTTATAAATCATAAAGCGTGATATATCCACAAAATTTCGAACAAAAAATAGGATTCGACCAAATTCGATCGCTCATTAAAGAAAAATGTCTCAGCACATTGGGTATCGATTATACCGATAGAATGACGTTTTCTACCGGTTACGAATCCATACGGGAACAACTGAATCAAACATGGGAATTTGTACGCATTCTTGAAAATGCCGATGACTTTCCCGCCGATTTCTTTTTCGATGTACGACCGTCGATAAAACGAGTTCGTATAGAAGGAACCTTTTTGGAAGAAACCGAATTATTCGACCTGCGGAGGTCGCTCGACACCATACAACGCATTATCCGATTTTTATATCCCGGAGAAGAGGAAGAAATCAAATACCCTTATCTATATAAACTGTCGAAAGAGATAAGTTCTTTTCCCGATTTAATCAAACGAATCGATCTCATTCTCGATAAGTTCGGACATATCAAAGACAATGCCTCCCCCCAACTGGCTCACATTCGCAGTAATATATCCTCCACGTTATCTGGTATATCCCGAAGCCTGAATGCAATACTGAGGACTGCCCAGAGTGAAGGATTCGTAGATAAAGAAGTCAGCCCCACTATGCGAGACGGACGCTTGGTAATACCAGTAGCACCTTCGTACAAACGAAAAATCAGGGGTATCGTACACGACGAATCGGCTAGCGGAAAGACCATATTCATCGAACCTGCCGAAGTTGTGGAAGCGAACAATCGAGTTAGGGAACTCGAAAACGAAGAACGTCGAGAAATCACACGTATTTTAACATCGTTTACCGACGAACTTCGTCCGGCTATCGATGAAATCATCTACTCCTATGAATTCCTCGCCGAAATCGACTTTATTCGGGCGAAAGCCCTCTTTGCCGAGGAAATAGGCGGAGTCTTACCCACTTTTGAAAATACTCGGCAAATCGAATGGTTTCACGCCGTACACCCCTTGCTTTACCTATCGTTGAAACGGCAAGGGAAAACAATCGTACCACTCGATTTGACGTTAGACGAAAAGAACAGAATACTGCTTATCTCCGGCCCGAATGCCGGAGGAAAATCGGTCTGTCTCAAAACCGTCGGGCTTTTACAATATATGTTGCAATGCGGACTGTTGGTTCCCATGCACGACAATTCCCGAACCGGCATATTCAAGGATATATTTATCGATATCGGCGATGAGCAATCTATCGAAGACGATTTGAGTACATATAGTTCTCACCTCACACACATGAAGTATTTCGTACGTAATGCGAATGAGAACAGCCTTTTACTTATCGATGAATTCGGCGGGGGAACCGAACCGCAAATCGGAGGAGCCATAGCAGAAGCATTATTGGACCGATTCAACCAAAAACATGCCTATGGAATCATCACGACCCACTATCAAAACTTGAAACACTTTGCCGAAGATTCAGAAGGAATCATAAACGGAGCCATGCTTTATGACCGCCATCTGATGCAACCCTTGTTCAAACTATCCATTGGCAATCCGGGGAGTTCGTTCGCCATTGAAATCGCCCGTAAGATAGGACTTCCCGAAGAAGTAATCGCTGCCGCATCAGAAAAAGTAGGTTCGGCATACATAGATATGGATAAATATTTGCAAGACATCGTTCGGGACAAACGCTACTGGGAAAGTAAACGTCAGAACATACGCCAACGGGAGAAAAAACTCGAAGAACTAACTGCCCGGTATGAAGCCGATTTGATCGCTTTGGAAAAACAACGCAAAGAACTGTTAAAACAGGCGAAAGGAGATGCCGCTCAACTTCTCGCAGAAGCCAATGCACGTATCGAAAACACGATACGGGAAATTAAAGAGGCGCAAGCAGAGAAAGAAAAAACCCGCATAGCCCGGCAGAAATTCGAACAATTCAAAACCGAATTGGAAGAAACCCCGACCGTCGACGACAAAATCAGTAAAAAACTCAAACAGATCAACGACCGGAAAAAACGGAAACAACAAAAAAGAGAAGAAAGCAATCTACAACCTACCACTCACACCGTTTTAATGAAAGGCGACTCCGTTCGCTTGAAAGGCCAAAATTCTGTGGGTGAAGTCCTTTCCGTCAACGGTAATGAAATTACCGTCGCTTTCGGACTGCTGAAATCGACCGTCAAAGCCGACCGTTTGGAAAAGGTCAGCAAAAACCAAATCAAAAAAGAAAATTCGAAAGCCACTTTTATCAGTTCGCAAACAACCGACGATATGAGGGAAAAGCAACTGAATTTCAAGCAAGAAATCGATGTGAGAGGCATGCGGGCCGACGAAGCGTTACAAGCTGTTACCTATTTCATAGACGATGCCATACAAGTAGGTTGTACTCGCGTACGCATTTTGCATGGCACTGGAACTGGCGTTCTTCGACAAGTCATCAGACAATACCTCAAAACTGTATCGGGAGTCTCCCACTTCCAAGACGAACACGTCCAGTTGGGAGGAGCCGGTATTACGGTCGTGGAACTAAACTGAAAAAAGGAGGAGCGAACCACCTTAGAAGCTGTTTTAAATTTATTCCGAGACAGATTGAGCCCTATGTTGAAGCAGATTGGAGTCCGAGATATGCAGTCAATAGCGGGCTATTGACAAAAATCAAGGGATTCTAGATGCGAGACAGGGGCGCAATATGGCCGGAACATACCTGCTTGCAATGATTATATTATTTCTCTATAAATTTAAAACAACTTCTTAGTCAGGCAATTCCTCTCCCCTTCCTATTTCCTATAAATCGTAAACTTCATCGACCGTATAATTGAGAAAATCGTTCAGCGGTTTCATGATGTGAAAATCATGAGCCGCTTTTTCGATCCAATCGGGCGAACCGAAAAAATCATCAGGCTTCACATTCACCACCACATAATCTTTTCGTTTAAGCCATGCGGCTTGTTCGCAATCCCGTGGAAACGGTCTGGGAACGATTTTCAAAGTTTCCCCTACCCAGTCCCGATACAACGATTTAAACTCTTTGTTTTCCACAATATCTTTCAGCTCGTCATAATTATCGTAAACCGCTTGGCGCAGAGCTTTCAACAATTTGGGTTCCGGACACCAAACGCCCCCGCTCAACAGACAATTCCCCGGTTCGAAATGGAAATAATACCCGGCACGCAAACTTTTACGGCCACCCTTCGCTATATAAGCGGACATATACGATTTATACGGAGTTTTATCCGGCGAGAAACGAATATCACGATAAATGCGATACATACAGTTCTTAGCCTCCAACCCCACGATATCTTCGTCGAACTGCGATATTTGCTGTATAAGTTCTTGGATTTTCTCAACAAACAAAGGACGCAACCGATCATACTCTTCCTTATGAGCTTGAAACCATTCTCTATTGTTGTTTTCTCTCAATCGGGACAAATAATCCAATATTTCTTTCATCTTCTCAGTGTTTATACCGTAACAAATGTACAAGTTTTTTTACTTTCTTCCTCGCATAAATTTTCATTTTGTAATATAATTATCAAAAACGCCGCCTAAGTTATCGGCTATATTTGCATTTTTTATTAACTTGCCACGTTTTTAAGAAAAAGCAATACACAAAAAATAAAAATATAATATGGAAACAAACGAAAAACAACCTGTCGATTTGCCCGAAAACGCATTTCGGGAATTAAAACCGGGCGAAGAATACAAACCCATTCTTTCGCCCGAAAAAGTCTATCCCGAAGTCAATGCATGGTCAGTCTCGTGGGGTATTGTCATGGCTGTTATCTTCTCGGCCGCCGCAGCATTTCTAGGATTGAAAGTCGGCCAAGTATTCGAGGCCGCCATACCTATCGCCATAATAGCCGTAGGACTATCGGGAGCCGCTAAACGGAAAAACGCATTGGGCGAGAACGTGATTATCCAGTCCATCGGAGCCTGTTCAGGAGTGATTGTCGCCGGTGCTATCTTCACTTTGCCGGCTCTATACATTTTACAAGCCAAATACCCCGAACTGACCGTGAACTTTATGGAAGTATTCATGAGTTCACTGCTAGGCGGTATATTGGGTATCTTGTTTCTCATTCCGTTCCGCAAATATTTCGTTTCGGATATGCACGGGAAATACCCCTTCCCCGAAGCTACGGCTACGACTCAGGTACTTGTTTCGGGAGAAAAAGCCGGTAACCAAGCCAAGCCTTTGATTCTGGCAGGATTGGTGGGTGGTCTGTACGATTTTTGCCTCTCGACGTTCGGCTGGTGGAGCGAAGTGCTTACCACCCGCATTTTACCGTGGGGAACAGAGATCGCCAACCAAGCGAAAATGGTATTTAAAGTGAATACAGGCGCAGCCGTGTTAGGACTCGGATACATTGTCGGCTTGAAATACTGCTTGATTATTTGTTCCGGCTCTCTTTTCGTTTGGTTCGTCATCATTCCTCTGCTGGGCAGCATACCCGGTAGCGAATTAGCAGCGGCTGCTCCCGAACAAATATTTACCGATTACGGCCGGTACATAGGTATCGGCGGTATAGCTATGGCGGGAGTGATAGGTATTATCCGCTCTTGGGGTATCATTAAAGGAGCCGTAGGACTGGCTACAAAAGAATTTTCGGGGAAAAATAAGGAAGCGATAGAGGATCAAGCCCCCCGCACACAACGAGACCTCTCTATGAAATTCATCATCTCGGCTGCCGTATTCGCCTTGATTATCACATTCCTATTCTTCTATTTGGGAGTTATCAATAATTTCATGCAAGCAACGGTCGCTTTCTTGGTAGTCGCCGGAATTTCATTCCTGTTCACCACCGTAGCGGCAAATGCTATCGCTATCGTGGGAACGAACCCCGTTTCGGGAATGACACTGATGACACTGATTCTAGCGTCGGTTATCCTTGTGGCGGTCGGACTTAAAGGGACAAGCGGAATGGTTGCCGCATTGGTTATTGGAGGTGTGGTCTGTACGGCGCTCTCGATGGCCGGTGGATTCATTACCGACTTGAAAATAGGTTACTGGATAGGCTCTACTCCTCGCAAACAAGAGACTTGGAAATTCCTCGGTACACTCGTCTCTGCCGCAACCGTAGGAGGTGTTATCCTCATTCTGAACAAATCGTACGGATTCTCCGGGGAAAATGCTTTGGTAGCACCTCAGGCCAATGCTATGGCGGCAGTTATCGAGCCCCTCATGATGGGACAAGGCGCACCGTGGATGCTCTATGGAATCGGTGCTATTCTTGCCGTTCTGCTGACATGGCTGAATGTACCGGCTTTGGCATTCGCCTTGGGTATGTTCATTCCGTTGGAACTGAATACGCCTTTGGTCATCGGAGGACTTATCAGCTGGTATGTAGGCAGCCGTTCGAAAGATACCGCTCTGAACAAAGCCCGTTTGGATAAGGGCACATTATTGGCTTCGGGATTCATTGCCGGCGGTGCGCTCATGGGAGTCGTCAGTGCGGGAATGAAGTTTGCAGGATTCGAATATACCCACGATTTGAGTGAAGCGACTCTGCAAACTGTCGGATTGATTATGTATTTGCTGCTCATTGCCTTTTTAACCATATCGAGCATGAAAGCAAAAAAACAAGATTAGAAACTTCTTGATGTGAATCATAAAAACGGATTGAGATATTAAAATTTCAATCCGTTTTTCGTATATTTGTTAGACCATGAGAATAATTTAAGATTATGAAAACAGAAAAAGAGAAAATGCTTGCCGGAGAGCCCTATGATTGTGGTGACACAGAATTAATCAACAGATGGCATAAAGCAAAGCAATTACAAAAAGAATATAACGATACCCCATCTGACGATATAGAAAAACTATCCTCATTATTAGACGATTTAATTGGATCAAGAGGAGAAAATGTTTGGATTTCAGCTCCCTTCTTCGTAGACTACGGTGAGAATATACATATCGGGCGAAATGTGGAAATAAATATGAACTGCGTATTTTTGGATTGTAATACCATCACTATCGGCGATTATTCGGGAATAGGTCCGGGTGTACATATCTATACAGTCTTCCACCACACCGCACCTCAGGAACGTTTGGGCGAAAACAGCAGTTTTTGGAAATCTCTCACCAAACCGGTGAACATCGGGAAAAACGTTTGGATTGGAGGTGGCAGTATAATCCTACCCGGCGTAACCATAGGAGACGGTACGACAATCGGAGCGGGAAGTGTCGTCACCAAATCTATACCCGCCAATTGCATAGCAGTCGGAAATCCTTGCAAAGTAATAAAGGATAATTTATAAAAGTAACCATATACGACAATACCCTAAATTTTGTTACCACGAGATTTAGGGTATTGTCGTATATATATTTGCCTTTGTAAATAATACGAATAAAAATATTTATCGATTCTCAATCGATACCCGATCACAACTTTATTTTAGCACAAATTTTGCGCAGTCTACCCTCTCCGATAATAGGAGCATGGCCGTCCTCTGGAAATACAATCAGAAACTGACCGGGATACACAGTGAAATAAGTCGACGGCCTATCGGAATAAAAGGCACAATCTTTCTCCTCGGAATACGCTTGCTGCACCTCCTTCAAATCGCACAGAGGCTTCCACCCCACTATTTCAGGAGCATCAAGAGGGACATGCACATCGAGGTAACGTCGATGTACCTCTACAACCTGTTCCGATTGAGAACGTAATATCGGATAATCGTTGTTGATGAAAACTCGATCACCGTCCAATTCGATACGCCCAATCGGATCGGAAAGAAAATCATGCTCTTTAATATAACTGAAAAGTTTCCCCAGCAAAGGATGCAAAGCCTCTACCCGCTTCGTGTCACTCAAATCTCCTAAAATCATATATCGTCTTATTCTACTTCTGCTTCCTGCTCCATCGGTAATTTGTCATGCCATTTAGCCGACACATGTGTCCCGTCGCAAAAAGGCTTGTTTTGCGATTGTCCGCACCGACACAAGGTAACCCTGTTTCTTATCTCATAACTGTTTCCGTCCGAACTTTCTATACGAATTCCTCCTTTTACCCAAATGGGGCCGCTGACTTCAATCACAGGGTCTTCGATCAATCCTATTGCCGGATCAAATGGAGGTTCAAAAATATCGCCTGTTTCTTTATCCCAAACGACCAAACGGCCGGCCGGACAATGCTCGGCTTCATGAATGACTAAGTCACGTTCTTCTTGGGATTCGGCCGTTTGTACCAAATTCCAAATTCTACCGTAGGCATCGCAAAAACGAGCGAAAGCGCAATATTCTTCATTATCAGCGAGCACCATAGTTGGCCCTATATATTCTTCGGCATCTTCCAATAAAGGCTTATGAGAGGCCGTCTCTTTCGGGTCCCAGTCCGTGTGATGATGGGAACCATCGCAATAAGGCTTGTTCTTGGATGCTCCGCATCGGCATAAAGCCGTAGGCTCCTCTGTCGTACTAAAATGGTTACCCTTACGATAGGTCCAAGAAGAACCTTCGTCATTAGGAACTATAATCTCTTGATCCATAGGAGGATTACCATAAAGCAAATAAGGGCCGTCCGGCGTAATCTTTATATAGAATTTCGCGGGAGCCATACGAGAACCGGCTTCGATAGCAGTTTGAATTGTTTTTGCCATAATCAAATTGTTTTTTATTCTTATAGCTAAAACAAGCTATAAAGAAGATGGTTCAAAATAATCACAAGCTGTCGATAACCAAACCATCGTATGCGAAATGCACATGGGCAGGCAATTCTTTTTCTACCTCCGAAGTCAATCCCATATGATGACTCATGTGAACCAAGTAGGCTTCCCGCGGCCCCACTCTATCGATGATTCGCAACGCATCGGCTAACGTTTGATGCGAAAGATGGGGCTTTTTCCGCAAAGCATTTACGACCAATACATCTATATCTTTTAACTTCTCATATTCCGATTCAGGAATAGTAAGAGCATCCGTTATATAAGCAAACCGTCCTATACGATACCCCAAGATAGGCAATTTATAATGCATCACCCTTATGGGAACAATTTCTATTCCCTCTATTAAAAACGGTGACAGACCTATCTCTTGCAAACAAATATTGGGAACTCCCGGATAACGATGATCGGCAAAACAATAAGGCAACCTGTTTCGTATTCCCTCGGCGACCGAAGGCTCCAAATAAATAGGAACAGTACCGTTTTCCCCGAAAGGACGCAAATCGTCTATCCCTCCGGTATGGTCATAATGTATATGAGTAACCAATACCGCATCGATTCGTTTAATATGGAATCGTAACATTTGCTGACGAAAATCGGGGCCACAATCGATCAATATGTTCTTACCCTCTATCTCAACTATGGCCGAGGTTCTCAACCGACTATCCCTCGGATCGGTAGAAGTACATACCGGACACGTACAACCGATTTGCGGTATTCCGGTTGAAGTTCCTGTCCCTAAGAAAGTAACCTGCATCATACTCATTCAATATAATTAACCTCAGGATTGATAACGATACCATAAGTGTCCGATACCGATTTACGAATCATTTCCGCGAGAGCAACCACATCGTTGGGCTTTGCATTGTTTTTATTTATCAATACCAAGCACTGCTTCTCATAAACCGCCGCACCGCCGAAACTTTTTCCTTTCCAGCCACAACGATCGATAAGCCAACCGGCAGGAACCTTAACATGCATATCGTCTACGACGTAATGAGGCATATCGGGATAAGACGATTTCAGCTTCTCATATTGTTCCGTAGGAATTACAGGATTCATGAAAAAACTACCGGCACTGCCATATTCATCGGGTTCCGGCAATTTCGACCGCCTGATTTCTATGACAGCTTTACGGACATCTGCGATAGAAATGTCATCGCCGGGCAATGAAGCCCGCAGATTTCCATAATCCAAATGTAGCTCGGGCGATTTTTGCAATCTGTACACTACCGATGTAACGATATATCTACCCTTCCAATCGTGCTTGAAAATACTGCTTCTGTAACCATACCTACACTCTGCATTTCGAAAGGTACGGGATTCGCAAGTCTCGACATCTACCGCTTTTACTTCATGGATAATATCTTTCACCTCCACGCCGTAAGCTCCTATGTTTTGAATGGCGCTCGCTCCCACTTCGCCCGGTATATACGACAAATTCTCGGCTCCCCCCCAACCGTTAGAGACCGTCCAAGCGACGAAGTCGTCCCACACGACACCTGCTCCTATTTCCACAAGCACCTCGGTATCGGTCTCCTCCGACACAGCCATGCCCTGTATGGCAGAATGCAACAATACGCCATTGTACATTTCTTTTACAAAAAGCAAATTGCTTCCCCCTCCTATCGGGAAAAAAGTATGTTCCCGCAATAAATCGGACTGCAACAACGTCACCAGCTCCTCGACCGTTTCATACTCTACAAACCACTTGGTATAAACGGGTATGCGGAATGTATGCCTGTCCTTTATAAAATAATTCTCCTCTATCTTAATCATATCATAACCTATAATCGGCCAACAAATCATCGACAAAAAACAGATACGCTCCCGAGTTGTATATCCACTGCTCTCTCAATCCGCTGTATGTGGGAATCTTCTTCACCTCGTTCGGATTGCCCAACGAAAGTTTACATTCGGCCTTCGTCATACCCGTTTTTACTTTTCCCAACGTAATTTGCTCCCAAGCATCGTCCTGTATTTCCTTATATTGCAAACGCGGATTCTCGAAAGAAAACAAGCGGTCGAACGTGATATATTGGGAGCGGGACGAAGAAAGCAATGACATGAAAACTCCCGCTTGATTTCCTTTATCGTCCTCGAACCAAACTTCGACCGGCAACACGTTATTTCCCGGACGAATATCCACAACTCGGACAGGTATCAACTTTCGCCCCTCTATCGCTTCCGATTTTTCATTGTACCACATAGGCGTTTTTATATACAGAACTCTGTCTTTCAAAAGGGAGCGAGCCATATTTAAATCATCGATATCGATGAACGGAGGTATCAATGGCGTATATTTCAACCGACCGATCTCCTCCCGGGTCTTCCCTGTTTCATAGCGAAACTTATGACCTTCGCAATCGAATAACAAAACAACTTTGTCGTCCCCGCCGAAAGGACTTTCTTCTATACTTCCGGCATACGTAAAAATTTTTCCCTTCAAAGAGATACTATCCGGGAATGTAGGCTTTTCCGGTCTGAAAACGAACGAAAGTTTTTCATCGGTATAATAAAATGGCTTTCCTATGCGCCACGTATCGCACCCTTGTTGAACGAAATAAGACTCTATAAAACGATCTTCGGGACTCTGTGCCGCAATTTCGCCTGTATCGGGCATAGTTATTTTCTTTGTACTCTCGACTCCTGTAAAACAAGAGGTTACGAAAATACACAAAACCGTTGCCACCATATAAACTATACCAGTTCTCATATCTCATTAAATTCCGATGATTTCCATTTATCTATGTTATATGAATCATAGACGTATAATTTACAAAGATAGCGAAAGGTGAGCGCAGAGACAAACGGAAATCACATTCCCGATTTGGCTATGCCGAACCGCATCCTATCTTCGTATTTACAAAGATAGCAGAAGCGATGTAGAGAAACAAATTTATTTTAGATTTTCATTAAATCAGCTTAACTAATTGAAAAATAAACTTTTATCTAATTATTTAAGAAGTAGAGGCAACGATTTAGCAATATATAAGGCCTGCTGTCCCGTGTCGATTCCACACAATAAGAACCGTCGAGTTATCCATTATAGTCTGCAAATCGCTCCTTTACTATTTATTGTGCGGGAACCATACCGCACAACAATAAAAAGATGTATATAGGCGCCTGTTATCCAACTATGCAATTTGTTCTATTCGACTTTTCTGACATAAAGGATAAGAAGCCATGAACGGTTCTATTTTTTGTTTCATTTCGACAAACGAACCCCCGTAAAAATACAAGGCTGTCCATTCATTTCCTTCCCAATAACTATAAAAACGACCTATGCCATTCATTGCCGATTCCATCTGCTCAATGACGTGATTGATATCGCAACTCTCATAAATTTCATCTGGTAAATCCGTTCCATTGACATAAAAAGCCAATCCCTCCAAAGTCCCTACTTCTATCTTCATTTCAGGTGCTGTGCATAATAAAGCTGAGCCTTTGGGGATTCCTATTATATTCATAAGCTCCACCAAACGGTTTACACCATCTTGTTTATCATCATTTAGGTGAATCTCTATATCACAGGATACAATTTCTCCGGTTTGTCTTTGTAGTGTTCCTCCACCCGTTACTTCTCCCAATTTTCCCTTTTCAAGAATTTCTTGAAGTGCATCTTCCAAATCATGTCTGTGCATGGGTTGCAAACGTGAGTTCAAATTCAATGTCAGGTCCATATTTTCTATGATTTTATTTGTTGGATAAATTATACTATCAGCCCATTTGGCTGTTGTTTTTTTTCAGACATATCAAATATAGCGAAAGGCGAGAGCAGAGACAAGAGGGAATTATATTTCCGATTTGACTATGCCGAACCGAATCCTATATTCGTAGTTGCAAATATAAAAAAGCGACGTACACCACGAACGGCGCACCGCACTTTTTTTCGGCAAATCGGGCAATATTTAACATTTATAGCTCGAACTACTATCTTATACCGTCAGCTGTTTTTTTTATCCGCACGGTCTCAATAAGAAAAAAAGAGAAGTCGTTTCTAATTTTTTTCGTACTTTTGCGATATGAAAACTTCTACCTCCTTATCGGTTCACAGGGTATGGTTCCGCCGATGGAATCGCCATAACTATGCTACTTTTTGCAGTATAGGCAAATGTGTAAACATAGGAAGTGTCCGTAAGGAAATAGCCGACAAGTCTTTGAAAAAAGGACTTTCCATAACTTCCACCGATACTGTCGTGGGAAATATGGAACGTTCGGATAAACCGTCCGAAGAAGAACACACGGCGGAAAGTTTTTTTCTCCCCGAAATTTTGGCGAGTACCGTAGATACTCCGGTGACAAGTTGTGCCACCGGTCACTCGTGCGACAATAAACAGACATTTACTAACCATATACTCCGGGATAACAGCGGCAGCTTCGCTTTATCCCGGATTTTTCATATTCTAAAAACACTTGCTTATGGATAATTTTGATGCCCAACATCTATGGCATCCCTACACCTCGACCATTAATCCCCTGCCCTGCTATCCCGTCAAGAGAGCAGAAGGGGTATATATAGAATTGGAAAACGGACAAAGGCTCATCGACGGCATGTCGTCATGGTGGGCGGCCGTACACGGATACAACAACCCCACGCTCAACAAGGCGGCGGAAGAGCAACTGAAAAAAATGTCGCACGTCATGTTCGGTGGGCTCACCCACCAACCGGCGATCGACCTCGGGAAACTGCTTTTGCAAATCGTACCCCCGTCCATGCAACACATTTTTTATTGCGATTCGGGTTCCGTATCGGTCGAAGTCGCCATGAAAATGGCTATACAATATTGGCACGCCCGCGGCAAAGCCTCTAAATGCAACCTCATCACCATACGGTCGGGGTATCACGGCGACACATGGAATGCCATGTCGGTATGCGACCCGGTAACCGGTATGCACTCCATTTTCGGGGATGCGCTCCCCACCCGCTATTTTGTCCCGTCTCCCTCCTGCCGATTCGACGACGAATGGGATCCCGCCTGTATCGCTCCTCTTCGGGAAGCCATAGAAGCCCATCACGAAGAATTGGCGGCACTTATCCTCGAACCCATCGTGCAAGGAGCCGGTGGCATGTGGTTCTATCACCCGCAATACCTTCGGGAAGCCAAGCAGCTATGCGAACGATACAACCTGCTGCTCATTTTCGATGAAATCGCCACCGGATTCGGCCGCACCGGGAAACTGTTCGCTTGGGAACATGCGGGAGTCACCCCCGACATCATGTGCATAGGCAAAGCCCTGACCGGAGGATACATGACTATGGCGGCCACTTTGACGACACACGAAGTCGCCCACACGATTTCCTGCGGGAATCCGGGAGTATTCATGCACGGGCCCACCTTCATGGGTAACCCTTTGGCCTGTGCCGTGGCCTGTGCGTCCGTCTCTCTCCTCCTCTCTTCCGGCTGGAAAGAGAAAGTTGCCGCCATCGAAGCCCAGTTAAAACGGGAGCTGAGTCCGGCGGTGACACTGCCCCAAGTTTCCGACGTAAGAATACTGGGTGCTATCGGAGTCATCGAAATGAAAAAACCGGTCGATATGGCTTCCATACAGAAACAATTCGTCGAGCGGGACATTTGGGTAAGGCCGTTCGGGAAATTGGTATACATCATGCCGCCGTTCATCATAACCCCTTCCCAACTTTCCACACTCACCTCGGCTCTGTTGGAGGTAGTAAAAACACTGCGATAATGAATACCTATTCTTCCCAATTGGAACAACTCTCTCGACAAGGAAATTTGCGATCCTTGCCGGCCGTGGATGCACAAGGACTGTCCATCGTCCGTGACGGGAACACCATGTTGAATTTCTCCTCGAACGATTATCTGGGACTGGCCGATGACACGAACCTGAAAGAGGAGTTTTTGCAAAACCTGAATCCCCGTAACGTTCGTTTCTCCTCGACATCTTCTCGGCTGTTGACCGGCAATTTCCCCGTGTACGCTCGATTGGAAAAAAGGCTCACCGAATTGTACAAAGCCGGAGCCTCTCTCGTATTCAACAGCGGTTACCATGCCAACAGTGGTATTCTGCCGGCAGTGACCGACAATCGCTCTTTAATTTTGGCCGACAAACTCGTCCATGCGAGCATAGTCGACGGGATAGGACTCTCCAAAGCCCGCTGCATACGCTACCGGCATAACGATTACGAACAGTTGGAACGTTTGGTTTCCGAGTCGGCCTCGCAATACGAAAAGATATTCATCGTGACCGAAAGCATATTCAGCATGGACGGTGACGAATGCGACTTGCCCCGCTTGGTGGCGTTGAAAAAACACTACCCCAATATTTACCTGTATGTCGACGAAGCCCATGCTTTCGGCGTGAGAGGTCAATGCGGATTGGGCTGCGCCGAAGAACAAGACGTTATTAAAGAGATAGATTTCTTGGTCGGCACGTTCGGAAAAGCGGCCGCCTCGGTAGGAGCATTCGTTATCTGCTCCGATGAAATGAAACGATATTTGGTCAACAAAATGCGGACGCTGATTTTTACGACCGCATTGCCACCTGTCAATCTCGAATGGACGCTGTTCATCATCGATAAAATCGTCGATATGCAATCGCGTCGGGAACATTTGGAGGCAATCGGCCACAAAGTAAGACAAGCGCTCAATCCGTTGAACGGAACGATTGTCAGCAGCAGCCACATCGTCCCCTTCGTATTGGGAGAAACGGAACGCGCCGTACAAACCGCCTTGAAATTACAGCACGAAGGCTTTTATCTGTTGCCGGTTCGCCCGCCCACCGTACCGCAAGGAACCTCCCGGTTAAGGATTTCGCTGAGCGCCGGACATACCGATACGGAGATAGACAGGCTCATTCACACGTTAACCAAGATTTCATCGGGCCTATGATACAAACTTTCATTTCTCGCAGACACACCGACGACTTAATCCTCCTCTTCGCCGGTTGGGGAATGGATACGCATCCGTTTGCCTGTCTGAGTCACATAGGCTGCGACTGTTGTGTCTGCTACGACTACACCGACCTGAACTTCGACACCACCCCATTCCTCGACTATAAAAACATCGAAGTCTATGCGTGGTCGTTTGGCGTTTGGGCGGCGGCAACGGTCTTGCCCGATAAAGGACTGCCCATAAGGCACGCCACGGCCATCAACGGAACCGAATGCGGAATCGACATCGAGAAAGGCATCCCCCCCGAAATATTCCGGGCGACCCTCGAACACTTGAACGAAGCGAGCTTGAAAAAATTCTACCGGCGCATGTGTTGCGAACACCTCGACGATTTTAAGGAGGCTTTCCCCGAAAGAGACATGAACAGCTTGTACGACGAATTGCGTGCCATAGGCGAGAACATAACTCTGCACCCTCGTCCCCGTTTTCGTTGGGACAAGGCGATAATTGGGACAAGAGACCTCATATTTCCCGCAAGAAACCAAGTGAAAGCATGGGAAGGAACAACGGTCGTTCAAGAGCTGGACGAACCCCATTTTTTCCATTTCCGGCCGGTTGTATTGGAAAATAGGCTCGACAAAGCGACCATTAAAAACAGCTTCGGAAACGCAGCCTCCACCTATGAACAGGAAGGCCTTATTCAAAGCCGGATAGCCCGACAGCTGAACGACAAGATTCCGAGCCGTTTGAACAAATGCATCGACAATATACTGGAAATAGGTTGCGGAACAGGGAAACTGACTCGCTGTCTCATCGACAGATTCCCCGATGCCCGATTCACGATAAACGACCTGTCGCCCGAAATGAAAGACTACATAACCGCACTACCGTTCAAACAGTTGAATTTCATGGAAGGCGATGCCGAAAAAATCGATTTCGACGAAACATACCATTTGATTACCTCCGCTTCGACGATTCAATGGTTCACCGATTTGGAAGGATTCTTGAAACGCATATCCGGCAATTTGTCCGATACGGGCACGATCGCCGTCAGCACATTCGCAGCCGGCAATCTGCCCGAAATACAATCTTTAATGACCGTAGAAATGCCCTATTGGGAGTCTGCCGATTTAAAACGATTGTTCGAAAAACACTTTCGGGTCGAACTTTTCGAACAAGAGGAATACACCCTTCGTTTCGACACTCCCGTCGAGTTACTCCGGCATCTCAAAAACACCGGCGTGACAGGTATTTCGGGACACTCCCGGCAAAAAGGATTCGATTTTATAAAGCGATACAGAAAGACATTCGACGGGAAAAAAGAGATCACGCTCACCTATCGCCCCGTCTACATCGTCGCACATAAAAAAACACAGATATGAAAGGAACTTTTTTTATCACCGGTATAGATACCAACATCGGGAAAAGTTACGCCACGGGGTGGCTGGCGCGTGAATGGAACAGAAAAGGGATTAAAACGATCACTCAAAAAATGATACAGACCGGGAATGTAGGCCACTCCGAAGACATAGACCTACATCGGGAAATTATGGGAATACCGTTCACCCCGGAGGATAAGGAGCAAATCACATTCCCCATTGTCTATTCCTACCCCGCTTCTCCGCATTTGGCAGCCGAGATAGACAACCGCATGATTCCCATAGAAAAAATAGCAGAGTCCACCCGAATACTCCAAAGCAGGTACGACGTGGTTCTGCTCGAAGGAGCCGGAGGCTTGATGGTTCCTATTACTCGCCGATACCTGACGGTCGATTACATCGCCGACCAACAGTTGCCGGTTATCTTGGTAACGTCCGGGCGTTTAGGCAGCATCAACCACACGCTGCTCTCTATCGAAGCGCTGGTAAATAGGAATATTCCCCTTTACGGAATAGTCTACAATACCTTTCCGAAAACAGACGAGCGGATAGACAAAGACACCGAGGAATATTTGAAAACCTATCTGAACGAACATTTTCCACAAGCGCATTTTTGGACACTACCCGAGATAGCTTTACCCCGATAACCGGATTGTAAAAAACAGATGAAATTTATCGGGTCGTAAAGTTCGATCTATTGGGGCTTTTCAATATATTTGTAGCTACGAAGATAAGAAGCGGTTCGGCATAGCCAAGCCGGAAATGCGATTTCCGTTTACACGGCTCTTACCGTTCGCTATAATTGTTTACTATTCGAACAACCCCCATGAACACATCGACTGTAAAAACCATACTTTGTTTTCTGTTGATTATCCCGATTATGGCAAATGCCCGGTCCAATGATATACAAACTTGGATAGAACAAATCGGACGGCAATATGCACCCGATTCCCGCACTGCCGTTTATACGGTATCGAGCGAGCTATTGAACGATTCTATCCATATTCTGGAAGGAAAGTGCGACAACCGGCAAGCCGTCGAAACATTGCTCCGAACGCTCGACACGGCCGGTATCTCCTATATAAATGCGATAAAGTTGCTGCCCGACCGTCGTCTTGGCGAAAAGACAAGAGGTATTGTCACAGTCTGCTGTGCACATTTGAGAAGCGAGCCGAGGCATTCGGCCGAGATGGTCTCTCAGGCTATTCTCGGTACGCCCCTGCTCATCTTGGAAGAGCAAAAGGGTTGGTACAGAGTGCAAACTCCCGATAATTACATCAGTTGGATAATCGCAAATTCGATCTCCGTAAAAACTACTGCCGAGTGGACTGAATGGAAAAATGCCACCCGATATGTCTATACCGGACTGCAAGGCTATGTATATGCCTCCGCAGATAAAAATGCCGAAACCGTGTCCGACATCGTATCGGGCTGTATTCTGCAAGCCGCAGGAAAGGCGGGAAAAAAGTTCATACCCGTGTCTTTCCCCGATGGAAGAACCGGATTTTTGAAACACGACGAATGTCGCGAACTCTCCGAGTGGGCATCGACTCCCGTAAACATGAATAAAATCATACAGACCGCCAAAGGAATGATGGGAACGACTTACCTCTGGGGCGGCACTTCGGTCAAAAGTGCCGACTGTTCGGGATTTGTCAAAACGGCCTATTTTTCTGCCGGAATCATTCTCTCCCGTGATGCTTCGCAACAAGCCCTCACCGGCGACATCATGCCGGCAGAACAATGGGACGAATGTCAGACAGGAGACCTCCTGTTCTTCGGCAACGCCCCCGGCAAAGTCTCGCACGTGGCTCTCTACCTGAACGATGGGAAATATATACACTCTTCGGGACAAGTCAAAATAAACAGTATCGATTCTGCTGACACCGACTATTACGCTATTCCACTCCTCGGTATCAGCAGAGTCGTGAACAAGATAGGGACTCCGGGAATCACGGCCGTAAAACGACACCCGTGGTACTTCGAGCAAAAATAAACCGAAAATGGACAGACGAGACTTTTTGCGAAAAAGTGCGACAGGCACATTGGGGTTGACGCTATCTCCCGCTCTTTTTAATAGTTGCGGAACCTCCGCATCCAAAGGGACAAGTTCAGATAGATTGCAACTTTCTTTCAAACCGTATGATTTGAATATCCAACGATCTATTCGATGGAGTGAAAATTGTCGAGGGAAAAATAAAACTGCTGGATCGCCCCGACATTGGAGTCATTCCATTATAAATTTATTTTCCAAAAATCTTGACAAGTCCATAACAGTAATAACAAAAATAAAAACGATATGAAACTTATATTCTTAAAGCCTTTAACAGTATGTATCCTCATTGTTGCCTTCACATTTTATGCACGATCTTCAAATTCATATGAAGAAGCAAATGGAATAACATTAGATAAAATAGAGACCTACTCAATACAAAAAAATAGCAATATTTACAAAGCCTACGAAGCCGTAGAGCAAATGCCCTATTTCCCCGGTGGCGAATCTGAAATGATGAAATTCATTCGGGAAAATATCCAATACCCCGCCTCCGCCAAAGAATACGGGATTCAAGGGCGTGTAATCCTTCGCTTTGTAGTTACCGAAACCGGAACGATAGAAAACATCACTGTATTACGCAGTCTGGATCCTGCCTGCGATAAGGAAGCGATCCGTTTGTTGAAAAGTATGCCCAAATGGATTCCGGGCAAACAGAACGATGAGATCGTATCGGTCTATTATACGCTACCCATCGTATTTTCATACGAAGAAGCAAATGGAATAACATTAGATAAAATAGAGACCTACTCAATACAAAAAAATAGCAATATTTACAAAGCCTACGAAGCCGTAGAGCAAATGCCCTATTTCCCCGGTGGCGAATCTGAAATGATGAAATTCATTCGGGAAAATATCCAATACCCCGCCTCCGCCAAAGAATACGGGATTCAAGGGCGTGTAATCCTTCGCTTTGTAGTTACCGAAACCGGAACGATAGAAAACATCACTGTATTACGCAGTCTGGATCCTGCCTGCGATAAGGAAGCGATCCGTTTGTTGAAAAGTATGCCCAAATGGATTCCGGGCAAACAGAACGATGAGATCGTATCGGTCTATTATACGCTACCCATCGCATTCAAGTTGCAAACAAGAAAGAGCCTTTCAAAAAACGACACTGGGGATACAAGACTCTCTGTCGATTAACCTTTGCGATAAAAAGAGGCCTTCAATACGATTGACAAAACGTTTTTTCTGTCAAAAGTATCATCATGCCATAAACCGCCGACAACAAGAATATACCTTTGTCGAAAAAACAAACGAGCGATGATAGATACAAGATTCGACACGAGCATAGATTTAAGAGGAGAAATCGAGAACTACCGTCAAGTAGCCCTGATTAAGTACTACAAGATGCTCCTCGAAATCGATCCTAAAAAGGACCGATTGACCTTGCTCGCCATCCTTCGATGTATCGACAAGCTCGAAAGACATTCCCAAGAGAGAAAACGTCCCCGCTGCGATCGGAAGAAAATGCAAGCCGATGGAACACTCGCTTGGCACTACCAAAAGAGAAACCAGCTCTTTCGGAAAGCCGGGCTATACGACATCGAGTCCACACAGTACCTCGTCGACCACGAAGAGATATTCGACACACCCGAGGAACGGGAGGAACGCGAACGATTCGAAGCCTGCCGGCGCGAAGCGCTCAGGAAACAAGAGGAAAGAAAAAACGAGGAGAACGAAAAAGCCGCCTCGGAAACCGCATCAACCCCCGAAAACAGAGAAGAAAAAGAATCCGATTCATACGAAAGAAAACCCGGTGACACCCCCGAATCATTAGAAAATGAATTCGGGAACCGGGAAGAAAACCTTACGAATCAAATCGATACACCGGAATATCGGCCGAATCCCCTTTCGCCTCTTTCCGGCAATATCTGGTGCGAAACCTACGTAAGAACTCCGATCGGTGAACCGAATCCCGGATTCCATGCCGCCTCTTTCGGCTGCAACAGACGAGAATAAAAGAAAATATTTCATTCTCCAAATACACATCTCAGCCCCCTGTATCCCATTTTCTTGTGGAATACGGGGCAGAGGCATATATCCACACAAAAAAACGATCGAAAACAATCAGGGCTCTGTCGATAATTAATGGGGATTACCCGTTTTATACCTCTAACTCCTCAATCAAAGATTATATATCGACCCCTCCGTCACTTCGTGCCACCTCCCCTATGGCTGCGCCACACCCCGCAATGCCACTGGACACGGCAAGGGAGGAGTTTAAAGATGTTCGAAATGCATTTTAGCCCTCTCCCCCTGTGTTGCCGTAAGGGAATATAGGGGGAGTGGCACACAGTGACAGAGAGAGGGGTTAAAAAACATCATCTCGTTAGGCTGTTTATATCGAAAATATTTCTTCTCCCTTGCCGTGCTCCGTAGCATTGCGGGGTGGTATTAACCATACAGGTGGAGTGGTACAAATGAATAGAGGGTTACTTTTAAACTCCTCCTTTGCCGTGCTCCGTAGCATTGCGGGGTGTGGCGCAGCCATAGGGGAGGTGGCACGTAGTGACGGAGGGGTTAAATGTAGGCAAAGAGGATTACAGATTTTAAACATACCGTCTACTCCCGTCCCGAAAAACGAGCGAAAGCGAACCGCACGGCAAACCACAAATGACGCAAGAACGTCGGTAAAGTCCCGTAATATCGGCACATAATCTCGTATCTCTCCCGCAACGAAGCCTCTCGGTTGGCGGTAGTGACCCCCTCGTTCAAATAATCGATAAGCACCTCGTGCGTATGAGTTATCGTTTTCGCCATTTGCATGCACCGGATACACCAGTCGAAGTCGGCGGAGAAACGATACCGCAAATCATACTCCGGCGCAATCTCCCGGCGAACGATAAACGCCTGATGGCACACCAGCATCCCCATGCGAAAACTCTTCACCGATAACCTTTCGGGGGCCTGTAATCTCCGCATGGATATAAAACGTCTTTCCGAATCGACCAATGCCGTCTCTCCATAGACAATATCGGGGTTATTTTTTTCGATGGAATCGGCAATTTTCTGCAACGTATCGGGTTCGTGAAACGCATCGCCGGCATTCAGAAAAACGAGATAACCCCCTCGTGCTTTACGCAAACCCTTGTTCATCGCATCGTATAAACCCTTGTCGGGTTCGCTCGTCACCGACGAGACCGCTGCCGAGTGCTGCGCAATCGCAACCGTACCGTCGGTCGATGCACCGTCCACGATCAAATACTCATAGTCGGTAAACGTCTGTCGTTCCACACTTTTCAACGTAGCCGGCAAAGTCCCGGCAGCGTTAAACGTAATCGTAATAATCGAAAAAAGCGGCCGTCCCATTACAATCCGTTTTTCATGAACAATCCGATATCCGAGAAACTGTCCGCCTCTTTCCGAAGTTCGTCGAACGGACGTTCCCACCATCGCGAAGCCAACAGATAAGCAATCTGCTCATCGTCGAACCGTTTCCTGATTTCCCGGGCAGGTACACCGCCCACAATCGCATAAGGAGCCACATCGCTCACCACCACGGCTCCGGTAGCAATCACCGCCCCCGTACCGATTCGAATCCCCGACATCAACGACACGTTGTTCCCAATCCACACATCGGCTCCCACCTCTACGCTCACTCGTCGTTCCCGATCGAGATACCGGCAGTCCTCATACCGCTTTTCCCGGACAAACGAAAACCCCGGTTGCCCGTTGGGAGAGAAAAAAGCCGGGTGAGTAGATACGAAGGTGCGGGTCGGGTGCTGTCCGTTGACGATACGGACATTCCGACCGATCGAACAAAACGCACCGACCTCTGCATCGGTGAAATTGCTCCCTCGGCAAATATAAGTGCCCCGGCCGATACGGGCGCCGGCCAACAAAACATTGTCCTGTATGGTATTATATCCGGCCAATCGGGTACGACCGTCGATATAAGCCTTGTACGAAACCCTCGAATGACGAGCCAGTCGATAATAAAACTGCATGAAAAACATAACGATACGACTGGCTAAACGAGTCAAATCCCTCATAATCTATCTCTTTTTACGATTGAATACACGAATCCACAGATTCCCGATGAATACTTTCAATTTATGCCTGTACGAATAATTATAACGATAGGTTCGGGAATAGACTTTTCGGGCGAGCAAGTTCTCTTTTACCGGTGAAATGGGAACTACCGCTATCGGATTCATCGACAAAGTCTGCGTGCAAAGCTGCATAGTATTGCAATGCGTTCCGCTTCCGTCGAATCCCGCATTATCGACCAACGAACGGCCCGTGCCCAACATCAGCTTGTCACACAGAAACAGCGATGCATACCACCGTATGAACCACGAGTTATTCCGACCCTCGATTTGGTCGCGCAACATCTGGGTAAAGTGGAAACCTCCGTCCAAATCGAATTGCCTGCACAAATCCCGTCGTTCGATTTCCTGCAACGATTTTCTACCGTTTGGCTCGAAATATTGCCATGCACGGCTCCAAGTTCCCCACCCCCAACTGTTACACCAGCGTATCAAAAACGTATCGGGCAACTCTCCTTTATGGTCGAGCATGTGGCAAGTCACATGGCAAACTTCCTCCGTATCTTTATAAACTTCCAGAGCCTCGTTCATAAAACGCAGAAAATAAGGAGAAACGATCAAATCGTCTTCCAAGACGATCACCCGGTCGTGCGTCTCCAAAACCGAAGTCACCCCAGCAATCACATTGGCTGCCAGCCCCTTGTTCTCCGGTCGCTCCACGACATTCAACCGTTTGAATTTCCACGGTTCGGCAATCACCCGACGCACGGCGGCCACTGCCTCCTCGCTGCCCTGTTTCGCGCCGTCGGCGAAAACATACAATTCGCTTTCCGCCGCCAGCTCGTTCCGCTCCAAATATTCCAGACAAGCGCGCGTATGTTCAGGACGATTATAAACAAATAAAACAATCGGGGCTAACTCCATATCGGTTTAATTTTTGAATGAACATTTTCCAAAAACACAGGTCTTCCCTGTTTGCAAAATCGCTTGATTTCTGCAATAGAAAGGTATCGACACAAAAGCCGGACACTTGTGCCTGTATAAAAACAAAATTCTTTGAATCTTCCCCGCAATAAAGCGAGCACGCCCGGTTTCAAAGGAGCTAATACCCCCCCCCACAGACACTTAGCCAGTCCCGAATTTAAATCCGAAACAACCGACAAATAATAAACCCTGTCCAATTTCATTTGTGTCTCGCGGGTAATCGGTCGATTTTGCCGGTCATGGCACCCCGAAGTCAACGGAGTGTATCCCACCCGATAACCATAGAATCGCATTCGGTGAATATAGTCCACATCTTCGCCGTAATGAAAAAACAACGGCGAAAAACCTCCCACCTTTTTCAACGCCGACGCCGGGATAAACCAGAAAGCAGCATTAACGAAAGCCGCTTCGACGATATCCGATTTTTTCGATGAAACCGCCGATGCTCCCCCCACATACTTGGCGAACGAACCGTCGAGGTGCTCCCCCTTCCCGTCAAGATGTACCGGCGAAAGCACTCCGTAATCGGGATATTTTTCTGCCAACCCCACCAAAGTCCCCACCGTATTCGGTTCTATCCACGCATCCTGATTCACGAGAAACACATAATCGTAATTCTCCTCCAACGCCATTCTCATGCCGATGTTATTCGCTTGTCCGAATCCGAGATTTTTCCTACTCCGCACAAGACGAATCCATCGATACCTCTCGGCGATGATCGACACCGTCCGGTCGGTCGAAGCATTATCGATTACCACAAGGTCCGAGGGGTAATCCGAATCCCGAATACTACTCAGACATCGTTCGATCCACGGCTCGAAATTATACGAAACGATCACCGTCAAGACCCTCGGTCGAGCAACTGCTACCTCGTTCACGCTTCACCTCCTCTCTTCACACGACTCTTCAACATCGACAGCATCTCCTGCAACATCTCCAATTTCAACATGTATGCTCCGCCCAAATACAAAACGACATAAACGACCGGGACAAGACACAACCGCCACAAATCGCTCGGCAAAAGCAGATAAACACCGCACGAAAGTATCGCCGACGCCAACGCCAAGATAAAATACGGAAAAATATCTTTCACATACTCCCCGAAACCATATCCGAGAAAGCGACGGGCAAAAAAGATCGAAGCCGCCAGAGACAACACCGAATAAGAAATCCACCACCCTATCAGCCACAAAATGCCCGAAGAATAAAACAAAGCGATACCCGCAAACAAATAAATCTTTTTCCCGATTTCCAGTTGTAAATTCAGCCGGGAATAGCCCAGACTATTGAACAAATCGAAAAACAAAATAATAAACGGAGAGCATATTCCCGAAAAACAAAGCAAGCGGAAATACGGCACGGACGGAACCCATTGCTCTTTCAACATGATCGATATGAGCGGATACGAAACGACGACCATCAACAGCATGATAGGAAAAATGAAAAATGCGATGGCTCGTACATTCTTCCGGCAAATCCGTTTCAACCGTTGCAAATCGTCTTGCACCTTCGAGAAAACAGGGAAAGCGACCGAACGGAATATATTGCTGATAAGCGAAGAAGCTATATCCTGATACTTGTCGGCCTGAGTATAGTAACCGGTCTGCGTCATACCATAAAACTTACCGATGATAATGGGATATATCTTGTTAAACACATTGTTGATAATACCCGAAACGACCAAGTTGGAACTATATCCGAAAAACTCACGCAACGAAGCCATGCGAAATATCCATCGGGGACGCCAGTCGTTAAACACCCAGAAAAAAACAGCCCTGAAAAGCGAGAGGCCGAGCGTCTGAGCCACCAACGACCAGACTCCCATACCGCCGTAAGCCATCACAATGGCGACGACCGAAGCGATACCCAACGACCACAAATTGACACGAGCGCTCACAAAGAGCTTGAAATGCTTCAACAACAAAGTCTGTTGTATAAGGGAAAGTGCATTCAACGGAATCACGAGAAACAAAATCCGGCAGATATATATCAAATCAGGGACCTTAAAAAACACCGCTATATAAGGTGCTGCTGCATACAACAATCCATACAGCACGCAACTGATCGCCACATTCACATAAAACACCGTGCTGTAATCGGCCTGAGTAGCCTCCTTTTTCCGAATCAAAGCCGAAGAGAAACCGCTGTCGATCAATATCCCCGACAAGGCGATAAATATCGTGAGAACCCCCACCTTGCCATAATCCTCAGGAGAAAGTTGACGAGCGAGAATAATACCAGCGACAAGATAGAACAACTGCTGTCCCAACTTGTCGGCCGTGCTCCACACGAGCGCCTTCGTCGTCTTTCTCTTCAAATTCTCCTCCATCAGCTAAGTGAAAGTCGATAACCTTCTGCTCCACAAAGATAGTGAAAGGTGAGTGCAGAGACAAACGGAAACCTCGTTTCCGATTTGACTATGCCGAACCGCAGCCTATCTTCGTACTCACAAAGATAGTGAAAGGTGAGTGCAGAGGCAAACGGAAATCTCGTTTCCGATTTGACTATGCCGAACCGCAGCCTATCTTCGTACTCACAAAGATAGCGAAAGGTGAGTGCAGAGGCAAATGGAAATCCCGTTTCCGATTTGACTATGCCGAACCGCAGCCTATCTTCGTACTCACAAAGATAGCGAAAGTCGAAAGCAAAAAGCCCAATCGAGCTTAGTTTTTTGCTGAACAAGATAAGCTCCGCGGGACGGGTCTCTCATTTTTCGGAGCGAAAAAGCACTCATATATTTTCTCTTTTCGTAATTTCGCATCCGAAAACAGTTGTGTCAAACAATTTTAAAGGCTATTTTCAGTTATTATAAATATCCGGACTTCGGTGTGTACCCCCCGAAAAGTCTGGAAAAGAGAGTATGCAGATTGTAAGAATCGTTATTCTAACCCTGTGTTGTTTGGTCTTTGCCACAGCAAAGGCTCAGATCGATACGCAGTTCAGCCAATACTGGGCTCTGCCCGGCTATTACAATCCGGCAGCTGCGGGAAGTTCCGACAAACTCAACATACTCACCTCCACCCGGCAACAATGGATAGGTATGCCGGGAGCCCCTCAAACTTATTTCGTGACAGGCGACATGCCTTTCAAATTCTTGAAACAGAACCACGGAGTAGGACTGGTCGTCACTTCCGAAACCGAAGGGCTATACTCCCATCTGATTTTAGGAGCGCAATATGCCTTCAAAATCAAATTATGGAAAGGAGTACTCAGCCTCGGCATACAACTGGGAATGCTCGATGAACGTTTCGACGGCACACAAGTCAGCATACCCACGAGCGATTACCATCAAGCCACCGACGACGGAATCCCCACTACCGAGTTGCAAGGCATGTCGTTCGATATGTCTTTCGGGGCATGGTACACCCATCCGTGGTTCTATGCGGGAATTTCGGTCTCACACCTCAACGAGCCATCGATCACCTTTGAAGACAAATACGAAACATACATCGGCAGATCCTATTATTTTATCGCCGGGAGCAATATTCCCATTAAAAACACGTTATATGAAGTGCAGCCCTCCATGATGGTGAAAAGCAACCTCAACATCACGCAGTACGAGTTATCCTGCCGTGTAAAATACAACAAACTGTTCTGGGGAGGCCTTTCATATCGCTGGAAAGACGCATGTATATTTATGATAGGTGCGGAATATAAAAACTTTATAGCGGGATATGCCTACGACTACCCGGTATCGGCCATTGTAAAAGCCAGTAGTGGAAGCCACGAAGTATTTCTCGGATACAGTTTGAAACTCGACCTGTCCGATAAAAATAAAAATAAACACAAAAGCATACGCATAATGTAGCCTATGAAAAAGATAATCGTGTATATCACCCTTGCCATTCTCGTCGCAGCATGCGCACCTTCGTCGCGCCATAGCGGTGAAGTTACAGGTGTCGGAGGTACGGCATGGAATGAGCCTACACCCTACGGTATGGTTCTCATTTCTCGTGGATCCTATAAAATGGGACCGGCCGAGAAGGACAGTATTTGGGGAACACAACAAGAACCGAGGGCAGTCTCTATCGATGCCTTCTGGATGGACGAAACAGAAATCACCAACTCAAAATACAAACAATTTGTATTCTGGGTACGCGACTCTATCATTCGGGAACGCCTCGCCGATCCCGCCTATGGAGGTAACGAAGTGTTCAAAATCGAAGAAGACCGGGAGGGAAACCCCATCAAGCCTCGGTTGAATTGGGATAAAGCCATTCCGTGGAGAAATCCCAATGAAGACGAAGCGCGAGCCATCGAAAGCGTGTACAGAATTAACCCCATTACGGGAGAGCGCCAACTCGATGCCGCCCAAATGAACTACCGCTACGAGATCTTCGACCACACCGAGGCATCCAAACGGAAGAATCGTCTCGACCCGGCACGCCGTGACCTCAACACCGACCATACCCCCGACTACGATGAAATCGTAATGATATCCAAAGATACCGCATATATCGACGAAGACGGGCGTATCATTCGCGAAACCATCACACGGCCATTAGGCAGCGAGTTTGACTTCCTCAATACCTACATCGTCAATATCTACCCCGATACCACCGTATGGGTAAACGATTTCGAGAATGCCTACAACGAGCCATACGTGAGACTCTATTTCTCCCATGCCGGCTATAACGACTATCCGGTCGTAGGAGTTTCGTGGGAACAAGCAAACGCATTCTGCGCTTGGCGCACCGCGCTCTTGAAAGGTTCGGTGGGACGTAACGCCGTTGTTATCGAACCGTACAGACTTCCCACCGAAGCCGAATGGGAATATGCGGCAAGAGCCGGGAAAAACGAAAATAAATTCCCGTGGACGGGTAACCTGCCTATGGCTGAAAAAGGGTGTTTCTATGCCAACTTCAAGCCCGATGACGGGAATTACGTGAAAGACGGGAACCTCATCACTTCACCGGTAGGCTCCTATTCCCCGAACGAGTTCGGATTATACGACATGGCCGGTAACGTATCGGAATGGACTTCGACAGCCTATACCGAAGCCGTATCGCAAAACACCAGCGACCTTAACCCCGAATACAAATATAATGCGGCCAAAGAAGACCCCTACCGCATGAAACGCAAAGTAGTCCGGGGCGGTTCGTGGAAAGACGTTTCCAACTTCATTCGTTCCGATATCCGCATGTGGGAATACCAAAACGAACAACGATCCTATATCGGATTCCGTTGCGTTCGCTCTCAAATCGGATTCGCAAAAGCAAAAAGATAATATCAAAACCCGATAAAACCAATCATCAAGGATCATGGGAAAATACAAAAGATATAAAAACAGTATTGAAAAGTTCTTATCCAGCGATAAAGGACAACGATTTTTCAATTTCGCATACAGTATAGGTGCTGCGATTGTAATCTGGGGTGCTCTGTTCAAAATCCTGCACCTCCCCGGAGGCAGTCTCTTGCTTTCTATCGGTATGGGAACAGAAGTGCTCATGTTCATTCTATCCGCCTTCGACACTCCCCCGAAAACATATCATTGGGAAGAAGTTTTTCCCGTACTAAATAGTAAAAACCCCGAAGACCGGCCCGAATTTTCAGGAGGGAAAGGAACCGTCATTATCGGTGGAAACGGCAAAGGTGGAGGTAGTAACGGAGGGAACTATTCCGATATCACCCCGTCCGATGCCAAAAGAGCTGTGGGAATACCCGAAGGCCTCAATTTAAGCGATGCCGACACGCAAAGCCTCACCGATAGTATTCAAAAAATGTCGGCTGCCGCCGATCAACTCTCGCGTATGGCAGAACTGACAGATGCAACCCAACAATACCTCACCCAACTCTCCGGTATAGCCGAACAAATGGAACAATTAAGAAGTGCGACCGAGAGCCTCACCGCCGTATCGAACACCCTCTTGCAATCCTACCGCAACATCACGGAAAACTCCGAAGGAATATCCGACACCTCGCAAGGATATGTTTCGGGTATGGAAACGCTCAACCGTAACATCAGTGGGCTGAACACCATCTATGAGATACAGTTGAAGAGCATCAGTTCGCAACTCGATAATATAGACCGTGTAAACAACGGGCTGAAAAACATTCGCGACATGTACGAACGCTCCGCTTCCGATAGCTCCCGTTATTGCGAAGCAACCGAAAAAATGACACAGTATATACAGCAACTCAATTCGGTTTACGAAAAGATGATCACGGCAATGACCATCAATATGTACAGACCCATGGGAGGAGCTCCCGTGGAAATGCCCGAAAAACCGAAAGACGACACCGAACAAAAATAACACATGGCATCGAATAACAACAGACTTACACCCCGGCAGAAGATGATAAACCTCATGTATATCGTCCTCACTGCCATGCTGGCCCTCAACGTGTCGTCCGATGTGCTCAACGGATTCAAGCAAGTTGAAGACGGATTGGAAAGGTCTACTTCGAATGCTTCGCTGCAAAACGATGTCCTCTACCAAAAACTGGCCGACTTCAATAGTCAGAATCCCGAAAAAGGAGGACCGTGGTACAAAAAATCGCTGGAAGTAAAAAAACAGACCGCCCTCTTATACGACTACATCGACTCCCTGAAAAACGTAATCGTCAAGAAAGCCGACGGTAAAGACGGCGATGTAAATAATATCGAACATCAGGACGACCTCGAAGCAGCGTCATACATCATGTTGTCCCCCGCCCAAAAGCAAGGAATGAAATTGAGAAAGGAGATAGACGACTACCGCAATCTCATCGGCAGTCTCATGACCGACTCCATCAAAAGAGCAGCGATCGAAAACTACCTTTCGACCACCATTCACTCGGGCAACAGAACCCAAGCCCCCTCCATGTGGGAAACGACGCTGTTCGAAAATATGCCGGTAATCGCCGCCGTAACCATTCTGACAAAAATACAGAGCGACGTGCGGTATGCCGAAAGCGAAGCGCTGCACACCCTCATCAATAACATCGACGAAGGAGACGTACGTGTCAACCAGTTGAACGCGTTCGTTATTCCCAATTCGAAAAACATTATGAGAGGCGGGAAATATAGTGCCAACATCGTTCTGGCAGCCATCGATACGACCCAGCGACCGGCCATATACATCAACGGGAAACAACTCCCTCCCGAAAACAACGGCCTATATGAATTCGTCTGTGGAAGCACCGGAATATTCGATTTTCAAGGCTATCTCGAAGTTCCGCGCGGTGACGGTTCCATGACCCGTCACGAATTCTCTTCGTCCTACACCGTGGTAGAGCCGAGTGCGACCATATCGGCAACCTTGATGAACGTTCTGTATGCAGGTATCGGTAACCCTATCAGCATATCGGTTCCCGGCATCCCCAATCACGCCATTCAAGCTACGATGACGAACGGCACTCTCACCCGTCAAGGAGACAACTGGATAGCCAAACCGGCGAAAGTAGGACAAGACGCGGTAATAACCGTAACCGCCACAATGGACGGGCGGGCGCAAACAGTCGCCAACACTCAGTTCCGGGTACGGCAACTCCCCGACCCTATGCCATTCATCGCCTATAAAGATGCAAACGGTTACGAACAAAAATACAAAGGAGGGAAACCTTTCCCCAAAACACGACTGCTTTCTGCGCCCGGTATTCAAGCCGCAATCGACGACGACCTGTTAAACGTCACCTATCGGGTACTGCGATTTGAAACGGTCTTTTTCGACTCTATGGGAAATGCGATTCCCGAGGTTTCCGACGGAGCCAATTTCTCTCAACGACAGAAAGATTCGTTCCGCAGACTATCGAGAGGAAAACGGTTCTATATATCGAGAGTCCGCGCCGTCGGCCCCGATGGTATAGAACGCGATCTGTCACCTATCGAAGTAATTGTAAACTAAGGCCAATATGAAATATAATTCAGCAAATATGAATACCCTGATAAAAAGCTGTTTGACCCTCTGCCTGCTATGGTCGGCAATAGGGAGTCATGCACAAGTAATCAAAAAAAGCGATACCGATGACTCGAAAAAGACAAGCAACCAACTCAGCGTCCGGGCTCAATCGCTTTATGACACTCAGGATGCATCGGATGCCGACATTCCGTGGATGAGGGTAATCTATCGGCAAATCGACTTGAACAAAGAAAAAAACATGCCGCTCTATTATCCCGAAGAGTCCACCGAAAATCAGGAGAATCTTTTCAGAATTGTCATGAAACTTTTGGCGAACAACCAGATACCGGCATACGAATACCTCGATGGACGAGAAATATTCACCGACGAATATCGCATCAAAGTAAAAGAAATGTTCGACCGCTTCCATATTCTGTATGCCCCGGCAAAAGGATACTCCGAGAAGAATCCCCGCTTCACGGTAGAGGAAAGCGATATACCCTCCAACGAGGTACTCTCCTACTATATCTTGGAAAAATGGATATTCGACCGCCGCACCTCGCAGGTAAAACCGTCCATCGAGGCCATCTGCCCGGTACTTCACCGTACGGGCGACTTCGGAGGCGAAGCAGTCAAATACCCCATGTTCTGGGTTAAATACAACGACATACGCCCCTACATCGCACGCCAATACATCTTGGCGAGCAACGAAAACAACGTACAGCAATACAACTACGACGATTACTTCCAAATGCGAATGTACGAAGGGGAAATCTACAAAACCCAAAACCTGCGGAACCAGTCGCTCATGCAAATGTATCCCAATGACTCCATTCGGAAACAAGCACAAGACAGCATAGAAAAACAACTGAAAAACTTTAATGAAAATCTATGGGTTCCCTCCCCCGAAGAAATAGCGAAAGCCAAAGAAGAGCAAGCGGCCAAAGAAGCAAAAGAAAACGGAGAAACGCTCGACAATGACAAACAAAAGAAAGAGAAAAGCCGCACCGCTCGTTCTTCACGGGCAAAAAAACAAAAAGAGGCAAAAGTAAAAAAGCAAAAACAGCCGAAACAGCAAAAATCATCTGCTGCCCCCGTACGCTCCGTTCGCCGAACCCGTTAAACGACACTAAACTATAACCGAATTGAGCTGCTGTATATAAAGAAAGAGTTTCCTGAAATTCAGGAAACTCTTTCTTTTATGTCTCTCAAATTCTTAATATTAATTTAAGCGAATCGCCCATATCGGGTTGTCCGATTCAGATAAAATTTTTATCTTTGTCCGTATTGACTTTATGAAGGATACCATATGCAAATGCCTCCAAAATCTACGGATACGAATCTAAATCCGCAAACGCAGGAACATTTTCTACTTTCTTTTGAAAGGCCCGCTTCCTCTTCCGAGGATAATACATTACTCACATCTTCCGACAAACTTACGATCGTATTATGTACCCGGGGTTGTAAAACCGTGCAACTGAACTTTACAGAATATGTACTCGAACCCGGTAGTCTCGCCTTCCTCTACCCCAACACGATTTGGAAACCGATAAAAACGAGCAGTGACTTTCAGGCACAGTATCTCTCGATGAAAGAACATTCGCCCAAAGAAAGAAATGCTTTTTTGGACTTGGAAACCATTTTCTCGTTAAGTACCTATATCGCCAGACACCCGCATACGTCCCTTTCAGCGAATGAGTCGATGGTGGTCGAAGGCTATTTTCGTCTGATACAAAACAGATACGAGGCCCACGTAAACTATGCGATCATACGTTCTCTTATTTCTGCTTTCATCTTGGAGTTAAACCAAATGTTTGCCATACGGGTAGAACGCAAGAAATTGAAAATATCCCGTAAAGAAGATATTCTATGGAGGTTTCTCTCCTTGCTTACCCAGCATTATAAAGAAAATCGCAGCGTCGATTTTTATGCCGATAAACTTTGTATATCGCCCAAGCATTTATCCTCGGTCATCAAGCAATTAAGTCACAAGACCGCTCACGAGATCATTTCCGACGTCGTTATTATGGCCGCCAAACAACTCCTAAAAACCACGACGCTAAGTATCCAAGAAATTTCGGAAGAACTGAACTTTGCCAATCAATCTTTCTTCGGCAAATTTTTTAAACAAAATACCGGACAATCTCCGTCCTCATATCGAGGTGAATGACCGTCTATAATAAATAACACACTATTCACAAATAAAAACGATAAACGACATGAAGAACATTGTGCTATTTCTATCGGCCGCTTGCCTGTTATCCGCACCTATCTTCGGACAACAGCAAGAAAATCGATTTGCCGAAATTACCGACCCGCAATTACTCAGTATCAACAAGCTGCCGCCTCATGCCAGTTTCACCTCTTACATCGACGAGACATCGGCTTTGAACAAAGACAAGGCGAACGGAAGTTTCTACCTACCTTTGAACGGGATATGGAAATTCCATTATACCGAAAAATTCAAAGAAAGACCCATGAATTTCATGGAGCCCGATTTTAACACCGCCGATTGGAAAGAGATAAAAGTCCCCGGAAACTGGGAGCTGCAAGGATTCGGCGACCCCATCTACGTAAACGTAGGGTATGAATTCGTATCTCCGGGATTCGACAAATATCTCCAAGAGCCCAATCCTCCTATGGTTCCCGAAGCGTGGAACCCGACCGGTACATACCGCCGGGATTTTGCCCTCCCCGCAAACTGGAAAGGAAAAAGAATCTTTCTAAGCGCCGATGCGGTAAAAGGTGCTGCTTACTTCTATCTGAACGGTGAATTCATAGGTATGTCGAAAGCAGGGAAAGTTCCGGTACAATTCGATATAACTCCTGTCGTAAAACCCGGGGAAAATACCTTAGCCGTACAAATGCACAGATTCTCCGATGCCAATTATTTCGAGGGACAGGACTTTTGGAGGCTGACCGGATTTGAAAGAGACGTATATCTCTATGCCCAGCCGCAAAGCCGAATCGCTGATTTCGAAGTACAAACACCTCTCGACTCATCATTCAAGAACGGGGTATTCAAACTCGATGTAAAAGTACAAAACGACGAGGTTAAGGCGCGTTCCATTTCCGTTTCGTATCGACTCATCGACCACGCCGAACAAACCGTAGCCCACGGGGAAAAAGCGATAAAACTCGACAAGAACAGTTCACAATCCGTCTCTTTTGCAGAAACGATAAACGACGTAAAAGCATGGACCGCCGAGACTCCGAATCTATACACACTACTTATTTCGACTGCCGATGAAACAGGGAAAATCGAAGAATGCATTCCTTCCCGTATAGGGTTCCGCACCGTCGAAATCAAGAACAAACAACTGTTAGTCAACGGGCAACCTATCCTTGTAAAGGGGGTTAACGTACACGAGCACGACCCGCTTACCGGTCATTACATAACCGAAGAAACCATGCTCAAAGATTTCGAGCTTTGGAAAAAATACAATGTAAATACGGTTCGTACTTGTCACTATCCTCAACAAAAAAGATTTTATGAACTATGCGACGAATACGGATTCTATGTCATCGACGAAGCCAACATAGAGTCTCATGGTATGGGATATAGCTTACAAACCGGAGGAAGTCTCGGTAACAATCCTCTCTATTTACCAGCTCATTTAGACCGTCTTAAAGACATGGTAGAACGGGATAAAAACCACCCGTCTATCATCACATGGTCTCTGGGGAACGAGGCGGGGAACGGTTACTGTTTTTATGAAACTTATTTGTGGCTGAAACAACGGGATCCGTCTCGTCCGGTTCAATACGAACGTGCCGAACATGAATGGAATACGGATATCGTTTGCCCCATGTATATTTCCCCGAAAGGAATCGAAGCATATGCTCTTAACCCCAAATCGCATCGGCCTCTTATCCTCTGTGAATATGCCCACGCTATGGGGAACAGTTTGGGAAACTTCCAAGATTATTGGGATATCATCGAAAAATACGATCTTCTTCAAGGCGGCTGTATATGGGACTGGGTAGATCAAGGACTCGAAAAGACAAATGAAAAAGGCGAAAAATTCTGGGCTTACGGCGGTGATTACGGAGATACCGGAACTCCCTCCGATGGAGATTTCTGCATCAATGGTATCGTATATCCCGACCGGAAAATAAAACCACAGACCATTGAAATGGGCAAGGTTTATCAAAATATCAAATTCAAAAACTTCGACCGAACGAAAGGAACGATCGAAGTTCAAAACGAATTTTTCTTTACCGACCTCGACAAATACGATTTCGCTTATGCGGTAAAAGGGAACGGGAAAGTCTTGAAAACCGGGAAATTCGCCGTCTCGTTGCGTCCGCGTCAGAAATGTACGGTTGTATTGAACGGATTGCCGAATATGGGTAAAGAAACCGTAGACTATCAAATCGAATTCGAGGCCCGACAGAAAAAAGCGGAACCTTTCCTTCCGAAAGGTTATGTCGTAGCACGCGAACAAATCTCGGTCAAACCGGCCGTCAAGCCAGTTGCAAAACCCGATCAAGGGGTCGTCTCACAAACCGATAATGGAGACGAGACGATTTTCTCCGGTAAGAATTTCAGTGTTACATTCGACAAAAACAGCGGATTGATCACCTCGTACCGGTACAAAGGAACCGAATATATCCTCGACGGATTCGGACTCCGCCCCGCTTTTTGGAGAGCTCCGTTAGACAACGACTACGGCTATAACTCACCCAAGCTATTAGGCAAATGGAAAGAGGCCACCCAACAGCCCCCTGTCGCTCGTTCGTTCTCCGTCGATAAAAAAGAGAACGATAACGTTCGTGTCGTTTGTCGATACCTTTACCCGCAAACCCGGTCGGAATGGGAAATCTCCTATACGATATTCGGTAACGGAGTTATCAAGGTAGACAACACGTTCGAGGTATCCGATCCCCAAGCGCCCATGATTCCCCGCGTAGGATTGCGTATGCAGTTACCCGACTCATTCACCCGGTTGGAATACTATGGCCGAGGACCGTGGGAAAACTACATAGACCGTCGTACCAGTTGTTTTATCGGGCGATACGAAGCCAACATAGCCGACCTTTACGAGCCGTATGTACGTCCGCAAGAAAACAACCATCGCACCGATGTGAGCTGGTTTGCTCTTACAGGCAAAAAGAACGCTTTGCTAATCGTCGCCGACAGCTTGTTGGAATTCAATGTTTCGAACTATCCCCTCGAATCGTTCGATAGCGGAGACCATCGTGACGACGGTCGTCAGCGTCCCGAAAATCCCCGGCAACGTCACAACTGCGATCCCAAGCCGGCCGAACTGGTCGACCTGTTCATCGATTATCGTATGATGGGAGTCGGAGGCGACCACTCTTGGGGCGCTCAGCCTCATGAGGAATATCAAATCAATTTAGCTCCCGGAAAAATTTCTTACGGATTCAGCTTAATTCCTTTGGATAAAAACGCTAACTTTGAGAAAGCCATCAAACAATACTAAAATTGCCGAATATATCCCGGAAGTCATTCCGGGATATATTTATAAATAAACATTTTATGAGTCGATTACCCAAACTGTCTTTACTCGTTTCGCTCCTGTTTCTCTCCTCTTGCAGTTTATTCAAAGAACTATCTTCCGACGATGTTACCCGAATTACATCGGAATATTTCGACGAAAACCACGACATGGTATTTTATTCGACCTTATCGCTTCTACAAGCCGAGCAGTTCACTATCGTGCAAGCCGACAAAGAGAGTGGAATCATACGAGGCACACGACACACCGAGCGGGACGATGTAGAAAGGAATTTAAAAACCTTCGGTACAGCTACCGAAAGGGAATCGACCGAAGCCGTATTCCTCATTCTACCGCTTTCCGACAAACGTACGGAGGTAAAGCTCTCTCTTTACCGGAACGAACTGACCGTTACCCGCAAAAACGAAGTCAATCAAAAGCAAACTTCTCATACCATGCTCTTGAAGGAATCGACCTACGACAAATGGCTGAACAAATTAAAAGCCGAAGTGAAAAGAAGAAAAAAGCTCGTTTAATCGCCGCCGAGAGTCTCTTGTTTTTCAAACGGCATTCTATATGCCTATCGACGTCTTTGGTGGCTATCTCTTTCGACGAACTTTTTTAGAAGATTGTTTTTTCAGCTTGACAATGAGATCGACCGCCCGATGCGAAACATGATTTATCGTCGAAAGGTCTGAACGCTCCTGATTGTTTCGCAAAAGAGAAGCAGGTGCGACAAGCGGGACTTGCGACTGCTCACGGTCTTCTATATCCGGCAATTCGCATTCCTCCCTGTCCATATCGATGTCCGCCACCCGATTCGCCTCTTTCGGAGAGTCCGACTCCGACACAGCAACTTCGGGCATAGCCTCTTTTTGATTCGCAAACAACTCCTCGAACTTCTTTTCATATTTGCGGGCATAGCGTTCGAGCGTGTTGATACAAGTCATGATACTCTTCACTTCGTCACGATCGTTTATCACATCTAAACCGAGCAACCGTTCGTAGTACCGGGACAATACTTCACACCTCAACATCTCTATCTCCATACGGCGCATCGACAGCCGTTCCACCATTTTTTGTTCTTGTGTTTCCATCGTTTTTTTCGACAAAGTAAAAACAAGTCACACACTCATTTATGACATGATAATACAAAAACAGGATAGAAAACCTGGTTAAAATATTGCAAAATTTATTTTTTTATTTATCTTGCAAACGTTAATCTATAAATCATAAAACCATGAAAACAAACAGCCGAAATCATTCAATATATTATAAGATATATCGGAGGATATTTATCCTTAGCATGAGCTGTTTAGGATTAACCGAATAGACACTAAGGCCATTTATAAGCTATCGACTAAAATTACTATTAACAAGAGTTCATATCAGCAACATATGTTCGAATTAAATAAATACGAAAAACAAGTGGAAACTAATATCTCTATTTGTTTTATCTTGATGCTCATGAGCGATTTGGGTACAGCAGTAGCGTGGATAGGACTGACAGCTTGTGCGATACTGTTCGGCCAATTGGTCTATTATCCCTTTCGGTGCAAGAAAAAAGACGAATATTTATTTGTGCCGTGGTGGATTCTTTATCTGCTTTATTGGTGTATATTTACTTATTGGACTGGTCATAATTTAGTTACCGCATCATGAAAAAGAAAAGCAAATCGGTTATCCGCTTGAAATACATCGAGCTAATCGCGTTCGTGGAAACATGGCTTGCGGGGCTTTGTTTCGTCGTAGGCATCAAGTGGCTCATCGGGCTGTCGATAGCCTTGTTTGCCATACCGCTGTGGGGGCTAATCTCCCATCGACGTTGGTGCAGAGCTCACAACGAACCGTATGCCAACTGGGAGTTGTTCTACACCGTTATCGCTTGGATTGTATATATATTTATAACGCTTGTCATCTATTTCCATTTCTTTACGTGAAGTTACACAGAGTACTCCGTAATGTTACAGGATACGGTAGGGGAGTGGTTGCTACCCAATACGCTCCGCTTACCACGGTTTTCAACCCCTCCGTCACTGCGTGACACCTCCCCTATATTTTGCAATACAAAACACAGGGGAGGAGTTTAAAAGTGAACCGATTCCCAAAAGTTGGATAAGTTCAACCCAACCGGAAACGCGGCACTTCATAGTTAGCACCGGGTTACTCAATTCCTCTCCTCTATACTGAAATCTTCGAAGCGCATTTTAGCCCTCTCCCCCTGCTCATCTCAGATGAGATAGGGGGAGTGCCCGCAGGGCAAGGGGGTTAAATTCTTCAAGCAAATGATCTTCTTTCTCAATCCCTCCCCTATATTTTGCATGGCAAAACACCCCGCAATGCTACGGGGCACGGCAAGGGAGGTGGGGAATAGTTCAGGCTTGCTGCATAGCCGATATTTTAATCGACAGAAAAGAAATAAAAAAGAGAGGGTACATCGAAACGATGTACCCTCTCTTTTCAGAGCGGAAGACGAGGCTCAAACTCGCGACCCTCAGCTTGGAAGGCTGATGCTCTATCAACTGAGCTACTTCCGCAATTTTTTTGTGGGCAAAGATGGATTCGAACCACCGAAGGCGTAAGCCAGCAGATTTACAGTCTGCCCCATTTGGCCACTCTGGTATTTGCCCTTAAAGCGAGTGCAAAGATAGCACTCTTATTTTAATTTACAAACGAAATCGTGCATTTTTATTGCCGTCACCGCCGCTTCGTCGCCTTTATTGCCCAATTTTCCTCCGGCCCTATCCTTTGCCTGTTGCATGGTATCGGTCGTCAACACCCCGAAGATGAAAGGTATCCCGAACAGGGTATTGAGGTGTGTAATACCTTGCGTGACACTTTGACAAACATAGTCGAAATGAGGCGTATCTCCCCGCACGACACAGCCGATGGCAATCACGGCATCGGGCTGGTAAAACTCGGCCATCTGCTGCGAGGCAAAAGTCAGCTCGACAGTTCCCGGCACACGGGCCACATAGATATTCTCCTCCTTTACCCCGTTACGGAGCAGGGTATCGACAGCTCCTTTCAATAGAGCATCGGTAATCTCGGCATTCCATTCGGCAGCGGCGATAGCCACTTTCATGCCCGAAGCATCGGGCATAGTATCGGCGTCATAAGACGATAAATTGTGATAAGCAGTTGCCATATATTCGGTTTCTCTTTTTGAAATAAGGCCGCCTTTCGAAATGAGAGACGGCCTTACCGATATGATTGAATTTCTTAATTACTTGTTTTGGGCACGCTCGATGTAACGTTCTATTCCACGAGCATCGTTGGAGGTAGGATATTTGTCCTTAATCTCCTGATAGAGTTTCACGGCAGCTTCGTTGTTACCCACTTTCTCATAAGCCGCGGCAGCCTTTTTCAAATAGATGGGACTGAAAACCGCATTGTCGGATTCCTTAGCGGCTTTCTCGAAATACTTGGCACTCTCGGCATATTTTTCCATATCTACCAGACAGTTCCCGATAGCGGCAGTCACGGCAGGAGACAACACGGTCTCGTCCGCACTGAATGCAGAAAGATATTTCTGTGCCGTTTCGTATTCCCCTTTTTCATAATAAGCCAATCCCAAATAGGCATTTGCCAAATTACCGGCAGCTGTCGAACCGTATTGGTCGACAATCGTCAACAAACCGTCGAATTTTTCATTACCGTTAATCGCCAAATCGATAGAATCGTTTTCAAAAGCCATAACAGCCTGATACATCGCAGCCTGAGCTTTATCCTCACGGGGCAACAGATAGAAATGACGTACTCCCAATATAGCTCCGACAATCACCACTACGACCAGCAATCCGAGCAAGAGGGGTTTCTGATACTTTTCAACAAACTGTTCCGACATAGAGAGAGCCTCATTCATTTTTTCAAGCTCGTCTTTTTCTTTTTCTGCCATATTTTTCTTGTCTTTTAATTATTTTTATCCTCTACACAATTCCTATTATACAGAATCGAGTGACAAAAGTAATTTATTTCTTTTTATAAATAAAATTTCATCTTCATTTTTTTGTACGAGGAGCTCTAATAGACCCAATTATGCGCATGATTTCCCCTACTCCCACGACTTTTTCATTCCATTTCCATCGAACATTATTCGCAAAAAATAAAAAAGTTTGCGTATGTTTGTAGAAATAAAAGATAACCCGACATGATTCTTTCCCGGCTATCCATAGTCAATTTCAAAAACATTGCCCAAGCGGACCTGAGTTTTTCGCCCAACATCAATTGTTTTTTAGGCAATAACGGCATGGGAAAAAGCAATCTGTTGGATGCTATCTATTACCTTTCGTTTTGTAAGAGTTATACCCGCAATCCCGATTCGCAGAACATCAGACACGGAGAAGACTTTTTTGTCGTACAAGGTTATTACGAGCGTAACGGAAACGAAGAAGAACTGTATTGCGGTATCAAACGCCGACAGAAAAAAGCGTTTAAACGGAACAAAAAAGAATATGACCGGTTGTCGGATCATATCGGGTTTGCCCCCTTAGTCATGGCCGCTCCGTCGGACAACGAATTGATTTTAGGCGGAAGCGAAGAGCGAAGAAAGTTCATAGACTTGGTTATCAGCCAATTCGACAAACAATATTTAAGCACGCTCATACGGTACAACAAAGCGTTGGAACAACGCAATGCTCTGTTGAGACAGGAGTGTTCCGAAGAGATGCTATATGACATTTGGGAAGAGCAAATGGACTCGACAGCCGCACAAATTCACAACTGCCGCGACCGTTTTCTGCAATCGTTTATTCCCGTATTCCGGCGGTTTTACAACGAAATTTCATCGCAAAACGAATCGGCCGATCTCATTTACAAATCCCATCTTTCCGAGGGCGCACTGCTGCCGCAACTGAAAGCCAACCGCCACAAAGACCTAATACTGGGATATACTTCCCGAGGCATACATCGGGACGACATGGACATGATGCTGGGCGAGTATCCCATGAAACGCATAGGCTCGCAAGGACAATGCAAGACTTACCTGATCGCCTTGAAACTGGCCCAATACGATTTTTTGCGGGAACAAGGCGATACCACGCCTATCTTGTTGCTCGATGATATTTTCGACAAGCTCGATGCCGAGCGCGTAAAACAAATCGTGAAATTGGTTTCGTCGGATCATTTCGGGCAAATATTCATTACCGACACAAACCGGAAGTATTTGGACGAAATCATACATTTCATCGGGTCGCAATACAACATTTTCTCCGTCGATCGGGGAGAAGTTAAAATCTTGGAGGGAAAAACGCCATGAAAAAACAAGATGCACTTCCTATCGGCGACATTATCTCCCAATTCATCTCGGAAAAAAATTTCGGGCAGAAACTCGACGAAACGCAAGTCATGCGCTTGTGGCCCCGAATTGCCGGAGAGACGGTAAACTCCTATACGCAATCGATGTATGTACACAACCGAACGCTCTATGTGCGTCTATCATCTGCCGTTCTTCGCAACGAACTGACGATGTTGCGAAACGAACTTCTAACCCGTATCAACGCAGAATTCGGACATCGGGTTATCGACAACATTATTTTCAGATAAAGATTAAAAAAAACAGACAATGGAAACGACATCTCCTGCATTTCGACACACGCTTCCGCTTCAACTCCGCTTCAACGACATAGACCTGCTGGGGCATGTAAACAACTCGGTATATTTCTCTTTCTACGACTTGGGGAAAGCCCGTTATTTCGAGACCGTGAAAGCCCAGAATATCGACTGGAAGAAAGCCGATGTCGTTGTCGCCAACGTCAATGCCGATTTCCTATCGCCCATCTACCCGGGTGAACCCATCGCTGTGCAAACCTGCACGGTCGAAATAGGAAACCGCAGTTTCAAATTGTTACAGCAAATTGTCAATACCGAAACCGGGCAAATAAAGGGCGTTTGCCACACAGTCATGGTGGGATTCGATATAACAGCCGGTCGTGCCGCCCCTATCAGCGACGAATGGAAAGAGGCGCTTTGCCGGTTCGAAGGGAAAGAACTTCGGAAAAAGTAACGAAATATAGCACGTAGTCCGAGCTTTTTCGTCGCGTTTTATTACTTTTGTACAAGATAAAGCCTAAAACAGATATGAATTTTACCGAAAAAATAGAGGAAATCCTACAAAAAGAGGCTCAGGCCATTCTGGATATACCGGTCACAGACCAGTTTGAAAAAGCCGTCGAACTTATCGTCGAGCAGGTACATCGAAAGGGAGGGAAACTCGTTACCAGCGGAATGGGAAAAGCCGGGCAAATAGCCATGAATATCGCTACCACATTTTGCTCGACCGGGACTCCTGCCGTATTTCTTCACCCCAGCGAAGCTCAACACGGGGACTTGGGCATATTGCAAAAAAACGATTTGATGCTGGTCATCTCCAACTCGGGGAAAACTCGCGAAATACTCGAACTTCTTCAACTGGCTTCGAACCTGATGCCCGAATTGAAATTCATCGTCATTACCGGGAACAACCGAAGCGAACTCGCCCAACGTGCCGACGTATGCCTTTTTACCGGAGCCCCGGGAGAAGTATGCCCACTTGGGCTAACACCGACGACCTCGACCACGCTTATGACGGTTATCGGCGATATTCTGGTCGTAGGCGCTATGGAGGCGACTCATTTCGACGCCCATCAATATGCCCTGCGCCACCACGGAGGATACTTGGGAACCCGTTCCAGAGAACAAAGTCAGAATAAATAAACCACGAGGACATGCGTAAAATCATAGGCATAGGAGAAACTATTCTCGACATTATTTTCAGGAACAACCAACCCTCTCACGCCGTTCCGGGAGGTTCCACGTTCAATACGCTCATTTCGCTGGGAAGATTAGGCGTACCGGCTACATTCATCAGCGAAATCGGGAAAGACACGGTCGGTGACATCATCATCGACTTCATGAAAAAAAATGGCGTTTGTACCGAGAATCTGGATATTTTTTGCGAAGGGAAAACACCCATCTCGCTGGCTTTCCTCGACGAGAATAACGAAGCCCGATACATGTTCTACAACCAGTTTCCCGAAGAAAGACTCAACTTCGTGTGGCCGCGCATTGAAAAAGACGACATTATCATATTCGGGTCTTATTTCGCCTTGAATCCGGCACTTCGGAAAAAGGTATGCGAGCTGGTGGAATTTGCCAAAGAGAGAAAAGCAATCATCTATTACGATCCTAACTTTCGCGATGCCCATGCCCATGAAGCTGTGAAACTCATGCCATCGGTACTCGAAAATCTCGAATATGCCGACTTGGTGAAAGGTTCGGCAGATGACTTCAACAATCTGTTCCACGTCACAGACCCTCAAAAAATATATACGGATCATATCAAATTCTACTGCCCGAACTTCATCTGTACGTTAGGTAGTAAAGGAGTGAAGCTATTTTGTGAAAAAGGCGACAAACATTTTGCGACAACCCCTGTAACACCTGTCAGTACGATCGGCGCAGGCGATTCTTTTAATGCAGGAGTTCTGTTCGGACTGCTCAAACACGACATTACGCTCGATAAGCTATACAGTCTTACTCCCGAAGAATGGGAACCGATCGTACGATACGGAAGGGAGTTCGCCGCGACCGTCTGTTGCAGTATGGACAACTACATAACACCGGAGTTCGCCGCGAATTATATTACCCCGGAGTAATCCAAACGCCCTATAAATATTCTAAAATAAAACAAACCCCGGTACGGCTAACTATCGCATTGTCTTATATTTGCAATAAAATTTCATCACCGAACGATATGCGTTACCTACAACTTTGTTCTTTGCTCCTCGCATTGAGCGCTTGCTCTACGCACAGCCCAGACATTGATGTGGCGTGTGAAATCGACTTGCAAAACAACTACTTGTTAAAATGGGAAACCACGCCGAGGATCGAAGGAGAAGTTCAAGTTTACCGATCGACCGACCCCGAGCATTTCGATACAGCAAAGGAACCTGTCGCAACAGCAAGCATTCAGACAGGTTACACCGTTGTCCCGGATAGTCTGCAAACATATCGTTATTACTTTCTTCTTCGGTTTAACGACCGATACGACCGTATCGTAGGGCCACGTGCCGAACGATTGAAATATATCGAAAACTTCCGGGACTTAGGCGGATATGAAACCAAAAACGGCAAACAAATACGATGGGGGAAAATTTTCCGGTCGGGCGAATTTAACTCTTTGACGGCAAACAGCATCAACCGGATAAAAAACATGGGGATAAAAACATTAATCGATTTTCGGGATAGCGAAGACATCATCAAAACGAGTCCCGAACTAGGCTTCGATAATGTAATCAATCTGCCGGGCTCCCTTCATTACAGACAAAATTTATTACCCCGACTCGAAAAAGAGGAACTGAGACGAGGAGATGCCAACCTGTTCATGCAAGATTTATACGTCGCGATGGTTTCCGGTTCGAAAAGAGCCTTCAAATCAATGTTCAACCAGTTGCTGGTAGAAGATAATTACCCCATCGTTCTCAGCTGTATAAACGGAAAAGACTATACCGGATTCGCCGTATCGCTTTTACTCAGCGCTTTGGATATACCCGAAGACGTTATCATGAACGACTATCTGCTCTCCAACCGTTATTTCGACAAACGAAGAACCTCGTTCGATCCTAAAAACTGTTGCGACGAAACACAAGAAGCTCTATCGTTGATACAATCGGCCGACAGCCGATTCCTATCCTATGCCCGCGATTATATCCGTCAACAGCACGGGTCTATCAATAACTACTTGGAAGAAGAATTAGGACTTACACCCGAAAAGAAAAGGCAATTAAAGCATCTGCTGCTACACTGATCTTCGAACGGTCTTTAAGAACAATTCCAAGAAGCATATAAACATAAGTCACAATATGAAACCGGGCCGATTCGAAAAATCGGCCCGGTTTGTGTTATACCTTTTCATCAACGAACAATCAGGAAACATGGTTCCGTAGAAAATCAGAGGAATTAAACTTGAATGTTAGCGATAAATCTCTTGTTGATAGGTACATTTCTGTCTTCTTGGTGAATGATTAAAAAAGCCACCGAATAGATTCTTGAAAAATTTAATCCCTCCGTCACTACGTGCCACCTCTCCTATATGGCTAACGCCACACAGAGGAGAAGGTTACAAGTGAACCGATTCCCAAAAGTTGGATAAGTTCAACCTAATCGGAAACGTTTCACTTCATAGTTAGCACCGAATTACTCAATTCATCTCCTCTATACTGAAATCTTCGAAGCACATTTTAGCCTTTTCCCTGCCGTGCCCCATAGCTTTACGGGGTATTTCAATTTTCACTATCGAAGATATTTTAAAACTCCTCCTCTGTGTTTTGCATAGCAAAACACAGGGGAGGTGGCACGTAGTGACGGAGGGGTTAAAGTATTAGTTAGGTGATTCCAAAAGACGATATTGTACATTTAACCTCTTCTCCCCTGCCATACCCTAGTATTACGGGGAATTGTGTAAATAGTATAGAGGAGAGGAGTTAGAGGTATGAAAGGAGAAAAATTACTAAATATCGACCAACCCGAAATTATTCTGTTTTTTCAAGCAGTATATTGTACTCAAATCGAATATATTCCGATTTTTATCGTACCTTTGCCGGCACAAACAAAACTTTAACGTACGACAAGTTTTTATTCACCCTCTCCCCTTAGCCCCATTGAGGACGAAAAAAGGCCTTGTGCCCATGCGATAAAGCAAAAAATTACAACATTATAAATGAAAACATTTCAAGAATTAGGTATCTGCGACGAGATACTGAAAGCGATCACCGAGTTGGGATACGAGAATCCTATGCCCGTGCAGGAGCAGGTAATCCCTCATCTACTTAACGAAGAAACCGACTTAGTAGCACTGGCCCAAACCGGCACAGGAAAAACTGCTGCGTTCGGTCTGCCCGTTATCCAGCGCATCGATTTATCTCTGTGTAAACCGCAAGCGCTCATTTTATCGCCCACACGGGAACTTTGTTTACAAATAGCCAGCGACCTGACCGATTATTCGCAATATGTCAGCGGATTGCGTATATTGCCCGTATATGGAGGTTCGAGTATCGAGAGTCAAATAAAAACACTGAAAAAAGGCGTACACATCATAGTCGCCACACCGGGACGGCTCGTCGACCTGATCGAACGTCGCACGGTACAACTCGACCATGTTTCGACCGTAATCATGGACGAAGCCGACGAAATGCTCAACATGGGTTTCCTCGACAGTATCAACGCAATTCTTTCCAAAGTACCCCAAGAGCGTAAAATGCTGCTCTTTTCGGCCACCATGCCCAAAGAAATCGAGCAGATCGCGCGTACCTATATGCACGAACCGAAAGAGGTGGTCGTAGGAAGCCGAAACGAAGGAGCCGAAAACGTACGACACGTGTACTACATGGTACATGCCAAAGACAAATATCCGGCACTCAAAAGAATCGCCGACTATTACCCAAGTATATACGGAATCATATTCTGCCGTACCCGTCGGGAAACACAAGAAATCGCCGACCAGCTTATCGCCGACGGATACAATGCCGACTCCCTCCACGGAGAGTTGTCACAAACCCAGAGGGATGCGGTCATGCAAAAATTCAGATTGAGAAACCTGCAATTGCTCGTCGCCACCGACGTTGCCGCCCGCGGACTCGACGTTACCGACTTGACCCACGTCATCAACTACGGATTGCCCGACGACATAGAGACTTATACACACCGCAGCGGACGTACCGGCAGAGCCGGGAAATCGGGTGTTTCGGTCGCCATCGTGCACAGCCGTGAAAAAGGGAAAATGCGCGCTATCGAAAAGATTATCGGCAAAAAATTCGAACGGGGAATGGTTCCCACCGGAGAACAAATCTGCGAGAAACAGCTCTTCAACCTCGCCGACCGTATCGAAAAAGTAAAGGTAAACGAAGAAGAGATCGCCAAATACCTGCCGAACATCTCCCGAAAACTGGGGTGGCTCACCGAACAAGACCTCATCAAGCGAATCGTATCGCTCGAATTTAACCGGCTCATTGATTATTACCGCGACACCCCCGATTTGGATATCCCCGACGAAAACACTCGCAAACCCAAAGAGGGTAATTTTGCGAAGGAAGGACGTAACGGACGTAAAAAAGACATTCGCACAGCCGAAGCCGGATTCGAACGTATATATATCAACTTGGGAAAGGCTCACGGATTTTTCCCGCCCAACCTCATCGAAATGGTCAACTCCCTCGTACCGGGGCGTGTAAACATAGGACGTATAGACCTGCTGTCTTCCTACTCGCTTTTCGATGTGGAAAAAAGCAGCGCTCCAAAAGTCGTCGGAGCATTGAAAGGCAACGAATTCTACGGACATCGCATATATGCCGAATTGGCGACCGATAAAGATTACAGCGCACCGAAAGGAAAAAGAAAAGGCAAAGAAGAAGGAGGACGCAGAACGAACGAAAAACGTTACGGGAATTCCCGAAGGGACCATTCGGAAAGCCGGTCCAGACGAGACCGTTCTTCCTCCAAGACAAAGAGAAGCTCATACTCGTCCAAGAAGAGAAAAGGATAAATGCGCTGTGACGCAAACTTCCGACTACTTGAATATTCAGATGTAGACTCTATCACCATACGAAAAGCCGGCCAAATTGTTGGTCGGCTTTTCTTTTATATTGCAGAAACGAAATTTTCATCTGGGTTCGATTCAGTAAAAATCCGTGAGGGATAAACCTGAATTTAGCGATGAACTTCTTATCGGCAACCACATTCCAAATCTCTTCGGAGAGGTTGAAAAGATTTCATAAGATTCTTAACTGTAAGGGTTAACGCTTTCACCCAAATGACACTTTCTCTCTATTCCCTTACGGGGTATCGCACTGTAATAGGGGAAGTGCCCACAGGGCGAGGGGGTTGAAAAGATTATATAATTTTTGATGGAGGGGGTAGAGGTATAAAAGGACAATCTCCACTAATTATCGACTGAGTCTTGTTTTCTCGTCTCGATCCTACTATATTTGCATAAAATATAGATATATTATGAATATCATTCAAAAAATCAAGTTGAATAATCCAGAAAAAGAAAACCTGCAAAAAACTCTATATGAAATAGATACTCTATCAAAAAGATGGACAGGGATTCAAAAATCGGAAGAATCGGACTCCGAAGCGATACAAAAAAATATCGAAACGACTATTTCGGCTTCACTCTCCCTCGAAAACATACCTTACACGGCTTTGCAAATCCAAAAGATAATAGCGAGACAAAAAGCTACCAATGACAAAAAACAGAGCCTGATTACGGGATACGATACCGTACTGAAAGCACTTTATACCCACCCTCACAACTATCCGCTTCTCGAAGACACTATCGTCACGATACATGCGGCCCTGTTTCCCAACAGGAAAATACATTCGAACGATGAACCGGACGGCAAACCCAGCGTCGTCAATTTCCTCGACTACAAAGCACCTACTCTATTCAGCCGTAACCAAGCGGTATCGGTCAATAACGAAATACGGGATTTGGTCGAATGGACCAACGACGAATTAAGTAAACACGAACATCACGCACTCGTGGTCATCGCAGCTTTTGCCTACGAATTCATTTCCATACACCCGTTCCGGGAAGGCAAAGGAGAACTATCGCGCATTCTTTCCACCTTGCTGTTGCTGCAAAACGGATACGAATGGGCCAAATTCGAGTCTATCGATAATCTCATCGAGAAACGTCGGACAGAATATTACGGAACCTTGAAAGAAGGTCAGCAAAACCGCTACTCATCTCGCGAGGATATTTCGGCATGGATTCTATTCTTGTGCGATATATGGCTTCAATCCATACGAAACCTCGTCCCCGCCCCATTAACCGAGACGACACCCTCACTCGATTCTACGGATATACCCCTACAAAACAAAGACATAACGACATCGGGCAACCCGCCTGTCTATCTGAACGCCCGGCAAAAACGGATATTGTCTTTCATGGAAGACGAAGGCCCGGTAAAAGTAAGCGACATCGCGCAAGCCCTCAAACCCGTGTCCATCAACACGATAAAAAAAGATTTGCTCTATCTGCGGCAACAGAGTTTCGTCGAAATTCACGGAGTCCTGAAAGGATCCATATATACGTTGAAAAAATAGAACTTTAAAAAGGGGAAAAATTAAACCGTTTCTCCATAACAATCGGGACAAAAAATATATATATTTGCACAGTATGTGAAGGGTCGGTCGTAGCAGAGCTCAATCGCAAGATTTTGTTCACTTATATACGGCTTTCCCCGAAACAAAAACAACCTTAACGATCCATCAAATACACATCAACCCGATTATCTAAAAAGGAAACAAAAAGACAATGAAAAAAATTCTTGTAATCGGAGCGACCGGGCAAATCGGTTCGGCATTAATGACAAAACTCCGCAAAGAGTATGGCAACGACAACGTCGTAGCGGGATATATCGAGGGCGTGCCTCTAAGCGATGAGTTGAAAAACGGCGGTCCTTTGGAAATCGCCGATGTAACCAATGCCCAACAAATTGCAGCCATCATCGACAAATATAAAATCGACTCGATATACAACTTAGCAGCCATATTGTCGGCACAAGCCGAAAAGCGTCCGTTATTGGCATGGAATATCCAGATAGGAGGAGTACTCAACCTTCTCGAAATATCGAGAGAAAAAGGTTGCTCGCTCTTTACACCCAGTTCCATAGGCGCATTCGGCGACTCGTCGCCCAAAATGAAGACTCCGCAAGAAACCATACAACGGCCGCGTACCATCTACGGAGTGAGCAAGGTATCGTGCGAATTGCTGAGTGATTATTATTTCTATCGCTATGGGGTAGATACCCGGTCGGTAAGGTTTCCGGGACTCATTTCGTACGAGACATTGCCGGGAGGCGGTACGACCGACTATGCCGTAGAAATATATTACGCCGCCGTCAAGGGCGAGAAGTTCGAGATTCCGGTCAAGGCGGGGACATTCATGGATATGATGTACATGCCCGATGCCCTGAAAGCGATGGTGATGCTGATGGAGGCCGACCCGTCCAGGCTGAAACACCGCAACTCGTTCAACATCGCATCGATGAGCTTCGATCCCGAAATTATCTACAACGAAATCAAGAAATTCTATCCCGATTTCGTAGCCGAATACCGCATCGACCCCGTGCGGCAACAAATAGCCGATTCGTGGCCCGATATGCTCGACGATTCGTGCGCCCGTGCCGAATGGGACTGGAAACCCGACTACGACCTCGAATCGATGTCGGTAGACATGATCGACCACTTGAAAAAGAAACTCCTTAAATAAACGCCTATGTTCACACAAATGAAAGATCATCTGGCAAAGCAGCTTGCCGAGATAAAAGCAAACGGACTGTATAAAGTAGAGCGTACGATTATCACGCCGCAAAGTTCTGCCATTCGAATAGCCGAACGTAGCGGAAAAGTGTTGAATTTCTGTGCCAACAATTATCTCGGACTATCCGATAATCCCCGGCTCATCTCCGCCGCGAAAAAGGCGATGGATTCCCACGGATTCGGCATGTCGTCGGTACGGTTCATTTGCGGGGCGCAAGACCTGCACCGCGAGCTTGAAAAAGCGATTGCCCGCTATTTCCATACCGAGGACACGATTCTCTATGCAGCTTGTTTCGATGCCAACGGAGGCGTATTCGAACCCTTATTCACCGAAGAGGATGCCATCATCTCGGATGCGCTCAACCATGCATCGATCATAGACGGTGTACGCCTTTGCAAAGCCAAACGTTATCGCTACGCCAATGCCGACATGGAAGAGCTCGAACGGTGCTTGCTGGAAGCACAGGCTCAACGATTCCGTATCATCGTCACCGACGGAGTATTCTCGATGGACGGTAATGTGGCTCCGATGGACAAGATTTGCGACTTGGCCGAAAAATACAATGCTTTGGTCATGGTCGACGAATGTCACTCGGCAGGAGTCGTAGGCCCCAAAGGAAGAGGAGTAAGCGAACTGTACAACCTGTACGGGCGTATCGACATTCACACCGGGACATTGGGAAAAGCTTTCGGAGGTGCTATCGGCGGATTCACTACCGGACGCAAAGAGATTATCGACATGTTGCGTCAGCGGTCGAGACCCTACCTTTTCTCCAACTCGCTCCCTCCCGCCGTAGTAGGAGCAGGGATAGAAGTATTCAAAATGCTCGACGAAAGCGACGAACTCCATACCCGCTTAATGGAGAATGTCACCTATTTTCGAGACAAGATGCTCGCAGCAGGCTTCGACATCAAGCCTACCCAATCGGCCATTTGTGCAGTCATGCTGTATGATGCCAAACTATCGCAATCGTTCGCCGCACAAATGCTCGACGAAGGCATTTATGTAACGGGGTTCTATTATCCTGTCGTTCCGCAGGGCCAAGCCCGCATACGGGTACAACTTTCGGCCGCTCACAAGAAGGAAGAACTCGACGCTTGTATCAAGGCATTCATTAAAGTGGGGAAAAATCTGGGAGTCCTCAAATAAAATTACGATTCCTCATACAGAGACAAAGGTCGTTTCCAATGTTGGAAACGACCTTTGTCATTCGTAAATCGTGCCGCCGGCAAATTCAGCGATTTCGTAGAAAATTCATGAGGTGGAAATGAATTTCAGCGATGTATTTCTTGTCGACAAACACATTCCTATCTCATCGGTGAACGGTAAAAAAGTAGCTGAATAGCTTTTGATAAAAATCAACCCCTCCGCCACTTCGTGTCACCTCCCCTATATTTTGCGTTGCAAAACACAGGGGAGGAGGGTATTCCATTTCTCACTATCGTTTACAGTGCCGGAATGTAACTATATCAGAATCCCAAAGGAAGGGTGCGGCACATTGCTTATCAACCTCTACAAATTAATTTGCTATGCAGCAAATTGAAACTACCCCCCTTCTCCCTTGCCGTGTCCCGTAGCATTGCGGGGTATGGCGCTAGCCAGGGGAGATGACACGAAGTGGCGGAAAGGTTGAAAACGACATCTCATCAATCTGTTCATATCAGATATTTAACCCCCTCGCCCTATGGGCACTCCCCCTATCTCATCTGCGATGAGCAGGGGGAGAGGATTAAAAATGCTGCTCCGAACCTTATTTCCTCCGGCGCTTTGTGGGTATCTCCCTTCTCTTCTATGTTGCTTCGCAACATAGAAGAGACACAAAAGAAACAATCGTTTCTGAGAAAAGGGATTAGAGGTATGAAAAGACAGTCTCCTCTGATTTCTTATTGATCCGATATCCCACTAATTATCGACTGAGCAAATTTAATCGCATAACGCCTTGTTTTTTTAATAAAATTCAACTATATTTGTAATTACGAACTACATACGGGACTGAACATATACAAGCGATCGAACGCTTATCGACTGTATCAAGATAAATCGAACCATGAAAACAAACCGAGTCATTAAAATTTTTCTCGCCTCCTCCGAGGAGTTAGAGGCCGATCGTTATCGTTTCGGGAACCTCATTAGAAAACTGGACAATATTTATGAGAAACGAGGCATACGCATCGAATTATTCGAATGGGAGGACTATGACGCCGCCTATAACGGCATGCGCAAGCAAGACGAATACAACGAACGAGTGAGAGCGAGCGACATGTTTCTGGCGCTATTCCATAAAAAAGCGGGAAAATTTACCATCGAGGAGTTCAACATCGCCCGAAAAGCGTTCGACGAGCAAGCTTCTCCCAAGATATACACCTATATAAAAGACCTCGAAGCAGGCGAAAGCGAAAGTAGGGAACTGGCAGAGTTCAAACGACTCATGCTCGAAGAGCTGGGGCACTATTGGTGTCGATACAGCAACTTCGACACCATGCAACTGCATTTTGTCCTACAATTACAAATGGTAGAGGCCACCACCCCGATAAAGGTGGAGGTAAAAGAGTCGCAGGTGAAAATAGGAGACAGTACGATCGCCGACTTGAACAATGTGCCTTTTACCTCGGAGAATACCACGCACAAGGAACTGAAATCACGGAAGGAACAACTCGATAGGGAAATCGGTAATGCCGAGTCAGGCGGCCGGAGAGGATTCTTCGGGCAACGTTCCCGTACGACCGACGAGGAGCTCGCTAATCTGAGGGCAGAACGCGAGAGTGTAACCGAACAAATAGAGCGACAAGAAAAGGCACTCGTAGACACGGCAATGTCTATCGCCCGCATGCAGGGCGGTGAATGCAGCTCCCGTATGAGAACAGCCGCCGAACTGTTTGAAAAAGGAGAGACCGGAAAAGCGGAAGCCGTTCTCAAAGAAGACGATATGGAAGCCGATGCCACGAACGCAAAATTGAAATTCGATACGGCGGCGCAACCAACCGCCGAACTCGCCCGAAACATAGAACGATGTGCGGGAGAATACATGCTTAAAGCTCGTATCGTCATCAGTGGAATAGCCGACGAATCGAGATACCTAAAAGCGGCAAAACTCATGTCGACGGCGATAGACCTTGTTTCGGGACGACTGCCCGAAGAAACATTGGCAGAATACCTGTTCGACTATGCCGTACTGCTTACAGATGCAGGCCAACAAACAAAAGCCCTCGAAACGTGGGAACGGCTGTCGGGCATATACGAACGTTTATACCGTAAAGCACCTCAGAAGTATGCCTACGGTTACGCCGGCGTATTAAACAATATGGCTGTACTTTACAGCAATAAGGGCGATTTCGACCACTGCCTATCCAAATACTTGAAAGCCGTAGACATTTATGATCGGCTCGACCGGGAAGAACCGGGTATATATGACGACGATATAGCCCGACTCAAAAATAACCTCGGAACACTTTACACCGACCGGGACGAATATAACAAAGCCTTATCGGAGTTCAACGAGGCTGCACGCATACGGTTCGAGCTCCTCGCCAAAGACAACGATCCCGATTCCCGATCGGCTCTGGCCGACATTTATTGTAATATGGCCACGGCATTGCAATTTTCGGACCACCCCCAAGAAGCTCTGCGATACATAGCCCAAGCGCACGCCATTCTCGACGAGCTGGACAAAGAGTTCCCGAGAATATACGAATACAAACTATACTCGATTTTAAATCGGGAAGGCTCGATTTATACCCGGCTCGACCAACTCGACAAGGCGGAAGAATCCCTACAAAAATCCCTACAATTGGCCGCGAATCTCGCCTCCCGCATGCCATTGGCTCATAGTGCCGACTTGGCCACGGCAAAAATGGAAATGAGCGGGCTGAACTATGTGCTCGGCAAAAACGAAGAGGCAAGGAAAGGTTTCTGCCAAGCATTGGATATATTCAGACGGTTGCAAACGAAAGAACCGGTCTACGACCACCCAATCGCCACCGTTCTTCAAAACTTGGGTGTCATCTGCCGCCACGAGGAGAAATACGACGAAGCGGAAAAGCTCCTCAAAGAGGCTCTGGATATTCGCGAAAAGCAACATGCACAAGCCCCAGACTCCTTCACCGCCGACCATGCCAAAGTCTGCCGGGACTTCGGAGATTTGTTGGTCGATATGGGAGAAAACGACCGGGCCGGCGAGATGTTCGAAAAAGCGGTAACGCTATATACGAAAGCCGCCGAAAAAAGCGGACATCTAAAAGTATCCATCGCCGATTCGATTTATGCATGGGCAGATACCCGTCTCGACTCCGAAGAATACGACCGGGCCGAATCCCTGTTCAAACAAGCATTGAGCATATACAGCAGGCTCACCGACAACGAAACGAGCTACGACATGGCACGAACATGGAGCCGCATGGGCGATCTCTATATGCTTTGGGAAAAACCCCAAGCCGTGCCTTCTTATGAAAAAGCATTATCGATGTTCAAGGAACTGCACGCCCCAGACTCCGACTATCGAGAAGAGACGGCTCACATAAAAAACTGTATAGCACTGATTTACAGCGCAAACGAAGAGTACAACCGAGCAAATGAGCTATACGGAGAGTGCATATCGATTTACGAATCTCTCTGTAACGACGGGCACGACAATCGAGACGACTTAGCGGAAGCCTATTGCAGTCTGGGCGAAATCCATTGCAATCTGGAAGCAGCCGAACCCGCCCGCGAATGTTTTGAAAAATCGTTGAAACTTTATCGGGAAATAAATGCCTGCCCGGCTCCCCCGCATATCGACAAAATGGCAGTCGTATTGAAGAAACTCGGTATCGTACTTTATGTATGCGAAGAATACGACACAGCCATTACGCTCTATCTCGAAGCCTACGAATTACTAAACGCCATCTACCGGAAAACAGGAGAATGCGGCGAAGAATTAGGTTCGGTAGCGCTATGCCTTTCGGAAGCATTCGCAGATACCGGAAAAGCCAGAAAGGCGAGAAAGTACTACGACATCGCTTTGAAATTCGGAGCTATCGAAGAAGATGAGGAGGAGGATTACAACGATGATGAAGATGAGGAAGACGAAAGCTATGAGGACATGGAGGAAGATGACGAAGACGGCGAGTATGAAGAATGTGAAGAAGAGAACAATGAGACCGACGAAACTCGAACGATAGAAGACATAAGAATCGCCAAGAAAAACGCCCATCGTTTTAAAACGGCATCGGACTATCTGGAAGCCGCAAAACGCTATACTGATAAGGGGGACTTGCAGAAAGCGAAAGAGTTATATATCGATGCAATAGACATCTGCGAAAAATACCTCGTCGGAGGATTTACCGAAGACACCTATCGGGTAAAAGCAGAATGTTGCAAAAATTTCGCCGATATAATCAAGGAAGAAGGACGCCTTGAAAATGCTATGGCTTTCTATCAAGAGGCTCTGCGTATCTATAAAATACTGAAATTCTATTCTCCGGACTATGAACAAGCCTTATCCGAAGTAGAAAGGCGCATAAAAATTTTCACATAAAAGAGACTACCTATCATATAAAAAGTTAAAAAATGATATATATTTCAATCTTGACTATCCTTTTAACAAACCTTTCTGTCTCTTTATCATAAACTTTTAACACATTAAAATTTATGATGAATACCATGAAAAAAGGATTGGGGTTACTCATGCCTCTTTTCCTAATGGCTTGCAGCCAACAAGTTACGATCAGCAAAGACACTCTGAAAGACAAAATCGCCGGTGGGTGGGCAGGTAAAATGATAGGGGTATCCTACGGACTCCCTACCGAATTCAAAGCGTTGGGCAAGATGTATGAAGATTCTATCCACTGGACTCCCGTCCGAGTAAAAGATGCTTTGTGGGAAGACGACTTGTATGTACAGCTAACTTTGATGGACGTAATGGACAAACACGGTATGCAAGCCGAACAAAAAAAATACCAAGAGGCTTTGGCAACAGCCGGGTTCAGACTGTGGCACGCCAATGTACAGACTCGCAAAAATTATTTCGACAGCATATTTCCGCCCCAATCGGGACAGCCCGAATTCAACCTCCATGCCGATGACATAGACTTTCAAATCGAAGCCGACTATATCGGGTTCATGTGTCCCGGTATGCCGCAGACAGCCAACAAAATGGCCGATTATATGGGTCATATCATGAACTACGGCGACGGTGTGTATGGCGGTGCATTCGTAGCCTCGCTGTATAGCGAAGCCTATTTACAGAACGATATCCGGTCTGTCATTGAAAAAGCATTGCTCTCTTTACCGGCCGAAAGCGGCTATCGCAGAATCATTGAAGATGTCATCGCTTTTCACCAAGAAAACCCCGATGACTGGACTAAGTGCTGGCAAATGTTAGAAGACAAGTGGGCTCGCGCTAATATTTGCAACCCCGGCACGAAATACAATATCGATGCCAAATTGAACGGAGCTTATATCGTTATAGGACTGCTCTATGGAGAAGGAGATATAAACAGGACTTTGGAAATATCCACCCGCTGCGGACAAGACTCGGACTGCAACCCGTCCAACGCTTTGGCGGTTTTAGGTATCATCAAAGGATTCAGCGCATTCCCCCAAGCATATAGAGAAGCTATCGAAAAAATCGGAGACAAACCGTTCGTTCACACCAGCTACACTTTCAACAAAGCCGTGGAACGCACTGCGGATTACGCCGAAAAACTTATTGTGGAAAATGGCGGTAAAGTAACCGAAGACAGTTACTCCATCGTACTGCAAGAACCGGTTGCCCTTCCTATGGAAGATGCGTTTCCCAACTTGGTATACAGCAAACGCTCGGCCCTTGTCGATGCCGACAAAGACGGTTGCTGGACATTGAAAGGAAATTGGCAGGATGCCGAAAACGGTTATGTGAAATACAGCGAACAGGCCGGCGATGAAATAACGTTCACTTTCGAAGGAACAGGGGCTTCTATCGAAGGCTGGTGGGTCAAAAACGGAGGCAAAGCCGATGTATATGTCGATGGTGTATTCAAACGTACGATAGACTGCTTTTACTACTATGCCAAACAAGAACACCGCAACATAAACATCTTCCATATCTTGAACTTGGAAGAAGGGAAACACACCATTAACATAGTAGTCAAAGGAGAAAAGAGAGAGGAATCGGAAGGCTGTGCAATAGGTGTTCGTGGCGCCATCGTTTTCAAAAACGGCACAAAGTCATACGATGCCATATAGAAAGCCCTACATTCATTCTTATCGGCAGTAAATCTCAATAAATGTATTCCCCTATATTTTGCGATGCAAAATATAGGGGGAGTGTCCGCAGGGCGAGGGGGTTAAATATCTGATATAAACAGACTGATGAGATGTTGTTTTGGACCCCTCCGTCACTTTTTGGCTAATGCAATAGGGGACGAAGGGTAAACGCAATCTATCTTATTCGCTAAGATAATGCAGTAAGAGGGCGTTAAAACTCCTCCCCCTGTGTTTTGTTGGCAAACAAAATATAGGGGGAGGTGTCACGTAGTGACGGAGGGGTTAATTCTACAAAAATACTATATGCCATCTTTCCAACCCCTCTCTTCGTCGCTACCGCTCCTCTGTCTCTCCCCTATATTTTGCTATGCAAAACACAGGGGAGAAGTGTTAATACCTTCAACAACAGGAACAGGGTCGTGTATCTCCCTCCGTCACTACGTGACACCTCCCCTATTGGTTAACACCACACCCCGTAATGCTACGGGGCACAGCAAGAGAGGAGGGTAAAATATTCAAAGTAACATTTCGCGACACCTTTCGAAGCCCCTGCATTACACGGGGCAATGAAATAGAGAGCGATGCCCCGAAGAACAAAACAAGCAGAACATCGTGAAAAAATAACAAAGGTCGGCGGGGAGTTTCCCCGCCGACCTTTGTTTATGAGGGCATCGTTCCCTATGTCTTATTTCTTAATGATTTTCACTACTTTCTCGGCTTCTGCGGTCGTTACCTTGACAAGATAGCAACCCTTTGCCAAATCGGCTACGTCGACTGTTGTCTCTGTCGCCGTTCTCACCAGTTTTCCCGTGAGGTTATAAATATTGACTTCGAACTCGCCGTCCGTCACACCCTCCACATGGAGAACACCACTCACGTAGCGGGCAGATATCGCTTCTCGATCGTTCTCTGCTATGCCGGTTTCCGGATCGTATACGAAATAAGCCTCGAACGTGTAATTGCCCACGAACTGTTCGGCCGGCATCGTGTAACTGTTGTCGGAGGCCAAAGTCAACTCCATAATAGCTCCGAATTGACTCGGGCCGTACATCACTCTACCTACCTTGTAATCCTCAGCAGGATCGAACGTGATCTTGAACGATGTTCCGGCCTCGATGGGCTCGCCGCTCTCGTAACTTTGTGTGCCGTCGGCGCTCGTCAGTATTATACTACCCTCGCCCTCTACCACGCTATACGTTACTGTGTGGGTGGGCTTGGCCTCGAACGTGACACTTATCTCCGTCGCACCCGTTACCGTATGGGTCTCGCCGCTCGTGATATCCTCGCCATTAACCGTGAGGCTGGCCAAGTTATAACCCTTGTTCGGGGTGGCGGTAATGGTCAATTCCGAATTTTCTTCCACCGTGTTTGCTCCGGGCACAAGGGCCACACTGCCGTTCATCACGGTTAGCGTACCGTTCTCTACTGTTTCGGGAAGGGTCACGGTATAGGTGGCCGGACGTTCCACGATCCGCAACGTGAAATCGACGATGTTGCCGCCGTTGCCGGTAAGGGTATTGGCGATTTCATCGGGATGCCCACAAGGATCCAAGTGACACCAGTCTATTTTCAAACGCACGCGGTATTCGCCGGGAGCAAGGCTCTCGGGCAATGTGAAGGAGGGAACATCGTCCAGTCTGCTGTTATTCTCCGTAGTTTCGCCCTTGCTGTTCTTACCCCACTGAGAGTCACTCGGGCTATAAAACGTATAGGAGACCAGCTCACCGTCGGCCGTGGGATAGTCGTCGCTCCCCAAAGTATAAGAGAACGTGTAATCCTTGTCGTAGTCGATGTAGAGGTAGCCATGCATCCATTCTCCCGCCCAATTAACGACAGGCTGTATCTCCTCTCCGGCATATGCTTCGAACACATTGTCGGTCTTGTCTACATAAACAGCTTGTCTTGTCGTGGAATATACCGATACCGAGAAAGGAGAAGTTCCTCCGTTCATAGTGATACTGCGGACATACCGCTGGTCATGTGACGAGTTCCCTTCGTACGTGCAGTATGCCGGTACGGCCTCTTCGAATTCGGCGGTAACCGTAGTCTCTTGCGTCAGCGTAAAAATGTTCACGTTTCTTTCCAATGCCACATCGTTCACCCGAATTTCTTTCAGCTGGTATCCGTCGGCAGGTTCTGCCACGACAGTCAACCTCGTATTTTCGGGTATTCCGGTTCCGCTAACCACTTCGGTGGAACCGTTCATCACTTTCAATGTCCCTTGTTCGGGGTCGGGAGCAGCGATTGTCACGGTATAAAGCGTACTGTAATTGGGGAAATTCACCAATGTACCCGTATGTCCGTGACCTGAGATATCGGGAACTTCCACCCCCGAAATATCGGTAAAGTCATAAGCAGCCACCAAACCATCGGTCGTTCCGTCTACCGTAGCGTCCATATCGGCTTTAATTTCGTCCAAAGTCAACGCTTTATTATAGAAACGCAGGTCGTCCATCTCGCCATTCATAAAAAAAGCGGGAATAGATGCCGAACCGTCGCTGTTCGAATATCCGGCTCCGACCAAAACATCGAAGTTATTTTCCAGAGACTTAGATTGAAAATCAGCGTGTAGAGATTTCGATTCACCCAATACACCATCTACATAAATATTCGTCGTATTTTCGTTCCAGTCGAAAACCCAAGTCAAGTGCACCCATTGATTTTCAGTGAACGTGACACCTGTACCGTTACCTTTACCACCCCACGGCGAACCGGCAGGGGAAAGGTTGGTAGAGAATCGCGTACTGGCATTCATATCGCCCCACATTTCCCAACCGACAGTACCGCTATTGGCCGTTCCCGTATAAGAACGTTTCGACACAAAACGGCAAGAACTACCCGAGAAAGGCATTTTCACCTTGCAAGTAACCGTGTAGGATTCACCGATAGCAATATTGAAATCATCGGCAGAGGGAATACGCATATAGCGATCCGTACCGTTCAGCTGCAATGTACCTTCCGAAACCACAGGTGGCTCGGTAACATCGGAAGTGAGCCAATCCATCGTGAATCGATAGAACACGAGTTGGAACCCGTCTTCACCCGGAAGATTACTATCCCATTTACCCTCTTCGACCAAAGCGCCTATTGTCCCATCGGACAAAACCGTTAAAGAGGAATAGGCAGAATAACCGTCTACCAAACGTTTCTTTATCGGCCAAGTCTCACCATCGTCTTCGCTCAGATAAATCGTGACATTCTCACGGGTTGTCGTGCTTTCTGGAAGAGAGTGCAACAAACGGCTCTTTCCTTCCGATCCTTCGTCGGTAGAATAGGAGTAACGAATGATGTCGCCGTTACAAGCCGGGTCTTTCAATTCCGTCTCGAAATAGGCTTTGCCCCAAGTCTGCCCCCGGTCGGTGGATTTACAAAAAATGCGGTTGCCCTTACTTGGATTGCGAATGCTCATTAAAATATCCCCGTCTTCAAGTTCCACCACTTTGGCCTCGTCTCCCGCAGTCGTAGCTGCATTGGTCGATAAAGTCCAATTATCGCCTCCATCATCGGAATAGATAGCATAATTATGAAGAGGAACCCCGGTAGCAGAAGTGGCACGAATCGCCAAAACAAACATCAAACGGCCATCTTTCAAGCATAAGCCGTGGCCCGATCCGGCAAAACCGGCATACCAACTGCTATGGTTAGCATACACCTGATCGGTAATAGCTACCGGCTCGCTCCAAGAAACACCGTTATCGGTACTCTTAGAGACATAGATTCCTTGTCGGTTATATGGCGTTGCATTCCATAGACCTTGATCACCCACGAACATACAAATCAAATTTCCCGTCTTTTTATCGAGTACCACAGCCGGGTCGCCATATGTTTTACCGTTACCACCCTGAGCAACGACAACCGGCTCCGACCAATTTTTACCGTTATCGGTACTTCTTCTCGACATAATGGAAATCGTATTGGGCAGGTCTCCCAAACTGCTGCCTCGTTTGTCCACCACAGCGACCAACGAATTGTCGGCAGCAGTCACCAAAGCCGGAATACGCCAATATTGGGAATCATAGTCTCCCATATTAAACAAGACGGTCCGCTCGGGAGCGTCCGACGCCCACGTCCAAGAAGCGCTTATGCACATCAAGAACAGCAACAAAAACTGTACACTTTTTTTCATGATAATTTTTAATTGTTTTGTTAATTATTGACTCACCGGCAAAATCCATTCGATATCGACACGATTCTACCGGAGAACCTTTTATTTTTAATCATTCAGTTTCACCGAATAAAGAAGAGATAATAACTCATGAAATTCTAAGAGACCCCAGAAGACACCATACAATACAAAAATTTATAGAAACGAACCTCTTACTTTCATACATACTGTGCCTCTCGCGGTATTTGAATTTTTTAGAAATCAATAGTCTCTTCTTAATAATATTAAGAAACAGTCAAATTTATATCCATAGGCTACACATATTTTTAATATTAAAAAATCAAAATGATTTCGGGAAATAAAAAGAATAACGTTTCACGCCTCAGGTACACCCATCTCCTAAGCAACGCTCTCCCCTTCAATAGTTTAATAAGAATTATAATCTGTGATCGATCTTCTTCGTTGAAACAGGTTCTTCATAGTTTCTATTTCGTTTTTCATGATATAAAAATGCATTTTTATATAACTCCTTTTATATAAAACCCCAAATAGCACTTTATCCCTAGTGAAAAAATCTATTTTTTTCACTTAAAAAAAGAAAGAAGAAGACATGAACCAAGCTCATCTATCCCAAGCCGTCATCAAACTTCTGTAACATAAAATCTTATATATAAAAAAGCCGGACACATTATCACAATGTGCCCGGCTCGTCATCGCTTATCTATCTTTTGAAAACTCAATTTGCACCTTAAAATTTACATATCACATTTTTTTAACGGTCCGTTACTCATGCCTACATATCGATTCTCTTTTTCAGCACCCGGCTCTTTTCGGCCAAGAAGCCCATCACATGGCTTTCAATGGAAAGGTCGATGGTACTGGTCAAATAGGAAGTATCTCTATGAGCGACGGCCAGCACAAAGTCTTTCACGATTCCGAAATCGCCGCCGGCATGACCTTCATATCCCGGCAAAGAAGATATATCTTTATTCCAAACCAATTTCTTATTTGTCAGAAAATCGGTTACGGTAAATTTTTTCATATCTCCCTCGATCCAGCCTTTCGTTCCCATAACACGGGTAAGACGGCCACCGGTAGCCGTAAAGGCTTCCATCGAGAAGGCTCCGGTAATATTGTTATCGAATTCGAGCGATGCCACGAAATGGTCGCATTGATCGTTATCGCATCGATAAACACATCGACCATAATCGGAGGTTCTGAGCTTATCGAGAATCAAACTGTCGTACTTGTAGTTTTTACAATCGTTATCGGGAATATCGAACACATACAGGAATTGCCTCCTCTGCAAATATATCTTCTTGGCAGAATAAGGACACTGCGATTCTACCGGACAATCGAGACAACGCTCGGTAGAGCCGTCGGGCGCATTCTCCCTCTTGAACAGTTTCAAACCTCCATAAGCCGATACCGATTTGCAGGGTTTGTTCACAAGCCACCGCATCATATCCATATCGTGGCACGATTTCGCGATAATGATGGGAGTCGTGTCCTTCGAGCTTTTCCAGTTTCCTCGTACATAGGAATGGGCCATGTGGTGATAACGAATACATTCCATATGTTGTATGCTGACCAACTCGCCGATTTTACCCGAATCCAATACCTTTTTAAGCGCAATGAAATAAGGGGCATACCGCAAGACGTGGCAAATGCCTACAATACGGTCATAGCGCTTGGCGTATTTCAAAATATCCGTACACTCTTTTATCGACTGGGCGACAGGTTTCTCCAACAACAAATCGTATCCGGCAGCCATAGCCTTTAAAGCCGGCGCATAATGCAAGTTATCGGGTGTGGCGATGATAACTGCATCGGCAAATTTAGGGACATTGAATACTTCTTTCCAATCGCTGAAACAGTGCTCATCGGGGATACGATACAGATTCTTCATATACTCCTTACGCTCTGTATTGATGTCGGCTACACCTACGATTTTCAAAGAGTTAGGATAATGTTCCGAGTAACTGGCATATGTTCTTCCACGGGCTCCGGCTCCAATCACAATCGCTGTAACCGGTTTATCAACCACAGCCTCTTGACTTTCCAGATCGGACGAAAGTTCGTCGGCTAAATTGTCTGCCCCGACCGTTCCACCCTTCAACGTTCCGACGGTCTGCGATATCGCCTGAAAATCGGAAAGAGCGGCTGCAACCGTAGTGGCTCCCATCAACCTTAAAAATTCACTTCTTTTCATTTCTATCAATTATATGAATACAAGATAACTCCGGCCCCCGGTTCAAAGGAACCGGAGTCATCTCGAAAAAAGTTTTCGATTACTTATCTCTTTACAATAAAAGGCTTGGTCGATTTACCCTCTTCCGTCGACAATACCAGATAATAAACTCCCGGTTGCATATCGGCAGTAGAAATTACCTCATCGAGTTGTACACCGTAATATGTTTTTTCCCATACACAAGTTCCGAGTGGAGTCACGACAGCTACCCGAGCCTTCATATCCTTACCGAAGTCGGCTTTCAACGTAATTTCTCCATAAGAAACCGTAGGATAGACTTGGAACGAATCGAGACTTACACGGTTTATTCCACTGGGAGTTTCGTCGGAAAGTATCATCGACAATTCCAATTCATCGTCACAACCCGATGCTCCGGTAGCTTTCACCGTAAAGCTGTAAATTCCCGGTTCGTTGGATTCTGCCGGGGTCCCTGAAATCAATCCTTCGGGCGTCAAAGAAAGGCCGACCGGCAACGAGCCTCCGGTAAGAGCGCAGGTAATACCTTCACCTTCTATTTCGAGTTGGAGCGAATAGGAATAACCTATGTATGCATCGGGACACTGATCGGTAACGATGAATACATCGCAACCTTCTCCCGATTTAATAACCAACGTGTATTCTTTTTGAATAGAAGAAACGTCATCGGAAATTTTGACGGTGAACGTATAAGGACCGTTCTTCGTCGGTGTACCGGCAAAAGCACCGTCTTTACTTAACGTAATACCGTCGGGAAGCGTGCCAGAAACGATTTCGAACTTCACTGCACCCTCTACATTATCCACAACGATATTGCTGTAATAAGGCTCATTGGCTACACCCGGCTCCAACGTTTTGGTCTTTACCATTAAGGTATAGGAATATAGAACCGTATAAATATCATAATCCTGTACAAACGGAAGAGTGAGCGAAGCCCCGTCAAAAACGGTGGCGCCATTATTAAAATATCCGGTTACATACACCTTATTGTAATCGGGAGACATCGTTACACACCAAGCGACTTCGTGCTGATTGGCATTATCGGGCGTAACCGTTTTTTCCAGTTGCATAAGTTCCCATGTAGAACCGTTATATTTAGCGACATAACCGTCATGACCTTTGAACGTATAATCTTTGGATTCTCCCCGAGGATTCATATTCACGGCAGTTCCTCCTTTCGAGCCGTCGCCGTTCACATTACCGGCGACATAAATATTGTCGTCTGCATCGACAAATAGAGATTTAGCTTCATCACGACCGCTCCCACCGAGATTCATACCGTCCAAATAGGCTCCGGCAGACGAGTATTTAATCAAAAACGAATCGAAATTCCCGTTAAATCCAAGAGGAGACTGTCCTTCGGGAGTAACCGCCGACTGACAATGTCCCCAAATATAAACATTTCCTTGTGAGTCGGAGTCTATCGAACGGGTATCGATACGATTGGAATTCGTCACATACGTAATCCATTGTCCCACACCTTCGTGAGACAATTTAGCCACATAGGTGTCTTGCGAAGATTCCGAGCCCACGGCAGTCGTCAGCGCTTCCCCGTCGGTCCCGGTGATTGTAAACGTCGTTCCGAAACGTCCGGTAAGCAGTATATTCTCTTCTTTATCGAAATTCACGGCCCAGCCATAGGATTGAACGGGGCTTGAACCGGCAATAGCCCACTGGCAGACCAAAGAATTATTATAGCAAGCCAAGAATGTTCCCGGATTACTTCCCTCGATTGTCACGGTTTTCTCATTTCCGAAATCGGTCGCTCCGACAGTCGATCCCGTCACAAAAATATTGTCGCTCTTGTCCACAGCCACCGAATAGCACAAAGATGCTCCCGCCGCTTTTATCTGAGCCGACGATTTATAATTACCGTCCTTATCATAAACGACGATACACCCGTCGGTAGATTGCGTACCGCTCAACGTCTGGTCCGTACCGTCGATAGTAATATCACCCGATATTTTACCGACAGCGACAATATCGCCCGCAGAGGTAACTGCAATGCGTTCGAAGGTATCGTCTTTACTGCCACCCACGGCTCTTGCCCACAAAAAATTAAGTTCGGCATCATATTTCACGATAACGGCATCCATACCGCCACGACCTTTAATCGTAGCTCCACCGGCAAACTCTACATCTCCACGGCACATACCCGAAATATAATAATTTCCGTCTTTATCCGTCAGAGAGCTGTAAGGCTCATCGGCTCCTGTACTACCGAAAGAAACACCTGTTTCAAACTTAGCGTCTTTCGCTACCGCATCTCCAATACAAAATAAAGAGAGCAGCAAGATTCCTGCACTTGTGTAAATTTTTCTTAGTTTCATAGCTTAATGTTTTTAATAGAAATTAATTAGACGACGATTAAAATTAATTTTTGAATATTATAACATGATACACTTCTATCTACATCGTTATTTGACAAATTCGAGGGTAACCATAATGGGATAATGGTCGGACAACTGGTTATCGGAAAAGACTTTCGTTTCTTTTACCACCCACCCATTGGCCGGATAGTAACCGATATGATCGAACTCCCGACTGAGAGCCAACGTCCATACGCTGGACAATTCGTTAATCTCGGCAGTTCCTACCCGACGGTTCATGTCCCCGGCTACAATATAATGTTTCCCCAACTGCGGAATACGGTTAACTTCTTTAATTTGCGACATGCCGTTGTCCAATTTAGACATATCGATGTGAGTGTCGACAATCGAAAACTCGGTCCCATCGGGGAGCTTTATATCGGCAATGGCAGCATTACGTTGCTCTGTACCGGCCGCACATGGTAACATAATTCTACGAGTCTCGTCAAAACTGTGTTTACTCAAAATAGCGTTACCGAATTTACCGCCGTAGCATTTTTCGAGTGTTACATAAAACATTCCATGCATGCCTGTTAAATAAGCCAACTCATTCAACATATTGATATTGTTATTGATCGGCCTCGGCGTATTCGCACCTGTTCGATTCGTATAGTATTCTACTTCCTGCAAAGCCACGATATCGGGATCTTGTTCCTTAATGAAAGCAGCGATGTCGGCGATAGGGGCATCATAACCTGCATGGATATTAAACGAGATTATTTTCAGTTGAGTCTGGGCAAACACGCCTCCACACAAACATATTCCTAACAGTATCGATATAATTTTTTTCATGATTCATTCTATTTATTATTTATTCAAAGAATATTCTTTTGCCAACACATCGTAAATGATGGTCGCTATTACTCTGTTTCCTTCCAATCCGGGGTGGACTCCATCAAGAAACAAATCTCCATACCCCCGCAAAGCCGTATGCAAATCTATGACCGTGAGATTCTGAACTTCGGCAACCCGCTGAATAGCCGGAATAATTTCGCTCGTTATGATACCGTCGTCTATTCCGAACGAGTTGCTATACGCTATGGCCGGCGTACACAAAAAGACCCTCGGGCGAGTTGACAGACTCCGTAAGGAAAGAACCAAATCCGTGAGATCGGACTCAAATTCGGAGCCATGACTAGACCAATTGCCCGACTTTGAATCATTCGAGCCCAATTTTACAATGACAATATTGGGTAAGAATGCTTTGGCATTGGTATATTCTTTGGTATTCCAATATGGAGAATTGCCATTCTTCAAAAGAGTTGTGCCACTACACCCAAAGTTGGCGACCTCGAACCCCTCTCCCAACATATTACCCAATAAAGCCGGGTAGCACTCTTTTTCCCTATCGTTTAAAAACTGTCTCGCCCCATAGGTTATACTGTTCCCTATGCAAGCTACCTTTCTAACCGACTCAATGCCAGCAGGTCTTTGTCCCTTCGGATAGTCCTCTTCGTTTTCAGAACAACCGGCAAAGAGCCCTGTGAGGAGAAATAGCATACATATTCCCCAGCCGGATACTCTGCCGAAATAATTATACTTTTTCATCTGTTCTTTATTTTAATCCTATACGCAAGAATAGAGCCTTATGATCCGAAACGGTTTGATCTCCCTTAATCTGAACCGCCTGTGTTCCCCAATTCTGGGACAAAGGAGTCAACACATAATCGAATCTCGATTCGGGTTGAACGGCAGGATATGTATTTTCCGAAGAGAACTTGCAGGAACGGCGATACTTCTTCTTCAAAATATTGAATACATTCCCCGATTCATTTTCATAGACAGAAGCGCAAATAACGATGTTTTGCTTTACTTGGTCGGCATAAGCGGCAAGAGCTTCGGCCTGACGCACCCGTTTATTGGCATCTTCCTTATCGAACTGGCATGTAGCGATAAGAACCGTCTCGCCCGAACCCAATTCATAAGGAGCAGTAAGCAATACCAATTCATCGTTCAAATTCACTTTATTCGTACCATAAAAACATTCCCGGACAAACAAAGCCACTCCTGTTTCTCCGCCATCTTCCCGACCGGTAGAGGCGAATATCCCCTGCCGGCGTTGACCGTCCTTGCTGCAACGGTAAGCGACCTCGCCAACCAGATTCTTTTTTCCCGTGCGGGCAGTCCCAAAATCCACATCTTGCAATGCTACGACATCGGTATTATTTTCCTGAATAAATGCCGCTAACGGCTGGATATTATACGTCCCAGAGGCTAACCCTTTACCGGCACTCAACGACAGAAGAGAAAACGAACGGTCGCCAGCCAACGTGACCAGAGTTTCATCGTCACCGCCGGTCCCGCCCGAACCCGGCAAATCCGGGTCGGACGAACCGCAAGCAGTTATCGATAAAATTCCAACGAAGCACAAAATGAATTTAAAATGAGTTTTCATATATAGATAACATTAATTGTGAAAGCTATCCTTATTCCCAACCGGGATTATTAGGGAGCAAATTGGGATTACGTTGCGTTTGTGTGAACGGAATCGGCCATAAATAATTTTTCATATCAGAGAAAGTACGCCCCGTCATCAAAATCAAATTCCCTTTATCATCGGTAGGAATATCTTCGACATAAACATATTCACTGGGCGGAACCGTACTCTTACGCATACCGGTCACATCTTTCGCCAACAAATCTCCTTGTTTCCAACGTAACAAATCGAAATAGCGCTCCCCTTCGAGAGCCAGTTCGACCCGGCGTTCCCGACGAATTTCGTCTCTCAGATTCAGCCCGTAAGCATTCAATTTGGTCAATACCATCTTGTCTGCTCCAACCCGGTCTCTAAGAAGGTTTATCGACTTATCTATATCCGGTTGAGTAATTGCATCGCCCCTCATCTCCTTTGCTTCGATCCAGTTCAATAAGACCTCGGCATAACGCATCAACGGAATGGCGTTCTGGTCTTTGTTATAACGAGAGATTGCGGAGAGTTCGACAAATTTCGTAAAATACCAACCTGTCGTCGTGCGGCAACTGGTAGCCGAATTCGAGAACTTAGGCTGTTCATAGGTAGTCTTACCGGGATATCCGCCCCACTTCGCTCCGGGTTTCAAAATCGTCTGCGCCATACGTGGATCCCGATTATTGAAGATAGCTTCGTGGGTATTCTCGCGGTAACGGCTCGCCGGCAAAGTTATGGGAAGCCCATTACACAAATAGGCATCCATGAGCGAACGAGTGGGCGCATAACGAGCCTCCTCGTTGGGAACTTGCAATTCCCGGCTGAGGTTATGAGTTTGATTGGCTTCCTCACTATACAGACGAGTAACGATAAACTCCCGGTTGTTCTTATTAGTCACCGGATTGGCAGCCAAAGTAAACAACTCGTTATAAGTCGTTTCGGGATTCCCGTTATCGTACAATTTATGAAAACCGGCAGTCATTACCTCTTCTGCCGAAGAAACAGCCTTGTCCCAACGCTCGTGGTACAACGCAAACCGAGAACTAAACGCCCAAGCAGCCTCTTTTGTGGGACGACCGAGTTCGCTATCTTTCAAATCCTTAGCATAAGGCAATACCGCAGCTGCCCGGTCAAACTCATCAAGAATCCACTCGATCATGGTTTCCTTATCGGTACGGGAACCATAAAGTTCATCGTCTCCCACATCTATCGTATTGGTTACACGGGGTACATCGCCAAAGCAATTCACCAGATAACTGTACAAATAGGCTCTTATGAAAATGGCTTCTCCGGCATATCTTTCTCTTACAGATGCAGAAACCTTTTGAGCACGTTCGTAATTTTCAAGAAAGTGATTGCAACGTCTGATACCGTCATAATCGGTCGTCCACTCCGAATTGATGATCGACAAATCACTCGTAAAATTTCCACTCCCGAGAGTCTTGTATTCCGACGAACGCTCACGAAAAACATTATCTCCCAAAAATTCCATATCGACACTCCTGCTTTTTCCTCTCAAATAATTAATGCAGGCATTAGATGCCAATATCAAATGTTCCTCGGTTTCCCAATATGTTTCATCGGTAAGTTCGTCCAACGGGATTCTGTCGAGGAACGAATCGTTGCAGCCGGGTAAAACAAACGCCGCACACAGCAGAATTGCTAAATATTTTGTTTTCATATATTCTGACATTTATATCGATAATTATTTGAATGTAATGCTCAAACCCAAAGAATACGAGGCCGTGATAGGATAGTAACCTCCACTGCTTACAGGAATCTCAGGGTCATACGACGAGAAGAAGTCGGTGAACGTCCACAAATTTTCGCCCGAAAAATATATTCTCAAATTCTCAATATGCATCTTGGAAATGATCCCTTTACGGGGAACCGTGTAACCCACTTGCAAATTTTTTACCCGCAGGTATGAAGCGTCTTCGAGCCAGAAAGAAGAAAATTCGTCTCGATTGTATGTTTCATCATACGTAAAACGCGGATAGGATGCATGAGGATTTTGGTTTTCCCAAGTCCAACGATCGAGATGTGCCTTCTGCGGATAGTTGGCAAGCTCGGTAAACGCATGTCGTCCCATGCCTCCGATATATCCGTCACATTTACCCACCCCTTGTAAAAAGAGGCTGAAATCGATTCCTCGCCAAGCGGCGTTGAGTCCGATAGTATAATTATATCGGGGGATAGCACTGCCTATATAGCAACGATCCTCGGTAGGCGTAATCTTCCCGTCACCGTCTATATCCACATATTTTATATCTCCCGGTTGTACCTTCGTGCGATACTCCTCGATAATAGGGGTCGTCGCTTTCGGCGTATAAGTGTTCGTGGCAATGTCATAATCAAAATCATCGACCGTATAAAGTCCGTCGGATTTGTATCCCCAAAATGCATCGATAGGATAGCCCACCGCACGAATGCGATCGCCACTGAAATCGTCGGCCGTATTTCCCACGCTAACCACTTTATTTTTCACATCGGAAAAAGTGACATTCACCCCGTAGGTAAAATCTTTCCCTATTTTATCTTGCCAAGCCAAAGCGATTTCCCAACCTTTGTTTTGAACCTTACCGGCATTCTGGTAGGGCTCACTCACACCCAGCACATCGGGAAGTTTCACTTTCAGCAAAATATCGTCGGTATTCTTAATGAAGTAATCGGCCGTCAACGACAAACGATTATTCAACAAATTGACGTCCAATCCGATATTAGTCATCTTTATGGACTCCCAAGAGAGAATATTGTTCGATGCCTCGCTTTGCTGCATGGAAGAGGTTATCTCCCCGCCGATAGGCATGTTGGAGGTAGAAGGTTGAATCAAAGCCATATAAGGATATAACGAAGAGGTATATTGGTTACCCAGAGTACCGTATGAGGCCCTAATTTTCAAATTATCCAACCAGCTGCGGGTCGATTCCATAAACGACTCTTCGGTCAAACGCCAAGCCACCGATGCCGAAGGGAAATAGCCTCCCCGGTGATCTTTATGAAAACGCGACGACAAGTCGTAACGCAAATTAGCCTCTACCAAATAGCGATCGTTGAAATTATAATTGACCCGCCCGAACCCGGAACGAATCGCCCAATGATTGTCATAGCCGCTATTGGTTTGCAAATCGGTTCCGGCATTCAGCACATGGAGATCGTTGGAGACCAAATCCTGACGACTGGCATCCATTTGTTGGTACAACTGCCACTCCTGAGAAAAGCCGGCAAGAATATGGAAAGAATGTTTCCCTATCGTCTTATCATAATCGACCTGTGCCATCACATTCTGGTATCGTTGGGCAATATCGCGTTGACTGAACTTACTCGTATTCGACGTATAAGCCAATGGCGTTTCGGTATCGGGATAAAAGTGCTGTATGATGTTCTGTTGTTGTTTCCGCAACACATCGACCAACCGGGTAGCATATTGAACCTTTGCCGTCAACCCGTCGATAATTCTCAATCCGGCACTGAAATTCAACGAGGTCTCACGTTTATGGTAATTGATAAAACCTCCGTCGTAGGCTTGTGCTATCGGGTTTGCCGAGCTACCGCCATATCCCCATTGCCCGTCGGTGAATTTCACGGGAGTCAAAGGAGAAGAACGGAGAGCTTGATAGAAAAGTCCCGAATTTTCGCTATCGCTCGATGCAGGAGTCCAATTATCCACGTCGGTATAACTCACATTTCCCTCGATGGTCAATCGATCGAAAAGCTCGGTGTTTAATTTCATTCTCACATTATTACGGGTAGCATGATAACCGTTGCCTACCATAAGCCCCGAAGTGGTTAAGTTTCCATAGGACAAATAATACCCCATGTTCTTATTCCCACCGTTGATATTTACATTGTGACCGTGTTGAGGAGCATAATCTCTCGTGATTTCTTTTATCCAGTTCGTATTCGCCCGAAAATTCGGATCGGTTCCGTTAATGACGGCATCGATATCTTCCTGTGTATACCCCCAACTTTTATTTACATTCGAAGTCGCCTCTTTCAGTAAAGTGAGATATTCGACGGCATCGAGCATTTCGGGAAGAGCCGTCGGTTTTTGCATGGCAAAATATCCGGTGTAAGTGACCGTAGGTTTTACCTCGCGGTCGGCCTTACGCGTCGTAATAAGAATAACTCCGTTGGCCGCTCTCGAACCATAGATAGAAGAGGAAGCGGCATCCTTCAATACCGATACAGACTCTATATCGTCGGGGTTCAACGTGTTCATGTCGCCTTCCACGCCGTCGATAAGGATCAACGGGTCGGAGTTATTCAATGTCCCGATACCCCTCACCCGTATGGAAGAGTTATTATCACCGGGACGGCTCGTCGTATTCACGATAGAGACACCCGGCAACATGCCTTGCAAACCGGTCGTCACATTAGCGATAGGACGATTGGCTAAAACATCATGGTCTACCGAAACGACCGATCCCGTTAAATTTATTTTCTTTTGAACACCGTAGCCTACCACCACTACCTCGTCCATCAAATTGGAATCTTCGTTCAATCGAATTTCAATGGGATTTTCATTCGTGACAGGAACCTCTGTCTTTTTATAGCCGATAGAAGACACGACCAGCTGAGCGTTATCCGAAATATTATTGATAGTAAAATTTCCATCTACATCGGTCGAAGTTCCTATCGAAGAACCTTTTACGATAATACTGGCCCCGATAATGGCCTCGCCTTTTTCATCGACTACCTTACCGGAAACAGAACGGGACCGTTTAGCCGCTTGCTGCTGTTTGGAAAGCAAAACAACTACATTATCGACTTTCCTTTGGAATGTGATATTCGTTCCCTTCAATAACTGTTTCATGGTCTCTTCCAAAGATGCATTGTCGGTTTTCACCGTCACGAGTTTATCAAGCCCCTCTAACTCCACATTATAAAAGAAGCTATAATTGCTCGACCGTTCGATTGTTTTTATGGCTTCTTTCAACGGCTTATTTTTAATATCTACCGTAATCTGCGCCTGAATATTGAGCGTAAAAAGCGCAAACAACAAGCATAGCCACCTCATCTTAAAATGGTTTGATTTCATACGTTTTTCATTTTTATTTCTTTGATTAAAAAGATATTAGTACAAAAGGTATCTGCAATAATGTGTTACTTTTAATTTTCATCGTCTATTGGGTATACAAGTAGCGACCCAGATTTATCCAAGCCTATTTTATAATTAACATTTATTAAACCATCTAACTCTTAAATGATTCGACATGTGCCATTTTCATAAGCAAAAAGGGGAGCCGGCTCGACGCAAACACCAAGCATTCTTATCCCCATAGGGAAATATTCAAAAGAGGAGCTGTTATATTATTTTTTATGAAGCACGATGACAGAATCGCGCACTTCATAATGTAATGACGATGTCATCGACAAGATATCGAGAGCATTTGTAATGCCTCCGCTTCCTATCGAACCGGTGAAAAAATATTGTCCTTCGGGAAACGCCGAGTCGAAAACGATTTTTACGTTATATACACGAGATAAAACCTTAACGATGTTTTCCAGCGATTCATTTTCGAAACGTAAATTCCCATCGGTCCATTCGACATATTCCTTCGAATAAACCTTACCGACCTGCATGGTTCCCGTGTTTCTGTCATACACCAGTTTCTCGTCGGGCTGCATGACATAGCGATCGCTCTCCGACGCCACATCGACTTTCCCTGTCAACAAAACGACCGACACCTCGCTATCGTCTTTATAAGCACACACGTCGAAAGCCGTGCCCAATACTGTAATTTCAAGACCGGCAGCCTTTACGACAAACGGGCGCTCCTTATCGGGAGTCACCTCGAAATAGGCTTCCCCATCGAGCTCGACGATTCTTCTTTCCCCATTAAAATCATGCGGATAACTAATTTGAGAGGCCGAATTTATATTTACTTTCGTACCATCGGGCAATTGGACTTTGGCTCGTTCCCCACTCTCGGCAGTTACTACCAACGGGAGAGTATCCACCTTTGAATCGAGCCCCAACTCATATACGGCCAACGCAGCGATAATCGGTAAACATACAACGGCGGCCCACCGCAACATCGGAACAAAGGAGAATCGTCTATGCGACTTTTTCTCCCGGGATTCTATGTCCTCTTTAATGCGGGTATACAGACGTTCATAGACTTCCTCATCGAGATGAGAATCGCTTCTTTCAATAGCTTGCATAATCCATCGGTCGAGCGAGTCGTTATTTTTTATCCACTCGCACAATTCCTTGACTTCTGCTGTCGAAGCGTTTCCGTCGAGGTACTTCTCAATGAGTATTTTGAAATATTCCTTATCCATTTGTTCCTTTACCTAGTATAAAAGCAAATCGGCTCGCATGTCTAATTGTTTATAGTTAAACTATCTTAATTAAAGCGGCATAAATCACTAAGGGTAACAACTCATCGTAATGGGCCATCAATTTATCCCTCATAAATTTAAGCGCCAACGACAATTGCGTCGCGACGGTACTCTCCGAAATATTCAGCTCGACCGCTATTTCTTTATTCGTAAAATGCTTACGTTTACTCAAAACAAATATTTTTTTACGCGACGGCGGCAGTTCCTCGGCAAGTCGATCGATATATTCTTCCAGCAACTTACCGTCCAGCTCTCCATCGGCATTATCGCTATATTCTTCCGAAGATTCAAGAACATATTCCGCATAAATATATTCGACAGTCTGCCGCTGATACACGTTCATCAACAGATTCTTAGCTATGGTACAAAGATAAGAAATCAACGATTTATCGGGACTCACCTGATCGTGTATCTCCCACAACCGGACAAACGTACGTTGTACGATTTCCTCCGCCCAATAACTGTCTCCGCCAGATATTCTCATGACAAAGTTGTATAATTTACCACTATACAACTTGTATACCTTTTCAAAAGCATCGAAAGAACCCGATTTGAGGCCTACGATAATATTGTCACATTCACTTTTCAACTCTGGCAATAATAATATAATATGCAAATGTAAACCATCTGCCTAAAAATATTATTATTTACATGTTATTTTTCCAATAAATATCTATTTCGCCAATGGAAATAATAATATTATTCTTTATTTAATCTGAAATTAATAGCCCAAAAGACGCCTAAGCGCATTTTCCGCCTCATACGACGCCTTAAAATTGGGTTGAATGACTATTCTGTTGTTTCTATCGATCGCGCCCCAGCGGTTTCTCCCGACCTCCACAACGGCAAAGCCCTCGTCGTTGAATCCTCGTGCATTGTAATATTGCGGTTTAATGAACCAATTCCCATAATAATCGAGATAACCGTACAATCCACTCTTGGAATCGCGGGTCTCCCATAAATCGATTCCGCGCAATCTTCCCTTCTCCATCGAAGTAATAGCGTTATCCACATCGTAGCTGTGCTCGAAAACCGGATTTATCACCACTTTCCCGGCCATATTTATAGCTCCGTACCGCACACCGATTTGCACCCGCGCCAGTCCGTTGTTACGGAAACGTTGTGCAGATCTGAATTTAGGCTGTATTACCCACATACCCAGGTCATTGACATAGCCATATAATCCGGTAGCCGGATTTTCGACCGGTGTCAAACGACTAGCCGCCTGCGAACCATAACTTCCCGAATACAGAGGAAACCCTCCTAAACCGGCACAGGAACAAACAAAAAACATGGAAATAAACAAGAATATCGAGATCGGGTATTTCATGAGATTTGAATTTTAAGGTTTTATCATACAAACTCTTTTCTAACATAAAAGCGTATATCTTCGCCCCTTTTTTACAACATCACAAATATAAAAACAAATTTTTAAAAACCAAACCTTCGGAACAGAGAGAAAGGGATAAAACAAGATTCCTATTCAAAAAAGAAAGGCGGAATTAACATTCCGCCCAACGTCTTATCCATTATTCTTTTACAATAGACAGTTTCCCACCGGGAGCACCCAGCACATCGCCTATAATCTTATTATCCTTGATTTTCGCACGACGGCATTTTACCAATGTTACGGCGGCCTTTCGTTTGTGGAAAGGTTTGTAGGTTGTATTCCTCTGAATCACATTCCCTGTAAACGAAATACCGTCTACGCTCTTTGCATACAAAATAGGATAGTCGAACGGATTGAACGTATTGTTCTCAATCCTGATATTGCTATGGAACGGATACTTCGTATCGGGCTGGGGAATTTCCGGCTCGATAGATATGATGGCTTCACAAAACTGATACATGGAAGACATACAGGGATAACGGAAGTCGTTTCCTTTAATAAGTACATCTTTTACCGCACCCGATTCGTACCAATAATTCGCATCGCCCGCAATCAATATAGCTGACCCGCTCGACTCGAACACATTGTTTTCAATCACTACTTTTCCCGGTGTAGAAACCAGTAATCCCCGCGCCCGACAAGAACCGAAAAACGAGTTGCGAATATCGACATCGGGAGTCCACGTGAGATTCTCCAATGCAGCGCCTACTCCGATTTCTTCCGGCAAATCCGATGTCAATTCCAATTCAAACTCATACTCGTCTATCGCCTTGAACGAGCGTATATTTGCAGTAGCAACCGTGCGCATGGTGTTGTTTTCGATCATACCGACTTTATCTCCCGGAAATCCCCACTCCATACCTTTGCTCATGTCGTGCATAAACCGGCAGACAACCTTATCGGAAGAAAGGACTTTCACCACCCGGACACAGGTTCCATGTATGTTTATGGGATCGTCCATCAAACCGGCCCAACGACAACTGTCGACCGTAATTTTACCTTTACACCCCATCAAATGGAAACCGTCGTCGTGACCGCTCAATATGCGTCCTTTCGCCGCATTGGGCTCTACACTCACTTTTTTGAACGCAATATCAGAAGAATATTGAGCCAAGATACCCAAGCCGGCGGTATGATACACCTGCACATCGGACAACCGCACATCGTGGCTGCCACAGATAAAAATTCCGGCATGGTCTCTCGTGCTATGCCTCAGCACCAACCAGTTACCCCCGGCCGGGTATCGTTCGAATCCTCCCTTCCGACTCAACCGCACAATACCGTACCGAGGTGAAACGGCCGTATAGTCTCTCCAATTCCTCCCCAGCACCAAATCACCCGTACCGGGAACCACGAAATGCGTATCAGACTCAAATTCTATCATACTGCCTAATGCACTTTTCCAGCCTTCACCCACGAATACCAGCTTGCCGTCTTCAATGATATAGGGAGATTCGAGGACATTGATTTCGATCTCGAAAAAATCGCTACCCACCTTTATCACACGAGCCTGAGCCGTAAGCGGTATATCCCAATCGATAGAGAAATTTTTCAACGTAACGCCATCGCAATTCTCAACGGTTATCGGTTGTATTCGATCGTGCATGACGAACTGCGAGCCGTTCCCGTCGACAGTGATATTGTGAAACCCCTCGAAAAGCATTGCCAATCGCTTCGGAAAAACATCGTAGGTATTGGTCTCATAATAATTTTTCTCATGAGCATATTGAGGCCAAAAATCATAACGTCCTTCGGGAAAAACAAGGGTTACCGGCTCTTTTCCCCTACAAGCCTCTATCGCTTTTTGAACATATGCCACGGCATTCTCCCTCGTATCGGGTTTCAATCCAAAGTCAGCTACCGAAATCACAGTATCCGCATATCCTTTACTTCCAAAAAAAATCGATGCTATGCCGACTACACTTACCCATATGCGTGTCGAAAATTTCGTTCCCATTCTTAATCTTGTTAAATATTTCAATGTTGCAAATTTATAACTATTTTGCAAACTCCAAACCTTTTAATTTCTCCCATGCTCCTCGTGTGAAATCGGGAATACGCACAGGAACAGATCCATTTCTTACTGAATATTCAGTCAATTCGACCAAGCAAGACCATTCGGCAGCATCATAAACATCTTGATCCAAAGGTAGTCCATTCCTTAAACAATAAATCAAGCGATAGTCCATAATAAAGTCCATACCTCCATGCCCACCGACTTTTCGAGCTAAATTTCCAATTTCTTTCACAAACTGATGTTCATAAGCCTTCAAGAGAGAATCCAATTTCTCTTCCGGTAAAAAACGATGTGCATTCGGTTCTAAGGCAATCCCTTCCACCGGATATTTCTGTGCAAAACCCTTTGTTCCGCCGATTACATGATGCCGGTCATAAGGTCGAGGACTTGTCACATCGTGTTGAATCAAAATCGTTTTCCCTTTTTCAGTCTTAATAAGAGTAGTGTTCATATCTCCTAAATCATATTTTTTAGAAGCGAACGCATGTTCTTCCCCCAAACGACTCCGAGAATATTCCGTCAATCCGAACTGGTCACTCGACATCGACACCAAATAATTCATTTTATCTCCCCGATGAATGTTCATTATTTGACAAATTGGGCCTAAGCCATGCGTCGGATATGGATTCCCCGTATGATCCGTATTATATTTCAATCTCCACATATCCCAATATCCCGATACCGATGCAGTGTCAAAATTATATTCTCTTAAATCGTGAATATAAGCCCCTTCTCCATGAACAACTTCTCCAAAAACGCCCTGTTGAGCCATATTCAAAGTAGCCAACTCAAAAAAATCGTAGCAACAGTTTTCCAGCATCATACAATGTTTCCGAGTTTTTTCGGCGGTATTCACCAATTGCCAACACTCATCAACCGTAAGGGCTGCCGGAACTTCCACCGCGACATGTTTCCCCTGCTCCATAGCATAGACCGCAATAGGAGTATGCAACTGCCAATGGGTACAATTATAAATCAAATCTACATCGCTTCGTTCACAAACCTTCTTCCAACTATCGGGGCCACAATATTCCACGGCCGGTCCTCGTCCCTTCGCAGCCAGAATCCTCTGCGCTTTGGCAACCTTGAAAGAATCTACATCGCACAATGCAACTACCCTCACACCTTCTATATTCATAAAACGTTTCACGGCTGCCATGCCCCGAGCACCTACCCCTATAAAAGCCACCCGTACCGTATCCAAAGGTTCGGCTCTTAATGCAAGGACATCGGTTTGTCCCGATTCTCTTTCCGGTTCGGGAAACGGGTCGGCTTTATAAACAGACTTACAAGCAAACAAAAGCAACAATGCTCCTATTATAATAATTCTTAGAATCAGATTCATAACTAATACTTTATTTTAATCAAAGATTTTGAATATTTACGGTCGTCGAAAACATATCCCCAAATCGGGAAGTCACCCTTATTTTAAGTTGATTATACGGAATAGAAGGCCTACAATAAAACATATGATCAGATTCAGAGGCTTGTATCCAAGTACGCCCGACAGGGAAAGTATTATCTCCCTTCGCCCCGAAAGCATTGTATGCAGTAATATCATACATATTCAGACTACGGAACATCGAACGATAGTTTTGTCCGTTATCTTCGGAATATTCGACTTTCCACGAAGGATCCCAATCCCAAACATTCAGAACGACATTTTTCGGGCGTAATATGTTGATTCTTTCTCCCAAAGGATATACTCTCATCTGGTATTGTTCGGGTTGTCCCACACATTTATATTTCCATTTAAATGAGGTTCCGTCCACATCAAATATTTTATACCCGATAGGTGTACCCTCACTACAAATCAGTTCGGGTTGCCACCAATTACCGCACATTGCCGCTACAATGTGTTCTGTCATACCACTACCATCATCTGTCACAACAGAGTTCCAATGCGTATGACCGCTAAGAATCTGAACATCGGCATATCCACGGAGAAGAGCATACAACTGTTCTCTGTTGCCGAAAGACCGAGTCTCGGTTCTGCGCTTAGTAGGTGCATGTAAACAAAGGACAATCGCCTTATCTTTATCAACATACATCAAATCTTTTTGCAACCAAGCAATTTGTTCATCGGAAACGGCATCGACATACTTAGGTCCCGATCCGCCCCAATATTCCACATCATCGAGTACTACGTAATGGACTTTACCCCGATTATATGAATAATAAGTAGGCCCGTAATGTCGTTTATACACCGTATCGGCTTTCAAATCATTGGACTTCACAGCAGGTTCACTTTTTTCGAACACATGATCATGATTGCCGATAACATTATACACAGGAGCATTCAACATCGAAAAAATCTCTTTACTCGATTCATGATACTCTGGTTTGTCAAACACCAAATCTCCCAACACAATATAATGTACACATTCTCCTTTACGGCTCTGCGTTACCCAGCTGTTAAGGTCATTTACAGCTTCTTTCAAATAACTCAACTCAAAATCACGATATAACTGTGGATCACCGATTGCAACAAATGTATGTTTCGTATCATCTTTTTCAAGACGAACAAGCTCAAAATCTTTATGGACAATATCTGTTCGCTGATTGATTTCGGCATAAAACTGGGGTACGCTATTTTTCACGCATACGGTATAACCGCTCGGTGAAGATATATATACATGAGAAGCCGTCGTATTTCGTTTCATTCTATATATACCTTTCTCATCGGTAACAGTGACGTTAGTTCCATCGGTCACTACAACCCCCGGCATTCCTACCCGATTGCAATGCACCCAACCTTTAAGCGTAATACCCGGCATATCCAAGATAATTCCATTTTCAGGATCGTCCTTCTGCTCTACAATAGTATCGGGCTCTTCGGGATCGACGATATCCGTGGAATCGGCAGGTTCTTCCTCTCTTGGTTTTTCGGGTTCGGGCATATCGTTTTTTTCACAACCCAACAAGCAAATACCGGCAAAAGCCAGACATACGAAATAGATAAGATTCTTCATGCTAATTTCTCCTCTTTTGTTTCAAAACTATGAGGCTATCCAGATTGGTTGGATAGCCCCATAGAAACTTTATTGAACCATAAATCTCTGCGAATAAGATACACCCATTCCCCGAACGGTAACTACATACCATTGAGAAGGCATATTATTTACAGAAATACTTTTTACCATGCTTTCTTCTACCCTAACTTCCTCTTTATAGACTTGTTTTCCTGATAGGTCTGCAATTTCTATCACATAATTTCCCGAAACAAGGTCTTTCAAAGAAACTTTAAGCATTCCATCGGTTACCGGATTGGGATATACGACAAAGCCTTCGGAAACAAGGGTTTCTACCCCGCTTTCGCCTGTAACATTGAGATATACCAATTGAGTGACACGACAGCCCGCTTCGTCCTCGGCGACAATCGTAAACGAATATTCCTTCGCCGGAGCATTAGGAGTTCCACTAATTAATCCGACACCATCTTCCAACGAGCTTATAGACAAGCCATAAGGGAGAGAACTACCTTCTTCAATAGACCATGTTACTGCTCCGGTAGCATTATCGGCATATATTCTCGCAGAAAAAGGTTTTCCATTTTCTGCATCTTCCGAAATAATCGCCTCTACTGTCATCTGACAATCTGCTCCGGTAACAGAAATGCTGAACTCTTTACTAGCATTGACAAAACCGTCGGTAGCCAAGACTGTAAATTTAAATATTCCAGCTTCATTCAATACTCCACTAATTTCTCCCGTATTCGTATCCAAAGACAATCCATCGGGGAGGTTATCTCCAACTTTAAGACTATAAGCAACTTGTAAGGGCTTTTGGAAACCAGAAATATTCAATTGAGCCGAATAGCTCTCCCCTTTTATTCCCTGAGGAAAAATGCCGAACAAAGCAGCATCTTGGCTATAACGTGCCAACATAAAACGTCCGCCTCCAAAAGCATTGGAACTACCGCTAACACCATAGGGATATATCGTTCCGTAAGTAGGCCCGGTCAATATAATGTCGTTCGTAGTCTTATCTATCGAAATGGCCAAACCGGTCGGTTTCACGGCATCGGTAATAATAGCACCTGTCGAGAAAGCATATAAATACTCTCCTTCATCGGAATATTTGGCGACAAAGGCCGTTCGATTATTTCCATTGCGCTGTAATTTTATACTCTCATATACAGGCAACTCTGCCTCATAATATCCCACGGCATAGACATTATTACTTTCATCAACCGCAAGAGAGGTCACTCCGTCATCGGCAACCGATGCAAACATGCGATGCCATACATATTGTCCATCGGAATTAAATTTAATAATTGCTCCATCGGTTTTCGAAGCATCGGCCTCAATCGTTTCCGTTGTTCCCGATATGGAAGAAGACCCTTTACAAATTGCAGCAAAATACAAATTTCCATTTTTATCTCGAACAAGAGATGTTCCCCGTCCATTGATAAGCGAACCATTGCTTCCCAACGAAGTTACCCATTGGCAAACTCCGGCCTCGTCATACTTGGCAATAAACGAAGTAATTCCGGTAGCTGTCACCACCTTACCATTACCAAAAGGTACTGTACCGTTATTCACCATACCCGATACATATACATTGCAAGCGTCATCGGTCACAAGGCCATATATTTCCTCACCTTTATTTACCGTACCTAAACGCTTCGCCCAAAGGCCTTCTCCATCTCCATTCAGTTTAATAATCACCACATCTACCGAGGTTCCCGCTAATGTTTCGGAAGAGCCATCGGCCATAGGTATCACTATATCTCCATCGTTGGTATAACCGATCACATAAATATTTCCTTTCTTATCAAAAGTCGTATTGATTCCGGCTTCCCAATCTTTGGCCGAGCCAAATACTTTATGCCAAATTTTGTTACCATCTTTATCAAAACGAATAACTCCTATATCCCGTCCCCCATTTGTAGGAAAGCTATCTGTTTCATTTAGGGTTCCTATACGAGCATCGGGCGTAATTATTCCGGTAAATACTCCATCGCCTGTCACTACATCTGTTACAATCGCCTGTCCTTGCTCATTTCTGCCGGATACAGGAGAGCCCCCGATCGTACGAGCCCACATGAAACTACCATCGATTCCATTATATTTAGCGACCAATGCATCGGTATTCCCAATGTTCGGGAATGAAACTTCATCGGAGAAAGTTGCCGAAAAATAACTTGCTGCTACCCAAACATTTCCATCTTTATCGATAGAATTCACTTTGGCATGGTCAAACGCTTCACTTCCATAAATTTGATTAATCCATTTCAGATTCGGAGCCAAAGAATAATTAAATTCTTCGGCATTAATCGTATAGCTTCGGGAAGTCTCGCAACCACTCTCTTCTCTCGCTTTAATCGTAAACGAAAGTTCCCCTGTTTGTTGCAAAATACCGTTCAATAACCCTTTATCAGGATCCAAAGACAGACCTTTGGGCAAATTTTCGGCAGTCCAAACGATTTTTCCCTCTCCATTTTCCAACGTGAATTGTTGATAGAAAGCTCCGGTCACAGCCCGTGAAGGTAGACTCTCGGGTTGTATAGACAAGATATCGCAGGGTTTAGGTACAATAGAATAGGTATAGGTTTTCTCTACACTTTCACCGTCTGTGGCATTAGAAATCATCACACTGAATGAACCGCTCGCCTCCTCGGTAGCTTTTCCCGAAATAATACCCGTAGCAGGATCCAATATCCAGCCAGAGGGTAAATTGCCAGCCAAAGAGTATTCAAACACTGCCGGCATTTCGAAGAAAGCCGGAACAATTTGATACGAGAAAGGAACGAATCTCTTTCCGTTCAACGTCGAGATTCCCGAAACAGAAGGTTTCATCGTATAGGATGCCGCAAACCATTTATAATTACGATCTTCGACAGTATATCGAGCGACACCAGTTTCAGAGTCGCCATAAGGCAACGTGACATCTGTCGTTCTATCCCCGGCAACAGCCAGCTTATCTCCGTTTACCGCTATAAGATTGATACTCTCCGCACCTGTTCCTTTGACCGTTTCGGCATACAGACATTTACCGGAACCATTTAATTTAGCGAAGAAGCCCTCTTTTTCATTCGACCCGGTCTTTTGAAGGACAATATTGTCACCCCAATTTAACGAACCGTTGAAATATCCGCTCACATAAATATTTCCCAAATCATCACTCGAAATCTCTTTACCTTCGCTCGATGTATCTCCCGAAGCCGATTTGCTCCACAGGAGCTTTCCATCAACGTCAAAAGAGATAACAAATAAATGATCTGCTCCCGATACATGCGTGACGGTTTCGGTAGACAATCCGGCAGACCCTTCCACGATTATCTGATTATTCGCTTTCCCCGTTACAGCCACAGCATTCGAGCCCGAAACGGCCTGTACCTTCAACACTTCTTGATTTCCAGTACCGGTAAAATAACGGGACCACATCACAGAACCATCGGTCGAATTGAGTTTTACCAATGCCGACTCTTTGGACTGCTCGGGATAAAGCAGATATTTCTGTTCTCCAATATAAAACTCTCGTTTTTCCTCCGACTCATTCGTTAGATTTCCATTCGCAGCATTGAAAACACCACAAATGACAGGATTCCCATCTTCTCCTACGGTTACATCAGGAGTTCCATTTTCACGAAATTTAGAACCGATACTGGTCGCCCATAAAATTTCACCGTCTTTATTGAACTTCACAAGCAGATAATCCTCGCCCCAATTGTTTGTAACGGCCAAAGAGGTAGAAGAACCGTCTTTGAGAGGCATTTCCAAAGGTGCACTCGATACATTGCCAAAAGTAGCTACGGCATACAAGTTCCCGGCCTCATCGGCAACCACCGAATTGAACATCTCCCAATTACGCACACCACCGAATGTCTTTGCCCACACAGCCTCACCGGTAGCAGCATTCAGTTTAGCGATATAATAATCCATTTCCCCCTGTGAGACCAATGGAATTCCAAACACGGATACCGGGTGTTCCCCCTTTACATTGGTTCTGACACCTCCGACTACATAGAGATAATCACCGACTTCACAAACCGATGTCACCTGACTATTATTGGCAGACTCCTGTACACACACCATATTGCTCCAAAGGAGTTTTCCATCAGCCGATATTTTCGTCAAAATACCAGCACGGGTAGTAGACTCTTGATAGGGATTTTTAATTTCATCGAAAGTTCCGTCATCTTTCATTATCTGAAAAGAATTGGCATTGATCGATATATACATATCCCCATTCTTCGTTACGGCCAAAGCCTTTTGTTCATCGGCCGTATGATCGGCTCCCAAACTTTTTCCAACAATAAGTTGTCCAAATACAGCCATAGGGGACAACAATAATGCACAGCAGACCCCAAAAAGCTGTTTCTTACTAAAAATAGCATTTGTTTTCATAGTTTATCATTTTTATTTTTTACTGAAAAAAGAAAGTGTTTCGCATAATTAACATTCAATGAATCAAGCCTCTTCGATTGAATAGTCAAACGGTAGACAAAATCTGTAAAATCTTTTTGTTCTTGCCGACTCCACCCAACTTCGGCCAACGCTATGGCCCTCGGATAAGCCATATATTCGGCATGCTCGGGAGTAGCAATGTATTCCGTCCAAAGATTTCCTTGAATGCCTAAAATATATCGACCCTGTTCCGATGTTAATTTTTCGGTAGGATTATAGGAATAAACCGAATCTAACGGTAGGTAACCATAAATAGCCAAAGGCTCATTATCCCGGTCTTCCGATTGATAATAATCGAGATAGCAAAAATCCCGAGGAGTCATGATAACAGAATGGTTCATTTTTGCCGCTTTTATACCTCCTGCTTCTCCCCTCCAAGACATGACAACGGCATTAGGCGCGATGCCACCTTCTAAAATTTCGTCCCAACCAATAATTTGCCGGTCATGTGCATTGACAAACTCCTCCATTCGTTTTATAAAATAGCTTTGGAGCTCATGCTCATCTTTCAATCCCAATCGTTTTATATTTCGTTGACAAACCGGACATTCGGACCAACGGTCTTTCGGACATTCATCTCCTCCTATATGTATATATTTCGAAGGAAAAATTTCAAACACTTCGGATAGCACATCTTCCAGAAGTTTAAAACTGCCTTCCTTTGTACATAGGACTTCTTTATGAACGCCCCAATCGCACGAGACTTCGTAGTTTTTATGAAAACAGGCCAACTGAGGATATGCGGCCAAAATCGATTGAGCATGCCCCGGCATTTCGATTTCAGGAATAACCTCAATAAATCTCTCGTGGGCATATTCGACAATTTCCCGCAATTCATCTTGGGTATAATATCCGCCATGAGGTTTTCCATCGTATTTACGAGGTACATCATTTTTATGTCCGGCAATACTTTGTTTGCGCCAAGCCCCCACAGAAGTAAGCCGCGGATGCGATTTTATCTCGATGCGCCACCCCTGATCATCGGTTAAATGCAGATGCAATACATTCAATTTATACAATGTCATTATATCGATGTTTTTCTTGATAAAATCCAACGGGAAATAATGACGTGCCACATCAAGCATAAACCCTCGATGTTTGAAACGAGGTTCATCGTAGATATTCACGCAGGGCACTTGCAGTATCACATTTTCGTCACATATTTTTTTCTCGCATTCGGCCGGAAGCAATTGACGCAATGTTTGCACTGCATAAAAAGCACCAGCACCACCCTTCGAGGCGATAGTTACCGTACGAGGGGACACATCGAGTCTATAAGCCTCATCATGAGCGATCGTATCGCAAACGGTAAAAACGATTTTGTTCCGGGCTTCTTCACCGGTTCCTATCTGAGCTTTGCAACTTCCTGTCTGTTCCACAAAGGTTTTAAGAAAGTTTGCCGCTCTTTTTATTTCTTCATCATCTGTTTTCAATTCAATTACCACACTGTCTCCAAACGTAAATTCGCCCGGTTGCATGTCTACCGATAATGGTTTGGGTATAAGGGGGCAATTATCATTTAATTTATCGGTTTGGCCTTTACAAGAGACTAAAACGGATAAAAACAAGATAAAACAATATCGTATTGTTCGTATATTTTGCATAATTCCTATCGTTATTTACTGAATTCTTTCTCTAATAATACTTTTCCATCAATTTGCTTAACTTGAACTTTCAGCAGATCTTTCGAACCAAACATTGTCAACACAGAGTTATTGGAGTTCACTATTATAGGGAAAGCTGTAACTTTCCCCTTATCCATAAATCCGAATGCGTGATTATGCCCACTTAACATCAAATCGATACGAACACTCTCCAATAGGGGGAGCAACTGTTTGCGTAGTCGTTCAGAGCCATACCAACTGCCTTTCCCAAAAGGAATATGAGACAAGACTACCCGAAAAGAGGCAGCTCTAAACTCCGGACTTTCCAATTCACGGGCCAACCACTCCTTTTGTTCAAGTATATAATTATCAAAATCTACCAAACCCGAATATTCCACATCTGTATCGGGTTTATCTTCACCGCTATCTAACACGATGAACCGAATGGGGCCATAGGTGAAAGCGTAATAGAACTTCCCTTCGGGACCGGCAAGGTATCGGAAGAAATTACGGGCATATGCTCCACGAGTTTCATGATTACCCCTTACATATACAAATGGTTTTCTAGATGCGAACAGGCCGACCGATGTATCTAAAAAACCGGTGAAAATATCACTTTGCTTGTTAATATAGTTACACATATCCCCACAAAACACTACCATATCGACATTTTGCGGTGGAGCCATTTCCAACAATTTTTTCTGCAAATCGTTCTTCCCATGTATATCGTTTATCATAACTATCGACAATGTTTCCTGTCTGCCATCGAGTGTTGTAAAAGTCAACGGTTTTTCCCAGATATCGGTAGAAACGATGTTACCCAAAACAGGACGATAGGGCAGCAACTCTTTTACCTCTTGTGACAATACTCGGTAAAAATAGGTCGTGTTTTTTTCAAGCCCCGTAATCGTTACGCGATGCAATGTGTCGACACAACACAACCCGTCTTGTGAGGCATAGGCTTTTCGCGGCAGTTGGGAGTAGAAGTTCTTACCGTCTTCCTTTTTGCTGAATTCCACCCACGATTTACAAGGCTTATCGGTTGTCCACACGACTGTCACTTCGTTCTCCGACAAGTTTTGTAAATAGGGACCGTGGGTAATTTTTACCGAAGGTTGCCCGGCTATGGCATAGAGCGGGAATACTATTCCTACAATCCAAACTCTTATTAGTTTCCTGAGCATATTTATTTGTTTAATGCATGAATTCTACTTATAAGGCCCGATCTCTCGGTCTCTCAACACATCGAGACCGGGCCTTTCCAAATCTATCTAAAAAGTGTGTCTGTATATTCGACCGCCTACCACCCCGGATTTTGGACTAAATTCGGATTGATATTTATATCTCTGGAATCCAGCGGATAGAGATAGTGTTGTGGCACATTAAAAGTTTTCGTCGGCTCATTACTGTTTCGCAATGTCAGATAATTTTCTGCTGACTGCGGAGATTGAGTCGTAAATCCTGCCGGAAAACAATTCCATCTTTTCTGAACCTTATTGAAAGTCAGATGCGCAATTTTCCAACGACGAGCATCGAAGAATCGATGGCCTTCATACATGAGTTCAATCGTTCTTTCTTGTCGTATAATCTCGCGATAGTCTTTCCCTGCAATTCCCTGCCAAGAAGTCTCGACATTGGGGATACCGGCATGGGAACGAATATCATTCAAATAAATGAGAGCCTGCCCATCAAGTCTTCCATAATATTCATAATAAGCCTCCACATAATTGAGATAGAGCTCTGTCAAACGAACCAACGGAAAAGCCGTAGCCCTCACTGCCACCTGATTATTAGCGAAACTCGTATTCGGATGTAAATATTTTTTCCACAAATAACCATTAGGAGTGATATTATCTTTCAAGGGATCATTCCCGTTCGTCTGATTGGTTTCAGGATTAATTTCGCCCATTCTCAAATACAACGTATAACCTTTTCCTCCTTTTATTCCATCTCTGCCGTCCAACTCGAAATTGGTTGCCCGGTCGTATGCAATATCGGCATAGAAACGAGGTTCCCGGTTCAAATGCAATCTCACGGTCTTTTCTCCCGTCTCAGGATCGGTCGTTATTCCAAATCTTCTATCATATTGGAAAGACGGGTCTTTATCAATGGGCAATCCATTCTTTGTTAAATAGGTTTCCACCATTTGCATTGAAGGAGCCAAGCCCCCATAAGGAACAGTGGTAGATCCTTGTGACAATCCACGAGGTGCAATCATTTGTTGAATATTCATTCGGGACCCTGTGTAAGCCCAAATAATATCTATATTTCCCGCACTCGGCATAGTCACCAACGACCAACGATGATTAAAATATCCTTTTTCAGCATCGCTTATTCCAACCGGAGCCTGCAAATGGGTATACAAATCATGTCCGGCTGCATGCGCTTCATTGATAGCATCCTCGGCTGCATCTAAGGCTTTTTTCCATTTTTCCTTATCATACTGCAAACTGATTAATTGTTCTCCATCTTTATTCTTAAAGTTGCTGTAATATTCACTATTCCCATTAAACAAAGGACTTGCGGCATACAATAACATACGCGATTTTATTCCTTTTGCCGCAGCCCGCGTGGGAGCTCCATATTTATCGGAAGTTTGGATAGGCGGCAGTAAAGGAGCCACTTCGTCTAAACGATCGGCGATCCATTCTACACACTCATCGTAAGGACGACGTTTCGGGAAGGCCAACTCACCGGTAGCATCCAATGGAATTTCCCTGTCTATCAACACAATCGGACCATACAATCTTAACAACAGATAATGGTAATAAGCTATCAGAAATTTGGCTTGCGATGAAAAATCGGTTATTTCTGCTGCGGATATTCCCGGTACACTTTCTACTCGATTCAAAAATGTATAGCATTGACGAATAGCGCCATAAAGATTGTACGCTTTACAACGGCTCGATTGTGTAGGACTTTTGAAATAAGACCAATAATTATATATGGGATCGGCTGCCGTTTGAGACCCAATATTCGCGACTTTGGAGTAATGCCATGTCGTAGCCCACTGAGAAGTTATGCACACTTCATCACTGGCTCCATTAAATTGCGGCTCCCCGTTATGATCACTCGACTCGGGCATAAAAGAATAACAAGCGTACAAAAAATTCCTTGCCGAATTTACGCTGGCAAAAGCCTCTTCCAAAGTTCCTTTCTTCTCAGGTTCAGAATCCAGATAATCACAACCGGAAACAGTAACGAGTATCCCTAATACTAAGAATATATTTTTAATTGCTTTCATAATCGTTTTAGAAATTAAATTGAACACCCAGATTGAAAACTCTCTGTAAAGGATATACCAATCCATTGCCACTGTTAGATCCGCCTCCGATCTCAGGATCCCAATACTTAAAGCCCGTAAATGTCAATAAATTACTACCGGCAATATAGGCTCTCATAAATTTGTAGGAATATCCTATCTCGGCATTTTTCAATCTCAGGAAAAAACCATCTCTCAACCAGAACGTCGACTTCTGGTATGTATTCGTATTATCTACATTGTGCGCCAATCTCGGATACTTCGCATTAGGATTGGGATTAGATGCCGACCAATAGTCATCTGCCACAAATTTCAAAACATTCTTATGATAGATATCGAACGGATGTATATCGTCCAAATAAATAGAGACTTTTCCCGCACCCTGGAAGAATACAGAGAAGTCCCAATTCTTATATTGGAAAGAGGCTCCGAAACCATATACAATCTGTGGGATATAAGGATTTCCGATATAGGTACGGTCATATTCGTTAACCACCCCATCTTCATTCAAATCTTGATATTTTATATCCCCCGGTTTTATATTAGGCATGATAGCCTCTTGACTGGGACTATTTTTAATATCTTCCTCATCTTTAAATAACCCCAGCGCTATGTAAGCCGGACCGACACGATTCAAGGCTCCGCCTCTCTCGTATTGATAACTAAACGGATAATGGGGTTCATCTTTCTCCAATATTTTATTTACAGCATAAGTAAAGTTCCCTTTAACCGAAAGAACAATATCTTTGGAAAACGCATGATTATATTCCAAAGACATATCAACTCCTCTATTCGTCACTTTTCCCACATTGGCTACCGGATTAGCATCACCAATTCCTATCGTAGGCGAAATAGTTTGTCGAGTCATTAAAATTTTGTCCCTATTTTCATGAAAATAATCGGCAATCAACAAGAATTTTTGATCGAACAAACCCAATTCTATACCCACATTTGCTTTTTTAGCAACCTCCCAAGTTGCATTTTCATTACCGTATGTCGTTATGATAGCTCCAGCCTCGGTAGCTTTGAAATCCTCACCGAAAGCATATCCGGCTCCATTCATATTGACATTGGTATATCCGGGAAAACGAACAGAAGAATTAGAATTTCCAACCGTTCCATACGATCCTCTTAATTTCAGCAGACTAATCGTCTTATTCAAAGGGGCAAAAAAGTCCTCGTTCGAAATAATATAACCGAGTGCATAGGACGGGAAGAACCCGAACCGCTTACCTTTGGCGAAATTGTCACTCCCATTATATCCGAAATTAAACTCAAAGAAATAACGTTTATCAAAGTCATACGTAAATCTTCCGGCCATACCTTGATTCAACTCTCCGAGAGAAGAGTTATAATTAGCCGGATTACTACTATAAACCCCTCGTTGCAAATAGATCAGTTGCGCTGAAATATCATGAAGATCGGCAAACTTTCTTTGATAATCTAACGAAACATTAAAATTGAATAACCTATCACCCGAATAGGCTTTGGTAAAAGAAAACGCATCGGTTCCATCGTTATTGACATTTCTCAACTTCCAAGATTGATTCCCCGTAATAGGATCGGTAACAATCGTGTTCGGGTCGATTTCGAAATAATAGGGAGTATAAGTACGATTCAAAGTCGTAGAAGAAAAATGCTTCATAGAGAATAAACCTTTAACAGACAATCCCTTAGTAATAAACTTCAAATCTTGGTCTATATTAAACGTAGCCATCGTCGTAATGCGGAACATTTCCTTTATACCGGAAGCCAGTTCGGCATACGGATTCGGATAACGGTTGAGTTGGGCGCCACCCGATTTATTACCCCATGCGATATAATTCGTACCCTCGATTTGAGGAAATTTCACCGGGAAATAGGTAGGCTGTGCCCACATTACCCGATTAAAGATCGTATTGATACTATTATAAGGGCCCTTGTAATCTTGTATTTGAACATTTAATTTCACCCCCATTTTGGTAGTGGACGAAATATGAGTATTTACATTGGCTTGAAACGAATACCGCAAATTCTGAATATTATTCTTTAACGGATTTTCTTTTGCTTCTTGTACCAATCCCATATCGTTATTAAATGTCGCACTGACAAAATAATCCATATTTTTCGACCCACCGGAGACGTTTATGTTCGCAGCCTGATTAAACGTGACATCTTTAAAAATAATATCATACCAATCGTTATTGGGATAAAGGTAAGGATTGCGGTTCTCAATAGTTCCTTGAATCTGATCGTCGGTAAACTGAGGATTCGCTCCGGGAGTACGAGCTTCGATCGCTTCATTAAACATCTTCATATAAGTGACACCATCGGCCAGTTCGGGAATCTGTGTAGGCATGGACATTCGCCCTTCGACACGAACATTTATCGTAGGTTTTTGATTCATTCGACCCGACTTGGTCGTAACCAAAAGAACGCCGTTCGCCCCACGCGAACCATAAAGAGCCGTTGCCGTAGCATCTTTCAAGACAGAAAAACTCTCGATTGTTTCCGGTGCTAAGGCATTCAAATCATACGTGCTGGATTCTGTTCCATCAATTAATATCAAGGCATTCTGAGCTGAACCCGAAGCGAATGTACTGACTCCTCGTATCCAAAAATTCGCACCGTCGGCTCCCGGCTCCCCGGTTTTCTGAACCGATATTACGCCGGCAATACGACCGGCAAACGTGTTAGTAAGGTTGGTAGTGGGCACACGAAGTTCACTGGCTTTTACCGATTGAATAGCACCGATCACGCTCTCTTTTTTCTGTTTACCGAAACCCACGACAACGACTTCGTCAAGAGATGTATTATTTTCCTGTAAAACCACAGTCACATTTTTTTTCGTGCCATAACTTACCTCCTGCGGTTGAAACCCAATATAAGACACCAACAGAACACCTTTGTCGGGGACTTCGATGGAAAAATTTCCTTCTATATCGGTCGCCTTTCCCGATTTCTCGCCTTTTACAATCACATTAGCTCCGATAACGGCTTCTCCCTTACTATCGATAACCGTACCCGTAAGCAGGCGCTTATCGACCTTCGAAGAAGCATTTGACCGGCTTTTACTGAGAACTATCTGCTTTCCGTTTATAGAATACGTAATATCGCTCCCTTTAAACAAAATATCCAGAATTACGGAGATAGGTTGATCTTTCTGCGATATATCGATCCTCTGACCGACATCTACTTGCTGTTTATTGTACAAAAAAGAGTAACTGGTTGTTTCCTCTATATAATTCAAAACGCTTTCGAGAGTAGCATTTTTCATATTGACGCTTACCAATGGATCGCGTGTATGATTATCTGCACCGAAAGCCATAACATTACAGCAAACCAACAAAAGCGAGCAAATTTTTATAATTAGAAGATTCTTAGGCAGAAATTGTTGCTTCCTACCTTTCAAAATAGAAATAAAGTTCATACATTTGTGTTAGTTTAGTTGGTATTTAAGGATAATAAACTCTAAGTGTTATCTTTCCGCTAACTTATGAAGGGTGGATATGGAGGAAGGTTCCACCCTTCTTTATATGGCGGATAATTCTTTCTATTCTATCTAATCCGTCTTTCTCTTCATAATATAAAATTTTTAAGGTTATTCATAATTATTTTCTATAATCTCACTACTTCGATATATCTCTTGGAATAAACGCCATTAGGCATAGCTTTCTCGGAAGTTTTTTCTATGTATTTCATGGGAACAGTCAATTTCATTAACCGTAGAATCTCATCGAGCGTTTCTCCCTGAAAGGTCGCACGATACATATGTTTCGCCAAATCTTTGTCCATCACCACAATATCGGCATTGTAAACTTGTCCTATCTTTCGGAATACATCGTCCAAAGGTTCATCTCTAAAAATTAATTTGCCATCTTTCCATGCACACCATTTATAAGTATCGACCTCTTCTACGCGATAATTTTGCCGTTTCGTATTATAATTTATTCTTTGTCCCGGTTTCAAATTCAACCGTTCTTTACTCCTATCCAACTCAACCTCTACAACGCCATTAACCATGGTCACAGCATTTATCGTATCATTGCTATAACCTTCTACATTAAAAGCCGTACCTGTGGCTTTAACTTCCATGTCCTCGGTATACACAATGAAGGGATTTTTCTTATCGGAATGGACTTCGAAAAAGGCTTCTCCATTCAAGTAAACGCTACGCTCTCCGGCCTTAAATTTCGTAGGATATTTCAATTCACCACCAGAATTCAACCATACGATAGAACCATCAGGCAAATTCATTTGTATACGAGTTCCATAAGGAGCCGATATTTTCTGATAACTTATTTTAGAATAATCTTGTTCTACAAACCTATCGGCAACCATATATATCAAGGCAAACAAAATAGGAATAATTAAAACTGCGGCAACTCTACTCCAATAACGATATATGCGTATCACACGTTTTTCTCGTAAACCCATCTTCAACTTTATCCGACTCAAAGCCTTAGTCGTCGAAATAGACCGTACATCAAAAGCAGGATGCGTCACCTCCCACAAATTTTTCATTTTTAAGAAGTAATCATAATTATCTTGGTTCTTCGAAATCCACGTTTCAAGCACACGCTTATCCTGTGATTCCAAATTACCAGATAGATATCTTACAATAAGACGGTCGATATTCTCGTTCGATAATTCCATTTTTATCCCTTTCTATTAATAAGACGTTTATCCCCCAAAAATCCACAATGAAAACAGAAATTTTTTTATCTATCGTACAAATAAAACAGCAATCAATAAGAAAAAATCTTTCAAAAGAGTCCGCAATGTTTTTAATGACTGGCTTATACGAACTTCAACCGTACGTTCCGAGACATTCAGTTTTTTAGCGATTTCTTTATATTTTATACCTTTTATCCGGCTCAATACGAAGACCTCTTTTTGAGCTTTCGGCAATTTATTTATCGCTTTTTTTATATGATCTTGTAATTCGGAATATAAAATATATTCCTCAGTATTGGAGCTCGATAATACCGAGTTTTCATTTACGTAATCAAAATAATCGTTCCTGACATTTTGATGCCTCATGTAATCGAAACAACGATTCCGAACGGAAATTAACAGATAAGATTTTAACGATCTCCCCACAGACAGTGTTTTCCGGTCATACCATAAATGCATGAATAAGGATTGAACTATATCCTCACAAACTTGTCTTTCGCGAAGATAACTCCCCGCATAAAGAAGAAGGTCCTTATAATACAATTTAAAAATAGAATCAAAAGATCTTTCATCGTCCAAAGCTAATCTCCGCATCAAATCATCGTCACATGCTTGTTGAAAAGTTTCGTCATTCGAGATCAATGATTCCGATAAAATATTTAAATCATATATTTCTTTGTGATTCATAGTCTTATAACTTAACTTCTAAAAATGAATATTCAAAACCGATAATACCAAAAGTTATTCAGATACAACTTTTTATTTTAAATTAGGTGATGAATTTCTTTCCTCAAAGATATAATAATATTATAAAACTAATCACCAATTAAAAAAATCTTAATGAAAAATTCTTATAAAAAATTACAGTTATCCCCACAATTACAGTTAATTATAATAAATTAAATTGGAGAAATATCACAATTATTTAATATTATAATTAGACCATTTAAGAATATAAGGGTTCAGTAGAAAATTCATGGGGATAGCCCTGAATGTTAGCGAATGAGAGGGGATTGTATCTACTCTTCTCCTCTGCCGTGTACCGTAGCCTTACAGGACGTTGTGACGCAATATAGAGAAGAGATACCGAAGAAACAATAGTTTCTGAGGAGAAGGGTTGAAAAGATTTCATAAGATTTTTAGCTGTAAGGGTTAATCCCCTCGTCTCATAGGCATTCTCTCTATATTCCCTTATGAAAACGGAAACACCTCGTAATGCTACGGAGCACGGCAAGGGAGGAGAGTTGATTTTATTACTTTCACTGCGGGTATTTTCTAACCCCTCCGTCACTTCGTGACACCTCCCCTATATTTTGCATTGCAAAACACAGAGGAGGAGGTTTAATGCCCTTCTATCACACTATTTATCAATGAGATGGATCGTGTTCGGCCTCCTCCTCTGCCGTGCTCCGTAGTGTGGCGTTAGCCATATAGGGGAGGTGTCACGAAGTGACGGAGGAGTTGAGAAGATATTATATAATCTTTGATTGAGGAGTTAGAGATATAAAACGAGCAATCCCCATGAATTATCTACTGAGCCTAAAAATCTACTGGCTCAATATAAGATTTTTTCTATCGGGACAAACAAAAAAAGCAGATTACAATTTTCTTGCAATCTGCTTTATGTGGTCCCACTTGGGCTTGAACCAAGGACCCCCTGATTATGAGTCAGATGCTCTAACCAACTGAGCTATAGGACCGGCACGGATATTTCCGTAAGCGTGTGCAAAGATAGATGTTTTCAAAGAAACCCCAAAATATTTTTTTATTTTTCTTCAAAGGGAATATAAAAGACGGCTGAAATCGCCCCTTCCCTATCGTACCCCGATATACCTCGCCTTTCCATGAAACAGCATAAACAAAAATTGTACAAGCATTTCTCGTCTGCTCGATACGGTTGTACCATCGACCGTCATGCTTCTGTCAACTAAGAAGCTGTTTTAACTTTATTGAGAAATAATATTATCATTGCAAGTAGGTATGTTCCGGCCATATTGAGCTCTTGTCTCGCATCTTGAATCCCTTGATTTTTGTCAATAGCGGGCTATTGACTGCGTATCTCGGACTCCAATCTGCTTCAACATAGGGCTCAATCTGTCTCGGAATAAATTTAAAACAGCTTCTAAAAATTTTTCTATGCAGCCAGAATACCGCACAAAATTCACTACTTTTGCATAAAATGCGAGAATAGGTAACGCCCAAATGTAATCAAGCAAATTTATTTTACCTTCGGTTCGCCCTATTTTCGCTGCACTTAAAACTGTATTTATGAATACGTCTTTGGCGGGTATCCGGAATTTATTATTCGATTTAGGTGGAGTTATTATAAATCTCGACCGGCAACGTTGTGTCGATGCTTTAACGGCATTAGGCGATGAAAAAGCCGACGAAATGCTGGACCTATCCGTCCAACGGGGAACACTCATGGATTTGGAAGAGGGGAAAATATCTCCAAGCGACTTTCTCAAGCGCATGCGCCAAAAGATAGGGAAAGCCGTCTCGGACGAGGAAATCGTCCATGCCCTTAACGAACTTTTAATCGGGATTCCCCTCGACCGTTTGACTCTATTACGGAAATTGAGACAGCGGTTCAACGTTATGATGTTGAGCAACACGAATCCTATCATGTTCGATACCAAAATAGCCGAGTGCTTCGCACAAGAGGGATTATCGATAACCGATTATTTCGACGACGTTTATTTATCCTACCGATTAAAATCTTGTAAACCGGACATCGCTATTTTCAAAAAAGTGATCAAACTATCCCGTATCGTTCCGCAAGAGACTTTATTTTTCGATGATTCTCAAAAAAATTTAGATGCTGCGGCCAGCCTCGGATTCAAGACTTTTCTCGTAACACCCGACAGGGATATAGTAACATTTTTCAATACCCAATCGATAGATGACTTCTGAATATAAAGGTATCACAAACGATCAAGCCGCTTTTGCAGCACTCGGCGTATTCGACGGTGTGCATACGGGGCATCGAGCCGTTATCGAAAAAGTAAAAGAAGAAGCGGCTATGAGAAACTTATCGTCGGCAGTCATCTCATTTCGCACACACCCGCAGCAGGTACTTCACCCCGAAATACCTTTTCGCATGCTGACATCGCCCGAAGAACGAGCCGAGCTGTTGCGAAAAACCGGGATAGATCGAACTATTTTTCTTGACTTCACACCCGAAATGTCCTTATTATCGGCGTACGATTTCTTGAAAATCCTGTCAAACCGATACTGTATAAAAGGGCTTATCATCGGCTATGACCATCGTTTCGGGCATAACCGGGCCGAGGGTTTCGAAGAGTACGTCAAATATGGCAAGGACTTAGGGATAGAAATAATCCATGCCCCTGAATTTGTGACAGACCTCGGGCCAGTAAGCTCTTCGATTATCCGAAAATATCTTTTGCAAGGCGATGTTTGCACCGCCAACCGATTACTTTCATATCCTTATACGTTGCACGGGAATGTGGTAAAAGGTTTTCAGGTCGGAAGGAAAATAGGATTTCCCACGGCTAATTTAAATATCGACTACCCGGACAAACTGATTCCTGCAAATGGAGTTTATGCCGTACGAATCGGGATACCAGACGGCAAACATTACGGAGGCATGCTTAATATAGGACATCGGCCGACACTAAACCGCCCGAACGATTATAGCATAGAGGTGAATATTTTTGATTTCTCGGAAGATTTATACGGCAAGACCTTATCTGTCGAACTTATCGAATATGTACGCACGGAGAAAACATTCGCCGATATAAAGGCCTTACAGTCACAATTAGTTAAAGATAAAGAAACTATCCGCAAAATCTTATCCGAGTAATTTCCTCACTCACTTCCGGCGATTCGCAACGCAGAGAATAAATTCAAATTTATTCCAACTTCTATCTATTTTATCTCGAAACCTGAAATCGCTATAACGAGACTTGATAATCTTGTTTATTCAGTTTAGGATCACAACACACCAAACCGACATTCTTCATATCGACAGTTACCCTCACACGCTCGTCTTTAACGAGCTTTTCCCACCACGATTTCACTTCGCTATTACTGCGGATACCATCTATTATCAACAACGCATGCATATCCAAAACAGGGGCAAGCAAATCGGGCAATGCCCGATAATACGGCTTGGGCAAACGATTCACGACAATATACAGACGCTCGGGTGTTTGTCGAAAATAGTCCAAGAGAAACGTAGCATATTCTTCCCGAACGAAATCGGCCTTCTCTCCAACCTCGGCAAAAAGGCTCTCGGCAAAATCATGAATCTCGGGCAACGGTTCTACAACCGTAATCTCAGATTGTCTTCCCGCCAATCTCAAATAGAGAGTCGAAATTCCCCATGAAGTTCCTATTTCGAGAATGTTATCCGGACGAAAGAAGTTGGTCAATCGAAAAAAAAGCCTTCCTCGGCTTGTCGAAATCCGCTTCCGCAAATGTTTCTGTCGATGCGAAAGACTATCGTCCACATGCTCGTGACAAATCGCCTCTATGTCATCATAGGCATAGTACCTCGCTTTCTCCCGTATGACCTTCGTAATAAGTCTAAACGCAAAAGGAGAATGGATACCGAATCCCCATGCTTGACGCATGCGACTCATCGGCGACGTATAATCCTTCCAGAACTTTTTTTGCATGACGGTATTCCTAATCTTCCACAGACAAATCGTTACGCTTTTTCCACGCTCCAAGCCCCACCACTACAAATGCTCCCAAGATAAGGAACAAAGAAACATAGGCAACCGCTTCGGTCGTATGAACCGATTGCGGGTCGAAACGGAAAATGACTTCGTGGTCTCCGGCGGGAAGATTTACCGCCCGCAGCACATAATTCACCCTCGCCATATCGACCGGTTTCCCATCGACTGTCACTTGCCAGCCCCACGGGAAATATATCTCTGAGAAAACAGCCAATCCACCATTTCGGGATTGGTAACGATAAGTCAACTCGTCTGGTTTGTATGCCGTCTCATAAATCGTGTCACCAGCAACCGGAGGAATGATTTTCTCACCGATTTCATTCTTGAATTTACGATCGGCCACCGCCGTAAACGACGGATCGAAATCGGTAATCGCCTCCATCTCGGCATCGGCATTATCAACCCATTTCACTTCCGAGACGAACCATGCGTTCCCCAAAGCTCCGGGATTGCGTACCACCGTCTCTTTTCCGTTTTCGAGAGGTTGGATAATATAACGGGTGTTCAACATATTCAATACCGCAGGATTGGCATTCTCCAACTGATGCTTTATCAAGTCTTGATAACGACGCAACTTGGCGGCATGGTATCCTCCCACCGATTTATGATAATACGAAGTACGAGGCTCGTTGAAACTTGCCTCCAAAGTTGGTCCCGCAGCAGCATTCAATACTCTGTAATTCATATCTTTGTCTTGCAAGATATAACGATCGGCCTCGGTCATGGGGAAAGGATTGGTTTTCCGGGCAGCAGTCACGAAGTTACCGCTATTGAGATAACGTTTATTGACCGGATACATATCGCCGATAAGAATTACGACCAACGCAACCATTGCCACAGTCGAACCCAACTTCTTCTCCCTCAAAAGCCACAAAGCGACAAAGCCCAATGCAACAATAACGAACGAACGCCATGCATCGGCCGTAAATATAGCTCGTCGAGCCTCGGCTATCCCGGCGAATAACTCTCCATAACCGGGTTGCTGTATAGCCTCCAATTCATAATCTTTCAAGAAATCATCGAACAAACCGGGGAACAAGGCCGCCAATAAGGTAATCCCCCCCACTATACCGCCACTCAAATAGAACGACCATTTTTCTCTTTTAAGAATCGAGGGATCGTCGAATATCTTTTTCAATGCCAACACAGCGAGCAGAGGCATACAAAACTCGGCAACGACCAAAATACTCGAAACGGTACGGAACCGGTTATACATGGGGAAATAATCGATAAACCAGTCGGTAAACCACATCATATTCTTCCCCCATGACAGCATAACGGTCAATATAGTTACTGCGAGCAATGCCCATTTCAACGGAGTACGAACGATAAAACACCCCAATACGAACAAAAAGAAAATCAACGCACCCACGTAAACGGGCCCGGACGTGAAAGGCTGGTCACCCCAGTATCGGTCGACCTGAGACAAATAAGGACGGATTTGAGGATCGGCAGCCTTCGTCGCATGCTCGTTCTCGGAAAGCAGTCCACTGGCCCCTCCCTTACTGTCGGGAATAAGCAAGGTAAGCGTCTCCATCTTGCCATAACTCCATTGAGTAATATAATCCTTATCCAATCCGCTGCCCGTATTTTCTTGGGAATTGTCTTGCGATGTCAGCTCGGTATGTCCACCTCGCATGGATTCCTTCGAATACTTATAGGTATGATACAGATTCGAGGCATTCGCTCCGACAGCCAATAAAGCGGCGACAACCAATACTCCGGTGGCTTTGAAAAAGCGAGGCAACGTATGCGAACGATAATGTTCTACCGCATAGGCAATTACTACGGCAAAGATAACAAACAAAAAATAATAGGACATTTGCACATGGTTCGACATGATTTGCAATGCCCCGAACAGAGCAGCCAATGCTCCACCCAACAGATATTTACCCCGATAGGCCAGCACGATACCGGCGATCGTCGGCGGGATATAAGCCAAAGTAATAAACTTCCAAATGTGCCCCGCCGCGATAATAATGAAAAAATAGGAAGAAAACGCATAGGCTATCGCCCCAAAGGCTGCCAGATACCAACGGACATTCAGCGACAACATAAGGATATAAAAGCCCAACATCATGATAAACAGCAAAGACACCGGCGAAACCAGCCACAAGTTGTAGATCTTTTGCAATCCTTTCAACGGTTCATTGCTCGCATAGCTCGGAGCTATTTGGAACGTGGGCATACCGGAGAATACCGTACCCGTCCAACGAGGCATTTCTCCGGTCTCTTCGGCATACGTTTTCGCCTCATGCCCGATAGCTAAACCTTGTTGGGTGTCATGTTGAAACAATATTTTCCCTTCGATTACATCGGGACAAAAATAAACGAACGATAATAATACAAACACCAATACCGGCAATAATGCCCAAAAATTCCTATGGTTTTTCATTTCTCCAAATCTGTATATTCTGTGCAAATGTACGAGTTTAACCGAAATAATCCCACTTCAAGAAGAACAATCTGAAACAAAAACGTTTATCTTCTATTCCTTTATTAATAGAGCCGGAGCTGCACTGGGCAACTCCGGCTCTATTAATAAAGACTTATCTTCTATCTTATTTCACAAGCGAAGCGATATCGAATTTTGCAAATTCAAGATCGGTAGCAGCTTGTTGGGCTTTCGAAGAATCCATGCTGATAGATTTCTTCAAGTTGGAAACAACCATTTGTTCGTTGTTGGTACGAGCACCCAAAACAGCCATCAAATAGTATGTATTGGCATTAGGAGCTTCAACACCGGCCAAAGTAGCTTTTGCTTTGCTGTAATCTTTCGTCAAGATTTGAGCCAAAGCAGCATTGTTGGATTTAACATCGCCGAATGCTTTAACAGCTGCGTTATAGTCGCCTTTCTTCATGTAGAATACACCCAATGCTTCGTTCAATTCTTCTACACCAGCAGATTTACCAAATGCTTGTTCTGCCTTAGCATAATCGTTATTAGCCAAGCTGATCAAGCCTTGATTCATAGCAACTTCGGGAGTATTGGGAGCAATGCGGGCAGCTTTTGCAAAGTTGTTTTGAGCAGCAGCCAAATCGCCTTCTTCGTATTGAACCATACCCAAGTTGTTGTATCCGCGATAATCGTTAGGATAGATTTCAACGACTTTTGCATAAATAGCGGCTTTTTCTTTATTGGTCTTTACCAAAGTAGCGGCATAAAGCAATTCGTCAACAGAAAGAGCTTTGGCATCTTCCTTAGCCAATTTCGAAATTTCTTCGTCAGATTTACCGATAACGTTTACAGAAGCTGTGATTCTAGAATAACGCAATTGGGGAAGAATTTCTTCGGCCAATACTTTGAACACAGAAGACATGTTCTTGATTTCACGTTCGCGTTGTTCAGGATCGGAATACATTGAAAGAACATTCAAAATAAGTTCTTTGTCTTGGATATTCGATTTCGAAACCAATTCTTTGAAACCTTCCCAGTCTTGAGCTGTAAATTCGGCAGTCATATCGGCATCGATTTTACCTTTCTTCAAGCTCTTCTTCATATAGTTAACCGTATTTTTTTCACGGTTTTCGGCCAAAGTCGTATTCAACTTAACACCACCATCGGGAGAAGCGTAAGAAGCGACATTGATATTGGTCAATTCCTTATTAGGAGCTTCGGTAGCAGCTTTAATTTCATTGTGCAAAGCGTTCATTTGTTCCGATTTCAATTGCTCAGAACGCAAGTTGGCTTGTTGAATAAGGAACATAATGTCGGCAGAATATTTTTCTTCTATGATACGTTGGAACTTATCGGGCGTAATAGCAGGATTCAACTCTTGTGCGTTAGCGATCTCGGCCGTAGAAATAACGCCTTCTGCAACAGTTACACGAGGAAGGTCATACGTTTTTTTGCCTCTTTGTACCTTAAATGCCAATTGCAATTCCGATTTCCGCATAGCAGGAATGTATTTGAAATTAACCGGCATTGAAACAACACCACCCATTTTATAAGAAATGGCTTGGTCGTTACCTTCTACTTTTTCACCTTGATAAACAAACGGAGTTCCGGCAGTTTCACCATCGGCATAAACCAAATATGGAGTTACGGTTACAACCGATTTCTTATCGAAATATTTTTCAGGGAAAGTTCCAGTAACCGTTGCAGGAACTTGACCGCCCACTACTTCAAGAGGAGAAGGGGTTACCGTAAAATAATCGGCCGATAACGGCTTCATGTCTTTGTTACACCCTACAAATGCTAGCGTCATGAGAAGCATTAGAGGAAGATAGATTTTCTTAATCATAATAATAATTGTTTGGTTACACTTATTTTTTGAAATATTACTTTTATAGTCAACTGTTTAAAAACAAAATACTCCTATTGCGGTTAATATTTAAGGCAAAAATAAACAAAAATAGAACACTCCCACTATTTTTATACAAATTTTTTTATCTAACCTTCATAATTTATAAGGTTTTCTTATTTCTGGGGTGGTGTTGCAATATCTCTTGCCGTAAAAACTGTCGGTCGAGATGAGTATATATTTCTGTCGTAGTAATACTTTCATGGCCCAACATCTGTTGTATTGCCCGTAAATTGGCTCCTCCTTCCAACAGATGGGTAGCAAATGTATGCCGCAACGTGTGCGGACTGACTTTCTTACGAATGCCACATCTTTCACAAGCCCTCTTGATAATATAGAAGATCATTACTCTGGTGAGTTGTGTCCCCCGGCGATTCAGAAACAAAATATTCTCGTTGCCCCGCTTTATATCGAGGGATCGCCGATCATCTATATAAGGACGAATTTCTTTAATCGCTTTCTCTGAAATAGGAACCAACCTCTGCTTTTTACCCTTACCTTCCACGATGATATAACCATCGTTAAAATAGAGGTTGGACATACGAAGCCCCACCAATTCGGAAACACGAAGGCCACAACTATACAATGTTTCTACAATCGCTCGATTGCGGCGTTCTTCCGGTTTCGACAGGTCGAACGAGTTAACCAACTCGTCCACCTCCTCTACTGTCAGCACGTCGGGCAATTTCATACCCAATTTAGGAGTCTCTATCAATTCCGAAGGATTCGTATCGATGCATTTCTCCATTCTCAAAAAATTGAAAAAAGATTTTACCCCCGAAATAATACGAGCCTGTGACCGTGCACCGATACCCAAATCTTGTAATGTAGCGACAAACTGATGCAAATCGGCTCCTGTAACGGTTCTCCAATCCAAATTTTCCGAGTCGATAAAGTCAACCAGTTTTTCTACATCGGACATATAACCGGCTATCGTATTCTCCGAAAGCCCCCGTTCCAGTCTCAAATAACGACTAAAACGTTTTAACAAATTATCCGTATCAACTAATGCCATTTTCTTTTTATCCGATATCTCATTTTTTTTCTGTAATTTTGCACTAAATTCAGGAGTAGTTTTTTGAGCTTTTATACAAAACAAAGCTATGCTAATGGCAGACTATTCCGTATCTTGATGAAAATAGGCAAAATCGAAGAGAATACGAAACATGTATTTCTCCTTACAAAGATAGTGATTTATGGATATTCTTATTATTAACGGGCCGAATCTTAACCTTTTGGGGAAGAGAGAAAAAAGCATTTACGGAGAAAAAAGTTTCGAAGATTATCTCTGTGAATTGCAGCAACGTTATGCCCAACACCACATTGCATACTATCAATCCAACATAGAGGGCGAACTCATCGGAAAAATTCAAGAAGCCGGTTTTTCCTGCGACGGTATTGTCCTTAACGCTGGTGCATACACCCACACGTCTATTGCAATCGGCGATGCCATACGAGCAGTGCCCGCCCCCGTTATAGAGGTGCACATTTCCAATATACATGCCCGGGAAGAGTATCGACACACATCAATGATAGCCGCCGCAGCGAAGGGGTCGATCATCGGATTCGGACTCGACTCATACCGGCTCGCCATAGAAGCTCTAACTGAAAACGAACGATAAATTAATCATATATGTCCAAATATACCAAAATAGTAGCCACCATTTCCGACGCTCGTTGCGACGTCGATTTTATCAAGCAGCTATACGAAAGCGGCATGAATGTGGTGCGTATGAATTCGGCCCACTTGCAAGAAGAAGGATTCCAAAAAATCATCGACAACGTGCGTGCCGTTTCGAACAAAATAGCCATTTTAATGGATACAAAAGGGCCCGAAGTGCGCACTACCGCATTGTCGGGGGATTCAAACATTTTGTTTTCGACGGGCGACATCGTTCGCATCACGGGAAAAGAAGGAACATTGACCGGCAACGGATATATCGGGGTGAGTTATCCCCGTTTTGCAGAGGATCTTTCCATAGGCAGCCACATACTTATCGATGACGGAGAGCTCGAATTTGTCGTGCGAAAAAAAGAGAACGACGATTTGCTGTGCGAATCACTCAACAACGGAGAGCTGGGTGCACGCAAAAGCGTAAACGTCCCGGGAGTACGGATTAACCTACCGTCTCTCACGGAAAAAGACATTCGCAATATCCACTATGCCATTAAACAAAATATCGACTTCATCGCTCACTCGTTCGTACGCAGCAAACAAGATGTTCTCGATATACAGGCTATCCTCGACGAGTACAAAAGCCCCATCAAGATTATCGCCAAGATAGAGAATCAAGAGGGTGTGGATAATATCGACGAGATACTCGAAGCCGCCTATGGGGTAATGGTCGCGCGAGGCGATTTGGGAATAGAAGTTCCCCAAGAAAAAATCCCCGGCATACAGGCTCGACTGATTAAAAAATGTATACAGGCCAAGAAACCGGTAATCGTAGCGACACAAATGTTGCACTCGATGATAAAAAATCCCCGACCTACCCGTGCCGAAGTTACCGACATCGCCAATGCCATTTATCAACATACCGACGCGCTTATGCTCAGCGGTGAAACGGCTTATGGGAAATACCCTGTCGAAGCGGTGGCGACTATGGCCCGTGTAGCCGAAGAGGCCGAAAACAACAAACTCACGGAAAACAACATTCGGGTAGTTTCGACCGACGACCCCGATGTCACTTCGTTCCTTGCCAAACAAGCCGTAAAAACGTTTAACAAATTGGGCACGAAAGCTATCGTTACCGACAGCTACACAGGGCGAACCGCTCGTTATGTCGCTGCCTTTCGCGGCAGATACCCGGTATTGGCGATTTGCTATTACGAGCGGACAATACGGTTACTGGCCCTCTCATACGGCGTCTTTCCGTTATATCAGGAACGAACCCGTACTTCCCGCGAATATTTGTTCAACGGGCTAAACCATCTCATGGAACAACACCTGATAAACCGAGACGATTTAATCGCCTATCTGGGCGGCGGATTCGGTGAAGGAAAAGGAACGACGTTCTTAGAAATCAATCGAGTGGGAGAAGTTCTCGATAACTTCGACCACTATACGCTACCCAACATGGAAGATACCGAAGCATGACGCCCGAACTGGAAGAATACATATTGACCCACATCGACAAGGAAGACGAGCTGCTCGCTTCTCTCGACAGAAACACCCATCTCTACCACTTGCGCCCGCGCATGGTATCGGGTCATCTGCAAGGGAGGATTCTCAAAATGTTCTGCCGCATGATCCGGCCGCACAGAATATTGGAACTGGGAACCTTCACCGGATATTCGGCCTTGTGCTTGGCCGAAGGACTGACCGAGGGCGGCGAAGTACACACCATAGAGATCGACGACGAGATAGAAGATTTCACCCGCAGTTATTTCGATAAATCCCCGCTACGCGACCGGATAAAATTGATTATAGGCGATGCTTCGGACATCATTCCGACACTAACCGACACGTATGACATCGTGTTTATCGATGCCAACAAAAGGGATTACTTGAAATATTACGAGCTCGTATTGCCGAAGGTGCGACCGGAAGGATTCATTCTTGCCGACAATACCCTATGGGACGGGAAAGTCGTAACCGACCCGAACAGCCGCGATGCCCAAACCATAGGAATAGAACGGTTCAACGACTTCGTCGCGACCGACAATCGGGTAGAAAAAATTATACTTCCCTTACGAGACGGACTCACGATCTTATGGAAAAAACCATAATTTCGCCGGATATACGAGGTAAAACTTTGTTATTTATTAAAACCACCTATTATGGAAACAACCAGACAAAACAAAATAAGCCGACTGCTCCAAAAAGAATTGAGCGACATATTCTTGGCAGAAACCCGTAAAACACATGGGATAATCATATCGGTAAGCGTAGTGCGGGTAAGTCCCGACCTGAGTACGGCAAAAGCCTACCTGAGTATTTTCCCGCCGGAAAAGAGCGCAGAAATGATAGAAAACATCAATGCCAATACGAAAACCATTCGGTACGAGCTTTCACAGCGGGTACGTTACCAGTTGAGAAAAACGCCCGAACTGTCGTTTTTCCTCGACGATTCGCTCGACTACATCGAAAACATAGATTCTCTACTGAAAAAGTAAACGCTCCCTATGAACCGCCTCGCCCGGAAAATAGCATGGCGTTACTTGTTTTCAAAAAAATCGCATAGCGCCATCAATGCCATATCGATTGTCTCGGTATGCGGGGTAGCTATCACTACGTTGGCTCTCGTCTGCACGCTATCGGTCTACAACGGATTTACGGAGCTGATAGGATCGCTCTACTCTCAAATAGACCCGCAGATAAAAATAACTCCGTTACAAGGCAAAACTCTCAATACCGAAGAAGAGGCTATCGAGCAAATCGCCGAATGGAACGAGGTGAAAACATTCACACCCGTCATCGAAGAAAACGCCCTCTGCATATACAAAGACCGGCAACGGCCTGTTTTAGTGAAAGGCGTACCCGACAATTATACAGAGCTTTCCCACATACAAGACATTGTCACGAGCGGAACGTTCCAACTCAACGACGGCAGAATCGACTACGTATCATTAGGTATCGGCGTAGCCGGACAACTCGGCGTTGTCGCCAACTCTCCTTATCCGGTAGAATTGTACGCTCCCAATCGGTTGGGAAAAGTCAATCTGGCCAATCCGTCACAGTCGTTCAACGGGAGACGTATTTTCGTCTCATCGACATTCTGCGCCAACCAGGCCATCTATGACGACCAGCTCGCCATCATACCCTTGTCGACGGCTCGCGAGATGTTCAGTTACACTACCGAAGCGACCGCTATCGAGCTACGCCTCACTCCAACGACAAATGAAAACGAATTTGCGAAAAAATTGAGAGAGCACCTCGGTGACGCTTATCGGGTGGCGACCCACATGCAGCAAAACGACTGGTACAAATGGGTGCAAATAGAGAAATGGATCACATTTCTTATTTTATCGTTCATTCTGATGATTGCCACATTCAACGTAATCGGAGCCTTGTCGATGCTTATTATCGACAAAAAACGGGATATAGATACACTACAAAACCTCGGAGCCGACGACAGACTCATTTCTAAAATCTTCCTCGTCGAAGGGTGGCTCATTTCGGCTATCGGGGCTGGTTCGGGACTCATCTTGGGAGTCATACTCTGCTATCTGCAACAAGAATACGGAATACTGAAATTGGGCAGTTCCGAAGGCGTGTTTATTACCGATGCCTATCCGGTGAAGCTGGAACTCCTCGACACGCTGGCAGTCACAGCCATCGTCCTCATTCTGGGATTCGTGACCGCTTGGTATCCGGCCAAATTTCTAAGAAAAAGACTTCTGACAGCCAAACAAAACGAACAATAACCCACCCCCTCCGTCACTGCATATCACCCGCCCTATCTCATCTTATGATGACCGACGGAAGATTCATTAAAACCGATGTCTACGCTTTTTAAGGGCACTGAGAATCATTCCATTTCCCGAGCGATAGCTTCGGCAATAGCTTGCATCTCGGTAGATTCAAGAGAAAGTTTGTCCCGGAAAAAATTCATATCCGCTTCCTTGTTAATAGGAACGAGGTGAATATGGGTATGCGGGACTTCGAGTCCCATAACAGCGACTCCCACTCGCTTACAAGGAATCGCTTTCTCGATAGCTTTCGCCACCCGTTTGGCAAATCGGGTAAGACCCACATAAGTCTCATCGTCCAAATCGAAAATATAATCGACCTCTTGTTTGGGAATAACCAAAGTATGACCTTTGGCAACGGGACTGATGTCTAAAAAAGCAAAGTAGTTTTCATCTTCGGCTACTTTATAGCACGGTATTTCACCGGCAACGATACGACTGAAAATAGATGCCATAATTTCGTGATTTTAGGTCTACAAATATAGTGAAAGTTGAGTGCAAAGACAAATGGAAATCATATTTCCGATTCGGCTATGCCGAACCGTATCCCATAAATATAGCGAAAATCAAACACAAAAAAGCTAAGCTCGCTGAGACTTTTCGACAAGACACTCTATATTAATGTGAAAAGAAACAGGGTGACAAAAAATATTCCCCCTTTCTGCGAACTATAGGAGAGAAAGGGGGAATATCTATAATAAAAAAGCCGGTGTGCATAACTCGCACATCGGCTTATGCCTAAATAGAAATATCTACGATCTCGAACGACATCAATCCAGAAGGCACTTGAATCTCTGCGATGTCTCCGACTTTCTTGCCCAACAGTCCTTTGGCGATAGGCGTCGTGGCCGAGATTTTTCCTTCTCTCAAATTGGCTTCGGACTCAGATACGATGGTGTAGGTCATTACCGCACCGTTCTTCACATTTTTAATTTTTACTGTATTCAAAATCTGAACCGTATGGGTGTTCAATTTACTCTCGTCGATAAAGCGTGCATTCGCCACTAAATCTTTCAACTGAGAAATTTTCATTTCGAGCATTCCTTGCGCCTCTTTGGCGGCATCGTACTCGGCATTTTCCGAGAGATCTCCTTTATCACGTGCCTCACCGATAGCCCGTGAGATTTCGGGACGCTTCACATTTTCGAGATAAGCGATCTCTTCCATCAATTTTTTGTAACCTTCTTCGGTCATGTACGTAATAGCCATAATCTAACTCCTATAGTTTATATTAAATAATTTTCTCATCGAGATGTCGTTTCAATTTTTCGAAGGTTCCAATATCACTTGGAAATTTCAAAACGGCTCCTAAACAAAAAAGAAATCCCGCCGTTTGTCGGGACTCCTTTTTGTGCTTTCAATGTGACAAAGATACTCTCTTTTTTTTATCTTCCAAAAAAAAACAACGATATTCGTCCAAAAGTTCATTTTTCGAGTCTCGTACCGAACCTTAAAGCCGAGACTGTACCGCGTTTTCTATTTCATCGACTTTTTCTATCCGTTTTACAATACCGTCATTCCTATCGATAACAAAGCATGTAGGCAATGTCTTCACATTATACATGGCGGCATTATGCGAATAAACGCTTTGAGGATCTCGCACACAAATCCACGGGAGATTATCGGCCGCAACTTTCCAAGCCTGCTCGTCGGCATCCAAAGAAACTTGATATATTTCCAACCCTTTCGACTTGTATTTTTTATAGAGCTCGGCCAACTTCATATTATACACCGGAGAATAATCGGCCTGATAGGCGGTAAAACTCAGAAGAACGACTTTACCAGCATCGACAAAATTGGACAAGACCTTTTTCCGTCCTCGCAAATCGTATAATTCCATATCCAGAAAATTGGCTGTGCTCGCTTCAATTTCGGACTTTTCTTTTTGCGCGGCACGCTCAGCGGCAATAGCAGCCAGTGTCATGTTCTTCAATTGTTTGGATCGAGGCGAATCGGGATAAAGCGAATCGAATCCCGTAGCGACGGCAGCTATCAATTTTCGGTCATCGGCATCATAAGGATCAAATATTTTATCTCCATTTATTTCTTGAAAAACAATATAATATGCAGTTGCCGAAGCTGGATTTTCCAATACCAAATCGAACATTTTCTTTTTATAGGCAGCCAAATCTTCGATTGCCTGCTTCCGCAAATCGTCGACACGGTCGCTATTGGAAGACATAGCTCGGGACAGTTCATCGATTCGTTTTTTTAACTTGGCGCTTTCCTGAGCGACAATGCGCATCTTCACACATTCGTCCGACCCTGTAAGTTCATAGTCATTGGCAAAATCGGCCGCATTCGCCGAGAGGTTCAATGTTTCGGTCGAATCTATGGCCAAATGTATGATGGACTTGTCTAATCTCAATTGATAAAACTCAGGATACTGCGGAGCATGATACTTGAATTTAAACCGACCGTCCTTATCCAATTCGACAGAATCGAGAAGCTCTGTACCATTCACAGCCAACGACTCTAAATACAGTACTTGTCCATCGGCATCGGCCACGCGTCCCTGAATGGAAAATTTCTTATTGTCGCACGAGGTTATCACCAACGCCATTGCACACCCAAATACCCACTTTTTCATTTCCGTATATGTTATAAATTATGTTCCTTTCTTCAATTGCAAAGATAGTATACGCCGAGAGTAGAAGCAAATTCACTTGATTATACCGGGGCATAACCTATTTCGCACTATGCAAAGATAATGCAAATGAAGACAGAAGCAAAACACATTTCAATTACATTGATTTTCACTATCAATGGCAAAAATAGTGCAAATCGAAAGTAGAAACAAGTTTACTCGACATATACCGAGGTACAGGTTACTCCCGCATTCGCCGTAAACGGTCACATAATCGAGAAGCTCGCGCAAGCAAAATGTCAGGAGAAAGTATAAAAAAACGAAATTAAACCGACTCAGACTCCTCTCTACGTATTCTATTTTCGCATTTTTATTTCATAATCATAGTTTTACTTTCAAACTTTCATTATCTTTGCACGATTTTGAGAAGGAAAAAATAAAGAAAAATCGATTTTATGATTAAACAAGTTATTAAGAAGACCATCGATTTGGGTGATGGAAGGACCATCACCATCGAAACCGGCAAGCTAGCCAAGCAAGCCGATGGAGCCGTCGAGGTTCGCATGGGCAACACCATGCTGCTGGCTACCGTATGTTCGGCCCAAGAAGCCGGTGAAGGCGTGGATTTCATGCCTCTGCAAGTAGAATATAAAGAACGTTTCTCTGCTTTCGGCCGTTTCCCCGGAGGTTTCACCAAAAGAGAAGGCCGTGCTTCGGATTACGAAATACTTACTTCCCGTTTAGTGGATCGTGTATTGCGCCCCTTGTTCCCCGAAAATTATCATGCCGACACATTTGTGAACATCATGTTATTTTCGAGCGACGGCGTAGATATGCCCGACGCTTTGGCCGGTCTTGCCGCTTCGGCAGCTTTGGCCGTTTCGGATATACCTTTCAATGGCCCTATCTCGGAAGTACGAGTTGCCCGTATCGATGGTAAATTCAAGATAAATCCCACTTTCGCCGAATTGGAAAAAGCCGATATGGACTTAATGGTGGGAGCCACTTATGAAAATATTATGATGGTAGAAGGCGAAATGGACGAAGTTTCGGAGGCCGATTTGCTCGAAGCATTGAAAGCCGCCCACGAAGCTATCAAGGTTCATTGCCTTGTACAAAAAGAATTGGCAGAAGCCGTAGGCTCTACCGTGAAAAGAGAATATTGCCACGAGACCAACGATGAAGAGTTGAGAAAAGACGTTTGGGCAAAATGCTACGACAAAGCATACGCTATCGCACGTTCGGGAAATGCCGACAAGCATGCCCGCCAAAACGCTTTCGATGCGATTGTCGACGAATACTTAGCCGGCATGAGTGAAGAAGATGCCGCCGAAAAAGGAGCTCTTGTAAAACGCTACTACCACGATGTAGAAAAAGAAGCTGTTCGCCGTTGTATTCTCGATGAGGGTATTCGTTTGGACGGACGTACTACCACACAAATTCGTCCTATCTGGTGCGAAGTCGATTATATACCCGGACCTCATGGATCGGCAGTCTTCACTCGCGGTGAAACGCAATCTTTATCGACCGTAACTCTCGGAACCAAACTCGACGAGAAAATTCTCGACGACGTGTTGAATCAAGGTCGCGACCGTTTCTTGTTGCACTATAACTTCCCCCCCTTCTCCACCGGCGAAGCCAAAGCTCAACGTGGCGTAGGTCGTCGTGAAATAGGACACGGAAACTTGGCGAACCGTGCGCTTAAACGTATGATTCCTGCCGATTATCCTTACGTGGTACGTGTAGTTTCGGATATTCTCGAATCAAACGGTTCCTCCTCGATGGCAACGGTTTGTGCCGGGACATTGGCTCTTATGGATGCCGGTGTGAAAATCAAGAAACCGGTATCAGGTATAGCTATGGGATTGATTACCGATAAAGACAATGTGAAATATGCCATTCTCTCGGATATTCTCGGTGACGAAGACCACCTCGGGGATATGGACTTCAAAGTGACCGGAACTCGCGACGGTATCACAGCGACCCAAATGGATATCAAGTGCGACGGACTTTCTTACGAAGTTTTGGAAAAAGCCTTGAACCAAGCCCGCGAAGGTCGTCTGCACATTCTTAATATTATCACCGACACTATCGCCGAACCTCGCGCCGACTTGAAACCGCACGCGCCTCGTATCGAAACGATGATTATCCCGAAAGACATGATCGGAGCCGTAATAGGCCCGGGCGGAAAAATTATCCAAAGCATACAGGAAGCCAGCGGAGCTGTGGTTACTATCGATGAAATCAACAACGAGGGACACATAGAAATATCTGCCGCTAATCTCGATTCTATCAAAGATGCTATACGTCGTATCAAATCTATCACGGCTCAACCCGAAGAGGGAGAAACTTATACCGGAGTCGTTAAATCGATTTTACCCTTCGGCGCTTTCGTAGAAATTCTTCCGGGAAAAGACGGATTACTCCACATCTCGGAAATCAGCTGGGATCGCCTCGAATCGATGGAGACATCGGGCATCCACGAAGGAGACGAAGTAACGGTAAAACTCATCGAAATAGACAAAAAAACCGGTAAATACCGCTTGTCTATGAAGGCGCTGTTGCCCCGCCCCGAAAGAGCTCCCCGCAGCGACCGTCATTCTCGTAACGACAACAACCAATAAGAATCACTTATTTGCCACATAAAAGCCGTGTATTTCCCATACACGGCTTTTTTTATTCGCAATAAGAACAAGCTCTTCCCCCTCATGTTTCGCAAAAGATATAGCGAAGAAGCGTTGAATCCCCCTTAATACTATGGAAAGCAAGGCTCAGGAGGAAATTAGTGAAGATTGTCTTTTAAATTCTCTCTTGTATTTGCGAGTAGGAGTGAAAAGAATATTCGCAGTGACATCTTAGTTCCCCACCCTCAGCTCATCGCAGATGAGATAGGGAGAACGCTCGTAAGGCGAGAGGATTAAATATCCGATACAAACAGCCTAATGTGATGTTGTTTTCAACCCCTCCGTCACTTCGTGCCACCTCCCCTATATTTTGTTTGACAACCAAACACAGGGGAGGAGGTTTTAATCAAGCAAGAATCAACCTTTCACCGAAAAGTCCGGAATGTGGTTATCTACAAAAATTTCATCGCTAAAATTCATGTCTATCCCACGAGGTTTTACTGAACCGAAAGCAGCAGAGAGTCTCACCATATAGTTTCAAAAACACCGGCAGCAATCATTCCGAAAGAATGTAGCTCCAACTTATTCATATTTCTTTTATTTGTAAAATACCCTTGAAAAACAGCTCTCGAATACAGGCTGAAAAAATAAAAACAGCTTCTAAAAATTCTCATTTTTTTTACTTATTTAGAGCAAAAATAGCTATCTTCGTTTGCAAATCACTCACAGCTTATGGCAGCACTGAAACAGCAGTTGCAACAAAAATTGCAACAGAAACTATCGCCCCAGCAGATACAGTTGATTCGACTCCTCGAACTTACCGAAATCGAATTTGAAGAACGCGTACAACAAGAACTGGTCGATAATCCCGCCTTAGAAGAAGGACGGGAAGAAATCCCGGACAGTATAAACGAATTTGATGCCAACGCCGATGAAGACGGAAATCCGGGAGAATCGGCAGAGGAACTTACATTGGGTGATTATCGCAACGAAGAAGATATACCGGACTACCGACTCGAAGCCGACAACTACTCGAAAGATGACAAAAAAGAAGACATTCCATTCGTATCGGCCTCTTCATTTCACGATTACCTCGAAAGCCAGTTGGGAGAGCTTTCTCTCGACGAAACCTCCTATCAAATTGCTCAATACATTATTGGGAATATAGATGACAACGGTTATTTACAGAGACCGATACAAGCTATTTCGGACGATCTTATTTTTCAAGTAGGTTTAGACGTTCCGGTGAGCCAAGTAGAAGATATTTTACAAATGATTCAGGAGTTCGAACCGGCCGGTGTCGGAGCTTCGAATTTACGGGAATGCCTGCTACTCCAATTAGAGCGCCACGAAGGGACTCCTGCCAACTTATTGGCTTACAAGATTATCGACAAAATGTTCGAAGAATTCTCTAAAAAGCATTACGACAAAATCATGCGCCAATGTAATGTTTGCGAAGAAGAACTGAAACAAGCCATACGAGAAATCACGCTACTTAATCCCAAGCCCGGAAGCGCATGGAACAACAGCTATTCGGGCAGCTCGGAACATCACATTATTCCCGACTTTTTTGTCGAAGCGCAAGATGGGGAGTTAACCATCGGGCTAAATAACGGGAATATACCCGAACTACACGTAAGCCGGGATTATCAGGATATGTTCGACGATTATTCCTCGAACAAACAAAACCAGACTCGGGAAAAACGGGATGCCCTGTTATTCGTCAAACAAAAACTCGATGCGGCGCAATGGTTTGTCAATGCTGTAAAACAACGGCAGGAAACACTGCTGAGCACAATTAAAGTCATCGTAGATTTACAAAAAGATTTTTTCCTCACCGGCGACGAACGCAACTTGAAACCCATGATTCTGAAAGATGTCGCCGAACGTGCGGGATATGACATTTCTACCATCTCCCGAGCCAGCAACAGCAAATACGTGCAAACAAATTTCGGCATTTATCCGTTAAAATATTTCTTTTCCGAATCTATGCAAAACGATGCCGGAGAAGAGGTTTCTACCCGGGAAATCAAAAGATTGTTGGAAGAACTGGTAGACCACGAAGACAAACATAAACCCCTCTCGGACGATAAGCTGTGCGAGCTGCTGCAACAAAAAGGCTATCCGATAGCCCGGCGTACAATCGCTAAATACAGGGAACAACTATCGATACCGGTAGCCCGATTGCGAAAAGAAATTTGAATGAATCAAACCGAACGACACATGAAACTATTAGCCACGATTCTATCGACTATATTCCACCCGTTATTGATGCCAACTTACGGAATCGCCATCGCACTTTATACGTCCTATATGAGAGTCTTCGGCGACAGACTGTTAGGAATCATCGTCATAGGCGTATTGCTCACCACTTGCATACTTCCGTCCTTAGGCATATTTATCCTCTACAAAACAGGTCATATCAGCGATTTCAGACTTCACAACCGCACCGAGCGTACCGTTCCGTATATCATCAACTTCGTTTGTTATATCGCATGTTATCTCTACTTATACCGTTTCGGAATACCGAATTGGATACTCTCTTTCATAGCGGGTGCAATCGTCTCGCTTATCATTTCTTTATTTATCAACCGATATTGGAAAATAAGCGCACACATGGTAGCGGCTGGAGCGATGGTTGTATTGGTATTCCTAATGAGCATTTATAGATTAATGCTCACGCCCTATATATTCCCCTTGCAAATAACCATCATTTTACTTGCAGGACTCATCGGCTCTTCTCGTATTTTACTGAATCGACACACGATCGGCCAAGTAGGTGCAGGATTTGCATTAGGAGCCATGTGCTGCGGATTTTTATTTTTCCTATTCATATAAAACCAATCACAGACAATTTATATTTATTATGAAACCAATCGTAAGTATAATTATGGGCAGTACGTCCGACCTTCCTATTATGGAAAAAGCCGCCAAGCTGCTCGACGAGTGCGAAATCCCATTCGAAATGTTGGCCTTATCGGCACATCGTACCCCTGCGGAAGTTGAGGAATTCGCCAAAAATGCTCGTTCCAGAGGAATAAAAGTTATCATTGCCGCCGCAGGTATGGCCGCACACCTGCCCGGTGTTATCGCTTCGATGACTACACTGCCCGTGATAGGAGTTCCCATCAAATCGGGTATGGAAGGACTCGATGCCTTGCTCGCCATCGTGCAAATGCCTCCCGGAATTCCCGTAGCGACGGTAGGAGTCAACGCAGCCCTCAACGCAGCTATTCTCGCCACTCAGATTTTGGCGCTCGGCGACGAAACCGTCGCTTCGAAAGTAGAAAAATACAAAACCGGACTTACGAAAAAAATCGTTGATGCCAACCAAGAACTCGCATCGATAAAATATAAATTCAAGACCAATTGATTCCATAGTTTCCCTTGTCATGGACTACTATAATTACCACCGCAGGAAAAGCAGTATCGTACAGATAGGAAACACACCTCTCGGAGGTGAATATCCCGTACGCATACAATCGATGACCAATACCTCCACGCTGGATACCGCGGCCAGTGTGGACCAATGTATACGCATCATTCAAGCGGGAGCCGACTATGTGAGGCTCACGGCACAAGGAGTGAGGGAAGCGGAAAATTTAGGTGAAATCAAAAGAGAGTTAATTGCCAGAGGCTATACGACACCTTTGGTCGCCGATATCCACTTCAACCCGAAAGCTGCCGATGCCGCCGCCTACACCGTAGATAAAGTGCGTATAAATCCGGGTAATTTCGTCGATAGTGCCCGCACTTTCAAACAACTGTCCTATACAGACGAAGAATATACCGCCGAACTGCAAAAGCTCAAAGAGAGGTTCATTCCATTTCTGAATATTTGCAAAGAACAACACACGGCAATACGTTTAGGAGTGAATCACGGTTCTCTGTCGGACCGTATCATGAGCCGTTATGGAGATACCCCCGAAGGTATGGTGGAGTCGTGTATGGAGTTTTTGAGAATCTGCCGCTCGGAAAATTTCGACAACGTGGTAATCTCCATCAAAGCATCAAATACGGTAGTCATGGTACGAACCGTTCGGCTACTTATCAAAACGATGGAATCGGAAGGTATGAATTATCCGCTTCATTTGGGAGTCACCGAAGCCGGAGACGGTGAGGACGGAAGAATAAAATCGGCGGTAGGTATAGGAACACTGCTGGCCGACGGGATAGGCGATACCATAAGAGTGTCGTTAAGCGAGGCTCCCGAAGCCGAAATCCCGGTAGCTTGCAAGCTGGTGAATTATATTACGGCAAGAACCGGCCACAAACCGATAACAACCCCCGACGTATCGCTGGAACAAATGGCAGCCCGAGAGAGAGAGAGTTGTAATTGTATCGGCGGCAACCAACAGCCCGTAGTTATCGCCGAAGGAGTGCCTCAAACAGGGACACGCGCCGATTTCTACTACACACACGACCGAACAGTCGGCGGCGATATTCGATCTATCGTAGATTTTGCACACTATCACGGGGAAAACAACTCCTATCCGTTATTTCAAATGCACGAATTATCTGCATTGAAATCGACTCCGGCGACTGTCCGCTTCCTACAAGCCGATACAGCTGACCTGTCGCAAGAAATTATCGGCGAGCTGTCGCAGGAATCGGGAATAGTTCTTATTCTCTCCTCTCGGCATACCAACCCGGTAGGAGACCTGCGGGCGGCATTGGCACGGCTCACCGCAGCAAACTGCAAACTTCCGGTCGTATTCATGGCCGAATACGAAGAAAAAGAGAGCGAAGACCTGCAAGTGAAAGCAGGGGCCGATTTCGGGCCGTTTCTGCTCGATAATCTTATCGATGGCATATTCCTTCGCAATAATGGAAATATTTCGTCCCAGCGACTCACAGACTATATGTTCACGATTTTACAGGCCGCACGCAAGCGATTCAGTAAAACAGAATATATTTCTTGTCCGAGTTGCGGCAGAACCATGTTCGATTTACAAACTACAATCGCCCGTGTCAAAGCGGCGACCTCACACCTTACCGGACTAAAAATCGGTATCATGGGATGCATTGTAAACGGGCCGGGAGAGATGGCCGATGCCGACTACGGATACGTAGGAGCCGGGCGCGACAAAGTGAGTTTGTACAAAGGTAAAGAGTGTATCGAAAAGAACATACCCGAAGAGATGGCTATCGAAAAACTGATAGCTCTCATCAAAGCCCACGGCGATTGGAGCGATCCTTCCTAAGTGCCGACTACTCCAAACATGGAAAACTAAAACGATATTCACAGAGAACTGACTTCACTTCCGGTAGGGAAACTGCTTTGGAAGTACTCTGTTCCGGCGATTGTCGGTACAATGGTTATGTCTCTGTATAATGTTATCGACCGCATTTTTATCGGTCAGGGCGTAGGAGCCGATGCCATTTCGGGCTTAGCTCTGACCTTTCCTATCATGTCGTTGGCAGGGGCTATCGGTATGTTGGTAGGGCTGGGAGCATCGGCTCGCATTTCAATCGTTTTGGGACAGAACGACAAAGTCAAAGCCGAAAAAATTTTGGCAAACAGTCTTGTACTTTCGCTCTCGTTTGCCGTTTGTTACCTCACCTTCTTCTCGGTTTACATGGACGATATACTGCGCAGTTTCGGCGGCAGCGACCGCACCATTCCATATGCTAGAGAGTTTCTCATCTACATCATGCCGGGTATGCTCTGCACCAATCTTTGTTACAGTTTCAACAATATGATGCGAGCTTCGGGGTATCCGGGGAAAGCCATGTACACCATGCTCATAGGTGCTTTCTCCAATCTTATCCTCGCACCGATTTTCATTTTCTGGTTAGATTGGGGAATAAAAGGCGCAGCCATAGCGACAGATATAGCTATGGCCATTTCGGCAGCATTTGTCATGATACATTTCTTCAACCCTAAAAGCCAGTTGCGATTCCATCGTCGATACTTCAAACTCGAATGGGGAATCCTGTTCAACATCGTTTCCATCGGGTTAGCTCCGTTTTTGGTCAATGTAGCCAGCAGCGTTATCAATGCAATCATCAACACATCGCTCTATCGGTATGGAGGAGACGAGGCGATAGGTGCATTCGGTATTTTCAACAGTTACGCCACATTGGTCGTTATGCTCATTATCGGGTTGTGTCAAGGCATGCAACCCATCGTAGGGTACAATTACGGTGCAGGTAATTACACCAGAATGAAAAAAGCATTCGTTTTAACCGGCATCGTAGCGACCATTTGTTGCACGGTCGGGTGGATAGGTTCAACCTTTTTCCCGTATTACATTATACGGGCCTTCACTACCGATACGAACCTCATCGATGTAGCCATACACGGGATGCGCATCGTTATGGGTGTATTCCCGATTGTCGGATTCCAAATCGTCACCACCAACCTGTTCCAATCCTTAGGTATGGCTTCTAAGTCCATTTTCCTCAGCTTGACCCGACAAGTCATATTCCTGATTCCGTTACTACTTATTTTTCCCCGAATATATGCCTTGAACGGTATATGGATAGCCATGCCGGTTTCCGATACAATCGCTACCGCCATCACTCTGTTATTACTTTGGAGAACCGATAAAAAACTACAAAATAAAACCGGTGATTTAAAACGAGAAGAGCCTGCCCCAAGACAGACTCTCCCTATTTTACTCTACGAAGAATAATCACTTCTTCATGACCGGAATTTCGCGATTCATGCTTTGTTCCAACGAAATAAGAGTTTCCGTCGAAACCACCCCGTGAATATTCTGTATTTTGTCATTAAGCAACTCCATCAAATGCTCGTTATCGCGAGCGTATAATTTACAAAGCATTGTGTAAGGACCCGTCGTAAAATGGCATTCTACTACTTCGGGAATCTTTTCGAGCTCGGGAACGACATCGCGATACATCGAACCTTTCTCCAATTTCACCCCGATATAAGTACACGTCCTGAAACCCAAAGATTTAGGATTTACATGGTATCCCGATCCGGTAATAACATGCATGTCGATCATACGCTGAATACGTTGATGGATAGCAGCGCGGGAAACACCGCATTCGGCAGCCACATCTTTCGACGGAATGCGGGCATTGCGCATTATAATTTCGAGAATCTGACGATCAAGGTTATCAATCTTTTCCATAAAATTTTAATATATAAATCATTTTGCGACAAAAATATCATTTCTTTTTTAATAAACAGCTATATTTTATCTATTTTTTGACAAAAAGACAAACAAAAGTTTATTCTTAATCTATTATTAGCATTTTATCTGACATTTTTTCACAAAAAAGTGCCACTCAAACAAGAGCGGCACTTCAAAATATTTATAGAAAATCTATCTATTTGACAATATCCAAAACCTCTACTTCAAATATGAGAGTCGAATTGGTCGGGATTTTATCACCTCCGCCACGAACTCCGTAACCCAGTTCGGCAGGAATATACAAGATATATTTACCGCCTTTTTGCATCAACTGCAAACCTTCTCCAAAGCCTTTAACGACTTGCGTAGGAGAGAAAGTAGCGCTTGCATTGGAATCGAATTGGGTTCCGTCGATCAAAGTTCCTTTGTAAGATACTTTCGCACGTTGATTGGATTGTACTTTATCGCCTTTTCCTTCTTTAACGACCTTATAAAGAAGTCCCGATTCAGTTTTTACCACACCTTCTTCTTTGGCTTTTTCAGCAAGGAAAGCCTCGCCTTTCGCCAAATTTTCTTTGGCTTCGGGAGTCTCGGCCAAACGAGCGAGTTCTTCTTTTTCCTTAGCTTCGGCGGCTGCTCTGAAAATAGCATCGAGAACCGAATTGGATTGCATAGCCGAAATCAACAAAGTCGTATCGCCGTCCATAGCTTGTTTATAAGCCTGAACGAATGTCGGGATATCGATCTCTACACCGGTTCCTTGTTTGATATTATTCAACATCTCCTTAATATAAAGACCCTGACTCAATCCCATTTCATAAGAACGTTGTGTAGAATCGGTTTTCAAGGCAGCGGCCAAACCTTTCATAAAATCATTGGGATCGATGTTTTTAAGCTGTTCGTACATACCCGATTTCAGAGCTTCTCCAAAACGGGCGCCATTAGAAACACCCAGAGCATAGCTTGCGCTATCTGCTGCATTTTCCAACTTAGTAGCGGCCTTGTTTCCGCAAGAAGACATTGCCGTCAAACCGGCGAGTGCCACACAAAATAAAATAGTCTTTTTCATTGTTTATTGGGTAAATAATTATAATATTTTTATTAGTTCCACTTCAAAAATCAGAGTAGCGTTTGCCGGAATACTTCCGCCGGCTCCTTGCTCTCCATACGCCAAATCAGAAGGTATATATAATTTCCAACGAGAACCTTCGGGCATTAATTGCAAGGCTTCCACCCAACCGGGTATCACTTGGTTGACCCCGAACACTGCCGGAGTACCCCGCTGTATCGAACTGTCGAACACTTGTCCGTCAATCAAAGTTCCATGATAATGACATTGAACTTTATCGGTAGCTTTCGGCTTACGACCTTTTCCCTCGGCAAGCACTTCATATTGCAAACCGCTGGGAAGTACCACCACACCGGAACGCTTGGCATTCTCTGCCAAAAATTCTTTTCCGGCCTGTTTATTCGTCTCGGCGATTTCATCTTGCAAATTGGAAAAAAACTCGTTGATGATTTTTTTCGCCTCATCGAAACTGATTTCCGGTTTTTCCTGTTTATATACAGCCTCTACACCTTTGGCAAAATCCTCGACGTTCAACGATTTGATACCCGAGCCTAAAAAATTGTGCCCCATGCTGAGACCTAATGCATAACTTAATTTGTCCATTTTCTATTTTTATTGTATTTAAGCAAACATAATAACAATATTTGCGAAGCGAAGATAGGGCTTTTATACTTAATTCAATAAATTCTCCTTAAAAAAAAACATAATTCCCGATGGAATAGTGTCACCCATTCCAAAATCTCAACACATTTTATTAAAAAACATTTGCAGCCGCCGAAGTTTTACTCTAACTTTATCTTAATTATTTAAGATGAAATCCATCTTGTTGAAACAAAAGATATGAAAAAGAAACTGGTTGTATTGACAGGCGCAGGAATGAGTGTAGAAAGCGGGCTTTCTACATTCCGAGACAGTGGAGGATTATGGGACCGTTACCCCGTAGAAGATGTTGCAACCCCGGAAGGCTGGGAAAGAAATCCGGCTTTGGTACAAGAGTTTTATAACAAAAGGCGCAAAGAGCTCCTCACCGTCGAACCCAATAAAGGACACTTCGGATTGGCGACTCTCGAAAAGGATTACGATGTAACAGTCATCACTCAAAATGTAGACAATCTACACGAACGCGCCGGGAGTACTCACGTAATTCATCTGCACGGAGAACTCACCAAAGTACGCTCGACAAAAAATGAAAATCGCATTTATGAATTGTCTCCCGACCATTATGAAATAAAAGCCGACGAAACCGACCGATACGGAGACCAGCTGAGACCCCACATCGTATGGTTCGGCGAAGCCGTACCCATGATAGAGCCGGCTATCGAAATCACCGAAGAAGCCGATATATTCGTCGTCATCGGAACATCGCTGAACGTTTATCCCGCCGCAGGATTGCTCCGTTATGTACGTCCGCAAGTACCGATATACCTCATCGATCCCAAAGAGGTAAAAGTTCCTGTCGATCGTTCCGTTCGGGTTATCCAAAAGGGAGCCTCGGAGGGTGTGGCAGAGCTTATCGCATTATTACGACGATAATCTCTCTTACCAACGATAAAAGCCATCCCGAATATTCGGGACGGCTTTTATCGTATCGCCTCATTTCAAGCGTGTTTTACCTGCTGCTGTTTGATGGCATCGACCACATTGATAACGTAATCGCCCAACCGTTCACACTCCGAAATCATATCCATATAGTATATTCCCGATTGGTATTCGTAATGTTTATTATTGATGTTTTCGACATTAGCCCCGCGCAGTTGATTCCTATAATTATTAATCTCACACTCTTTATTATACGAAATCATTATCTCGCTCATAAGCGGTTCGTTACTCGACAGGAGCGCCACCATATTGGACAACGCTTCGGAATCGAGTTTAAACATTGCATCGATATTACTTACAATCTCGTCGTTAAAATCGATATGAGAGTCTTGCTTCCGTTGCAAAGTACGAGCGAGGTTATAACAACAATCTCCTATACTCTCAATCTCGGTCACGATAGTAAGCATACTGTTTACCATCATTTTTCCTTCATAGCTCAACCGACCGCCGACAACCAGGTTCAAGAATCCGGCAATTTCCAATTCCATACGGTCGCAAATCTGCTCGTATTTCTCGATACGATTGTATAATTTCAAATAGGCTTCGCTTCCTTCCTTTTCATGTAATAAATCGGCTACCATACCGAACATACGTTGTACCCGCTCGGCATACACGGCAATCTCCTGATGGGCTTGCGGTAGGTTTAATTCCGAAGCCGACAACATACCCCGCGAAATAAATTTCAATTGGAACTCCTCTTCGTTCTTATCTTTTACCCTCACCAAGCGGGTAACTATCCTCTCATATAAACCTGTAAACCAAATCATAATGGTTACATTGATTACATTGAATACCGTATGGAACATCGATAACCCGAACGATACAGAAAACTGCATGGCTGCAAAATGAGCTTTTTGCTGTTCGAAATCGGCAGAACCCAAATTCTGTCCGCTATTCAGCGCGGCAACCAATGCAGGATCGGATTGCTCCCAAGTGGAAATAAACGACATCAAGTCATTCGGGTTCCCTACCCCCAACGAAGTACAAATCCACACGATAAAACGAATGAAAGGATAATACAAAACAAGTGCCCACATGGAACCGAGCATATTGAACAGCAAATGACCCATCGCTGCCCTTTTCGCCGACACATTCGCACCGATAGAAGCCAACAGAGGAGTTATCGTCGTACCGATATTACTACCCAAAATCAAAGCGGCAGCTATGTCGAATGAAATCCAACCTTTGCTACACATGATTAAAAATATCGCCATCGACGCACTCGATGACTGCACAATCATCGTGAGAATCGCCCCCACAGCACAAAATCCCAAAATAGAAATGAACCCATGCTGCGTGTAAGAAGACAAAAACTCAAACACCTCGGGATTACTTCTCAAATCGGGAACCGAGTTATTTATATAACTAAGCCCCATGAACAAGAATGAGAATCCGATTATAAACTCGCCCCACGATTTACGAGAACTTTTATTCGAAAACAACAAAGGAACTCCCAAACCTATCAACGGCAAAGCAAAAATTGTGATATCGACCTTGAATCCAAAAAGAGAGATAAGCCACGCCGTGGCTGTCGTACCGACATTCGCCCCCATAATGACTGCCATCGATTGCCCCAACGTCATTAACCCGGCATTCACAAAGCTGACGACCATTACCGTCGAAGCCGACGAGCTTTGAATCAATGCTGTTATCAATATTCCGGTCAACATTCCTGAAAACCGATTTTTCGTCATCACGGCAAGGATATTACGCAGTCTGTCTCCTGCTACCTTCTGTAACCCTTCGCTCATGACCTTCATTCCATATAGGAACAAACCGACTGACCCGATCAAAGTCAAGAAGTCCAGAAATGTGTATTCCATGAAAGTTTCTTAAATAGTTGTTTTATTATCCTCTTTGTAGTATATTTAACTCACAATCTGCATCTGGAAATGATTCCTTTGCAAAATTATACAAATAAAAAGATTTACATCAGGTAGAAATTGCCGTTTTTGTTTTTATTAACAATTAAGAATACCATCGAAATTATATCCCATCAACATTATGGAAAAAGAACAATTTGACGTTTATTGTGTAAACACAGGAAAAACGATACGTGTAAACGGAGGTGAAAGCCTCCTCGAAATCTATAAACTGGCAAATCCTCGACTGGCTCACCGCCCGATTTGCGCTTACGTAAATAACAAAACCGAAGAATTGAAATACCGGGTATTCGGGCCCAAAGACATCGAATTTCTCGATATCTCTCACCCGGCAGGCATGCGCACATACGTGCGTTCCCTCTGCTTCGTCATGTACAAAGCAATCAACGACATTATCCCGGGAACAAGATTGCGTATAGAACATTCCCTATCTCACGGATACTATTGCCTGCTCGATAATGAAAACGCCCTCAAACCCGAATCCATCGATAAAATAAAGCATCGCATGGCCGAAATTATAGCCGCCGACATTCCGTTCAAAAAAATAGAATGTCACACAGCCGATGCCATAGAAGTTTTTCGGGAACAAGGCATGTTCGATAAAATAGAATTGCTGAAAACCACACACGAGTTATATACTCAATACCATACTCTCGACGGTCTTGCCGACTCGTATTATAGTTGGCTGACTCCGTCGACAGGATATTTACAAGGATTCGACTTGGTAAAATATAACGGAGGGGTGTTGTTAGTTCCTCCCATGCCCGATGCACCAACCGAACCGGCTCCGATAGAACCGCAAGAAAAAATGTTGAATGCGTTCAAAGAATACCTCACGTTCAACCAAATTATCGGATTGAGCAATATAGGAGACCTCAACAAAGTCGTGGAAACGAGACAAGCAACTGACTTAATCAAAGTTGCCGAAGCCCTTCATGAAAAGAAAATAGGTAAAATCGCCGACGATATAACCCGACGCTATCACGAAAACGGCACTCGTATCGTACTTATCTCAGGGCCCTCCTCCTCGGGGAAAACCACATTCTCCAAAAGATTATCGATTCAGCTCATGACCAATCTGTTGAAACCGGTAGCCATATCTCTCGACAACTATTTTGTCAATAGAACAGACACCCCTCTCGACGAAACAGGCGACTATGATTATGAATCGCTCTATGCTTTGGATTTAGATTTGTTCAATAAAGACCTCAACAGATTATTGCAAGGCGAAACAATCGAGATGCCCACCTATAATTTCGAAACCGGCGAAAGAGAATACAGAGGGAATACTCTGAAATTGGAACAAGGGTCTGTTCTCATCTTGGAAGGCATACATGGATTAAACCCAGATTTGACACCTCAAATCGAAACTCATTTGAAATATCGCGTTTATGTTTCTGCCTTGACGACCATCTCCATCGACGACCACAACTGGATACCGACTGCCGATAACCGTCTGTTACGCCGCATTATCCGCGACCATAAATATCGCGGGGCATCGGCACAGAGCACCATAGCCCGTTGGGGAAGCGTAAGACGAGGAGAAGAAAAATGGATATTCCCCTATCAGGAAAACGCCGATGCTATGTTCAACTCTTCACTCCTTTTCGAACTGGCGGTAATGAAAGATTATGCGCAACCCATACTCAGCGCCGTACCCCATGATTGTCCCGAATATGCCGAAGCTCATCGTTTGCTCCGTTTCTTAGGATATTTTCAATCCATCAATCAACGCGAAATACCTCCTACTTCTCTTCTCAGAGAGTTTCTCGGCGGCAGCAGCTTCAAATATTGACGACATGAAGGGCAAATCGAAAACGAAAACGACCACTTTTGAAAGTGGTCGTTTTCGATAATTAGTGGAGATATCAACTCAATAGGGAATCAGCAGGGATTGTCTTTTCATACTTCTACCCCCTCTCCCTTTGCCGTGTCTCGTAGTATTGCAGAGTGTTCCTGCAAAGAGTATAGAGGGAGTGCCATAGGGCGAGGGGGTCAAATATCCGATGAGATGTTGTTTTCAACCCCTCCGTCACTACGTGCCACCTCCCCTATATTTTGTTTAACAACCAAACACAGGGGAGGAGTTTAAAAATGTTCGAAATGGATTTTAGCCCTCTCCCCCTGCCGTGTCCCATAAGTATTACGGGGTATCGCGCAGTGATATAAAGGGAGCGCCCACAGGGGTCGACACAACCCCACTATCCTAAAAATTCTATTTTTCCCGCTCTATCGTGTAGTCCAAGATAGCAATCAAAGCATCGATCGTTTCGGAAGGAGGAAAAACGGACAATAGGTCCACAGCCTCGTTGCGGATACGCCCCATAGTTGTATAGGCATACTCGATACCTCCTTGTGTTTTAGCATACTCGATGAGTGTATGCACGCTGTCGGACGACAAATATTCCTCGCTCAACAACAAATCTCTCATTCGTTCGTTTTCAGAGCCCTCGCCATGAGTAATCGCATAAATAAGCGGCAGTGTTATTTTCCCTTCCCGCAAATCGTTTCCCGTGGGTTTACCGATAACTTTATCCTCGTAATAATCGAAAATATCGTCCTTAATCTGGAAACAAAGCCCTAACTTTTCTCCAAACATTCCCAATCTCGCGACATCTTCGGCAGAAGCGCCGGCAGACAGTGCACCCACCTGCATACAAGCATAGAACAACGATGCTGTCTTTCGCCGAATCACTTCGAAATATGCATTCTCGTCAAGCAAGTGATTGCGGGCATTGGAAAGCTGGTCGATCTCTCCCCGAGCCAAATCCCGTCCCAAGACACCCAAACAAGAAACAATCGGCATCTTGTTCGTTTTTATCGAACAAGCCAAAGCACACGACACGAAATAATCGCCAACCAAAACCGCTATACGGTTATCATATAAATGATTGATCGTCGGTAGCCCTCTGCGTTTCTGCGATTCATCGACTACATCGTCATGAATCAGACTGGCATTATGCAACATTTCCAACGAAGCTGCTGCGTCAATGGCTTCACGAGGAACTTCACCGAACAACTTCGCACACAGTAACACCAATATGGGCCGAATCTGTTTCCCCTTGCTTTCGAGATAAGCCTGAATCACCTCATTCATCAGAGGACTGGTCGTATGCAAAGATTCAGTAAGGGTTTTATTCAGTAGAGCAAGCTCCTCGGTTATCGGCTGCCGTATGCTAAAAAGTTTATCCATATCAATTTATTCTGGTGCAAAAATAGTAATAAAACAAAAGAATCCGTATTTTTATCGTAATTTTACCGCATTACAAAGATGCTTTTTTAATTCTTATCTACAAACAGCATACCCTTATGCAAGAAAAACGACTATTTTTATTAGACGCTTACGCACTGATTTACCGTTCTTACTATGCGTTCATCAAGAATCCGAGAATCAACTCCAAAGGGATAAACACCTCTGCCATTCTGGGGTTCGTCAACACGCTCGAAGAATTGTTGAGAAAAGAAAACCCCTCGCATATTGCCGTCGGATTCGATCCGCAAGGCCCCACATTTCGCCACGAGGCTTATGAACAATACAAGGCTCAACGGGAAGAAACTCCCGAAGTAATACGCTATTCGGTCCCGATCATCAAAGAGATTATCCAAGCCTACAACATTCCCATTATAGAAGTTCCCGGTTTCGAAGCCGACGATGTCATAGGCTCGCTGGCAAAACTTGCCGAAAAGGAGGGCTTCGACACCTACATGATGACACCTGATAAAGATTACGGGCAATTAGTATCGTCGCACATTTTCATGTATCGGCCCAAGTTCGGCGGCGATTTCGAAATTTTAGGACCGGAAGAGATAAAAACGAAATACGGCATACAATCACCCGAACAGGTTATCGACATATTAGGATTGATGGGCGACAGCTCCGACAACATACCCGGCTGTCCCGGAGTGGGAGAAAAAACGGCGGTCAAACTGATTGCCGATTTCGGAGGTATAGAAAATCTGCTTGCAAACACCGATCGGTTAAAAGGAGCCTTGAAAACCAAAGTGGAAGAAAACCGCTCGCAAATAGAGTTTTCCAAGTTCTTGGCAACCATCAAGACCGATGTACCCTTGACTTTCGACGAAAAATCACTTCGACGGGAACCTGTAAACAGTGAAAAACTGAGACCCATTTTCGAAGAATTGGAATTCAGAAACCTTACCGAAAGAGTATTAGGAAACCAACCGACAACGCCGGCACCTAAAAAAACGGTACAACCCTCCCTGTTCGACAATGTCCCCGAAACTGAACAAACAGACGACTCCGCGCCCCAGTCGAATTTGGCTAATATCGCATCGATTCCGCACACCTATCATTTAACCGACACCCCTGAAAAGATGTGGGACTTGGCGGCATTGCTATCCTGCGCATCGGCATTCGCATTCGACACGGAGACAACCGGCGTAGACCCGATGAATGTAGAGTTGGTGGGACTTTCTTTCGCCCTAAAAGAGCACGAAGCCTATTATATTCCCATTCCAGAGGAGCAAGAAAAAGCCCGGGAAATCGTAAACATCTTCAAATCGGCTCTGGAAAATCCCAAATCCTTGAAAATAGGACAAAATATCAAGTACGACTATATCGTCCTGCATAACTACGGGATACATGTCAAAGGCGATTTCTTCGATACAATGGTGGCTCATTACCTGTTACAACCCGAACAGTACCACAATATGGACTATCTGGCGAATGTATATCTCGGTTACGAGCCTGTGTCCATCGAAAAACTCATCGGTCCGAAAGGGAAAAAACAACTTTCCATGCGACAAGTCCCGGTAGAGCAAGTTTGCGAATATGCCGCCGAAGACGCCGATGTTACCTTGCAACTGAAAAACCGGCTCGAAAAAGAGTTGAAGACCGAAAAAATGGAAAAGCTCTTTTACGACATCGAAATGCCATTGACAAAAGTTCTCGCCGACATGGAAATAACCGGAGTCAATGTAGATATAACCGAATTAAAAAGCTCCTCGGATATTCTCACTCGGCGCATGAACGAGTTGGAACAAGAGATTTTCCAATTAGCAGGCGTTACATTCAACGTAAGTTCGGCACGACAAGTAGGCGAAGTCCTTTTCGAACGATTGAAAATCGATGAAAAAGCCAAAAAGACAAAGACGGGCCAATATTCCACGACCGAGGAGATATTGGAAAAACTTCGGTCCCGCCACCCCATCGTGGGTAAAATACTCGATCAAAGAGGTATTCGCAAACTATTGAGTACCTATATCAATGCCCTGCCCGAATTAATCAATCCCAAAACGGGAAAGATACATACCTCGTTCAACCAAACGATTACCTCCACCGGACGACTCAGTTCCAGCAACCCGAACTTGCAGAACATACCTATCCGCGACAACGAAGGGCGAGAAATACGCCGTGCATTCGTACCGGATAAAGACTGCGTTTTCTTCTCGGCCGACTACTCGCAAATAGAATTGCGTATCATGGCACACCTGAGCGGAGACCGGCACATGATAGAAGCATTCCGGGAGGGATCGGATATTCACGCAGCCACAGCCGCAAAAATTTACAAAGTTCCTATCGATGCCGTAACTGCCGATATGAGAAGAAAGGCCAAGACAGCGAACTTCGGTATCATTTACGGCATATCGGTATTCGGCCTCGCCGAACGGCTGAATATACCACGGAGCGAAGCAAAAATATTGATCGACGGATACTTCGAAAGTTATCCGCAAATCAAAGAGTATATGAATAAAAGTATCGAAGTTGCTCGGGAAAAAGGCTATGTGGAAACGATTTGCGGCCGGAAACGAATGTTGCCCGACATACATTCCCATAACAGCGTCGTGCGGGGATATGCCGAACGAAACGCTATTAACGCCCCGATACAAGGGAGTGCAGCCGACATCATCAAAATCGCTATGATACGTATCGCCAAACGATTGGAAAACGAGCATCTACGAAGCCGCATGATTCTGCAAGTACACGACGAACTCAATTTCAATGTACCCGTCGAGGAAATCGAGAGAGTAAAAGCTATCGTCTGCGAAGAGATGGAAAACGCCTATCCATTGCAAGTGCCGTTATTGGCCGACTCCGGTGTGGGCCGCAACTGGCTGGAAGCCCACTGACCATAGAGAAAACACAGGAACAAATATTGCGACCGATAAGAAGCTGTTTTAAATTTATTCCGAGACAGATTGAGCCCTATGTTGAAGCAGATTGGAGTCCGAGATATGCAGTCAATAGCGGGCTATTGACAAAAATCAAGGGATTCAAGATGCAAGACAGGGGTTCAATATGGCCGGAACATACCTGCTTGAAATGATAATATTATTTCTCAATAAATTTAAAACAGCTTCTAAATTAATGTGTAATTTTGTCGACGGTTAAGACGGTTTATAGGAATGGATATTCAGAACTTTTCTGCGCTTTTCAACACTCCGGCGAGACGTGAAGCGTTTTTGAAACTCATTAAAGACAACAAGACAAAGCACATTTTTATACAGGGACTCGAAGGTTCCTCGATAGCGCTTTTCTTTTCCAATCTTCTAGAACATAAACAGGCACATATCCTCATTGCAAACGATTTGGACGAAGCCGGTTATCTGTACAACGACTTGGTGCAAATAAACGGTAACGACCACATTCTTTTATTTCCATCTGGATACAAGCGGGACATCAAATACGGGCAACCCGACCCCCCTTCCGAAATATTGAGAACCGAAGTTCTGAACCGCCTGTGTCAAAAAGGAGAGTCGCTATTGATAGTCACTTATCCCGAAGCTATCGCCGAAAAAGTTGTCCCGGTCAATATGCTTTCCGAACAGACCCTTCACATCGACAAAAATTCGAAGTGCGACATCATCACACTATCCGACAAACTGAGAGAACGAGGGTTCGAAGAAGTGGACTATGTGTACGAACCCGGTCAGTTTGCTGTACGGGGTAGTATTCTCGACGTCTTTTCGTATACCAACGAATTGCCCTATCGTATCGATTTTTTCGGTAAAGAGGTAGAAAGCATTCGTACTTTCGAAGTGGAAACACAACTTTCCACCGGAAAATTGGAAGAAGTTTATATCGTTGCCAACGTATGCGGACAGGAAGTCTCTGGCATCTCCATACTCGATTTCATCGATAAAAACACGATTTTAATCTGTCACAATCTGTCATGGGTGATCGACAGAATTTCAACCATAGCTTCCGAATCGCTCTCCGAGCAAACCCTTATCGCCGAAGAGGGCGACCGCTATGCTATGCAAAAAATCATCGATGTAACAGCTTTTCAAAAAAAGATAACTACATTTCGAAGGATAGATTATGGAGCAAGCAGTGAAGCGAATGCGCCGGCGGTCATTCGTTTCAACTGCGCACCACAAGGTGTTTATCACAAAAATTTCGATTTAGTCAGCCAATCGTTCTCCCAATTCATCGAAAAAGGCTACACTCTTTACATACTCAGCGACAGTGAAAAACAGATAGAACGATTGCAAGCTATTTTCGAAGAACGGGGTGACTCCATCTCGTTTACACCGGTATTGAAAACCTTGCATGAGGGATTCGTCGACAACGATTTGAAAATAGGTTGTTTCACCGACCACCAGATATTCGATCGGTTTCACAAATACACTTTGAAAAGCGAGCATGCGCGTTCTGGGAAACTGGCTCTTTCCTTGAAAGAGCTCAACCAGATAGAAGTCGGCGACTACATCGTGCATGTGGATCACGGTATAGGTCGTTTCGGGGGATTGATACATACCGAAATCAACGGAAAAATGCAAGAGGTCATTAAACTGACTTACCAAAACGACGATATTATTTTTGTCAGCATTCACGCCTTGCACAAATTGGCGAAATACCGGGCAAAAGAGGGAGAAGCTCCTCGTATCAACAAACTGGGAAGCGGTGCTTGGGAACGCATGAAAGAGAAGACGAAAGGCAAGATGAAAGAGATTGCCCGCGACTTGATAAAACTCTATGCCGCCCGTAAAGAAGAAAAGGGATTCGCTTTCTCGCCCGACTCGTTCCTGCAACAAGAACTTGAAGCATCGTTCATTTACGAAGATACTCCCGACCAGATAAAATCCACAGCCGAAGTGAAAGCCGACATGGAACGCGAACGCCCTATGGACAGGCTCATCTGCGGCGACGTGGGCTTCGGGAAAACCGAAATTGCCATACGTGCGGCATTCAAAGCCACCTGCGATAACAAACAGGTCGCAGTACTCGTGCCTACCACCGTATTGGCCTTCCAGCATTACCAAACCTTCAAAGAGCGATTGAAGGAGTTCCCGGTACGTATCGAATACCTCAGCCGAGCCCGGAAAGCCTCAGAAGTAAAAGCCATTTTGAAAGACCTCGCCGACCGCAAAATAGATATTATCATAGGGACCCACAAGCTCATCGGGAAAGACGTGAAATTCAACGACCTCGGGCTTTTGATTGTCGACGAAGAACAAAAATTCGGAGTGGCCGTAAAAGAGAAACTCAAACAGATGAAAGTGAATGTCGATACCCTTACGATGTCGGCAACTCCCATACCTCGCACCTTACAATTCTCTTTAATGGGTGCACGCGACCTTTCGGTTATCTCTACCCCTCCGGCCAATCGTCACCCTATCCAAACCGAAGTACACGCTTTCAACGACGACATTATCAAAGAAGCGATTAACTTCGAGATGAGCCGAGGCGGACAGATTTTTTTCGTCAACAACCGTATTCCCCAACTGTACGAACTCGAAAACACGATTCACCGGTTGGTTCCCGACGCACGTGTCGTGATCGGGCACGGACAAATGCCACCCGAAAAATTGGAACAGGCAATTATCGACTTCGTCAACTATGATTATGATATTTTACTGGCTACTACCATTATCGAGTCGGGAATAGATATGCCAAACACCAATACGATAATCATCAACGATGCGCAAAACTTCGGATTAAGCGAACTGCATCAACTGCGGGGACGTGTAGGCCGCAGCAACCGAAAGGCTTTCTGTTACCTGCTCACTCCACCACGCCACACATTCTCGGTAGATGCTCGCCGACGATTACAAGCCATCGAAAGTTTCTCGGAATTGGGAAGCGGCATACACATCGCCATGCAGGACCTCGACATACGGGGAGCCGGTAACCTCTTAGGAGCGGAACAAAGTGGTTTCATCGCGGATTTAGGCTATGAAACTTACCAAAAAATTTTAAAGGAAGCTGTCGAAGAATTGAAAAACGACGAATTCAGCGACCTCTATTACGGAGCCGATTCGGATACGAAACCCGAAGAGTTCGTCTCGGAATGTACCATTGAGTCCGACTTGGAAATCTTATTCCCGGCAAACTACGTACCGCAGGAATCCGAGCGTATCTCCCTATATCAAGAGCTCGACAACATGGAGCGTGAAACCGATATACGACAATTTTGCGAGCGCTTGGAAGACCGTTTCGGCCGCATACCCCACGAAGCTATGGAATTGATTCGGGTAGTCCGGTTAAGACGGCTGGCTAAACAATTAGGAATCGAGAAAGTAGGGTTGAAACAGGGATACATGTATCTTTACTTCGTTTCGGACGAGCATGTCGCCTATTATCAATCCGCTGCATTCGGTCGCATCTTAGGATTCTTGCAAAAAAATCCCAAGCTTTGTAAATTGCGGGAAATAAACAGTCGCCGCTCGTTAGCTATAAAGGACATCACTTCGGTGGAATCGGCGGTATCGGTTTTGGAGGAGGTGTTGCAGACACTTCCGGTTTAACAGAAGGCGGCACTTCCGTATTTTTCTCTTTCATGGTTCCCCACGGAATACCCCACAACTCATCGGGATTATGGCCGGCCGTCAATAGAGCCGAATTAATATAATCCCGTCCCGACGGATTTTGGAACGGATACAGACCGAACCGGGGCATGATAGCAGCATAATGTTCGAAAATTTCGGCTTGTATAGATTCATAGCTTACCCAATTTTTATTAGCCGAAAAGCAATATAACTGCAAAGGCAACCCGTTATCGTTAGGATCTAACGTTCTGACCATAAGAGTCAATTGATCGTTGATAAACTTATGTTGTTGTAAATAAAGAGTCATGTAAGCTCTGAAAAGCCCTAAATTCGTCTCGATCGTTCCGTTCACCAGTCCCGCGCTATTTTCGGTATTTTCTACAATTCCTTTTTGTTGTTGAGCCTCTTTTTTCTCGATGAAATCGCGCAGAATATCGATTTGTTTCAAATTTTGCAATAATTCGGGGGTACAAAATTTTACCGTGTTCAGGTCGATGGTAAACGAGCGCATGATACGACGGCCACCCGAATCGGACATTCCGCGCCAGTTTTGTACCTCCCCTGAAATAAGCGAATAAGGAGGAATCGTCACTATGGTATTATCGAAATTCTGAACCTTCACCGTATTCAACGAAACATCGATAACGACTCCGTTCACGGCGCCACCCGGCACGACAATCCAATCGCCATTCCTTATCATATCGTTTTGCGAGAGTTGTACACCGGCGACAAAGCCCAATATGCTGTCTTTAAATATCAACATCAGCACCGCGGCAAATGCGCCCAGTCCGGTAATCAAAGCCATCGGGGAACGTTCTATCAAAATAGAAACCGCAATAATCACCCATATCCCTATCAAAAGTCCTTTGATAATTTGTATCATTCCCTTCATCGGTCGATCCCGAAATGCGGTACGACGAGAATAGATACGCCAAAAGACCGAAATTTGCGTATTGATCGAGAAAACGAGGACTCCGAGCAGATAAATCCAGCAAACTTTTTCGATAATCCGTAATAGTTCGGGAGTTCCGTGAAAAGCAAATGGCAACAGAGATAAAATCACCAACGGCGGGATAACATGCGTTATATGGGTAAAGACTTTGGCTTCGACCAACCCTTTCAACAGATCCCCTCCTTTATATTTTATAATCCGATGAATCACATAAATAACAATCATTCTCAAAATCCTTGCAACCACAATAGCGATCACAAAAACAAGAATACCATACACAATTCTATCCCAAACCGGCGAAGACTCTCCCGTTATTCTATGCAATAAAGAAGATACCCATTCCATGAGCCGGTCGGCTACTTCATAAGCTTTATTCATCAAATATCTTTTTTGTTAAAACGTTTTCATACCCCAGAGAGTTCACTACCGATCAGAGATCGGGCAACCATATCCTTCGCTTAAATAAGTCTCAAACAAAAAAAAGAAATTCCTTTCAGAAGGAATTTCTTTTTTCCACAATAAACGAAAACTAATATATGCAACTATTGAACCGCCACTTTCGTTCCATTAACAATATACATTCCTGCTGGAACCGTTATTTCTGAATTTCCACCCGAAACTCTGACCATACGAATCAACTGCCCGGTAAACGAATATATATAAATATCCATATCCTTTGGAACAGAAACATAGATAGCTCCCGATCCTCCATAAACGACAAGGCCGTCGACAATTCCCGACTGAACACCCGATGGAGTTTTAATATAAGGTTGTGACTCGTTTCCATAAGAATCAATAGCCGTTATAGCATACACATATCCCGATTGAGTATAAGAAGAAACATCTATACTTTTTTCCCATGTAATTCGCTTCAAATAAGCCGATGTTTCATAGGTTTGAGGATTATTAGCCACGCGACTGGGTACGAAATACACGGCATAACGTATCGTTTCATCTGCATCTGCCGACCAGCTCAACATATTTCCCGACACCGAAATATCGGTAATATCGGGCAAATCACAGGGCGTTTTCCAGCTCATAACGGGCGTTAACGCCGGTTCGGTAAATTTATTCTCGGCGACATAGGTATCCAACCCGTAACTGAAAAACTGCGTCGTATTGAAAAAGACGTGTCCGGGAGCACCCATCAGATCGGTCGATCGGTTCATATCCACTTCAAACCCGCACTCTTCCGTACCTTTGGCTGCTGTCGCGGCGATAGAACGTTCCACCATCGACAAACCGTTATATTCGTTCTCGCTCATGCCGAGCCGACGCAATACACTTTTCATACGCTGCGGACTATTTTGGGGCATCGTAGAAATTCGCATACTCGAATAAAAGTGTCTGTCCATCGTCTTGGCCACCTTCGCCCACCACGGAACCAATGTCTTATACCCCCAAACATGAGTGTTGAAACTCGGCCAGTAACATTGTGGCGAAATATAGTCTATCGTTTTCGCTTTCAACCAAGCCACTCCATCGCAATATAGTTGGGAATAGGCACTCGTTCCTCCGCTTGTATTCAAATACTCTATACCATACGAAGCGGCGACACTACTGCTACCGCCCCATATCCCGAAAGGCCCTATACCGAATTTCACGGTCGGTTTCGTCTCCTGTATCATAGCGTAAATATCGGCGATAAGTTTGTTGCAATTCTCACGGCGCCAATCCCCCACATTTTTCCCTTCGGGTTTATATAGGTTCTGAGAATAGGCATCTTCATTTTTAGTGCCTTCGTAGGGGTAAAAGTAATCGTCGAACACAATACCGTCGACATTGTACTTGGTGACTATATCTTTGATAACCTTCACCAAATACTCGATTACCTCAGGATTCCCCGGGTCAAGAATAAAACTCGACGAATACTCCAACAGCCACTCCGGGTGATTCTTTCGTATGGGATCATCGGCTCCGTTCATATTTTTTTCACTCTCATAGCGATACGGATTGATCCATGCATGAAGTTCCATTCCCCGCTTATGCGCTTCCTCTATGGCAAACGCCAGCGGATCGTATCCCGGATCGACCCCACGTGTTCCTGTCAAAAACTTCGACCATGGCTCGTAGGCCGAATTGTACAAGGCATCCGACATAGGACGCACCTGCAACCAAACCGCATTCATACGGGCCGCCTGCATACCATCGAATATCTTAATCAGAGCGGCCTTTTGCTCTTCCGAAGTCTGGGTCGATTTGGGCCAATCGATGTTACTCACCGAGGCCAACCATGTTGCACGAAATTCACGTTTTGGAGATTCGGCCCAACACCCCCAAATAATACCGATAGTTAAAAAAAGGAAGGATAATTTTTTCATGTTATTCACAAAATATTAGTGTATTTTGCAAATATATCCCTTTAAATCGATTTTTCAAGGCCATTTTATTTAAATAAATAAAACGACACCTAAAATATATAATTATTATACAAAATCGCTAATTGAACATAATACACAGAAGTAAGAAAAGAATCGCTATCTTTGCAAGGAATCTGAAAACAGATTACGTTTAGTCGTAATCAAACGACTTTGCGTCTGTTTTCGTGCAGTATTTTGCAACAAATTATTTCGATTATAACCGAAACAATATTATATAATGAGTTTACAATGTGGCATAGTCGGCTTACCTAACGTGGGTAAATCGACTCTTTTCAATTGTCTGTCCAACGCAAAAGCGCAATCGGCAAATTTCCCGTTCTGTACCATAGAACCTAATGTAGGTGTCATTACAGTACCCGACGAACGATTAAACAAACTGGCAGAACTGGTGCATCCGCAACGAATAGTCCCCACCACTGTGGAGATTGTCGACATCGCCGGATTGGTCAAAGGAGCCAGCAAAGGCGAAGGTCTGGGAAATAAATTCTTGGCGAACATCAGGGAAACCGATGCAATCCTGCATGTATTGCGTTGCTTCGACGATGACAACATTACCCACGTGGACGGAACGGTCAACCCGGTACGCGACAAGGAAATCATCGATTTCGAGCTCCAACTGAAAGACTTAGAAACCATAGAATCACGTATTTCAAAAGTCCAAAAACAGGCTCAGACAGGAGGAGACAAAGCAGCAAAGGTTACATACGAGGTTTTAAGCCGATACAAAGAAGCACTCGAACAAGGGAAAGCTGCTCGTACCGTCACTTTCGAGACCAAAGACGAACAGAAAATAGCCCATGACCTTTTCCTGCTTACCAACAAACCGGTAATGTATGTCTGCAACGTGGACGACAACAGCGCCGTATCGGGTAACAAATACGTGGATATGGTACGCGAAGCCGTTAAAGACGAGAATGCCGAAATCCTTATCTTGGCAGCTAAAACAGAATCGGAAATCGCCGAGTTCGAAACTTACGAGGAACGACAAATGTTCCTTCAAGAAATAGGCTTGGAAGAATCGGGCGTTTCCCGTCTGATCCGAGCGGCTTACAGCTTGCTCAATCTCGAAACCTACTTCACCGCCGGACCTCAGGAAGTACGAGCATGGACCTATTTGAAAGGCAGTAAGGCTCCTCAATGTGCAGGTATTATCCATACCGATTTCGAAAAAGGTTTTATCCGAGCCGAAGTAATCAAATACGACGACTATATCGCTCTCGGTTCCGAAAACGCTTGTAAAGAGGCCGGTAAAATGTACATCGAAGGAAAAGAATATGTCGTACAAGACGGCGACATCATGCACTTCCGATTCAACGTATAATTTACACAGTCATTACCATACAAAAAAAATGCGATGAAAATTCATCGCATTTTTTATATCCTCCTTCAAGAACCGTCAATGCTTTCCCGATAGATTTAAAATCTCGTCATAGCGGGATTTATTGCCCAAAATACGACAAGCCTCCTTTAAATCTTTATCGTTTTTGATCGACTCTATAATTTCGCCTTTCTGATAATAATACCGTTTCACAATCTCTATCGAAAGTAATTCGGCGATTTCATCGTGAAAAGTCTCCAAATCCCTATCCAAATCGTGATTCAAACAAGCTTCAAGCGCTTCGAACTGCTTCTGCGTGTTTTCATCGAAATATCCTTCGAATTTAGCGACCTCCTTTAAGTCGGACAATATCCGTTCACTCTGTTTGTCGTATTTGAAATCCTTCGATTTCACAAAAGCTTTGAATTCCTCGTATTCTTCGTCGGACAATTTAAAATCTTTCGGAGCCGGAATCGTATCATGCTCGGCTGCATACCGAGTCGCATAATCGAAGAAATAGAAATCTTTCATCAAATAATAGCTGATATTCCCCCGCCTTTCCATCGAAGTTTCCACATCGGGTTTTATACCGCCTCCGTCACGGACAATCCTACCGTGAGCGGTCTTGAACTCGTGGGTAAGGCTATCGGGAATACGGGCGACGCTCCCGTCGGGATTGCGATGCGAATAATCGATAGCTTGTATCAAACGTCCGCTGGGTATATAATAACGAGCGATCGTTACTTTCAACATACCGTTATAAGGCAAAGGCCGTGTGGATTGCACTAATCCTTTGCCATAAGAACGCGAACCGATAATCACAGCCCTGTCGAGGTCTTGTAAAGCTCCGGCCACGATTTCCGAAGAAGATGCAGTTCCTCCGTCGATCAGCACGGCCAAAGGCATTTTCACATCGACTGGCTCCTGAGTGGTTTTATAAATCTTATCCATCTTCTTATTTCTTCCCCGGGTAGAAAGCACCTCTACCCCCTTCGGAACAAATAAATTGACAATCTGCACGGCCTGCTCCAAAATACCACCGCCATTACTGCGCAAATCGAGTACCAACGAAGTTATCCCCCGTTTTTTCAAGTCTTGTAAAGCCCGTTTCACTTCTCCGGCCGAAGTATCGGTAAAACTACTCAAATAAATATACCCCACGCTATCGCATACCACATCGTAATAAGGTACGGCAGGCATTTGTATCTTCTTACGAGTTAACTCGAAAGAGAGCAAGTCTTTCACACCGGGACGTTCGACCGTAACTTTCAACTGCGTATTCGCAGGTCCTTTCAACCGCTCGCTCACCTTCGCACTCTTCCACCCCAATACAGTATCGTTATCGATCATCACGATTTTATCTCCGGGACGCAAACCCGCTAATTGAGCCGGCATACCCTCATACGGCTCCGAAATGTAAACGGCATTATCCCGCTCCATAATAAAAGAACCGATACCCGCATATTCTCCGGTAGTCGAAAAGAAAAAATCGTCTTTCTCTTTCTCAGGTATATACTCGGTGTAAGGATCCAGACGCGCCAACATCGCATTTACACCGTCGCCGATAGCCTTCTCGGCATTAATCGTATCGACATAAAACATATTCAATTCCTTAAAAAGAGAATTGAATATATCAAGGTTACGTGATATTTCGAAATTTTTCTCGTCAGATTTGCCTGCCCATATCGGATTTATAAATCCCGAACAAAAAGATAATACCGTTACTGTCGCAAAAGTCAACCTTATATTTTTCATTTCACTTCTTTTAATCACACGAAGATAACTAATGCCGAATATCTTCGGCAACCATAGAAGATACTTTTAACTTTATTTCAGTCCAAATCTCATCGCTCATCTTAGTACCGATTACTTTAATCACACGACCCGCCAATAAAGAACCGATAGCGCCGCAGACTCCCAACGAACAATTTTGAGAAAGACCGTAAAGAAATCCCGAAGCATATAAATCCCCGGCTCCCGTAGAATCTACCCGAACCTCTGGTGTCGCAGGGACCTCGGTAATTATGCCTTCACGCCCTACGAAAGAACCTTGTGCTCCACATTTTACGACAGCGATCCTACAATATCGCGACAATATCTCTGTCGCCTTACGGGGCTCTTCGCCTGTATAGGCCAATGCCTCTTCCTCGTTCGCAAATAGAATATCCACATAATTCTCCACCAAATCACGGATAATCGCATAATTATCTTTTACTACATTGTAACTCGCCATATCGAAAGAAACAGACAAGCCGGCCTCTTTTGCCAATTGTACGGCTCGTAAAATCAACGAAGTGTCTTGTACCAAATACCCTTCGATATGCAATATATCATACCCTTCGAACATTTCGGCAGAGAGCTCCTCGGCGCACAAAGTAGCCGCTGCACCCAAGAATGTACCAAAAGTCCGTTCTCCATCGGGAGTGATCATCGTCATGGCACAACCCGAAGCCTGTTCTCCTTCGATCAATAAAGTCTGCACGCCATTGCGCTCCATATCCTCCCGGAAGAAACGTCCATAAGCATCCCGACCTATTTTCCCGATGAATCCGCTCTCTATTCCCATACGGGCTACTCCCGAAACAGCATTAGCGGCCGACCCGCCTGATGCTAAGGTGGTTTCCAGCCCTTCGAAAACCGACATGATTCTCAAAAGCTTCTCTTCGTCTATAAGTTGCATACCGCCTTTCAGCAGCCCCATCTCATCGAAACACTCGTCGGAATGTAACCGTGCAAGTACATCTGTAAGAGCATTTCCCAATCCTACTATCCTCATTATGGAAATTTTTTTTGCAAATATATTGCATAATTGGAAATAAGCCATTACTTTTGCAACGCATTTTTAACGAATGCGATCTTCTTCAGTAGCTCAGTCGGTTAGAGCATCTGACTGTTAATCAGAGGGTCGTTGGTTCAAGTCCAACCTGAAGAGCCGATTTTGATATTTGTATTCTTCAGTAGCTCAGTCGGTTAGAGCATCTGACTGTTAATCAGAGGGTCGTTGGTTCAAGTCCAACCTGAAGAGCTTCGGGAGTTCGTTCGTAAGACGGACTCTTTTTGTTCAATCAAACCCAATAAATCATGGACGATTCAAACTCACGAACGTACACAAGTAGTATTAACATCTCCCGTGGGAGTAAGTGAGATTTGATGTCGAATCTTGCGGGCTCCCTTCGGAATACAAAAAAGAAAGGAGCAACGCAATGAGAAAGTATCTCTTTTGTGAAGCAGGTTTTATCGAAAAACCCAATTGGCTTCCCAACTGCTGGGTAAATGTCGAATGCCCTACACCCGATGATTTCGATTTCCTCGAAAAAGAATTGAATGTACCGGCTGCATTTTTACACGATATTGCCGACACCGACGAACGTCCCCGTATCGATTCGGAAGGAAATTGGTTGTTGACTATTTTACGTATCCCCATCTTCGTAAAAGACAACAACATTACCTATACGACCGTACCTATCGGGATTATTACCAATAACGAAATCATCATTTCGGTCTGCTATCATTCGACAGCAATGATCCCCGATTTCATCGAATATACCCGACGTAAAGGAATAAATGTCCCCAACCGATATGAACTGATTCTCCGTCTGATATACTCTTCTTCCGTATGGTTTCTCAAATACCTGAAACAAATCAACAACGAAGTCAGCACAGCCGAAAAAGAGTTACAACAAAGCATACGTAATGAAGACCTTCTCCGTTTGATGAACTTGCAAAAATGTCTGGTTTACTTCAACACGTCTATCCGAGGAAATGAGGTAATGATAAGAAAATTACCCAAAATATTCAATGAGAAGGATTACCAAAACCCCGAACTTTTGGAAGACGTGATGATAGAATTAAAACAGGCTCAAAATATGGTGAACATTTACAGCGACATTTTAACCGGAACGATGGATGCTTTTGCCTCCATCATCTCGAATAACGTCAACACCATCATGAAACGCATGACCAGTCTTTCCATCGTTCTGATGGTTCCCACTTTGATAGCCAGTTTTTATGGCATGAACGTAGACATACACATCGAAGAACTTCCGCACGCATTCTCTTTAATCGTTTGTTTCTCCGTGCTGTTGTCTGCTTTGGCCTTCATTGTGTTCAGAAAAATCAAATGGTTCTAAGATATTTTCTCGGATAACGGTGGAGTACCATCGTTATCCGAGAGCTTGATTCCGAAAATTATAAAAACACCCCGAAATAGTACCCGATTATGAAAACCAGAACACTTTATATTTCCGATTTAGACGGGACTCTACTCGACAGTAATTCGATCGTAACCTCCCATTCTATCGAGAATATCAACCTTTTACTGCAAAAAGGTATGCTCTTTACGATCGCTACGGCTCGAACACCAGCTACGGTCGTTCCCTTACTGAAACAATTACAGCTCGACCTTCCGGTAGTACTCATGAATGGAGCCGTACTCTACGACATACGAAACAAACATTACATACAAACGAATGGATTCACCGATGACTCGGCCCTCCGTTACATCTCGGTGCTCGAAAATAGAGACTTGATCCCCTTTGTTTACCGAATCGAGAACAATAAACTCCAAGTGTTTCACAAACCTCTCGTAAACGATATACAACGGGATTTTAAATACAAGCGGGAAAACACTCCTTATAAAGATTTTATACCCACCGACAACTATACGGCCGAATTGACCGATAATCCTCCCCTATTCATGCTGGTCATCGACCGTTTCGACAAACTCGAAACAGCAGCAGCCGAAATAACCCGTGCCGGAAATTGTAGTGTGTTCTGTTATCGAGACATCGCTGTTCCCGACTATGGAAATCTGGAAATATATCCCAAAGGAGTTTCCAAAGCGACGACAGCCCAGCTTATAATCGACCGAATAAATCCGTGGGAAGTCGTAGCTTTTGGCGATAACCTCAACGATTTACCCCTCTTTAACTTGGCAGACCGCCGATATGCACCGGTCAATGCTACCGAAGAAATCAAAAGACAAGCGACGGCTATCATTCCCGACAACGACCACGACGGAGTAGCCCGATTCCTTTGCGAAGATTTTCTATAAATCGCCCTTTATTTATAAATAAAATATAGATATATTATAAATAATATAGAGCAATTATATACTAAAAATCAATTACTTATCGACAGCATTATTTTGTCTAGCCATTTCCGCCTCTACTTGTGCTCTCGATTTACTGGTTGTCACCACATAAACACCCAAGAAAACAAGAAGAATGGCAAAACCCTTTTTCAAATCAAAGCTATCCATTCCCCACCAAACAGCCAACAAAGAAGCGACTATCGGCTGGGTATAATTATACATGCTTAAAATAGTCGGTCTCAAACGTTTTTGTCCGATAGAAACCAACATATAAGATAAAAATGTAGCACCGAATACAACAAAAAACAAATCGAGATAAATCGTGCCGCTAAGATCGGAATATGGGATGCTCAACAAATCGTTTCCCCCGAGCGGCAAACAGCAAATCGCAGAAAACAAGAACATCCACTTCATCAAAGTCACAGGTGTATACCGGCTTATCAAACCCTTGAAAGCCACATAATAAATAGCAAAACTGATTTCAGCGACCAAACAAAACAAGTCTCCCATAACCCGGCCACCCGAAAGCCCTTCCGAAACAGTACCCGCTCCGTTCAAAATAAGCATTAAAGCTCCTGAAAGCCCCATAAATACCCCCACAACCTTCTTGCCGGTCATAGGCTCTTTCTGGATAAATGCAGCCAATATCATGGTAATAATAGGAGCCAAAGAAGCGACGACTGAAGCATCTATCGGCGTCGTATAAGACAATCCCAACACAAAGAAACCCTGATTCAATGTTATCCCGAACAAAGATGCTACGAAAAGCAAAAGCAAATCTCGTTTAGTAACCGGCTCCCGAGGCATAAACAAAGAAGCAATCCAAAAAAGAATTGCCGCTCCGGCCATACGCATGTTGGTTAGCGAAAACGCCGAAATCGTTCCGGTCAAAAAGATTGCTTTGGAAATAGGCGACATAATTCCCCATAAGAAATTTGCCGTGAACATAGCCGAATGGCCTTTTAATTTTTCTTTCATTCCCTTGCTGTTATTTCGGGCGCAAAAGTACAAATTGTTTCCACAATAAAGATTTTTCATACGACTTTTATTTCTCCGTCTTTTTCCGTTCACACAATAAAGAATTATCTTTGCAATAAACCGAGGAAGCAGGCAAGCCACGGTTCAGCTCCGATAAACCGCCACAGCTCCCTCTTGTACGACATTTAGCAAAATATTTCCCCTAAAAACAATACACATGAAATTCAAAAGTCTTATTTTTATAGTTCTTGCAGCTTCTATGACTTGTACCGACATTTACGCAGAAAACAACCGCCCCATCGACATAGCTTTATGGGAAAACGGGCCGTTAGAAAAGAATGACGATGAAGGAAAAACATACGACGAAAACGTCAGAATCTATCGCCCCTCGATCAAAGTCTTTCTACCCGAAGGGAAAAATACAGGACGAGCCGTCATCATGTGCCCGGGAGGAGGATATGCCCTTCTGGCCTACGACCACGAAGGATATGCCTATGCCGACTACTTCAAACATCAAGGCATCGCCCTCATTGTCCTCAAATACCGCATGCCGCACGGAAACCACAAAGTCCCCATGTCCGATGTTTGCGAGGCCATGCGGGTCGTAAAATCCCATGCTGCCGAATGGAAGATAAACCCCGATGACATAGGAATTATGGGCTTTTCCGCCGGCGGACACTTGGCTTCTACTTTCGCGACCCACTATCCGGCAGAATTACGGCCAGCTTTCCAAATTCTCGTTTATCCGGTAATCTCTATGGACGAAACGATAACTCACAGCGGGTCGAGAGAAAATCTCATCGGGAAGAATCCGAGCAAAGCACTCATCGATTACTATTCCAATGAGAAACACGTCAACGCAGAGTCACCACGGGCTTTTATCGCCCTCTCCGATGACGATCGAGCTGTCCCTGTCGAAAACAGCCTCCGTTATTACAAAGCCCTGCATCGATATCAAATACCGGTCTCATTGCATATTTATCCCACAGGAGGTCACGGCTGGGGATATAATGAGTCGTTCCGATTCAAAAAAGCCGTTCATGATGAACTTTCCGATTGGTTGCGTTCATTTTGAATAAACTCCAAACATGAAAACAAAAGCATATTTTAATTGGAGCAGCGGTAAGGACTCGGCTTTGGCCCTATACAGAGCGTTAAACAGATTCGACATCAAAGCGTTGCTTACGGTTATCGACTCTACGAACAACCGCATTCCCATGCACGGAACCAACCTCGACCTATTGAAAGCACAATCTCAAAGCATAGGAATTCCGCTCGTTACCTGTGATATAAATACCGAATATTCAGAAGATAAATACAAAATATCTTTACAAGAAATCATAGACAAATTCAAAAGTCAGGAAATTTCCACTGCCCTATTCGGCGATATTCATTTGCTGGAATTAAAAATCGGCAGAGAAGAAAAATGCAGACAAGCAGGATTAAAAACAGATTTTCCTTTATGGAACAATTCACCCCAAGAGCTATTACATGAATTTATAGACTCCGGTTTCAAAGCCATAATCACCTGTATCGACGGCAGTGTACTCGACAAAACTTTCGTCGGCAGAATGATAGACTATGATTTTATAAACGATTTACCCGACGGCGTCGATATCTGCGGCGAAAACGGAGAGTATCATTCATTTGTTTTTGATGGCCCTATCTTTAAAGAACCCGTTCCCTGTCACTTGGGCCCTGTATCGTATAAAGAATATCCTTGTCAAGATCTGAAACAGAACACCGGGTTCTGGTATATCGACATCTACAATGCTCCCTAACAAAAAAGTCTACAAGAGGATAACGACTGCATTGTCGTATCCCCTTGTAGAATAGCATTACAGGAAAATCGGCTTAGAGAGATTTCTCAATCCTCGACCCGTATTTTTCCAACAAATGACGAGCTGTATCCAACAACGAACCCTCCCTGTGTATCTGAATAGGAGTAGTACTATCTACCCACTCTTGTTCAAAAGTCGCAAGCCGGCTCTTCAATTCATCTTTATCCAACTCTATTCCTTTCTCCGCCGCACCGATCACAGCATCAAAATAAATTTCCCATCGTCTGGCATAATAATCGTTCAGAAGACCGGCCCATGTACGACTCGCATAATCGTTCAAACTACCACCCCATGTAGTTATTAAATTACGAGCATTTTTCTCATAATAATTTTTCAATTCGTCGGTATCGCCCAAACTGCGGGCATCTTCAATCCATTTATCCAACGATGCCCGGTTGTGGAAAGAATTCAACAATTCCAAATCGGACAGTATCTCTCTCATTTCAGAAGCCTTTTCTTTCAACCCGGGAACATTCCGTTTCTTATAAAAACCGTCAAATTCTTTTTTCACGCCCAAAAAATAATTGCCCAAGAGTTGACGGCCTGTCATAATCACATCTATCTCGAATGCATCTCTGTCGCAAGACGGAACTTCCAATAAAAGCTCCCACACCCGCAGCAATGTAGCGTTATCATACTCGTTACTGGTCCGTTTATTATAGTTATCCCCCAATTTCGGCCGATATCCGGGCAAAATACCTAATGTACGAGGTACTTGTACAAAAACATCTTCAAACAATATCTGCCAAGCCTCGCGTGCCGATTCCGAAACGGCTCCTACGTGCCTATCCGCCAAACGCTCCACCCAATCCTGTCCATTCACATCTATCGTCCACGCTTTCTCAAAGATATATTCATAAGGGAACTGATTGATATCCAGTCCTTCCAATGTAGAACCTATACCTTTTAAGTTGTCTCCTCCGTTTATCAAAGCGTTATCGAGCCTGTCACCGCTCTCCTTTACATTTCCGGTCAACGTGGTATTACCTCCGAAATTTCCCAAATAACACCAGATATAAGGCTGTCCATGAAATTTCTCCGTACTTTTCCACAGCTCTACATTTTCACAATGATAATCCAACAAAACCAATTTATCGGACGGAACCCCGGTCAACAGAGCTTTCACCCGAGGTGCTGTCCACAATTTTCGATCGTGATAAAACATCCATGTCATTTGCAACCACACAGCATCGGGGTCGGCAGCAGCCAACGATTTATACATATCCGAAGATACCTGTGCCAAATATTCGGGCTCCCAGCTCGGCGGATCCACCTCGTTAAAAGGGTCCACACCATAAATATGATCTGTCCCGAACATCTTTTCCTGTTCTTCCAAGAAACTCTTTTGAATCTCTGCAAAAAGCGGTTCTTCGGGATTCAAGAAATGACAGCGATACGAATCGCCGAAACCCGCCCATTTCCCCAAATATTGAATATTGGCATCGGGGTGAATCCGTTTCAAGGCAGCCGGCACATGACCTGCAAAAGCAGGCAATACCGGCGTCATGTTCAATTCACGCTCACGAGCCAAAATCTTTTTCTGCAACTCGGCCTGAGATTCCAGCCATTGCATGGGTAACGGCCCGTTCCAGCCATCGATATTCGCCATGCGATGCCACGGTAAATAAACCGGCCCCGTAAAATAAGAACGAATCTCTTCATCGGTCAACCCGATTTTTTTCCACACTTTATACCACACCATCTCTTGGCCGGTTATAGCCAATGGCATATTCACTCCGTTCAACGCCATCCAATCGATAAAACGCTCCCAGTCCTTCCATTTCCAAAAAGGCATGGAATACCCGTAAGTACAATAATTCAAGAAAAAGCGATTATCCACTTTCGCTTCTACGACGACCGGTTTTTCCACCATAGGCAACACATCGGGCATTTCGACCGGAATATCGGCATACCACGATACAGTCGTCAGACAATAATATTTCAAATAATAATTCAATCCGGCAGCCATCGAATTAGCGTTATTCCCGCTAATGTGGATTTTTCCGTCCTTACTTTCCAACGAATAGTAATCCCTATCCTCCTCAGGAACTATCTCGAACACGAATCGATCGGCATATTGGGGGATTAAACGGTGAGTAAGTTGTTCCACGGCCAACACATCGTGATCCTTCGAGGAACAAGCCGTCATTCCCAATAGCATAAAAAACGAAGCAATAAAAAATAGTTTTTTCATCTTTCTATAATTTGATATAAATATGCTTTTTGTACAAGAAAAAGGCAATGAGCCAATTAAACATAAGAAAGGCGAGCGCATAGGCCAAACTGCCTCCATAATTCCCGAAAAGAGGCTGCCATATTCCCTCGAACGATATTGTCGTCCATTGGAGTTTACGGAATAACCCTCCGGCAATTTCGCTGAATATATAAATCGACAACGGATTTACGCCTACTACCAAGAACGGAAACGACCAGCGCGTCCTCTTCGAATCGTCGATAATATAAATGAGTGTCGCAAAAATCAGAGAGGTGATACCGCAAGTTACCAAAACGAAACTCGGCGACCACAGCCGTTTGTTCAAAGGAGCGGCATAGCTCCACAGATACCCGACAACGAACATCGATGTACCCCAAACCGCCAACTTCACGATTTGTGAACGTATCTCCTTCTCCCCGACGATAACTTTTCCGCAAAGAAATCCTATCATCACCTGAGCTATTGCCGGAATCGTACTCAATATCCCTTCGGGGTCGACGAATTGAGCTCCGCCCAAATACATATGAGATTTTCCCAACACGGCATAATCGACCATAGAGACAATATTCCCGGCACATTTCTCAAATCCGTTCCCGAAAAGTTGCAACAAATAATACCCGACAAGCAAAACGGCGATAATCGTCGGGAACACACGATGACGAACAGTCACAGCCAAAAGAGCTACAATCCCGTAACAGATTCCCAGGCGTTGCAATACACCCATAATCCGTAAATTTTCAAGCGTATTGTATTCACCGGTAGCAATAAACGCCAAAATCCATTTGAGGGCGACACCCGACACGAAAATCAATGCCGTGCGCCGCAGGATTCGGGCAATCGAAACCCTCCAATCGAAATTCGATTTATTGAGCGACAAATAAATAGAGACTCCCATGATAAACATGAAGGCAGGAAAAACAAGATCGGCCGGTGTAAATCCGTCCCATTTCGCATGTTTCAAAGGAGCATATGCATATCCGCACGCTCCTGCATTGTTGACGAGAATCATGCCGCAAATGGTAATTCCCCTCAACACGTCCAATGAAACCAACCGTTTAGAAGTTCTCGTCAACGACATATCCAATACATTATAATCGAGAATAGAGTTAACACGGCTCCGATAAGTGTTTCATAAGGAATCAGTTTCAACCGGTCTCTAAACGTCAAATCGCAAACCCCTCCCGTAGCATGGAAAAACGACCCGTGAGGCAAATGATCCAGTACGGTAGACCCGGCATTAACCATCGCCGCACCCCATATCGACGAAACGCCCACTGCTAAAATCGTATCGGCAAAAGAGGCAGAAGCCAACGTAGCTCCCGCCGTAGTCGAAGCCGTAGCGGCAGACATTAAAATACCGGAAATAGGAGCAATCATATCCTTTCCCATACTCACATGATCCAACATGGCCAAGATATAATCTTTCAAAGTCGAATCTTTAATCACACCGGCAATAGTCCCTGTACCGATCAACAACACGGCTATCACCGACATTTTCTGTAAACCGAATTCGATACTCGGCAATGCATTTTTCCATTGCCGCATACATATCAATCCACACAGTCCACCTGCCGGAAGAGCTACCAAAGGGTCTACGGTGATACCACATAAAGGTCGTAAAGCCAACAGGAAAATAGTCACGACGGGAGCCACCAAACTACTCCATAACGAAGGTAATCCATCGTCGTTTCCCATCTCCTCCTCATCGGTATGGACCTTACGAGGTTTCACCGGGAAAAAACGGGCTATCACGAACACAGTAAACAACAAACCTATTATGGCCGGTATAATATTGGCAAACATAACCGAGGGCAAATCGGCTCCAAAATTCTCGGCCGCAATAATCGTGTTGGGATTGGGCGAAATAATATTTCCGCTTTTCCCTCCGCCTATCATCACAAGCAGCAGTTGCGGAGTAGGAATCCCCAACCTCCGACCGATAGACAATGCAACCGGAGCTACCGTTATCACCGCTACATCTATAAAAACACCTACCGCACACAACAACATGGTGGCAAACGCCAAAGCCAAATAGACACGTTTCTCACCCCAAAACCTGATTATCGCATTTGAAATAGTCATTGCAGCCCCTGTTTTTATCAGAACACCCGACAATACCCCCGCCGTCAGGATACGCAACACAGCCGAAGAGACATCTTTCACGCCCTCGGTCATCGATACAACGACTTCCTCTAAGGAGAAGCCTCCGGCCAAACCACCGATCAAAGCGCCCAAAATAAGGCTATAAGCCGGTGAAACTTTCTTGATTATCAAGAATATCGACACCAGCAATCCGATTAATGCACCTACCGTACTATCCATGTGTTCCTATTTGAATGGTTCGCATAATCTGTGTGACGACCTGCCTTATATTCTTCAAAGCAAAATCCCGATCCATTGCCTCCCGCAAAGAAACCGGAGCCGTCTGTATGGAAAAAATACTGGCAAATCCCATCTCGTTCAATATTTCGCATGCCTCCACACAGCCGCCTATGGCAATTACCGGGACAGCCTCCTCTTTCGCATAACGCAAAATTCCGCCCAACGCTTTGCCCATACCGGTCTGTTTATCCAATTTCCCTTCACCGGTAAAAATCAAATCGGCTCCCTGTATCGTCTCCCTGAAACGGAGCATATCCAAAACAATATCAATCCCCGATTGTAACTCGGCATTCAAGAATGGCAACACGCCGCCACCCAAACCTCCGGCCGCACCGGCTCCCGGAATTTCCGAAATATCCATCTGCCTCGTCTCCTTTATCACCTGCGCATAATGAATCATTCCCTTTTCCAAAAAATCGACTTCATCGGGAGAAGCACCCTTTTGGGGAGCGTAAACAGCGGCAGCTCCGCGACTACCGTAAAAAGGATTATTTACATCGCAAGCTATCGTAAAAGAAGTTTCACATAACAATTTGTTAGCCGAAGAACCGTCCACCCGGGCAATCTTCCCCAAACTTTCGCCAACAGGAGGAAGCTCCTCGCCCCGCTCGTCCAAAAAACGATAACCCAACGCCGCCAACAAACCGATACCTGCATCGTTAGTGGCGCTGCCGCCGATACCCATGACAATGCGACGACACCCCCGCTGCAACGCATCGGCAATCATCTCGCCGGTTCCCCATGTAGTCGTGAGCAAAGGATTTCGTTTTTCTTGCGGAATCAAAGGCAAACCGCTTGCAGCTGCCATTTCCAATATAGCGGTCGATCCATCAGAAGTAATTCCGTATGCCGCTTCCATCGGATTCATAAGAGGATCGTGGACACGGCACGATACCCGCTCGACGGACATATTCGAGCAAATCGCCTCGACCGTACCTTCACCCCCATCGGCCACAGGCACTACCACCACCGCACATTCGGGAAACACGTCGATAATCCCCTGCCGCGCAGAGGCTGCGATCTCCTGCGAACTCGCACATCCTTTGAAAGAATCAAAAGCCAAAATTACCCTTTTCATCACTCTCGCTCCAAAACATTCCAAATTTAATAAAATAAGACCTATTCCCCTTTATATCGTTCGACCAATTTAATCGCGCTTTGTAACGGATCTTCGAACGACGTAGAGGTATTGTGCCACGGAGCTTTTATCCAATTTTCCTCCCAACGGTCCAAATCGGCCCGCTGTTCCGAAAAATACAACTTCATACGGGGAATATAATAATCCTTTATCAACCCGCTCCAAAACCGAGCGGCATAATCTTCTTGGAAACCACCCCATGTCGTAATCAACCGCTTGGCATTAGCTTCGTAGGCATCTTTCTCCAAATCCGTTTTCCCCCAATCGCGAGCCATATCCACCCACTCTTCCAGTCGATACAACGGATGCGAAGCCAACAACTTATCCACATCTAAAAGAATCTCGACCGAACGATCCAACTGCTGCATGGCCGCCACCCGGTTCCCCAAAGAATCTTCTTTCAAAGCCCGTTTATAACAATCATCAGCTTGGGCGGCCAAATAATAAGAGGCATATTCAATGGCATCATTCACATACAGCGGCGACGATTCCAAACTATCGGCACACGACAAAAACAGTTCGACACCTTGCAAGAACGAATCGCTCACGTCCAACTTACTGATTCGACGGGTATCCGGGACAACCGTTTGCCAAGTAAACCGGGGGTAAGAATACAACGAGCTATAAACTGTTTCCTTGAACCGCTGCCAAGCACTATCCATAGCCGCCGGGCAACCGCCGTAACGAGCCTTACAATAAACAGGCAGCCAAGAATCCAAATCTATCGAATCGGTCGTCCAACCCATATCGGCCAACAGTTCATAAACGACCTCGTTATTTTCAAGCCCTTCGGGAGCAGAACCGAACCCGACCAAATTACCGGCATTCGCACTATGCAAAGCTTCGGCCGAAGAGGTCGCATACATCTGCAAATCGCCCGTCATCGGAGTCTTTCCCCCAAAGTTCGGCACATAACTGAATATCCATTTTTTCCCATAAAAACCATCATGATTTTTCCATGTTTGTTCAGTACCCCAAACCCATTTCGGATAATCGTTTCCCAAATCGATAATAATCATTTTATCGTCGGGAACCCTACTCAGCAAAGCCTGCAAGCTAGCCTTGTCCCAAAAATCGTGTTGATATCCGAAAGTCCAGCCTTGCGTTACCCAAACAGCATCGGGATTGCCGGCCGCAATCGAATGGTATATAGATTCGCCGTATTGTGCCAATAACTTGTGTTTCCCGTCATCGTCACCCTCGGCGACAGGCAATTTCATCTCATTGAAACTATCCGACAGATAGTAAGTATTTTTTCCAAACTCTTTTTCCCACTCTTCGATAAAAAGTTTTCCTATCTCCTTAAAGTAGGGAGTCTCGGGAGGCAATACATAAGCGTTGTATTTTTCATCGAATCCGCCCCATTCCAAGTGTTTGAATTGTATCTCGGGGTGTCGTTCGGCAAACGCAGTAGGTACAAAACCGGCAAATGCAGGAGCAATAGGCTCCATACCCAGTTCACGCATTCGATTTAATATCTTGTGTTGCAGTTTTATCTGCTCCTTCTGCCAACCGTCCGTAAGCGGGCCGTCCCAACCATTCAGATTCCCCATACGATGCCACGGCAAATGTGCCGGGCCGGTAAAAAAAGCCCGTATATCCTCTTCTTTCAATCCCATTTTTAGCCACACTCGCTCGGCAATCGCCTCGCTCGCTACGGTAGCCAACGGCATATTGACTCCCCGCAGAGCCATCCAGTCGATTTCCTTTTCCCAGCGTTCCCAATCCCAATACGGAGTTGTATAACCAAAGGTACACACATTCAAGAAATATCGGTACTCATACGGCGTAGTCTGCTTTTTCAAAACAAAATCGGGCCAAGTCTCAGGCAACTCCATACGCTCCCCGCTCCATGTTTTCATCGCCGAGCAAGCCTCTCGTAAATAAGTATAGAACGCATAACAAATAGCCACCGAGCTGCTGCCTCTCAACGTGAGAATACCGTTTTTAGCCTCTACCTCGAAAGTCTCTTTCCCATTCTCAGGAGCTATCTCCTCCAACTGTATATCGGCCACTCTCTCCCCGATTTGCCGCTCGATTAAATCAAAAGCGGGTTGTATTATGCCGTCTTTCTCGACCGAAGACGTGTTACAAGCACACAGTACGATACAAAAAAGCACAAACAAACTACTTGATATGTGGTATTTCATGGAATTATTTTTTTAATTAAACCTATTACCGAATAAAAATCGTGTCATGAACCACTTACAGACCCGATATTCTATAATATCTCTTGTAAGAACAGAAGCAACTCACGACACGATTTTCATGAACCTATACTCTATCTATCACTTTATGATAAGTTTCTGTATCGCTTTATCAACAACGATCAAATAAACACCTTCTTCTATCGGCAATTCCAAAGCCGAATGATTGGCTATGATTCCTTCATAAACCAATCCGCCGGTCATACTGTACACCTTAGCGGTAGCAGCTTTATTCAACCCCGTTGCATAAACGATATTCCCACTATTCCAAATGCGAACAACATCTTTTACATTTCCTGTAATACCACTCAAAGAAGAGTACTCTACGGCTCCCACCGAAGGAGTAGCAGGACGCGCATTACCCAATTGATCGACCGTGGGAATCTCCACGCCATCTACCACGGCGATACCTGCACCCAAAGCAATACTGTTTTCTGCAATCATCGCAACCTTCATATCGCCCGAAAGAACACTCGTCTGGTGATTATAGCTCTCATCTCCCTCGTCCCACGGATTTTGTTCGGTAGCAGCGAAAATGACATCGCTATCGAAATTAACGGCTTTATTCGAACCGTCGGCAAAAAATCCGTCAGAAGCAGCTACGTATAAATTGTTCTTGCAAACCGGTAATACAGTTTGGGGCAAAGGTTGGTTATTAGCATCGACTTGTCCTGCCATATAAAAGGCTACTATATCGAATCTCGATTCGTCGTCCATCCACGTATTGCTATAATTTTCAGCAAACAAATTATTCACGAAAGTAGGCTCCATAGTAGTGGTAGCTTTCGACCATACGCAAAGCGCACCACCGTTGCTTCCCAAATTACCGACAAACGTACAATTTACAATAACCGGAGAAAAAACATCAACAGCGGTTGCTGTCTGCATATAAATAGCACCACCACGATCATCTGCTATATTATTGGCAAATGTAGAATTAGCAATATAAACACGGGGAGAAGGATTCTTTGCCGTCGCATTTACTCCTATGGCGCCACCCGCTGCCCCTTCATTTTCCACAAAAGAACAATTTTCAACACGCAATTCCGAATCTCCATAAGCACAAACAGCACCGCCTCCATAAGAAGCACCGCATCTGTTTTTGAGGAATAAGGAATTTTTCAAAAAAGCATTGGAACCACTCACCCTTATCACGCCGCCATTATTGACTTTACTGCTAAGAGGTTCGTAATTATTCGAAAACTGACAGTTATTAGCATTCAGTGTCGAATTGCCACTCAATCGGATAGCAATATTCTTAAAACCGTCGATGATAAGATCGTTTAATGAAATCTCAGATGCTTCACCGACCGTAAACAACGATTCCAACCCTTTTATGGTTACTCGTTTTCCATTCTTTTTATTGATACCGTTAAAAGTTAGCTTCTTTCCTTTGATGGCAATACCGGTTCCTTCACCGTAATCCAACACTTCTCCATCGAAATTAAACTCGATGACACTGCCCGATTCGGCATGATCAATCACATACACCAACCCACCGGCTGCTACCGGGTCCATGTCGGCCGTCGTTACTTCCAAAGTTTGTGCAAACATCGTACTTGTACACAATGCAAGTACACACGTTAAAAATGTAACCTTCTTCATAATAATTTAAAAATTTAATGGTTAATATAGATATTTAAAACTGCTATTCTGATAAGCATTAGAAACTCGAATAACATAAAGTCCATTTCGAGAACCTTCCGGTAAAACTATATTCGTTGCATTATCTACATTTTGTGTCTTTACCAATTTTCCCGATATGTCATAAATATTCACCTGAGACGTTGTTTTGAGATTACTAAGCGAAAAACCGTCGGCACTCCTGATAAGGTTTATTTCCTGCAAAGAAGTAGCGTCATACACTGCACTCCCCTCGGCTTCGATAGTAACGAATACAGGTAAATGATCCGATACATCTGAAAGTGTCAGACCCGGTTCTTCGGTAACGACACCCGTCTCCGTGGTTGTATATTTAAGAGAATCATCGGGTCGATAAGAGATAATCATATCTATGCACGACGTAGGGTCCCTAGCCGGATAGGTATATAGAGCCGTATTGTTCAGTATCGAAAATCCATACTCTTTGAAAGTCACCATTGCCCGATAAGTAGGCTGAGCATTGAAGTCGCCAGCGATAAAGACAGTCTTATCACTTTGCCGTGCAAAGCGGATAGCCCATTCTGTCGCAGTATCTCGGTCATCGGCATTAAGAGAATAATGCGTACAAAGGAAATAGAAGTTGTCAAATTCGGCAATGAGAAAACCGCGGGACTCCTTGTCTTTCGAAGTATCCGATGGGGCAAAAGACTGGGTTTTCACCGATATAGGTTCTGTCTTCGATAAAATACCTATGCCATAATAAGTCCCCACCAAAGCAAAAAACTGCGAATGCATGCCAGTAGATTCGGCCAGTTCGCTTAAATAATCATGATTAAAGATACCTAACGAACGGTTATCGACTTCTTGCAAAGCCACGATATCGGGATTTTGCGTATTGATAATGGTAGCAATATCGGCCAACCTCGATGAGGTCATACTATGACCTTTAATGTTATAAGAAAGTAACTTCGTCGTTCCAGCCGATATAGAACCAGTACATAAACTTATAAACAAAATCAATATCGATAATGTAAATACCCTTTTCATAACAAGAAATTAATATTTTACATACTCCAATTCTGTCACAATAGGCAAGTGGTCGGATAAAACAGATTGAACGGTTTGAGTTCTCACAATTTTCCACCCCTGTTTAGGTCTGGCGAAAATATAATCTATCTTTCTCTTGGGGTTCCAAGCGGGAACAGTAAAACCGTAATCGGTTGCCAAAAACCAATTTTCCAACATATTATACTTAATTTCCTTTGACGAAGGAGCTGTATTAAAATCTCCTCCTAAAACCACAGGGTATCGATAATCATTGAAATGCTCGGTAATAAAAGCGGTCTGTGCTTCTCTCGTCTTTGGCAACTGATAATCCAAATGTGTCGATGCAAAACAAATCGTATCTTCGCCTATTTCAAACAGACCCTCTAACAGAGCTCTACGTTCATGCGCTTTATCGGGCCACGGCAAAAAAGTTTTCTTCGTATCGATATAAGGGTATCGGGAAAGGATTCCTATACCATAATATCCACCCTTATAATCGATTGTTTTCCCATACACGCCAAACATCTTTGTAAAATATGCCAATTCCGAAATATAGTCACGCCCGATTTGATGCGGAGCTCTCTCTCCTCTATCGGTTTTACAATCTATTTCCTGCAACGCAACGAAATCGGGATTGAAAGACTTTATATGCGAAGCCAGTTCCTCCAACGATGCCAATTCTCCAAAACGAATATTATAAGTCATTACCTTTATTCTCAAAGTGTCTTGTGCATATACGTTTCCAAACTGGTATAAAAACACGACAATCAAAAGATATTTAAATGCTTTCATTTTCTACGGTTTTGAAATTTTCAACACAGAAATAATAGGGAGATGATCGGATGCATTTACTCCCGTAACGACAGTATGAGAAACAACATTAAAATATTCCAAAGGCCTGTAAGCGATATAGTCTATTTCCCGATTGGGCGCATTAGAAGGAATTGTAAAATTTTTCGGATCTGTATTCGTCCTGACAAATCCGGCAGCTTCCAACTTGCCGATAATCGAATTATCCGGTTTCGAATTAAAGTCCCCTCCTAAAATAATAGGAAAGTCGCTTTTAGAAGAAAGTTCTTCCATCATAACGGGGAATTGTCTATCCCTTTCCGCCTGAGTAACGGATAAATGGGTTACCGCCAAATAAACATCGATTCCATTGAACTTTATCTTGGCTGTCCCCAAAACGTTACTTCCCGTAATAGTCAGTCCATCTATCTCTTTCGGGAGATCATGATTTACGATTTCGCTCATTTGAAAAGAAGAAAGGATAGCTGCACCATAAGCCCCGCCTTGAAAATCTTTTTGTTTGAAAAAATAATAATACGGATAACCGGCCAATTCTGCCAATTCTTTAGCCTGATCCACACCCAAACTTCTTGTCGTTTTATAATCTACCTCTTGCAACAAAACTACATCTGGCTTTTTGCTTTTTATCACATTCGCAACGTTATTCACATCTGCGGTTGTTGTTTCACCCGATACACCATAATAGGGTGCACAGTGTTTTATGTTATAACTCATCACGACCAGGTTTTCTTTGGGTTCAGTGTTACCACCCCAACCGGCATCTCCTTGCGGTTCATTGGCTTTACTACAACCCATAAAAACAGCACTGATACTCATCATCAATATAAACACACGTTTCATCGTAATCATATTTTATCGTTCATTAATATCCACACTATTAGGATTCTAATAGTGTGGATTAGAAATTCAACCTATTCCGGCCAACCGGGATTTTGACCCAACAGAGGATTTTTCATTCTTTCCTCATAAGGCACAGGCCACAAATAATGCATAGCCGGATCGAAATAACGGGGACCTCCTTCTGCTCTCGATTTTTCGTAAATCACATCGCCGAATTCATCGACTCCGGTATCGGGATAAGGATTAGCGCCCAAATCGTTCATACAAACGGTTAGACTAGGCCCTGTAATAGCCCGACCAAAACGCAATTCACCTTCTCTCCAACGCATTATATCTGCATATCGCATACCGTCGAACGAAAGCTCGATACGTCGCTCTCTCTTTATTTCGGTCCACAAATCGAGATTCCACTGTTGCAGCTCCTTCAAATCCATTCGATGCATACCCACTCGATCTCTCAAACGATTAATAGTCTCATCGATTTCAGTTTGGGTCAATGTCCCGTTCATCTTATAAAGAGCTTCTGCATAAATCAAAAGAACCTCTGGATAACGAATTACGTTCAAATTGGTGTGAGACCTGTTGGCATTTCCAGCAATACTTATCTCGTTGTATTTTTTGAAATAAAAGCCGGTTATCCCGTTAGCTCCGTTCCGGCCGGGTTGTAACGACGAGAAGCGTGGTAACTGAAATATATCGTTCGGACGGCGATATTCGGCATCTCCATCGTCACCGCCACCCCATTGATCACCGGGAGTAAACAACGTCATTCTCATTCTCGGATCCCTGTTTTGGAAATAATCGGCATAATGTTCCTCAGGATACTTATACAGAGGTGACGTTTTTATATCTGTACGTTTATAATACTCCAATCCCGGCTTAGCAGGCATACCATCGATACATAAATAAGCATCGACCAACGTTTTGGTAGGATTAAATCGAATAAAATCCACCGGCGAACAAGTCTCGTTCGACATGTTGTTATTGCGAATATCATTCACATAGATACTGGAAATAATCGCTTCGTTATTATCTGGATTATTTTCTATATCACCTTCGAGATGATATAATTTTTCATAATCATAAAGATCGTAGGGGCCATCGTCTATAATCTCTTTGGCAGCTTTGGCAGCAATATCATAACGTTCGTTTTGAAGGGCGATACGCGCTTTCATCGCCAAAGCCCCCCAGCGGTCTATACGACCTACATTATCTCCCGTTTGCCTTTCATGAGGTAATTTCGAAGCAGCCCAATCCAAATCGGTCATTAAGCTATCGATAACTTCACTTCGTGGAGTACGAGGTCCATAAGCTCCTTCGGACGTAATAACATGGTTAATCCAGGGAACATCTCCAAAAAAAGTCGTCAACATAAAATATACCCACGACCTTATGACCTTCACCTCGGCGGCATAGACATCTTTAACATCTTGGTCGATTTCGGCCCGATTGTAATTATCTAGGAAATTATTGCAAGTGTGAATATGTCCGTAAGAATATCTCCAATACGAAGTAAAGGGGAACCCATCGGTATAAGCATGTTTCCCTCCCGATACTTTGGAAAGTCCGCTGTTTTTATTACCCCATATTACAGTTTCGGCCGTAGACTCTGCCCATTTAATCAACAACTCATATTCAAATGTTTCATAACAAGGATACAATGCCGCGCGCAACTGCTCCTCCGTCTTCCAATAAGTTTCATTAGTCACGGAATCCTGAGGATATCTGTCTAAAAAATCATCGTTACATGAAACCAACAATGATGCCAACGGCAAAAAAGCCGCAATATATTTAATCGTTTTCATATTCAATGGTATTTATTAAAATGAAAGAACTAAACCGAATACGTATGTCTTTACTTGGGGGTAAACATCACCTGAAGATTCCCGTACTTCCGGATCATAAGCACCGAAATATTTAGTGAATGTCAGTAAATTATCTGCCGACGCATACAATCGCAACCCCTCTATTTTCCATCGATTAAGAAGTTTTTTGGGAATAGAATAACCCAATTGTACATTTTTCAAACGCAAATACGAAGCATCTTCTTTCCAATAATCACTGAATAATAAATTATGAGATTGAGCTTGATACAGTCTAGGATATGTGGCATCGGGGTTGTTAGGAGTCCAGCGATCCAAATGTTCTACCTTAGGAATAGAATAATCGTTGATAAAACAGTGACGGGCTTCATCTGACAGATAACCATTTACTTTCCCCACTCCTTGGAAATAAAAACTAAAATCCCAATCTCTCCATTGCAACTGGCCTCTCAATGAATAGGAATAATGCGGATACGGATCGCCAAATACAACCTTATCATATTCATCTATTTCTCCATCTGGAATTCCACCGGGTCCAGAAATATCTCGATATTTAATATCTCCCGGTTGTGTTATAGCTTCTGCCGCTTTTGGAATAGCGAACTTAGGATTAATATACTTTCCATTACTATCGACACCGCCAAAGTCATCAATCTGTGCCAAACCATCGGTCAAATAACCATAATAAGCGTCGATAGGATCTCCTTCTCTACGAATGTTATTGGTTAATCGAGGTTCACTCGTTCCTAAATCGACAATTTTATTCTTGGCATCAGAAAGATTGAATAGCAAATTATATTTCACTTCTCCAATCTGGTCTCGCCAACCGATTTCAAGCTCCCAACCTTTATTTTCGATTTTACCCATGTTTTCATAAGGCAAATTAGCCGTTCCGGTGATTCCTACGACCGTAGGATAAACAGGTTTCACCAATGCATCGATATTATCTTTCTTAAACCAATCGAAAGAAGCGGTCAACCTATTATTAAAGAAAGTCAAATCTACACCGACATTCAACATTCTTATCGTTTCCCACTTGATATTGGCATTTCCCAATTTACTTTGTTGAAAACCGATATTCTGTTTTCCTCCGATCGGATAACTTTCTCCCGAATCAATAGGAGTCAAATATGGATAATAATCGCTACCCACATTCTGGTTTCCTAATTCACCCCAAGAAGCCCTCAGTTTACCGGAACTCAACACAGGTTCTGCAAACTGCATAAATTCTTCTCTGGAAAAATTCCAACCAGCCGAGAAAGATGGAAAATATCCCCAACGATTATCCCTAGCGAAGCGAGAAGTACCATCGATACGCATATTCGCTTCTACCAAATACTTTCCATCAAACGCATAATTCACACGGCCGAAATAAGAGCGCAAAGCCCAAGAACTCTTCGTACCGCTATTCGTAATATCCTCGGTCCCTGCATCGATCACATAAATGCCATCAAATGGTATTTTCTTACGACTCGCGCTTAAACTACTGAAATTATACCACTCTTGCGAATATCCCAACAAAGCCCCGATCTCATGTTTATTGATCTGCTTCTGAAAATTCAATGTTAACTGTAAGGTTTGAGTCAAAGCATCTTGATGTGCTTGGCTCACCGAATTTCTCATATTTTTATTAGCAGGATCGGGAGTCCCGTCTGAAAAATATTCCGGTAACGTAGGAGTAAACTTATCAGTTTCTCTGAAATAATAGTTCGCAGCATATTGTCCTCCTAAATTCAAACCGTCGATTATACGCAAATCCGCACTCACGATAGTATTCAATGTACGAGATTTTCTCTTTTCCTCTCCACCCTCTGTGGCAACATAAACAGGATTATTTATACTCCCGCTGGACCAATATTCGGTGTCTTCCCATAATCCCATCTCATTTTGTTGTTGCCATTTCACCGGTAACAGCGGAGACATACGTTGGGCTAAACGAAATACGCCACCAGTACCCGAAAATCCGGACGCATTACGGTAATAATCGACAAAACTGACATTCCCGTTTATTTTCAATCGATCGAAAACCTCTGTATTCACATTGATTCTTGCATTGTGCCGTTTTGTTTTAAATGCATCACCCACGACCAATCCATCTTGATCTAAATAACCGTAAGACATAAAGTAGCTGCTTTTCTCGCTTCCACCTCTTACACTTACCGAGTGACTCGTTTGCAACGCATGTTTCTTAAAAATTTCATTCACCCAATCTGTGTTCGAATATTCATTGGGATACATTCCCGAATCATATTTTTCAAAAGCATCCACATCATAAGGTCTGGAAAAACCGGCGGCAGACATTGCCTCGTTAGACAACTCCATATACTGCCGGCCTGTTACCAATTCCGGCAAAGCGGTAGGTGTTTGCATACCCACATATCCCGAATAGGTCAATGTAGCCTTCTCCTTTCGTTTGCCCTGCTTGGTTGTAATCAAAATAACCCCGTTGGCCGCACGAGCTCCGTAAATAGCGGCAGATGCAGCATCCTTCAAAACCGACACACTCTCTACATCATTGGGATTCAATAAATTCAAATCTCCACCCGAAACTCCGTCAATCAATATAAGAGGTGCGGTACTACTATTTATGGTACTGACACCACGAACCGTTATTGAAGGCACGGCTCCGGGCTGCCCAGACGAAGACGTAATGCTCACACCCGGCAATAAGCCTTGTAACCCCGCACTGACATTAGCGACGGGACGGTTTTCCAATTCATCTCCTTTTACCATAGATACGGCCCCGGTTACGTTCACCTTCTTCTGTACGCCATAACCGACGACCACCACATCGTCCAAAGAAACAGAACTCTCCATGAGAGAAACATCTAACACCCCGGCCTGCAATACCTCTTTTTTCGTTTCCTTATATCCGACATAAGAAAATTTCAAAGTACTACCCACGGGTGCGTTTAACGAATATTTACCGTCCAAATCGGTACTGGTTCCTTTCGATGATCCCTCTACGGCAACAGACGCTCCGATAATAGGCTCGCCGGTCACTTGATCTACGACAGTACCTTTGACCGATACGATTTGTTGCTCTTTCGATGCAGCTCCCGAACTGTCTTGTTCCTTTTGATTGTATAAAAGAACACTATTATCCAAGAAACGGAATCCGACATCTGTACCCTTAAATAGTTGGGTCAGCGCCGTCTGCAAACTCACATTTTCGACCTTCAAGGAAACGGTCTTGTTCGGGTCTACAAATTCCTTACTATATGCCACATTTACAACAGCTTGCTCCTTTATCTGTTCCATCGCTTGTTTCAATGTAACATTCTGAATGTTTAACGAGATTTTCTGTTGCTGAGCATAAGCAACCCACGGAAAAGCAAGACAAAGCCCTCCTACCACACACCACTTTCTGATGTATGGAAAAACGTATTTTTCCAGCATAAATTTTGAGTGTTTGTTAAGTTATTAGACTAATTATTTTTCTTTCACAGCATATACATTCTCCGATATTTCATTAAACTTAATTGGGGTAATGGCAGACATCATTTCAAAAATACCTGACAAATTGTTTAGCTTGCAGGTGAAATTATATGTGAACGCAGCTATCTTTTCACTGCGGATATCAAAAGAAACATCAAATTGTCGAGACAATGTAGTCAAGACCTCTTCCAAAGGAGCATTTCTGAATATCAATTTATTTTCCTTCCAAACAGAAGCATCTTTATAATACTCGTTCTTCATGACTTTACAAAGCCTACTTCCTTTTTCATAAATTGCAGTCTGGCCGGGAGCCATCTGATATGTTCCCGATTTTTCTGCATACGGATAACTTATCACTATACCCCCTTCGTCCAACGTGGTCGTAACCACCGAATCCGTAGGATATCCCGATACGTTAAAACTCGTTCCCGTTACACGGATATTCATTTCGTCTGCCTGTACCATGAACGGTTTAGATATATCCTTCTTTACTTCAAAATAAGCCTCGCCTACTAACGATACTTCTCTTTTATCCTTCGCAAATTGCTCTGGATAAACCAACTTCGAGTCTGCATTCAACCACACTCGCGTTCCATCTTCGAGCAATACGACCAATCGTTCTCCCTTCAAAGAACAAACCTCTTTATAGACAGGCTTCGATAAATCGATATTCTGATAAGCCAAATATCCGACATTCAACAATACCAATGCAATGGCACAAGCCCATTTACAAACCGTCCAGACATTTCGTCTTTCGCTTCGACCTATTCTCTGCGCCAAACTTTCATACACGCCGAATTTATCGAAATCCGGCACATCGCATCCTCCCATTGGCAAAGATTCGGCATTTAACAGCCGGTTTATATCTTTGTCGATATGCCCGGATATATATTTCAATATCTCAGAATCGGTCTGATGTCGTTTTCTAAAATGCATGTTTCATTGGCTTTCATTATATAATACTATATAAATTTCAAAAAGTATTATATACAGATATTACATTAACTTATTTTAAGCATTACATCAAAAGGGAAATAGCACACTTACGAACAATCTCCTTTATCTGTTTCAGAGACTGGCTATACTGGAATTTTATTGTATTGACAGAAAGATTTAGCTTATCTGCAATTTCTTGGTTAGAATACTTTCCCGAAATTTTCAAAGAAAAAATTTTCCTCCTTTGAGGAGACAACTGTTCGATAGCATGGCGCACCAAATCCAATTGCTCTTTATCCATATCCTCATCGTCTTGGTTGCCCCCGTCTATACGCTCCAATAACTCCAAACAATCGTCCAAAACAAAGATATGATTCTTGGGATCACGAAGGATAGTAAGTAAATCGTTTTTTAAAACGGTAAATAAAAAATGATTCAATGGGCGGCTCTCATCGAGAGAGGTTCGTTTAATCCAAACTTTCATGAAAAGATTCTGCACAGCATCTTCTGCCAGCTCTTTATTACACAAATATTTAAACGCAAGTCTATACACCTGCTCCGAATAAGTGTCATAAAGAATGGTAAAAGCTAACTGGTTACCCTGTTTTAACTGATGGGTTAAAGCGCTATCGTCCATTTCCTATTAATAGAATCTAAGAGCATTGCAAGATTGAAAAAAATATTGAAATAGCAAAAGAATTTCGATTAAAATAAGTTTGATATAATATTACATCTATATGAAAAATTATTATATAAATCCATTGTCCATACGGCTTTCGATCCAATATTCACGTTATATTTGTAGGACAAATTATACCCAAGTGAAAAACATATCGAAATACCCTATATCACGGCCACACACGATGTAAACAATCCAAGAAGCGGAAGGGTGATGCAAGCCATCGGTATGAAATACCGATATTCCTATAACGAATTGTGGCAACCTAAAAACAAATGGGTTACATTTCGAATGTATCCACTCAACTTAGACGGTCAGGAAAATAGAATTTATAAAAAATACTGGAACAAATATCCTATCCATTTTGTAGAAACAATCCCTAAATAATACGCCAATAATCCAATGGTTCAAGGTGCAATGGGAGAAATTACAGCAAAGTCTGCTCAATTCCATACAGATAGAGAAGAAAAATAGGGTATTCAGAATGTAATCTGATAGTATTTGACTGGATTTCAACTAAACCGCATATCTTTGTGAGTGGATTGAGGGAACTCTCTCCAAGACACTTTAAAAAAGAAGAAACGTTATGTTTATCTTATAGGTGAAAATGTAGGAAGTTTTCAAACCGATGCAAGAGATAGCATAGTGGTTCTTACGCATATAGCGTGGACTGCTATTGTTACATCTGCATCAAAGATTTCCTACGGCCTTCACTTAGACGTGACATAGTTGGCTCACGTTTTTCAATCTGTAAATTTAATAACCCGACAGAGCCAATAGGGAATTGTGCGGATATGAATAAACTTATCAATTCGGTTCTTTTAATTATGTGCCTGTTTATTGTAGCTTGCAGTGATGATAATATTGAAAATACACCAACACCATTCATTCTCGAAAAAGACTACTATGAAATACGACTAGAACGAAGTTCCACTTCTATTTCAATCACAAATGGCAGCGGAGACATCAGCTTGGACATAGAAAACGAAGACGTATTACAAGCCATTTATTCAAAATACAACGATGATTGGGAGGAAGATAACCTAAAAGGGCATATCAATCTGTATGGTATGCAGAAAGGAGTCACAACCTTGACTATTATTGACAATGTAACAAATGATGTGGAAAAAGTTGAGGTTAAAGTAACGGACTGCTATTTGGCATACGCTATATCCGAGAGCAATTATCCGGCACTGGAAGCCAATATAACACTCTTTTTCGTAAATAACCAAGAAAAAGAGTGCTATATTTTCGCCATAGACAAAATTCACGGACAGTTATCTGAAAAACCGATAGCAAAAGGCAGCTATGAGTTTTTTGTCACACCCGACGATGCCCTACCTCAATTTAATGGCATTCCCGGTTTACATCTAAATATCACAAATAATGACGCCACGACAAAATCTTATGACTTTCAAATCAATGCAAATTCCTCACAAGTATTAAGTGTTATTCAAGCCTATTTGGGCGTAGAGTGGGGCAAACTCTTCGATAGTGTACATACAAAAAGTCCTGCGCCGATAGATATGACTATGAAACTGACTGTTCTTAATACAGATTATCAAATTACAGGAATGTTAAGCACTACATCTATACCAGAACATATATTGGATTGATGCATCGCTGTGGTTAAGCAGTTAAACTTACATATCCTATAAAGCAAACGAGAGAAAATGAACCGATTGTTCTTTTCGTTTGCTTTGTTTTTATCAATTCTCTTTACAAGCAAAGATAATTGGTCTTAAATACCGCTACGCGTGGGGAAAATATGGGGCCTAATATGGGAAAATTTTAGGCAAAATAAAAAGCTAAATGATGATTGCTCAACACTTAGCTTTTATCTTTGTACCCAGAGCCGGGATCGAACCGGCATGGAGGTTAATCCACTGGTGTTTGAGACCAGCGCGTCTACCGATTCCGCCATCTGGGCTTAAATGCGGTGCAAAGATAAAAACAGATTTTGAATAAGACAAATAATCTCTGTTTTTTTTCAAAAAAAGTTATTCGAGCTATCTTTCTAATAAAAAATAGCTATTTTAGCAGAAGAATTAACATTAAAAAAACGACACGACTATGGAAAATAGATATTGTGTAATCATGGGAGGTGGTATCGGAAGTCGCTTTTGGCCTTTTAGCCGAAACAACAGACCCAAGCAATTCCTCGACTTTTTCGGGATAGGACGTTCGCTCCTCCAAATGAGTTATGACAGATTTATAAAAATAATACCCAAAGACCATATATTCATCGTCACAAACGAAATATATGTCGATTTGGTAAAAGAACAGCTACCCGATATTGCCGAAGAAAATATTTTGCTGGAACCGACCCGAAGAAATACAGCTCCCTGTATCGCTTGGGCCTCTTATCATATTCAGGCACTCAACCCGAATGCCAATATCGTCGTAGCCCCTTCGGATCATCTCATTCTCAAAGAAGACGAATTCGCTCAATGCGTCAATCGCGGGCTCGATTTCGTATCAAAATATCCGGCGCTGCTCACCTTAGGTATAAAGCCCAATCGTCCTGAAACGGGATACGGATATATTCAGATAGGCGAAGATGCCGAAGATAATATAAAGACCGTAAAAACATTTACCGAAAAACCCAATCTCGAATTTGCCAAAATGTTCGTGGAGAGCGGCGAATTTTTCTGGAACTCCGGTATTTTCATTTGGAATGTACAGACAATTATCAAAGCGTTCCAACGGTTTTTACCCGATATTTCGAACCGATTCGAAGAAAACATCAAAGTATTCAACACGCCCGAAGAAAAACATTTTATCGACGAAAATTTCGCAGCCTGCCCCAGTATATCGATAGATTTCGGTATCATGGAAAAAGCCTCGAACGTATTTGTGCTTTGCGCAGAATTCGGGTGGAGCGATTTAGGTTCTTGGAGTGCCCTGTACGACCACTCACCCAAAAATAAAGACGAAAATGTAACCCAAAACTGCAAAGCGTTACTCTACAACACAACGGGCAGTGTCATAGCCGTTAAGGGGGAAAAATTGGTCGTTGTCGAAGGACTCCACGATTACATCATAGCCGAAGCCGATAATGTGCTGCTCATCTGCCCCAAAAGCGAAGAACAGAAAATAAAACAATTCGTGACCGACGCAAAAATGGCTTATGACGATTCGTTCATTTAGCATGCTGGCAAATCATAAAAATAAAGAAGCCCGGATTGTACCGGGCTTCTTTATTTTCGTCAAACGACTTTATTTAGAAGAACTTCGTGGGATTTCCCCAAATATCCGAAAGTAAATTGTTGGCCAAACGGCTGGCTCCGATTCTGAAATATTCGTTAGTCAACCATTTTTCACCAAGCACTTCTTTCACCACACAATAATACTTCACAGCATCGGCTGTCGTAGAAATTCCACCGGCAGGCTTAAACCCGATCATCGTCCCGGTCTGCTCATAATATTCCTTAATGGCCTGACACATCACATAAGCAGCTTCGAGAGTCGCAGCCGGCTCGCTCTTACCCGTGGAAGTCTTTATGAAATCGGCTCCCGAGTATATAGACAACAAAGAAGCCTTCTTAATATTAGAAGCCGTTTTTAAGGCTCCTGTTTCGAGGATCACTTTCAAATGAGCATCTCTACAAGTTTGTTTGAGTTCTTCGATTTCTTGGCACATTTCCTCGTAATTTCCGCCTAAAAAATTACCCACATTGATGACGATATCTATTTCATCGGCTCCATCGCCGAGAGCCAAAGCCGTCTCGGCTACTTTCACCTCGGTAAAAGTCTGCGAAGTGGGAAAACCGCCGGACACGGCAGCGATATTCACAGAAGACACATCGAGATTGGCGCGAACCGTACCCGCGAAATTAGGATACACGCAAATCGCGGCTACGCTGGGCATCTCCGGATGCTCCTCTTCGAAATCGTTCACTCGTTTGGTAAACTTAGTAATCGAATCGGTATTATCCTCTGTATGCAACGAAGTCAGATCGATACAGCTGAACAAAAACTGATATACATCGGGAGTACTGTTCGTTGCCAAATTATCCCGCACGATCTTTTCTACGGCCGCTGCCACTTGTGCATCGTCTAAATCGGTTTTATACCGACTCAACATTTCTTCGTATCTATCCATTTTTTGTTAATTTAGGATTGTTGATATGTCTTGTTTTATCTCTATTTGTCTTCTTCTCCATATTCTTTTCAAAAGCAGAGGTCAAATCTACCCCTGTCTGGTTGGCAAGGCACAGCAATACCCAGAAAACATCGCACAATTCGTCCGATAAATCGCTGTTCTCCTCCCCCGATTTAAACGACTGATCGCCGTACCGACGGGAAATGATGCGCGCCACCTCTCCCACTTCTTCGGTCAATATAGCCATATTCGTCAATTCGCTGAAATATCTCACGCCAACGCTTTTAATCCATTTATCGACCTGTTCCTGCGCTTCTTTTATCGTCATAAGATCACTCCTTGTTTTTCGTATCCATACAAATCGTTACCGGCCCGTCGTTCACGAGTTCTACCTGCATGTCGGCGCCGAAGACACCCGTAGCCACCGTTTTGGAAATTTCCTCCGAAAAACGACGGCAAAAAGCCTCGTACATAGGGACAGCGTGCTCATGTCCGGCCGCCCGGATATAAGAGGGCCTGTTTCCCTTCTTGGTCGATGCCATTAACGTGAACTGACTAACAATCATCACTTCTCCGTTCATATCGATTAAAGATCGGTTCATAACCCCGTTCTCATCGTCAAAGATACGCAGATTGGCACATTTCTTCACCAACCATTCGATATCCGACGATTCGTCGCTATCTTCCACTCCCAACAAAATCAAAAGACCGGCTTCTATGGAGGAATGTAATTCTCCGCCTATCCGCACCGAAGCCCTCTTCACTCTTTGAACGACTACTCTCATAGGAAATTCATTTCTTATCATGCAAAGATAGAGAAAGGAGTGTACAAGATAAAACGAATACACTCGTTTTTCATTCCGAATCGCATCCTATTTTCGCATTAGACAAAGATAATGTAAATCCAAAACAGAAGCAAACTTACTTGATTATACGTAGTATAACGGCTTTCAAAGCTGGCCATAAAGGAATAGTAAATTAAAAACCTGAAAATCAAATAATTATAGTTTAAATCAAATATTTTTTTATGATTTTAGCTTTCGCCGGCCCCACGACTGCCATCAAATCAGATTCCGAAGCCTCCTTAATCCGTTTCACACTCTTGAAATGAGACAGCAACAAATCCCGACTCTTGGGGCCGATACCGGGAATGGAATCTAACGCCGACTTCACCTGCCCTTTACTCCGTTTATTTCGATGAAATGTAATACCGAACCGGTGAGCCTCGTCTCGCATGTGCTGAATAACTCGCAAAGACTCCGAATTCTTGTCTATATAAAGAGGCAAGGAATCTCCGGGAAAATAAATTTCCTCTAAACGCTTGGCAATACCCACGATCGAAACTTTACCCCTCAATCCAAGAGCGTCGATCGACTCCAAAGCCGCACTCAATTGCCCTTTCCCGCCATCGACAATAATCAACTGCGGTAACTCCTCTCCTTCATCGAGCAAACGACGATACCGGCGATAAATAATCTCACGCATGGAAGCAAAATCGTCGGGCCCCACGACAGTCTTGATATCGAAATGGCGATAGTCTTTTTTCGATGGTTTCGCCTTCTTGAACACCACACATGAGGCGACCGGATTCGTACCCTGTATATTTGAATTGTCGAAACATTCCATGTGCCACGGCAATTCGGGCAACCTGAAATCCTGTTGTATCCGGGTCAATATCCGCATGACTCGCTGTTCTGGATTCAGCTTCTCGCTTTGTTTCAATCGATCTACCTTATATTGCTTCACATTCTGCTCCGATACCGCGAGTAATTTTTTCTTATCCCCCCTTTGCGGAACGACAAATTCAAGGTCAACAAAATCAGACTCCGGTAAAAACGGTACAAGAGCCTCCTTAGCCCGACTTCCGAATCGGGAACGTAACTCGGCAATACCCAATGATAAAATTTCAGAAGCAGATTCATCGAGCTTTTTCTTATACTCGATAGTAATACTTTGTACGATCGAGCCGCCTCGCACGTGCATATAATTCACAAAAGCTACCCCCTCGTCCTCATCGTAAGAAAAGACATCGATTTCGTGCAAAGCCGGATTCACGATAACCGATTTAGCTTTATACTTCTCGATTAAATCGTATTTTTCCTTAACAACCTGAGCTTCCTCGAAGCGCAGCTCGGCAGACAGAGCCGACATCTCTTCCAACAAATGGTTACTCAATTGGTGTATGTCTCCGTTGAGAATCTGACGCACCTGTTCGATATATCCGTTATATTCTTGTTCCGATATTTTGCCGACACAACACCCTTTGCAATTTTTAATGTGATATTGCAGACAAACCCGAAAACGATTTTTTTCGATATTTTCAGGTGTCAATGCATAATTGCATGTGCGAATAGGATATAATTCTCGAATTAATCCCAACACGGTTTTCGCCAAGTGTACATTGGCATACGGGCCATAATATTTCGACCCGTCCTTATAAACTTTGCGAGTCAGAAACACCCGGGGAAAATGTTCGTTACGCAAACAAATCCACGGATAAGTCTTGTCGTCTTTCAACAAAACGTTATACCGAGGCTTATATGCTTTGATAAGGCTGTTTTCAAGATGCAAAGCATCTTCCTCGGTCTTGACGACGATATATTGAAGATCATAAATATTTTTGACGAGAATATTAGTCTTAGGCGAATCATGCACCTTATTGAAATAAGAAGACACACGACGTTTCAGATTCTTCGCCTTACCTACATAAATAATCTTTCCCGTTTTATCGAAATATTGGTATACGCCCGGGGTATCCGGTAAAAGGGCGAGCTTATTCTTAATATTTTCGTTTTTATCGATCAATCCGTATCAATATTTTATCAGAGACTCGATTTCTACATCGTTCGGAAATAAATTTCTTCCTTTCAAAAACTCCAATTCAACGAGAAAATTGACATAGACTTTCTTCGGGTTGAATCGTTTTACCAAATTATAAGCGGCCAACATAGTCCCACCTGTCGCCAACAAATCATCGTGCAATAAAACAACATCGTTTTCACAAAGGGCATCCTTGTGAATCTCTATGACATCTACGCCATACTCTTTGGTATAACTTTCCTGCCAAGTTTCAGCAGGAAGTTTTCCCGGTTTGCGCATAGGCACGAATCCGGCTCCGATACGCGTCGCCAATATAGGCCCCATAATAAAACCGCGAGACTCTATACCCACTACTTTCGTAATACCCTTTTCGGCATATATGGCAGTAAGCATATCCGACAACTCCCTCAAACAATTCGCATCTTTGAAAACTGTTGTCAAATCTCTAAAAACAATTCCCTTTTGAGGAAAGTCAACAACATCGCGAATCTTACTTTTAATAATCTCTACACTCATTTTATTTTTATTGTTTTATTCGTTCTATCCCTTTATTTAAAGGCTTTCTGGCGATTTGTTTCACGTGAAACATTAACGTCCCACCAATAGCAACAATATGTTTATATCGCTCGGCGAAATACCCGGTATGCGCGAAGCCTGCGCTATGGTTTCGGGATCTATTCTTTCCAATTTCTGACGAGCTTCGGTCGATAATGCATGTATCTGGCTATAATCGAATTTTCCTCGTATGCGAATATGTTCCAAACGAGAAATTTTATCGGCAATCATTTTCTCCCTATCGATATAACCTTGATACTTCATCTTAATCTCGGCAGCCTCTACAATTTCTTCTCTGCGATTCTTTATAACAGAAATTTCTTGTTTCAACGCAGGAACCAATGTCGAAAGTTTGACCATATCCAACTGGGGACGCAATATCAAATCGATCAATCGCACCCCCTGTTTCAAGGGAGCTGTTCCCAGAGCCTCCAACCCCCCGTTTATATAGGCCGGTTTTATAGAATAGTTTTGCGCAAACCGAATCAACCGGTCCACGCTATCCCGTTTCTCCGTCAACAAATCATATCGCTCCCGTTTCGCCAACCCCAACCGATAAGCTCGCTCGGTAAGGCGCATATCGGCATCGTCCTGACGCAACAAAATACGATATTCGGCTCTCGAAGTGAACATACGATAAGGTTCATCGACACCTTTTGTCACCAAATCGTCGATCAAAACCCCTATATAGGCTTCGTCCCGCCCCAATGTAAACGGAGCGCCTCCGTGACAATTGATATGAGCGTTTATTCCGGCGACAAGCCCCTGTCCTCCGGCCTCTTCATACCCCGTCGTACCATTGATTTGTCCCGCAAAGAAAAGATTGGAAATCTGTTTAGTTTCCAAATTATGATTTAATTGTGTAGGGTCGAAATAATCATATTCGATCGCATAACCGGGACGATATATGCGCACATCTCGCAATGCCGGAATTTCTTGCAAAGCCTTTACCTGAATATCCAAAGGCAACGACGAAGAAAAACCGTTCAAATAATATTCCTGCGTAGTCTCCCCTTCTGGTTCGAGAAACAACTGGTGTTCCGTTTTATCGGGAAATGTCACTATTTTTGTCTCTATACTGGGACAATAGCGAGGTCCGATACTTTGTATCTGACCGTTATACAAAGGCGAATCGGGCAGACCTGCACGCAATATATCGTGTACTTGTTCATTCGTATAAATAGTCCAACAGCTACGTTGTTTCAACGGACGAGGCTGGAAATCGAGGAAAGAAAACTTGTGAAAATCGTCCTCTCCCCTCTGCTCGGTCGCCTCCTCGAAATGAATACTCCGGCCATCGATTCGAACCGGTGTTCCCGTTTTCATGCGTCCGGCGGTAAAACCCAGCTCCACGAGCTGTTCGGTAATACCGTGTGATGCCGGCTCCGAGATACGCCCCCCTTGCAGTCGGGTACGACCGATATGCATCAAACCGTTCATAAAAGTACCGGTCGTCAACACCACGCATTTCGCCGTAAACGTCACGTTCATATCCGTCACCACGCCCGTCACGCGACCTTCTTTCACAAGAATCTGATTAACAGAGTCTTGCCACATATATAGATTCTCTGTATTTTCCAAAATAGAACGCCATGTAGCAATAAACTTGGTTCGGTCGCTCTGCGAACGAGGACTCCACATGGCCGGACCTTTCGAGCGGTTCAGCATTCTGAATTGTATCGCCGTCTCATCGGTCACAATCCCCATGAATCCGCCCAACGCATCAATCTCACGAACAATCTGCCCTTTGGCGATACCACCGACCGCAGGATTACAGCTCATCTGAGCTATCTTATTCATATCCATAGTAATAAGCAGGGTTTTCGAACCAAGATTGGCCGAAGCACACGCCGCTTCACACCCGGCATGCCCTGCACCCACCACTATCACATCGTAATTAAAATCCATCGTATCTTATTTCTCCATGACTTTTATCGGGAAAGAACCCTCCCCCGCTACATAGAAATCAGAAATATATTCAATCACCTCAGCTTCAAAGCCTCGTTCTCATGACGAGTCATCATCTCACGCTCACCCGGGCCTTTATCGTTGATACCGCACAAATGCAAAACACCGTGTATGATAATCCGATGAAGCTCTTCGTCATAATCGGTTCCGAACTGTTCCGCATTGGAACGGACAGTATCCACGCTGATAAATATATCACCGCTTATTTTATCGCCCTCGGTATAGTCAAACGTAATCACATCGGTATAATAGTCATGCTGCAAATAAGCCTTATTCACTTCGAGAATCTTCTCATCGGAACAAAAGATATAGGCTATATCGCCGCATTTCTTCCCATACTCCGAAGCGACACGACGTATCCAATCGGTCGTTTCTCTCTTTTTTATCGCCGGCATCTTGACGTCTTCGGCAAAATAACTCACAGCCATGACTTTATCTCTTTTATCTTATAAAACACTCGCAACGCACAGCTACGGAGGCCGAATCCTCGGTTATACGAGGTACGAACCCATTTCCGCATACACTGCAAAGATAGTGCAATTCTGCGAATAAGAATTACTTGAAGAAGAAATAAGAAACCGTAATAGCCGAAATAGCCCCTATCACATCGGCCAGCAAAGCGTAGCCGACCGCATAGCGGGTCTTACGCACCCCTACGCTACCGAAATAGACCGCCAAGATATAAAATGTCGTGTCGGTCGATCCTTGCACGGTACAAGCGACCCTACCCACAAAGGAGTCTACACCATAAGCCGACATCGCATCGACCATCATACCTCGCGAACCGCTACCGCTCAATGACTTCATCAAAGCCGTAGGCAATGCCCCCACAAATTCGGTATCTATTCCCAACCAACCGAAAACCGTAGCAAAACCCTCGACGATATAATCCATCGCTCCCGATGCCCGAAATATCCCGATAGCCACGAGAATAGCCACTAAATAGGGTATGATCATAACCGCCGTCTTAAAACCCTCTTTCGCGCCCTCTATAAAAGCATCATAAACATTGATTCGCTTGACAAACCCCGCCACGATAAAAATTACGATAATCGTAAACAGAATACTGTTGGCTGCAAAAGCCGAATAAGACGAAATCTTCTCTTCCGGCAAAGAGGAGAAATAATAAAACATCCCGCCCACAAAAGCGGTAAGCCCCAATCCCCATAGCAGAATTACCCGGTCGAATATATTGATTCGCTGTTTGATACACAATGCCAAAAGACCCACGAACGTCGCCATGAACGTGGCGATTAAAATGGGCAAGAAAACGTCCGAAGGATTGGCTGCCCCCATCTGTGCCCGATAAGTCATCACCCCGATAGGAATCAAGGTCAACCCCGAAGCGTTCAAAACCAAGAACATCAGCATGGCATCGGTCGCCGTGTCCTTCTTGGGATTCAACTCTTGCAACTCTCTCATTGCCTTCAATCCCAATGGAGTAGCAGCATTGTCCAACCCCAACATATTGGCAGAAACATTCATGAACATCGACCCCAAAGCCGGATGCCCTTTGGGAACTCCCGGGAAAAGTCGGGAAAACAACGGACTGATCCAACGCGACAAAACAGCGACTACCCCACCCCGCTCCCCTATTTTCATAAGTCCGAGCCACAACGTAAGAACACCTGTCAAACCCAAAGAAATATTGAACGCACTCCGAGCCGAGGAAAACGAAGCATTCATAATATCGGTCCAGATTCCCGTGTTTCCATATACGAAAGTCTGTACCACCGCCACCACAAAGGCAATAACGAAAAATGCGATCCAAATGTAATTGAGAACCATGCCGAGACTGTTTTCAAATTATCTTTCTAAAAAACGAACATAGCACAAACCCTGAGTAAAAACAAATTTACTTGACGATGACAACACGTAATCTATGTTTCGTAGCTTCACTACAAAAATAGTCATTTTAAGCAAACCAACTCTTTTTCTTTCCCCAAAAAAGGATTTACACCCAACCCAAAGAACCGACAATTCTATTTCTTCTTGATTCCCGCATTCCAATTTTCATCATATACAACTATATATCAATCATTTATTCAAATTTTATCTTCCTGAGAATCGAATATTTTCCATCACCTTGCCGCCTATCCGCAAATTTTTCAACAGAGCCCCTTAAAATTAACATCTAAAAACATTGTCAAAACAATAATTATAAAAGACAACAACTATACCAAAGAAGCTAAAATTTCAAATTTCAAAAAAATCAAAAATTATATTTATCCATAAAATTTTATTTATAAATTCGTTTCTTAACAAATATCGATATGGCAAAAATAAAAGTAAAGGACACCGAGATTAGAATTATACAAATCAACGATAATGACTATATCTCATTAACCGACATGTTACGTGCCAAAGATGGAGAATATTTTTTCTACAATTGGTTGCGCAACAGAAATACGATAGAATTTTTAGGCATTTGGGAAAAAGTTTATAATCCAAATTTTAATTCTGTCGAATTCGACAGAATTAAATCCCAAGCCGGATTAAACAGCTTCCGTCTAAGTGCCAAAGAATGGACAGAAAGCACACATGCGATAGGCATTGTATCCAAAACCGGTCGTTATGGTGGAACCTATGCTCATAAAGACATTGCTATGGAATTTGCAATGTGGATAAGTCCTGAATTTAAAGTTTACCTGATTAGGGAATTCCAACGGCTAAAAGAAGACGAGCAAAAACTGTTAGGCTGGTCTGCCAAACGAGAACTCTCAAAAATCAATTATCGCATACATACAGATGCCATTAAACAAAATCTTATTCCCTCGGAACTTACAAATCAACAAGCAAATATCATATATGCAAACGAAGCAGATGTATTGAATATGGCGCTTTTCGGTATAACCGCTGCTCAATGGAGAGAAACCAATCCTAACAAAAAAGGTAATATTCGAGACTATGCTACGATCAACCAACTCATTTGTTTATCGAATATGGAAAATCTCAATGCCGTATTCATAGAACAAGGTATTCCTCAAAAAGAACGGCTCATCAAACTTAACCAAATAGCCATTCAACAAATGAAAATTTTGGAAGCAAACAATGAAAGAACCTTTCTTAAATAAAACTCGACATCTTCAATCATGCACACAGCACAAGACATAGAGCAAGCGATTCGGGCGGCAGCCAACCCCGACAAAGTAAAAACTCTCTCTGGATTCTTTAAAACAGGAAAAGGAGAATACGGCGAGCAAGACATATTCATCGGCATCCCCGTTCCTGTAACACGCAGTATCGTCAAACAATACTTAGATACCCCGCTCGACCAACTCGAAATCCTGTTACATAACCCGGTTCACGAATTGCGCATGTCCGCTTTGTTATGTATGGTCGAACAATTCAAAAAAGCCGATGCCAACCGTCGAGAAGCGATATACCACACCTATTTATCCAATACCGCATATATCAACAACTGGGATTTGGTCGATTTATCCGCAGCACAAATCGTCGGAGGCTATCTCGAAGAACAAGACCACACCCCACTCTATCAACTGGCCCAAAGCAGCCTCATCTGGGAACAGCGCATTTCGATTGTCTCCACTTGGCAATGGATCCGCAAAGGCCGCTTCGACGATACGCTCGCTATTGCCGATATTCTCTTGTACAACAAACATGACCTAATCCGCAAAGCCGTAGGCTGGATGCTGCGAGAGGTCGGGAAAAAAGATAAAATCCGGCTCTGTACTTTCCTCGACACCCGTTATCGCGATATGCCTCGAACCATGCTTCGCTACGCCATTGAAAAATTCTCGCCCGAAGAACGACGACATTATATGCAAAAATAACATAAACAACGCACGGCCATATACAGGCCTTGAATGAGATTCCAAAAATCTATCGACTACAATCCCGCCACCCTCAATGAAGGAATTTAAAATGCATCTGTCCTTTATCTGCCCCGACGACAACGTTACCTCATAACTCGGTTCAGCCTATAATTAGTGAGGATATCGACTCAATAGAAATCAAAGGGAATCGTCTTTCAAATTCTCTCTTGTGTTCGCGGGTAGAGATAAAAGAATATTCGAAGCAGCATCTTAGTCCTCTCCTCTTGCCGTGGTGGCTCGTGATATTACGAAGGAATCGCACGTAAATCGAAGCAGGAGCGAAGGCGGAAATACATCTCAACCTCTCCCTGCCGTGCCCCATAGTATTGCGGGGCATTATATTAGCCATATAGAGGAGACTCCTTAGAAACTATCGTTTCTAAGGAGAGGGGTTGAAAAAGATCATTTGATTGTAGAGTTCAACCCCCTCGCCCTGTGGGCACTCCTCCTATATTCCTTACAGGAACACCCCGTAATGCTACGGGGCACGGCAAAGGGAAGAGGGAGATACACTACCCTATTCCTGTTATCGAAAGCATTCACACTTCTCCCTTGTGTTTTGAGCAAAATATAGGGGAGAAGGAGTAATACACTCTGTATAAAAATTTAAACAAGAATCAAACTCTCCCCAAAAGTTCGGTACGCGGTTATCTACAAAAATTCCATAGCTAAAATACATGTCTACCCCTCGGATTCTCTACTGAACTCACAGCTCAGGTACACCTGCTTACCCTCTACTCTTTTCACAAAAAAAACGGGAACTTCGCGAAGCTCCCGTTTTTAAACACATGATGAATTCTATTATTTAATAACCAAGCGATGGTTGTGTTCGTTGCCGTTTAGAGTGATACGAATCAGATAGATTCCGGGATTCAAACCTTCCACAGAAACAGATTGTGCAGGCATAGCAACCTCTTTTACCAAGCTGCCTTGCAAATCATAAATAGTGATATTCGAAACACCTTCCGTCAAGTTGATATTGCCTTGCGCAGGATTAGGCCAAAACAATTTCTCAACAGCTACACGCTCTATCGACGTGGCTTTCTCCACTTCATAGGAGCCGATGGCCGGATTAGTCGCCGAACGAGATTTGCCGCGTTGGTCCACTGTGGGAACACCTTCTACCACAATACCGGCTCCGGCTGCGATACCGTCGGCTGCAATAGCGATATTTTTGGTCGTACCCTCATTGAGAGCCGGAATAGGTTCATCTTCCGCAAACAGTTTCTGATCGGTATAAACTACATTATCCACAAATTCGTCGGTGGTCACAGGTGTACCTTCCAAAGCCGTACCATATATATTGTGAGTACCCGAAATAACACAATCGTTATGAGTATAAATATCGGGGCCACCGATACCTCTTACAAGAATAGAATTATAGATTTGAACGATTGCTTTGGAAGCTATATGGATTCCCGACCCATAGGTTTCATGCACACCCTTGTTATCTACAAAAGTACAATTATAAATAGTAGCATCTCCTTGTAAGGCCAAAGCTCCTCCACCATTATTTGCTCCTGTAATTTCATTTTTATAAAAAGTACAGTTGGTAAACGTAGCATTTTTAGAAGTAGATAGGATAGCTCCACCATGTGCTGCCGATAAATTCTCCCCGAAATAACAGCCAGCAACCTTATAGGTAACCGCCGTCTTTAACGAAGCATACCATGCACCGCCAGAAGTACCCGTAGCTTCATTATGCTCGAAAGAACAATGCTCAACGGTAATATCCCCCATCCAAGTCAATAATGCACCGCCTCCCTTAGCCGTATTATTCGTAAATGTCGTGTTGACGATTTTCAAAGCGCCATCGGTTACATTATTATTCTGTTCTACTGCTCCACCATAATTTGTCGCTGTATTTTCGGTAAATGTACAATTTATTATTTCTGCCGAAGCTCCTGCATTCTGCAAAAATATAGCCCCTCCGTTCGTAGATTTTCCAGTAGAAGTGTTACCGGTGAAAACACAGTCGGTAAAATAGTTCGTACTGCCCGAGCAACAAACAGCTCCACCATGAGCTTCACTAGTATTATTCGTAAATGTACAATTAGTAAAACGACCTGTTACACCTTTATTGGTATATAATGCACCTCCGGCTTTCGTTCCCGATAGGTTTTGAAAAGTACAGTTCGTAAGCGTAATATCGCCGCATGCCATAATACCGGCAGCATAACCGTTTTTCGCCTTATCGAAAAGCAGATTCTCACCGGTAAGCGTACCGTTTGCACCTACCAAAATAGTAGCCGACCAAGTAGCCATAGTCGTTTCCGTATCGACCAAAGCCGTACCGTCACCACCGTAGAGCGTACAGTTTTTCAACGTAAGCGATATTAATTCCGCTCCATCTTCGGGTTCGTAAAGCCCGATTTTAAAAATACGATAATTAGAGACTCCCGGCTCGGCCACAGAAATCGTTTTTCCTTTACCGTCGATAGTCAGGTTTTTGTCTATCAAAATCGTTTCGGGAATCGTAACGGTGGTCTCATCACCGATAGACAGCTCGATGACCGACCCGCCCGGTGCATTAGCCACGACATAAGGGAGAGTTCCTTCTTCGTCTGCACCTCCTGATGTTTTGGTCACTAATAAATTTTCGGCAAAAGCCGTACCCGAAAACAAAAATAGAGCACAGCTCACTAAAAGTAATTTGTTTTTCATAATAACACTTTTTAGAATTGACAAGAAATGAAATAATTATTTTTGTGCAAGTATAATATTTTTTTATTTATATACAAAGTATTTCGTTTACTTTCTTTCTAAATTCTATAATTTTCTATTTGAATCAAAAATGAAACATAAAAGAAAAAGAAATGAAACACAAACACACAAAAAAAGGAGTGGCAATCGCCACTCCTTTAACCCTTACGATAGGAAATCTATTATTTCTTCATAACTTCTGCCACCTTTTCCTTCATTGCCTCTTCGCGCAAATCGCGAGCGACAATCGTACCGTCGGGAGCAAACAAAATGATGTGAGGGATTCCTTGAATACCGTATAATTCGGTAGGAATCTGCTGTGCATTAATAATCTGAGGCCAAACGATTCCCAGTTCCTTTATAGCTTTTTGAGTATCTTCTACTTTATCCCAAACGGCTACGCCCAAGACATCGAGTCCTTTACTATGATATTTATCGTACAACTCCTTGATATTAGGAATTTCGGCTCGACAAGGACCACACCAAGATGCCCAGAAGTCTACCAAAACATATTTTCCTTTTCCTACATAATCAGAAAGCGAAACCTTGCTGCCGTCCGGTTGCTCGATCGTGAAATCGGTAAACATAGCGCCTTCGGCCGTCTTTTTCAATATCTCCTGTTGCTGAATCATCATTTTTATAAGCGGATTGGCCTTCAAAGTTTCGCCGGCGAGATTGAGCACGGAATCGAATTGAGCCGGTTCCAAATTCCAGTTGGCAATAGCCCATGCACCTACGGCATTATCTTTATTTCTATCGAAATTCTCGGACATTACTCGGTTAAATTCGGGCATAATAGTATTCGTTTGGAAGTCTTGCCAAGCCTCGCGAAGCTCTTCTTCGGACAATCCTTTCTGCATAATTTCCTGTTGTTTGGCGATAATCGTATTCTGCAAAGAATCCATATCGGACATAAACAAAGCGAAACTATCGTTCAGAGGAGTACCCGAACGTTTATCGGTCTCTCCCATTTCAACAGCGATATCGCCGTTTTCAAGAACCAACTCCATACGATACGGACGTGATTGTATCTGGCAAATCAATGCGGTATCCGCTTTACCGGTAAATGTAAACTTACCATTGGCAATCACCGCGCTATCCAATACATTACGGGATGCCATATCGGTCAAATAAACTTTATTTCCGTTCAACGTTGTATCGGAAACCGTTCCGTTAATCGTGTAAGAAGACGGATGCGTACCACAAGACACAACCGTTGCAGCCGTAACGGCCAATAAGAAAAAATTACTGTTCTTCATATTTATTTTTATTGATAATTGTAAAAAAACGACGCAAAACGAAAACAACGGCGAGTTTGTCCGATCAAGCCGAGTGTAGCCTATTTTCGCGCTTATTGCAAAGATAGATATATTTTAAGAAAAAACACACGATTTACTTTCTTTAAGCATTCGGGAACTTCCCCGGCAACAGACTATACATTAAAGAAATATTTCCTTATTAGCTTGTTTATTCCGCATACTTCATTTAATTTTGCATGGTGTAAATTTGCATAAATTTCATTTACAACAAATAATAACTTAAATTCAAATCCTATGTGGTTAAGTAACTCGTCCATAGGACGAAAAGTAGTCATGAGTATTACCGGACTCTTTCTCGTCCTATTTCTAACGTTTCACATGTGTATGAACTTAGTGGCGTTAATCAGCCCTGCCGGCTACAATGCCGTTTGCCAATTTTTGGGAGCCAACTGGTATGCTTTGGCAGGAACTGTCATTCTCGCTGCCGGAGCCGTTCTTCACATTGTCTACGCATTTTGGTTGACCTTGCAAAACCGGAAGGCGCGCGGTAACGACCGTTATTTGGTGAACACTCGCCCGCAAACCGTAGAATGGGCATCTCAAAACATGCTCGTTTTGGGTATCATCGTTTTGTTGGGACTGGTTTTGCACCTCTTCAACTTTTGGTACAAAATGCAGCTCAACGAAATCGTCGGTCATTTGCCCGAAGTAAATCCTCACGACGGAATCGCCTTGATCCGCGAAACATTCGGTTGCCCGATCTATGTAGTTATTTATCTCATTTGGTTCGTTGCTTTGTGGTTCCATCTCACTCATGGATTTTGGAGTGCCATGCAAACCATCGGTATCAACAACCACGTATGGTTCAACCGCTGGAAATGTATCTCCAACATTTTCGCAACAATCATCTGCTTGGGCTTTGCCGCCGTTGCCATCTCTTTCTATGTGATGAGCCTGACCGGTTGCGGAACTTGCACCCTTTAATAAACCAAACTATTTATTCACAGAAAAACAATTGTTATGTCTACCATAGATTCTAAAATACCCGAAGGCCCATTGGCCGAAAAGTGGACCAATTATAAAGCTCACCAAAAATTGGTGAACCCGGCCAACAAACGCCGTCTTGACATTATCGTCGTAGGTACGGGGCTTGCCGGTGGCTCTGCTGCCGCCACTCTCGGCGAGTTGGGTTTCAATGTATTGAACTTCTGCATTCAAGATTCACCTCGTCGTGCCCACTCTATCGCCGCTCAGGGAGGTATCAACGCCGCCAAAAACTATCAAAACGACGGAGACTCGGTATATCGTTTATTCTACGACACCATCAAAGGTGGCGACTATCGTGCCCGCGAAGCCAACGTTTACCGTCTGGCCGAAGTATCGAACAACATCATAGACCAATGCGTGGCACAAGGCGTTCCCTTTGCCCGCGAATATGGGGGTCAATTGGCTAACCGTTCTTTCGGTGGCGCTCAGGTATCTCGTACATTCTATGCCAAAGGCCAGACCGGACAACAGCTGTTGTTAGGTGCATATGCATCGCTCAACCGTCAGGTGAAAAAAGGTACGGTAAAACAATTTACACGTTACGAGATGCTCGACCTCGTGATTATCGACGGTCGTGCACGCGGTATCATCGCCCGTAATCTGGTTACCGGAGAGATTGAAAGATTCGCGGCACACGCTGTCGTTATCGCTACCGGCGGATATGGAAACGTTTATTTCCTTTCGACCAACGCTATGGCATCGAATGGCTCGGTAGCCGTTCAATGTTATCATAAAGGTGCTTATTTCGCCAACCCGGCTTACGCTCAGATTCACCCCACTTGTATTCCTGCACACGGCGAGTTCCAATCGAAACTGACTTTGATGTCGGAGTCGTTGCGTAACGACGGTCGTATCTGGGTTCCGAAGAAAAAAGAAGATGCCGAAGCTATCCGTGCCGGCAAATTGAAACCGACCGATATCAAAGAAGAAGATCGCGACTACTACTTGGAACGTCGTTATCCGGCCTTCGGTAACCTTGTTCCTCGCGACGTAGCTTCTCGCGCAGCCAAAGAACGTTGCGATGCCGGTTATGGCGTAGGAGCTACGGGTTATGCCGTTTACCTCGATTTCAAAGAAAGTATCGAACGCTTGGGTAAACAAGCTATACAAGGTCTCGACCACCACGTGATCGAAAGTTTGGGCGGAGAACAAGCCGCTATCCAAATAAAAGGAAAAGAAGCCGTAGCCAGCCGTTATGGAAACCTCTTCCAGATGTATGAAAAAATCGTCGATGATAATCCCTATGAGACTCCTATGATGATTTATCCCGCATCGCACTACACGATGGGCGGTATCTGGGTGGACTACGAATTGATGACTTCCATTCCCGGTCTGTTCGCTATCGGCGAAGCCAACTTCTCGGACCACGGAGCCAACCGTTTGGGTGCTTCGGCTTTGATGCAAGGTCTTGCCGACGGTTATTTCGTACTTCCCTATACGATTCAAAACTATTTGTCCGACCAAATCCAAGTTCCCCGTTTCTCGACCGATCTGCCCGAATTTGTAGAAGCCGAAAAAGCGGTAAAAGCTCGTATCGCCCGTTTGATGAATATCAAGGGGAAACGTTCGGTAGACTCCATACACAAAGAGTTGGGACGTATCATGGTAGACTATGTGGGCATGGGACGTAACAAAGCCGGATTGGAAACTGCTCTCGAAAAAATCGAAGAGGTGAAGAAAGAATTCTACACCAACGTGCGTATTCCCGGCGAAGCCAATACACTGAACGTAGAGCTCGAAAAGGCTTTGCGCGTGGAAGACTTCCTCGAAATAGGCAAATTGATGGCCCTCGATGCTCTCAACCGCGAAGAATCTTGCGGCGGACACTTCCGTGAAGAATATCAAACAGAAGAAGGAGAAGCAAAACGTGACGATGAACACTTTATGTATGTAAGCTGCTGGAAATATCAAGGCGAAGACAAAAAGCCCGAATTATTGAAAGAAGAACTGAAATACGAAGCTATCAAAGTTCAACAACGTAACTACAAGAAATAATTTGTTTAATCGCCGTTTTAATTCCGGTATAACACGATAAAGTTATGGAAAAAACAATAAATATAACACTCAAAGTTTGGCGCCAGAAAGGTCCCAAAGAAAAAGGTAGATTTGAGGAATATAAACTTAATGGTGTATCTACCGACAGCTCTTTCCTCGAAATGCTCGACTTGCTCAACGAGCAACTGATTAACGAAGGCAAAGAGCCTGTAGTATTCGACCACGATTGCCGCGAAGGTATTTGCGGTATGTGTTCGCTCTATATCAACGGACACCCCCACGGGCCCGACACCAGCGTTACCACTTGCCAATTGCACATGCGTAAATTCAACGACGGAGACGTAATCACCGTAGAACCGTGGCGTTCGGCCGGATTCCCCGTTATTCGCGACTTGATGGTAGACCGTCGTGCATTCGACAAAATACAGCAAGCCGGAGGATATATCTCGGTAAACACGGGCGGTGCACAAGATGCCAACGCAATTCCTATCTCTAAAATCGATGCCGACGAGGCTATGGACTCGGCTACTTGTATCGGTTGCGGAGCTTGCGTAGCAGCTTGTAAAAACGGTTCGGCCATGTTGTTCGTTTCGGCTAAGGTAAGCCAATTCGCCCTGCTGCCGCAAGGCCGCGTAGAGGCTGCCGAACGCGCTCGTGCTATGGTTGCCAAGATGGACGAATTGGGATTCGGTAACTGTACCAACACCGGTGCTTGTGCCGCCGAATGTCCCAAAAACATTTCGTTGACGAACATCGCCCGTTTAAACCGCGAGTTCATTTGCGCTAAACTGAAAGACTAAAAATCCTAAGTTCATATCTTGAAAACTATCCCGGAAATCCGGGATAGTTTTTTTATACCCCTACCCGGAAGCTGCGGCATGTCGCCATCGAGATGACTGAAAGATTGTATTTCCCAAATAGCGAATTATTTCTATCTTTGTCACTACGAAGATAGGATGCGGTTCGGCGCAGCCAAGCCGAAAACAGGTTTTCCATTTGTCTCTGCCCTCACCTTTTCGTATCTTTGGGAGCTATTCTATTTTCTATCGGTCATGAAACGGGGTTTTATATACACTATATTATTATTATCGATATTACTCGGCTCATGTAACCATCATGACACCGAAAAAGCTAAAATCCTCTATCAAAACGGTGTGGAGATGGAAAAGCGTTACATGCCCGACTCAGCCGTCATTTTCTATCATAAAGCATTAAAACGACTCGACGAATCGAACGACAACGAGTTAAAGAGTAAAATATACAATCAACTCGGGGATCTTCTTCTAGAACACAACATTTACGAAACCGCTCGAAGCGCCTACCAACAAGCTCTATATGTTTCGAAAGAATTGGAGGACAAGAGCAATCTTTCCCACGCCTATCGGGGCATAGGGAAATACCATTTTCTCTATAAAGACCGTGACAGCGCCCTTTACTATTTCGAAAAACCGCTCGAATTTTTCCCTGAAATAAAAAATCGGGAAGAACGTTCCTCGGTCTATAATAATCTGACAAGCGCCTATAAATTGAAAAACGATATAAAATCGGCATTGGAATGTAATGCGAAAGCGTTGTCGCTGACCAACGACGAAGTAAAACGATTGCGCAACTATGCCGTACGGGGACAGTTATTTGCCATGCAAATGCAATGCGATTCGGCTTTGTTTTATCTCGAACAAGCCAGCCGCAGCGAAGATAAATCGGTAAAAGCCTCGGCCTATTTCAAGCTGGCCGATCTACCCGAAAAGTCGGGTATAACAGACTCCATGAAATATCGTTATTTACAGGAGGCCTATCGCCTGTCCGATTCGATTGAAAACATGGCTGTTTCTCACCAGATAGATCGACAAGAACAAATACGGATAACTTCCGACCTGAAAGAGCAAAGTCATATACGGCTCATTGTATCGATAACCGTTAGCATAATCGTTGTCCTACTGTTATCTATCACGGTATTCTTCTTTTATCGGAAACATCTGAAACGATGCAACGAACGAATCTTCGCCCACAAATGGGAAAGACAAGAGGCCCGCGCCCAAGAAAACGAAAACCGGGAATTACAAATTATAGATATTATCAGAAAAGCAGGAGAAACATGTAGCAAACATTTCAAAGAAAGCAATATCTATACCGATTTATACAAAAAGATAAACTCCGATAAAGAATCGCTGAGTTATAACGAGCAGAAATCGTTCCAGACGACTATATTGAAAGAGTTCGATACCTATTTGCAACACGTTTCGAGCATAGTACCGCTAACCGACAACGACGCTTTTCTATGTGCATTGTTGCAACTCGGTTTTTCGACGAAAGAGTGTGCGGCTTGTCGGGGTATCAGCAGCGAAACCATACGTTCCCAACGGACACGCATCCGAAAAAAAATTCCTCAAAACTTTCTCTCTCAGGGATTGGGTGTCGTCATTTTAGGAGAAGAAAATCTTTCAAAACGTTAAATTGCAACGTTTAAATAAATAACTCATTGATAATCAAAGTATATTTATTTTTAAATAGCAACGCTTTCTATGCTGCTATGTACATATATTTTTTTCATTTTTGTAATATTAATCTTCAATCTGAAAAAAAATATACAACACAAAACATAAAAATAAAATAAATAGCATGAAAAAAATTACAAGTTTTCTAATTTCTCTATGTATCGTACTCGGGTTCTCGGAAGTACAAAGCGAAATAAGACTTACTACATCGCTGGAACTCGGCAGTGATTTTACTTTTTACCCCAAGCCGGTAGCATCCGACGGTAAAGTAATCGTCGACTGGGGAGACGGAACTAAAAAAGAATATACCGTTGGAATGTGGAACAAAAAAGTGAACGGAACCCAAGTGGGCGATACAATCCGAATATTCTCTCCCATGCAGACATTCGATTGTTCCGATGCCCATGTAACTTCGGTCACTATTATCGATGAACCTGATTTGACTTTACTGGATTGCTATAAAAACGAAATAGAGCGTACCAACCTCGATATTTCCGGGGCTTTGAATTTGGAAATTCTAAACTGTTACAACAATCCCAAGCTGCTATTCCTCAATCTATCGGCTCATAAAAAATTAAAAACACTCGACTGCCGACATGACAAAAAAAATACATCGGATCCAGATGACAAAGGAGGTATTACAACCATTATCTTACCCGGCGAAGGAAGTGAATTGGAAAATATAACCGCCTATAACAACGACATAAGCAGTATCGAGTTTTCGGGTTGTCCCAATTTACGTTACATCAACTTGGAAGGAAACGCTCTGATAGACATAAATGTATCGAGTTTAACCAACTTGCGAAAACTCGATATTCGCAAAAACCATATATCGAACTTGGACGTATCGAAAAATACTGCTTTGGAAAAACTCTACTGCGACGATAATGCCCTGACCGAATTGAATGTATTTGCCAATACCGAATTGATGGACTTGGTATGTTCCAACAACCAAATAAGCAATCTGGATTTAACGGCAAACATCAATATCACTAACCTGTCTTGCGATGGCAACCTATTGAAAAAAATCACAGTCTCCAACATGCCACGTCTGAAATCGTTGAAATGCGGTGATAACCAGTTGGAAGAGATAGACCTTAGCAAAAACCTCCACCTTCAAAAATTCTGGGGGCAAAACAATTTATTTTCATTCCTTGATTTCTATTATAATCAGGGGTTGAATACGATCGATATTCGCAATAACCCAAGAATGACCCCTTGCAGTCTCAATTTTATGTACCAGACTCTTTCCGGTCTCGAAAGTGCAAGTCCGTATGTGAATTTATTCCTAGAAGGAAGCAATGCCGAAACTTCTTCTACAAGTATTGCTACCGAATCAAAATGGACAGTAGACGTAACAGGCGACGGCAGTGCCGTATGTAAAGATGTAACGGCAACGATCGAAACTTCGGAATTCGGAACCATTTCATTATCTCAACCGGATCTTGTTTCCCACGAATTGCATCCGATAGAAAACAATACTTTGGAAGCCGGCGTACCGGTATACATAACCGCGACTCCCATTGAAAATTATCAGGTGCGTTACTACGAAATAAACGGAGAACGCATAAACGGTTCCATATTTGCAACTACCGAAAATGTCACCGTATCGGCTGTATTCGTTCCTACCGCCTCTAACAATTACATAGAAATGGGAGTAGAAAGCAATGCTTCGCTTTCATTCGGCATAAGCGGCATAGACCCCGAAACAGAAGTAGAAATAGATTGGGGTAACGGAGAATGGCAGACTATGACTATCGACAACGAATCTATTACCCGTATCGACGGTAATTCAAAAGGTACGACCGTTCGTATCAACGGACTGATCGACTATTTCGATTGTTCGGAAAATGATTTGAAATCTCTCGATGTATCTCATAACGCCATTCTCGCTACACTCGATTGTTATTGGACCGGTATCACCGCTCTCGATCTATCGAAGAACACTGCATTGGGCAAACTCAACTGTTCCTACAACAGTATCGGAACTCTCGATTTGTCCAACAACAAAGCATTGTTCTCACTCTCTTGCTATAACTGCGAACTCGGTTCTCTCGATTTGTCTAACAATACCGAATTGGAAGAGGCTGTTGTTAAAAATAACGAACTGACATCGCTGACTGTTTCCTCGAATACAAAACTACTATTACTAGACGTGCAGAACAACGAGCAACTAAAATCTATCGATGCCAGTATGTTAACCGATCTGGAAGAACTTCAATGTTCCTACACCGGTCTTACAGCCCTCAATGTCACCCATAATACGAAGTTGATAAAACTCATCTGTTCGAACAATAAACTTACCACTCTCGATCTATCGAAAAATACATTGCTCGAACGCCTGTTCTGCGACGGGAATCAATTGACTTCTCTCGACCTGAGTAATAACACGAAACTCAACTATCTCGAATGTTCCGGCAACGGAATGTCCGCCTGCGCTTTGAACGACTTGTATTACAATCTACCCAAATGTTCAACGACACCCACCAATGTAAATATGTTTATCGCAGGAATCAACAACCCCAACGAAGCGGAAGGTAGCGAAACCTCTATGGCTACCAAAAAAGGTTGGAAAGTTTCTGTCGATGGAGATGGCAGCGGTTGTAACGAAGCTTACATAACTATCGAGCCTACCGAAAACGGAACTTTGGAATTGCGGAACAGCGACAACGAAATCGTTAATTCGGGTAGTAAAGTAATAAAAAATACGACAGTTACCGTAAAAGGTAATCCCGATGAAGGTTTCTATCTGAAAAATGTTTGGGTAAATGGCGTAAGCGTCACCAACGGAGAATTTGTAGTCAAAATGGCCTCGGTCGTAACGGCTGCTTTCGACGAAGGTTCAAGCATAACCGAGATAGAAAATTCGGGAATGAAGATATGGAGCACTCCGGGAATTATAAGAGTAAATGCCGAAAATGCCCATGTCCAAGTCTATTCGACGAGCGGTGCATTAGTTTGGGAAGGTAATATTTATCAAGAAAAAACCATCGATGTAACCCGAGGAATTTATATAGTGAAAGTTCGTAACGCACAATCCACACAAAGTAAAAAAATAGTTGTGGAATAAGCCGATCTTCATTTTAGAAAAAATCCCGTTGTAGAATCTTTACAACGGGATTTTTCATATTACATGACACAACCCTATTTCCATCAAGCCGACACGGAAACTTCGAAACCTAAGGCTCTCGCTCTGTCGGCTATCTGTTCCAACTCCTCACGAGACACTTTTTCGAGCGATTCTTCCGGCGTTTTCCGATCGATGGTATAAACCATTACCGAACGAGGCGAAACGCGCTGTAAAGCCTCCAACCACGGTTTCAGCTCCTCCTCGACCGTGTTGTCAATACGCTTGCCGTCGTGCCACCCTCGCAAGAACATTGTTTGGATAATGACATTACCCGAAAAACGTTTTAAATTATCCACTACCTTATTCACATCGAAATGCGGATCGTTCGGATTATCTATCAACACGACTGTTTCGGGACGAAGCGAATCGAGTTTAAGTATATTATTATCTACCCTGTTCAATGCCCTGAACACCGATTCGTCGTGAATGCGGGTAGCGTTGGATAGTACGCTTATCTTGGCTTCGGGATAATAGTGATCCCGAAGATAAAGCGTGGTATCTATGATTTTCTCGAATTCAGGATGCAAAGTAGGTTCTCCGTTCCCGGCAAAAGTTATCACATCGAGCTTTTCCCCTGCCTCGTGCATGGATTGTAAACGAGATTTTAACTCCTCCTCCACCCTATCGGACGAAGGCAATCCGCTCTTCCCCACTCCTTGCGCATTATAACCGCATTCGCAATACACGCAATCGAATGAACACAACTTACCGTCCACCGGGAGCAGGTTGACACCCAGCGATATTCCTAACCGACGACTGTGTATGGGACCGAATATGATTTCGTGAAACAATACTGTCTGCATAATTTTACCTTTTTACAGTTACAAATATAATGAAAGCCGGGAGCAGAGGCAAACGTAAATCTCATTTCTGAATCTACTATGTCTAATTATATTCCTTATTCCATAAAAACAAAGTTTACAAATTATTGCTCCATATTCAATGGAAATCTTACTCAATTCTTTATATCATTATCTATTATAAACATTGTGTTTATAACTATAATTAATTTATTTCCAGCATAATAACTATTCTATTCACATTCATATAAACAGATTATCAACTCAAAAACGATATAAGAACAAACAGTTAGCTATTTATAGACTATAAACAAGTTATCAACGAGATTTCAACTGATAAGGTCTTATAGTTATAAACAAATTATAATATACTATTAATCAAATATTTATAATATTATACACTTATAAATAAACAGTATATCGACAATTTATCCACAATAGATATAAACACATGTGAATAATATAATTATTGCAAAAACGTAGCGCTTATGAATATCGAAAGATTTACATTTGTATCCTATGAAGAGAACCATATTCATATTGTTTCTTTTTCTTTTCCTGTTTATTCCTCGTACAAAATCTCAAATTGTACAGGAATCACACCCGGCATATAAACATTTTTATCATGCTGTCATAGACAACGATACCGTATTGGTAATAGAATTACGTACGTTTCATGTATTTCCTCCCGAAAAATTCAAAGACAAAAAACAGGAAAAATTTTACTGGAAGACCGTGCGCGATGTGAAAAAGACCCTACCCTATGCCAAACTCATCTACTCCATACTCATTGAAACCTATGAATATATGGAAACTCTTCCCGATGACAAAGCTCGGGAAGAACACATGAAGAAAATGGAAAAAGAAGTTTTTCAACAATATAAACCGGTATTGAAAAAGTTTACCTTGTCGCAGGGTAAAATGCTCATCAAACTTATCAACCGAGAATGTAATCAATCTTCATACGAACTAATCAAAGCATTCTTGGGCAGTTTCAGAGCCAACTTCTGGCAATTTTTCGGAAAAATATTCGGAGCTTCCCTTAAAACCGATTGGGATCCGGAAGGCGAAGATAAAACAATAGAAAGAATCTGTATATTAGTGGAACAAGGTTCTTTATAGTATATCGATTCTAAAACATATTTTTATTTATAAAGCACTTAATTTTAATAAGTTATTTTTTTACAAAGCTATATCCCTAACTGTTTAAAGAAATCCCAAATTACCAGCCCCGCCGTTACCGACACATTCAGTGAATGTTTAGTACCGAATTGAGGTATTTCTATACTTCCCGTACACTTATCGACCACCGACTGTTGTACACCTTTCACTTCATTACCCAACACGACGGCATATTTTTTATTCTTATCCAATTTTATGTCTGTCAGACTTATACTGCCTTCTACTTGTTCTATGGCATATACCTCATATCCGGCTGCCAACAAGTTATCAACAGCCTCGCAAGTGTCTTGAAAATAAACCCAGTCGACACTGTCCTCGGCTCCCAAAGCTGTCTTATGAATATCGGTATGAGGCGGTGTAGCCGTTATTCCGCACAAATAAATACACTCCACTCTGAAAGCATCGGCCGTGCGAAATACAGAACCTATATTATTGAGACTCCTCACATTATCCAAAATAACGGTCAGCGATATTTTTTCAACTCGTTTGAACTCTTCTTGTGAAATTCTTTTCAAATCCAATACACTCTTTTTCTTCATAAACGATCATCTTTATCAGAGCCTAATTTCCATTTTGTACAAAGATAATATAAGCCGAGCGCAAAAACAATCATATAGAGCCATGTCGAAGTACAGACGATTCTCACATTTTCGATAAATATAAAAATACACCCATCTTATATCCAACAATCTCCTATCTGCCCCACGGATGCAACGCTATGTGCATAAGTTGTTATTAAATGTGTATAAACCGTTATAAAATACTTGCACAAAAAAGTAATAAAAATATTGCTTTTAAAAATCATATATCTATACAGCACTGCATGTCAATAAAGCAAATAATAACTCATCGAGTTTTTAGTTCATATATCCACCTAAAATATCTATTTATCAATCATGCAAATAGAATAAAGTTATTAACTTTGCATATTGTAAACAGATAGTTGATAAAGAAGATAAAGAGCTCATATAGAAAAGATAAAAACGTTGATAAAGTAAGAATATATTTTCATAGTCAGTTGAAACTTTAAATAACAAGTATTTTAACAAGAAGTTATCATTACTATCAACAGTCTATTATCATCAACAATAAAGATTTTAAAATTAAAAAATAAAAAGAATATATTATATGTTCGATGTAGATATCTCCAAAGGTTATGTGGATATGCCTGTTCCCGAAGGGATAGACTTAGTGTCCGAGATAGAGAGAATAAAGCGGGAGAAAAATGCTGTCGTTCTCGCTCATTATTACCAATCGGGAGATTTACAGGATATAGCCGATTATGTGGGAGATTCTTTGGCTTTGGCTCAATGGGCTGCGAAAACAGATGCTTCCATATTGGTGCTTTGCGGTGTTCATTTTATGGGCGAGACCGCCAAAATTATTTGTCCCGACAAGAAAGTACTGATACCCGACATGAATGCCGGGTGTTCTTTGGCAGACAGTTGTCCGGTCGATGCTTTTGCCGAATTCGTAAAAGCTCACCCCGGCTATAAAGTCATATCTTATGTAAATACATCTGCGGCAGTAAAGGCTTATACCGATGTGGTAGTCACTTCGTCGAATGCCCGTCAAATCGTAGAGAGTTTCCCTGCCGACGAGAAGATCATATTCGGACCCGATAAAAATTTGGGTAACTATATAAACAGTATCACAGGACGTGATATGTTATTATGGGACGGAGCTTGCCACGTGCATTCCCAATTTTCATTGGAAAAAATAGTAGATTTGAAAAAACAGTATCCCGATGCGTTGATACTGGCTCACCCGGAATGTAAAAGAGATATATTGTTAGTAGCCGACAAGGTAGGTTCCACGGCTGCTCTTTTGCGCTTTGCGACACAATCGGACTGCAAGCGTTTCATAGTAGCTACCGAGTCGGGTATATTGCATGAAATGAAGAAAAACAATCCCGACAAAGAGTTTATACCTGCGCCTCCCAACGATAGTACATGTGCTTGTAACGAGTGTAATTTCATGCGATTGAATACGATGAAAAAATTGTATAACACGCTTAAATACGAGTTGCCCGAGGTGATAGTGGATAAAGAGATAGCCGAAAAAGCTATCGAACCTATACAGCGTATGCTCGACATATCGGCTTCATTGGGAATTTAAAAAAGAGAATAATAATTTCATTCATAATTGTTTATCATGGAATATAATTTCAAAGAGATAGAAAAAAAGTGGCAAAAGTATTGGAAAGATCATCATATTTATCAAGTAAAAGAAGATGAGAGTAAACCCAAATATTACGTACTGGATATGTTTCCCTATCCTTCGGGAGCAGGTCTGCATGTAGGTCACCCGTTGGGATATATAGCTTCCGATATTTATTCCAGATATAAAAGATTGAAGGGGTTTAACGTTCTTCACCCTATGGGGTATGATGCATACGGTCTTCCTGCCGAGCAGTATGCCATACAGACGGGACAACACCCGGCCATAACGACCGAAAAGAACATAAATCGTTATCGCGAGCAATTGGACAAGATAGGCTTTTGTTATGATTGGAGCCGCGAAATACGTACTTGCGATCCCGAATATTATAAATGGACTCAGTGGGCGTTCATACAAATGTTCAATAGTTATTATTGCAACGACAAACAACAAGCTCGTCCCATAGAAGAGCTTGTAAAGACTTTCGAAACGACAGGTACGGAAGGTGTGAATGCAGCTTGTAGCGAAGAACTTTCTTTTACGTCCGAAGAATGGAATGGTAAATCGGAGAAAGAACAACAGGAAATATTGATGAATTACCGCATTGCCTATTTGGGCGATACGATGGTAAACTGGTGTCCGCAATTGGGAACCGTGCTTGCCAACGACGAGGTGAGCGAGGGCGTTTCCATACGAGGGGGATATCCGGTGGAACAGAAAGTGATGCGTCAGTGGTGTCTACGGGTATCGGCATACGCTCAGCGTTTGTTGGAAGGTCTGGATAAAATAGATTGGACAGATTCTCTTAAAGAGACCCAAAAGAACTGGATAGGTCGTTCCGAGGGAGCCGAAATGCAGTTTAAGGTGGTGGATTCCGATGTGGAGTTTACCATATTTACGACGCGTGCCGATACGGTTTTCGGGGTTACTTTTATGGTATTGGCTCCCGAAAGCGATTATGTAAAACAAGTAGTCACCCCCGATCAACAGGAAGCTGTAAACAAATATTTGGACAGCATAAAACATCGTACCGAGCGTGAGCGACTTATGGACAAGAGCGTTACCGGTGTGTTTACTGGTGCATACGCTGTCAATCCGTTGAACAATAAACATATACCTATCTATATAAGCGATTATGTCTTGGCCGGATACGGGACAGGAGCTATCATGGCCGTACCTGCACACGATAGTCGGGACTACGCTTTCGCCAAACATTTCGACTTGCCCATCATACCGCTGATAGAAGGGTGCGATGTTTCGGAGGAAAGTTTCGATGCCAAAGAAGGTAAAATGATAAATTCTTGTGGTAATGGATTGGATTTGAACGGTATGGAGGTGAAGGAAGCCATTGCCGCCACGAAAAAGTTTATTAAGGAAAAGGGTATAGGCAGGGTAAAAGTAAACTATCGTTTGCGCGATGCTATATTCAGTCGTCAGCGTTATTGGGGTGAACCCTTTCCTGTTTACTATAAAGAGGGTATGCCTTATATGCTTGACGAAAGTAAACTACCTTTGGAACTTCCCGAAGTGGATAAATTCCTACCGACCGAAACAGGTGAGCCTCCATTAGGTCGTGCTAAGAACTGGGAAACAGAAGAGCATTATCCGTTGGAGTTGTGTACCATGCCGGGATTCGCAGGTTCTTCGGCTTATTATTTGCGATATATGGACCCGCACAACGACAAAGCTCTGGTATCGAAGAAAAGCGATGAGTATTGGCGTAATGTAGACCTCTATATAGGGGGAACCGAACATGCTACCGGTCATCTTATTTATAGTCGTTTCTGGAATAAGTTCCTTTTCGATAAAGGAGTGGTTTGTGAAGACGAACCTTTCAAGAAACTGATAAATCAAGGTATGATACAGGGGCGTTCCAACTTTGTATATCGTATTAAAGATACGAATACTTTCGTATCTTTGAATAAAAAGAAAGATTACGATACTACTCCCATTCATGTCGATGTGAATATCGTAAGTAACGATGTACTCGATATAGAAGCATTTAAAAACTGGCGCCCTGAGTTTGGTTCGGCCGAGTTTATTTTGGAAGATGACGGCAGATATGTATGCGGTTGGGCGGTAGAGAAAATGTCCAAATCGATGTTCAATGTGGTAAATCCCGACGATATCGTAGAAAAATACGGAGCCGATACTTTACGGTTGTACGAAATGTTCCTCGGTCCCATCGAACAAAGCAAACCGTGGGATACGAACGGAATAGACGGCGTACATCGTTTTCTGAAAAAGTTGTGGAATCTGTTTTATCAAGGTGATAATTGGATTGTAACAGATCAAGAGCCTACGAAAGAGGAATTGAAGTCTTTGCATAAACTGATAAAGAAAATATCGTGGGACGTAGAGAATTTTTCGTATAATACTTCTATAAGCGCTTTTATGATATGCGTGAATGAGTTGACTTCTCTTAAATCGCACAACAAACAGATACTTGAAAAGGTAATTATATTGTTGGCTCCTTTTGCTCCTCATATCAGTGAAGAGTTGTGGCATGAATTGGGTTACGATTCTACTGTATGCGATGCCCGGTGGCCCGAATGGAAAGAGGAATATCTGAAAGAAGATGTAGTGACTTATGCTATTTCTTTTAATGGAAAAGCACGTTACAATTTGGAAATTCCGGCAGATACTCCCCGTGAAGAAATAGAGAAAATGGTACTTAATCATGAATCTTCGGTGCGGTGGCTCGAAGGAAAAACACCTAAGAAGATAATCGTAGTACCTAATAAAATAGTCAATATAGTTATTTAATAAACTTTATCCATGTTCGTAAATTCATAGCGAACATGGATTTTATATTTTACATATTATGCGTTTGCCTTTTAATAGTGTCTGGTATTCGATAAAAGACTATTTGATTATCATATTCGGGTTACTGTTGTATGCTTTGGGTTGGGTAGGTTTTCTGATACCGAACGAAATAACGACAGGAGGTGTAACGGGTATATCGGCCTTGATATACTACGGTACGGGTATACCTATATCGGTATCCTATTTTGTTATCAATGTATTATTGTTGTTGGCTGCCATCAAGGTGTTGGGTCTTCAATTCTGCATACGAACTATTTTCAGCGTAATCGTATGTTCTTCATTCTTGTCTATTCTTCCTTTGTTCATAAAAGATGCTTTGGTAGACGAACAACCTTTTATGTCGGCTATAATAGGCGGTATTCTGTGCGGTTCGGGTATTGGATTGGTATTCGTGTCTAATGGAAGTACGGGAGGAACCGATATTATAGCGGCTATCGTAAACAAATACAAGAATATTTCGTTTGCCAAAATGATGATGTACATCGATTTTTTAATTATTGCCTGCTCTTACGTTCTGTTCCATAGTGTGGAAAAAATGATTTTCGGATATGTAGTGATGGGGGTAATGAGTTATACGATGGACATGCTTATCAATGGCAAACGTCAGTCGGTACAAATTTTGGTTCTGTCGGATAAATACGAAGAGATAGCTACTCATGTCAATAACGATATACGTCGCGGCGTGACAGTTATCGACGGCATGGGCTGGTATTCCAAACAACCCAAAAAAGTATTGATGATATTGGCTAAAAGAAATGAGTCGGTTAAAATATTTCGCTTGATAAAGTCCATAGACCCGAAAGCTTTTATTTCCCAATCCAATGTTGTGGGAGTTTATGGAGAAGGTTTCGACAAAATAAAAGCATAAATCTACCCTTCAGGACTTCTTTTTTTCCCTATTATAAAGGGGAAATGTTTGTTGATGATATAGGCGATAGGTAGGCACGAAAAAAGACTCACCAAAGCGAAAACTATATTAGGAACTATTTTGCCGTATAAGGTTTCTACCGGTATGTGAAAGACAAATACCATGATTCCTTTTAAGAAAGAGAACGTAAGCAAATGAAAACTGTTGATAATGAGTGTATTTTTGGATATATAGATTATGATATTTTGAAAAACAGGTTTTAAGGATAGAAAATTGCTCGACAGATTTATCATATATATACCGGCGAAACTTCCTATGAAAAACAGTATATAGTTGTTATAATTATTTGTGGCCATTATTATATATCCGTTTTCATGAGCTATGAAGATAACAATTCCCATTGTCAGGAAAACGAGTATTATATGGAGTAATTTTATTTTTATTATTTGCATGTTGTGTACGATTAAATTGCCTATTCCGTAGAAAACCATTCCTACTATGGCAGTTCCCAAGCAAAAGGGTAATGTGTAGGGGTTGTAGGCATAATTTGTGTATCCTATGACGGCGATAACGATCAATACCGAAATCTTTATCGATTTACTTTTCTTTTGTAACGGTTTGAATAGGAGGTAGTAAAATATTTCCAAGAAATAGAGACAAATGAAAAACCACATGGGTGTATTGTGTATCATCTGTTTACTATATCCTAAAAGAATGCCTATTATGGGGGAATACCAAGTAGTGGATATTGTCGCATCTTCGCCGAAATTACGACCTGCAAGTAACCAGAACAGATAGGTGATGAGGTTTATCCAAAGATAGGGAACCATGAGCCCTTTGAATCGTTTTATGGCAAACTCTTTAAAGTTGGGGTGTTTCTCGAATGAAAAAAGACAACCGGACAGAAAGAAGAAAAGAGGCATGTGAAAAGTATAGATAAAGTCGGTGACAGGTTGGGAAGCATGAGCATGTCCCAACAGAACCAAATAGATACATATCGATTTGGCATAGTCTATCCACAATATCCTTTTTCCCGTATTCATGTTTGCGGATTCATAAGTCTTTTATAATCTGTATCGGCGAGTATTTGCAACAAATAGGGTATGCAGAAAATGTAATAAGATATATCTGCTTTCGATTGGAATAGAGCTTGTGTAAAACTGTATTGGCAAACCGCTTCTATAAAATGGATTGTCACGATACCGAATAACAGCAGAACGCTGAAAAATTTAACGTCGTTGTAGTTTCTGCAAAAGAAACTTCCTGCGATAGCTATCAGTACGAAGAGTACTATGAAGTGAAAAGATACCAAAGATGATTGTGTGGAGAATGGATTGACCTCCCAAAACTCATTGGGATATAGCCAGATGAAAGGAACGAAAGTAATCGCGAAGGACAATAGGAAAACAAAGCCCCACAGGAATATTTTCTTCGGAGATGTTTTTTCTTGAAAGAGTTGATACAATCCCCATACGATGAGCGGCAGCACGAACACGTTGCGAATAGAGAACAGCAATCCTCCTATGACAGCGCTCCATATCAGTTGTCGGGTGGAAAATGTGCGGAATCGTTCGAGATAAAGGAGAAAGAGGGTGAACAGTACGGCGTTGATGAGTATGGTACTTCTTGAAAAAATTTCCCAGTAGATACATAAAGAAGAAATCGAAAGTATAAAAAATAAACTATAACTTTGAACAGATTTACGTTTGAAATGGAATGCCAGCAAAGCAATGGAAATAACGGTTATGAATCCTATTTCTCGTGTGCAATAAAATGGATAGCAGAGAAGAAAATAGAACGGCATTGCCCCCGGATAGTTGCCGATAGAAGTTTTTTCGGCATAAGGGTACAGACCGTTTGAAACGGAGTCCCAAAAAAGATCGATAATAATCCATCTGTCGGCCGTGAATATTTCTTTGGGAATAAAGAAAAGAAGTGATGAAGTAGCTATTATAAAAGTGATTATACCGACGTTGACAAGTTTGCGACCGAAAGTCGGTTTGTATTTGAACAAGAAAATGATAAAAAGTATATATAACACGCTCGTAATAGCTCCGCATGCGATAGATATCTTCGATAAGTATTTAAAATAAAACAAGATATTTATCGTTATAAACATGAATAGAGAAAGGTAATTTTGAAGCTTTGAATAAGATTTCATTTTGTTTGTTCGGATTTTTTACAAAAATAATTATTTAATATTATGAAACTGGTTTTTGCCACGAATAATAGACATAAATTGGAAGAGATATCGGCGATTATCGGTGACAAGATAGAGATACTCGGTTTGAATGATATCGGTTGTCATGACGATATACCCGAAACGGCCAATACTTTCGAAGGTAATGCTTTGTTGAAAGCCCGGTATGTTAAGGATAAATACGGATACGATTGCTTTGCCGACGATACGGGCCTGCAAGTGGAGGCGTTGAACGGGGAGCCGGGTGTATATTCGGCCCGTTATGCGGGTGAACCTTCCGATTCTGAGAAGAATATAGATAAATTATTGGCTAATCTTCGAGATGCGGAAAACAGAAAAGCGAGTTTCGTTACCTGTATAGCTTTGGTAACAGGTAGCGAGGAGCATATTTTTTACGGAGAAATATCCGGGAAGATTATCCGTGAACGCCGAGGTTCGTCGGGATTCGGTTACGATTCGGTTTTTGTGCCGGAAGGATATGAAGAAACATTTGCCGAGATGGGAGAAGAGGAAAAAAACAAGATAAGCCATAGGGCACGAGCGGTAAAAAAGTTATCGGATTTTTTTAATACACTATAATCGTTTGATATGTTGAAAAGAATATCGGGTTTAATAGGTTTCGTTATATTGTCGTTTACGGTTGCGACCTATGCTCAATTGGCCGTGGGCGATTGGCAGATTTATACTTCGACGGGAACTCCTGTAAAGGTCATAGATACGCCTCAAAGGGTTTACTATGTGTCGGGTAGGAGTCTTTTTGGTTTCGATAAGGAGACGGAAGAGATGGAATCTTACAGTAAGAACAATATATTGAACGATATAGATATAGCTAATATTTATTATAATTACGATAAAAAGTATCTGGTTATCGTGTATGCCAACTCCAACGTAGATATTTTGCACGATAATGGAAAAGTGTTTAATATACCGGATATTAAGAATGCCATATTGACTACGGCAAAAGGTATCAACGATGTAAAATTTTACGGTGATAGAATTTATTTGGCTACCGACTTTGGTATCGTTGTTTTGAACGATAAGAAAAATGAAGTGAGCGAATCTTATAATTACGGAAAAAAAATCAGTTTGATAGGGGCTTGCGACAAGTATTGGTTTTTTGTTGCCGATGATGGTCTTTATTATATAAATAGCGATGCCATTAAGTACGATATCGCCAAGTGGGTTTTATTGGACGATGTACCGGGAACGACTATTTATGCGCTTATGCCTTTCAACGATAAATATTTGTTTTATTCTAAGGGCGGCAATCTTCATTTCCTCGATATAAATAACGGGTTGTCTCTATTGGGAACCTTGAATATGGGAGTGATGAATGTAGATAAATATTATGACGGGTTTGTTTTGAGAGGATATGTTTATGTCGCTTTCTGTAAACCGGATATAGTGAATGGAGCTATACAGTTCGATGGTATTTTCAATTTTCAAAATCAATCGGATTATTTGGTGAATGTGTTGACTTCTTCATACGAAAAAGATATGTCTATATGGGCTTTGGGAGAAAGCGGTTTGTGTCATTTCAGTATGGGGAATAATCAATTCGTTATGTTGAAGGAACCGTTTTTGCCCAATGTATCGAATGTGGCAGACCCGTGGAATCTCGTTATTAACGATCATAAACTTTATGTAAGTAATTCGGGTCCCCGTAGAGGAACCGAAGATCAGTACGTGCAAACAAAAATAAGCGTATTGGATCAGGGAAACTGGTCTGTAATCGATGTGGGAGAAGTGCCGTTGGAAAATGGTAAAACAGGAAATAGAATATATTCGAGTTATAATATGGCATTCGATACCGATGATTCCAACACTTTTTATATAGGAACTTGGTTCGAAGGCATATATAAGATTTCGGGGACAGAATGTGTAGGACATTATACGTCGTTGAATTCGCCGCTTTCTAAGGGTTGGGCTATGGCTGTGCCTAATATTGTTTTTGATAGAGATGGAAATCTTTGGATAGCACATGCGGGCGATGTGGGCGTAAGTATGTTGCCTAAGGCCAAGCAATCTATCGATACAGATGAATTGAAAGCGAGCGATTGGTATCAATTCGGTTATTCGGAAATAAAGAATAATAAATATGCCAAACTGCTTATACCGAATCATTCTACGGCAAAATGGGTCGTTTATGGGGATTGGCCCGGTTCTATATTCGCTTTTGACGATAAGGGTACGTATAATACGATAGCCGATGACAGAACGAAAAATATAGTTTCGTTTATGGATCAGGATAATAAAACGTTTACTCCGAATTATTACACCTGCATAGAAGAGGATAACAACGGTCAGATATGGATAGGAACTTCGTCCGGGCCTATCGTGATTACGAATCCAGACCATGTTTTTAGCGACAGTTTCCGTTGTACTCGAATAAAAATAGCCCGTAACGACGGGACGGATAATGCCGATTATTTATTACAGAATATCAATATTACCGACATATTCGTAGATGGCGCCAATCGTAAGTGGATAGGGACCCGAGAATCGGGATTGTATTTGGTAAGTGCCGACGGGTCGGAGATTTTGAACCACTTTACGGCAGAGAACAGTAAACTGCCTTCGAATCATGTAACCGAAGTAATCGTCGATCCGGTAACGGGTGTGGCTTATATAGGAACGACCAGCGGCTTGGCTGCTTATCGGTCCGATGCTGTACAATCGTCCGACGATTATAGTAATGTCTACGCTTTTCCCAATCCGGTGAGACCCGATTATGAAGGTTGGATATCGGTGACAGGATTGATGGAGAATAGTTTGGTGAAGATTACCGATACGGCGGGTAACTTGTTTTTTCAAGGCTATTCCAATGGCGGACAAATATCGTGGGACGGCAGGGATCGTAGCGGTAATCGGGTGAAAACCGGCGTGTATCTTGTTTTCGCGTCTTCCGGTGGTTCGTCGAAACAATCGGGAGTAGTTACTAAAATTTTAGTTGTCAATTAATTAAAGTATATGCATCCTCTTCGATTATTCGAATATTGCCCTCGTTGCGGTTCTCATCGTTTCCAAGAGAACGATGCTTCTTCCAAACGTTGCGAGGATTGTGGCTTTGTGTATTATCTTAATCCAAAAGCATCGGTAGCGGCATTCGTTATGGATAGGCAATCGAGAATTTTAGTTTGTCGCAGGGCGTTCGATCCGTCCAAAGGCATGCTGGATTTACCGGGTGGGTTTACAGAATGTGGAGAAACGGTAGAGGAGGCTGTTGTTCGGGAATTGTCGGAAGAGATAGGTTGGAAACCGAAACAGATGAAGTATTTGTGTTCTTTCCCGAATGTCTATCGTTATTCGGGTTTTGACGTACACACGATGGATTTGTTTTTTCTCTGCCGAAGCGATGAAGATATGAGCGATTTGAAAGCGCATGACGATGTTGCCGAATGTTTCTGGTTGCGGCGAGAAGAAATCGAACCCGAGAAATTTGCTTTTCAATCTATTCGTAAGGCTGTCGATAGATTATTGAAAGACGATAAATATTGGGTTAAGGATTAAAAAAGATTGGGAAACCACTCTTTCAGATAGTTGATACCGATTACCACCAAGTAGTACCGGGAGAATTTTCCTACCATCATGGAGAGTAACGTGCCGAGAGGATTGGCTCTGAGTAGTCCGAGAGCCACGATCATGATGTCGCCGATAACCGGAATAAAGACGAAGAATCCGAAAAGAGAGCCTTTCCCTTTCAGAAAGCGTTGCATTTTCGAGAGTTTTTCTTCCGGTATTTTCAGATAGGTGTGTATCCACTCTGTTTTTCCCAAGTAGCCTATATAGTAACAAGTGACACCTCCCAACCAGTTTCCCAAAGTGGCAGAGAATACACAGCCCCAAGAATCGTATCCGGCTATTAAAAGAAGTCCCAGCACGGCTTCGGAACTGAACGGAATTATACTTCCGGCCAAAAACGCAGCTATGAAAAGACCGAAGTATCCCCACTCGCTCAGACCGGCAATAAATTCCATACGAACAATCCTGTGTAAAGGGTTAATATGAGATAGAACAACACTACTCCGTATTTTTTCGTATTGTTCGTGAAGAAAAATGCGGCTTGCATGGCAACTGCCATATTTAGGACAGGCAGATAGAGGGTATAGTTTCTATAATCTATAATCAGAAGTATGGCGGAGTAGACCGACAATAGGTTTATAAAGCCGTTATAAGCTCTTGTTTGGCGTTTCTCGTTGAATGTGGTATATAGTGTCGCTGTACCGGAGAAAAGTCCTAAAAGCGCAGTTAAAACGATTGTCCAGAATTGCGGATCGTTAAAGGGGAGTGTTTCGGGTATATGAAACGTAAAATCGGGAATCAATGCAGACAATCCGGAGAAAGGCATGATTCCTATTCCGATCAATACCCAGAACGGGGTGGCGAATCCGATAAATGCTCCTAACAGGGATTTCAGCGTGAAATACCTTATTTGCGCGAATCCGATGATAAACAGGGGTATGTAATAAGTAAATTCGGGACAGAACAGGGTACATAGGGAGATGATTCCCATCATTAGAAATGCCGGTTGTGCCCTTTCTTGCTGATAAGCCGAGAAAAAAGAAAACAAAATCGTCGTTAGAACCACAGCCATTATGTTTCCGTTGCATAAGAGCGAAAGGGACGGGGAACAGACTTCCAACAACAGAAAAAATAGGAATGGAAGCAATGTGTGTTTCTGAATAAGAGAGAAAAGGTTGTTGATACGCAACAGCAGAATACCCCCGGATAGAATGAGGATGCTGTTGACCGAATGGTTCGATAGGGAGGAGGAAAGCCATCTTTCGGCACTCGGAAACAAGATTCCGGGACTCCCTTCGCAAGGGAGATATGTTGCGAACCGACTCGTGAGATATACACCGGTCAGATAGAAAACAATCGATCCAACCAGTGTATATTTATTGTTTATGAATGATTTCAGATTCATTGTTTTACAAGTCGGCTCCTATGTCGGAACGAAAATATTTACCTTCGAAAGAGACGGCTTTGGCGCTTTTGAAAGAGTTTGCCAAAGCCTCTTCTTTGGTCGCACCGTATGAGCTGAGGGCGATGACGCGTCCGCCGGAGGTTACGATTTTTCCGTTTTTGAATGTCGTTCCGGCATGGAACGGAATGCTGTCCGTCACTAAATCCAGTCCTGTGATTTCCTTGCCTTTTTCATAGGAACCGGGATAGCCACCCGATACCAGCATAACGGTTACGGCAGCCCGTGGGTCTTCTGTCAACTCTTTTTCCCGGAGCGTTCCTTGTGCCACACCTTCGAGCAGGTCGACCAAGTCGGATTGAATACGCAACATGACGACTTCGGTTTCGGGGTCTCCCATACGAACGTTGTATTCGATCACCATCGGTTCTCCTTGTACGTTGATCAATCCCAAGAATATGAAACCCTTGTACGTGATATTTTCTTTTTTCAAACCTTCGATGGTGGGTTTTACGATGCGCTCTTCCACTTTTTTCATGAACGTGGCATCGGCGAACGGTACGGGTGAAACGGCTCCCATGCCGCCGGTATTGAGTCCGGTATCGCCTTCTCCTATTCGTTTGTAATCTTTGGCAACGGGGAGTATGCGGTAATCTTTGCCGTCGGTGAGAACAAAGACAGAACATTCGATGCCCGATAGAAATTCCTCGATAACCACGGTTTTACTGGCATTCCCGAACATGCCGTTCAACATTTGTTTCAATTCGTCTTTTGCCTCTTGCAGGTCGTTTATGATAAGTACGCCCTTGCCCGCCGCCAATCCGTCGGCTTTAAGCACGTAAGGGGCTTTCAACGTTTCGAGAAAGGTATATCCCGCTTCCAGATTTTCCTGAGTGAAACTTTCATACCGGGCCGTGGGTATATTGTGACGCATCATGAATCCTTTGGCAAACTCCTTGCTGCCTTCCAAGCGGGCGCCTTCCTTCGACGGGCCTATAACAGGTATGTTTTTCAACTCCTCGCAAGATACGAAGTAGTCGTATATTCCTTTTACCAATGGGTCTTCGGGGCCCACAACGACCATATCGATATGTTTTTCCACTGCAAATTTCCCGATGGCATCGAAGTCGGTCGCCGGTATCGCCACGTTCGTACCTATGGCTGCGGTTCCGGCATTTCCCGGTGCGATATAGAGTTTGTCGGTTTTTGGACTTTGCTTTATCTTCCAAGCTAAGGCGCATTCGCGACCTCCCGATCCTAATAATAGAATATTCATTGTATGGAGTTTTTAGGTTTATTCTGGTTTGTCGGAGTCTTTTTTACGATTGTCGTCCGATGGTTTTATGGAGGGCTGCTTGAAGGTTACGAATTTCCGAAAAGCCGCTTCTCCGTGCAAGCGTTCCGATTTTTCGCCGTCGGGTTTGAACCGCTCCGGACGATCGAATGTTTTTTTCCCTATGGGTTTTCCCGGTTTGGAATCCCGGCGGAACGAAGGTTTCCCCGATCGGTCGAAACGCTCTGTTTTGTCGCTTCGTCGGTCGCTGTCGTATGTCCTTTTTCTATCGAAAGGAGCTTTGCCTCGCAGATTGGTTCGACGAGTTTGTCCCTCCCGTTTATCCAAGTTTTTGCCTTCTTCTTTGAATTCTTTGTATCGGCCGTCGAAAATCTCGTATTTCCGGTATTCGCACTCCAAAGCTCCGTTCATCAGGTCTATTTTTACCGAGGGTTTCAGCCCTATTTTATCGAAGCATTCTTTGTGGTAACTGATGATCCATGCATCGTACCCTTTGAAAACATGCTTTAAACGGTTGCCTATCGATTCGTACAGCCCGAACAAATCGCTCGATGAGATTCGTTCTCCGTAAGGGGGATTGGTGATGAGAATGCCTTGTTCGGACGGAGCGGTCTCGTATCGTTGTATAGGCATGATTTTAAGATCGATGTATTTGGCTACTCCGGCGCTTTTTATGTTTTTTGTCGCGATGTCGATCGCTCGCGGGGAAATGTCGGAGCCATATATGCGATGGGTAAACTCCTGTTCGTGACTATCGTCGTTGTAGAGCGTTTCGAACAGCTCTTCGTCGAAATCTTTCCATCTTTCGAAAGCGAAACTTTTCCTGAAAATACCGGGATATGTATGGGTGGCGATCAAAGCGGCTTCGATGAGAATGGTTCCCGACCCGCACATAGGGTCTATAAAGTCGGTTTCTCCGTGCCACCCCGTTTTCAATATCATTCCGGCGGCCAATACTTCGTTGATGGGGGCTTCGGTTTGTCCCACGCGGTATCCTCGCTTGTGCAGAGACTCTCCCGAACTGTCGAGCGACAGCGTGCAGCTCATGTGCGATATATGGAGATTCAATACGAGTTCCGCTCCGTTCAACCGCACCGAAGGTCGTTTGCCTGTCTTCTCCATGAAATAGTCGGCAATGGCATCTTTCGCTCGGTAGGTCACGAATTTGGAATGTTTGAAACAGTCGGAATAGGTGACGGAGTCGATCGAGAATGTCGTTTCGGGAGAAAGCAGGGTATCCCATTCGAACGCTTTCATTTTTTCATAGACTTCGTCGGGGTTCGATGCTTCGAATTTATAAATAGGTTTCAGTATTCTCAGAGCCGTTCGACAGGCCAAATTGGTTTTGTAAAGAAGAGTCTTGTCTCCGTGGAAGGATACCATTCTTCGACCTATTTCTATATCCTCGGCTCCCAGATTTTTTAATTCTTCTGCCAGAACATCTTCGAGTCCTTGAAAAGTTTTCGCTACGATTTCAAATTTTTCGGTATTCACGATAGTGTGTATTGTATTTATTTCTTATGGTTTTGCTTTGGCTTGTACAAGGCGTTCCCTGGGAGCTACGTTTTCGGTAACCCAGATGTTTCCGCCGATTACAGCACCTTTTCCGATAGTGATTCTTCCCAATATGGTGGCGTTGGAATAGATGATGACATCGTCTTCTATGATGGGATGCCGGGCGATACCCTTAATGGGATTGTTGTTTTCGTCCAGTGGAAAACTGCGAGCACCCAACGTTACCCCCTGATATAGTTTCACTCTGTTTCCGATGACGGAGGTCGCTCCGATTACGACTCCGGTTCCGTGGTCTATGGCGAAATATTCCCCGATAACGGCTCCCGGGTGTATATCTATTCCGGTTTCGGAGTGAGCCATTTCGGTAATGATACGGGGAATCAAGGGGACGTCCAGTTCTAACAGTTTATGGGCGATGCGATAGTTGCAAATCGCCCGGATAGCGGGATAGCACAGAATAACTTCGGCTTTGTTTTGTGCTGCCGGATCCCCGTTGTACATGGCCGTGACATCGGTGGATAGGATGCGGCGCATTTCGGGTAGGAAAGTGATAAAGTCGATCGCTTTCTGTTCGGCCGATTCCTGTAACTGTTTTAAGTAGCTGTCTGTATGATCGGTATTTTTTTGGAATAATAATCCTGCCGAGATTTGTTTGACCAATACTTCGAAAAGTTTTTCGGTATTGATACCCGTGTGGTAGAGCAAATTTTCTTTGCTTACGTCGGGTAGTCCGTAGAATCCCGGAAAAATGAGCGATCGGCAGAGCGATATGAGTTCTTGCAGTTGTTTTTCGGAGGGAAGTACTTCTCCCCTGCATCGTTGATGATGCAACTCTTCGAGAGAAAGAAAATCGGATAGTTTTTTTACAGTCTCTTTCAGTCTGTCTGCGTATTCGTAGCTACTCATGTGCAAAGATGGGTATTCGCATTTTGTGCAAAGATAACAAAGATAGCCGATAATAGTGCTTTTACGGAATGATTTCTTAGGCGTTTTGGAGAATAAGAATCGATTCCGGACCCATATTCATCAGCAGGTCGATGATACTTAGGTCGGGCTGGAAACCATATTTTTCGGAGAATACCTGATAGTAGGGTTTCGGTTGTACGGGTAAAATGGTTTCGGCTTTTCTTTTCTTGGGGTGTATGGCATCTCTCAGGTCTGTTTCCCCGGGAGCAGGTTCGGAGTAAGACGAACTGTATTCTATATGCGGTTCAAGGCCTATGAGGTTGCATACGGTGCGGCGTATTTCTTCATTGAAATCCAACAGAAATTCGTACCGCTTCTCGAAGAACGGGCGTATATCGTCTTGGTAGTATTCGAAAAAAGGGGAGGACCCGTAAGCCGAAGCGATAGCGTTCCAATGCAAATGCCTCCACTCTCCGTGGTCGGAGATACGAATGTCTTTCGTAGGACATTTAATCGTGTCGGGTTTGACGATAGGGACGGACAGTGCCAATAGTCCGTTCGCTCCGGCTATGTGGCAGCGGTTCCGATAAGTTTGTTTCGTATAGTTGCACCACTGTTCGATGACTATCCGATCGTATCGGAGGAATGATGCGTAGTAGGATACCGGAGCGAAATAGGCGGTAGATAGATATACTGTACTCATAATTCGGTTTTGAAGAAACGATCGGTGCGTAGCGATTGCCAAAACGGTTTTTCGGTATTTCTCGAATAACCTATGCATACGCCTTTACCGATGAGGTGGGAGTGGGGGAGAACTCCGAAAGAACGGGAGTCGGACATGCCGGCTCTGTTGTCTCCTATTACCCAATAATAGCTTTGAGTGAGCCGGCATGAGGTTAACTCCTTCCCGTTTTCATAGATTTTTCCGTTGTCGTACTCTACTTTGCGGTTTTCATATCGGGTAAGTATGCGGTGGAGAAACTCTGCATTTTGGGGAGTGATGTGTATTTGTTCATTTTTTCGGGGAAGGGCGATTTCATAAAAATCTCTTTTCAGAAATACCGGATAGAGTAGGGAGTCGGCCGATAGTTGTCTCCTTACTTTTTCGTAGTCATACCGGGAGAGAAACAATAGGCGGCTGTCTTTCAATTTACCTTGCTCGACAAAGAAGGAATTGTTTTGTCTCATCATTCGATTTACCCGATGTTCGAGGGAATCGGGCGAAAGATAGGCTTCGAGGATAAGAGGAGGCTGGGCGACGGGTTTGTGGTTAACGAACAGTTTGTTTCCTGTACTTTTGATCGTGTCGCCGGGCAAACCTATGCAACGGGCAATGGCAATTTCGGTTACACCCGATTGGGTTTGAGCGATTTCGGGTAATTCGAACACCAAGACATCTCGGTATTTCGGGTTTCGGTTTCCCCACCGCAACGACCACTTATCTACCCATAGCCGGTCTCCCGGCAATAGGCTGTTTTCCATCTGGCCGGGAGTAATGCGATAGGGTTCTATGATGAAAAAACGAATGAACCATACACTCCCGATAATGATGATTACCGTGAAGAAAATCGTACGTATGGTTTCTTTTTTCATGCTTATGGCATAAAATATCTATTTGTAAAAATTGAGACGGTTTCTTAGTTCACGAGGCTATCCACCGACCGGAACATTCGGTTGAAACGGATTTTCCCGTCGAAAAGTCCTTTATCTTTGTCAAGCGATAAGAATACGAACATCGGTTTGCCCACGATGTGGTCTTCGGGAACGAATCCCCAGTAGCGGGAATCGGCCGATTTATCCCGGTTGTCGCCCAACATCATGTAATAATCCATTTTGAAAGTATAAGAGTCGGTTTCTTTTCCATTGATATATATTTTGCCGTCTCTGACTTGCAGGTCGTTATGCTCGTAGTTCCTTATGGGGCGTTCGTAAATGGGCAAGTTTTCGAGGGTCAGTTTCAAAGTGGCTCCTTTTTTGGGAATCCATACCGGCCCGTAATCGGAGCGGGTCCATGTGTTCGAGCGAACTAATGGGTAGGTCTGACCTCCGAAGAATCCGGGTTCTCCTACAATCTGTTCTATCGAAGTATCTTTTTTCATCATGTCGATCATCGCCTGTGTCAAAGGCAGTTCGTAAACGGGATTCATGCTTCCGTCGGGGTTGGGGAGAAGCCCCCAGCTTTCGAGGTTCATACGGGCGTTGAGGCTCGATACGTCGATAGGTACACGGTCTTCGACACTGATACCCCATTTTTCAAAGTCATTGTTACCGAGATAGCGTCCGTTGGTTCTAACCAAATAGTTTAACTGCATGTTTTTGGGACGGGGTTGTTTCACTCCGTCGATGTAGATGTCGTTATTGACAATGCTGAACGTGTCGCCCGGTAAGCCCACACATCGTTTCACATAGTTTTCCCGACGATCGACCGGACGGTAAATAATATCGCCGTACAGAGCCTTGTTGCGGTTTACGGCTTCCCGGCCTTCGAGGAAGCACAGGGTGTAATAATCCGGGTTGGGTTGTTTCACGGCTACCGTATCGCCTGCCGGAAAGTTGAAGACGACGATGTCGTTGCGTTTCACCGGGCCGAATCCTTTGAGACGGTGGTAGTCCCATTGGGGCCATTCGATGTAAGATTTCGTGTTGAGAAGAGGTATGGTATGCTGGGCGAGCGGGAAGTGTAACGGTGTGTTGGGGACACGAGGGCCGTAACTCATCTTGCTGACCAATAGGAAATCGCCTACCAATAGCGATTTTTCGAGAGAAGAAGAGGGTATCTGATAGTTCTGAAAGACGAATATAAAAATGAAATAAACCAACACTAAGGCATAGACGATGGCATCGACCCATTCCATCACCGTTCGAACGACCGGATTTTTACTGGTTTTCCACCACCCCCACGGAATATATTGGGTGAGATAGATGTCGATGAGTAGCAACAGGCCGAACAATACATAGTAATTGTTTAGCCAAATAGTCCACCCTATATATAACAAAGCCACGATGGAGAAACGTATCCAGCGAGTTTTTTTCACACGTTTCAATCGTTCTGCCAGACTGTATTTGTCGTTGGTTGTCGTTTGATTCATAACGGTTATGTGTTATTTGAGGAATGAGAATAAATCTTGCATGGTGAGAAATCCCTTTTTCCCGACGGTAAATTCGGCGGCGATGACGGCTCCGAGGGCAAACCCTTTTCTGTTTTTCGCCTCATGGGTGATGCGTATCGTATCCACTGCACTGTCGTAGACGATGGTGTGTGTACCGGGTATTTCCCCTTCGCGTCGGGCGGTGATATGAATACTGTCATCGGTGACCGGCATATTTTCGCTCCACGAATGTTTCGCATCGAGTTGGCCGATAATATCTTCGGCCAAAGTAATAGCGGTCCCGCTGGGGTGATCGAGTTTATGAATGTGGTGTATCTCTTCTATTTCTACCGAATATTGGGGGAAATGGTTCATGATACCTGCCAGATATTTGTTAACGGCAAAGAAGATATTAACTCCCAAACTGAAATTCGAGGCATAGAAAAAAGTCTGGCCTTTCTCGCAGGCTTCGCGTATTTCCGGTAAATGTTCCAGCCACCCCGTAGTGCCCGATACTACGGGGATACCGGCCGCGAAAGCCCGCCGATAATTGTCGACGGCGACCGACGGAGCCGTGAACTCGATGGCGACATCGGCGCTTTTGAATGAAACTGAATCGAAATCTTCCTGATTGTCTTTGTCGATGCGACAAACGATTTCATGCCCACGGGACAGAGCCGCTTCTTCGATGGCATGTCCCATTTTTCCATATCCTATGAGTGCTATTTTCATATCGAACTTCTGTTACAAAACATCTCGGTTTGTACCGATTAATTCAACAAGGTTTGTTTAATTTGTAGTGACAAAGATAGCGAAAGGTGGGAGCAGGACAAAACAAACTTGTTTGTTTTTCATTTATACACTTAAAGATAGTGAAAGGAGAGCGCAGAGGCAAATGGAAATCACATTTCCGGCTTGACTATGCCGAACCGTTTCCTATATTCTACAAAGATAGTGAAAATCGAAAAAAATTCGTCTTAAAACGGTTTTATGGAAAAGCTCATGCAATATATCTGGCAACATCGGTTGTTCGACCATACGAAGTTGGTCACGACGGACGGCCGTAAATTGAGAATAATCGATAACGGACAATTAAACACCGATTCGGGTCCCGACTTTTTCAATGCGAAAATTTCTCTCGACGGTTGCGTATGGGCAGGTAATGTGGAGATGCATCGACGTGCATCGGACTGGCGGCGACACAATCACCATCTCGACCCGGCTTACGATTCGGTGGTTCTGCATGTGGTCGAGGTAGCCGATACGCCGGTGTATCGCACGAACGGAGAGGAGATTCCCACGTTGGTGTTGTCGTGCTCTCCGTCGTTTCGTTCCGATTATGAAACTTTGGTTTCTCATTCTTCCTTGCAATCTTGCGCCCCCCATATTGCGGAGTTGGGGCCGATTGTCTTGTCCGACTGGATTTCTTCTCTCGCTATCGAGCGGTTACAATCGAAGTCGCAGCGGCTGCACGATTGGTTGGAATTGTATAAAGGAAATTGGGAGGAGGTCTGTTATATTGTTGTCTCCCGCAGTATGGGATTCGGTATCAACAGCGATGCTTTCGAGCGGTTGGCACGTAGTCTTCCGTTGCGATTTATGCAAAAACATGCAGATTCTCTGTCGCAAGTCGAGGCTTTCCTGTTCGGGCAGGCGGGGCTGTTGGCCGAGGGCGAGTGTCTCGGAGACGACTATTATGCGAGATTAGTCAATGAATATGCTTTTTTGAAAAATAAATTCGGGCTGACACCGATTAATCGGGACAGTTGGAAATTCTTCCGGTTGCGTCCGGCCAATTTCCCTCACAGACGATTGGCGATGCTGGCTCAATATATTCATCGGGGTTTTAATCTGTTTTCCCGGATTTGCGAGGCGGGTAACGAAGAAGAATTGCGCCGAATTTTCAAGGTGGAGCTTTCGGGGTATTGGACCACGCATTATCTGTTCGGACACGTGTCGCCCGAATCCCCGGTCGTTTTGGGTGAGTCGGCTATCGATATTGTGCTTATCAATGCGGTAGCACCCTTATTGTATGCCTACGGTATGTATGTCGGCAATGAAGATATGACCGACCGGGCTCTCTCGTTACTCGAATCGCTACGTCCCGAAAAGAATTCGATCGTGCGTCGTTTTTCCGATATAGGAATACGGGTGACGAATGCTATGGAAAGCCAAGCTGTCATACAATTGAACAACGAGTATTGCCAGACTCATAAATGCCTTTATTGCCGGATAGGTCATAAATTACTTTCTCGTTCGGCGATGAAGTTGGGGTAGTGATGGTGACAAAGATAGTTTATCGAATATAGAAATACCCGTAGCAGACAAAGGCGTCCGCCACGGGTATGGTCGTATGAAAAGATAGATAGTTTTGTCTAATAGTTGTCTCTTGCCGGTTCGAAAAACGCACGGGGTTCGAGGCAAGCCGGGCATCGTGCCGGAGCTACGCTGCCTTCGTAGATGTATCCGCAGTTACGGCATTGCCAGCGGATAGGCGCTTCGCGCTTGAATATCGATCCGTTTTCGAGTCGTTCCAGAAGTTTGCGATAACGCCATTCGTGAAAGGCTTCTACTTCGGAAATCATTTTGAATGCAGTCGCTACGTCTTTAAACCCTTCGTCTATGGCGACCGATTCGAAATCGTTATATAGAGCAGACCATTCGAGTTTTTCTCCTTCGGCGGCTTCGAGCAGATTTTCAGCCGTATTGCCTATACGTCCGGCCGGATATTCGGCCGTAATGGAGACCATTCCGCCTTGCATGAATTTGAAGAATCGGGTGGCATGTGCCAACTCCTGTTCTGCTGTTTCGGCGAATATGCCCATGATTTGTTCATATCCTTCTTCTTTCGCTTTTTGGGCGAATAACGTGTAGCGGTTGCGGGCCTGTGATTCTCCGGCGAAGGCTTTCAGCAGGTTTTGTTCGGTTTTTGTTCCTTGAATAGATTTCATAATCGCATGTTGTTTTTGTACAGTAAAAACAGTATGCGGTGAAAAAGGTTCAAAAAAAGAGCCGCATTTTGTCGTGCGGCTCTTCTATTGTCGTGTAGACAATCTTTATTTCATTTGCGGGGTATTATCGGTGTGGGGATAATCTATCGTGTAGTGAAGTCCCCGGCTTTCTTTTCGGTCCATAGCTTGTCGCATGACAAGATATCCGGTGTTGATCATGTTCCTCAATTCGCATATCTCTTTGGAGGCTTTACTGCGTTTGAAGAGGCTTTCGGTTTCTTCATACAGAATATCGAGCCTGTCCCATGCCCGTTTAAGCCGCAGGTCGGAGCGAACGATACCTACATAGGTACTCATGATTTGTCCGACTTCTTTGACACTTTGAGTGATAAGTACCATTTCTTCGGGCGATTGTGTCCCCTCGTCGTTCCATTCGGGAATGTTCTCCTGATAGGAGAAGTTATCGATTACTTTGAGACTATGTTTGGCTGCGGCATCGGCATAAACGACAGCTTCGATCAATGAATTGGATGCCAGCCGGTTTCCTCCGTGAAGTCCTGTGCAGGCACATTCGCCTACGGCATAGAGCCGGTTGATGGACGAGCGGGCATCCAAATCGACTTTGATACCTCCGCACAAATAGTGAGCCGCAGGTGCTACGGGAATGTAATCGCGTGTGATGTCTATGCCTAAACCGAGGCATTTTTCATAGATGTTGGGGAAGTGTTTTTTTGTCTCTTCCGGGTCTTTGTGAGTGACATCGAGATAAACATGGTCATCGCCCCTGTTTTTCATTTCGTTATCGATTGCCCGCGCGACGATGTCGCGTGGAGCCAAAGAAAGGCGAGGATCGTATTTTTGCATGAACTCTTCGCCGTCGAGTGTTCGCAATACGGCTCCGTATCCCCGCATGGCCTCGGTGATGAGGAACGACGGGCGATCGCCGGGGTGATATAAAGCGGTCGGGTGGAACTGGATAAATTCCATGTCTTTTACGGTTCCCTTAGCCCTGTATACCATCGCTATGCCGTCGCCGGTAGCGACGAGCGGATTGGTCGTGGTCTGATAAATAGCTCCCACGCCGCCGGTCGCCATGAGGGTGACTTTGGAGAGGAATGTATCTACCTTACCGGTTTTCAAATCGAGCACATAAGCTCCGTAACATTCGATGTCGGGAGTCTGCCGTGTAACAGTTACTCCGAGGTGGTGTTGCGTAAGAATCTCGATGGCGAAATGCTTTTCGAAAATAGTGATGTTGGGGTGTTGTTTGACAGCCCGTATCAGGCTGTCTTGAATTTCCGCACCCGTGTTGTCCTTGTGGTGCAGGATACGAAATTCGGAATGTCCGCCTTCCCGATGAAGGTCGAATTCTCCTTTTTCGTTTTTATCGAAATCGACTCCCCAACTGATGAGTTCTTTGATTTGCGAAGGAGCTTCTTTTACGACTTTCTCGACTGCGGCGCGGTCGCTGAGCCAGTCGCCGGCGATCATCGTGTCTTCGATATGTTTCTCAAAGTTATCTACCAACGTGTTGGTTACCGAGGCTACGCCACCCTGTGCGAAATAGGTATTTGCCTCCTCCAATTCTGTTTTGCATATGAGCGCCACTTTTCCTTTGTGTGCTACTTTTAGGGCAAAACTCATTCCGGCTATCCCGGAACCGATGATTAAAAAGTCGAATTTTTGTATCATCTTTTTCTCCGATTTTTAGAAAATGCAGAATCCATTCTTCATTTTTCCAGTGCACAAAGATAAAAATAATTGCTACAAGATGTACCTTTGCACCCGGAATCTGTTTCGAATAGTTAGAATCTGTTACATTTTTTGTTAGGGAAGATGAAAATTACAGGTGTATTCAAGTCTTTTCTTTGGGGCTGCTTGACGAAATTTAGGACGGTATTTCTCGTTATAAAGAGTTTATGACATTTGTAATGTATAGTGACATCTTAAAAAATAGAAAAAATAATAGTTTTGTAATAATTTGGTAATCAGTTTGTTGTTGTTTGTTTTAGAAGTCTTCATACAAAATGATGGAAAAAATTACAGGGGGCATGCAGCAAAATAAACGACATATACATCTATTTTAATGTAACCATTAAAGTTGTATTTTAGGGAATGATTATAGGGTTCGATGCAAAGAGGGCGAATGCCAATTTTACCGGATTGGGGAATTATAGCCGATTCATGGTAGATACGATGGCTACATACGGCGATGAACATAAGTACCGTATGTACATTCCCAAGCAGTGTAAAAATGCTTCGTACGACTCGCTTTTAAAACATAAAAATGTCTCTTCCATATTGCCTCGTTCTTCCGTTATGAAACGTTTCAGGGCTTTGTGGAGAACCTTTTTTATTAAGCGAGGGCTGTTGCAAGACGGTGTACAACTTTATCATGGACTGAGTAACGAGTTGCCTGTGGGGATTCATCGCACGGGAATTCGTAGCGTAGTGACGATTCACGATTTGATATTTCTTCGTTATCCTCAATATTATCACCGTTTGGATAGAATCATTTATAACCGAAAATTCAATTATGCCTGTCGTAAGGCCGATCGTATTGTAGCGGTGAGTGAATGTACCAAGCGGGATATAGTTAAGTTTTACGGTATTTCTCCCGAAAAGATCGATGTCGTTTATCAAGGATGCGACCCTGTTTTTGCCCGCCCTGTTTCTAAAAAAGAAAAAGATCGTGTTCGCGCGGCTTACGGGTTGCCCGAACGTTTCATTTTGAGCGTGGGAACGATTGAAGAGAGGAAAAATCTGCTATTGGCGGTAAAGGCTGTCGAAAAGTTGGACGACGTTCATTTGGTAGCCATAGGGAAAAGTACCGATTATGCTAAAAAGGTGCAGGATTATGTAGAGGCTCATGGATTGGAAAATAGAGTGCATATTATCCATAATTTGAAATTCGGCGATTTGCCGATATTGTATCATCTGGCCTCGTTGTTCGTATATCCTTCTCGTTTCGAGGGGTTCGGAATTCCCATTGTCGAAGCTCTTTCGGCAGGGGTTCCGGTTATCGCTTCCACCGGTTCCTGTTTGGAAGAAGCCGGCGGCGAACACTCGATTTACGTCGATCCCGACGATGTGGAAGGTATGGCGAATGCCATGAAAAAAATACTTGCCGACGAGCATTTGCGTCGGGAGATGATAGAAAAAGGGAAAGAATATGTGGTTCGTTTCGATCCGAAAACGTTGGCCGACGAGATGAATGCCGTATATCTGAAATGTTTTGACGATAAGACCTTTACCGAAGATAGATTTGTGCAGACTTCGTCGAACAAACGGACAAAAATTTCTCACTATCTTCCTTTTTTCTAAACAAGTTCGAGGGTAATTTTTGCGTTAAATCGGGCGGGAATTAGCTTTTTTGTTCTTAGCGGCCTATTTGGGCTACCTCTTCTTATGTGATAAATCTTTTTTAAAGGAAGAATAACTCTCTGTGTACATAGTATAGTGCGAAAAAGGAAGTGCTATGAACCTTCTCCCCTGTGTTTTGCATTGCAAAATATAGGGGAGAGACCGAAGAAACGATAGTTTCTGAGGAGAGGGGTTAGATAATAACTATGATGTAAAACGCTCCCTGTTGGATTGAACTTGTTCAATTTTTGGAGGAGGTGTCACGCAGTGACGGAGGAGTTGAAAAACACCATCTCGTCAGGCTGTTTATATCAGAAATTTAACCCCCTCGCCCTATGGGCATTCCCCCTATATTCCTTACCGGAACACAAGGGGAGAGGTTGAGATATATTCCTCTTTCGCCTCTACTTCGATTTTGTGTGCAATACCCCGCAATACTACTGAACACGGCAGGGAGAGAGGATTAAAAGGGGTATTTCCTGTTTCAGCATAAGGGTAGATTTTACCCTTCTCCACTACAATATAAGAGAGGGAGCAAATAAATTGTCGGATAATACTTTGTCTAAATGTTCGATATATGTTGTTTCCAAAAGGGCAACATCTTTTTTTTACTCCAACCGTGGCAGCCGAAGGGTAGTTTTCGGTCATTCAGGGCGTAACATTCCGAAGGATTTTTATCGAACGAAAATCGGAGCGCTTCTTTCCAGTCGGGAATTTTCAGTCGCTCTTTTTTTCGATTGACTTCGAGGCTCCAAAAGATATCTTCGTTGTAGAAATCGGTTCCGGGGTGGGAAAGGTAGCAATCTATTTCGGAAATCATTTCCCGAGCGATTTGAGCGAAGAGTTGCGTGCGGCGCAGCGACAGCCCTCCGTTTCCGACCCGGTAATAGATGCGGCTGTAATCGGACGAACCGGAGATGTAACAAAAAACTCTTTTTAGGAAATTGAATATACGGTAGTATAGTTTTCGATATTTAGGCTTGGGTATCCATGGAGCCCCTATGTAGTCGTATCCTTTGGAACACCATTCGGATAGACGATCGGAAAATACCCATGCGTCGGTTTGATAGATGAGTATATATTCCCATTGGGCGAAGGTTTCGTAAAACTCGGGCGACATCATGAGTCGGTTATAACCGGCTATTCCTTTGAAATAAGTATCTGGGAAGGGTACGATATGGTTTGCCGGATAGTCGCGAACAAGCGATGTTATGTCGAGCGATTCGGGTTTGACAAAACATTTGGGATAGGACGACAATATGTCGAAACATTGGCGCAGGGCGGCATGTTCCGATACGGTTAGTTGTGTCGTGTAAACCGGTATGACGATGATCGCTTGTTTTTCGCTCATGCTTTTTTCGAATTGATGATAGAGATAAATTCCTCGGCGAATGTTGGTATGGAGAAGCGGTTTTCGACCGATTTCAGAGCGTTTTGTTTCATCTCCGGCAAATGCCCTGTTTGTCGCAGTAAAATGATTTTTTGGGCTAAATCCCCACTGCTTTCCCGGTTATACAGAAATCCGTTGTATCCTTCTTTTATCAGTTCTTGCCCGAATGGTTTGTCGGGAACGATGACCGGCAGACCGCATTTCAATCCCTCGACGATAACTCGTCCGAAGCATTCGAACCCGGAGCATACCAAAGCCGCATCCGCTTGTATGAGGTAGTCGTGCGGGTGAACGGTGTGTGCGACAATCGATATGTTTTGTCGCAGATTGTATTCGGTGATTCGTTTTTCGAGTTCTTGTGCATAACGGCTGTTATTTCCGCCGATGAGTAAAAGACGGGTGTCGGGATATTTTTTTACGACTTCGCGCAAAGCCTCGATAGCGATGTGTTGCCCTTTATTAGGTTCGAAGTTTCCTAACATACCTATGGTAAAGTTCTGGTTGGGTTCGGTACGTTTGGGCGGATTGGCTTCGACCGATTGATAAACGACATCGATTTTTTCGGGAGAGGAAAGTTTGTTCGTATAGTATTTCCCTGCAAAGTCAGAGGGTACTAATATTCTTTGCGAAAGGGAGCTTATCTTTTCTAAGCAACTATCTTCGCAGAATAGATAGGTCAGGTTTCGGGCTAATTCCGGAATTTCGTGAATGAACCAATCGTGCGGAATATTTTCTGCTTGGGAAGCTATGGCTCCGATGGGGGTAGCCAATGTATTCGTTATGGTTATATCGGGCTTGATTTCCCGGATATAGTCGCGTGTTTTGCGGATTGCCGAACTCTTTTTCAGATTGAAAAGCAAGCGTTTCCACCAGTTACGTTTTTTCGGACGCACAAGCCACCACGGCTGGCGAATGAAAGCATATCCCGACAAGTAGGGTCGGGTCATTTCCCACAGTTCGTCTTTTGCCGGGAAGACTACATAGATTTCCCACGATTCGCGAGCTTGCTTCAATCCTTTGACCAAGTCCAGCAAACATCGTTCCGCACCGCCGTTCGCCCGTTTTCCGTGAGAAAAGAAGAGAATCTTCATGTCCGTTTTCATTTTATTTTTCGGGTTAGGAGATAATATCGAGCCGCCAATTTTCCCCAGAATTCACTACGGGCATAGGCCTTTAACAGCTTGCGGTAACGTCGTGCAGGCCGTCGGTGTAACAGGTCGGGAAATTGTTTTTCTATTTCCATAGCCCTTCGGGCGAGTCGGGGTGCTTCTTGGAACCACCGTTTGCTCAATAACAGAACGATCGCACCTAATTCGACATTTGCCAGAGCTTCTTCCACTTGGGGGTAAGTGGGTTTGTCTTGGTAGAACCGGCGTTGCAGTTGCGGATATAATTCGATGTCGCGAGCTTTCTTTTCGGAAAAAGATCCGAAAGAAATGGAATCATTACGAATAACATAGTGTAGCAACGGGTGGGATTCCAGAACGACTATTTTGTTTGCGAAATAGGTCAGTTGGGAAGCTAAATAGGCATCTTCGCCATAATTCAAGCCTTTTTCGAAGTGTACTTCTGCATAAAGAGATCGTTTATGCAGATAGGAGCAAACCGACCAATAATTGCGACAGAATGCCATCGATTGAAAAAAGGAGATCGAATCGTAAACTCCCGGAGCGGGGCGGGACGATCTTTTTTTCTTTTCATCTACATAGTCGAACCAAAATGGAAAGACCACCATGTCGGCCTTTTCTTCTATGGCCTTATTGTAGAGCAGTTCTATGGCGTCGGGTTCGAGGAAATCGTCACCGTCGAGGTGTTGTATATATTCGCCTTGTGCGGCTTCTATTCCCGATTTACGGGCGTAGGCAAGTCCCTCGTTGGATTTGTCGATGACGACGATACGAGAGTCTTTGTCGGCATATCGGGCGATGATTTCCGGCGAGTTGTCGGTACTGCCGTCGTTGACGACAATGATTTCTATGTCGGGGAATGTCTGGGCGACGACCGAGTCGAGACATTTTTCGAGTTGTTTACCGACGTTGTAGACGGGTATGACGACAGATACTTTGGGTGGCATTATTTGATTTTCTTTTTGCAAATATAATATTGGGCGTACAATCTTCCTAATAAACCGCTGCGAGCATAAAGCGTAAACAGTTTATGAAAGGCCTTGATTTGGGGAATACATTTGAGATCGGGATACTGTTTCAGGATAGCATGAGATTCCCGGCTCAGAGTACGGGCATCCTTGAACCACCGTTTACTCAATAGGGTATTGTTTGCCTGTATGCGAATGGCTCCGAGTTCTTTTTGTAAAGAACCGTATTCGGGTTTGTCTTTGAGAAAATCGTTTACCAATGAAGGGTAGAGAAGAATATCTCTTGCTTTCTTTTCATTGAAACGACTGTTGGTAATGGAGCTTTCCCGTATGATATAATGAAGAAGTGGTTTACTCTTCAATACGGAGATTCGGGAGGAAAAATAAACCAGTTGCGTGGTGAGAAAAACATCTTCGCCGTAGTTCAGTCCCTTGTGGAATGTAACACCGTTTACGTAGAGACTTCGTTTGTGCAGATAGCTCCATACTCCCCAATGGGCTTTGGAAAAAGCGATTGCCGAAAAAAACTCCGTGTTGGTAAAATGCTCGTCGGCTATCTCTATGGAACGCTCGGATTTCCCGGATTCGATATAGTCGAGGGAGAATGGGAAGACTACCATATCGGCATCTTCTTCTATGGCTTTACGGTAGAGCAGTTCTATGGCATCGAATTCTAGATAATCGTCGCCGTCGAGGTGATAGATGTATGTTCCCCTTGCTGCCTCGATGCCCGATTTACGGGCGTAGGCGAGTCCCTCGTTAGATTTGTCGATGACGACGATACGAGAGTCTTTGTCGGCATATCGGGCGATGACTTCCGGCGAGTTGTCGGTACTGCCGTCGTTGACGACGATGATTTCTATGTCGGGGAATGTCTGGGCGACGACCGAGTCGAGACATTTTTCAAGGTATTTCCCGATGTTATAAACCGGTATGACGATAGAGACGGCAGGCATAGTTCCGTTAGGCTTTGATTTTTCCTTTGTGTACATAGTAGTCGGTATAGAGTTTTCCCAACCACGGACAGCGTGCATACAGGCGAATGAGTTTAGTGAATCTTCGGACTTCTTCCAGTTGTTCCAGAGCCGGATATTTGGCGAGACTCTCTGCCATAAATCGACAGCGCTCCGTCATTCCTTCCCGCCAGTTTTTAAGTAACAGCAGGAAGTAAGCTCTGAACCGTATGTAAACGATGTCCTCTGTGAACTGCCTATTTTCGGGCGTACCTTCGAGAAAGGTTTCGATGAGGTTGGGGAATAGCAAGACGTTTTCGGCCTTTTTTCGGGTCATTCCTGTTTGTGTGACAGAACTTTCCCGAATCACATAGTGGTACAGAGGCTTGTCCCTGAGGGTTACGATTTTTTTTGACCGGTAGGCGATTTGTATGCTTTGGTAAGCGTCCTCTCCATAAGTGAGATTTTGCAAGTAGTCGATGGGAACAGCATGTAGATCGCGACGTTGGAAAAGGAATACTAAATTCCAACGGTAGTCTTCGTGTGCCATCGTATGGATAGCCGAGATATTATTGTATTCGTCTTGTGTCCAAAATGGCGGTTCTTTTTGTCCGCGAGGTGAATCTATGAGAAACCGTATGATGACTATATCGGCATCGGTTTCTTCTGCTCGTTTGAAAAGCAGTTCGCAAGCATCGGGTTCGAGGAAATCGTCCCCGTCGAGATGTTGTACATATTTTCCGTGTGCTGCTTCGATACCCGATTTACGAGCATAAGCAAGACCCTCGTTCGGTTTGTCGACAATAACGATACGGGAATCTTTCCGGGCATACTGCGTAATGATATCCAAAGAGTTATCGGTACTGCCGTCGTTGACGACAATGATTTCGATATCTTTCAAGGTTTGACCGATAACCGAATCGAGGCACTTTTCGAGATGTTTCTCTATATTGTAAACCGGTATGATGACAGATACACAGGGTTGCATAGGACCATGCGTTTTTATATTCGTATTTTTCCTTTGCGAATATAATATTTCATATACAATTTTCCTAAAATAGAGGAGAAACTATATAGATGAATGAGCTTGGTGAACCGTTTTACTTCGGATATCTCTTTCAATCGGGGATATTTTTTCAAGCTGTGAGACATAAATCGGCATCGAGCTTTCATACCGGTTTCCCAATTTTTTAACAACAAAATAAGATATGCCTGAAATTTAATGTAAACGATGTCTTCCCGAAACATTTCGCTATCGGGAGTCTGTTGTAAGAACCGTTCGATGAATTGCGGGTATAATTCTATACTCTCGGCTTTTTGCTGCGTCATGGCATGTTGCGATACGGAACTGTCCCGGACGGTGTAGTGGTACAGGATTTTGTCCCGTAATGTCACTATCTTTTGGGCTCGGTAGGTCAATTGGGTAATTTGATAGGCATCTTCTCCGAAAATAAGCTGTGGAGGGCAGTCCACCGGACGATCGAACAACTCTTTCCTCATGAGGCGAGACCAAAGACTCCATCGGAACTCCTCGTGCGCCATCGTGTGAATGGCTGTAACCGGGTCGTATTCGTCTTGTGACCAGAACCGGGGTTCTTCTTTATGCTGAGGATACTCGATGTCGAACCGCATGATGACCATGTCGGCGCTGGTCGCTTGCGCTTTTCTCAGAAGCCGTTCGCAGGCGTCGGGGGCTAAGTGGTCGTCCCCGTCGACAAACAGAATGTACAGCCCCGTTGCCTGCGCTATTCCGCAATTTCGTGCCGATACGACCCCTCCGTTTGTTTTGTGAATGGCGACGATACGGGAATCGGTTCGGGCATATCGGTCTATAATTCGGGACGAGTCATCTGTACTGCCGTCGTCGACAACGATGATTTCGATCTCTTTCAAGGTTTGACCTACAATCGAGTCGAGGCATTTACCGATATACCGTTCTATATTATAAACGGGTATGATGACAGATATGAAGGGCTGCATGTTTAGTGCGATTTAATGCCGAATATTTTTTTGAACCTGCGGACGATTTTGTATTTCGATCTTTTGAGCCGATAGCTCCAAATATCGTTTTTATAGGGAGTCTTTTTCAGATAGTCGAAATACAGGCGGCTTTGCGGATTGGGACACTTCCAAACAGACCAGGGTTTCGCTCTTCCCGTGTAGTGAACGATGACGGCTTTGTCTCTTTCTTGGGGATGCTTGATAGCGTTCTCGGTCGTGAAGTTATACCTTTCGGGCAACTCTTTGACTCGGCCGCGGCACACGATATTGATAATATCTTGGTCTTGGAATTGTATCTGTTTTCCCAGCGAGATAGTTGTTTCGCATAGTTTTTCGTATATCTTTTCTTCCCGCATTTTGGGTATGTTCAGGAGTAATACTCCGGCATTGATATACAGCTCGTCGGACGAGAAGCCTATCTGGGGTTTATAGTTGATATTTTCTATCCACAGGTCGTGAACGCCGGCACATAGATAGTCGGTGATGTCTGTGTCCCATAACTTCTCTAATGAGCCGTTTACCACTAAATCACCGTCGAGGTACAGCGCTTTGTCGAGTTGGGGGGATAGTTCGGGAATGATATATCGGTAGTAGCTTACAGGAGATACCAAATAATCTATATTACGGTGAAAAGAATCGAATATTTTTTCTGTAATGAGTTGATAATGAATGGAGCAGTTGGCGTATTGTTTTTCTACTTGACTAAAACGCCTCTTATTCTTTTCCGAAATATAGTCTGTCAATAAATAAAAATGGCAATGACGGTTCGGGGTATTTGTCAAGACAGATACCATTGTTACGCAATAATGCGATGTGTAACTGTCGTTCAGGGCGAAAAATATATGGAGGTTGTCCATCGAGGTGTTCGGTTTTGATTAGAATCGATATATGAATCGAAAGTTTTCCAATTTCTATTATGACAAAGATAATATTTATAAATAGATAAGAGAAAGCTATCGTCTGAAATTTCCGGTTCGGTAGAAAATCCGTAGGGTTAGCGATGAGATTCTTGTCGATAACCACCGGACTTTTGGGAGGGGCTGATTCTTGCTTAATTAAAACCTCCTTCCTGGCCGTGCCCCACAATACTACGGGACACGGCCAGGAGAGAGGTTGAGATGTATTCCCCTTTCGCCTCTGCTTCGATTTTATGTGCAGTACCCCGTAATGCTACCGGATACGGTAGAGGGAGAAAGGGATACCCAATGTTGGTATTACACCTTCTCCCCTGTGTTTTGCAATGCAAAATATAGGGGAGAGACCGAAGAAACGTTAGTTTCTGAGGAGAGGGGTTGAGAAATATTACAAGGAATTTTTTTGACAGTGTTTTTTTAACCCCCTCGTCCTGCGGACACTCCCCCTATATTCCCTAACGGAAACACAGGGGGAGAGGATTGAAAGTGGTGTTTCAGTTTCGGTATAAGGATACATTGTGCACTTCTCCCCTGTGTTTTGTAGCGCAAAATATAGGGGAGAAACAGAGGAGCGATAGCGACGAAGAGGGGGATTGGAAAGATAGTATACCGAGAATTGTTTAAACAGAAAAAGAGCAGTGGAATCCACTGCTCTTTTTCTGTTGGCTTACCAGGATTCGAACCTAGACAAACAGAACCAAAACCTGTTGTGCTGCCATTACACCATAAGCCAAACTCTATGCTTTGAGGGCTTATCCTCAAAAGCGAGGCAAAGATAATCGGTTTTTATTTCTTTGCCAAATTTTGAGCGAATTATTTTGCAATGAGCAGATAATAATTCTTTTTCCCGCGTTGTACAATGATATATTTATTGTTCAATAGGTAAGTTGTATCGATCTTCGTGTCGGGAGCGGCGAGTTTCTCTTTGTTGATGGATACGCCGCCGCCTTGTGTCAGCTTCCGCATTTCGCCTTTCGACGGGAATATGGCAGCTACTTCGGTCGTCAGCTCTACGGCCGGAATGCCTGCAAGAACGGTATCGCGAGATATTTCGAATTGGGGTACGCCTTCAAACACGGCGAGCAAGGTATCTTCGTCGAGTTTATGGAGTTGCTCCGATGTCGAGTTACCGAATAGTATATTAGAGGCTTCGACAGCGGCTTCGTAATCGGCTTCGGAGTGTACCATTACGGTAACCTCTTTGGCCAGACGTTTTTGCAACACGCGCAAGTGCGGAGCTTCGTCGTGCTCGGCACTCAGAGCCTCTATTTCTTCTTTGGAGATCGATGTGAAGATTTTGATGTAGCGTTTGGCATCCTCGTCGCTTACGTTCAGCCAGAACTGATAAAATTTGTAAGGGGAGGTGTAACGAGCATCCAACCATACGTTGCCCGATTCGGTTTTCCCGAATTTCGTTCCGTCGGCTTTGGTCACGAGCGGGCAGGTGAGGGCGAATACTTCCCCGCCGTTCGTGCGGCGTATAAGTTCCGCTCCGGTAGTGATATTACCCCATTGATCGGATCCCCCTAATTGCAACTTGCAATTCTTGGTCTCGTAGAGGTGCAGGAAATCATAACCTTGTAGAAGCTGATAAGTAAATTCGGTGAAGGAGAGCCCGTCTCTGGCTTCGCCGTTCAGACGTTTTTGAACCGAATCTTTTGCCATCATGTAATTCACGGTGATGTGTTTACCTACGGTACGGGCAAAATCGAGGAATGAAAAGTCTTTCATCCAATCGTAGTTATTCACCAGTTCGGCATGATTGGGAGCATCCGAGTCGAAGTCGAGAAATTTGCTCAGTTGTTTTTTGATACATTCCTGATTGTGGCGCAAGGTGTTTTCGTCCAAAAGGTTACGTTCTTGCGATTTTCCCGACGGGTCGCCTATCATGCCGGTTGCACCGCCCAACAACGCTATGGGTTTGTGGCCGCACCGTTGAAAATGTCGCAACATCATAACGCCGCATAAGTGGCCGATGTGAAGCGAATCGGCTGTGGGGTCGATACCTAAATAGGCTGTGACTATTCCTTTTTCAAAAAGTTCTTCGGTTCCCGGCATCATGGTGTGTACCATTCCGCGCCATTTTAATTCTTCTACAAAATTCATCGAATGAAAACTTAATTTAATGTTGATTGTTTCGATGCAAAAGTACGACTCTTTATCGAAAGAAACAATCTTTTGAAATAAACAGGCCATAAAAATGCCGATTATTTGTTTTTTCGATTATTCGGTTTATTTTAAATTATAATTGAACGATTTGATTAACTTTGCGCAAACCTATTTTCAGTATTCGTTATGGGGAAAAATGAACCGGAGGCCAAGCAATGGTTTGCCATTCGGGTGACATACAGCCGAGAGATGGCATTGAAGGAATATTTAGACCGCTGCCGCATGGAATCTTTTATACCTATGTCGTATAAGGAGGTAATAAAAGGCGAGCGAAAGGTGAGAAAGTTGGTCCCGGTTATTCATAATCTTGTTTTTGTCCGGTCCACTCGGGAAAAGTTAGATGAGATAAAGCGGGATATCTCTTTGAAAGTCCCCATACGCTATATCATGGACCGGGAAACTCGCAGGCCGTTGGTCGTTCCCGACAGACAGATGCACAGCTTTATAGCGGTGGCGGGTGCTTATGACGAACAGATCGTTTATTTAGACCCGACGATCGTCTCTCTGCGGGAGGGCGATCGGGTGCGTATCGTCGGGGGAGTCTTTTCGGGGGTCGAGGGTATTTTCATTCGTATTAAGGGCGATCGCCGTGTCGTCGTATCGATAGAAGGGGTCATGGCTGTGGCAACGGCATTTGTACATCCGTCGTTGATCGAACCGGTATTGCAAAAGTAAAATATTAATAAAATAATATTATGCTTGACCAATGGTGTGAAATATTTATATATTTGCATTTATTTAATAAAAAATAATGATATGAAACTATTGATGAAAAGAGCTTTTACAGTGGTTTTAGCTGCGGTTTTATTATTCGGTTGCGGGGAAGACAACAACAAAACAGGTGGTAACGAGTTGACTCCTCAAGAGAACAAAGCTAAATTGGAACAGTGTGCGATGGAGGTTCTGGGAAAAATTAATCCTCAGGACCATAAAACGTTGGTAGAGACTATCGATGCGTTTGCCTATAAAGCCGATTATGGCTTGTTTGAAGATGAAATCGGGCCGACTCCGGGTGAAGGTATCGAACCTAATCCGATGGGAATGATGAGTGTAATTCGTAAAGCTGTAACGACTTACAATCCCGTTGTGTTGAGTGTATTGGCTACCGAAGTGGATTATATAGCTATTCCAACGGGTATTTACACATTCGATGAAGTTGCCCGTGAATGGGTGGAGACTCCGTCGGCCGAGGTCCTCGAATTTGTGTTTGAAGTCGAAGGTGCCGAGTCGTCCATCTTGATACGAAAAAGCGGAAAAGAAACACAAATACAAACCGACGAAAATACTATCGTCTTTGTTCCTGAACATGTGACGATGACAGTCAATAAGGGAGCTGATAAATTGGCCGAATTGTCGGTAAATAATACTACATTGGATATCAATTCCTTGAAATTCGATAGCGAGATAGCGTTGAAAACAAATGCCGATTATACGTGGGCAGTCCATGTTGATATATCACCTTCCGAAGCTGTGGCTTCTGCTTCGATGGAGATCGCTTCTGCCAATATTGTGAGTGTTGTTGCTGGACTCCAATTAGATGCTTCCAAAGTCAATCCTCAAATGACAGAAGATGATCTTATTGCTTCCATCTTGTCGGCTACGACTACATCGGTTGTGAATTCTCAGTTGATGGTAGCTGGTACAGCTCCTAAAATTCAAGAGATGATTTATGCCTTGAATAATATCAATGCTTCTACCGATAAGGAATATGCTATTGCCGAAGCTGCTGTATACAATCAATATATGGACGTGAACATGCAATACACAGGAGACGGGGTTCCGTTCGCCTCAGTCGAGGCACAGCCTTATTTGGAATATGAATATAGTTATGGAGACACTCACTATGAATATTATGAAGTGGAGCCGGTCATTGTATTTGCATCCGATAATTCGAGATACAGTTTCGAAGAGTATTTCAATGAAGCCGATTTCGGTAATGTACTTCAAAGTGTAATGACATTGTGCGATCAATTTGTTTCGTTCGTGAAATATTGCAAATAAGAAATTAATAATTTCAGATAAAAAGAGGCGCTTTTTTAAGCGCCTCTTTTTTTACTCTTGACAATCCCGACGGACAATCAGATCGTACATTTTTACACCATATCCACACCAAATCCCCAATCCTCCCTGTACATTGGATTTTAGGTTTGTATTGCTGGGGAATAACGGATTTTGGCCATTGGTTATTTCATTTTCATAACTGTTCCAAAAGTCGAAACCATGCTGAGGTATTTGGGTAAATTTTACTTGTACGGTATCGTCTATGCTATAAAATGGGATAAATTTAGTCGTGTAGGTAAAATGTACTCCTTTATAAACCGGAATGGCTGTTTGACTGTCTTTAACGATAGCATCGTCTATGGTACCGAGAAAAGAAGAATAGAACCGGCCCTCCTTATTGGTTACCCGTGTGAAAAATTTGTAATAGTTCTTTTCCGAGGAGTCGTCGTTTATATAGGCACTGATTTGAAATAGGGTGTCATTGTCTGCGCTGCGGGTTACTTTTATATCAGATAAAGGAACGGGACGAGGTATCGTAGTAACGGCAGTGACCGTTTGCCCCGAATATTCTACTGTGAGCGTGTAGGTTTTTCCGGGTTCACCCGTCATCATGCTTCCCCGATAGATAAACGGCGGGGTATAATCGGTATCTATACGTCCGGTAAGTACCTCTGTTGTTTGCCCGTCGCTCACGGTGACTTTTGCCCAGCGGATAGGAATTTCTGAGAAAGCCAGACTATCTACTACCGAGTTAAGCGGGCGGGTTTGGGAAAGGCACACGTAGGCGACATTTCCCGATTCTATCCAACCGTCTACTACAATTTTCGGTTCGAAATCCTCGACCTCGAAGTCCCATTTCACTTTACAACTGCAGAGGGTGACTATTGATATCAGGAGTATGTAGGCACACTTGCTCATGAAAGTTTAAAATTTAAATGAATAACTGATAGAGGGTATGATTCCGTAAATGGATTTTCCCCTCTTACGGATAATCAGTTGGTCTTTTTTACCATTTTTATCTTTGTCTTGTATGATGTCGACAGCCAAATATGCAGGATTATTTCGGTTGTAAGCATTATATAAGGAGATATTTATAACTTGCTCGGTGTTCTTCTTTTTGGAAATCCAGTAATTCGCCGATAGATCGAGTCTGTGATAAGCCGGCATGCGCCCGCCGTTATGCGGTCCATATTCGCAAACGGCATTTTCTCCGACAAGATACATGCTTTCGGGCATGGTGAGGGCATTTCCCGTTGCATAGACAAAGACGGCGGAGCAATCCCAACGGCGGTTTATTCTGTAATTGGCTACGATCGATAGGTCGTGTCGCCGGTCTTGTTTGGCCGGATAAGGTTTTCCGTCGTTTATTTGTGCTGTGTGGCGATATGCCCAGCCGAGAGCATACCCTATCCAGCCGGTCAATCGACCTCGGTTTTTTCGAAGCATGAGTTCCATACCGTAGTTATATCCCCCGCCGATATAGATTTTGTCTTCGATAATATATTGTTGACTGATCATGTCGATGAGGGCTCCGGCCGATTCCATTTGGTTGTGCAGCCGTTTGTAGTAAAGCTCCGATGAAAATTCGTAGTTGTCTTGGTCGAGAGCTATGCTGTACCCGGCAGAGAAAGAATGCGCTCGTTGGGGCGGAATGTTGCGGGATGCCGGCATCCAGAAATCGGTAGGAAATCCGATACTCGAAGAAGATACTTGCCCGATATATTGTCGGGTGAGGTTATAGCTTAATGAGATCCGTTGGTTGCTTCCCGGTAGGAAATAAAGGGCAATTCTCGGTTCGAAACCTCCGTAGAACTTGATGAGTTCTCCTTTTCCATAAGTTTGAGTGTCGATAATTTCTCCTTGTCGGTAGGTATGGTAATTGAACTTTCCGAATTGAGCCGTTCCGCTATATCTTAATCCAGCTTCTGCCGATAGACGGGGGGAGAAAAAGTATTTGCCATTTATGAATAGAGCGCCTTCGTGTATGCGATATAACCGACTGTCCGGGTCGGTGTGTATGGTATAAGCGCCTTGTGTTTCCACAATTTGAGGATACATGTGATGATATACATATTCCAGCCCGTATGTACCGAGAAATTTTTCTTCCCGAAAGGAGAAGATATTTTTATATCCGTAATCGGTAATTTCGGAAGGAAGCCAAGCTGTAAATTGATTTTGAGAAATGCTCAGTCTGTTTTTATACCGAGTGATGTAGAATGTATGAGTCATCTCTCCGATTCTCCCTAATGGCCTGTTCCACAGTATCGAAGCTGCTATATTGCTCCATTTGATACGTCCTTCTGTTTGGTATATGCCGGTTTCGATATCGAGGTAATCGCTTCCGTAATAAAAATTAGCGGTTACTTTATCTGTTTCCGAAGGTTGGAATACGAAAGTGGCATTATAATCTTCGAAATCATAATCGACCGGAGTGTCGGTCATTTTGGTTGTAAGAGGTTTTACCAAAAGTCCCAGATAGGTTTTTCTCCCCGACAGATATACCGAAACTTTCTTTCCGAGGGGTAAAGCTACCGTAGCTTGCGAGGCGATTATTCCGATGTTACCGGAAACAGTCGGTTTGGAGATGAGTGTGTCTCGTGTTTGCATATCGAGAGTTGCGGATAGCCTACCGCCTTTGGAGGCGTCGAGGTGAGATTTATAAAGTGTAAAGGTATTCATGTGCCCACTATTGAATACCGAGAAAAAACCCAGCATGTGCATAGCATTGTATATGGGAGCTCCGTTCAGAAGTATCTGGTTGTGAGATGATTCGCTTCCTCGTACATAAAATCCCGAGTTTAGTTCTCCGGTAGTCAATACACCCGGCATTAGCTTCATGGTTCTTAAAGCATCGGTTTCACCCAAAAAACGAGGCAAGGTGTTTAGTTCGGCGACATTCAATTTTATTTTCCCGGAAAGAAGGCCCGACAAGATTTTCCGTTGTTGCCAAGCTGTTATTTCTACTTCTTTCAGCGTATGGCGAGTATCTGTCGTGTCCTTTTTTTCGACAGATTGGGAAAAGCTGGAGAAGCAGTTCAATGCGACTAATAGGAATATCGTGATTTTTTGATACACAGTTTTTTCTTAAAAAATAATGTGAGCGAAGACAGAGGCAATTTAGGTATTTCTGTCGGGGAACAATCTGTTATTCATTTTATGCAAAGATAGCGAAAGGTGAGTGCTGAGGCAAACGGAAATCCTATTTCCGACTTGACTATGCCGAACCGCACCTATCTTCATAGTTACAAAGATAGTGAAAGATGAGTATCGGAAAAAGAGAACTCGCCTGTTTTTCGTTCCGGATTGCATCCTATTTTCGTGTTCTCGACAAGGGTATGTGGGCTCAGTAGATAATTAGTGAGGACTGTCTTTTTATACTGCTAGCCCCTTCATCAAAGATTATATAATCTTTTCAACCCCCTCGCCCTACGGGCACTCCCCCTATATTCCTTACAGGAACACAGGGGGAGAGGATTGAAAAGTAGTCTTTTCTCCCTATGTTGTTTTGCAACTCCTTGCAATGCTACGGGACACGGCAGGGAGAGAGGGGAGTACTCAATTTTGTTACTGCTGTTGGTATTGCTCTTTCTCCCCTGTGTTTTGCAGTGCAAAATATAGGGGAGAGACCGAAGGAACGGTAGTTTCTGAGGAGAGGGGTTAGAAAGATTGTTCGATTGTATTGTTTAACCCCTCCGTCTCTGCGTGCCACCTCCCCTATATATGGCTTCGCCACACAGAGGAGGAGTTTAAAGTAACACTCTATTCATTTGTGATGAGCAGAGGGAGGGGCTATTTTACCCCTCTCCTCTATATGGCTAACACAGTTCTCCGTAATGCTACGGGACACGGCAAGGGAGGAGGTGTTAATTAATTAAGAATCAGTCTCTCCTGTGGTTATCGAAAAGAATTTCATTCTCTAAAACTCATCGCTATCCCCACGGATTTTCTACTGAATCGTGATGTGAGTCGAGTCGGTAATACAAGCGAATGATAAGCAGGAGGGAATAGTAGTTTAGTCTTATTGTCGGGATTGCTGGGGAAACGTAAAGATTCGTGAGATGTTTTCCTTTATCGATTTGCGTAATCGGTGAGTCGAGAGATTACGTATGCGGGCCGCTTTCCTATATAGTTTATCGATGGGCATGTTGCCCTCGTCTGTTTCTAAAAACAAGCGGTCGAGTGGTACGAATTTCAAAGATTCGTGGTTGTAATATTCTCCGAAGGAGAGATATAGCCCTTCTCGAATCAGTTGCCCTGCGGTTTCGGGTTTCCCTCTGAATCCGTGTATAATCCACGGTTGTTTAGGTCTTTCTGCTTTATGGATGCGGATTATGTCGTCGTATGCTTTGACGGCGTGTATGACGAGCGGCTTGTGCCACTTTTCAGAGAGATATATGTGATGTTTGAAGTATTCCGATTGTTCTTCATAGCCGACTCCGCTTTTGAGTCTGTCGAGTCCCGTCTCGCCGATCGCCACGACTTGCTCGTTTCGTACGATCGTTTCCAACAGGGGGAATGTTTCTTTGGAGCGGGAGGTCAGGCTCCACGGGTGCATCCCGACGGAGTAGAACTTTCCCGGTTCGGGGCGGAACTCTTCGGGGGTCGTGCTGATGATGGCTCCGTAGCGGTCGTGGTGCGTGTGAATATCGGTCGGCGTTTTAATCGGGACGGGATCGTAACCGCTACCGCCCCACGGGTGACAGCTCAGGATACGTTTGACGGCCAGCCACAAACCTTTTAACGGGCCGTGTATCTGTATGGCTTCGATAGCATATTGAGAACAGGTGGGTACATATCGGCACGATGGAGGTAGCATGGGGGAAATACATGCCTTGTAAAAACGGATAGGAAGCAGGAGTATGGCCGATAGCAGTTTTTTCATGATGTCAGGACGGGGTTTGTTGCAATTCTATTTTCCGGGCCAGACGTTCCAGAATTTCAATGACTTTCTTCTCTATAAAATGAAAATCGTTCAGGTTTTTATCGAGGTAAAGAAAGGCTAAATGTGCGGTTCGGCTTTGTCGCGACAGCGGTTCTGTCAGAATCTGCTTGTTGAGCCGATAGGCTTCTCTTATCCGGCGACGCAAATATACCCGTTTGACGGCGCGTTTGAAATTTCGTTTGGGGATATTGATAAAGAAACGTGGCGGAGCGCTTTCGCTGTCGTCTATGCGATAAACGACACGAATCGGATAGACGATAAAAGAACTCCCTTCGGCAAACAATCGGTCGATTGCCGTTCGGCTGCACAACTTTTCGTTTTTGGGGAGTTTGTGGTCGTTCATCGGTTTTGAAAATAAAATCTCATAAGCGCCTCCTTCCGGTAAAAGACGATTATGAGGTTCGGGTTTTGGGTAAAAAAGGGTTTATTTCTTTTTACTTTGTTCTTTTAAGAAGAGGTCTAAGGCTGCGGTCATCGACGGAGCTCCGGGTGACGGAGCCTCGATGTCGAGTCTCAGACCGGCATCCCGTACGGCTTGTGCCGTAGTGGGGCCGAATGTCCCGATTTTTATGTCGTCTTGTTTGAAATCGGGGAAATTCTTGGTCAGCGATTTGATACCCGACGGGCTGAAAAACAGAAGCATATCGTAATCAAACGGTTCATCGGGTCCGAAGTCGTTGCTTACGGTACGGTACATAATGGCCTTCGTATAGTTGATTTTATGCTTTTCTAATACAGAAGTTTGCTCTTTATGTACATCGGAAACTGGGAAGAGGAATTTTTCGCCGGAGTGTTTGAGCAACGAAGGCACTAAGTCGTCCAGCTTTCCAGAGTTCCCGAAAAATATTTTGCGTTTGCGATAGATGATGTATTTCTGTAAATAAAGGGCGATGGCCTCTGTCGTACAGAAGTATTTCATCGTTTCCGGTATGGTAACACGCAGTTCTTCGCACAGACGGAAGAAATGGTCGATAGCGGTGCGTGCCGTGAAAATAACGGCAGTGTACTCGGGTATGGATATTTTCTGCTGTCTGAATTCTTTGGAGGTCAGACCTTCTACTTTGATAAAAGGACGAAAAACGATATTTACACCATATTTTTCTGCAATATCGTAGTAGGGAGATTTTTCGGAACTCGGCTTGGGCTGAGAAACAAGAATTTTCTTAATTTTCAAAGCTGCTGTATTTTTAGTTCGACAAAATTATATATCAATATACTTGATCTATATACCCAAAATAGGGGGGTGATTTCGAGGGCACAAAGGTACACAATAAAATAGAATAAATCTAATATATTGCGGTAAAAAATCTTAAACCCTTTATAAATAAACAAGATACGAGAGATTAGATAGATAAGTGCCGCTGTGACGAACATGATTTTTTCCAAAGGAGGAATGAAGGTCATCGCGAGTATCGACAAGGCGAGAGGTATGCCTATCAAGGAATTGATCGATACGAAGCTGTCTATCCATTTACGGGTATGTGTGGCATCGGTAAATAACCGCCCGATTCCGGTATAAATCCATTTTTGAAGGTAATAATAACAAAATGCGATGACTCCTCCGCAACAAATCCCTATTCCGATCATTTCGGATAGGGAAGGTATATGCCGACTTACAAGTTCGAATAGGCAGAAGCCTTCGGAGATGAAAGTCATGATCAACAATACGGCCCGGAGTTGGGTTTCTCTCACGGTAGTATCGTCGAACAGGTTTTGTCTCTCCTTTACGTTGAGCGAATTGCGGAGCACTTCACCCAAGTATTTGATTCCTTTTTTGAACGTGAAAGCGAACAGCAAGAAAACAATGAGAACGAGGCCGACGATTACGGGATCGTTCATGGGTGTTTCGGGTATTTTTTCAGACGGGAATCCTTCGGGTATGGCGATTATGGTTTCTTGCAGGTCTTTCAGCGGATCGGTCTCTTTCAAGGGAGTACTTCGTTCGAATCCATGTATATATCGCGGCACGAAAACCTCGGGAGTACCGGCGGGCGACTGGGCTTGCGCAGTATCGGCAGGAGTGGCGGTATGTGCGGCGGGGACAGGCATGATTATATGGCTGCGATTTTGCGAATGTTTTTATCCCATACGGGCATGTTTTGAATAGCGTCGACAGCTTCTTGGGGGGTCTGCGCGACTTGCCACATGCGGGCGTGCTCCTGCCTCATGAAGTTTTCGCCGATGGCGTTATGAAGCATCTCTATCAACGGGTTATAATATCCGTCTATGTTCAATATGACGATGGGGTTGAGAAACAGTCCGAGTTGTTTCCATGTGATTATCTCGAAGAGCTCTTCCATCGTTCCGCAACCGCCCGGTAAAGCGATGACGGCATCGGCTTCTTGCGCCATGCGTTCTTTCCGTTCGTGCATGTCGGCGGTTACGATGGTCTCGGTCAAACCTTTATGACACCAACCTTCGTCGATCATAAACCGGGGTATTACACCCAATACTTCGCCTCCGTTTTCGAGAACACTGTCGGCCAGAGTACCCATCAGACCTTGATTGCCGGCGCCGCAAACGCATCGCATTCCGTTTTGTGCGAGAAGCCTGCCTGTTTCGCGGGCGGCTTCGAAGTAACGAGGATTTATTTTAGAGCTGGATGCGCAATAAACGCAAACCGATTTTATCTTTTTCATTGTCACGTATTTGAATCGGTTGCAAAGTTAACGCTTTTTCCCGAAAGAGAACCCTTCGGCACAAGCGACGTTATAACCATTTGTTTTCGCGATACCATTTCACGCATTCGTTCACGCCTCGTTCCAAGCTGTATTGCGGAGAAAAACCGAGCTCGTTTTGAGCATCCGAAATGTCGCAAATCCAGTTGCGTTGTTTCATGATACGGAATTTATCCCGATTTAATGTGCTGGTTTTTCCCAGCACGATAGCTCCTTTTTCGGCAATGACCGATACGACCCAAAGCAACCACACTGGAATTTTGACGGGGACAACCCTGCGCTTTCCCAAAGCGGTCGCTACATATCGGCGAAACTGGGACGAAGTGTATGCTTTTCCTTCCGAGAGGAAGTACCCCCGCCGAACGACTCCCCGGTCTATGGCTTTGAAGATAGCTTGTACCAAATCTTTCACGTAAATGAAGGTGATGAGTTGAGGTTTGAACCCGACGATGAAATCGAATCCGTATTTGATACTTTTCATCATCAGGTAGTAATCTCGCTCATAGGGGCCGTATACTCCGGTGGGACGCATGACCACGTAGGGGAATCCTTCCAACAATTCTAAATGTCGCTCGGCTTTCAGCTTGCTTTTTCCGTATCGGGTATTGGGGTGAGGGGTGTCGGTGGGGCGTATGGGGGTGAAGTTTTTTTCGTCGCCGACTCCCCATGCTCCGAGGCTGCTCGTCATGATGAATTGTTTAGGAACCATTTCTGTTTCGACGAGGGCTTCGGTGAAATTTTTCACAAAGCCGTAGTTGATTCGATCGAAGTCATCGGGATTTTTACATTTTGTAACTCCCAGATTATAAACGATATAGTCCCATGCTCCGTATTCCCTTTTATGCGATAATAGTTGGTCGGTAAGAATTTTTTTGTTACCGTAATTGAAGTCGATAAAGCGGATTGCAGGGTCGGAAAGATGCTCGCGAGAAGTCGTTTTGCGCACACCCGCCCAAGTTTCGTACCCTCGCGACAGCGCCTCTTCGACGATAAATCCGCCGATGAATCCGCCGGCTCCGGTAATCAAAATTTTCATGCTCATAAACGCTGTTTGTTTGTGCGTGTAAAAGTAATAAGAAACCTTGTAAATGGGATTAGCGATACTGTTATTTTGTGAAATATAGCCGATAAACTATTATAAAAAGTTTATAAAGAGGGGAGATTGACAATCTTTGTTATCTTTGCAATATTTTTGTAGCCGGAATGTGAAAATAAACCGGATTTCGATAATTGACGAAATGAATCTGTTTTTGCCGTCGGGCGTGTTGTCTTTGTCGCGGATTACAAGGGTTCGAGGCTTTCGGTCGAGATGAAAGGAAAAAATTATAAATATAACAAATGAAACGGTACAAATTACTGAACAATGTTTTGGGGTGGGTAGTCTTCGTTATCGCGGCGGTTACCTATATCCTTACTTTGGAATCCACGGCCAGTTTTTGGGACTGTGGTGAGTTTATAGCATCGGGTTATAAGTTGGAAGTGGGTCACCCGCCGGGTAATCCCATATTTATGTTGACGGCGCGATTCTTTGCCAATTTTGCTTCTTCTCCCTCCGAGGTCGCCTATATGGTAAACCTTATGTCGGGGTTGTTAAGCGCTGCCACCATACTGTTGTTGTTCTGGACGATCACCCGTTTGGCGCAAAAGATCGTTTTGCGTGATGGAGAGACAGAGGAGACGATGTCGCTCGGGCAGATGATTGCAATTCTCGGTTGCGGTTTGGTAGGAGCTTTGGCCTATGCGTGGTCCGATACATTTTGGTTCTCGGCGGTGGAAGGCGAGGTCTATGCCTATTCGTCGTTCTGTACCGCATTGGTGTTTTGGCTTATCCTCAAATGGGAAAGCGTGGCCGACCTGCCGCATGCCAACCGTTACATTATTTTGATAGCCTATATCATAGGAGTTTCGATTGCGGTTCACCTGTTGAATCTTTTGTGTATCCCGGCCATCGTATTGGTTTATTATTACCGTAAGTATAAAAATACCGATTTAAAGGGTTCTTTAATTGCCCTGTTGGTATCGTTCGTGTTGATCGTGCTTCTGCTTTACGGTCTAGTTCCGGGTTTTGTCGAGGTTGCCAGTTGGGTCGAATTGTTGTTCGTCAATGTTTTCCATTTACCGTTCAACAGCGGAGTGGTTTTTTATTTCTTCCTCATTGTCGGGGTTATCGCTTGGGCCATTTATGAGACGTATGCTCAACGCAGCGATAGGCTCATCAAGATTTCGTTTTTGATAAGTATCGTATTGGTGGGTATTCCTTTTATCGGCGACGGGTATATTATCGGTATTGTCCTTACGGCTGCGTTGGCTTATTATTTGTTTACTCGTAAAAAGCTGGCGGTAGTCGCCATGAATACGATATTGTTGTCGTTGTTCGTTATTTTTATCGGTTATTCTTCGTATGCGCTGATTGTGATTCGTTCGACGGCCAATACCCCGATGGATCAAAATTCGCCCGAAGATATATTTAGTTTGGGCGGTTATCTCAACCGCGAACAGTATGGCGACAGGCCTTTGTTCTATGGACAGACTTTCCCGGCCGAAATCGCTCGTGATGCCAATGGGACTGCCATATCGACAAAAGGCAAAGCCATTTGGAAGAAAAAACTGAAAACATCGGAGGACGAGGCAGACCGTTATATAGTCACCGGATATAACGAACATTACGAGTATCAACCCGAGTTGAACATGCTGTTCCCGCGTATGTATAGCGATAAATCGGAACATATATCGGCATATAAAGAGTGGACTAATTTTAAAGGCCGTCCGGTACAGGTGAGAACTTCCGAAGGAACTAAAACGGTCATGAAACCCACTTTTGCCGAGAATCTCGCTTTCTTCCTCGATTATCAGTTGAACTACATGTATTGGCGTTATTTCATGTGGAACTTTGCCGGACGGCAAAACGATATACAGGGACATGGAGAGGTGCAAAACGGAAATTGGATCAGTGGATTCAATTTTATCGACAAGCATATTGCGGGAGACCAGACCAATCTGCCCGACGATTTGAAGAATAATGCAGGGCGTAACGTCTTTTATATGCTGCCCCTTTTGTTGGGTCTGATCGGGTTGTTCTATCAGGCATTTTCCGGTAAGAAAGGTATCGAAAGTTTTTGGGTGACATTCTTCCTGTTCTTCATGACCGGTATAGCGATTGTGATTTATTTGAATCAAACCCCCTATCAGCCTCGTGAACGGGATTATGCCTACGCCGGTTCGTTCTACGCATTCGCTATCTGGATAGGATTGGGTGTTGCGGCCGTGTGGAGAGGATTGAATTATCTGTTGAAAACGACCGACGAAAAACCCGTGAGTACGATTACCGCTGCTGTGGCTGCGCTGCTATGTTTGTGTGTGCCCTTGCAGATGGTAAGCCAGACATGGGACGACCACGACCGTTCGGGACGATATGTTTGTCGCGATTTCGGTATGAACTATCTGTCGAGTGTCGATGAAAACGGTATCATCTTTACCAATGGCGATAACGATACTTTCCCCTTGTGGTACGTACAGGAGGTGGAAGGGTATCGCACCGATGTAAGAGTTTGCAATTTGTCTTATTTACAGACCGACTGGTATATCGACCAGATGAAACGTCCGGCTTACGAATCGGCGCCGCTGCCCATTTCGGCCGATGAGTCGAAATACGCCTATGACGTTCGTTCCTATAATTACGTAATTAATCGGTTGGCCGATTCGATTACGGTAAGCGATGGATTGGACTATCTGTATAGCGATGAGGATTGGACGAAAGATGTTCCCGGATACGGAAAGTTGAACCATTTACCCACGAACAAGCTCTATATCCCGGTAAACGCCGATGCGGCCGTCGCTTCGGGTACGGTAGCGCCTGAGTTGAAAGATAGTATCGTTTCTCGCATTGTTCCCGATTTTGCCGATAAGCGGGGTTTTACGATGAGCGAAATAGCTTCGTTGGACATTATCAACACCAATGCCATGCAGGGTTGGAAACGTCCGGTTTATTTTGCCGTGACGGTGGGTAGTAGTTACTATCTGGGCTTGGAGGATTATTTCTCCCGTACCGGATTGGCTTATCAGGTTGTTCCTTTGAAAGGCGTTTCCAACAACATCGATACGGATAAGATGTATGACAATATGGTCAATAAATTCCGTTGGGGAGGAATCGATAAAGCAACTCCCGAGCACCCGTTATATCTCGACGAAAATGTACGTCGCATGTGCAACACGCATCGCATGATGTTCGGCGATTTGGTCGTTCAACTCATTGCCGAAGGGAAAAACGATAAGGCATTGACCGCACTGGATTTGATTATGGAGAAGATTCCGGGTTGGCAAGTGACTCACGACCTTACCTCCGTTTCGCTGGCGCAGTCCTATCTCGATTTGGGAGAGAAAGCGAAAGGCGAGGCTTTGTTGACCGAGATACTCGACAATTCGGCCGGATACCTGAATTGGTATAAAGACTTGACTTCCGGTCAGCTTCGTTCCGTAGGAAACGACTATCAGAAACATTTGTATATCGTCCATACGATACACGAAATGAGTGTATCTTATGGGTTACCCGAATTGCAGAAAAAGATAGAAGACCGATTTGCCATTCAAGATCCGATTCTCTCTCGATATTAGTCGTACTTGTTATGTTTATAGAGCAACCCCCGTTTTTTTATCGCATGTTGTTTCCCGAAACGATTTGGCGTATACCGGGAGATAAAAAGACCGTATATCTCACTTTCGATGACGGTCCCATTCCGCAAGTTACTCCGTGGGTTCTCGATGTACTCGATTACTACGAGGTGAAAGCTACGTTTTTTTGTGTCGGTGACAATGTCGCGCGTAATCCCAATCTGTTTCAGGCGATCAGGGACAGAGGGCATCAAGTGGGGAATCATACGATGAATCACGTGAAGGGAATGTCGATGTCTCCCGAAAAATACGTGCGGAATGTCATGAATGCTCACGACCTTATTCAAAGTCGGTTGTTTCGCCCCCCTCATGGTCACATGCTACCCGGACAAGCCAAATTGTTGAAGAAGGATTTCAGCATTATCATGTGGGACGTCGTGACGCGCGATTACAGTAATAAATTGTCGGGTGAGCAGGTGTTCGGCAATGTGAAACGTTATGCCCGCAACGGTTCCATCATCGTGTTTCACGATTCGATTAAGGCAGAGCGAAACTTGCACTATGCGTTGCCGAGGACGATAAATTGGCTTAGAGAGAATGGCTTCTTGTTCAAAACCCTCTGAATGGCGTGAGATCATACGAAACGAAGCCTTGCGTATCGGTTTCGATGCCTGTGGCTTCGCAAGGGTGGAAGAGGTCGATGCCGATATGCGTGATAAATACCGGCAGTGGCTCGCTTCCGGGAAACAGGCGCAAATGGGTTATTTGGACAATTATGTGGAGTTGAGGGATAATCCGGCGTTGTTATATCCCGGAGCTCGCACGATGATTTGTGTGGCACTCAACTACTATCCGGTTCGCTTTCAGTCCGGTGAAAGTCCCCGGTTCGCTTATTATGCCTATGGTCGGGATTATCACGATGTGATGCGGGATAAGCTGAGGCAGTTGGCCGTTTTTGTTTCGTCCTATTCTGGGGATACGGGAAGGGTCTGTTGCGATACGGCTCCGGTGCGGGAACGTTATTGGGCGGTTCGTGCAGGTCTCGGCTTTATCGGGAAAAATGCCCAGTTGATTATTCCCGGTAAAGGCTCTTTCTTCTTCTTGGGAGAATTGATAACTTCTTTGGATCTTCCTCCCGATAGTCCGGTCGTTGCTCGATGCGGCGATTGTTCTCGTTGTATGGACAGTTGTCCCACCGGGGCATTGTACGCTCCGGGGAGTGTGGATGCCCGCCTGTGTATCTCTTGTCAAACCATCGAGAACAAGGGGGATATAGCTCCTTTCGTAGCCGATAGAATGGGCGATCGGGTATATGGATGCGATACCTGTCAGCAATGTTGCCCGTGGAATAAATCGGCTCGACCTTCTGTGCATCACGAATTTGCACCCAGCGAAGAATTTCTTGCTCTCGATGCTTCCCGATTCGAAACGATGACACCCGATGATTTCAATCGGATATTTCGCCATTCGGCTGTCAAAAGAGCTAAGTATGCCGGACTGAAACGAAATTTCGAGATTTGGAAGAAAAACAGAAAGTCCCCCATAGAATGATGTTATGTATAAATTAAGAGAGGCTTCGCCACGGCGAAGCCTCTCTTATTATGTGATTGAGACAAGTCTTATAGTAAGCTGTCAGGGTCGAGGTTGTTTTTCTCGATGTCGAGGAAATACTTGTAAGTACCCACCTTCAATTCGGCCGTTGCGGCGTCGTCGCAGACAATGATGCTTTTGGGGTGCATTTGCAGAGCCGTGATCGTCCACATTTGGGAAATGCCGCCTTCTACGCCTTGTTGCAAGGCTTTGGCTTTGTTGTGCCCGTTAACGATGATAAGGACATTCCGGGCCGACATGATAGTACCGACACCTACGGTGAGAGCCGTTTTGGGAACAAGATGGGTATCGCCTCCGAAGAAACGGGAGTTGGCGATAATCGTGTCTTGGGTCAGTGTTTTTACGCGGGTGCGTGACGTTAACGAAGACCCCGGTTCGTTAAAAGCGATATGGCCGTCGGGACCTACACCGCCGAGGAACAGTTCGATACCCCCGTAAGATGCTATTTTGGCTTCATAGCGGGCGCATTCTTCTTCGGGGTCGGCAGCGTTGCCGTTGAGTATATTCACGTTTTCCGGGCGAATATCGATGTGGGAGAAGAAATTGCTCCACATGAACGTATGGTAACTTTGTTCGTGGTCCTCGGGCAGATTGCAATATTCGTCCATGTTGAAAGTCACGACATTACGGAACGAAACGACACCTTTACGGTTCAATTCTATCAAATGTTTATACATGCCCAGAGGCGACGACCCTGTGGGAAGACCCAGTACGAAAGGTTTATCCTCTGTCGGTTTGAACTTATTGATGCACGATGCCACATAATTAGCGGCCCAACGAGAAACTGCATCATAGGTTGGTTCGATAATCAGTCTCATGATTTGTATATAATTTTAGCTTTCCCCAAAAGTAATCATTTTTTGGGAAGTACAGATGTGTATATGAAAATTTTGTGTATTTTTCTAAAAATCGAAAGTGATTCCGTGATTTTTTACCTTTTTTGTGTGGAAAAAGTGTAAAGGAATCGTTAAGTTTGTAACTTAAAAAAACTATCGCGATGAAAACAAATCTAAGTTCTCAGATTAAACTGGATCGGATACCCAAAAGGTATTATGCTCCTGATGGTGAGTTGGAACTTGCGGCTCTTACACGAGACGAGAAAGTTTACACCAAAATCTTTGAAGGCTCTGAGGAAGGGTCGGTGTATGTAGCTCATGACGTAGCGGAATTGATACAGAAATGCAAGGCAGAGCATCGTCATTGTGTGCTCGCTTTGGGTTCGGGTGTCGGTACTCACGCCGTTTATGCCGAATTGGTACGCATGTATCAGGCCGGCGAAGTCAGTTTCTCGAATGTCATAGTATTCAATATCGGGGAATATTATCCTTTGGCAGAAGGAGCTCCCGGGACGATGAGCCTGTTGAAAGAGCTGTTGCTCGACAAGGTGAATATCGATCCCGAGAATATTCATTCGCCCGGTAAGTTGGTATCGAAAGAAGATGTGTACCAGTATTGTAAAAATTACGAAGAAGAAATAGAGGCTTGCGGTGGTATCGATTTAGCTTTGTGCGAGATCGGTGCGGTCGGAAATCTGGCATTTAACGAACCGGGTTCGCAGCTCAACTCTTCCTGCCGTCTGATGCTGCTCGGTAGCGATGCTCGCCACATGGCATCGTCGCAGTTCAATTCGAGCGAGAATGTTCCCCGCAGCGCCGTTACATTGGGTATATCCAATTTGATGTCGGCTCGTCGTATCGTTTGTGTCGCTTGGGGTGAAAATAAGGCCAACATCGTGAAACGCACGATCGAAGGTGACATTACCGATTTGATACCCTCTTCGTTCCTGCAAACCCATCGTCGGGCGAAAATCGTGCTCGATTTGTCGGCAGCCGAGGCTTTGACGCGTATCAGTCGTCCGTGGCTGGTAACGTCGTGCGAATGGGACGAGAAGCTCATTCGTCGGGCTATCGTTTGGTTATGCAAGGTGACAGGAAAACCCATCTTGAAATTAACCGACAAGGATTACAACGACAATGGATTGAGCGAATTGGTAGCCCTTTTCGGATCGGCCTATAATGTCAATATCCGCATCTTCAATTCGTTACAACACACGATTACCGGTTGGCCCGGAGGGAAACCCAACGCCGACGATACATTCCGTCCGGAGCGTGCCAAACCTTATCCCAAACGAGTGATCGTATTCAGCCCGCACCCTGATGACGATGTGATTTCGATGGGCGGCACACTCAAACGATTGGCCGACCAGAAGCACGATGTACACGTGGCATACGAAACTTCGGGTAATATCGCCGTGGGTGACGAAGATATGATGCGTTACATCATGCTGATCGACAACATTGCCAAGAAATTCAAATTCGATACTCCCGAGCTTTTGAAGAAAAGCAACGAGATACATAAATTCATCGGTAAGAAGAAAGACGGGGAATCCGATACGCCCGATATTCGTTTCATCAAAACGATGATTCGTCAAGGCGAGGCACGTACGGCATGTAACTATATCGGTATTAAACCGCAGAACGTACACTTCCTCAACCTGCCGTTCTATGAGACCGGAACCATTAAAAAAGGCGATCTCTCCGAAGCCGATATACAAATTGTAAAAGATTTGATTGAATCGGTAAAACCCCATCAGATTTTCGTTGCCGGCGATTTGGCCGACCCGCACGGAACTCACAAAGTTTGTCTCGATGCCGTCCTTGCCGCTATCGATGAAATCAAGGACGAAGATTGGATGAAAGATTGCCGCATTTGGATGTACCGTGGCGCATGGGCCGAATGGGAAATCGACCATATCGAAATGGCCGTTCCTCTTAGCCCCGAGGAATTGCGTCAGAAACGTAACTCTATCCTCAAACACCAGTCGCAGATGGAGAGTGCTCCTTTCTTGGGAGATGACGAACGTCTGTTCTGGCAACGTGCCGAAGACCGCAACAAAGCTACGGCCGATCTTTATGCCAGCTTAGGGTTGGCTTCGTACGAGGCCATAGAGGCTTTTGTGGAATATCACCCCATTCGATAGTTTAACGGCTATCTTGGTATAGAAGAAGGAGGAAGCGGACAGCTTCCTCCTTCTTATTTTATGGGCGTTTTGGTTTCGTTCAATTCCAAGTTTCTATCCGGCGTTACCGACAATACGCCCTTTACCCGTTGATAATATCGTATCGATTCCTCTACCCCTTTGTCAGAAGGTAAAGTTATGGCGATGCCGTTAAAATTTTTATATGAATAGATGATCCTTGAACCATATTTTTTTGCGGCGCTCAGCAAATCGCTTTTTCCCGTTTCGGCGTCATAGAATACGATGAGGACATTACCGGAGATAGCGGTCTCTTGCTTTTCCGGTATGTGGGCGGTGCGGCACGATGAAAAGCAGCCGATGGTTAAAAGGGCGTATATGGGAAATAGGTTTAACAAGATACGATGTATTCGCTTCATATCGCTTTTTCGTTGTGGAATATAGACAGGGCTGCCTAAAATTCATTAGGCAGCCCTGTCTATATAGAAGTGGATTTTATTCGTAATCGGCCCAGTTGGTAAGAGCCATGTCGCCCGATTTTAAAAATTCGTTGTGGAATGCGAATGCGGCGTTCAGGCGGTGAGGCGTGTGCCCTTTACCCAGTTTAAGGTAATCCCATAACAGTTCTTTGTACATGGGGTGAGCGCAGTTTTCGATAATGGCGTGAGCCCGTTGAATGGGCGATTTCCCTCTCAAATCGGCGACACCTTGTTCGGTAATGAGTACCTGTACCGAGTGTTCGCTGTGGTCGAGGTGCGATACCATAGGGACGATGGCGCTTATCTTTCCGCCTTTGGCTGTCGAAGGGCAAGTAAATATCGACAGATAAGCGTTGCGTGTGAAGTCGCCCGAGCCGCCTATGCCGTTCATCATCTTGGTTCCTGTGACGTGCGTGGAGTTTACGTTACCGAAGATATCCGCTTCGAGAGCTGTATTCATTGTAATCAGTCCCAGACGGCGTACGACTTCGGGGTTGTTGGTGATTTCTCCCGGACGAAGTATGATTTTGTCGTGGAAGAATCCGATATTTTGGAATACCTCGTTTAACTTGTCGTCGCTCACGGTGAGGGAGCAGCTGCTGGCGAATTTACATTTTCCCTCTTTCATCAAATCGATAACGGCATCCTGTACGACTTCGGTGTACATTTCGAAGGCTGGAATGTCGGGATTCGAACCTAAGCAGGCCAAAACAGCGTTGGCGATGTTTCCTACACCCGACTGCAAAGGTAGGAACTGGGGAGGAATCAAGCCCGATTTTAATTGTTGTGCGAGGAAGTTGCAGACATTGTTTCCTATCTTCATGGTAACCTCATCTACCGGAGCGAATGGTTTCACACCGTCTCGTTTGTCGCTTTCGACGATACCGATGATTTTTTTCGGGTCTACTTTGATAACAGGTACACCGATACGGTCGCTCGGTTTATAGATGGGAATTTCCCGACGATAGGGCGGGTCCAATGGTTGATATATATCGTGCATGCCACGCAGCTCTTTGGGATCATGGTGGTTCAACTCGATAATTATTTTTTCGGCCAGAGAGCAGAAAGTCGGTGTGGCGCCTACACCGGGTCCTAATAAAATTTCGCCGTCGGGAGTCACATCGGTCGCTTCTATGACGGCGACATCTACTTTACCGAGAAATCCGTAACGAAGGGTTTGCGCAAGGTGAGACAAGTGTAAATCGAAATAGGCGATTTCGTTGTTGTTGATCGCTTCGCGGGAGTCTTTGTGTGATTGATAAGGCGTACGGCTTTTGATTGCTTTTGCCCGACTTAAAGCACCGTCGATGTAATCACTGGTCGATGCTCCTGTATAAACTCCGATTTGGAAAGGGCGACCTGCGGCATGCTCTGCTTCTGCTTTTTTTGCAAGAGCGACGGAAACTACTTTGGGAGTTCCTGCTGCGGTAAATCCGCTGAATCCGACATTGTCGTTGTGATGAATGAATTCAGCCGCTTCTTCTGCGGTGATAAATTTAAATGCCATATCTACGAAAAATTTTGTTGTTTTTGAGAAATTTCAAGGTTAAGGTTTTTATCTGGTTCAATATTTTCGATTTAGAATTTCCGATGCGATAACGACTTTACGCCAATCTATGTCCTTTACATCGATAGGGTTCTCTCCGGCAGTATCGTAATCGGTGTGCTGTAACGATGTTATAGGCGGCACGGTATGAGTAAAAACCGCTACACCTTCTTTCTCCGGCATTGTGGAGGGGATTATCGGTTCCGGCGTTTTTTCTGCCGGTCTTTCGAGTATTTGTGTCTGTGGCTTTTTCTTGGCTTTTGGGATATAGTCGTCTTCCTGCTCTGCTTCTTCTTTCGCTTTCCGCAGCTCTTTGAATATATCGTCTATGGTTAAAGTCCGAGTTTCGCCCCACGGTTCATCGGTCGTCTCATGGGATTCGGTATCTTGTAGAGGTCGTTCTCCCTGCTGGTTTTTAACCTCTTGTTTCTTTTTTGATCCCAGGGCGTTAATAGCGATAATGACCAAACTGATGATTATGGTGACGATTATCTCTGAAAAATCCATCTCTTTTTTGTAATTTTGTCCTCAAATATAGAGTTTTATTGAGAATCTTCCAAATTTTAGGACTCTATAAATAACTAAGAGCTGTTTCTCAACAACTCTTAGCCGATTTAACCTAAACCTTAACTATGAAAAAATTTCATGTAATGTGTATGCAAAGAAAAACAATATTTTTTAAAAAACAAATTTTAATGATAAAAATATTACTTTTCTGAATGAATTTTTTATAAATTAAAATTAAACGAAAGGAAAAACAGATAGAATGAAAAATATATCGAATAAAGATACTTTTGAAAAAAGAGAGGAGAAGAAACTGTTTATAGAGACTTATGGCTGTCAGATGAATGTGGCCGACAGCGAAGTGGTCGCTTCGATTATGCAGATGGCAGGCTATACGCTTTGTGATACGATCGAAGACTCCGATGCCATATTTGTCAATACCTGTTCCATTCGGGATAACGCCGAGCAAAAGGTCCTTTCGAGATTGTCCTATTTTCAATCGTTGCGTAAACATAAGAAATCTTTGGTGATAGGGATTTTGGGTTGTATGGCCGAAAGGGTTCGCGAACAGTTGATTACCGAAAACGGCGTGGATCTCGTGGTGGGTCCCGATTCGTATCTCGATTTACCTAACTTGGTCGGAGCTGCCGAACGGGGAGAAAAAGCCGTGAATGTGGAGCTTTCCACGACCGAGACCTATCGGGAGGTTATACCTTCCCGTATCGGTCATAACCGTATTTCGGGATTCATTTCGATTATGCGAGGGTGCAATAATTTTTGCTCCTATTGTATAGTCCCGTACACACGCGGTCGTGAGCGTAGCCGCGAGCCCGAAAGTATTCTCGGCGAGTTGGCCGACTTGAAAATCAAGGGTTTTAAAGAGGTGACTTTGTTGGGACAAAACGTAAATTCCTATCGATATGAACGTCCCGATGGGACTGTTGTCGATTTTCCGGCACTGTTGGCGTTGGTGGCGCAGTCGGCAGAAGGTATGAGGGTGCGTTTCACGACCTCCCACCCTAAGGATATGAGCGACGAGACTCTGAGAATTATCGCTGCTTACCCCAATGTGTGCCGTCACATACACCTTCCGGTGCAGTCGGGGAGCAATCGCATTTTGAAGTTGATGAACCGGAAATATACGAGGGAATGGTATCTCGACCGTATTGCCGCTATTCGCCGTATTTTACCCGATTGCGGCATTACGACCGACATGTTCAGCGGATTTCACTCCGAAACCGATGCCGATTTTGAAGAGACTCTCGATTTGATGCGAGAGGTGGGATTCGATTCCTCGTTTCTTTTCAAATACTCCGAACGCCCCGGAACGTATGCCTCCAAACACTTGCCCGACGATATTCCCGAGGAAGTGAAAATTGCTCGTTTGCAACGTATGATCGATTTGCAGAATGAGCTTTCTCTCGAAAGCAATCGCAAGGATATCGGCAAAGAGTTCGAAGTTTTGGTAGAAGGTTTTTCAAAACGTTCGCGCGAACAGTTGTTCGGTCGCACATCGCAGAATAAGGTTGTTGTTTTCGATAAAGGGAGTCATCGCATAGGAGAGTTTGTCTGGGTAAAAGTGAACGATGCATCGTCGGCCACTCTGCTGGGCGAGGCGCTTGAATAAAATGAAAAAAGTCGATGGAAAAGGTTGTTCGTGAGAAATTGTGGACACATAGCTTCTGTGCGGTGGCTGCCGGGAATTTCCTGCTTTTTTTTGCTTTTTATTTGTTGTTGCCTGTTTTGCCCATGTATTTGAGCGAAGCGTTCGCAGCAAGCCGTTCGACGGCAGGATTCATATTGTCTTCCTATACCATCACGGCGCTGATGATACGTCCGTTCGCCGGGTATATGGTCGATACCTTTCCCCGTAAAAAACTGCTGCTTATCTGCTATTTCACTTTTCTCCTTTTTTTCGGGGGATATCTGTTGGCCGGTACGCTCTTGTTATTCGCCATTATTCGTGCCGGGCACGGGATAGCGTTCGGGCTTCTTACCGTATCCAATAGCACGGTGGCTATCGATGTCATGCCGTCGTCCCGTAGGGGCGAAGGCATAGGATATTACGGAGTAAGCAACAATTTGGCTATGGCCGTCGGGCCTACGTTGTCGCTTTATATTCACGATTCTTTTGCCAATTTCGATTATATATTTTTGCTTTCGATGGTTTCTGCCACGATCGGGCTGATATGCGTTTCGACTATTCGAATGCCCTATCGCCGCGAGCCGATACTTGAAAAGCCGCCGGTTTCGCTCGACCGTTTCCTGCTTTTGAAGGGAATGCCCGAGGCTTTGACGCTTATATTTTTCTCGTTCAGTTACGGTGTGCTTTCCACCTATCTTGCTGTCTATGGTAAAGAAGAGTTGGGTATCGATTCGGGAGCTGGTTTTTTCTTTGTTTTGTTGGCCGTAGGGTTGATTTTGTCGAGGCTCACTTCGGGCCGTTGGCTTAACCGGGGATATGTCACCCGTAATATCCTTGTCGGCATGTTGCTCTCTTTGCTGGGCTATCTGATTTTTGTAGCCGTGCGTAATGAATGGGGGTACTATGGGGCGGCTGTTATTTTGGGGTTGGGCTATGGCTGTATTTGTCCGGCCTATCAGACCATGTTTATCAATCTGGCTCCCAATAATCAACGGGGAACAGCCAATTCCACCTATCTTACCGCTTGGGATTTAGGGGTTGGGCTAGGTGTTCTCATTGGTGGACAGATAGCCGAAATATCGAATTATGCAACGGTCTATGCGACGGCTTGTGTATTGTGTGCCATAGGGTATGTACTTTTTAAAATGAAAACGGCGGCGCATTTCGAAAATCATAAGTTGAGATAGAATTTATTAAAATATGTGAATAAAAGAAGCGAATTCAACGATATAGACTTTATTTTGCATAAAATTTGGGCTAAAACTATCCTTTTGCTTTCCGATATGAAAAAAAGAGAGGGGATAATGATGTCGAAATAGTTATTAACAGAGGTTCTTTCCCTCATAAAAAGGTGCATCGATTTGGTAAAAAAGAGAGATATGAACAATAAGGCTTCTTTCAGCAAACGGATTTCTTTTCTGAATGCCCGAATGACTTCGACATTGAGCGTTTCATTGGTTCTTTTTATCTTGGGGATTATGGTTTTGATGGGATTTTTAGCGACTAATCTATCCCGCCATGTCAAAGAAAACATAGGTTTCTCCATTGTCTTGAACGAATCGGCCGGCGAGCGTCAGGTGCATCAACTGCAAAGAATGCTCGAGCGTTCCAAATATGTGAAGGCGGCGCAGTATATATCGAAGGAAGATGCCTTGAAAGAGGTGATGATCGAGTTGGGAGAAAATCCCGAGGACGTGTTGGGAGTCAATCCGCTTCAATCGTCTATTGAGGTTAAATTGAAAGCCGATTATGCCAATACCGACAGTTTGGCCGTCATTGAAAAAAATCTCCGTGGGCAAGTGATCGTCAGCGATATTCTTTATCAGAAAGACCTTATCCAGTCGGTCAATGACAATATGAGTCGTATAGGACTGGTGTTATTGGCATTGGCGATAGTTCTCATGCTCATTTCGTTTGCGTTGATAAGCAATACGATTCGATTAGGAGCTTACTCCAAGCGTTTTCTTATCCACACGATGAAACTGGTGGGGGCTACACCGGCATTCATTCGTCGGCCCTTTATCGTTTCCAATGTGATCAACGGTATCGTTGCATCGGTAATAGCTATGTTGTTGCTTTCGGGTTGCATATATTATCTGATGTCCGAGATGGAGAACTTCACGACCCTGCTGTCTGTTCCCATGATGGTATTGGTCTTTTTGTCGGTTTTGATTTTAGGGATTATCTTAACGGCGGTTTCGGCTTATTGGGCTGTTAATCGTTATATTCGTATGGATAGAGATGACCTGTATTATATTTGAAAAAACTTTTATGTATGGAATCTAAGAAAATGAAATCTGAGTCCGTTGTTCCGGGAGAGCAAAAGAAAACGGAGTTTGCCCTCGGCAAGACTAATATTATACTTATAGCTGTGGCGTTCGTTGTGATCGTCGTCGGTTTCCTGCTTATGCTGGGGCCCGGTACTACACCGGAGGCCTATAACCCCGATATATTTAGTTTCCGTCGTATCGTGTTGGCGCCCGGTATAGCTTTTGCAGGTTTCGTTTTCATGGTCTATGCGATCATGCGTAATTCGAAATAATATCGTTAATTTTCATTGATCACATTATGACTTGGTTAGAATCTCTTATATTGGGCCTCGTGCAAGGGCTCACCGAATATCTGCCGGTAAGTAGCAGCGGACACCTCGAAATCGCGAATGCATTGTTCGGTATACAAGGTGAAGAGAACCTCACTTTTGCCGTGTTGGTGCATACGGCGACAGTATGTAGTACGATTGTTGTACTATGGAAGGAAGTGGAGATTTTGTTTCGTGGACTTTTCCGTTTTACGTGGAATAGCGAAACGAAATATCTGGCAAAAATAGCTTTGTCCATGATACCGGTAGGTATCGTAGGGCTGTTTCTGAAAGACTATGTAGAATCGTTTTTTGGCAACGGTTTGTTATTGGTCGGCATCATGTTGCTGGTAACTGCGGCGTTGTTGACATTCGCTTATTATGCCCGGCCCCGGGTGAAAGAAGATATATCTTATCGAGATGCATTCATCATCGGTCTCTCGCAGGCGGTAGCCGTTTTACCCGGACTTTCGCGTTCCGGTACGACTATTGCGACCGGACTCATGCTGGGAAACAAAAAAGAACAGGTGGCCCGATTCTCGTTTCTTATGGTGATTATTCCTATTTTGGGCGAGGCTCTTCTTGATTTGATGAAAGGAGGGTTTTCTCCTGCGGAGTCGGGATTGTCCGTACCGGTGATGATTATCGGATTTCTTGCCGCATTCGTGTCGGGGTGTTTGGCGTGCAAGTGGATGCTCCGTTTAGTCAATAATGGCAAATTAGTATATTTTGCTATCTATTGTGTGGCGATGGGAGCTTGTGCTATAATTTATTCGCTTGTTCACTAATATCGCCGATATGGACTTTAACGAAGGCGAAATCATATATATCGACAAACCGCTTCATTGGACTTCGTTCGATGTGGTCAAGCGCATACGGTTGCGTATACTCCGCCGTATCAAACAAAAAAAATTGAAGGTGGGGCATGCGGGAACTCTCGATCCGTTGGCTACGGGCGTGATGATTATATGCACGGGACGGGCGACGAAACGGATAGAAGAATTTCAATATCAGACCAAAGAATATATAGCGACTTTGCGTCTGGGAGCGACGACACCGTCGTTCGATTTGGAAACAGAGATAGATGGCGTTTATCCCCATGAACATATCACCCGTGAAAGTGTAGAGCGAACTTTACCTCGATTTGTCGGTTCGATTATGCAGATACCGCCCTCTTATTCGGCTTGTAAAGTCGATGGCCGCCGGGCGTACGATATGGCCCGTAAAGGGCAGGCGGTCGACTTGAAGCCCAAAGAATTGGTTATTGACGAAATAGAGTTGCTTTCTTGCGAATTGCCCGAAATCAAAATCAGGGTCGTGTGCAGCAAGGGAACTTATATTCGGGCTTTGGCTCGTGACATCGGAGAGGCGCTCGGTAGTGGAGCCCACCTTGTGGGATTGATCCGTACACGAGTGGGCGACGTGACTCTTGCCGATTGCCTTTCGGTCGAACAGGTCGCCGACATGATAGACCATATAGACGTGGAACCCGTTTTGGAAGAAGAGAAAAAAGAATAATAATTAAAGATATGAAACTGTCCCAATTTAAATTCAAACTACCCGAAGAGCAAATCGCTCAATATCCGGCTAAAAACCGTGATGAATCCCGGTTGATGGTAATCGACCGGAAGACGGGGAAAATAGAACATCGCATTTTTAAGGAAATTATCGAGTACTTCGACGAGAAAGACGTGTTCGTGTTTAACGATACCAAAGTTTTTCCGGCTCGTCTTTACGGCAATAAGGAAAAAACAGGAGCTAAGATAGAGGTTTTTCTGTTACGGGAATTGAACGAAGAGAATCGGTTGTGGGACGTTTTGGTAGAGCCGGCTCGTAAGATTCGTATCGGAAATAAACTCTATTTCGGCGACGACGATTCTATGGTGGCCGAAGTAATTGACAATACGACTTCGCGAGGGCGTACGTTACGGTTCCTTTACGACGGTTCCCACGATGAGTTTAAGGAAGCTCTTTACAAGTTGGGAGAAATGCCGTTGCCCTCCTATATCGCCCGTCCGGTAGAAGAGATGGATGCCGATCGGTATCAGAATATTTTTGCTCGTAACGAAGGTGCTGTTGTCACTCCGGCCGCCGGTTTGCATTTCAGCCGTGAGCTGTTGAAACGAATGGAAATTAAAGGAATCGATTACGGGTTCCTCACCCTTCATTCCGGCTTGGGTAATTTTCGTGAAATCGATGTCGAGGACCTCACGAAACACAAGATGGATTCCGAGCAGATGAGAGTGACTCCCGAATTGGTGGAACTCGTGAACCATGCAAAGGACGAGGGTCGTAAAGTGTGTGCCGTGGGTACATCGGTGATGCGAGGGATAGAAAGTGCTGTAAGTACGGGGGGGCACATGAAAACGTATGACGGTTGGACCAATAAGTTTATTTTCCCTCCTTACGATTTCACGGTGGCAACCAATTTGGTGACGAACTTTCACATGCCCCTTTCCACTATGCTTATGATGGTAGCTGCGTTCGGTGGTTATGACATCGTTTTGGAGGCATACGAATCGGCATTGAAAGAAGGTTATCGTTTCGGGGCTTACGGCGACGCCATGCTCATTTTGTAAAATCGATTGGGTACTTTTATAACAGGGAGGAATAGCGTTTTCTGCGTATTCCTCCTTTTGTTTTCGATGAACGATCCTTTGATTCCGATAGTATCTACTGAACTGCCTTTTACGGTTCAGCCGAAAATCCGTGGGGTAGATATGGATTTTAGCGATGAGTCTCTTGTCGACAAACACAATCCGGACTTTTCGGTGAAAGGTTGATTCTTGTTTAAATTTCTATACAAAGTGTACTCCTCCTCCTCTGTGTTTTGCACAGCAAAATATAGGGGAGGTGTCCGAAGGACGGAGGGGTTGAAAAAACAGCGACAGTAACAAAATCAAATCTCACACTCTCCCTCTGCCGTGTCACGCAGCAATATAGAGGGAGAAGGTGAGAATGTTTTATATTGTTATATAGAAAACACATCGAACTGTAAAGAAAGACATGTATCACACTCCTCCCCTGTGTTTTGCGCAGCAAATATAGGGGAGGTGGCCGAAGGACAGAGGGGTTAAAGAAACAGAGGGGTTGAAAAAACATCAGCAGCAACAAACCGGGTATCACACTCTCCCCCTGTGTTTTGCACAGCAAAAATATAGGGGGAGTGCCCGCAGGGCGAGGGGGTTAAAACAACAGAGAAGTTAAAAAAAATTACACAAACAGAAAAAACAAATGATTCCAATTAAACACTTTGACCAGAAACCTTTAATCTCCGAACAGTCTCTTTCAACAACTCTATCACAGCCGGCTGATTCTCGAAAATCGCTCGATTTTCAATCCTCAATACGGTTATCCCTCGTGCAGATAACCTGTTATCCCGGCTCCCGTCTCTAAGGCTCCCTTCGATTGTATAATGGCCTTGCCCGTCCAATTCTATTCCCAACTTCAATTCGGGACAGTAAAAATCCAATATATACTCACCCACCGAAAATTGCCGGCGGAATCTCACTCCATCGATTTGTCGGTTTTTCAATATCAGCCAAAGAGTCGCTTCGTATTTTGTCCCGTTGGAACGAAACTCTTTCCGCTGGACCTCTTTCTCCTTTCTGTTGAAACTTCGTTTCATAACTCATTTAGAATGATTTACAAATATAATTTCCTAGAATGGTAAATCCAACTACTTCCCCTCTTATTTTTTCAAAGCTCCTCTATAATATTTATTTACCTCTACCGATATTTCTACCCCCTACAAATAAAAATTACCTTGTAATATTTCTCAACCCCTCTCCTCCGGAACTGCCGTTCCTTCGGTCTCTCCCCTATATTTCCCTACGCAAAACACAGGGGCGGTGTCCGAAGGACGGAGGGGTTAATAAAACAGAGGGGGTTAGAATACAAGCAAGAGCACAATCCCCGATTCCGCCTTTATCGGGCGGTGAAGACGCAAGGAAGATGGAGGGAAAAGGGCGAGGACTGTCCGAGCGAAGCGAGTTCCGCAGACCCCGACGGCGACCGTAGCGACGAGCCAAAAGCCCGATAACCGCGGCGGCGCTTCTTGGTTCGTTCTTCTCGCTGCTGAGAAGAATGAACAAATAACGTAAATTAGTGTAACAAGGACTTTCTTTGGCTGGGAAAGAAAGTCCTTTGTATCCCCCTACCCAGCCTTACGAGCAGAAAAAACAACCCCATTCCGAAAACACAAGCGTATAAAAAGGGAGTTGAAAAATAGAAGAAAATAGACAAAATCGCCCCATTAGTATAAATCTGAGAAAAAAAAGAACCGTTCATGCATGCATACACATTCTCTTTTGTACTTTTGTCTAAAATTTTAAGTTGTGAATCTTATCATCGATCAAGGAAACTCGATAACCAAAATGGCACTCTTTCGGGCAGGACGATTGCAAAATGTCTATTTCTACCCGAAATGGGACTCAACGACCGTTATCGACTTCTTGGACGCTCACGAAGTCGATGCCGCCATATTCTCGACAGTCACCGAGTACGATCCCCAAGCCATAGCGATACTGCGACAGCGACTACCCTACTTTTTAAAATTCGACCATTCATCGGAACTCCCCATTAAAATAGGATATGCCACCCCCGAAACATTAGGTCTGGACAGAATCGCCGCAGTAGTGGGAGCCGTCATGCAATGCCCCGACAAAGCAGTGCTCATCGTCGATGCAGGCACATGCGTCACCTACGATCTACTCACCGCCGATGGCACGTTTGCCGGCGGAAACATAGCACCGGGCATCCGATTGAGATTACGGGCCATGCACGAACACACGGGAAAACTCCCCCTCATCGACGATGCAGGAGAGACACCCGAAATAGGATTCAGCACCGAAACCGCCATGCGGGCAGGAGCTGTGCTCGGTGTCGCTTATGAAATAGAAGGATATATAGCCCGGTTAAACAAGGTTTATCCCGACCTTTTCGTTTTTTTAACAGGGGGAGATGCCTTAAAATTGGCTGCAAAAATAAAAAGTCGCATCTTTGTGGACGAAAACTTGGTACTAACCGGCTTAAACAGAATCTTACAAGAAAATGCTAAAATATAAAATTCTCTTTATCTGCTTGTCGATAGGGCTCGTCGCCTTTGCCCAAAACGGGACAAGCTCACCCTATTCCAGATTCGGATATGGTATTTTGGGTGACAACGCCATAGGCGCTCAACGAGCTATGGGTGGCGTAGGATATGCCTTGCACAACAATCGGCAAATCAATGTGATGAACCCGGCTTCCTATGCAAGCATGGATTCGCTCACTTTTCTTTTCGATATAGGACTCACCTATCAAAATACAATCACCAGAGAAGGCTCGCTAAAAGAAAACAGCCAAAGCGGGTCGCTCGACTACATCGTCATGCAGTTTCCATTGGGACGATACATGGCCGGTAGCGTGGGGCTCCTGCCCTATTCCAATGTAGGCTACTCTTTCATAACCGGCATAGACAACGGCTCGGATAGCCGGTCGGGCGATGGCAATATCTCACAAGCCTATGTGGGAGTAAGCGGTAGACCCTTCAAAGGATTCTCGATAGGAGCCAACATCAGCTACCTCTTCGGGAACCTCTCCAATACCAACACCGGAATACCGGGTAACGGCGGCAGCAGCGTCGTTTTCGAAACCATGCTCAAAGTACGCGACTACCATTTATCGTTCGGCGCCCAATATGCCATAGAATGGAACAAAAAGCATACGATCACGCTCGGTGCGGTTTATTCCCCCGGGAAAGCCCTATTGGGTAGAGCATACCGCAGTACCTACGATGTAAGCTCCAACACGGCGACCACCGCCGATACCCTGAAAATGAAAAATAATTATTCATTGGCCTCGACATACGGCGGCGGTATCAGTTACAACTACGACAAACGCCTTACCATAGCGGCCGACGTAACCTATCAGAATTGGGCCGACGCCAAATTTACGAATCTCACCGCCGGACAGTTACAATCCTCCAAAGGACAATTCAATAACCGATTAAAAATAGCATTGGGAGCCGAATTCCGTCCGAAAAACATGGGAGGAAACTATTTCGAACACGTCAACTACCGGGCAGGTATCTTCTACAATCGCTCTTATCTGAAAATAAACGGAAACGATATGGACGAAATCGGAGCCACTTGCGGTTTCGGTTTTCCCCTTGCCACAGACAAATCGGTAGTCAACGTATCGTTCGAGTACATCAATCGCCAATGCACCCCTGTTAAACTCATTACCGAAGACCATTTCAGAATATCGGTAAGCCTCACTTTTAACGAAATGTGGTTCTGGCAACGCAAGTTCGAATAAAATTCTACTACCCATAAAAACGACGAAGCGATTGCGTCAAAACTAAATGACCGTTCTGAAAAGTCACAGATTGTAACCGCTAAACCCCAAAGAGCCGTATCAAAACTCTGTTTCGAGTAATGATACGGCTCTTCCTTCGTAAAATTGTTTTTACCTCCTTCTTACCTTTTTAGGCTGCCCGAATTTTCATCTAATCTCTCCCCCTGTTCATCTGGACTACCCCAAAAACTGAAATACAAAAAACTATTATCCTCCTCCCCTGCCGTGTCCCGTAGCATTTCGGAGCATCTCAGTTATCATTTTATCGGAGATATTTTAAAACTCCTCCCCTGTGTTTTGCATCGCAAAATATAGGGGAGGTGGCACGCAGTGACGGAGGGGTTAAAAAACAGTATAGCAACGTTATTGTAAGATTTCTACACTCCTCCCCTGCCGTGCCCCGTAGCATTGCGGGGTGTCACGTATAAAATCGGAGCAGAAGCGAAAGGAAAATACATCTCACCCTCCTCCTCTGTGTTTTGCGCAGCAAAATATAGGGGAGGTGTCCGAAGGACGGAGGGGTTAGAAAACATCGGCAGTAACAAATCAGGTATCACCCTCTCCCCTGCCGTGTCCCGTGGCATTACGGGGTGTTTCCGTTAGGGAATATAGGGGGAGTGCCCGCAGGGCGAGGGGGTTAAACCCTACAATCAAAAACTCTTATGGAATCTTACAACTATTTTCCTAAAAGAGGAGAAATATATTCAAGAACCTTTTGCAAATGATCGACCTTACTCCACTTGATCTTATTCGCTTTAAGAAATACATTGAACTCTTTTCTGCTTGATTCGGGCAAGAGCTTCGAAACAGATTTTTTATTCGCATTGACAATTTCACCACCGACAATGAAACACAACCGAGTAGACACCGGTAATGTCTGCCCGTTTTCACGCTCCACGCGAATCATATCGTAATTGAGATTGGCGATACCGCCGAGTTGCAAACTCGACAAATTATCGACCGCCGAAGTAGACGACGATGTACCATAAGCCCCCGTCCCTTGTAGCAAACGGTCGAAATCGCCCGTCGTCCTACGACCGAGAATCGCTTGCGGTGTCTCGCCCAATACCTCGATAAAAAAATTCTCGCAACGTACGAATTCGGTACTGTCGGCAAAAACAACCCGACCGATATCGTTTTGATTATCGGGACAGTATATCTGCGAACCATTCAAATAGTGCAAATCGTTACGCAATAAATGAATGTTTACTTTCGCCTCCCCTTTATTCCCCGATTTGGAATAAATAGAAGCCTCCATAAAATCATCGAATAAATACGGCCACATAGTTGTAGGCTCTCCCGCCCGAAGCCCAAGAGAGGTAATCACCCCCAGTAATCCGGCAAATAACAATCTTTTCATAAGAATAAATTTATAAACATTCAAAATTAAATTTGTCAAAAACGACTACAAGTTAGTAATTTTATGTTATTTTTGCTCCTAAGAATAGGAATATTTTGCAAACACAATCACACAAATACTTAACAATATGAAAATCAAACATCTATTGTGCTTTATCGCGCTATGTCTGTTTTTTACTCCGGGTAAAGCCCAACAACTTAGCGTAATGACTCTACGTAATGGAGCAACGGTTTACATTTGGGAAGACAAAAGTAAACCCGATGTATTCGGTATGATCGCTTTCAAAGTAGGCTCGGTCGACGATCCCGAACAATACACCGGACTGGCTCATTACTTGGAGCATGTCATGTTCAAAGGGACCCAAACCATCGATGCACTGGATTGGGAAAAAGAGAAACCCATCTATGAAAAAATTATCGCCAAGTATGACGAACGAGCAGCATTAAGCGACCCCGCTGCCCGCGAAGCCATAGACAAGGAAATTAACGACCTGACCCGTGAAGCAGCCCAATATGCCGCAGGAAATGAATTTTCCCTTTTGGTAGACCACATGGGAGGACAAGGACTAAACGCCAGCACAGGCTACGACCAAACGGAATACCACAATTCTTTCCCGCCTTCGCAACTCGAAAAATGGCTCGAAATCTATTCCGAACGTCTTATAGACCCCGTATTCCGGGGCTTCCAGACCGAATTGGAAGCCGTATACGAAGAGTACAACATGTATAACGACGACCGCGGATCGAGAATGAGAGAGTTCATCTATGAACAAGCATTCGGAGATCACCCATACGCCCGTCCCATTATCGGTCTCCCCGAACACTTGAAAAATCCCCAATTAAGTAAACTGATCGATTTCTATAATACATGGTATGGCCCTCAGAATATGTCTATCATTCTGGTAGGTAACATCGACGCCAAAGAGGCTATACCGATGATTCGCGATAAATTCGAAAGAGTTCCCCGCCGAGCCGAGATACATCGGGAAAAGAAACCCGTCCGCCAATTCAAAGGTCGCACGGAAAAGAGCGCGAAAATTTTCTATTATCCTATGCTGGCCCTCATTTACAATGGAGTTCCTTCGAACGACAAAGAAGAAATCGCATTGGACATCTGCTGCGAACTTCTCTCCAACTCACAAAAAACCGGTATCCTCGACAAACTGCAACTCGACGGCGACATCATGAGCGTAGGTGCATCTCAAAATGCCATGCGAGATGCAGGGATTCTCATGATCAATGCCATTCCCTCTTTCGATGCGAACCAAAATCGTTGGGACAGTCACAAATCGGTAGAAAAAATCGTATTATCCTCATTGCGTCAACTGCAAAACGGGGAGTTCGACGAAGCGACTCTCGAAGCTATCAAACAAAACATGATACGCGAATACGACCTGCAAATGGAATCGAACGAAATGAAAGCCTATATCTTAGCCTCTCTTTTCAATACGGGAGCCGATCCGTCGGACATCGTCAACTTCAAAGAAAAAGTCAAAGCCGTCACCATCGACGAGGTGAAAGCCGTAGCAAAAAAATACTTTAATGACAATTACCTCGCTTTGAATATTCAAGAAGCGAAAAACCTCGACAGCAAAGGACAAAAACTGAAAAAGCCCGATTACAAACCCATCGAGACGAAAAAAGGAGCCAAATCGGAATATGCTAAATGGGTAGAAAGTATACCGGTCAACATGCCCGAAGTAAAATACTGCGACTTCAACTCTATCCAACAAAAGCAAATCAACACACGCAGCAAACTGTTCTACAATCTCAACCCCGAGAACGACGTATTCACGATGACTTTGAAATACGGCATCGGAACGAAAAAGATGCCTAAACTCGAATATGCCGTCGCCCTGATGAACAACGCAGGTATGCTGCCCGATATCGAACCGTTGGCATTCAAACGGGCTATGGGCGAGTTAAATGCAAATTGCACATACGCTGTGGACGACAACTACATGTATGTCATGATGAGCGGATACGAAAAAGATTTGGTAAAAGCCTGCCAGCTTCTTTCCAAACAAATCCTTTTCCCCAAACTCGACGACAAGCAGTTGCAAAGCCTCATCGGTAGCGCGTTCGGTTCTCGCCAGATGGAAAAAAGCAGTATCGGGACATTGGAAAGTGCCCTTACGTCGTATGTACTATACAAGGATAGTTCAGACTACCTGCAACGCATCCCCACTCGTGATTTAATAGACCTTTCGATTACAGATCTGACGACCCAATTCCAAGCCGCCACGAATTACGAATGTGAAATCTATTACGTAGGTACGGCGCCATTCGATGACGTATATCAAGTATTGAGCCAAAACTTGCCGTTGAAAGCGCAAGAAATGCCCTCTACCTCTCCCGAGTTACGTCCTCGACAACAATATACCGAAAATACGATTTTCTTCCTGCCCAACAGCAAAGCGACTCAAAGTAAAATATACTTCTTTATAGAAGGAAAACCATTCGATGTAAAAGACGATATATTCATCGAAGCCTTTTCAAGCTACTTTGGAGCCGGATTCGGAAGCCTCGTCGTAGATGAAATTCGCGAAAAACGGGCTATGGCATATACCTCCTACGGTATCGTGGGGACCCCCTCCGTTGCCGGTCGAAACACGCTATTTCAAGGATTTGTCGGTACTCAGGGAGACAAAACGCTCGACGCTATCGAGATTTACATGAATTTGCTGAAAGATATGCCGTCCACACCCGAACGTTTCGACGTAGTAAAAACCAATATCAAAGAATCTATCCTCAGTGCGAAACCGGGATTCCGTTCTGCAAGTGCCGTATATGAGGCATGGAAACGAATGGGCTATACACAAGATCCGGCCATCGACAAAATGAAAAAGATCGAAACGCTCAAATTCGAGGACATCATCGATTTCTACAACGAAAACATCAAGGGAAAACCGGTTGTTATCGCCATCGTAGGAAATCCGAAAGATTTCGATACTAAGGCTCTCGAAAAATACGGAAAAGTAGTCAAAGTTTCCGAATCGAAACTATTCTCCGATAGCTTCTGATAAGCCAACGAGCAAAGAAAATAAAATCTTAAAAAGCGAGGGTCTCGAAATGCTATTCGAGACCCTCGCTTTTTAGCCATAACGCACCCGCCAATCCCACTCGCTATTCTTAGAAGCTGTTTTAAATAAACCTAAAAATCTGTTTAATGTTCCTTTTAAACCGATAATAATCGCCCATCGATTGTTCTTAAAAAAGAACCTTTATAATGAAAGTAAATATGAACATAATGAAAAAAAGTATGGCAGGAGCATTTTTAGCGTTGGCAGCCGTTTCAACCGGGAACATAGAGCCTATGGAAGCCTGTACACGCGCCGTGTATATCGGCCCCGAACAAATGGTAATAACAGGCCGTACGATGGACTGGAAAGAAGACATTATGTCGAACATCTACGTCTTTCCTCGTGGAATGAAACGAGCCGGATACAACAAGGGCGAAACCGTGAATTGGACCTCTAAATACGGAAGTGTAATTGCGACAGGATACGATATAGGAACCTGTGACGGAATAAACGAAAAAGGATTGGTGGCAAGCCTGCTATTTTTACCCGAGTCCGTCTATTCACTGCCGGGCGATACCCGTCCGGTAATGGGAATCAGCATATGGACCCAATATGTACTTGACAATTTTGCAACTGTGCACGAAGCTGTCGAAGAATTGAAAAAAGAAACCTTCCGCATAGACGCTCCACGCATGCCGAACAATGGACCCGAATCTACCCTGCACCTAGCAATTACCGACGAAACCGGGAATACGGCAATCTTGGAATATCTCGACGGGAAACTGAATATCCACGAGGGAAAAGAATATAGAGTGATGACAAACTCGCCTCGGTATGAAGAACAATTAGCCATTAACCGCTATTGGGAAGAAATCGGAGGACTGGTAATGTTACCGGGGACAAACCGGGCGAGCGACCGTTTTGTACGGGCTTCTTTCTACATAAAAGCAATCCCCCAAACCTCCGATGCCAAAATCGCAGTACCCAGTGTATTGAGTGTCATGCGCAATGTATCGGTTCCCTTAGGTATAAATACACCCGACAAACCGCACATCTCCTCTACCCGTTGGAGGTCAATCTCCGATCAAAAGAACAAAGTATATTACTTCGAATCGACACTCACCCCCAATCTATTTTGGCTCGACTTGAAGAAAATAGATTTCAGTCCGTCGGCAAAAGTGAAAAAACTCCCGCTATCGAACGGAGAAATTTATGCAGGCGATGCTATAAAAGATTTACGAGACAGCAAACCTTTCGATTTTCTGTTTCAAACCCCGGTGATGTAATTCACCGGGCATTTCACATCATAGACATGAAACACAGCATAATAAATTGTACAAACACTTTAAGACAGACTTCCGAAATTTACGGAACGAATCAAACACTAAACACGACACTCCATTTGTCCGAAGAAAAATTTTTCGTACTTTTACCCGAAAATCTGTGATTTCAATCTCGTTCCGATGAAACTGGACAAAAACAAAGTATTCTCATTCATTCGTAACCGGATCTCCGTCGGGAAATTATTTCTTGCCATATTCATTATTTTCATCATCTTCATTGATGAAAACAGCTGTATACAACGTATAAAATACGATGCCGAAATCAACGACCTGCGTAAACAAATAGCGGCACAAAACGATACGACCGAATACTACAACCGTAGAATAGAAGAACTGAAAACCGACAAAAATATCATTGAACAAGTCGCGCGCGAACAATATCTTATGAGTAAACCCAACGAAGACATCTATCTCATCGAAAATAAAAAATAACTCTATAACACATACAATAAATATGAACCAACAAACACGCAATATACTATTCATGGTATCCTCCATTGCCGTCATTATAGGGGCGGCTATGCCCTTGTTCATGCTCAAAATGCCGTGGGTTCCATACATTTATGCCTTCGGAGCCGCAGGTATGGCCGTTTGCAGACTCACATTCCGTTACAAAGGGAAAAATTTCCGGTTAAAAAGACTCTACCACATCGAAACATTCTCCTCTCTCTTTTTGGTAGCCTCTTCATATTTCATGTTCAAAGAAGACCCCGATTGGATTATGTTGCTTACTGTCGCTGCTGTCCTACAATTATATACATCGATTCTCATTCCGCGAGTATCCAAGAAAGAAGAAAAATAAGCTACTCCCAACCTCTCCCCTGCCGTGCCCCGTAGTCTTACGGGGTGTTTTACACCGCAAAATATAGGGGAGGTGTCCGTAAGGACGGAGGGGTTAAAAATACCCTCAGTGAAAGTAATAGAATTAACCCTCCTCTCCCCCTGTGTTTCCGTAAGGGAATATAGGGGGAGTGCCCAAAGGGCGAGGGGGTTAAAACAGAAACAGTAGAATGAAATTATTAAATCTGTAATGAACGGAGGGTTACTCTTAAACTCCTCCCCTGCGTTTTGCAACGCAAAATATAGGGGAGGTGTCCGCAAGGACGGAGGGGTTAATAAAAAACGGCAACCCTTCCGGGTTCGTTCTTCTCGCTGCTAAGAAAAATAAACGAATAAAAGTATAATCATGCCATAATTCCACTATCCCCTTATCCTACCTTCGCAAAAAAATCAAACGAGCGATGATAGATACAAGATTCGAAACAACCATAGACCTGAGAGGTGAAATCGAGAACTACCGACAAGTAGCGCTCATCAAATACTACAAGATACTCCTCGAACTCGATCCCCGTCGGGACAGGCTGACCATGCTCGCCGTCATTCGTTGTATCGACAAGCTCGAAAGACATTCCCAAGAACGAAAACGGCCACGAAACGACAAGAAGAAAATGCTGGCCGAAGGAACTCTCGCTTGGCACTATCAGAAACGCAACCAACTCTTCCGAAAAGCCGGACTATACGACATCGAGTCCACACAGTACCTCGTCGACCACGAAGAAATCTTCGACACACACGAGGAACGGGAAGAGCGTGAACGATTCGAAGCCTGCCGTCGGGAAGCTCTCAGAAGGAAAACCGAAACGCACGAGGCCGAAGAAAAAGAATCCGTGCAACCGGCCTCCGCTCACGAAGCCGATAAGGACCCGCAAGAAGACTATACGACAGCCGGGTCCGAAATCCCGGCACACACCCCGCAGCCCTTATCGCCCCTATCCGGGAGCATCTGGTGCGGCGCTCCTGCCGGTAATCCCATTGGAGAACCTGCACCCGGATTCCACCGCTCCTCCTTCGATTGCAACAGAAGAGAATAAATCCGACGGGTGGAGGGTGAACCCACACAATCCGTTCCGATGAGTAAAACAATGGGAACTACCTTTCGCCACCGATCCGATGTAAATAGGAGAGAAAAGTTTTATAAACCCCTTCAATAAAATCCGATCGGCTCTCTCACCAGCCTAATAAGTTAAAAAAATAAAACATACTTTCAAATATTCGACACACTCTATTTCAAATCTACGAAATTTTCGTAGATTTGCGAAACAATCGTAATAATAACACATGGAAAAACTGACACATCAAGAAGAAGAAATAATGCTCGTCATCTGGAAAAAGAAAAGAGGCATTATCAAAGATTTCCTAGAACAGCTGCCCGAACCGCAACCGCCCTACACGACAGTCGCTTCGATTGTCAAAAATTTGGAGAAAAAAGGATTTCTGTCGAGCGAGAAAATAGGCAATACCTATTTATATATTCCACGAATAACCCAAACCGAATATAAGAAAAAATTCTTATCGGGAATCGTAAAAAGCTATTTTTCAAATTCCTATAAAGAAATGGTCACATTCTTCGCCCACGAACAAAAACTCTCGGAAGAAGATTTGCGACAAATCATCGAAATGATTGAACGAGGTAAAAGCTAACCCATAAAAAACTGAAAACATGGCTTTCTTACTATATCTACTACAAATAAACATAGCACTAAGTCTATTATATTTATGCTATAAAGTTCTATTCTCGCAAAATACATTTTTCGGGTTAAGAAGGCTCATACTCATCAGTATCGTATTATTCTCCACGACCTACCCGTGGTACGACATTCCCGACATCGACCCTATTATTCCGGCTCATCTGCAAATTACACTTCCCGAAGTACTTTACAGCATGGGAGAAACAGTCCCCCAGAAAGCCTTTGACATATACCCGTTGATAGCTTATCTATACGGAGGAATATGCTCGCTATTCTTGTTACGCATGTTTTTGAGAATAGCTTCGATAATAAAACTGCGGGCAAATGGAAAGCTCCGTATCATCGGGAAGAGCCATATAATCGTCTGCGACGAAAACATACAACCCTGTTCCTTCTTCCGATGGATATTTCTTCCTCATTCTATTTTGCAAAATAAAAACACGCTCACAAGAATACTCCGACACGAAAATACACACATACGACAATTACATACCATAGATGTCCTATTAGGCGAAAGTATGGCAGCATTATGTTGGATAAATCCGTTAAGCTGGTTATTGCTGAAAGAAATCAGACTGAATCTCGAATATATGGCCGACGAGGCTGCGATTCCCGACGAACAAGAAAAAAAGACATACCAATACCTGTTACTCGACATTTCACGATCGAATAACGAACTCCCTTCCGCAATACCGTTCAATTACTCTTTTTTGAAAACCCGCATTCGCATGATTAACCGGAAGCGATCACAAACGACATCTGTATTCAAATATCTGCTGATACTACCCCTTTTCTTGGCTATCGTAACTGCCAACCAATGCTGTACAGACCAACAACCGCTTCAATCCGAAATTGAAAAAGTATTCCCCAAACCCTCGGAAGTTCAAACGAAAGATAGCTCGACAACCGCTTCCGAAACATCGGAAACTCCCCTCGAAGTCGCGGAAATCATGCCCGAATTTCCCGGCGGAACCGAAGCGTTGCTCTCTTTTATCAAAGACAATCTCGAATACCCGCAAAAAGCTATCGACGGACAAACCGAAGGACGGGTAATCATACGATTTGTCGTAAACAGCAATGGAGAAATATCCGATCCCACAATTCTCAAAGGCATAAACAAAAATCTCGACCAAGCCGCCATAGATGTTATTAACAAACTACCCCGTTGGAAACCGGGACAGCAAGACGGACAACCCGTAAGTGTACGGTTCACCCTTCCCATCGTTTTCAAATTAACCTGATATATTCACTTAAAAAATTTAGACACATGAAAAAGACATTATTATCCTCGATGATTATCATCTTAATGGGTTTGCTCGGAGCTTGTAGCTCCAATACCTCGGACAAAGCGAGTCTGCCGGAACAATCTGCATCGGAAAACGAAACGGCAACCCCGGTCGCAATCGAAGTCCCCGACACACTTGGCAAAACATACGATGCAGCCGAAGTCATGCCCGAATTTCCCGGTGGAACCAAAGCGTTACTCTCTTTTATCGCCGAAAATCTCAAATACCCGCAAAAAGCTATCGACGAACAAACCGAAGGGCGGGTAATCGTACAATTCGTTATCGATAAAACCGGGAAAGTATCGAGCCCCGAAGTCATTAGAGGCGTAACCTCGGAACTTGACCAAGCTGCGTTGGACATCGTCTCGGCACTCCCCGACTGGAAACCGGGCGAACAAGACGGACAAAAAGTAAATGTGAAATACACACTGCCCGTAGTCTTTAAGTTGAAATAACGAGAATGCCGATACAATAGATTTATCTCTGAAAATACGATACGGTTCGAGGGGAAAACCCCGTTCGTTCGAGTTTTCCCCTCGAACCGTACATAACTTTTGCACAATATACCCCCTTTCCGCTTATGAAAAAATTACTTTGCTTTATCGGTCTTTTTCTGGCTCTATTCGCCTTGAAAAGTCATGCCGGTATTCCCGGCGGAACCATACCATTTATCTTTGACAGTCATTTATATCTTCAAGTAAGGCTGAACGACACCATTCCCGTCACTGTTATCTACGATACGGGCGCCGACTTTCTATACCTCGATGAAGATTATTTGAAACTGAATAATCTGCAAAATGCTTTCGGGAAAAAAGGAATAGCAAGAATGGGAGGTGCAGGTAACAACGAGCCCCAATCCGTCGACATCTTCATCGAACCTATTAAAATACACTGTGGAGAATTAAATTATCAAAACAAGATAACCCCGGTCATTAAATTGCGTGATATTCTTGGAAAGCACACCGATGGCTTGCTGGGCAATACCCACCTGTTAAATACGCCTTTGGAGATTAATTTCAGTGAAAGCTACATCAAGCAATTAAAAGAACCGCTCCCGACCGACTCGCTTGACCGTTACCATAAACTCGAAGCCCGATTCAAAGACAACCGCATCGATGTGAAAGCCAATCTGCAAATCGATTCCGCAAATACGGTGGAAGGCTGGTTTAGAATGGATTTAGGGAGTGGCTCCACGATCACTCTTTCAAATGAAACGACATCTGCGTTAAACCTTGCCGGCGTACGCAAAGCCTACTTCGAAACACAGGCCGGGGGAATAGGAGGAAGTTCCGAGGAATTTGAATTAAGAGCCGAAAAATTCTGTATGGTCGATACGCTCGAAAATCTTGTAATAGACTGCTCCCTCAATAAGAAAGGAGCATTATCATCGGGCAGGCCCTATGTGGGCATCATCGGCAATGAAATCTGGTCGCTCTACGACATTATTTTGGATCCCGTTCATTCCTCCGTATGGGTAAAACGAAACAATAATGAAGGCTCCTATTCCCGATCTTCCATCACGCATATGGCCGTTATCGACCGTACGGACATTTGCGACGGTTGGATTATCAACGGCCTTTATAAAGGTGGAATCGCAGAACAGGCCGGTATTGAAATCGGAGACATAATTATAGCTATAAACGACCGACCCGTTAAAGAAATAACTTGGGAAGAACAGCGAAAAGGGTTAGGTCTCAACGGCAAGACAGAATACACGATAAAGAAAAGAAACGGTGAAATAGTCACTTGCGTCCTATACATTCGTAATCAAATCATCTGACCTGTAAGGTTGCGGAAAACAGCCTATTTTTTCATTCGATATAGAAATTCAAACGCACGGCACAAGAACAAAACGAGAAACAGTAGAACAAAATTATTAAATCTGCAATGAATAGAGAACAACTTTTAAACTCCTCCTCTGTGTTTTGCACTGCAAAATATAGGGGAGGTGTCCGAAGGACGGAGGGGTTAGAAAAATATCGACAGTGACAGTAACAAAATCAAGTATCACCCTCTCCCCTTACCTGTCCCGTAGCATGGCGGGGTATCACACTGCGATATAGAGGGAGCAGGTTTAATGCCTTTCGGCTCGCGAAGCATCTATCCGCAACAAAACGAACAACAAAATGGTAAATCCCCACAGCGACGACCCCCCATAACTGAAAAAAGGCAAAGGTATACCGATAACAGGGCACAATCCTATGACCATACCGATATTCACCGCCAAATGAAAAAACAATATCGAGACCACACAATAAGCATATACCCTTCCAAAAGCAGAATGCTGCCGTTCTCCGATAGCTATAAGTCTGAATATAAGCGTGACAAAAAGAACAATCACACCCACGGCTCCCCAAAAGCCCTCCTCCTCTCCAATGGTACAAAAGATAAAGTCGGTATCTTGCTCCGGCACATATTTCAATTTCGTTTGAGTCCCATTCAAAAAACCTTTTCCCCAAAAGCCCCCCGAACCGATGGCGATTTTCGACTGGTTCACATTATATCCTGCACCGCGCAAGTCCTCCTCCATGCCCAGTGTCACTTTAATCCGTTTCTGCTGATGAGACTCCAACACTTCATTAAAGGCATAATCCACAGAAAACAGGAAAACGACCGATACGACGGCCGTTGCCAATATAGTAAGAATCCTCAACGAACGAGTCGAGAAGTAAAGAAGCACCAGATAAACGACGACGGCGGCCGTAGTCCCCATACAAACATACAAGAGATTAACCGGTACATCGAAATACATCAAAATGCCACATACCGCTCCTACCGCCAAATAACCAAGCATCAAATAACGAGCCGCACGATTGTTTCTCTGATAGAATAACAACATTCCGACCACCACCAAAAGAATAAGTACGAAAACCAACACTTCTCCGGCAGGAATCTCCCCCCATAATACACTCGAATATTTGACGGCAACCACAAAATAGACCACGGCGCAAAGACCATAGAAAAGGAACAATCCCGATAATCCTTCCCGATACAGAACAAATATCAACGATGCGAAAACCAACGCCGAACCGGTCTCCTTTTGAGCGATAATCAAAACAATAGGCAACAATATGATAAAAACCGCACGGAATAAATCCCGTCTGTTTTTCAAAGAAAACCCATACGTCCCGAAAGACCGAGCCAAAGCAAGAGCCGTGGCAAACTTAGCGAACTCGGCCGGTTGTAAACTGACAGGCCCCAACACCAACCACGAACGGGACCCTTTTATATCGGGGGCTAAAAATATGGTGGCGATAAGCAAAAGTATGATAATCCCGTAGAATAGATAAGCATAAGTTTCATAAACCCGGAAATCCACCATTAAAATCATAAAAGCCAATACGAGCGACAAACCTATCCACATCAACTGTTTTCCCGACCGCTCGGCAAAGTCGAATATACTGGCATTATCGAAATCGTAACTGGCGGCATAAATGCTTATCCAACCGCAAAGAACGAGAATCAGATAAAGAATTACCGTCATCCAGTCGATAGACCGCCATATATTAATGCTTTTTGACCCCACTGTATATGATTGTGTTAGATTGCAACATACGTTCTTCCAAGTATTTCCGCTCCGGTGCAATCTTCCGGTTCAGATACATCTCCATCATCAGACTTCCAATAGGTACACCATACGTAGCTCCGAATCCTGCATTCTCCACATAAACGGCAATAGCTATTTTGGGGTTGTCCATCGGAGCAAATCCCATAAAAGCCGAGTGGTCTTTTCCATGAGGATTCTGTGCCGTTCCCGTCTTTCCGCACACCTCTATACCCGGTATAGCACCTATACGGCAAGTTCCACCGGTTACAGCCATGCGCATACCCTCTACGACATAATCGTAATAGTGAGAATCGACCATAGTATGTTTAGGAACGGTAAACTCCGGGGAGATAACCGTATCTTGTATCTCCCGAACCAAATGCGGAGTGTAAAAATACCCCCTATTGGCAATCGTTGCCGACAAATTGGCTATCTGCAACGGGGTCGCCAAGACCTCTCCTTGTCCAATCGCGACAGATATAATCGTCAATGCGCTCCATCGATTCTCGCCATATACCTTGTTGTAATAATTACTGTTGGGAATAAAGCCTCGACTCTCACCCGGTAAATCCACCCCTAAACGATATCCATACCCCATCGATACCAAATAATCTTTCCAAATATTGAACGCCTTCGCCGGCGATTGATATTTTTTCCGATTATCGACCATCGAACGCAATCCGTAACAGAAAAACGCATTACACGAAGTTTGCAAAGCCGGAAGTAACGATAAAGGTGATGCATGCCCATGACAGCCGACTTTCAACCGTCCCGACACAAACCCATGATAACAGGGATAAAGAGTATGCTCGGTGATGATCCCTTCGTTCAGGAAAATAAGTCCCTGTGTAGGCTTAAATGTCGATCCCGGCGGGTATGCGGCCATCAAAGCTCTATCGAACAAAGGCTTGTACCGGTCTCTATTCAGTTTCAAATAATTTCTACCTCTCTCCCTGCCAACCAGCATGGAGGGATCGTAAGTGGGACTCGAAACCATCGCCAATATCTCTCCCGTAGACGGCTCGATAGCAACGATAGCCCCAATCTTGTTCTGCATTAATTTCTCGCCATAGGCCTGCAACTCGATATCCAACGACAAATTCAGATTTTTCCCCGAAACAGGTGCTACATCATAACGCCCGTCTTCATATCTTCCTTTAACACGGCCATGGGCATCGCGCAGTAAAATCTCCACCCCCTTTTCTCCACGTAAAATATTTTCGTAAGAGCGCTCTATCCCCAAATCTCCGGTGTAATCTCCCCGAGTATAATAACTGTCTTTCTCTATATCTCCGGGAGACACTTCCCGAATATTCCCCAATACATTCGCAGCCACAGGGTAAGCATACTCCCTGAGCATACGGTTTTGAATGAAAAAACCAGGGAAACGATATAGTTTCTCTTGTAACCGTCCATAATCTTGCGCAGACAACTGAGTCATAAAAGTCTGAGGTGTGTATGACGAATAACCGGGATTCAACCTCCGATTTTTCATATCCGCCATGCGCTTATCGAATTGTTCCTTCGTAATCCCCACAGTCCGGCAAAAATCAAGTGTATCGAAAGGGCGAACCTCTCGTACAATCATCATTACATCGTATGCCGGTTGATTAAAAACCAATAACTTTCCATTGCGGTCATAAATAAGGCCACGAGAAGGATATTGTGTTTTTTTCAAGAAAGCGTTTCCATCGGCGTGTTGCTTATAGTCGTCGTTCAACACTTGTAAAGAAAACAATCGCACGACATATATGCAAGCAATCACCAACACTATGCCGCCTATCACATATTTACGCCTCTCTAATTTATAGTCTTTTCTCACGTCCCGATTTCGTTAAACTATCCATTCCCAATATCACAAGAAATGTCAATATAGTACTGGCTAAAACACGAACAATTAATCTTCCTATATCGAAAAAGCTAAAAGACTCTATTACGAAAAGGAGGGTACAGAAACAAAGTGAAAATGTAAGCACGTAGCGCACAAACAAAGACATTCCGAAATTGCGTATAGAGGGCTCCGATTCGCTATAATCCTCACCTCTCGGCGTATAAAGATTCAATATCGGTTTTCTCAAAAAGGCAACGACGGTACAAGCCAAAGCATTCATACCCGGCGTATTGCTGAATATGTCGATTACCAACCCAAGAATAAAAGCAAGCGTTAAAGTCCAATTAACCGAGAGCAATAGAGGTAACCTGATTATAAAATAAATATAAAGAAAAGGAATGGCAACTCCCAATAAATGTATACTATTCCCTATCGTAACCTGCAAGAATACGACTACAATAAACAAGAAAAAATATCGTAACCAACTATTCATATCGAGCCTCCTTTTCAAGTTTATCCTGTTCTTCTTTTTGTCGGTTCGATATAATGCGCACATACCCTAAGCCACTAAAATCGGAACTTAGCTCCACACGCAATGTATAGAAATTATCGTCACGCTGCTTTTTATAATCGCTGATTATACCCACCATAATTCCTTCTGGAAACACAGACGAATAGCCGCTCGTGACAATCGTATCTCCCGGAGCGAACTCCACATGCCGAGGCATCTCCTCTAATACGGCGTAACGAGGACTCACCGCATCCCAAACCAAAGACCCGAAATAGTCGCTGCCTTTTACCTTGCAACTGAGACGCAACTTAGGGTTAAGAACCGATATGGCCACGGAATGATGTTCGCCCACAACATTGATAATACCCACGACACCGTTCTGATCGACCACTCCCATCTCCGGCTCTATGCCTTCGGCTCGCCCCTTGTCAATCGTTATATAATTGTTTATTTGCGCTACACTGTTATTCACGACACGAGCCACTGCAAAATCATAATCATGAAGTACGGAATCGAAAGGAATCGTATCTTTTCCCACAGAAGACCTATAACGATTCAACTGTTCTTTCAGATTTATTACCTCCATCTCCAACTCTCCGTTTCGTAATTGCAAATCCCTGTTTACTTCTCTCAATCCAAAATATGAAGTTACTTCCGATTGCAAATCATAAACAGCCGATGCCACTTGATTGGCCGACGAGAGATAAATACTGCGCTGATAAGGGTTTCGTCCAAACAACAACACGCAACTTATCGCTACATAAATAGCAAGTACTATCCATGAGCTATGCCTCAATAAAAAATTGATTAAGTTGCGCATTTTCTTATTAATTCTACCACAACGAGTTACAAAAGTTTTTTTCACTTTTGTAACTCGTCTATTCTAAAAAACGACAAAGCCTGTCGATGTATCTTTTCTGTTACCGAATGAGGAAGGAGAACTGGTCGATATTTTTCAATGCGACGCCTGTACCTTTCGCAACGGCATGTAACGGATCTTCGGCGATGTGGAACGGTATTCCTATCTTATCGGTCAACCGTTTATCCAATCCTCTCAATAAAGCGCCTCCACCGGCCAACCAAATACCGTTACGCACAATATCGGCATACAATTCAGGCGGTGTATGTTCCAATGCATTCAACACGGCAGCCTCGATTTTCGAGATAGACTTCTCGATACAATGAGCTATCTCTTGGTAAGAAATGGGGACTTCCATAGGCAACGCCGTCATACGATTCGGACCATGTACGACATAATCTTCGGGAGGATTATCCAATTCGGTCAAAGCCGAACCCACATTGATTTTGATCAATTCGGCCGTACGTTCTCCCACTTTCACATTATGCTGACGCCCCATATACTCTTGTATGTCGTTCGTCAAATCGTCACCGGCTACCCGTATCGAATTGTTCGACACGATACCACCCAACGAAATAACGGCAATTTCGGTCGTACCACCACCGATATCCACAATCATATTTCCCTCGGGAGCCTGAACGTCAAGTCCTATACCTATCGCGGCAGCCATAGGCTCATAAATCATATATACATCTCGTCCTCCGGCATGCTCCGAAGAGTCGCGCACCGCACGAATTTCAACCTCGGTACTTCCCGACGGAATACCTATTACCATACGCAAAGAAGGCGAGAACCAATGACTTTTGGAGCTAACCATCTTTACCATACCTCTAATCATCTGCTCGGCAGCATAGAAGTCGGCTATCACACCGTCTCTCAAAGGTCTGATCGTGCGTATATTTTCATGGGTTTTACCATGCATCAAACGAGCTTTTTCACCGACCGCCAGCAGCTTGTCCGTACGTTTATCCAGCGCAACCACCGAAGGTTCGTCCACCACGATTTTATCGTTGTGGATAATCACCGTATTGGCTGTGCCCAAGTCTATGGCAATCTCTTGTGTGAAAGAAAACAATCCCATATCGGTTATTGATTAAATAATTTATATTAGTGCTTAAAATGCCGTATACCGGTCATTACCATAGCCATGCCGTTTTTATCGCAATATTCTACCGAATCGTTGTCACGAACCGATCCACCCGGTTGAATTACAGCAGTCACCCCAGCCCCATGAGCTATTTCCACGCAATCGGCAAAGGGGAAAAATGCATCCGAAGCCATTACAGCCCCTTGTAAATCGAAATCGAACGAACGAGCTTTCTCTATGGCTTGACGCAAAGCATCTACCCGCGAAGTCTGACCGATACCGCTCGCACAAAGCTGACGGTTTTTAGCCAGCACGATTGCATTCGATTTACTGTGTTTTACAATTTTATTGGCAAACAACAAATCTTCCACCTCAGCCGGAGTAACAGCTTTCTCGGTAACCTGCTTCAACTCTTCGGGCTTTTCCCGATACAAGTCGCGATCTTGTACCAACACCCCGTTCAGCAACGAACGGAACTGGCGATTCGATGCTTTGAACGGCTTCTGCACGAGAATGATACGATTCTTTTTCTGTTCAAGAACTTCGAGCGCATCAGTCGTATAACCCGGTGCGATACAAACTTCGAAAAAGATTTTATGCATCTCTTCGGCAGTTTCTTTATCGATCGGGCGGTTCGTTATCAATACCCCTCCAAATGCCGAAACCGGATCTCCTGCCAAAGCAGCTTTCCAGGCTTCCACCAAAGTTTCCCGAGATGCCAAACCGCAGGCATTATTATGTTTCAATATAGCGAATGTCGTATCGTCGAACTCCGAAATCAACGATACCGCCGCATCTATGTCCAATAAATTGTTATAGGAAATTTCCTTTCCATGAAGTTGATCGAACATTTCCTCGAAATTACCGTAGAAGACTCCTTTCTGATGAGGATTTTCACCATATCGAAGAGTCTTGGCATGATTTCCCGCATAGCGGAATGCCGAAGCCTCGTCACCGTCGAAATAGTTAAATATCGCACTGTCATATCCCGAAGATACGGCAAAAGCCTCTTTGGCGAACCAACGACGATCTTCCAACGAAGAGCTGGCTCCCTTCTCCTTTAACATAGCCAACAACGGAGCATACTGAGCTTTCGACGCGACGATAACGACATCTTTATAATTTTTAGCTGCCGCTCTTATCAAAGAGATACCGCCTATATCTATCTTCTCGATAATAGCACTCTCATCTGCACCCGAAGCCACGGTTTCCTCGAACGGATATAAATCCACGATAACCAAATCGATAGAAGGGATTTCATATTGAGTGATTTGTTGCTGATCGACTTCATTTTCCCGACGGTTCAATATACCACCGAACACTTTGGGGTGAAGAGTCTTAACCCGTCCTCCCAAAATAGACGGATAACCGGTCAGATTCTCTACTGAACCACAAGGAATCCCCAACGACTCAATAAAAGATTGCGTACCACCGGTCGAGATAAAATTAACTCCTTCGGCATGTAAAAGTTTCAAAATTTCGTCTAAACCATCTTTATGAAAAACGGAGACAAGAGCTGTTTTAATTTTCTTATTTTCAAGCATAAAGCATCGCACTATATAATTCGGTTACAAAAATACAAAAATATATAGGTTTAGCCTTGTATAATTCATGAAAGTTTTCATGGAAAAATAAATCTTTTCTATTCGGCTCTTTCTAACGGTGTTATCCTTCCTTTTATGAACAAAACAGTGTTCTTGTTCGTTTCGTTTTCCTACACCGCATAGGTCTAAAAAAATGATATCTTAACTATTCTGCCTATATACGACGAATCAAAAACATAAACTCAAATATAAATTATTCAAAATGCTTATGGAAAAAATAGGAATATTTTACGGCTCAACTACCGGAATTACAGAAAGTGTAGCCTACCGATTAGCCGAACTAATGCATGTAAAAAAAGAAGACATACACGATGTCGCACGAAGCAAACCTTCGGAAATAGGACAATACGAGCTATTATTATTGGGTTCTTCGACATGGGGAAGCGGAGATCTTCAAGACGACTGGTATGACTTCCTCGACGGAATCGAAATCCTCGATCTCAAAGATAAAACCATTGCTTTATTCGGTTGCGGAGACCAATCTATGAGCGACACCTTCTGCAATGCCGTCGGTACAATTTACCATCGACTACAAAAAACAGGAGCAACATTTTACGGTGCTTTCGAAGCAGGAGACTATACATTCGACAAATCGACGGCCTTTATCAACGGCAAATTCATAGGATTACTTATCGACGACGTAAACGAACCCGAAAAAACAGAAAACAGGCTCAATCATTGGGTAGAGCTTCTACAATCGGAATATATTGTAACACAGTAATCACCCTTTTATCTTAAATATATTATTGAGGCGGGTATTAATACCCGCCTCAATAATTGTGATATAAATAGTTGCCTGCCCATAAAATTAATTATACATTTGCTCCAAATATTACGACTTTTAAAAAGTAGGGTATAACATGCAATTATATTCGGAAAAACGCTCGATTATGAACAAACTGATTGGATTACTTACCTGCTTATGTTTCTCCACAAACTTGGCGGTAGCTCAAAATAAAGATACATCATCAATCATTAAATTCGGATTATTCGCCGACACCCAGTATGCTGATTGTCCGTCCCAAAATACCCGTTATTATCGGGAAGCTCTACAAAAATTAGATACATGCATCGAGTATTTCAACCGACAAGAAGTTCAATTCACTATTAATTTAGGTGATATTACCGACAGGAAGAACTCCGATTTAGAAGTAATAAAGCAGCATCTGTCCCAACTTAATCATAAAATTTATCACCTCACAGGAAATCACGACTACAAAGACATTACAAACAACTCTGTCCTTTACAAGCAGCTGGATATGCCATCTGAATATTATTCGTTCAAAAAAGGGGACTGGGTATTTATCATGTTAAATACCAACGAAATCGCTTCATACGCCAATATAGCGGGAACACCCAAAGAGAATGAATGGAACAGGATGCAAGAACAGATAAAACAAATCAAAGGCAAATATGCTTATGAATGGAACGGAGGAATAAGCGAAAAGCAAATGAAATGGCTCGATCGACTATTAAAGAAATGTGAGAAAAAGGGTCTTTCTGTCTTAATTTTTTCTCATCACCCGCTATATCCACAAAGCGATTTTTCGGCATTAAACGGCAATGAAATAGTCGACACCCTATCCAAGTATTCTTGTGTAAAGGCAGCTTTCTCGGGCCATCACCACGCCGGGGCATTCGGATATTACAAAAATATCCCTTTGATTACACTGGAAGGAATGGTTGAAACAGAAAACCAAAATGCCTATGCTATCGTCGAAATTTCCCAAGATCACCTACTTGTAAAAGGGCAAGGGAGAGCATCTTCATACTCGTTCAAATTATCCCGACAATAGGATAACTGCTAACGATTCTTTCGCATGGTATAACGGCTGATTCCCAAACTTTCATAGCTTTTACGTAGCTCCTCATCGTTATCTGAAATCACCAGAAGACGGTCTCCACTCTGTAAATGAGTATGTCCTTTGGGAACAAAATATTGTTCTCCGCGCTTGACCATAACGACCAACGTATTATCCGGCAATGAAAGATTCATTAGTTTATTACCTCCCGATAAAGCCTCGTCCGTCAACTCTATCTCGCTCATCGCCGATTTTATTTCATCGGGTAAAGCGACATTAAAGATTTCTTTTTCCTCGCTCTTCCCCACCAATCCCAGCCATCTGGCCATCGCACTTACCGTAGTTCCTTGTACCAACAAAGAGACAATGGTCACGAAAAACACGATATTGAAAATCATACGAGCATTAGGAATTTCTGCCGACATAAGCGGATAGGTCGCAAAAATAATAGGAACAGCACCCCTCAACCCTACCCATGAAATATAAACACGAGCCCGAGTCGTAAACCTACGGAAAGGCAATAAACATGCAAATACAGATATCGGACGCGAGACAACAATCATGAATATGGCAACCAACAATCCCACTCCGGCAACAGCAGGCAACTCCGAAGGATTCACCAACAATCCGAGTGTTAAAAACATGACTATCTGGAAAAGCCAAGTAAAACCATCGAAAAATGTAGTCAAACTACGCTTGTGCACCAACTTCCGATTTCCAACGACTAACCCTGCTATATAGACAGCCAAATATCCGTTCCCTTGCAAAAGATTGGTAAAAGCGAATACGAAAAAAACACAAGAGAACAACAATACCGGATAAAGCGATTCATTAGGGACATTGATACGATTTATAATCCAAACAATAGCATACCCCAACGCAAATCCAGCAGCCGCACCTATCGACAGTTGCATAAAAAGCAAAACGATGGAATGAGGCCAATCGATAACTCCAATCTCAATAACCTGAATCAAAAGTATCGTAAGCATATAGGCCATAGGATCGTTACTACCGCTCTCCAATTCGAGAGTCGGCCGCAAACGCTCTTTCAAAGAAATCCCCTTCGAACGCAAAATAGAAAAAACGGATGCCGAATCTGTCGATGACATAACAGCAGCCAACAGCATGGATTCTAACAATCCTAACTGAAAATTACCCGGCAAAAGATCGGACAACGAATAAATGAATAATCCTGTTATAATCGTTGTCATTAAAACTCCCAACGTAGCCAAAGTCACACCCGGAGCTAAAATTGGTTTTATTTCCCGATAGTGTGTATCCATTCCACCCGAAAACAAAATGATACAAAGTGCAACCGTACCTATAAACTGGGCTATTTGCGGACTATCGAAATAAATACCGAAACCGTCTGAACCGGCAAGCATTCCCACACCGAGGAACAATAGCAACGCCGGTACACCAAATTTCGCTCCTGTTTTTCCGACAAGGACACTCAGGAACAATAAAATGGCTCCTACCAACAATATATTTTCAGGACTGATAACCATAGAGTTTATTTACTAATATTTCAAAAACGAGGTAAATATACATAAAAAATGTGATTTTACCAATTCTTCACAATTCGGCAAGTAAACAGAAACCATCATTTTTCATGAACAAAAAAAAGAGAAAAGTGTTTAATCAATAATAGCTTTAATAAACAAAATCTTCCTAAACATGATAAAATCGGACATAGGCCTCGTAGGACTGGCTGTTATGGGTGAAAATTTAGCCCTCAACCTCGAACAAAAAGGTTATCGGGTATCATTATATAATCGATTGCGGGAAAACAGTCCGCAAGCGGTAGATTCATTTCTCGCCAATAAAGGGAAAAACAAACATTTCATCGGTACACACTCGCCCAAAGAATTTATCGAATCATTGAAATCCCCTCGAAAAATTTTACTTATGATACGAGCCGGACACCCCGTAGACGAAATGATTACAACATTACTTCCCTTTCTCAAAAAAGGCGATACAATCATAGACGGCGGAAATTCGGATTATCGAGATACTCAACGTCGTGAAAACGAATTGCGGGAAAAAGGAATATTTTTTGTAGGCTGCGGTATTTCGGGCGGAGAAGAAGGAGCTCTCCACGGGCCATCGATTATGCCGGGAGGATCAGACGAAATCAAAAAAGAAATATTACCCGTTTTACAAAACATAGCTGCGCATCTCGACGACGGGACTCCCTGCTGCTCATGGATCGGGCCCGACGGTTCGGGACACTTCGTAAAAACAGTTCACAACGGTATAGAATACGGAGATATGCAACTGATAGCCGAGGCATATTCTCTATTGAATGTTTTGCAAAAAGGAGACCATGAAGCCACTGCCCAAACTTTCGAATCATGGAACAAAGGTGTTCTGGACAGTTATTTGATAGGAATAACAGCACCCATATTACGATATAAAGATACCGACGGTAAATCCCTAATCGACAAAATAGCAGACCGTGCGGGACAAAAGGGAACAGGAAAATGGAGCATAGAGGCTGCCATCGACAGCGGAACCACGCTATCTGTTACTGCCGAGTCGGTTTTTGCCCGACTCTTATCGAATCGCACAACAGAGCGAAACAAAGCACATCGTTTATACCCCGAAACCGATCCGGCTCCGATATTCGAGCTTAGCGTAGACGACATACATCATGCTCTTTACGCCTCCAAAATCATCGCATATACACAAGGGCTCGATTTATTGCGCAACATGTCCGAAAAACATAACTGGCAGCTCAACCTCGCCGATATAGCGACTATATGGAGAAAGGGTTGCATCATACAATCTCGATTTCTCTACGAAATAGCTCAGGCTTACAAACCGACGAACGAATACGAAAACCTACTATTCACACCTTATTTCAGGGAAAAAATAATTTTATGTCTCCCGTCTTGGCGGAAAGTAGCTCAAACGGCCATAGCAGCAGGGATAGCCATACCCGGGACAGCCTCGGCATTGGCATGGTTCGACGGTTTTAGATGTAAAAAATCATCGGCCAACCTGATACAAGCGCAACGAGACTATTTCGGAGCTCATTCGTATGAAAGAATCGATGCCCCGGCAGGTACGTTTTTTCACACCGACTGGAACCGACACGGAGACGGAACGACCTCCGGTAACTATTCTCTATAAAAACAAACAAAAAATTTCGATATGAACAAAATACCCGAAAGCCAAATTCTGATTATCTTCGGAGCATCAGGTGATTTAACCCATCGGAAACTCATACCCTCGTTATTCGAGCTATTCGAAAGGAAACTTCTTCCCGACAAATTTTTAATCGTAGGTGTTTCCCGGACAAAACAAAGTACAGAAGAATTCCGACAATCCTTGCATTCATCTATCATTGGGAACGGAAAGACCTATGCCACGGATAATCCTTATCTAAAAAACTTTCTTAGAGAAATATACTATATCTCTTGCGATACTACCGACTGCAATGCATACGTCGCTTTATTCAGAGAAATAGAACAATTGCGCAATGCCGCCGGCATAGAAGATAACATGTTGTTTTATCTTGCTACGCCGCCTCAGATGTATGCAACTATCCCCATCTGCATACAAGCCCAACAACAAAACATCTCTAAAAACGGTTGGCGGAGAATCATTATAGAAAAGCCGTATGGAAGCAACGAAGATGAAGCGAAACAACTTGACAAATTATTATGCGGAATATTCCCCGAACGAGAAATCTACCGTATAGATCATTTTTTGGGAAAAGAAACTGTTCAAAATATTTTAGTTCTGCGCTTCGCCAACAGCATTTGGGAACCTCTTTGGAATCGGAATTACATAGACCATATAGAAATAACGGCCACCGAAACCTTAGGAGTGGAACAACGAGGTAATTACTACGATTCGGCCGGTGCTCTGCGAGACATGGTACAAAGTCATCTCATGCAAATCATGGCATTTATAGCTATGGAACCACCCTCCTCTTTCGAAACCGAAGCAATTCGCAATGAAATCAGTAAAGTATTCCGGTCATTACGTCCACTCTCTCCCGACGATATAGCGCATAACATACTGCGTGCACAATACTCCGAAGGGAAATTAAACGGGACAAAACTTCCCGGATACCGAGAAGAACCGAACGTAAATAAGCAATCGACGACAGAAACCTTTGTCGCCCTAAAATTATACATAGATAATTGGCGGTGGGCTCATGTCCCATTTTATATTTATACGGGGAAACGATTATCCGAAAAGAGGTCTGAAATCATCATACATTTCCGTTCCACGCCACAGGCATTATTTCCGGGACAATGTTACGGAGACTCTTGCAATCAACTCATCATTACTCTACAACCCGACGAAAGCATTCGGTTACGTTTCGGTTTAAAACAGCCCGGAACCAACTTCGAGGTACAGCAAGTGAGCATGGATTTTTTCTACAACTCACTTATCCCGAATAAATTACCGGATGCTTATGAACGGCTTCTTCTCGATGCCATGCGAGGCGACGCTCTACTATATTCGCGAAGCGATGCTCTGGAACTGAGCTGGCACTATCTGGCCCCTCTCATCGACCACTGGGAAAAAGAAAAAGAAGAGAATCTCGTATTTTATCCGGCCGGTAGCCCGATACCTCGCGAGATTACCCATATATATTCTCACCCGTATGTGCTCGAAGCACCTATTTGCACCCCCAACCCATAACATAATAAACAACATCATGAATCAAACCATCGTACAATTCTATCCAGACGCAACTAAATCGCTGATAGCCCTCACCAACGCCTTACTCATATCGGCTGCCGCACGTACAAAGAAACCTTTTTACTTGGCCCTATCGGGAGGAGAGACAGCTCGCTCACTTTTCGAAATATGGAAAAATCAATATAATGATCCCAAACGGTGGAAAAACGTACATTTCTTTTGGGTAGATGAACGATGCGTATCGTCTGAAAACGAAGAAAGCAATTATCATTGGGCTGAAAAACTGTTTTTCAAACCCGTAGGTATAAATCCGAACCACATTTACAGAATACAAGGAGAAGATATTCCCTACCGAGAAGCCGAAAGATACTCCCGATTGGTCGCAGAAATGCTGCCCGACAGTAACGGAGTACCACAATTCGACTGTACCCTGCTCGGCATCGGCGAAGACGAGCACATCGCATCTATATTCAATAACGATACCGATTTATTAAAATCGGACGACCTTTACGCCGTGTCACGACACCCGGCAACCGGGCAAAGACGAATTACTCAAACCGGAGAAGTCATTTTAGCATCCCGTGAAATCCTTATCGCTCTGGTGGGAGAACGAAAAAAAGAACTGCTCCATCGGTTAGTAGCCAGAAAAGATCAAACGATTACCCCTGCTACATACATACTTTCACACACTTCACGAGCAACTATATTCACCGAGATAGAACTCAATAGCAAAGAGTTGTCATTCCAATAAATCCGGGCGTAAGCGTCGGGTACGTTCGAGTGACTGCTCGTGTTTCCATTCGTCGATTTTACGTTGATGTCCCGAAAGCAACACATCGGGAACTCTCCAACCTTTATATTCCGCCGGGCGCGTATAAACGGGCGGAGCCAATAAATTGTCCTGAAAGGAATCGGATAAAGCCGACTGCTCGTCACCGATAGCTCCCGGTATAAGACGCACGATAGCATCGCACATGATCGCAGCGGCCAGCTCTCCCCCGGTGAGGACATAATCTCCTATCGTCACCTCCTTCGTCACGAAATGTTCCCGTATGCGGTAATCGATACCTTTATAATGACCGCACAGAATAATGAGATTACCCGCCATCGACAAACGGTTAGCCATAGGCTGGTCGAATCGCTCTCCGTCGGGAGTTGTAAAAATCACCTCATCGTAATTCCGCTCGCTTTTCAATTGAGTGATAGCCCGATCCACAGGCTCTATCTGCATGACCATACCGGCCTCTCCCCCGAATGGATAGTCGTCGACTCGCCGATGTTTATCCAACGAGTAATCCCTCAGATTGTGAACCACGATCTCGACCAACTTTTTATCTTGGGCTCTTTTCAGAATAGAATAATTCAGCGGGCTTTGCAATAACTCTGGCAATACGGTAATAATATCAATGCGCATCATAGCTCTAAATTTGCCGACAAAAGTAGCCTTTTCCATCGGGTTTCACAAATAGAGAAAATTTTTATCCCAGAAGTTAAGTGCTGCTCGAATTTGTTTTGTAATTTTGCCATACGTTGTCAAACGCAGATAACATGCATACCATAGGTAAAATATTGAAAACTATACGGGAAGAACGTGGGTTACAACTTCGACAGGTCGCTATCGAATCGAATATCGATTTGACTCTGTTGAGCCGTGTCGAAAATGGGAAACGAATGCCTTCCGAGAGCTTACTCATCAAATTAGCGGAAACTTACGGGCTCGACAGTAACCTGCTAGTCCTGCAATTAGTAAGCGATAAAATTTTAGAAATAAGCGAGCAGTATCCCGACCATACCATCGAAGCCCTGAAAGTCGCTCAGGAAAAAGCCCGACTCGGAGAGCGATACATCTCGTTCTTCATGAATTCGTTCATATCTCGCCCCATCGGGCTGGAAAGCCGCCGTTACATTGGAAACAAAACCAAACTGACCGATTGGATCATGGAAACTATTCGGCGGGAATGCCCCGATGCGCATTCGTTCTGCGATATTTTTGCCGGGACCGGCGCTGTGGCCGGGAAAGCAATACCCTATTACGACCAAGTGATATTCAACGATTTGCTTTGTGCCAACCGAGTCATCTATCAAGGTTTCTTCGAAAAAGGAGAATGGAACAGGGATAAATTATGTACAATCCTCGACGAGTATAATCACACCGATTACAACTCTTTGGAGGATAATTATTTTTCAATAAACTTCGGCGGTAAATATTTCGATTATGGAGTTTCGAAACTCATCGGATATGTTCGCCAGAACATAGAAGACCATCGAGGAGAACTCACAGACAAAGAATATAACATTCTACTCTCCACCCTCATTTACAATATGGATCGGATAGCCAACACCGTAGGACATTTCGATGCCTACATACAAGGAAAGGAGATAGAAAAAAAATCCCTCTCCCTCCGGTTAATAGACGCTCGAAGCTATGACAATGTAGCAATTTACCAAGAAAACAGCAACACGCTGGCTCGAACACTGCATGCCGACATCGTCTACATGGATCCGCCCTATAATTCCCGCCAGTATTGCGATGCCTACCATCTCTATGAAAATCTGGTCCGTTGGGAAAAACCGGAGGTAAAAGGAGTAGCCGGAAAATTCAATCAAAAAGACAAGAAAAGCGACTTTTGTACCATGAAAGCGGTCGATGCTTTCGCCGACCTCGTCGACAATCTACACACGAGATACATTGTACTGTCATACAACAACATGGCAAAAAAAGGGAATGGGCGATCCAATGCAAAAATGGACGATACCGACATCATGCGTATACTCGAAGCCAAAGGCCGAGTACAAGTTTTTTCCCATGACCACAGACCATTTACCACGGGAAAGTCGAATATTAAAAACCATCAAGAACGCCTATTTATATGTGTATGCGACAATCACTAGACTTTCCGAACCGGATACAATCACCTCTCAATTATACAGGTGGAAAATTCAGGCTATTACCGCAAATCCTGCCCTTGTTTCCCGCAAACATCGATGTGTTGGTAGACCTGTTCTGCGGTGGCGGTAACGTAGGAATCAACACACCGGCAGAGAGAATTGTCTTGAATGATTCGGACAAGAATGTCATGCGCATTTTCAGATTGTTCCGGCAATACCCCACCGAACAGATTTTAGAGATAATCGACGGCATCATTGACCGGTACGGCCTGTCGGACAGTCGCACGAACGGATATGCGTTTTACCAATGCGAAAGCACGAGAGGTTTGGGTACATATAACAAGGAAGGATATAACCGGCTGCGTAGCGAGCTGAATAATATGAAAAGGAGGAACGACCGTTATTTCTTCATGCTGTTCACCCTCATCGTGTTTGCTTTCAACAATCAAATACGGTTCAACGAAAAAAGAGAATTCAATCTTCCGGTGGGGAAACGCGACTTCAATAACAACATGAGGAACAAAGTGAGAGATTTTGCCGAAGCCATCAAAAAGCCCCATATCGAACTGTCTTCCAACGATTTTCGGAGAATTCCATTCGATGGGCTGTCCGAACACAGTCTCATTTATGCCGATCCCCCTTATTTGATAACCTGCGCCACCTACAACGAAAATAACGGCTGGAACGCCCGGCTCGAAAAACAACTGCTCGCTTACCTCGACCGGGCGAACGACAGAGGAATAAAATTCGCCTTGTCGAACGTTCTGAAAAACGGAGACAAAGAAAACACGATATTGGCCGAATGGTTAGAACGGAATCCCATGTATATCCGTCACGATTTGAATTACAATTACAGCAATTCGAGTTATCACAAAAAAGACAGGAGCAAACATTCCACCGAAGTACTAATCACTAATTTCGAATGAAGTATGTGTACATATAAAAGCTATTGTTGGTCGATGGGAACCACGAGTTTCAGGACCGCCGATTTCAATCAGAAAATCGAAAAACAATTGACTCTTCTTTCCAAGTTTTGGGAGGTTCACACCGATGCCGTTTGGTCGGGGAACGACGAGATACAATCCTTGTACTACGACTTCATGAAAGACAATGATTTTCTTACCGGCGATGCACCCAACAAACCCAAAGATGCCCGGGAAAAAACATCGGGGTTGATTGATTTGGGATTGATCGATAACGAACGAAGACCGACTGCCGCCGGAGAATCATTACGACAAATCACCTCCTGCGGAGATTTCCGATCGAATAATCTGCTGCAAATTCCGGCCGATAGCTACATTTATTTCAAACAGATGCTCAAAACGAGCAACGACGTAGACGGTGAAATCGTACGACCGTTCGTCGTACTGGTTCTCGCTTTGAACCAGCTGGAATATCTCACACAAGAAGAGTTCACCTATCTGCTGCCGCTCATTACCACTTCCCGAAAATTCAGAACAATCGTCGATTGTATAAAACGATTGCGAAAAGGAGATATCACAATCGACAAAATCATCGTCGATACACTCTTGTCGATGGAGAATTACCGGGAAGCGCGGCTATATCTTTTGGAGAGACCGGTATCCGAACATGTGATTTGCCAAGCGGGAATCAACCGCAAAAGTCGTCAATACGACAGCATATACTACCCGCTCTACCGCGCTATCGAGTCATTGGATAGAAACAATGCACAATCCATTCTCGATTTGTTACAAGCCTGCCGAAACATTCGCATCGGTGCGTTGTGGTGCAACCACCTTTTCAAAACGACGAACAGGGGAAAAATAAAGAAATTACTATCCGCCTCGCTCAACGATGTTCCCATCTTGAATTGCCGAAACGAATCTGAATTGAAAGACAGATTCTTCCGATTGATGCATCTCTTCAAGGTAAAAGCCAATTTGTCTGATTATTTCGATCTGAACCGCCGATATTTCGGGACGACCGATACCGTTCTTTTCAAAGACAACAGGGTAGAACTCTCCCCCGTACCGAAATGTTTTTTCGACCTTTGTGCCGAAAATCTCGAAGAAATCGCTTTCACGACCTCACCGCTCCTGCCCCTCGATTGCGACATCGAAAAAATCATACCTCGCTATGATATCGAAGAATCCGACCTGCATCGTAAACTGGCAGACAAGTATGGCCTTGCCCCGCAATCGCTCAGCGACATTCGCACCTTTCTCGACGACGAGCGCCACGAGCGTTTCAACCGGCTCATCGATGCCCGTTTCCCCGACCACGTCCTGTTGGAACTGTTGTCCGACTTCGAAACCCGCAACGACATCAATATCCGCAGGCTCGTCACCGACAACGCCGATGTGCCCACCATTTTCGAATACATCGTCGGTATCGTCTGGTACAAGGTAAGCAATCGCAAAGGACGCATTCTGGATTACTTCAACCTGTCGTTAGATGCCGATTTGCTTCCGAAAACACACGCCGCCGGTGGTATGGAAGACATTACCTATCGATACAATGCCACTCCCGGTTACCCGGAGCACACACTGCTTATCGAAGCGACCCTTGCCGAGGCCAACGCACAACGCCGCATGGAGATGGAACCGGTCTCCCGGCATTTGGGAGACTTTCTCTTACGCGACAATCGGCAGGAAGCCTACGCCTTGTTTGTCACCCCTTTCCTGCATCTAAACGTTATTTCGGATTTCCGGGGGCGAAAACAAATGCTCTACTATTCAAGCGATGGAGAGCAGTGCATTAACGGAATGAAAATCATTCCTTTGAATACCGCCGAATTAAAAAACATCATCGCAAATTCGATGACTTACGACCAATTATACCCGATATTCGAGTGCGCTCACCAAAACAATGAGCCTCCCAAAACATGGTATGAAAACAACATTATGCGCTCTCTACAACCGAAGAAAACCTCCACAGGGATATTAGGTACACTTTTTTGAATCACTCTTTATGAACAAAGGGACTCAATTATTGTGCATTTCACAGCATAAAATTTGTATCTATTAAATCTAATTTTTATATTTGAAAACTCACAAATATAGTGAAAGGTGAGTGCAGAGGCAAACCGAAATCTCATTTCCGATTTGACTATGCCGAGCCGCATCCTATATTCTACAAATATAGTGAAAGGCGAGCGCAAAGGCAAACGGAGATTTTATTTCCGAATTGGCTATACCTATTCTACAAATATATAGAAACCATGAGAGTAAAGGCATTTATATTCGTCGTTTTGATTCTACTCGGAGGGAAGATTTTCACCGTCGACGCAACCGAAAAACATACCATAGATATTGTTGGTATAGAACTCATCTCACCCTACCGCTGTAATCTCACCATCGGGTTTAAGTCATGGGGCGATCCGTTCTATTCTTTGGATATAAGGTCCCCCGATTTGCTCTACATCACCAACGAAAATATCAACCCGAAAGACTACGAAGATAAAAGCTACATAACATATACCATAACTTCGCTATTTACCGACACTGACTATGAGTTTGTAATAACAAGTTACGGAGAATTTGCAGCAAAGTCGGAAATATTGACTTTCAACTCCCACGATTTTTTAAGTAAAATCCAAGTTAACAACAACGAGATTCCCCGATCGGGCATCGTCTATTACGAACCCAATCGTAAATACCAGTTTGAATGCATCACCGATTTCCCGGCGGAAAACTTCCAATGGAGCTTCGAAATCGCCCAAAAAGAGGGAGGTCCAAAAATCATCGCGACCGGCGAAAGTCCCCAATTCCCAATCGAAATACCCACTGTGGAATATATGGACAAACGGAACGATGACGGTGATGTCATTTGCAATATTTACTGCAAAACCCAATATGGAGGAATAACCTATGAAATCAACTACCCTTTCTTTATCCGCACATACCCCGACCAGCCGAAGATCGATATTCTCGATGTAAAGGTACAGGATGCACAATCTTGCACACTGACTGTGGGATTTCATGCTTGGGATGCAGAAACCTATACGATAAAAATCGTCGACACAAACAGAGATAACACTTGGGAAGACAACCTCGAAGACAACATCAACAATAGTTATACCACGTACACCTTCGACAAAATATATATCGATACCAACTACGAAATAACAGTTTGGGGATTTAACGGTTCCAAAATTTTAATGACCCAAACTCTATATTTCCGTATGAACGACCACATGGGTATCGAGAAAATCGAACAGGACGAATTTATCGAATCGGGAACTATCTTTAACCTGCAAGGACAAATCATCGGCCGATTTACCGAAAACCATCGGGACATATTCACCGAACTGCAACCCGGTATCTACATCATAAACGGATTGACCTCTACCGGAAAAAAAGTCAACCGTAAAATTATCGTCAAAAGCCCTTCCTCCCCGATATGATATAGAAAAACTATCCTGTCCCGGAATAAACCTCATAAAAAACAGGACTTTTCATATCTCGAAAAAAAGAGCTACCTTTGCCAATCGAAAAAATAAGAACCGGGTCTCGGCACTATCGAGCGATATTCGTCTCTCTCCCCGTTCCACCCGGCAAACACGAAAAGGTAAAAGATGATAACGGTTAACAATTTAGGTATTCAATTTGGTAAAAGAGTTCTTTTTCAAGAGGTTAATTTAAAATTTACTCCGGGGAACTGCTATGGCATTATCGGAGCTAACGGAGCCGGCAAATCGACCCTCATGCGTATTTTGAGCAATCAACTCGAACCCTCTCACGGTACTGTGACTCTGGGGCCGGGTGAACGCCTCTCTGTATTGAGTCAGGATCACTTTGCGTTCGATGAATTTACCGTCATCAATACCGTGCTGATGGGGCATACCGTTCTATGGGACATCATGCAGGAAAAAGATGCCTTGTACGCCAAACCCGATTTCAGCGATGCGGACGGTATCTGCGCAGCCGAACTCGAAGAGAAGTTCGCCGAGCTCGAAGGTTGGAATGCCGAAAGCGATGCAGCTTCCCTGCTCAGCGGACTGGGTATCAAGGAAAACAAACACTACATGCTCATGAAAGATTTGAGCGGTAAGGAAAAAGTACGGGTATTGTTGGCAAAAGCATTGTTCGGTCACCCGGACAACTTGCTGCTCGACGAGCCCACCAATGACCTCGACCTCGAAACGGTGATGTGGCTCGAAAACTACCTCGCCAACTTCGAAAATACCGTATTGGTCGTTTCGCACGACCGGCACTTCCTCGATTCGGTATGTACGCACACCGTAGATATCGACTTCGGCAAAGTACAACTTTTCGCCGGGAATTACAGTTTCTGGTACGAATCCAGCCAGTTGGCTCTGCGTCAACAACAGCAACAAAACAAGAAAGCCGAAGAAAAGCGAAAAGAATTGCTCGAATTTATCCAGAGGTTCAGTGCCAATGTCGCCAAATCGAAACAGACGACCAGCCGTAAAAAGATGCTCGAAAAGCTCAATATCGAAGAGATACAACCTTCTTCCCGCCGATACCCGGGTATCATTTTCACTCCGTCACGGGAGCCGGGTAACAAAATTCTCGAAGTCAAAGGACTCGCAAAATCGATCGAAGGGACTCTGCTTTTCAAAGACGTGAACTTCTCCATCGAAAAAGACGACAAAGTGGCTTTCATCTCTCACGATCCTCGTGCTATGACAGCTCTTTTCGAAATCATCAACGGCGAAGCGAAAGCCGACGCGGGAACCTACGAATGGGGACAAACCATCACCACGGCCTATCTGCCGCTCGATAACAGTTCGTTTTTCAATACGGACATGAATCTGATCGATTGGCTGGCACAATTCTCAGAGGACACCAGCGAGCTGTATCTCAAAGGCTTTCTCGGTCGTATGCTCTTCTCGGGAGAAGAGTTGCTCAAACAGGCATCCGTATTGTCCGGAGGCGAGAAAATGCGTTGTATGATCGCCCGTATGATGTTGAAAAATGCCAACACCATGATACTCGATTCCCCCACCAACCACCTCGACCTCGAATCGATACAGGCTTTCAACAATACGCTGCAAGGATTCAAGGGTAATGTGCTACTTTCCTCGCACGACCACGAATTTATACAGACCGTCTGCAATCGTATCATTGAACTGACTCCCGGCGGTATCATCGACAAAATGATGGACTACGACGATTACATCACCGATGAAAAGGTGCAAGCCGCCCGCGAACGACTCTACAATTTATAAAAACATATTTTCGGTATGATAAAACATATTGTAACTTTCAAATTGACCGGCACTCCGGCAGAACGCAAAGAGGTAGCGAATAAATTCAAAGATGCTTTGATGGCTCTGCCCCTAACTATCGACGTGCTTAAAAGTATAGAAGTGGGCATCAATGAAAACCCGTCCGAAAGTTGGGATATCGTACTTACTGCGGTCGTAGAAAAAATGGAAGATGTAGAAACCTACGCAAAACACCCGGCCCATGTAGCCGCTGCCGCACTCCTCGCCGGACATAAAGCCGACAGGGCATGCGTGGATTACACATACTGATAAATTTCCAAGCTATTCTTCTTAACCCTCTCCTAAGAAACCACTGTTTCTTAGGTGTTTTCCCTATATCGTTAACGCGACTCCCCATAAAACTACGGGACACAGCAAGGGAGAAGGAGAGTACTATAAAAAAACAAGAGCGAAAATCCTGATCGGTTTTCGCTCTTGATGTATTTTACCAAGCCGTATTCATTTATCACGGCTTGTGCTTTCTTCTAAAATCAGGCAACCGCAGCTGCCAATTTTTTTTGTAATAAGGCTGTTAACTCTTGGCACATGGCGCCATTTCCCATTACTCGATACTTCGCTATCTGATACCGAAGCATCTCTACTGTCATTTGTTCTTTCATCATAATTCAGCTTTTTTTGTTTTCCACCCTTTGTGAAAAACGGATTCTTTTTACTCTTTTTACGCTACAAATATAATAACAAATTCGCAATAAATATGTTTTATAACATAAAAAAACATATTGCTTTTTTATGAATTATATATTTCCATTCGCTTATTTCAACATTAAAACCAAACCATAAATATCTAATTATCAAAAATTTATTACTATTTCAAGAAAGATTTTCCGAACCGTTCATTTTTTTATAATTTTGTTCGATTAAAATAATAACAAAATATGCCCGTAAAAATACCTTCGTCATTACCGGCAGTCGAAATATTAAAGGCCGAAAATATATTTGTCATGGACGATTTGCGTGCTTCGACACAAGACATTCGTCCATTGAAGTTGCTCATATTGAACCTCATGCCTTTAAAAATAGTTACCGAAACCGATCTATTACGCCTCATCTCCAACACGCCTTTACAAATCGAACTCGATTTCATGAGCGTTTCGGGACACATCTCCCGGAATACTCCGCTCGAACATATCGATACATTTTATAAAGACTTCGACGAAATACGCAGTCAAAACTACGACGGCATGATTATCACAGGCGCCCCTGTCGAAAAATTACAATTCGAGGAGGTCGATTACTGGAACGAGTTAGTCGAGATTTTCGACTGGGCGCACAAACACGTTACCTCGACTCTCTATATTTGTTGGGCTGCTTTGGCCGGGCTGTACCATTTTTACGGAATCCCCAAATACCCGTTGGATAAAAAACTTTTCGGAGTATTCGCCCATCATAAATACGACGAGCGAAATCCTATTTTCAGAGGATTCGACGACTTGTTTTACGTTCCTCACAGCCGATATTCCGAGGTACGCCGAGCCGATATCGAAAAGGATAAATCCCTGACAATCCTTTCCGAGTCGGAGGATGCGGGTGTTTATATGGTCATGGCTCGTTGCGGCAGAGAGTTTTTCATCACGGGGCACTCCGAATATTCGGCTCTCACGCTCGACATCGAGTATCGCCGCGATTTGGCGAAAGGCCTCGACATTGCCCTCCCCCGAAATTACTATCCCGACAACAATCCCGATAACAATCCGATCGTCAACTGGCGGGGACATGCCAACCTGCTTTTCACGAATTGGCTGAACTATTTCGTATATCAACAAACACCCTACAACCTGAACGATATACAATGAAAACCGTACGTCGCATAGAACTATTAGCCCCGGCGAAAAACGTCGAAATCGGGCAGCAAGCGATTCTCCACGGCGCCGATGCCGTGTATATCGGCGCGCCTCGCTTCGGGGCACGCTCCACCGCAGGTAACAGCATCGCCGATTTAGCCCGGCTCATCGACTTCGCCCATCGATTCGATGCCCGGGTGTACATCACATTGAATACCATTTTACGGGACGACGAACTGCGCGACGCCGAACGACTCATTCACGAATTATACAAAATAGAGTCCGATGCACTCATTGTCCAAGACATGGGTATCACCCGGCTCGACATTCCCCCCATAGCTCTGCACGCCAGCACCCAAGCCGACAACCGCACACCCGAGAAAGTAAAATTCCTCGAACAATGCGGATTTTCACAAGTCGTACTGGCCCGCGAACTTTCACTGGGGCAAATCAACGAGATAGCCCGATCGGTACAAGTCCCGCTCGAAGTTTTCGTGCATGGAGCCTTGTGCGTCAGTTACAGCGGACAATGCTATCTTAGCGAAGCAATGTGCGGACGCAGTGCCAACCGGGGCGAATGCGCCCAATACTGCCGGCTCCCCTATACCCTCATAGACGGGAAAGGCAATGTCATCGCCAAAGACAAGCACCTGCTCTCTCTTCGGGACCTCAATCAAAGCGACAAATTGGAGGAGCTTCTCGATGCGGGTGTATCGTCTTTCAAGATAGAGGGACGACTCAAAGACATGGCCTACGTAAAAAACTGTACGGCCTATTACAGGCAGGAACTCGACAAGATTTTCAAACGCCGCCCCGAATACCGTACAGCCTCGACCGGACACTCTTCGATAGAATTTACACCCCGGCTCGAAAAAAGTTTCAACCGAGGATTCACCCACTATTTTTTGGACGGAAGAACACCCGAACCTATCGCCTCGCCCGACACCCCGAAATCTTTGGGTGAATACGTAGGAAAAGTCAAACAATCCGATAAAAACACATTTACGATCGCCGGACTCACTCCCATACACAACGGAGACGGGCTATGCTTCGCCAATAACAAAGGGGAATTCGAGGGTGTACGGGTAAATCGGGTGGAAGGGAACCGAATCTTCCCGGCCTCCCGAATCGAGATAACCCCTCACACGGTTCTGTATCGGAACTTCGATTTCGAGTTTGACAAACGACTCTCCCGCCCTTCCGCCGACAGAAGAATCGATGTAGAGATAACCCTCTATACCGTTCCCGGAGGATATGCCCTTTACATGAAAGACGAATGCGGCAATCACACGACCATACGGGAAGACGCACCCCACGAAACCGCCCGAACCCCTCAGCAAGAAACTCAAAAGAAACAGCTCGGCAAATTGGGAACGACCGCCTACTCGGCCCTGAAAATAGACATCGACCTGCCCGACAATTTCTTCATACCGGCCTCCGTACTTTCAAAACTCAGGCAAAAAGCGGTCGAATCCCTCGACCGTATCAGACGTATTGCCTACCGAACCGAAAAGCGACAAGAGGAAGACAAAACCGTATGTTATCCCCAGACAGAGCTATCTTACCTCGGCAACGTATCTAACCGACTTGCCGAACAATTCTATCGCGAACACGGGGTCACCCGCATAGACCCTGCCTTCGAAATAAAACCTTCGAAGGGAGTTCCCCTCATGTTCACCCGTCACTGTATCCGTCATATGCTGGGAATATGCAAAAAGACCCCCGCCGGCAGCAAATTTCCCGCCCCCCTCACCCTATTGTATAAAGGACAAAAGCTTCAACTGCATTTCGACTGTACGGCATGTGAAATGACCTTGTACAAAAAAGACATTTTATAGCTCAGTCCTATACATCGTTCAAAAAAGTGGCTATATTTGCAAAACCTTATCATTTCGATACATGACAAAATTCAACACCTATCTCGAAAGTAATGATTTCGACCGATTAAAGCGATTCTTCGAAGAACACGGGGAGCTACAACATTATCGAAAAGGTAATTTTTTTGCAAGACAAGGAGAGTATTCGTCCCAAGCCGCTCTAATCAAAGATGGCACATTCGCCTATACTCACATCGACAATGAAGGAAAGGAACATTACGTGGGGTTTGTCTTCCCCGACGAATTCGTGGCCGATTATACCTCTTTCATGCGACACTCGGCTTCACAGGTGAACATCATCGCATTGAAACCCTCGACGATATTTTCTGTAAACCGACAAGCATTGCACGATTTCTACAACACCGATATGGAAACCCTACGCTATAACTGCCTCATGGCTGAAAACCTTTACGAAATGGTTTATTCCCGCCTATTGGAAAGTTACTGCAAAACTCCCGAAGAGCGATATCGGAGACTGACAACCCGTTATCCCAAAATAGAACAAGAAATACCGCTGTGTAAAATAGCCTCTTTCTTAAACGTCACCCCCGAAACCATCAGCCATATCCGAAATAAAATAGTTAAAAATAGTTAATTTAAAAAAGGGGGGGGGTAATTCTTGAATTCATTCAAGAATTTTCTTCTAAATACGTTCTTTTTTTGCAGAATATTTAATACTGCAAAACATGAAAAAGAGAACTTTGCTATTCCTATCGATTCTTGCGACAATCTCCTTTACTTCGACAGCAGAGAACCTACGCGAATCCATAGCGATCGTTCGACCCAATTTCAGTGAAAGTACCCAAACATTCCTTACCGATTTCAGCAAATCGTTACGTAAAGACGGATTCTATGCGGCAGCCGACATTTTGCAAAATTACGGGAAAGGGTCGTTCGGGACCGGATTTGCCTACCGGGATAAACGAGACGGTCGGTTATACATCATCACCAACCGTCATGTGGTAGAACAAGCCGAAACCGTCGATGTCGAATTTTCCTTACCGGGCAACAGTTCCAAAACATTCGCGACATGCCCCGTAGTGGGTGTGCACGATGACTTCGATGTCGCTTTCATCGCTCTGCCGGAAGAGGTCAATATTCCCACGCTCGATATAACAGACAAGAGCATAACCGACGGCACACCCGTATTCAGCGCCGGATTCCCCGCATTGGGAGACAAACCCTCTTGGCAGCTGGGGCAAGGAATCGTATCGAATGCCAGTGCCCAAATCAAATCTCTGACCAACGGAAAAGAACTGCCTTTGGTGCAACACACGGCACAAGTCGATGCCGGCAGTTCCGGCGGGCCCTTACTTATAAGAGATGAAAATGCAGCCGCAGGATTTGCCGTGGTAGGAATCAATACGTGGAAAGCATCCGACCGGGAAAATACCAATTTTGCTATTCCGGTACACGCCATCGACGATTTCCTGAAAAATTATTCCACCGATCCGCAATCCCTGCTTACCCGAACAGAAGTCACGAATAGAGCATCGGCCATGCTCAAAGCAGCCCAATCGTCCTATCAGGCAGTCATGCCATTCGTTTCATATCGGTATGTATCGAACATCTCGGCCAACACGTTTTACGATTTGGTCAATGCAGCCTCCGATGCTGCCACAGATGCCATGAAATCGTGCTTCGAGCAAGGGCAACCGTTGGAGGGTATCCGTATAGGATTGTCCGATATTATCTGTCGCCAGTTCTCCGGGAGAAACTATACTTTTTCGACCGTGGCCGCTCTCGATTCCATCGGCAGGACCGCCGAGGCTATATATACCACAGGCAACAAAAACATCTCCACCCGATGGATCATGGAGCAAGGACGCTGGCGGTTGAGCGCTGCGGAAAATATCAAAGCCAGTCGAATCGAGCCCAACGGTATCTCAAAAAGTTACGGATTCGGCACATCGATCTATATAGGGCTCGTTTATCCTTTCAATAATGATGCGTTCGACATGTCGTACAACATAGCGTTCAAACGCACCATACTCACATTCATGACCTACGAAGTCACCGCCTCTCTTCTAAAAGTCAAAACCGAAAAGACAGAATGGGAAGGAGCTAATGAAATCGTAAAGCCCCATTCGCACAATGTCTTCGACCTCGACCTTAATATCGGCGGACAATTACCCGTCAAATGCGGCCCTATCTATCTCGTCCCGTATGCCAAAATTTTGGGCGGGCTTTACTTCGGATCCGATTTAACCGGTATCGATTACGGATTCGGAACCGGTGTGGAAATAGCCTACAAGTTCGGTTATCAAAATTATGTATTCGCCAACATAGGTTATATAGGCAAACGCATGAAGCCCTTCGACGACGAGGAATTTCGCCTCAAATCGAAAACTCTTTCAGGACTGGCGTTCTCGATAGGAGTAAGTTTTTAACGAATCACTTTATCTAAAACACATACAATATGAAAAAGATTTTATGGCTATGTCCGCTAATGTTGCTGATGATGGCATTCATCGGCTGCGATGACAAAGAAAAAGACGATGACGAAAGTCTGGGTGGTCAATTATCAGAAACCACATGGGCAGCAGAAGTAAAAAAGTATCCGTTCCTCACCAATTTCCCGGAGTACGACGGTGAATTGGAAAACCACCGCTACGACGATACCTATGGAATATTACAATATATCATAATGGATTACAAATGTGAAGAATCGCTTAAAACCAAATATTGCGCCAAACTGACAGCTGCCGGATTCGTGGACGAAGACGGTTATGGGATTTATAAAAAGACAACCACAGAATACAAATTAGCAGCTATTATCTCGTACGGAGGAGGCACGTTGGCTCTTAGTTTAAGTGCAGAACCTATCCAATAGAGAAAGAGAAACGCACTCGATCGCTCTCGAAGCATGCGATAAAAAGTCCGATTGAGGTATTTTCAATCGGACTTTTGCTATTTCTATTCCATGAACGAACGACCATCACGAAAAGGTCACCCCATCGCCCCGCTATTTCTCTCCCAAAACACACCGTCCCGGTAGCCCTGAATCGTCTTGTTCCCATCGGCAAGAAGCAGACGCTTCGCCGCCCATAGGCAATACTCTTCGTTAAGCTCTATGCCGCAAAAGTTCCGGTTCAACTTTTTCGCTACGACGGCTGCCGTCCCGCTCCCCATAAAAGGGTCGAAAACAACATCGCCCACCTCCGACGAAGCCAAAATTAATTTGGCATACAACTTCTCCGGCTTTTGTGTAGGATGGTCGGTATTCTCGGGCATAGACCAAAAAGGTATGCTTATATCGTCCCAAAAGTTCGAAGGATAAGTAGAACGAAAATTCCCCTGTTCCGTACACTCCCAGTCTTTCGGTTGTCCGTTCTCCCGATAAGGAGCGATTACCCGGCGTCTCATTTTCACAGCCTCGACATCGAAATAATAATTCTTACGATCCTTCACGGCAAACCAAATATCCTCCATTCCGTTCTTCCAATTATTCCTTGCTCCCCGACCTTTCTCTCTTTGCCAAGTTATTCGGTTAAGGATAGAGAGACCGGCTCTTTCAAGCACAGTTTGCAAAGCCGATGTGGATTTCCAATCGCCACAAAGATAGAGAGAACCGTCCGGCTTCAACTTTTCGCAAACTTTATAAAACCAAGTTTCGAGATAACCGATATAAGCCCCGTTATCCATAGCCTCGAACTTCATGCCATGGAAATCTTTCGTCAGATTATACGGTGGATCGATAATCGCCAAGTCGGCGAAACCGTTCGGGATTCGATCGATAATCGCCAACAAATCGGCATGTATTATTTTATTGAGTACATTTTCTCCCCGCTCGATATCCGATAAAGTCGAGACCAGATTCCTCAACTGTTCCACCTCCTCGCCCGTAACAGACAATGTTCTGTTTCTACCGGCACGTTTCCGTTCTTCCCCTCTCATACTATTCACTCGATATATTTTCCAAATGCGTTATCAAAATCCGGTAAATCGGATTCCGAGACAACAGTCGCGAATTTCCCAAAACGAAAAGCTGACGCCGAGCACGAGTCAACGCAACGTTTAATTTCCGGTCTATCAGTTGTCCCGACTCTTCCGTATAACTCGGCAACCACTCCAATTGCGACTCGTCGTTCACACAGAACGAGTAGATGATGCAATCGTTTTGAGAACCTTGAAACCGCTCCACCGTATCGACACGAATAGTATCGAATGCAGAAATACCGAATTTATCGAGTTCTTGGCGGATTCGAGCTATTTGATGTCTGTATGGAGCAATGATTCCCACCGACCGTTCGTCGAACTCCAACCCGTTACGTTCGTACAATCTATACAAAGCATTTACAATGGCAGCGGTTTTGCAAGCCTCCTCATTATTATATTTTTTCCCGGCACAAAGAGTCTTCGTCGGGAAAAAAGCCGTCCTCTTCGTCGCGATTACTCTTTCCCACTTATCATCGCCCATATTCGTAAAAGGCAGTAAAGATATTTGATGGGGGGCATTTCCATCGCGCAACGCCCCTTTATAAAAATAAGTATTGGCAAACGATGCAATATCGGGATGCATTCGCCATTGGCAATCGAGCATATCGGCAAAAGGAGAACCTTCGGGCAATCGCCGGTACAGCCGCTCGAATAAAGAAATACGACAATCGACAAACCCGGCCGAACGCAACCGTTCATCGGTGATAACAGACTCTTCCGCAGACTGCACGACAACGGCGGGCAACTGTTTATGGTCTCCTATCAAAATAAATTTACCTATGGCATCCCGTCCCGTAGGGGTCTTGGCAGATAACAGCCCTACGAGTTGAGGTTCCAATATCTGTGAAGCCTCATCGACAATAGCCACATCGAATCGTTTCAGATTAAAAAGCTCCATCTTCCCCGACAAAGAAGACAAGGTAGCCACAAACACGCGGCAAGAGTGTATCGAACGGCTCGCCTCCTCCCGATTCCGGCATTGCTTCATGCGCTCGGACAACAAGTGAGAACGGTATGTGACATCACATGAAAGAGTCTGTCCTACCCGAATATAATCATCGACCTCACCTATCGTTTCCAACTTATCGCAGATTTCATCTACCGCACGGTTGGTAAAAGCCACCAATAAAATCTGGTAATCCGGAATAGCCAAAAACTCCCTCACCATATTCCGCAACGCCACCGAAGTTTTTCCTGTTCCCGGAGGCCCGACCAACAGAAAATAATCCTCGGCTTGCAGAGCTTTTAATAAAATACGGGATAAATCGGGACTGTCATATTCATAGGACAATCGACGAGACATATTTCGGACTGGCGACTCTCCCGCCTCGCCGACCAACAAACCACTGCGATGCGGAGAGGCATCCAACATCGCATACAAACCTTTGTACTGTAACAAAAACGAAGAATCTACATAGTCGTGTTCTACCGCATAACAAGAAGCTATCGGCAATGCCTCGGCATACGATTGGTTATCCCGTAATCTCAACACGACACGGTCGGCCGTCATAGAAGCGATCGTCGCCTTGAAAACTTGTCGGGTAGATACTCTATCGGCATCGGTATCGCACACATAGAACAAAACAATATCACCCAGTCTGAAATCGGGAGACGGCGTATTTCCCGGCAAAATAAATTCGACTTCGGGAATATCTTCCGCCGCACAATTTCGAACCAACCGCAGTCCTGAAAACATATAGCCTTCCCTCTCTTTTTCGTCCCGAGTCATTCGCCACAAAGAAGCAACGCCGGATATTCCGCTACCCGAAGGATAGCCGATTTTCGACAAATAATGTTCTCGCGAAACAAACGCATAAAACCGATAGAAATATCGCAGAGCCAAATCGTTATCGTCTCGTCGCTCCAATCTCCTGCGGCCACAGTCTATCTCGGGACGAATATACCGCTCGGTAAACAGACTGGGTCGGGGAATGAGGTTATCGGCGGTCAGCCGACTTACCAACCATTCAGCCTGTACATATCCATATCGAGATATATCCCGTTCGACAGACACAATTTTATTCCTCAAATTCAAAAGTTTCTGCAATTCCCTCGTCGATGTTTTCACCGGACGCAAGCAACCTTCCGGGTTCAAATTTCGAGAATATAACAAATAGAAATGCTGGTTTTCCAATTTTACACTAAGTACACTTTGTATCATCGACTGATACAAAGCACACTGAGCCCGATGTGGGAACGACACTTTCGACAAATCGTTTTCGGGATAAGGCGGGCGGCCGGCTTTCAACTCAATACCACAGAGGCCGTTTTCCACTTGTAAAAAATCGAGACGGCCCTGCAATCCCAAAGCCTCACAGATAAAAGAAGGTTCGACCATCGCTTTTCGGCGGTCTATTCCCAAAGCAGAAAAATCCGTACTCAGAATACGTTTCAATGTCTCGAATTGACTATGGAGATTCTGAAAAAATCTTCTATCTACCGACTTTGCCGAGACAAATTCTATCGGGTAACGAGCAAAAATTTTCGGCATTAAGGAATCGAAAGTTACACTCCGAAAATCTTTCGCCGTTATCAATTCATCAAAAATCAAATTAACGGCATTACCCAACAAAATAGAATCCGTTATCGTCTTGGGACGTATACGATTCCAAAAATAACGTTGCCAACACGTTCCATATTCCTGCACACACTCGGCTAACGCACTGGCATCAACCAAATAATCGGGTTCCAATATAAGAAAACGAGGGAGCAATCCGCCATCGACTATAATAACGTCTACCAAATTCAATTTAGAACCGGGTTCCAACAAGCACAAGGTTTCGTCGAATTCACTATTCACCCTGTCCCGATGAATCCACACCGGCATTTCCCCGAGTAAAGAGGGAGCCGCAACACGAACCCGCAATTCATTTTCTCCCGCACAGATTACCTCTGCGGTAATACGACGAAACGAATCGTGTGTATCCTCCTTTACTTCCGAGCTGTGCATCTCCTTCTTTATTCTTCTATATAATATTACCGATTTTTATTTCAGTACAAAAATACCCATTCGACCCCACCAGCCCAAATAAATACGATCTATTTTATCGTGAATTCTTTTGCGAAAAAATAGGCTTAGTCGATAATTAGCGGGGATTGTCCTTGTATATTCCATCGCTATGCGACACAGAGGGAAGGAATAAATTCTGATTTTACAAAAAAAGCGCAATCTTTTCAGATTGCGCTCCAAAGAATCTATTGTAAATCTAAATACAAAGAGTCTTGTGAAATTTAAGCTCTCGGACGAGCTTCTTTAATGACCAATGCACGACCGGCAAATTCTTTACCAGACAATTCTTCGATCGCCCGTTTGGCAGCTTCGTCATCAGACATCTCGGCAAAGCCGAAACCTTTTGAGCGACCAGATTCACGATCCACGATAATTTTTACCGAATCGATTGCACCAAAACCTTCCAATAAGGTTTGAAGGTCTTGTTCTTTAACCCCATAATTGAGGTTTCCAAGATAAATGTTCATAAGAAAAAAATAAATGAATAAAATTAAAACTTCCGCATCGGATACTCTTATGAACTTAAAAATAAATAATCTCCCGTTTTTTCACAGAAGAGAATCTCTGTGTAAGCACATATAGCTTCGATACGGGAGCAAATTAAAGTATAATTTTCGGATATATCATCTATTTTCCCAATTATTTTTACAGAAATCTCATTTCTTGGGAAAATATATCAATCTTTCACTTATTACCGAACAAGGCTTGCATTCTGTTTCTTATAAAAATTTTACGGAATATAGTGTAGACTTTGCAAGACAGCCCTGATCTTCTCATAAGTCGTAATACGGGTAGGGACAAGTGGCAATCGTAATTTATTCTCGATATATCCCATAGCATTCAACAAGCATTTAACTCCGGCCGGATTTCCATCGACAAACAATAGGCTGAACAATTCTGTGAAGCGATGATGAATAGACAAAGCATTGTGAAAATCTCCGTTCAACGCTAATCTCACCATCTTGCTGAACTCTTTCGGGAAAGCATTCCCGATAACAGAAATCACTCCTACGGCTCCCAAAGTCAACAACGGGAAAGTAATACCATCGTCTCCCGAAATGACCATAAAATCGGCAGGCTTATTTTTAATAATATCGTCCATCTGAGTAATATTTCCAGACGCTTCCTTGATGGCGACTATATTAGGATATTCTTTGGCAAGGCGCAATGTCGTTTCGGCATTCATGTTCACGCCGGTACGCCCCGGAACATTATATAAAATAACCGGCAATTTAGACGCCTGAGCGATTGCACTATAATGCTGATATATTCCCTCTTGGGAGGGCTTATTATAATAAGGAACCACCGATAAAATGGCATCATAACCCGAAAAATCGTCTTTTTTCAAATGGTCTATAATACCTCTCGTATTATTTCCACCTAACCCGAGGACGAGAGGAATACGGCCCTTCGTACGTTCTACTACAAATCTTTTTATCTCCGTTTTTTCTTCTTCGGTCAATGTAGGAGTTTCGGCAGTAGTTCCCAACACGACAAGATAATCGGTTCCATTTTGTATCAAATATTCAATAAGTCGCGAAAGGGCTTCGAAGTCGATACTTTCGTCTTCTTTGAAAGGCGTGATAAGTGCCACTCCCATTCCGCTTAAATTGATTCTCGCCATAGTTTTATATCCTCTTAAATATCGATTCCAAAATTACAGATTATTCTCTTTTACACCAATTTTCTTCCAATAAAAAAGAGCACTCTGTAACAATTCGCCGGCATTCGGTTTCGACCTACCTACTTCGGTATCACCATCTTCGGCTACTCCTCCCCGGGGAGACGACTCCGGCAAAAGAATTTGCAAATTGAACGGATTGCTTTCTCCTTTGGGTACTCCTATTTTAAAAATAGACCGGGAACGTACGGCCAAATATAATAAAGGTAAGGATTTAGAAATCGACACATCGATCAACACATCTCCATCGTTATCGTCAAAATTTCTCAGGAAAGCCCGAGTCGGTCTTTTTAACAACCAACAAGTCTGCAAAACAAGTATCGGACTGCATCCGGGAACCTCTACCGATACCTTGTCTTTGCGATGTGTATCTATAACCAACGTGACATCAATACCCGCCCGAACCATCTCCTGAATACCGGGAAGAAGAGATTGAACATCTTTGCCCTGAGCCATCAATACCAAACGCTTGGCCCCTCCGAAAGGGCAAAACCCATCGCCCTGTCTTCCTTTTAGCTGACGCTTGATCGCCCATTTAGTAATAAACGAAAATAACATGGATTATCTATTTATTGAATCATCTCCAAAAACTCTTCTTCGGATAAAATCCGAACTCCTAATTTTCTCGCCTTTTCAAGTTTAGCCGGGCCCATATTCTCGCCTGCCAGAATATATGTCGTTTTACCCGATACGGAACCCGTATTCATACCTCCGTGCTGTTCGATAAGAGCTTTATATTCATCACGGGAATGATGGGTAAACGTGCCACTGATAACGATTGTCGCACCGGATAACTTGTCGGTTCTCTCCGAAAGTCGCTCTTCGGTAATTTGCATCTGCACTCCATATTGCCTCAACCGTTCTACGAAACGGAGATTATCCTCATCAGAGAAATAAGCTACGACACTTTGAGCGATACGCACCCCTATGTCTCCTATCCGAATCAAGTCCTCGGTAGTCGCCTCGATAATACGGTCTATCGAATGAAGAGCCAACGCCAACTTCTTGGCGACCGTTTCGCCCACGTAACGAATGCCCAATGCGAATAATACCCTCTCGAACGGAACGGAACAAGACTGTTTCACCGCATCGACGATATTTTGTGCCGATCGCTCTCCCATACGTTCCAAACCGGCTATCACATCGGGTTGTAAAGTATACAAGTCCGAAGCATCTCTCACCAAGCCCAAACTATAAAACTGACCTATCGTTTCACTTCCGAGACCTTCGATATTCATTGCCTTGCGACTGATAAAGTGCTCTATCCGCCCTTTAATCTGCGGAGGACAACCTTTTTCGTTCGGGCAAAACCATGCAGCCTCTCCCTCGATACGTTTCAGCGGAGTTCCACATTCGGGACATGCACGAATGAAACGTACTTTTTCTCCTATCAGTAAACGAGCAGAGGTATCTACCGCTGTAATTTTAGGAATAATTTCGCCTCCTTTCTCCACAAAAACCATATCTCCGATGTGCAAATCGAGAGCGTTTATAATATCTTCATTGTGCAAAGTCGCCCTCTTGACAATAGTACCCGACAACAATACCGGATCGAGATTGGCAACAGGAGTGACGGTTCCGGTACGTCCCACTTGGTAAGACACAGAATTCAATCGCGTAAGGGCTTTTTCTGCTTGGAACTTATAGGCTATCGCCCAACGCGGAGATTTTGCCGTATATCCCAAATTCTTCTGTTGCCGCAATGAGTTTACTTTAAATACCATTCCATCGGTAGCGACGGGAAGATTCTTCCGCTCCATGTCCCAATAATTGATATACTCTTTCACCTCTTCTACGGAGTGAAGTTTGCGAACGGCATCCGAAACTTTAAATCCCCACGACCGAGCATATTGTAAATTTTCATAATGCGTATCGGCCGGTAAATTTTCGCCCAACAGATAATACAGATAAGCATCGAGCCCCCGCGCCGCTACCACAGCCGAGTTTTGTGATTTCAACGTTCCCGCCGCCGCATTGCGAGGATTGGCAAACAAAGGCTCCTCCTGTTCCTCTCGCTCTTTGTTCAAAGCATCGAAAACAGCCCAAGGCATCAATATCTCACCCCTTATCTCGAACGAATCGGGATAGTCGTTGCCTCGCAACTGCAAAGGGATACTGCGGATTGTTTTCACATTCTCGGTAACGTCATCGCCTCGCGTACCGTCTCCACGCGTAACCGCCCGCACCAATCTACCTCCTTCATAAATCAACGATATGGAAGTTCCGTCATATTTCAGTTCACCCACCAATTCAAAATCCTCTCCCATCAATCCCGAACGAACCCGTTCGTAAAATGCCGATACTTCTTCTATCGAATAGGTATTGCTCAACGACAACATCGGGTAACGATGTTCCACTTGGGAAAAAGATCGATTTATATCGTTCCCGACACGCTGCGTCGGTGAATTGGGATCGAGATACTGTGGAAAAGCCTCTTCCAACCCTTGCAATTCATGCATCATTTCATCGAATGTACGATCATCGATCGTGGGAGCGTTCAACACATAATAATTATAATTATGCTCATCGAGTTCCCGACGTAAACGCTCTATCTTTTCTTGGGGAGATTCCATAGGGACATTAGGTTTTGTTTTGGGCAAATATAGTGAAAGTTGAGTGCAGAGACAAGAGGAAATCATATTTCCAACTTGGCTATGCTGAAACGAATCCTATCACAAATATAGTGAAAGGCGAGCGCAGAGGCAAGTATTCGAAGATACTTCCGCTCGGTAAGACGAAATTAAAGCAAGCTTTATTTTGCTCGGCTCTCGCTTATTTGTATCTTTGCATTAGAATGCAAAAGAGGGAAAATGTTACAGTCGAAATCATTGTGTGGAGTCACTTTACAGTATAACATCGAAGGAGACGGTTATCCGGTTATCCTCATGCACGGCTGGGGGTGCAACCACACGACCGTGCAGTCGATAGAACGACTGCTATCACCTCATTTCAAGGTATACAATCTCGACTTTCCCGGATTCGGCGGAAGTAGCATTCCGCCCTCGATATGGGGCGTGGAAGAATATACGCAAATGCTCGAAGCGTTCGTAAAAGATGAAAATATAGAAGCCCCAATTCTTATCGGGCACTCTTTCGGGGGACGGGTATCTATCTTATACGCCTCACGAAACAAAACCCATAAAGTTATTTTGGTCGATGCTGCCGGGATTAAGCCCAAACGCCCATTAAAATACTACCTGAAAGTCTACTCGTTCAAACTGTGGAAAAAAGTCTTACCACTTGTAATCGGGAAAAAACAAGCTGAAAAAACAATCGAGAATTATCGCCGCAAATCGGGTTCGGCAGACTATAATGCGTTGACAGGTATCATGCGTAATATAATGGTAAAAGTTGTCAACGAAGACCTTAAAGCGGTTTTGCCGAAAATCCAGTGTCCCGTTCTTCTTCTATGGGGAAAAAACGACACCGCCACCCCATTGCGAGATGCCCGCATCATGGAGAAACTGATTCCCGATGCCGGGCTGGTAGCATTCGACGATGCCGGGCATTACAGCTTCCTCGACAAGCCCTACGAATTTAACACCGTCTTACAAAACTTTTTACAAGACGACATAAAAAGAAAATCATGAACGAAATACTCACTCTCGTCACATTCCTTGCACTGCTCTTTTATACAGGAATAGAGATGAAATTCCAGTTGCAAATGTTGCAACAAAATTCCTACCGAAACGACCGATACAACCGTTGGTTAAAAGGAGAGTCTTTCGCCTCCGTATCCCGTTTGACCGATTTGTTTCTATTATTGCTGTTGTCTACCAACTTCCTGCCGACATTCGTACAAATCGTCACGATTACAGTGGTCTTGGCAAAAAGCGTAAAAGGTTTACAAACCAAATATAAAAAACCTTTGGTTTTCACCAAACGGGCTACGCGCTTATACATCGCTGTATTGTTGCTCTCGCTTCTTATCGCAGGACTCGCAGCCGGCTTAACGACTCTTTCCAACGGTAGCAGAGCCTTATTGGCGATAGCTATCTTAGCCCCCTATTTCATGGTGGCTGCCAACATCATCATGCAACCTGTCGAGAAGCGAATCAACCGAAAATATTACGACGAAGCGAAACAGATTCTCTCCCAAATGCAAGACTTAACTGTCATAGGCATTACCGGGAGCTATGGAAAAACCAGTACCAAGCACTACCTTTACCGCATACTTTGCGAGCGATACAACGTGTTAATGACTCCCGGCAGTTTTAATACGCCTATGGGAGTAATCCGCACCATACGGGAACAAATGAAGCCTTACCACAACATTTTCATCTGTGAAATGGGGGCTAAACAGATCGGTGATATCAAAGAAATATGCGATCTCGTCGCACCTCAAATAGGTATTATCACCGCCGTGGGTGAACAGCATCTCGAATCGTTCAAAACGATCGGGAATGTACAACGTACCAAATTCGAACTGGTCGACGCTTTACCCGGCTCGGGATTGGCCGTTATCAACAACGACTTCCCCTATATAGCCAATCGGCCGGTCGAAAACGTCCCCGTGAAACGCTATACGATAGCCGATACCGGTGCAGACTACCATATCGAGGATATTCGCTACGATACAGATGCCACCCGCTTTACTGTGGTAGGCGGTGGAGAACGCATAGAACTGAGCACGAAACTCATCGGCGAGTGCAACCTCTCCAACCTCATGGCGGCAGTTATCACGGCTCGCCATCTGCAAGTGCCTGTTCCCTCGATACAATATGGAGTGAGCCGAATCGAACAGGTGGAACATCGCTTGAACATGAAGCGGACACCGGGTGGAATTTCCATTATCGACGATGCTTTCAACTCCAATCCCGATGGCGCGCGCATGGCTCTCGACGTACTCCGGCGCATGACACAGGGGAAACGCATCATCATCACACCGGGTATGATCGAGTTGGGTGAAAAACAAGTTGAGTATAACTACCTTTTGGGCAAGCAGATAGCCGAAGTATGCGATTACGTCATGGTAGTGGGCAGATACAATCGAGAGGTTATTCTGAAAGGATTGCAAGAAAAGAATTATCCGGAAGACAAAGTTTTCGTTGCCGACACTTTTGCCGACGCACAAGCCCGGCTCGCACAAATCGCACAACCGGGCGACACCGTCCTTTATGAAAACGACCTGCCCGATACGTTCAAATAAATTTCGATTATTATCACAAACCAGATATACAGTTTATCACAAAAAATTATGAAAACTACCGTAGGTGTTTTTTTCGGAGGTCGCTCCACCGAGCACGAAATCTCCGTTATCTCGGCTCTCCAAGCCATCAATGCTTTTAATAAAGAGAAATACGAAATCATACCCATATACATCACCAAACAAGGACGTTGGTTCAGCGGCGATGCCCTGCTCGAAGTAAAAAACTATCGCGACATGGCTGCCCTGCAAAACATGTGCGCCGAGGTTTACATGATTCCCGAATACGGCGACTACAACCTCTACCGCAAGAAAAGAGCCCTTTTCGGGAATAATATATGGGCAAAACTCGACGTAGTCATTCCCGTACTACACGGCAGTAACGGCGAAGACGGTATATTCGAGGGCATACTCGAATCCATAGGCATACCCTATGCCGGTTGCAACACACTCTCCTCGGCCAACGGCATGGACAAGATAACCATGAAGATGATTATGGAAAAGAGCGGGATCCCCATCGTCGATTACGTATGGTTCACCGACAAACAATGGTTCGCCCAACGCGATAAGCTCATCGAGGAAATCGAGACCCGATTGGGATATCCCGTCATCGTGAAACCGGCCAATTTAGGATCGAGCGTAGGTATATCGCATGCCGATAATCGTGAAGAACTCATCGCCAAAGTAGATGTCGCCGAAAAATACTCTACCCGTATCGTTATCGAAGATATGGTCGAAGAACTGAAAGAAATCAACTGCTCGGTATTGGGCGACTGCGACGACTATCGTACCTCGGTTTGCGAGGAGCCTATCAAAAGCGGCGACATTCTCACTTACGAAGACAAATATATGGGTGGAGGCAAATCCAACAAAGGCATGCAAGCCACACAAAAACGTATTCCCGCCGACCTCTCTCCCAAAGATACCGCACGGGTACAATTCCTTGCCGGCGAAACGTTTCGGGTACTGTCTTGCCACGGGGTCGCCCGTGTCGATTTTATGATCGACGGTAAAAGCGGCGACATCTACGTCAACGAAATCAACACCATTCCCGGTTCCCTCTCGTTCTACCTGTGGGAAGCCTCCGGCATACGCTTCGACCAGCTTATGGACAAATTGGTAGACCTCGCCTTGAAACGCAAACGCGAGTCTTCCATGAAGACCGTTAGCTACGACCAAAACATTTTCAACCTCGGCAAAGGGCTGAAAGGTGGGAAAATGGGCGCAAAACAACCATAAAGAGACAGCCACAAAGCTAACTGATACACAAGTAATTGATTATTCTCTCTTGCCACGTCCCGTAGTATTACGAGGTTCTGTGTAAGCGGTATAGAGAAAAACAGCGAAGAAATAGAAAAGCTGAAAAAGATAATATGTTTACTTGAAGAGTTTACCTCCTCGCCCTATGGGCCCCCCTATATTTGTTCGGAAACACCCCGTAAGGCTACGGGACACGGCAGGGGAAATGGGCTAAATACGCTTCGAACATTTTTTAACTCCTCCCCTGTGTGGCAGTAGCTATATAGGGGAGGTGGCACGAAGTGACGGAGGGGTTGAAAACGACATTTCACCTGCCTGTTTATATCGGACATATCCCTGCTCTCCTGCCGTGTCCCGTAGCATTGCGGGGAGCTGTGTTAGCGATATATAGAGAGGGGAGGGAAATAATCCATTTACAACCTCGAAAAGAGACAAAAGCCACTACCCCCATAAAACAAAAGCGGCGAACCTCCCGACCCGCCGCTTCTTCTATAAAAAACAAATTGATCATTCCATAAGTTTGCGGTAGCGCACCCGATGTGGTTCCACATCGCCCATACGCTTTTTCTTATTCTCCTCGTATTCCGAATAAGAACCCTCGAAATAGAATACTTTCGAATCGCCTTCGAAAGCGAGTATGTGCGTACAGATACGGTCGAGAAACCAGCGGTCGTGAGAAATTACAACGGCACAACCGGCAAAATTTTCAAGACCTTCTTCCAACGCCCGCAAAGTGTTTACATCGATGTCGTTGGTAGGTTCGTCGAGCAAGAGTACATTACCCTCCTCTTTCAAAGCCATAGCCAAATGCAGACGATTACGTTCTCCGCCGGAAAGCACTCCGATGAGTTTCTCCTGATCGGCTCCCGTAAAATTGAAGCGGGAGAGGTAGGCACGAGCGTTCATATCCCGACCACCCATGCGGAACGTTTCGAGTCCGCCCGAAACGACTTGATAGACCGTCTTGGCAGGGTCTATATCTTTGTGGGTCTGGTCCACATAAGCGATCTTCACGGTCTCGCCCACTTCGAAAGTTCCTTTGTCGCAAGCCTCCTGTCCCATAATCAGTTTGAACAGCGTGGTTTTTCCGGCTCCATTCGGTCCTATCACGCCCACGATACCATTGGGAGGCAATACGAAATCGAGATTATCGAAAAGCAATTTGTCACCAAAAGCCTTAGCGACTCCGTGAGCCTCAATAACCTTGTTACCTAGACGAGGCCCGTTGGGAATAAAGATTTCGAGTTTTTCCTCTCGTTCCTTTTGGTCTTCATTCAATAGCTTATCGTACGAGTTCAAGCGGGCTTTACCTTTCGACTGTCGGGCTTTGGGAGCCATACGAACCCATTCCAATTCCCGTTCGAGAGTCTTACGCCGCTTGCTCGCCTGTTTCTCCTCCATCTCCATACGTTTGGTTTTCTGTTCCAGCCACGAGGTATAATTTCCCTGCCAGGGAATACCTTCGCCCCGATCGAGTTCGAGAATCCACCCGGCCACGTGGTCGAGGAAATAACGGTCGTGGGTAATGGCAATAACCGTACCGGGATATTGCTGCAAATGCTGTTCCAACCAATCGATCGACTCGGCATCGAGGTGGTTGGTAGGTTCGTCGAGTAACAAAATATCAGGCTGTTGCAACAACAGACGGCACAATGCCACCCGACGACGCTCTCCTCCCGAAAGGAATTTTACGAGTTGATCCTCAGGCGGACAGCGAAGCGCATCCATCGCCCGTTCCAATTTATTGTCTATGTTCCACGCATCAGAGGCATCGATGTGATCTTGCAATTCGGCTTGACGAGCGATCAAAGCCTCCATTTTGTCCGGGTTTTCGAGTACGTCGGGATCACCGAACGACTCGTTTACCTTTTCATATTCTGCCAGTAAGTCGAGAATAGGTTGCACCCCTTCTTGTACGACCTCTTTTACTGTTTTTTCAGGGTCGAGTTTGGGCTCCTGTTCGAGATACCCCACCGAATACCCCGGCGAGAATACCACTTCGCCCTGATACGATTTCTCCACTCCGGCAATAATCTTCAACAACGTAGACTTACCCGACCCGTTGAGACCGATAATACCAATTTTCGCCCCGTAAAAAAACGAGAGATAAATATCTTTGAGCACTTGTTTATGCGGAGGGAACATCTTGCTCACCCCCACCATCGAGAATATGATTTTTTTATCGTCTGCCATATAAAAAAGATAGAATTAAAGAGTAAAACTTATTTTTTCAAGGGAGTCGCTTTCACGCGATAGTCGCAGCGTACTTTCCCTTTAATGATATTGGTCAACTTCGATTTTATCAATTGCTTGCGAATGGGCGAGATTCGGTCGATAAAGACCTTCCCTTCCAAATGGTCGTATTCGTGTTGAACCACTCGTGCAAGATACCCCTCGATAACCTCGTCGTGAGGTTGAAAATTCTCATCGAGCCATTTCAACCTAATCTTCTCGATACGGGGAACCGGCTCGTGAATACCGGGCAGACTGAGACAGCCCTCCTCCCGGGTCTCCTTCGACCCGTCCTCCAATACTTCGAGAACCGGATTTATCAAGGTCAGCTTCACATCGGCGCACTCGGGAAAATACTCGGCCATAGGATTTACATCGATAACGATCAACCGGATAGAAAGTCCTATCTGCGGAGCTGCCAGCCCGATACCTTCGGCAGCATACATCGTCTCATACATATTTTCAATCAGCTCTTTCAGCTGAGGGTAAGAAGCATCGATCTCTTCGGTCTCCTTACGAATTACGGGATGCCCGTAAAGAAAAACAGGTAGTACCATATCTTATTGTTTTTTACTTTCCAAATAATCCCTCAGAATTATCGTCGCACTTATCTCATCAACCAGCTCCTTATTTCGCCGAGCCATTTTGGACAAGCCTCCGTCGATCATCGCCCGATGAGCCAAAACCGAAGTGAACCGCTCGTCAAAAAACTCTATCGGCACATTGGGAAAAAGTTTTTTGAACCGGTTGACAAAAGGGGTTATATAGCGCATACTCTCGGACGGCTGGTTATTCATCTGCCGTGGCAGCCCCACGACGACCCGTTCGACCGACTCTCGCTGCATATACTGCGTGAGAAAATCGATCAACTGCGACGATGCCACGGTTGTCAATCCGTTTGCTATAATTTGCAACGGATCTGTCACCGCTATGCCCGTACGCTTTCTTCCGTAATCTATTGAAAGAATCCTTGCCATATTAGAGTACAAAGATACGTATAAGCGGGAGCAGAGCAAAACAAAGCTCGCTTTAATTTTATTCGGCCGAGCGGAAGTATCTTCGAGTTTCAACTTAAAGATAGCAAAAGGTGAGTGCAGAGGTCAAATAAATTTGGCGGTGCACTCACTTATGCGTATATTTGAACCATATTTTATTCCACGCCACTAATAACCCCCAAATAAGGATTCGTTATGATTTCTTACGAATGAATGTGCATCGAACCGATCATATTAACATAACACCTGATAAGATGAACAAATTTTCTGTCATTTTCAAATTATCCTTCATCAACACTATCTTTTTTTATCTACCCGTTCTCGCAAACAATTCTCCCGTAGATTACGTAAACACTCTCGCAGGGACCCAATCGAAATTCGAACTGTCCACCGGAAATACCTATCCAGCTATTGCAATGCCGTGGGGTATGAACTTCTGGACTCCGCAAACCGGAGATATGGGCGACGGTTGGACATATACATACAATGCCGACAAAATAAAAGGGTTCAAACAGACCCACCAACCCAGTCCCTGGATGAACGATTACGGGCAATTCTCCCTTATGCCGGTAACCGGAGGAGTCGTGTTCGAACAGAACCAACGTGCCAGTTGGTTCTCTCATAAAGCCGAGATAGCTAAACCTTACTATTATAAAGTATATTTGGCCGACCATGATGTCACCACAGAAATGACGGTAACGGAACGGTCCTCTTTATTCCGCTTCACATTTCCCGAGGAGCAAAATTCGTATGTTATCGTCGACGCTTTCGACAAGGGCTCTTATATAAAAATCATACCCGAAGAGAATAAAATCATCGGATATTCCACCCGGAATTCGGGGGGCGTTCCCGAAAATTTCAAGAACTATTTTATCATTGTTTTCGACAAACCGTTTCAATTCACCGCCGTGGCTCTCGACAATGCCATCAAGACCAACCAAACCGAAATCGAAGGAAACCATGCAGGCGGTATTATCGGTTTCTCCACACACAAAGGAGAACAAATACACGCACGAGTAGCCTCGTCTTTCATCAGTTTCGAGCAGGCGGAATTGAATTTGCAGGAACTCGGCGATGGAGATTTCGACCGTTTAACAGAAAAAGGTAAGAACCGTTGGAACGAAATATTATCCAAAATTGAAATTAAAGACAACGACATCGACAATTTGCGTACGTTTTATTCCTGTTTATACCGGTCGGTTCTTTTTCCACGAGCATTTTACGAAATAAATGCCGAGGGTGAAACCATTCATTACAGCCCTTACAATGGACAAGTATTACCCGGCTACCTATTTACCGACACCGGATTCTGGGATACCTTCCGCTCTCTATTCCCGCTGTTAAACCTAATATATCCCTCGATGAACGAAAAAATGCAAGAGGGATTGGTCAACACCTATAAAGAAAGTGGATTTTTACCCGAATGGGCCAGCCCGGGACATCGGGATTGTATGGTTGGAAACAACTCGGCCTCGGTTGTCGCCGATGCCTATATCAAAGGCTTGCAAGGCTATGACATAGAACTGTTATGGGAGGCTTTGAAACATGGAGCGAACGACCAACTGAAAGGCACGGCATCGGGAAGAGTCGCTTTCGAAGCGTACAACCGGCTGGGATATGTACCCAACAATATCGGTGTGGGGCAAAATGTCGCTCGTACATTGGAATATGCCTATAACGACTGGTGCATTTATACCCTCGGTAAGAAATTGGGAAAACCCGATAGCGAAATAGAGATTTATAAACAGCGAAGCCTAAACTATAAAAATGTATACAACCCGTCGGAAAAACTCATGGTCGGAAAAGACGATCGGGGAAAATTCAATCCTCGTTTCAGTGCCACGGATTGGAGCGGCGATTTTTGCGAAGGGAACAGTTGGCATTGGAGTTTCTGCGTGTTCCACGACCCGCAAGGGCTCATAGACTTGATGGGGGGCAACGAAGCATTCAACCACATGATGGACTCGGTTTTCGTCATACCCAGCTACTTAGGAATCAAAAGCCGGGGAGTCATACATGAAATGAGGGAAATGCAAGTGATGAACATGGGACAATATGCCCACGGCAATCAGCCCATACAACACATGGTATATCTGTATAACTACTCGGGGGAACCGTGGAAAGCGCAATATCGGGTGAGGGATATCATGGAAAAACTCTACTCCGCCACTCCCGACGGATATTGTGGTGACGAAGACAACGGACAAACCTCGGCTTGGTACATATTCTCGGCTCTCGGATTCTATCCTGTCTGCCCCGGAACCGACCAATATATTATAGGGACTCCGTTATTCAAGGAGGCAAAGCTGCATCTGGAAAACGGGAAGTGCCTGACCATCGAGGCCAAAAACAACAGCTCGGCAAACAAATATATTCGTTCGATAAAACTCAACGGAAAGAACCACACGCTCAATTATTTCAAGCACAATACCTTGGTAGAAGGAGGGAAAATACAATTCTTCATGGACAACGAACCCAATTTGAAACGAGGCTCAACCAAAGAAGCTGCGCCTTATTCTTTCTCTTTGGCGAATGAATAAAATATAGTACTTTTGGAAATACAAATCAATATCATATATGAACTATAAGAATAACATAAGTATCCTATCCGTAATAATCATATTATTATGTGGTTGTCAACCCGATAAAAAAACTACATTTACCGCAGCCTCCTATAACCTGAGGAACGCAAACAGCGCCGATTCGTTGCAAGGAGACGGTTGGGGAAATAGATGCCCCATCATAGCCGGGTTGGTACAGTTTCATGAATTCGATATTTTTGGAACACAAGAAGGACTCAGACATCAATTAGACTCCCTGAAAACGAACCTACCGAAATATGATTACATAGGCGTGGGGCGTAACGACGGGAAAAAGGGAGGCGAACATGCGGCCATTTTTTACCGAATCGATAAATTCGAATTATTGGGACACGGAGATTTCTGGTTATCGGAGACGCCCGAAAAACCGAGCGTCGGCTGGGATGCGGTTTTACCGAGAATCTGCACTTGGGGACATTTCAAATACAAAGATACCGGATTTGAATTTCTCTTTTTCAATCTCCACATGGACCATATAGGGAAACAAGCCCGGGTAGAAAGTGCTTTGCTCGTACAACAAAAAATGAAAGAAATAGGCGAAAATCTACCGGCTATACTCACCGGAGATTTCAATGTAGACCAGACTCATCGCTCCTACCTCGCTTTAACAGAAAGTGGAATACTCTGCGACGCATTCGAAGTAGCCGACTTGCGTTATGCGACCAACGGCACATTCAACGGTTTCGACTCTGACAACTACACCGAAAGCCGAATCGACCATGTGTTCGTAACGCCTACATTCCATATTCTGAAATACGGCGTTCTCACCGACAGCTATCGTCGTATGAAAGAAGGCGCTCAAAAAGCCTCGGTAAAAGATTGTCCCGAAGAAATCTCAATCAGAAGTTACGAATCTCGCATACCGTCCGACCATTTCCCTGTAATGGTCAAGTTGGAAGCATGCGATAAAAACTAAAACGATATACGTCGATTTCCCAATTATAACTGATACACATTTTTTATTTATTAACCATACATACAGTATATTTTTTATGAAATCTATTGCAAAAGTAAGTTGCTTATGTCTGGCTCTCGGATATGGATTCTCCTATACCCATGCAGCCACAGCTCGTGTAGCGACAGCACAGCAAGACAACACCCGGGTACAATACACAAGCAACCGTCCGCAAGAACGCTTGTTCGTATCCAACGCCGTAGAAAAACAAATCAAACGAGTAAAATCTTTATTGACAAATGCTCGGCTGGCTTGGATGTTTGAGAACTGTTTCCCGAACACACTCGATACGACCGTACATTTCGATGGGGACGACGATACTTTCGTATATACCGGTGATATACACGCCATGTGGTTGCGCGACTCAGGAGCTCAAGTATGGCCCTACGTGCAATTGGCTAACCAAGACCCTCGATTAAAGAAAATGTTGGCAGGGGTCATCAACCGCCAATTCAAATGCATCAATATCGATCCATACGCAAACGCATTTAACATGGGTCCTACCGGAGGGGAATGGATGTCCGACATGACAGATATGAAACCCGAACTGCACGAGCGCAAATGGGAAATAGACTCGCTGTGTTATCCCATTAGGTTAGCCTATCAATATTGGAAAGTTACCGGTGATACCAGTGTATTTGGTGAAGAATGGATACAAGCCATTACGAATGTACTGCGAACTTTCAAAGAACAGCAACGGAAAGAAGGCAATGGCCCCTACAAATTCCAACGTAAAACAGAGAGAGCTCTCGATACAATGACCAACAACGGATTAGGAAATCCGGTAAAACCCGTCGGACTGATAATCTCTGCGTTCCGTCCCTCCGACGATGCCACGACATTCCAATTTCTCGTTCCTTCAAATTTCTTTGCCGTAACTTCATTGAGAAAATCTGCTGAAATCCTGCGGAAGGTAAATCACAACGAGAAACTAGCGAAAGAATGTTCCGATCTGGCCCAAGAGGTAGAAACCGCCCTGCAAAAGTATGCGGTTTATAATCACCCGAAATACGGTAAAATATATGCCTTCGAAGTCGATGGATTCGGGAACCAACTGCTGATGGACGATGCCAATGTTCCCAGCCTGCTGGCAATGCCCTATTTGGGAGATGTGGACATAAACGATCCTATTTATCAAAACACCCGCAAATTCGTATGGAGCGAAGACAACCCCTATTTCTTCAAAGGTAGCGCCGGCGAAGGCATAGGAGGCCCCCACATCGGTTATGATATGGTATGGCCTATGAGTATTATGATGAAGGCATTTACCAGTCAAAATGATCAAGAAATAAAAGAGTGCATAGAAATGTTGATGAAAACGGATGCCGGAACAGGATTTATGCACGAATCGTTCCATAAAAACGATCCTAAAAATTTCACTCGGGCTTGGTTCGCTTGGCAAAACACACTTTTCGGTGAATTAATTCTGAAACTGGTAAATGAAGGGAAAGTAGACTTATTGAATAGCATCGACATTCAATAAAAATAAAACGCAAAAGAAATAAAAATGCCCCTGTATTACAGGGGCATTTTTATTTCTTTTCTTTAAAACAGCAGCTCAAATATTAAAATAGCATAAAATAAGAATGATTTTTCAGAAAACATGTTGTAAAACATATAAAAGCAGTATATTTGCACTGTGTTTTTCATGGTATTAGATTTAAGGTTAAGAAGATTGGTTGTCGGGAGACAATCAATTTTTTTTTATTTTTACTCTCATAGTAAAATCATCGATATAATCAAAAGATGCCCCGACGACCGTAACAAGAAATCATTTCCATCTTATTTATCGAAGAGTAATATATACCGGAGCCCCTGTCAGGCACGGCTCTATAACTCCATTCGACACCTCTACAATATCGGTCCGACCATATAAATCGGTTGTGACCAATCGGGGAGAAACATCTCCCACCGCTATCTTTATTGAATGAGGCACTATCTTATCAGGACTTTCCATTACTCCCGGAGCCGTCCAAGCGACCAACTTTTCATTGCCGTTCTTGTCGATAAAACGGAGTACGAAATCCCTCTTGTTCTCTGTCTTCATTCGGCAATCCAACTTGTATCCGCTTAACTCTTTCACAAAGGTTTTACAAGCATTATAGGCGGGAGTCATATTTCCTGCACGGTATAAAGCAAATCCCTCTTTTCCACCCCATTCATACCAAATGGTTACAGGCAACCCCTCTAATAAATCAACAAGGTATTGCCGAATCACGTGCCACGCTTGATATTCATACGCAAGAGAAGGATCGCCCCCTGCATATCCCTCGGCCTTTCCCAAAGGGAAACCCCGCTCCGAATTTATCCAAAGACGTCCGGTATCTCCACCGGCTTTCTTCATTAAATTGCGAGTATGAGAATACGCCTCCATGTAATCCTCCGGGACTTTCACGCCATAAGGATGCACCGACCATATATCCCAATGGATATCCAACATACCATCTGCAAAACAATAGGACATCCATTTATAAGACTCAGACCACATGTTCGAAACCGAACCCGCCAAAATCACACAATCGGGATTGGCCTTTTTCATGGCCAGCACGGCAGCCCGTACCAAATCTGTATATTCCCGGGCATACTGAGGGGAGTTGCCGACTTTCCCATGACGTCCCCAAAATGTCATCGTATTCGGTTCGTTCCATATCTCCCATATAATATTTCGCCCTTTATAGTGTTTTACCAACTCAGCTGCAAAATCGGCATAAGCCGAACGAGCCGGTTCGTCTTTCACATGCCCGTACTGTTTATTACTAAAAGCCATACAGCCAATAATTTTCAAACCTCTCTTCTCACAATCGTTTACAAAACGATCATACTGACTAAAATCATAAACACCTTTTTCTCGTTCGATAGATTCCCAAATAAACCCTCGTCTTACCCACTTCATACCTAATTCCTGTACACGATCTAAATCCTCCGGACCATCGGTATCGCCTTTTAACTGAACTCCCATATTATAAGGAATTGTTCCATCGGGAATAATTTTCGACAAAGCAAAAGAAGGGAAAACCGAAAACGATAACAAGCCTAAAAAAGCTAAATTCTTCAAGAGTTTCACATTCATAACTAAACCAATTTTCATGATATTACTATATACATAAAGACGATAAAAGAAAAAATCTTTACCCACCTCAAACCAAAATATTTAGAAACGTTCTCTATTTTTTATTCATAGATAGCCTACCGCCATCATACCGGAAAGATACAGAGTCTTTAAATTTATCCCCGACAAAACAAAAAAAGCCTGTAAGAATTCTTACAGGCTTTGTGCGGACGACGGGACTCGAACCCACACGTCGCAAGACACTAGATCCTAAGTCTAGCGCGGCTACCAATTACGCCACGTCCGCAAACGACGGTGCAAATATACGAGAAGTTTACAAACTATACAATTATTAAGACACAAAGTTTATCGGGTGAAAAACAAATCTTTCATCAAGAGCCTGTTATGTAAGAGATTGCCCGATCGAGTATGGTATCGTGACCTTTCGAAGCCTGTTCGGAATCCATATCCATCTTAAACCCCTCGGTCGGCTCAACACCGAACTCTGTATGTTGCCGTTCTATATCATATATCGGGGAAGCCGAAAACCGAATGCTCCAACCATTAGGAAGTTCCGACGAAAAAGGCAATCCACTACCGCCCCCCGTACAATCGCCTATGACAATAACATTTGGCAGAGCTTTCATCACCGATACAAAATTATTCCCCGCACTAAATGTACCTCGATTGGCCAATACAACGACCGGCTTTTGATAACGAATCCGGCTCGACGGAGAATATTCTATTGGATAAAGCTCAGAGAAGTCCTGATGCCCGAATCCCGTTTTATGGGAAATATAACCGACGACCGTCTTTCGGTTAATAAACCGAGACACCAAAGTCTCGACATTCGACAAAGACCCGCCGCCATTGCTGCGCACATCGATAATCAATCCCGTAGAAGTCGATAAATAGGCCAATATCTGGTCGAGGTTGCCATCGCCTATGGTACTAGAAAAACTGCCGTAGTACATATATCCTACATTTTGAGGCAATATCTTATATTTTATACCACTGGTATACCGATAGTCGAAATTAAGATAATACTCATCTATAATACGTTCGTCGTAATTCGTGGGAGAACCATACAACCAATCCCAATACCGCGAGGTATCATGTGCGGCGATAAGATTCACATGGCCGTCTTTCAACTCCATGAGCATATCGTTACAGACACTGAATAACTCCTCCGATGTCATTCTCGATGTCAGCTTCTTCCGATATTTGGTTCGTATTTGCGTCCAATCTATATTCTTATACTCAAAAAAACAGTATCGTTCATCGAGAATAGTCCACAAAGCATCGAAATTACCATAAGGATCATCTTCGAACACTTCCACTTTATGGCAAGACGGAAACATGAAAACCGATAAAATCGAAACCAATAGTCCTATTTTTGAAAACCTATGTATCATATCCTATCTCCCATTAATAATAAACCGAAACTATCCGACGATCCGAAGGAGCCGCACGAAATATCTCGCCGGAAATTCCCAACACAAATGTATGAGTCAATACTTGCGTATCTATACTATTGATATGCGTCGTACGCATTACTTGACGATACCCCAGACGTAATGCCCGCTTTCCCACATGAAGATCGACCGAAATATAATTCCGCACATCGACCCGGTTATGCCATGCTCCGAAATGGACGATCCCGCTACAATTCCCTATACCGAACATCTCATAATAGGACTGTCCGAATTCAGGAGAGAAAAAAGTACCGATTACCGGTAATGAAACCTGATAGCGAAGAGTTACTGGCAATCGTGATATACAAAAATGATACGAAGCCATAGCGGTAGCACCCACGTCGATAGCAGCTTTCGCCGTTGCCGGATTATTGGAATTACGCAAATTATACAATCCCCCTAACGTAAGTGCGGCCTCCCCACCCCCAGACACATACAGTCTATCGAGCAACTGCCATCTCCTTAACATCGCAAACGAATAGTCCAAATAAAACGATAACATAGAGCCGCTCCCCGATTGATTAGTCATCGAGGCGAATGAACCGGAAACATTGTGGCGGGTAAACCACTTTTCCGGGGCAAAACTAACCGCCCGAAGACGTTCGTACCCCAAAACCACATCTAATCCCCAATAACGGATAGGTGTCAAATAGGTATCCAAAGCACTTTGCCTTCCGAGTTCGACCGTAAATACAGACGTGACCGGGCGTAACGGCTTCTCCGATTCTTTTTCCTGTGCCGATACGCATAAAGGAGATAATATCGAAAAAGTAATCACCATTAAAATGGCACGTAAAATCGCCTTACATTTCGTCATAATTAAAACAAAGTCATTTGTCCCGAAGCACTATCTTCCGGTTTATCGACATTACTATCCATAAGAGTATCCGTTTCGACACCACTGTCATCTTCAACGACAGAATCGTCTTCTTGCCTCAACGGTTCCAATTCGTTAATGGTCGCGACAGAATAAGTCGTAAGTCGTTTCCCCTTCGCTTTAAAACCTTTCACTGCGATAAATTCGGCTGCATCCACAACCATAGGCTCCCGAAAAGAGTCCCCTTCTCCGAACGCGACTTCAATACGAGGATTAGCCACATCGGTAATCAACAACAAACGGGAATCCGGATTATCTCCCAAGAAACTTTGTTTACGGCTACCCGCTTCAAAAACAAATCGTTTCAAATAGGGATAACCTTGCGCCGCATCATACAAAGCTACTGTCCAAACTTTATCGGGATCAAATTTCTCTATCCGTAAAATATTGGGGTCATAATGATTCGTGGCATCCGATGTCGTCGTACAAAACTCGCCATTCTCCAAAACGACAAGCACTTGATCGTCTCCATGAAATTCGCCCAAATATTCTCCTCGTCCATCATAATTCAAGCGGAGAACATCTCGATCGAACCAAACCTTGCGTCCACCCAATGTAGATCCGCCCCGTTCCTTCAAAGAAATACGATGAATCTCATTTTTAGTAAGAATATTTCCCATAGATTGACGGCCCTTAATGGCTATTTCACTGAAATCGCGGTCGACAAACAGAGTTTTCATGCGAGGCTTCGGGACAAAAGTCACCCGCAAAACCTCGGCTTCTCCATTGGGATTCGCTGTAAACCAAACGACCCTCGACCCCGGTTTACCCTGCGTAAGATCATATTCCTTATCCCGAGTCACACCGGTCACAGCAAAACGTTTCATATAATGCAATCCTGCCTTTCCGTCCCGATAAACCGCATTGTATATCGTACGTTTATCATTCTTCTTAAATACGGCAATATGTAAAAGATTTTTCCCTACGAACATTTTTTCACTCACCTTCACTACCTTATATTTTCCATCTCGGTAGAAAAGAATAATATCGTCTATATCGGAGCAGTTACAAACGAACTCGTCTTTCTTCAACGATGTACCGATGAACCCCTCTTCTTTATTGATATAGAGTTTTTCATTCGCCTCGACCACTTTGGTAGCCTCGATGGTATCGAAACTACGAACTTCTGTCAATCGGGGATAACGACTGCCGTATTTTTCTTTCAAAGAGTCGTACCACTTGATTGTATAATCGACCAAATGGTCTATATCATAATCGATTTGAGCGATTTGCTCTTTTTTAGCAGCGATCAACTCATCGGCCTTCTCTGAATTAAATTTAAGGATACGAGCCATCTTTATTTCCATCAACTTCAATATATCGTCGGAAGTCACCTCCCGGATAAAAGAAGGCTTGAACGGTTCCAAACGCTTGTCTACATGCGCGATAGCCTCGTCCATAGAACGGCTTTCCTCAAATTCCTTATCCTTATAAATGCGTTTCTCTATAAATATTTTTTCTAATGATGCAAAATGCAAAATCTCTTGCGCTTCACCCTTCTGTATAAGTAGTTCCTTATGCAGCAATTCTTTCGTGTTTTCGACACTGATACGCAACAAATCGCTCACAGTCATGAAGTGAGGTTTATCCTCATTGATGACACAACAGTTGGGTGAAATGCTCACTTCACAATCGGTAAAGGCATACAAAGCATCAATAGCCTTATCGGAAGAAGTGCCCGGTATGAGATGAACCAATATCTCGGCATGCTGGGCTGTATTATCATCGACCTTTCGTATTTTTATCTTTCCCTTGTCCTGGGCTTTAAGAATAGATTCTATCAGTGTCGATGTCGTCTTGCCATAAGGAATTTCTACGATAGAAAGCGTACGATTATCGATCTTCTCGATTTTAGCGCGTACTTTCACGCTGCCGCCTCGTTCCCCATCGTTATATTTAGAAACATCTATAAATCCACCTGTCTGAAAATCGGGGTACAAATGAAACTCCTCGCCCCGCAGATAAGCCACAGCCGCTTGTAATATCTCATTAAAATTATGAGGTAATATCTTCGAAGCCAACCCCACAGCGATACCCTCGACGCCCTGTGCCAACAACAAAGGGAATTTGACAGGAAGAGTCACCGGCTCTTTCTTACGACCGTCATAAGACAACTTCCATTCGGTAGTCTTCGGATTAAATACGACATCTAAGGCAAACTTGGATAAGCGAGCTTCTATATAACGAGGAGCAGCGGCAGAATCGCCCGTAAGTATATTTCCCCAATTTCCCTGACACTCTATCAACAAATCCTTTTGGCCTAACTGCACCAACGCATCACCTATGGAAGCATCGCCATGAGGGTGGAACTGCATAGTATGTCCCACAACATTGGCGACCTTGTTGAAACGCCCGTCATCGAGCAATTTCATCGCATGGAGAATACGCCTTTGTACCGGTTTCAGACCATCGGCCAAATGAGGAACCGCCCGTTCAAGTATCACGTAAGAAGCATAATCGAGAAACCAGTTCTGAAACATTCCCGAAAGTTGGAATTTAATATCCGGCTTATCCGATACGGGTACTTTGTAAGCCGAATGAGATTCCGCTGAAACTTCGGATTCAGCGGAACGATCTTGGGGCATATCTTCTTGCGGTGTCGTTATTTCGTCGCTCATAGAGTGTATTTGGATTTATAAACGGGAAAAGCACACACAAAAGTGTGACTCTTTTTAATTTTTAAATACTCGTGTAACTACATTCCCCTGCAAAAATACAAATTTAATCGAAAAAAATCATTTACTTTGTGCCCTAAAATCGTCTGATTTAAGAAAGTAATCGGCTCGAAAATAATAAAGGTAAAAACAAGATAGCAACATAACATACAAAAGAAATGGCACAGGAAGACGTTTTTAAGAAATTGGTATCCCATTGCAAAGAATATGGATTTGTATTCCCTTCAAGTGAAATATACGATGGATTGGCTGCCGTATATGACTATGGACAAATGGGTGTCGAATTGAAAAACAACATAAAAAAATATTGGTGGGACAGTATGGTCCTACTGCACGAAAACATCGTGGGTATCGACTCCGCCATCTTTATGCATCCGACTATTTGGAAAGCATCCGGGCACGTAGATGCATTCAACGATCCGTTAATCGACAACAAAGATTCTAAAAAACGTTACCGAGCAGACGTGCTTATCGAAGATTGTATCGCCAAAATGGACGAAAAAATCGAGAAGGAGGTCGAGAAAGCCGCAAAACGATTCGGAGATTCTTTCGATGAAAAACTTTTCAGGGAGACCAATCCAAGAGTTTTGGAACACAAAGCCAAACGAGATGAGCTGCACGCTCGTTATGCCCAAGCAATGAACGATGTAGATTTGAACGAATTGCGTCAAATCATACTCGATTACGAAATAGTTTGCCCCATTAGCGGGACCAAAAACTGGACCGATGTACGTCAATTCAATCTGATGTTCTCGACCGAAATGGGCTCTACCGCAGATGGTTCGATGAAAGTCTATTTACGTCCCGAAACAGCACAAGGAATCTTCGTGAACTTCCTGAATGTTCAAAAGACCGGTCGCATGCGTATTCCGTTCGGAATCGCCCAAATCGGGAAAGCGTTCCGTAACGAAATCGTAGCTCGTCAGTTTATTTTCCGCATGCGGGAATTCGAACAAATGGAAATGCAATTTTTCGTACGTCCGGGAGAGGAATTAAAATGGTTCGCCAAATGGAAAGAAACCCGTCTGAAATGGCATAAGGCTTTGGGATTGGGAGACCAAAAATACAGATTCCACGATCATGAAAAATTAGCGCACTATGCCAATGCCGCTACCGATATAGAATTTGAAATGCCCTTCGGGTTCAAGGAAGTGGAAGGTATCCATTCAAGAACAAATTTCGACTTAGGCAATCACGAAAAATTCTCCGGAAAAAAAATACAATACTTCGATCCGGAGTTAGGAGAATCCTATACACCGTACGTTATAGAAACCTCTATCGGTGTAGATCGCATGTTCCTGAGTATTATGGCTGCCGCTTATTGTGAAGAGACACTGGAAGGAGGAGACAGTCGCGTAGTGTTGCGATTACCGGCAGCGCTCGCCCCTGTAAAAGTTGCAGTAATGCCTTTGGTTCGCAAAGACGGCCTACCCGAAAAGGCACGTGAAATTATCGACAATTTGCGTTTCGATTTCAAATGTCAATACGACGAAAAGGATTCTATCGGGAAACGTTATCGCCGTCAAGATGCCATCGGCACACCGTTCTGTGTAACGGTAGACCATCAGACTCTCGAAGACAATACGGTCACCATACGTTTCCGAGACTCGATGGAACAACAACGGGTGGCCGTAGACCAGCTCCAAAACATAATTGGAGAACAGGTTAGCCTGAAAACATTATTAAAGAAAATTGTAGAATAAATTATTCCTATCCAAATATGAAATACTTCGTTCGAGCCATTTTAGCAACGATCATAGCGGCACTACTTTCTTCGTGCAGTTACAATAGCATGGTCGAAGCCGATGAGAACATAAACGCCCAATGGGCAAAAGTAGAGAATCAATATCAACGTCGCGCCGATTTGGTTCCCAATTTGGTCAATACGGTTAAAGGATATGCAGCGCACGAAAGCGAAACGCTCGAAGCTGTAATCGCAGCCCGATCGAAAGCAACCCAAATTACCGTAGATCCGGCGAACTTGACAGAAGAAAATTTACAAAAATACCAAGAAGCACAGGGTGAATTGTCGAGTGCTTTGGGAAAATTGTTGGCAATCACCGAGAACTATCCCGATTTGAAGGCCAACCAAAATTTCTTGGAATTACAAGCTCAGCTCGAAGGAACTGAAAACCGCATTGCGACAGAACGCTCTCGCTACACGGACGCAGTGAATGCCTATAACAAAAAAATCCGTAAATTCCCCGCTTTGATTACGGCAAAGATTTTCGGATTCGACGCAAAACCTCAATTCAAAGCCGAAGCGAGTGCTGCGCAAGCTCCCACCGTGGAATTTTAATGAATAGCAATATACAATGAAAAAGTTACCTATTTTCTTACTTATCTGCCTTTTGATAGGCATTGTCGCCTGTAAGGAGACAGAAGACTATTGGACGCAGTACGAGCAATGGCGAGAGACCAACGAATCATGGTTCATCGAACAACTTGGAGCCAAAGATGAAAAAGGAAATCCCATTTACACCAAAGTAGTTCCAAGCTGGGACCACAGTATTTATGTATTGATGAAATACTACAACGATACGAGTCTCAACCGAGATGCCCAATCGCCTTACCAAACCAGTACGGTAGATGTGATATACAAGGGTATGTTATATGACGGAACTCCTTTCGATTCTTCTTATCTGAGAACCGACAGTATTTATCGTACACAGGTAAAACAAAACATCAAAGGTTGGATCATAGCTCTCGAACAAATGAAGGTGGGAGACAGTTGCCGTGTGATTATTCCTCAAACATTAGGATACGGAGCTCAATATATGTCATCTCTGATCCTTCCCTACACGACTTTGGTATTCGACATGAAATTAGTCGATATTCCCGGGTTAGATAAACCGGTGACCGAATAAAAGCATTCTCTTTCCTATTATTATAAATGAGACGGCTGTTAAAAAAACAGCCGTCTCATTTTACAATATGGTTCAAGATAAAAAATCGAGGCCACTTTTCCTCGGCTATCTTTGTAGAATATAGGATACGGTTCGGCAGAGTCAAGTCGGAAATGTAAATTCCGCTTGCCATTGCACTCACCTTTCACTATATTTGAGTTGAAGCTCGAAGATACTTTCGCTCGGCTGAATAAAATTAAAGCGAGCTTTGTTTTGCTCCGCTCTCGCTTATTCGTATATTTGTAGAACATAGGAGCAGTTCGGCAGAGTCAAGTCGGAAATGTAAATTCCGCTTGCCATTGCACTCACCTTTCACTATATTTGAGTTGAAGCTCGAAGATACTTTCGCTCGGCTGAATAAAATTAAAGCGAGCTTTGTTTTGCTCCGCTCTCGCTTATTCGTATATTTGTAGAACATAGGAGCAGTTCGG